>Ga0310345_10000025_pt1 | contig 429967 bp, 370 predicted proteins | sample HC15DNA20500_MG_FD_204667 | JGI IMG/M metagenome (GOLD analysis project Ga0310345, IMG submission 204667) | Marine microbial communities from station ALOHA, North Pacific Subtropical Gyre - HC15-DNA-20-500_MG | ecosystem: Environmental > Aquatic > Marine > Oceanic | place: Pacific Ocean...
AGGCGACATCTTCCCTCAGGCGCGTGCATGCACGCTCCCTGAGGGAACCCCTCCAGCGTCCATCACCGTTCTTGCTCAAATCCCCACGCTTTCGGCATCACGAAAGCTGCTTATGCACAGAGCGCCGGGGCGCCGAGCAGGTCAACCGATATCTTGGCCACTTTCTTGGACATGGTGGCTTGCGGTTGTCGGCCTTGGAAGCGGAAGGCTCGACCACGTATCGGTTCCAAATCATGCGCGGGGAGCACGCAGCGTACAACCTCAGTGAGGGGGAATGCAGCTTGGTGGCGTTCTGCTACTTTCTTGCCAAGCTCAAGGATGTCGACACCGAGGGTAAGAAACTAATCGTCTATATCGACGACCCGATCTCGAGCCTGGACAGCAACCATATCTTCTTCGTTTTCAGCTTGATCGAGACGTACCTCGCAAAGCCGCTCGAAGACAACGATGGCAATGTCATCAAGGACGCCAACGCCAAGCCGACCTATCGGTATGAGCAGCTGTTCATCTCTACTCACAATCTCGAATTTCTGAAGTACTTGAAGCGGCTAACGAAGCCCGGGAAGGACAATGAGAGCTTCCTTATCACGCGCAAGGACTCATCCAGCGCAATCGGGCTGATGCCGCATTACTTGCGCAACTACGTGACTGAGCTGAACTATTTGTTCGGTGAGATTTTTTGCTGCGCAGATGATGCCAATGCCACGGACCAGTTCCATAGCTTCTACAATTTCGGCAACAATCTACGGAAGTTTCTCGAGGCCTTTCTCTTCTTCAAGTATCCCTCTGCCCGGAACGACCGCGCCGATCATGATGAGCGCGTCAGACTATTTTTTGGTGACGGCTCCAATACGGAGGCCTTCGTCCAGCGACTCATCAATGAGTTTTCGCATCTGGGCGAATTCATCGATCGGAGCACGCAGCCAATCGATTGCACGGAGATTGCGTCCCTCGCAAAGTTTGTGCTGAAGAAGATTCGCGACAACGATCGCCAACAGTTTGATCACTTTCTGCTCAGCATCGAAAGATCGGATCCCTTTGCACAAGCCTGAGCGGTCTTCGTCCGGAGCTTGAGTCGTAATCGATCAACTCCGGATACGCATGCACGTTCGAGTCGCGACGTGCAGCGGAAAATATTGGCGGCGCTTCGGCACGAGAGCCACGCAGCGGCCCACGCAGGTCTCCGCACCGAACACAAGCCGAGAATACGATCTGCCTCAGGACTCGACGGTGCACTGAACACCGCGCACCAATCGCTTACGGCTACGCCAACCGGTGACTTAGCCCACCATTGCTCGCAATTCCAGAGCCTATAGCGGATGCGCTGGCCGCAAGGGCCGTTCTGCGCAACGCGGCGTAAAGCGTCGCCTTGACATCGCCGCCACACTCGAGCAACGACCGGCGTTCGTACGAGAACCGTCTTGCTGCCGCGGCGTGCGTCGCTTCGGCCATCGCATCGACGACACGGGAGCATTCCCTGTGCGAGCGCCAGCAGAAGAACACCATTCGACAAATCCCACGGAGGTCCCGCCGCCCCGAAATCGGCCTCCATGGCCGGATCCGAGTCGTCCAGTGTACCCATTAACTTTGAGAATTCAACCCACAAACTGTGAGACAGAACCCACAAACTATGAGACGTGACAGGCCGATTGACCCCCTGCGGCAAAGCGCCGCGCAAACTTCTTTGAGCACGATCAGGCGTTTCGTACTAAACTTTCACAAAATTCTGAAAGTTCGAAACGAACATGCAACTCTCGCCCCTGATCCAGCGCTTTGTTCTCCACTTCGGGGAGATGGGCAGTCGCTGGGGGATTAACCGAACGGTTGGTCAGATTTACGCCCTGCTCTTCACGGCCTCGCGCCCCCTCAACGCCGACGAAATCGCCGAATCTCTTGGGTTTTCGCGCTCGAATGTCAGCATCGGTCTGAAGGAACTGGAATCCTGGAATCTGGTGCGCCTGTCCCACCAGCCCGGCGACCGGCGCGAGTACTTCTCCGCGCCCGACGACGTCTGGGCCATCTTCCGCACGCTGGCCGAGCAACGCCGCCGGCGCGAGATCGATCCCACGTTGTCGATGCTGCGCGAAGTGCAGCTCGAAACGCCGACATCACCCGAGGATCTCCACGCGCAGGCGCGCATGAAGGAGATGTACGGGCTGATTTTCCTGGTCACCACGTGGTTCGGCGACACGCAGAAGCTTGACGTCGCCACGCTGGAAAAGCTGATGCGCCTGGGCTCGCGCGTCACCAAGCTGCTCGACGTGAAGGACCGCCTGACCTCCGCCATCGGTATCGGCGGAGACAAGGCATCCAGCAAGGCATCGAGCAAGCCAGCCCCCCGGGAAGCCGCCAAGGCCCCCGCGAAGTCCGCCCGTTCCCGCAAGGAGTAATTCGTGTTTGCAAGTGTCGATCCGGTGATACTGGCCCGCATCCAGTTCGCCGCGAATATCACGTTCCATATCCTCTTCCCCACCATCAGCATCTCTCTGGCGTGGGTTCTGCTGTTCTTCAAGCTGCGCTACAACAAGACCGGCGACGAAAGCTGGATGGACGCGTATCGCGTCTGGGTGAAGATTTTCGCGCTGACATTCGCGCTGGGCGTGGTCAGCGGCATCACGATGAGCTTCCAGTTCGGCACCAATTGGCCGGGATACATGGAGACCGTCGGCAATATCGCGGGCCCGCTGCTGGCCTATGAAGTCCTGACCGCGTTCTTCCTGGAAGCCACCTTCCTGGGCATCATGCTGTTCGGGATGCGCCGCGTCAGCAACCGGATGCACACCATCGCCACGCTGCTGGTGGCAGGTGGCACCACGCTGTCGGCGTTCTGGATCCTGGCACTGAACTCGTGGATGCAAACCCCGGCCGGCTTCGAGATGATCGACGGCCGCGCGCATGTGACAAGCTGGATCGAGGTCATCTTCAACCCGTCCTTCCCCTACCGTCTGGTCCACATGCTGCTGGCTTCCGGTCTTACCGTTGCCTTCCTGGTGGCCGGCATTTCCGCATACCGCTGGCTGCGCAACGATCGCAGCCGCGAAGTCCTGCATTCGATGCGTACGGGCGTGGTGCTGGCGGCAATCCTGATTCCGCTGCAGATCGTGGCCGGTGACCTGCACGGCCTGAACACGCTGCATCACCAGCCGGCCAAGATCGCGGCAATGGAAGGTATCTGGAAGACCGAGAAGGGCGCGCCGGCTGTGCTGTTCGGCCTGCCCAACGCCACGACGCAGTCGAACGATTTCGAGATCGCGATTCCGAAGCTGGCATCGATCTACCTGACCCACAAGATCGACGGCGAAATCAAGGGCATCGACGCATTTGCCGATCGCCACCCGCCCGTAGCCCCGCTGTTCTTCGCGTTCCGCATCATGGTTGGCGTTGGCCTGCTGATGCTCGCAGCCTCGTGGGTCGCTGCGTGGCAGTTCCGCAAGCGCGGCGCACCCGCGCCGTGGATGGCGCGGCTGCTGGTGGTGATGACGTTCTCCGGCTGGGTCGCACTGGTCGCCGGCTGGTACGTCACCGAGATCGGCCGCCAGCCGTATCTGGTGTACGGCGTGCTGACCACGGCGCAGGCTGCCTCCAAGGTGCCCGCGACGATGATCGGCAGCACGCTTGCCATGTACCTGACGCTCTATGCCGTACTGATCGTTGCCTATATCTCGGTGGTATTCCACCTGGCGCGCAAGGCCGGCAAGTCAAAGGGCGATTCCTCCCAATCCGTTATCCCAGGTCAGCTCAGGAGCGCGCAATGAACCCGGCCACGATGCACGATCTCTCCCAGCCGGCCGGCTGGATGCCGCTGGTGTTCCTGGCGTTGATGGGCTTGTCGATGCTGATCTACGTGATCCTTGACGGCTACGATCTTGGCGTGGGCGTGCTGCTGCGGCGCGCCGACGACGCCGACAAGGACACCATGATCGCCTCGATCGGGCCGTTCTGGGACGCCAACGAAACGTGGCTCGTGCTCGGCGTGGGCCTGCTGCTGACCGCGTTTCCAATGGCGCACGGCGTCATCCTGACGCAGCTGTACCTGCCCGTGGCGCTGATGCTGGCCGGCCTGATCATCCGTGGCGTGGCATTCGACTTCCGCGTCAAGGCACGAGACCCGCACAAGCCCTGGTGGAACTTCGCGTTCTACGCCGGCTCGCTGCTGGCCAGCTTCTCGCAGGGTCTGATGCTCGGCCTGTACATCACCGGCTTCCGCTACGACCTGCCCAACCTGCTGTTCGCCGTGGCCGTGGGCCTGTGTCTGGTGGCCGGCTACTGCCTGCTGGGCGCAAGCTGGCTGATCATGAAGACCACGGGCAACCTGCAGTTGCGCGCGATCTACTGGGCGCGCCGCAGCCTGTGGCTCACCGCGATTGGCGTGGCCGCCATCTCGATCGTCACGCCGATGGTCAGCGAGCGCATCTTCGAGAAGTGGTTCTCCCTGCCGAACATCATCCTGTTGGCGCCGATTCCGCTGCTGACGATGGTGCTGTTCGTGGTCATCGAGCGACTGTTGCGCCGGATGCGTGAGCTGCACGCGAACGGCAACGACCGCTGGTGCTGGGTGCCGTTCGTGGGCACCGCCGTGATCTTCCTGCTGGCGTTCAACGGCCTGGCCTACAGCCTGTTCCCGTACCTCGTGGTCGATCGCATCGACATCTGGCAGGCGGCCAGCGCGCCGGAATCGCTGATGGTGATCCTGATCGGCGCGGCGATTGTGCTGCCCACGATCCTGGGTTACACGGCCTACGCGTACCGTGTATTCTGGGGCAAGGCCACGGACCTGCGTTACGACTGACCCCATCGAACCCGTGGCTTTCTGGCGTCGAGGAGGCGCCCATGCCGCAATGCCGCCAGGACTCCCCCGTTCGTCCGCCCCGTCCACACCTTCCGCCGGCCCGTTGCAGCGTCTGCGCAACCAGGCCGGCGCGCAGGTCCGCGCCCTGACGCGCAGCAATTCCGGGCTGACGCTCGACTACGACAACCCACCCGGAGACCCCGGCCTGTTCGGGCCGGACGCGGTCTGCTGGCGCGTCCATTCCGATTTCCCGGCGATGCTGGCCGGGGGTGTCAGCGCGCTGCTGCTGCAGGCGCTCCATCCGCTGGCATTGGCGGGCGTCTGGGACCACTCCACGTTTCGCACCGACATGCAGGGCCGGCTCGGGCGAACGGCGCAGTTCATCGCGGGCACCACGTATGGCAGCCATGCCGACGCCATGGCGCTGATCGAGCGCGTGCGCCGCATCCATGCCTGCATCAAGGGCACCGCGCCCGATGGCCAGCCCTACGCCGCCGACGACCCGGCGCTGCTGACGTGGGTACACGTGGCCGAAGTGTCGAGCTTTCTGACGGGATACCTGCGCTATGTCGGGCCGCTCTCCGCAGCCGAGCAGGATCGTTACTTCGAGGAGGAAGCCAGGGTCGCCGCGCTGCTTGGCGCGCCGGACGTGCCGCGTTCCCGCGCGGAGATCGACGCATATCTGGAGGCGCAGCGGCCGCTGCTGGTCAATAGCGAGCGCACCCGCGAAGTCGTTCAACTGGTAATGACGATGCCGGTGGCCAATCCGCTGCTGATACCGGCGGTACGGACCATGGCCGATGCGGGTGTGGCGCTGCTGCCGCCCTGGGCGCGCCAGATGCTCGGCCTGCACCGGCCATCGCTGCGCCGCTCGCTGGCATTGACCGGAATGCGCGCGCTGGCGCCCACGTTGCGCTGGGCGCTTGGCCCAGGGCTGGCGGCGCGCGCGCGGCGACGCGTGGCCAGCACGGGCTGACGGCGTTATTCCGCGGCGGCTGCCGATGCCGCCCCGGCCGGGCTGCCGCGCAGCGTCTTCTCCTTGAGCCGCATGACGAAGAACGGCGCGATCAACGACACGCCCGCGCTCATCAGGAACAGCAGGCGGAACGCATGCTCCGCCGCCTCGCGCACCGTGGCAGCGTCGCCCTGATCCCCCGCATCCATGGCCCGTCGGAACATGCTCATCAGCACATCCTCGCCACCATGCAGGTCACTGACCGCCATGCCGCTATGGCGTAGCAGCGCGATCAGCACCGTGGTCAGCACCGCCACGCCCACCGCGCCGCCAAGCAGGCGCGAGAACGCGGTCAGCGCGGTGGCGATGCCAACCTGCTGCGGTGGCACCGAGTTCTGCGTGGCCACCAGCCCGCTCGGCAGTTGCAGGCCGATTGACAGGCCCAGGACGATCATCACCAGCGCGGCCGGCACCACCGCCTGCGGCGGCACAAAGGCCAGCCCGACGATGGCAATCGGCGCCACCAGACAGCCAGTCAGTTGCAGCGGCTTGTAACGCCCGCTCCACGACATCAGCCGGCCCGACGCATAGGCGCCGAACGGAATGGCCAGCGTCAGCGGCACCAGCCGCAGCGCGGCGGTGTCGGCCCCCGCGCCACCCACGACCTGGAAGCGCAGCGGCAGCAGCACCGACATCGCGATCAACTGGAAGAAGCACAGGAACAGCGTCAGGCAGCAGATCGCGACGGTCGGCACGGCGAGCATCTTCAGCGGAATCACCGGGTCGATGGCACGCCGCTCCTGCCAGACGAATAGCACCAGACCGATCACCCCGGCAGCCAGCAGACCGATCGTCTGCGGCTCCATCGGCGAGTGGCCTTGCCCCATCCGCGTCAGGAACACCAGCACGCCAGACAGGCCGCCGCCAAACAGCAGCGCGCCGAGGTAGTCGATGCGATGCTTGCGTCCGCTGACCGGCAGATGCCGCAGCGCCCGGCGCACCACGACCAGCGCGATCAGCCCCAGCGGAATGTTGATCCAGAAAATCCAGCGCCATGAGAGGAAATGCGCAAGGTAGCCGCCAATCACGGGCCCGGCCATGCTGGCCACGGCCCAGACGCCGCTGACGTAGCCCTGGTACTTGCCGCGTTCACGCAGCGGCACCACGTCGGCGATCGTTGCCTGCGATACCGAGATCAGGCCGCCACCGCCAAGGCCCTGCAGAATGCGCGCGACGATCAGCATCGGCATCGTCGTGGCCATCGCGCAGGCGATCGACGCCAGCACGAACAGCACGATCGAGAACGTCAGCACGGAGCGGCGCCCGAGCACGTCGGACAGCTTGCCGTAGATCGGCGTGACCACGGTGGACGCCACCAGATAGGCGGAGATCACCCACGCCATGTCCTCGAAACCGTTGAGCTGCAAGGCGATCTCGGGCAGGACCACGGCCACGATCGATTGTTCGAGGGCACCCAGCATGATGGCCAGCATCAGGCCGAAGATGACCTGCATCACGGGCACGTCTGGGGGGGAATGCGGGGCGGAGGGCGCTTGTGGAGCGGACATGGAGGAGCCTGCACGGCAGGCATTGGCCGGACGGCCTGCCTGCTCTTGTTGGTCAAGAAGAGCCGCCATTTTATGCGAGCGCTTCAAACCGTGCTTGTCGGCTTGCTTTCAGCCCGGTGGCGCGTGCTCGCCCCATCACCCGCCACCACATCGAAACCGCGCGGCTAGGTGCCCTCGGGCTGCTGGCTGCACTCCCACACCGTCTGGCGCAGCCAGCGATGCGCGGGATCGGCCCTGCGCCGCGCGTGCCAGGCCTGCTGGAACGGCACCGGCGCCAACGCGATCGGCGGCGCGAACGCCCGCAGCGCGCGATTTGGCGCCGCGGCAACCGCGCGGGTCGCGACGGTCAGGATCAGGTCGGTGCCGGGCACGAGATCGAGCGCAGCGCCCCAATGGGGCAGCACCAGGGCCACATGCCGCTGCATGCCAGCCTCGGCCAGGGCGAGATCGATCTCACTGGGCGCGTCGGGACGCATCGCCACCAGCACATGCGGCCGCGCCAACCAGTCCTCCGCCGATAGCGGCCCCCGCCGAGGCAGCGTGGTCCGGTCCGCCACGCTCGTGTAGTGGTCTTCGAACAGCGTAGCCACCTCGATATCGCTGGGCAGCCGTGGAAAGACACCGATCGCCAGATCGGTCTCCCCATCGGCAAGCTGCGCGAGCATCGCCTCGCGGCCAGCCTGGATCACGGCGAGGTCGATGCCGGGCGCCTCGCGGCGCAGCCGCCGCATCAGCGCGGGCAACACGCTGCGCGCGCCATAGTCGGACAAGGCCAGCCGGAAGCAGCGGCGCGCATGGGCGGCGTCGAACGTGGATTCGCCCACCAGTCCGTTCAATTGACCCAGTGCATCGTCCAGCGGGCCCAGCAAATCGCGCGCGCGTGCGGTGAGCGTCAGGCCGTTTTCGCGACGCACCAGCAGCGGGTCGTCGAAGATATCGCGCAACTGGGCCAGCGCGTGGCTGACGGCCGGCTGACTCTTGTGCAGCCGCACGGCGGCACGCGTCACATGCTGCTCGGTCAGCAAGGCGTGCAATGTCAGCAACAGGTTCAGGTCGATACGGCGCAGGTCATCCATGCGGCGAATGTCTCATGTATGGATTGCGAATTTCCATTGCGGCGGCGGCGCGTGCAACATGCCCGACAACAGATTGCATTCGAATCGGAGAAATTATCATGACCTCGCCGCTTGCCGCATCCGCTGGCTCGCTCTGGATGCCATTGGGCGTCGCGCTTCTGGCCGGCGCGATGATCCCATTCCAGGCCGGCAGCAACGCCACGCTGGGCCGCGCGCTCGGGCACCCGCTCTGGGCCACCGTCGTCTCGCTCGTGATCAGCCTGGTTGCCGTCGTGCCCGTGCTGCTGGCACTGCGCGCATCGGCGCCCAATCTCGCTGCGGCCGCGCAGGGACCGTGGTGGCAATGGATCGGCGGGCTGTTCGGCGTGATCTACATCACCGCGGCGCTGTGGCTGGCGCCGCGCGTGGGCGCCGCGAACTTCATCGTCGGCGCCGTGGCCGGCCAGTTGCTGGCGTCGATGCTGGTCGATCATTTCGGACTGGTGGGCCTGCCTGCCCGGCCCGTCACGCTGGCGCGCCTGGCCGGCGTGGTGCTGGTCCTGGCGGGCATCTGCGTCATGCAATGGCAGCCGGCGCGAGCCACGAGCAACGCATTAAGCGAGCGGAATCTCAGGGGACAGTCAGATCAGCCAAGGCATCTCGGATCAGCGTGATGCCGGGCCAGGCCCCCATCTCCGCCATTGTGATGAATACCGTGCGCCCCACCGGGAACGAAAAATCATGGCGTACCGGGTGCACCATTCCCAGTTGCGCATAGTGCGCCACGGCGCTTTCCGGTGCGACGGTCAAGAGATCGCTGCTTGCCACCACACTCAGATTCGTGTGGAACGAGAACGACTCGACCTTGGGATGGGGCGGCACCAGCCCTGCGGACAGAAAGGTGTCGTCGAACACCTGGCGCGTATAGGCCTCGCGTGACGCCACGATCCAACCCTGTTCGCGCAGTTCCGCCAACCCGACGTTGCGCCTGCGGCGCAGTGGGTGGTCCTGTGCGCACGCAATGGCGAGCGGCTCCTGCCACAGCGGCGTGACCGCCAGCTTGCTTGCAGACTGCTTATCCAGCTCCACGCCGATTCGGCCAATCACGCAGTCGACATCGCCACGGCTCAACATTCGGAGCAGCCCGCCCACCGTCGATTCACGCACGACGAGTCTTGGGCAGTCTGGCCGCGCAGCCATTGCCGCCAGCAATCTCGGCAGGATCACCACGCCAACCAGCGGGAGTACGCCAAGCCGCACCACGGGAGCGGGGGGTGCTTCCGCCGCCGACTGAGCCGCCACCGCCAGCGCGCTGAGCGCGATACGCAGACGGTCCAGTGCGACCAGTCCCGCAGGGGAAAGTGCTGCGCCGCGCGTGGTACGCGCGACCAGTTCCACCCCGAAGGCAGATTCCAGCTCCTGCAACATCTTGGTTGCGGCAGGCTGGCTGAGCGCCAGTTGTGCGGCCGCCGTCGTCAACGAGCCATGCTCGGCCACGAGTTCCAGAAAGCGTAGATGCCGGATGCGCAAGCGATCCAGCCGCTGCGCGCGCGCTGGCCTGTACAGGCCCATACCGTGTTGCTCAGGCAATACCCGGGTCATAACAAAACGTGATGACGCAATCAAGACATCATAATTTACAGGAAAGAATCCGGCTCGCACAATGCTGTCAAACAAGCTCACCTGAGCAAGAGGAGACAAAATGCGGCGAATCGCAAGGCGACTGGCATGGCTACCTGGCCTGGCAGTGGCGATCGGCACAACAGGGGTGGCAAGCGTGGCAGCAGCCTCGGCGGAAACCGGATATCCCACGCGGCCCGTGCACTTGATCGTTCCCTACGCCGCAGGTGGCGGCCCGGACATCCAGGCCCGCAAGCTGGCCGAAGTCGTCTCGCGCGACCTGGGACAACCGGTCATTGTGGAGAACAAGGTTGGCGCAGGAGGCATTCTTGCCGCTGAGTTCGTCGCCAAGCAGCCGGCTGACGGCTACACGCTGATGATCGGCGCCTCCACGCATCTGGTGCAGAAACTGATGCAGCCGTCGGTCAGGTTCGACCCTGCCAGGGATTTCACCCACATCATCCGTACCGGCTTCAGCCCACAGGTCATGCTGGTGAGGAGCAACTCGCCCTACCAGTCCGTGGCCGATCTTGTCGCTGCCGCGCGCAAGTCGCCGGGCAAGCTCAACTATGCGTCGGGGGGCATCGGCAGCGCCGCCCATCTGTCGGGCGCGGCATTGGCAAGCGCCGCGGCGATCGACCTGGTCCATGTGCCCTACAAGGGCTCGGTCGAGATCGTTCCCGCGCTGATCCGGGGCGATGCAACACTTGGCTTCCCGATTGCATCGACCGCGATCCCGCAGATCGAGAACGGCAAGGTGCGTGCATTGGCGGTTACCTCCGCATCCCGCTTGCCCGGCTTGCCCCAGGTGCCAACCCTGAACGAGGCGTTGGGCCGGAACGACCTGGCGCTGGATTCATGGTTCGGCATCTGGGCGCCCGCCGGCGTGCCAAAGCCCGTGGTTGCACGCCTGCAGGCTGCTGTGATCAAGGCCCTGAATGATCCGGGCACACGCGACATGTTCCAGAAGGCGGGTTCGGTGATCGACCCCACACCGAGCCAGGAAGCCTTTGACCGATTCGTTGCCGACGAGATGGTCAAGTACCGCCGGATCATCGAATCGAACCATATTTCGCTGCAATGAGGCCACCCATGACCACCGAAAACCTCTCGTTCTCCCCCCTTGCCGGCGTCCGGGTACTGGACTTCTCGCATGTCATCGCGGGCCCGTTGGCAACGTTCTACCTGTCACAGCTCGGGGCCGATGTGCTGAAGATGGAGAACGCCAATGGCGGCGATGTCATGCGCAGGACCGAGACTGGCCGAAAGGGCTTTCTTGCGCTCAATGCGGGCAAGGACTGTCGTGATATCGACCTGGGCTCCGAAGCGGGCCGCGCCGACGCTCTCGCCCTGGCGGCCACGTGCGATGTCGTCGTCGACAACCTGCGCCCCGGCGTGCTGGAACGATTCGGCCTCGGCTTCGAAGCGGTGCGGGCGGTGAATCCGCGCGTGGTGTATTGCTCGATTTCGGGCTTTGGTCGCGGCAGTGCCGACTGGTCGGGCCGCCCCGCATACGACCATGTCATTCAGGCGGCCACAGGCATGACCTTTCTGGCGGGCAACGAGAACGACCCGCCGATCAAGACCGGATTCCCTGTCGTCGACGCTGCAACGGGTATGCAGGCTGCGCTCTCCATTCTGGCCGGTCTGCGCGAGCGCGATCGCTGCGGCTGCGCCATTCAGCTCGACATCTCCATGACCGGCGCAGCGATGCAGCTCATGTATGGCTTTGCCTGCGAGGCATTGACGGATGGCACGTCGCCCTCTCGCGTGGGCAACCGGGGCTACTCGGGCAGTCCGACGGCGGACTTCTTCCCCACGACCGACGGCTGGATTGCACTCGGCGCCAACACCCCACGCCAGTTGCTGCGCCTTCTCGAAGTCCTGGAACTGTCCGAGCTTGCCGCCGACCCGACCTACTTTGCCGAACCACTGGACGCGGAGTCCCCCACCACCTTCGTGCGCTCACGCGACCCCGCCGCCCTGAAAACGATCATCGCGCAACGCCTGCAAATGCTGCGCGCTGACGAACTCGAGGAGCGCCTGGCCACGCGCGGGGTACCCGCAGCGAAGGTACGCAAGCTGGGCGAGTTTGCCGAAGCGGCGCTAGGTCACGGCCGCATATCGACTGTCACACTGCGCGATGGCGACACCGAAGTCATGTCGCCGGGCCTGGGCTTCGGCGCCCGGCGACATCCGGGCTAATTCGGGTCAATCCGCGCTAACGCTGATCGCCCCGCACCGGCGCGCGCTCAGAACGTTTCCCAATCGCCGCTATCGGCCGTCGCGGGCACCGGTGCGGCCGATGGCCTCGCCTTTGCCACGGGCCGACGGCTCGACGGCGTGGCCAGTACGGGTTCCTTGCGCTGATGGGTGACCGGCTGGCGGGCCTTGGCTGGCGTGGCTGGCTGGCGCGCCAGTACCGGGGCCGCCGAGGTCTTGCGAACCACGGGCGGTCGCACGGCGGCAGGCACTGCGGGCGCGCGCAATGGGCGTGATGGCTGCACCGGGCGCTGCGGGGCAGCGGCGGCCGTCTGGGTCGATGCCGTCTGGGGCGATGCCTTCTGGGGCGATACCTTCTGAGGCAATGCCTTCGCAGGCGATACCTTCTGCGGCGATGGCCTCGGCGCCAAGGGCTTCGGCGCAGCTGCAGGCAAGCGTGGCGCCGGCTGAACCGGCTGCGCAACGACTGCCACTGGCCCCGGCACGCGCTGCACTTCGCGCTGCTGTTGCTGGCCCAGATCGAAGCGCGCGACTTCCGTCACCAGCCCGCCGGCCTGCTGCATCAGGCTTTCGGCGGCCGCACTGGCTTCTTCCACCAGCGCGGCATTCTGCTGCGTCACGGTTTCCATCTGCGCAATCGCCAGGCCCACCTGCTCGATGCCAGCGCTCTGCTCCTCGCTGGCGGCGGTGATCTCGCCCATGATGTCCGTAACGCGGCGCACCGCGCCGACGATGTCATCCATCGTCTTGCCGGCCACTTCGACCTGGCGCGCGCCTTCCTTTACCTGCCGCACGGAGCCGTTGATCAGATCGCCAATTTCCTTGGCCGCCGACGACGAACGCTGCGCCAGGCTGCGCACCTCGGCCGCCACAACGCTGAAGCCGCGACCTTGCTCGCCGGCACGCGCCGCTTCCACGGCCGCGTTCAACGCAAGAATGTTGGTCTGGAATGCGATGCCTTCGATGACGCCAATGATCTCGGCCACGCGCGCCGAGGACTGGGTAATGCCGTCCATCGTATCCACCACGCTGCGCACCACACGGCCGCCTTCGGTGGCGACATCTGATGCGTTCGCGGCAAGCTGGTTGGCTTGTCGCGCGTTCTCGGCGTTCTGGCGCACGGTGGACGTCAACTGCTCCATCGACGCGGCAGTCTGCTCCAGCGATGCCGCTTGCTGCTCGGTACGGCGGGACAGATCGGTATTGCCACTGGAGATCTCGCGCGCGGCGGTATCGATCGAGCCGGCCGCGTGCTGGATGCCGCGAACCAGCGTGCCAAGCTGGCCAAAGGCGCGCTCAAGCGCGCCGAGCATCCGGCCCATCTCGTCCTGGCTGCGTACTTCGATGGCGTGCGCAAGCTGGCCCTGCTCCAGCGCCTCGGCAGCGTCAAGCGCCTGCCGGGCCGGACGCGTCACCGAGCGTGTCATGCCGATACCGAGCAGCGCGGCAATGATCGCCGCCAGGGCCGCCATGCCGATCAGAAGGTTACGCGTAAAAGCGTAGCGCGCTGTTGCATCCTCCACCGCCTCCACGGCCAGCTTCTGGCCAAGCTGGGCGATCACGTCCAGCTTGTCGAAGTACGCGGCCTGCGATGACGGCAGCGTGGCAGTCAGCCCGGCGCGGGCGCCATCGTATTCCCCTGCGCCCAGCTGGCGCATGACCAGGTCGAGCTGGCCGTCGTAGGTGGCGCGTGCCTGCGTCAGTTGTTCGAACACGGCTTTCCATTCCGCGTTGCCCGACGCCGCCAGGGTCTTGCCAATCGGTTCGAGCGTCGCGTCGATTTCCTCGCGGAACCGGGCGATCTTCGCCGCGTTCGCGGTGACCAGCGCGGCATCCTCGGTCAATGCCGCATCGCGCACCATCAGACCGATCGTCAGCACGTGCGCCTTGGCGTGATTCAGGTCGATCACCCGCAGCAGCCGCTTCTCCACCGCCATGTGCATGGCATCGTTCATGCTGCCCAGCGCCGACACCCCAACCGCGGCAACCGCGGCGAGCAGCAGCACCACGAGACTGAAAGCAAAGGTCAGCCGCGCCCCGATCCCCATTTTTCGCAAGCCCATCACTTCGTACCTTTCTCTTGTGATCCGATTGTTCGTACGAGCGATATCCGCCCGAAACCGGGCATCGCACGGCCTCCTATCGGCGGCATCGCGGACGGACTTGAGCACGAAAACGAATTGAGGGGGAAATCAGCAGGTATTCGGTGGATTGACTGCACAACAAATGGCATCTAATCCATCTGCGCAATGCGCACCGGCATCGGAGACCAGACACACGGCGTCAGACCATCGTCGGCCCGACCAGCCAGTGCGAAAAAAAAGCCTACGCGCGGGGTGCTCGTAGGCTTTCCAGGACTGCTCTGAAGGACCGGCTGTACCCGGTCCAGCGCTCGAATATAAACCCGCTTACATGAGGTGTAAATCGCGCTTCTATCAGGGATTCCCCTGATGGCGGGTGTAATCCGAAGATCACTTGATGGCTTCGCAGTAGCGCAAAAGTCACGTGCGGGCTCTTCGTCAGATATCGGCAATTCCCCGCAAAGCATTAGCTGGCGCGGGTTGGCGGCATCTGGACGGGCGTTCCGATGGCAGCGCACCGCAAGTGCTTGCCACAACTCACTCCACGCGACAACATCACAAATAGAGTAATGACTCTAGCCGAAGACAAGCAGCCGCTCAGTCAATGCTTGTAAAACTTTGTTACTCTCCCCGTCTGAAGTATTTCCCTTCTCTCCTGGCAGCGCCGATTGGACGTGGTGGCCGGGCAGCGCCCCCGATATTCGCGAATCGTCTGCCCGCCGCAGTCATGCTGGCCAGTTCCTGCGCCACCTCCGGCTCCGAGAGCGAATGTTTCAAAGCGCCCCACGATCTGAGCGCACAAAACGTCACCCATAGTGCGTTACAGATCAAATCATGTGGTCATCGGACCGTTGTCAGCCGCCAGATCCCTCGCGGGTTCTTCCGGAGAAGTTGTGAAGAAGGAAAAAAAGGCTCCAAGACCCAGCCGGAAACTGCAGCACCTGCATTACGCAGCCCACGGCGCAAGCCGCAACGCAGTCATCGTCCATCTGTCGAACGGCACGAGGTTGACCGGTGTCGTCCTGGCATCGGACAACTATATGGTCCTGCTCGGGCAAAGCGCAGAAGACCCCACCCCCACGCTGATCTACAAGCGCGCGATTACCGTCGTGACGCCCGCCCACGCGCCCGAAACGGCGTCGGTGCTGCTCGACGCCGAAACGTCGCCGGACTTCGTGCGCCTTTACACCCCGCGCACGCGCAAGGGCCGCTGAGAGACGCAGCAAGTCGTGACGCCCTTCTATATAGATGCGGGCCCACGACCACGCGAACGCCCGGTCAAGTTGCGCGCGCAACCCCCGCAAAGATCACTCTAAAGTCTCCCCGAGCCCGGTCGATAACCTTTGCAACGGAGGCACTCTACGCCCTGCAACGCAGGCAGCCAACGTTACGGCACCCGCCGGAATGCCTAAAACATTGCAAATAGGAGTCGTACCATGGCGCAAGTCATTAATACCAACTCGTTGTCTCTGATGACTCAGAACAACATGAACACCTCGCAATCGGCACTGAATACCGCTATTCAGCGCCTGTCGTCGGGCCTGCGCATCAACAGCGCAAAGGACGACGCCGCCGGCCTGGCAATTGCGAGCCGCTTCACGTCGAACATCAACGGCCTGACCGTTGCCCAGCGTAACGCCAACGACGGCATCTCGCTGGCGCAAACGACGGAAGGCGCGCTGACCGAAGTCACGAACAACCTGCAACGTATCCGTGACCTGTCGGTGCAAGCCGCCAGCGGCACGAACTCGTCGTCCGACCTGAAGTCGATCCAGGACGAAATCACGCAGCGTATGTCGGAAATCGACCGCCTGTCGGCCCAGACCGACTTCAACGGCGTGAAGGTGCTGTCGTCGAGCGCCAAGAGCGTGAACATCCAGGTTGGCGCGCAAGACGGCCAGACCATCGCCGTGAACCTGCAAGAAATCAGCACGAAGACCCTGGGTCTGACCAGCTTCAACGTGAACGGCCCGGTCGCCAACGGCGCCGCCACGTTTGATGGCGCGACCAACATGGTTGGTGTGGCTGACGCCAGCACCGCCGACTTCCAGAAGGCCTTCGGCTCCACGACCAACGTGACGACCTCGACCGTGTCGGAAAAGGCCGCCGGTACGCTGGCCACCACGCTGGGCATTGCTGCCGGTAGCGTGGCGGTTGGCGCCAACGCCGTGGTCGACAAGAACGGCAACTGGTTCGCTCAGGTCGCGATCACCCCGGCCAGCCAGACCGAAGCCCAGGCCCTGAAGAACCAAGGCATGAACGGCGCAGTCAGCGGCACGACGATGTACACGTACGTTGCGCTGGACCCGGCTACGGCCGACACGACGACGACCGCTGGCACCGCTGCCTTCTCGTTCGACACGAGCAAGGTCACGGCCGCCAACCTGACGGCTGGCGCCTCGTCCAGCCCGCTGGCGACGGTCGACTCCGCCCTGCAAACGGTGAACAGCCTGCGCAGCTCGCTGGGTGCTATCCAGAACCGTCTGGATTCGACGATCTCGAACCTGGGCACGACCATCACCAACCTGTCGTCGTCGCGCTCGCGCATTCAGGATGCTGACTACGCAACGGAAGTGTCGAACATGACCCGCGCGAACATCCTGCAACAAGCTGGTACCTCGGTGCTGGCTCAAGCGAACCAGACCACGCAAGGCGTGCTGTCGCTGCTGCGTTAATCGCAACGCGTAAGCAGGAAGGCCGGACCTCGTGTCCGGCTTTCTTGCGCCCGGAGTATTTTCCCAGGGCTTCGGCTCTGGGAAAACATTTCGAGATGACCGAGTCAGGACAATCATGGCAACCCAAGCTGCTCCATCGTCGGGCGTAGTGCAAGCGGCAGTCGGCGTGTCCCTGCCGCAGCCCGGCCTGCGTACGTCCGCCACGCCTGCGGATGCATCACAAGCACCGGCAGCCGCCACGCCGGCCGCACCGGCGCCTGACCATCCGGCGGCGCGCCCCAGCACGGATGCGGCAGTCAGGAAACTGACCGAGGCCCTGCGCGCTGCATCGGTCAGCGTCCAGTTTGAAATCGACCGCGAGACCAACCGCGTCGTGACCAAGATCGTCGACAAGGCCAACGGCGAAATCATCCGACAGATTCCCACAGAGGAAGTCGTGCGTATCGCCGACGCGCTGGCCCAGTTGCAAGGGCTGTTCGTCAACCAGACCGCCTGACATCGGCGCAGCTCCAACCAGAAGCCCCCTGGAAAACAAGAAATGACTACGATCTCCAACCTCGGCGTCGGCTCCGGTCTCGACCTGAGCAGCCTGCTCGATCAGCTCACCACGGCTGAACAGGCACCGCTCACCGCGATCAAGACCCAGCAGAGCAGCTACCAGACCAAACTGTCCGCGTACGGGCAGTTGCAGAGCATGCTCGCGGCGTTCCAGGCATCGGCCAACCAGTTGTCGAACCCCACGTTCTTCCAGGCCACCACGGCAAGCGCAAGCAACACCTCGGTACTGAGCGCTACTGGTAGTGCCACTGCGGCACCAGGCACCTACTCGGTCAACGTCACGCAACTGGCGCAGTCGCAGTCGGTGGTTTCCACCGGGCAGGCATCGCAGACTGCCGCCGTCGGCACCGGCACGATCCATATTGATTTCGGTGCGATCACGGGTGGCACGCTGGACAACAACCCGGCCAGCCCGACCTACGGCAAGTACACCGGCGCCACCTTCACGGCCAACAGCGGCTCCACCGGCGTCGACATCACGATCGACAGCAGCAACAACACGCTGCAGGGCGTTCGTGACGCGATCAACAAGTCCAATGCCGGGGTGACCGCCAGTATCATCAATGATGGATCGGGCACGCCGTACCGGCTGGTCATCAACTCGAACGCAACGGGCGCCACGAACAGCGTGCGCCTGTCCGTGAACGAGAACGATGGCGGCACGGCGCTTTCGGATCTCGTAGCCTACGATCCAGCCGGCACGCAGAACATGACCCAGACCGTGGCCGCGCAGGATGCCAAACTGACGGTCAACAATATCGCCATCCAGAGCAAGAGCAACGCCGTCACCGACGCGGTGCCGGGCGTCACGCTCAATCTGAACCAGACCGGCACGAGCAACGTGGCGGTGCAGCGCGACAACAGTTCCATCGTCACCGGTCTGCAAGCCTTCGTCGCGGCTTACAACAATCTCCAGAACACCGCTGCCTCGCTGTCAGCCTACGACCCGAGCACCAAGACCGGCTCTCCGCTGACGGGCGATTCCACGTTGAGCATCATCCAGTCCCAGATGCGCAGCGTGATGAACACGCCGCAGACAGGCAACGCGCTCACCACGCTGTCACAGATCGGCATCTCGTTCCAGAACGACGGCACGCTTGCTCTCGACACCACCAAGTTGACCTCGGCGCTGAACAACAACCCAGGCGCGGTTGCGGGGCTGTTTGGCAACGCCAACGGCGTGAGCGGCTACGGCAACCAGATCAGCACACTGGTCAAGAACCTGACCAGCAGCAACGGCGCGCTGACGACGGCCACGGCCGGCATCAACAACACGCTCAAGGATCTGAGCAATCAGTACGATGAAACGCAGACCCGCATCGATGCGGTCATCGCCAATTACAAGACGCAGTTCACGCAGCTCGACGTCATCATGTCGCAGATGCAGAACACCAGTTCGTACCTGACGCAGCAGTTCAGCGCCATGAACGGCACAAGCAGTAGCAAGAAGTAACGTCAGCCAACAGCAGGAGTCCACATGTTCGCGCGCCGCAATGCCGTCAATGCCTACGCCCAGGTGGGTGTCGAAACCGGAGCCATGAGTGCCAGTCCGCACCAGCTGATCGTCATGCTCTACGACGGCGCACGCGCGGCCATCGCACGTGCCAAGTTCCACCTGGCGGCCGGCGACGTCGCAGCCAAGGGCAACGCCATCTCGAAGTCGATCGACATCATCGACAATGGCCTGCGCGCTGTGCTCGACCACAATGCCGGCGGCGACGTTGCCGCGGACCTGGAACGGCTGTACGACTACATGTCGCGCCAGCTCATGCTGGCCAACCTGCGCAATGACGAAGCGCTGCTCGACCAGGTCGACAGCCTGCTGCAGGACCTCTCCAGCGCCTGGGCGCAGATCGGCAATCCAGCCGCCAACGGCACGCTGGCCGCACAGCCGATCGCTGCCAACTCGTGACTACCTTCCGGAACTGAGACGATGTACTCCAACATGCCTGCCACCCCGTCGGTCATCCAGATCTACGAGGAACTCGTCCTGCTCTCGGAGCAGATGCTCGAAGCCGCCCGCCATGGCAATTGGGACGCAATGACCGAAGTCCAGCGCGTTTACGTGGCTCAGGTGGAAGCACTCCGCGGCAAGGACACGCACCCGCCCGCGACGCTTCAGGAACGTATGCAGCGCCAGGCCCTGCTGGCCAAGCTGCTGGCTCACGACGCCGCGATCCGCGATCTGGTGATGCCGCAATTGCAACGCCTCGGGGAACTGCTCGGCAACGCCCGCCGCCGCCGCGACGTCAACGAGGCCTACGGCGTTTCCGCCTGAGAGATACGTTCACAGGGCGCCCGGCGTGGCGCCAATGCGGGCCTTGAGCTCACGCATCCGTAACGCCCCATGTCACGGCCCGTTCCATGTCGATTCCGATTCATTCCCAGCCTGACGCTGGCCAGCTCGCACGTAACGATCTGCTGACACAGCGCACGGCGCTGGCGGTCGACAAGCTGGCCGCGCTGATGCCGGTCCAGGACACGAACGAGACCAGTTCGCGTGACACCAGCACCGATCTCGGCACCGCTGGCCGCGTGCCCGGTGCGCGGCCCGGCGAAGCATCGGCCGGCAATACCGCCGGCGCCGTCGTCACTTCGACGCGCGAAACGCTGAGCTTCGCAGCGCGCACGATCCTCGACCTGTTCGCGAATGCCGACGAGGCCGCCGCCGCGCTGAAGTCGGCCTCACCACTCGCCACGCGCACGGAAATGCAATCCGCGCCGCTGCTGGCCACCAAGCTTGCCAGCCTGCTCGACCAGAGTGGCATGTTCTATGAAGCGCATCTCGCCGAATGGGTGAGCGGTGCGCGTACGCTCAAGGACATCGCGCGCGAGCCCCAGGCCGTGCTGGCACGAGCCACCGCCAACGGCGCCAACCCGCCACCTCCCGATGAGCCGCTGCGTCAGTTGCTGGCGTTGCCCTATTCCCCTCGGGCCGCCGATGCGGCGCGTGCGGCGATGCTTGCAGCGGTGGGCCTTCCCGATGCCCCTGATGGCGACGCCACCGGCCGGGCAGGAAACGCCGCACACGGCGCAGGCACTGCCAACGGAACGGGCAGCGCAGGCGGCATGGCCGCGAATCGGGCCGCCGATGTTTCATCATTCGGCCGCCACCCGCCTGTCACCCGCACCATCACCGTCGGCGATCCGATTCCCGCGCCCGACGGCGCGCGCACGCAATCACTGCAGGCCGCCCAGTCATATGCCAGCGTTGCCGACGCGGGCAATGCGCCACGCGCGTCTCTGCTGGCCACGCACGCGTCGACATCCGAACCGCCCGCCGCACCGCCCCCAGCGCAAGGCCAGATCGTGCACCCGGCGACGGAGGGCCTGATGCGCCAGCAACTCGAACTGCTGGCCGCCCAGCAGTTCCGCTGGCAGGGCGAAGCCTGGTCCGGCACACAGATGTCGTGGGAAGTGTCGCCGACTCCCGTTGACGAGGATGGATCCGGCACGCAGCACCAGGCGCGGAGCTGGACCACACGGCTGGTCGTGCAGATGCCTGGCATGGGCACGGTCGAAGCCAGCCTGACGCTATCGCCGTCGATGCTGGACGTGCGAGTCAATGCACCGCTGGATGACACTGCCGCAAGGCTTCATGCGGCCATTCCCGATCTGCACGGGCGTCTGGCGGCCAGCGGCTTCGTGGTGGGCCAGATTACGGCACGCACCGATACGGCACCAACGGCAGCGGGAGTCCCGTCATGAGCGACACGTCGCGCGGCGCCGCGGTGGCGCTGTCATATGAAGAAGGTGAGAAGGCCCCACGCGTGGTGGCCAAGGGCTACGGCGTCACGGCCGAATCGATCATCGCGCGCGCCCAGGAAGCCGGAGTCTATGTCCACAATTCTCCGGCGCTGGTCAACCTGCTGATGCAGGTGGACATGGACTCCCAGATTCCCCCCCAGCTCTATCTGGCGGTGGCCCAATTGCTGGCGTGGCTGCATCAGATCGAGCACGAGACGGGGCAATCCTCGGCCAAGTAATAAGCGCCATTGCCGCAATAGCCCGGAAAACAGGCCTTTCTTCGGCGTCTTGCAGTGCCTTGCCATTTCGTATGATGCAAAGCGCATAGCAGACCAACCGACATCACCGCATGACACAGTCAACCATTCGCACCAAGCCATTCCTGGAATCCCTCAAATGGGGCTGGTTCGACTTCGAGGACTATCTGTTCGAGAAGCGGTATGGACTCGATCTGGGCGGCGTAGTCCCGGTCAAGGACCTGATGGACGACACCAGCCTCCCGATCGCACATGCGTCCACCTACCATGCCGTGTGGTGTCGCAACCTCCGCGAGTTGTTCCGGGAGGCGCGGCGCACTGGGCATCGTTTCGACAATTTCGTGGACATCGGTTCGGGGAAGGGCAAAGCCTGCTTCTACGCGCACACGCGGCAGCCGTTCCGAAATATCGTGGGCGTGGAGTTTTCCAGCACCCTGATCGACGTCTCCAGCCGCAACCAACGCCGGTTCGGTGCCGACAACATCTCGTTCGTCAATGCCGATGCCACAGGATTCAGTCTCCCATCTGGCAACAACATCGTTTTCATGTTCAATCCGTTCGACGACGTGATCCTCGAACGCTTCGTCAGGCATAACCTCGATCACTTCCGCCAGCATCGCTCCGTCATTGCCTATGCCAACGACGTGCAGCGCATGACACTGGTACGTTTCGGGTTCGAAACCATCTACCGGAATCAGGAACGGAAGATTTCGCTGTACCGCCTGCCGTAGCAGACGGTCAGGGACCCCATCAGCGTTGGGAAAGTAGCTCGCGCACGGCGGCACCAACGCGCGCCACGTCGTCCCGCTCGAGATTGAGACCCGATGGCAGGTTCACGCCATGCGCGCCCAGCCGGTAAGCCACCATATTGCATTCGCGTGCCATCGAAGCTGGCTGCGTTTGCGCATACGCTTCCAGACTGCTTAACGGACTGAAGAAAGGTCGGCAATCAATCCCCTCGCCGGCGAGACGACGGATGACTTCGGCTTTTCCGCCCAGTCGATCCGGCAGAATTGCCGTCGTCATCCAGTAGCTGCTACGTACGCCTTCGGCTTCGTGGTTCAGCATGACCTCTTCGCAATCGCCCAGCTCCTCGCGATACCAGCCGAAAATCACCCGTTTGCGCGCCACGAGCTCCTCGATGCGCTCCGTTTGAGCCAGGCCAAGCGCGGCCTGCATGCTGCTCATCTTGTACTTGTAGCCCACCTCGCGATTCATGAACATGGTGTCACCAGGCGCACGTCCGTGATCGCGCAGCACGAGCACCCGCTGGTGGATGGCATCGTCATCGGTGATCAGCATCCCGCCTTCCCCGGTGGTCAGGGTTTTCGAACCATGGAAGCTGAACGTCCCGGTTGCGCCGAAGGTTCCGGCTGGTCGACCGTGGGACCAGGTTCCGGCCGCCTCGGCCGCATCCTCGATCACTGCCAGATCATGCCGGCGTGCGATGGCCTGCAATGCAGCGTAGTCGGGCACGTTGCCGTACAGGTCCACCGGGATCATGGCGCGGGTACGCGGCGTTACATATGCCTCTACCGATTCCGCCGACAGACACCAGCTCTGCGGGTCGATATCCGCAAACACCGCCGTCGCCCCCACATACTGGATCGGTGCCGCGCTGGCGATCCACGTGGAATCCGGGACGATGACTTCGTCGCCGGGTCCGATGCCGAGCGCGAGCAAGGAAAGATGCAGCGCCGAGGTGCAGGATGGCAAGGCCACGGCATGCCTGACGCCGTGATATTCGGCGAAGGCGCGCTCGAAGCGCTCGTGGTACACGTTGGCGTTGGCGTACCAGGCATTGGTCACAGCGTCGGTGACGTATGCGATTTCCTTCTCGCTGATGGAGGGCCCCGAGACAGGGATACGTTTCATGGCAGTGTGACCTCCAGTGCGGGCGTTAGGATGGCATCGGCTGATACAGCCTCTGCGCTTGCGGCTTGCCAGGACACCGTGCGGGAGCAAATGTACTGCGCACCCTCGCGACCACAGTTGGCGACGAGATCGAGCGCGCTGACGTAGGGCGTGAACGCGCCGTGGCGCTGCGGATAGGCACGCAGTTGATAGTCCATATACTCGACCACCACGCCGGCGCGCTCGAAGCGCTCGTGGTCCAGGTAGTGCCTCGCCCCGTGTCCGGTGACATAACGGCTGGCACCAAAATGCCCGCACAGCGCCAGCAACCTGCCGCTGCTCTCCCCGCCAACGCCGAGCGCCGACGCGTCCAGGAATTGCCGTCCGGCATCGAGCCCGAAGTAATGCGCCAGCGCCATGACAGACGCGCGCGACAGCGCCGCCAGCGTCGTCGCGTTCTGCGAGAAGACCGCATCGACCAGCGCCAGCATGTCATCCAGATGCGGCGTGCCCAGGTACGCCTGGCGCAGCACATCGCGATGCCGGCTGCGCCAGTCGGTGTTGTCGTCGATCTTGAGGTCAGAGATCAGGCTGTGGCGATGGCGGTCGCGTAGCGGCACGGTCAACCAGCGCACGCCATCGCGGGTCTTGACCTGAACGCGGTTGATGAAGCCGCGCGCGAACTGCACGTCGTCATAGAAGACGTAGGTGTCGCACAGGCGAATCTGCTCGAGCATGCCGACCCAGGGGAAGTACATCGGCTGGGACACCACGAGCGTGCCCGTGGTGTCCATGGAGCCTGTATGCGGCGCCGTACTCATGATGGCAGTCTCCGGATCTCCGGCACCGCCACAGCAAAGGTCCCTCCCCACTCCGCAACGCGGTGGTTCTGCGCCACCACTTCATCGGCAATGTTCCATGGCAGGATCAGCACGGTATCGGGCCTGCGGGCATCGAGTTCTGACGGCGCGCAGATGGGAATATGGCTGCCGGGCAGGAATTTTCCCTGCTTGGAGGCGGCTGCGTCGCAGACAAACGGCAGCAGGTCGGGCCGCACGCCCGCGTAGTTGAGCAATGTATTGCCCTTGGCGGCAGCGCCGTACGCGGCCACCCGACGGCCGGCCCGCTTCTCTTCGAGCAGGAACGCCAGCAGGCCATCCTTGACAGCATCGGCACGGGCCTGGAACGCGAGATAGATGTCCAGGCTGCGCAAGCCGAATGTCTCCTCTTCCTCGATCAACCCGGCCACCGAGGGCAACATTACGCGAGCGTCATCGTCATGGCAGCCATAGACACGCAGACTGCCGCCGTGCGTGCTCAGCCGCTCCACGTCGAACACGCGCAGCCCCGCCTGCGCGAAGATGCGTGACACCGTGTACAGCGACAGATACGAAAAATGCTCGTGATAGACCGTGTCGAACTGGGTCTGCTCGATCAGCCGCATCAGATGCGGGAATTCCAGCGTGATGGTGCCACCCGGCTTCAACGCGACCTTCAGGCCGCGCGTGAAATCGTTGATGTCCGGCACATGGGCATAGACGTTATTGCCCGCGATCAGGTCGGCACGCTTGCCCTGCGCGACCAGCCGTCGCGCCAGCGCTTCGCCGAAGAACTCGCGCAGCGTCGGCACGCCGATCGCCTGGGCGGCATCTGCGGTGCTCGTCGTCGGCTCGATGCCCAGGCACGGAATGCCGCCAGCCACAAAGTTCCGCAGCAGGTAACCGTCATTGGAGGCTACCTCGATCACGAGGCTGTCAGGTCCCAGCGACAGCCGCCGCGTGATGTCGGCCGCATAGCACGCCGCGTGCTCGAGCCACGTCCGCGATGTGGACGAGAAATATGCGTAGTCGGGCCGGAAGAGCGCGTCGGCCTGCGCGTAGTCTTCAGTCTGGACCAGCCAGCAGGTATCGCAGACAAAGAGCTTGAGCGGGAAATGCGTTTCCGGCGCACTCAGTTCGGCGTGATCCAGATAGGCATTGGACGGCGGCGCGAAGCCGAGATCCAGAAACACGTGCCGAAGTTCGGCGTTGCAGTGTCGGCAGTTCATGGCACGATGCCGGCAAAGCCGGCACTGAGAAGTGGGTGGGAGGCATCGCGGGCGGAGAGTTCCCCCACCGGCAGCGGCCATTGGATGCCAAGCATGGGGTCGTCATGACGCAGGCCACGTTCGGCCTGCGGCGCGTAGGCTGCGGTATGGAGGTACATCAGTTCGCTGTCCGGTTCCAGTACCTGGAACCCGTGCGCGCAGCCCTCCGGAATCACCATCATGCGGGCATTCTCCGCACTTAGCTCTTCCGCATGCCACCACAGGAATGTTGGCGATCCCGCGCGCAGGTCCACCATGACGTCCCATACGCGGCCGGCCAGGCAGCGCACAAGCTTCATCTCCGCATGTGGCGCCAACTGGAAATGAAGCCCGCGCAACGCGCCGACCTCGCGCGTATGCGAATGATTGGCCTGCACGATCCGGCGATCGCCCAGCACGGGCGCCAGCGCGTCCGCGCAGAACAGCCGGGCGAACGCGCCGCGCTGATCTTCGATCCGCCGGGTGTCTACGATCGCCGCGCCGGCGATGGGCAGCGGTGTAACGATCATGGCGTTGCCCAGCACACGCCGGCAGCCGCGGCGGCGATCATGTAGTCCTCGATCTGGCGGCGCGTGATGCTTGCCATGCCATCCTGCGAAGTCCGGTACCAGCCCGCCGTGGCCGCCAGCGCCTGCTCGAGCTGCCACACCGGCTGCCAGCCAAGCTCACTGCGTGCCCGCGCGCTATCGAGATACAGCAGGTTCGCCTCGTGCGGGCGCGGCGTGGCACTCACATGCCATTCGAGCGCCGGCCAGTGGCAGCGCATCATGCCGAGCACGGCCTCGACCGTCCGGTTGTCATGCGCGGACGGGCCGAAGTTCCAGGCATCGGCGCACGCCGCATCGCCCTGCAACAGCCGCTGTCCTAGCAGCAGATACCCGGACAGGCAGTCGAGCACGTGCTGCCACGGACGTGTCGCGCCCGGTGAACGGATCTCCAGCGATTCCCCACGCGAGGTCGCACGCACGAGATCTGGAATCAACCGGTCCTCGGACCAGTCCCCACCGCCGATCACGTTGCCGGCACGCGCCGTGGCCAGGAATGGTGCGTCCGGTTGCGCGAAGAAACTCTGCCGATAGCTGGTGGCCACCAGCTCCGATGCCGCCTTCGACGCGGCATAAGGATCGTGTCCGCCAAGCCGGTCGGACTCGCGGTATCCCCATGACCACTCGCGGTTCGCGTAGACCTTGTCGGTGGTCACCACGACCACTGCGCGCACACCGGGGATGCGACGGCAGGCGTCGAGCACATTGGCGGTGCCCATCACATTGGTCGACCAGCTTTCCAGCGGATCGCGATACGAGCGGCGCACCAGTGGCTGTGCCGCCAGGTGAAACACAATCTCTGGATTGCCGCGCGTGAGCGCGGCATCGACGGTTCGCGACTCGCGTACGTCGCCACGCAGATCGATGCAACGCTCCGCATGGGTCAGGTCCAGTTCGCCCCAGAGACTCGGCGTGGTGGCCGGGTCCAGCGCAACACCGGTCACCTCGGCACCAAGCAGATGGAGCCACTGCGCGAGCCAGCTACCCTTGAATCCGGTGTGCCCGGTCACGAGCACGCGGCGTCTCCGGTAGATATCACCGAAGTGCGTCACTTCCAGACCTTCCATGGCGGATTGCCCGACGCCCAGAGCTGTTCCAGCAGATTTTTGTCGCGCAGCGTATCCATGGCCTGCCAGAAGCCACGATGCGAAAACGCCTGAAGATCGCCCCGCCGCGCGAGCTGGATCATCGGCTCGGCTTCCCACGCGGTGCCGTCCCCGTCGATCAGGTCGATCACCGACGGCTCCAGCACGAAGTAGCCACCATTGATCCAGGCACCGTCGCCTGCGGGCTTCTCCTGGAAATTGCGCACTTCCGATCCATGCATGTCGAGCGCGCCATAGCGGCCCGGTGGCTGGATCGCCGTCACGGTGGCGGGCTTGCCGTGGCTGAGGTGAAAGTCGAGCAACGCGCGTATGTTGACGTCCGATACCCCATCGCCATAGGTAAAGCAGAACGGCTCGTTGTCGAGGTACTCGCGCACGCGCTTGAGACGGCCGCCGGTAATCGTGTACTCGCCCGTATCCACCAGCGTGACGCGCCACGGCTCCACGTGCCGTTGCAGCACTTCCATGCGGTTGTTCTTCATGTCGAAGCTCACGTCCGACATGTGCAGGAAGTAGTTGGCGAAGTACTCCTTGATGATGTAGCCCTTGTAGCCCAGGCAGATCACGAAGTCATTGATGCCGTAGTGCGAGTACGTCTTCATGATGTGCCAGAGAATCGGCTTGCCGCCGATCTCGATCATCGGCTTTGGGCGCAGGTGCGACTCCTCGGAGATGCGCGTGCCGAGGCCGCCAGCCAGGATGACAGCCTTCATGCCGCCACCTCGTCGGCCTGCTCCGCACGGGCGGGCACGCCCGTGATCTCGTGGATCGTGGGAACCGGCATCGCCTCGACAACCGCCGCATCCAGGCCGAACGATTCCTGCAGGAAAGCCGCAAGCGCCGACTTGTCCTGCCCAAGTTCGTCCAGGCGCGCCAGCAGCAGGCGGTAGAGTGGCAGCGAGTACTTGCGCAGCATGGCACTGTCGATCAGCAGGTCCAGCGCGCCAGCCTTGTCGCCTTGCTGATAGAGCAGCTCGGACAATGCATAAGCCACCAGCCAGTGCTTGCTCCACTTTGCGGAGACGTTCTCCAGCAGGTTCGCCAGAGCGTCCGTGTCGTACGTAGCCATGATACCGACCAGCGACGTGGCGATTTCCTCCATCGAGATCCACCGGCCGCCGAAGAACAAGCCCTCACCATCGGGCCGCGCAATCTGGCCGGGCGTGCGATACGCGGACACCCATTTGGCCATTTCTTCCTCCAGCCAGCGGCACAGCCCGGCAGCATCGGACAGCGCGCTGCCTTCGAACCGCGTCCGGATCGACATGCGCAGCGCGTCAAGCTGCGCGACGTCCGATGCCAGGGCCACCGCGGTCTCGATGTATTGATCGTCCGTCGTGCAGATCAGCCCGGGCAAGCCGATGGTATTGAGGAACGACGCCGATATGCGCTCATGGAAGGCCTGGCCGGCGATCGTGACAAGGGGCACGCCCATCCAAAGGGCATCACATGCATTGGCGCCCGCAGTCAATGGCGCGGTGTCGAGCAGTACGTCGATACGGTGATAGAGCACGTACTGGTTCTTGCCCTCGCGCGGCACACAGATGACGCGCTCCGCAGCAATCCCCGCAGCCGCCATGCGCTCGAGCAACGGTACGCGCACGGCGTCGTTGTCGAGACCCGAGCACTCCACCAGCAGCCGGCTGCCAGGGCAGCGTGCCAGCACGCCACTCCAGAGCCTGAGCGTGCGCGCGCTGATCTTTGCCAGGTTGATGCAGCAACCGAACGTGATGTGACCGTTCTCCAGCGCGGGCGTCGGCCGCACCCGGTATGCGGCCGCATAAGCATCAAGCGGACGCGCAACGAGCGGAAAGTACGAGGCAATCGCCGGGGCATGCAACAGTTCTTCCGTACAGAACGCCTCATTGCCCTCGGGGTCGGCCATCGCCTCGGTGAGGCGGTAGTCCATGCCGGGCATGCCGGTGGTGCCGGGGTATCCGATCCATGTCAGTTGCTTCATGGCAAGACCATGCGCCATGTAGGTCAGCGGGGTATTGCGCGTGTATCCGCCGAGGTCGAACAGTACGTCGAGCTGGTCAGCCCGCACGATGTCCACAACCTCTTTCACGGTCTTGCCGGCCAGCTCGACAAAGTGTCCGGCAAAGTAACGGACCTTCTCCGTGATGTTGTCCGCGTGCCCGTTTAGCGAGTAGACAAAGACTTCGACACGGGTGTGATCCAGGTTTGCGAGGAATGGAATGACAAAATAGGCGCAAGCGTGGCTCATCAGGTCGTTGGACATAAGCCCCAGCCTGATACGGCCATTGTCCGCAGACGGATGCAGTGCCCTGGCACCGCGCTTTGCCGGCATCATCAGTTGCGCGCAACGCTCGGCTTCATGTCGAAGATCCAAGCCGGTGGTGTTCTCGTCGAACAACATCGTGAACAGCAGGTTGAAGCGCAGCAGAAGCTGATCCGGTGCAATGGCAATCGCCTCGCGCAGCGCGCCAACGGCCTCGCCAACCTTGCCGGTCTCCTTCATGGCGTTGGCGTACGCGGTCAGCGTGCTCACTTCCTTCGGCGCCAGTGCGCGCCCGCGCAGTGCGGCGTCACGTGCGCCTGGATAGTCTTGCAGGCCATAGAGCACGCTTGACCAGGTGGCCCACGCCTGCCACATCGGCGGGTTCTGGGCAATCACCGGCTCGAGTGCCGCACGCGCTTGCGGGTAGCGGCCGATCGTCATGAGGGTCTCGCCCATGACCACGCGCAGTTCGATGTCCTCGGGAAACCGCGCGAGCCCCTGCTCGCTCAGCCGCAGCGCTTCATTGCGATTGCCAAGTCTCAGACAGCTTACGGCGCGCAGGAAGTACGCCCGCGGCGAATCGCTACCATGCTTGTCGGCACGCTCCGCATTGCGAATGCACTCGTCATACTGGTGCGCCTTGAAACTCGCTTCCGCCTTGGCAAGGGAGTTGGATGCCTTCACGGCATGATAGCTGTCGTGCATGATTTGGGTCGATCGCCGGTGCCGCGCGACATTTCGCGCGCGCGCTCCTGATTGGAGTCTGCGCAGATTACTGCCGCGCCGCCCATCCCCATCCGGCAAACTTCGGCGAAAAACGGCAGCTTTTCTACCAATCACCGACTCTGGCCCCGGGCGATGATGCGTATCATGTGGCGTCACGAGTCCCTGGCGCATTGTTCGTCACCACATGGAGCGTTCCGCCGTGGAGCTGATCAACCATACCCGCGCGAGCCTGATCGATTATGTTTGCGCTCAGATTGGCACGTTCTTCCCGGATGGCGCGGACGTTCGCGGCGCGATCACGCAAGATTTCGCCGAGGCGATGGCGCGGGTGGAGCGTTGCCTGAATGCCAATCGCGTATGGCCACACGGCAGGTTCAACTACCTGCATTCGGCGCAGTACTGCCTGTTCCTGTACTACCTGTCCAACACCATCTGGCGCAACGGTGGCGACACGGATACCTGCACCCGACTGTTCCTGCTCAACAAGGCGCTGAACGGCATCGATCTGTTCTACGAGATCGCCATGCCGGACATCTTCATCCTCGGCCATTCAACGGGAATCGTGCTGACCAAGGCCACCTACGGCAATTACCTGATCCTTCACCAGAACTGCACGGTCGGTCGGAATCACGACGTGGCGCCGGTGCTGGGCGAAGGGGTGGTCATGTATCCGGGTAGCTCCATCATCGGCCGCAGCCGCATAGGCGGGCTATCGACGATCTCGATCGGCACACAGGTCGTGAACCGCGATACGCCGGGAGACTGCATGGTCTTCGGCGCGGAGGGCGGCGAACTCGCCTTCAAGCCGCGCAGCCATCGATACGTGGAAGAGGTCTTCCACATCTAAGCGGCTACCCCCAGGCTGCCCCTATGCCCTCAGGACCTGCGCCCTTGGAAGCCGTTCCAGAATGAAGCGAAGCGGTTCTGGCTAGGGTGAAGCAGGGATTTCGGCTCCTGTGCGAGCCGCCTGCGGAACGGCATGTGCCTGCGAGCACATGCGCGCCCTGCAAGGGCGGGACCGCAGACAGTACAAGTCGTACGGCAAGGCCCCGCAACGATTCCAGAATCTTTTTGAAGCGGCTTCTTAGACAGGCATGTTCATCATTTCCTGATACGCAGCGGTCAGGCGGTTGCGCACCTGCACGGCGGTCTGGAACGAGATGTTGGCCTTCTGCATGTCGATCATCACGTCGTTGAGCGACACACCGGCCTTGCCCATTTCGAATGCCTCGGCCTTGCCGTAGGCACGGTCCTGCGTGGCATTCAGGCGTTGCAGCGAGCGCTGCAGCTCGCCCGCGAAGCTTTCGGTTGCCGCCGATGCCTCCTGGGGCGCGGCGCCGCCGCCGGCCACCTGCGCGGTGGCGCGCATTTGCTGGAGCATGCCCTCGATGGAAGAAATGGTCATGACGCGTCCGGGTCCTTGAACTTGAAGAGAGAGGCGAACGGACGACGCGCCTAATGAGTCACACGCCATCCAGTTTCAGTCCTCGCACTGTACCCATCCGCCCGTGCCGACCAAAGCACGAAATCGACAGGAAAACCTCCCCTATTCAGCCGATTGTCGTTGGCCCTTCTGCCCGATCATCGCTACCGTGCCGGATCTGGCGGAACAGCCGCGACCATTGCAGCCCGCCCCCGGCCATGAACATCAACTATCGCGGGGAGTGCGCGTGTTTTTTCTGCAGCGTGATTTGAGCCGTGCCGGGAAGATTAACGGCAGCAAAGGCCAGAGTGGCAAGGGCGGATTCTGCCCAGCCAAGCCGGAGACGCGCGCATGAACGCGACCGCAACCCTGCCGAACGGCACGGCCCTGCTCGAAAAGGTCAAGGCCAATCCGCGCCTGCCCATGATGCTGGGCGGGGCCGCGCTGGTCGCCGCAATCGCCGTGGGTGTGATGTGGTCCCGCGCGCCGGATTACAAGGTGCTGTATTCCAATCTGTCGGAGCGTGACGGCGGTGCCGTGATCCAGTCGCTCCAGCAGATGAACGTGCCGTACAAGTTCGCCGAAGGTGGTGGCGCGGTCATGGTGCCGGCTGACAAGGTGGCCGAGACGCGCCTGCGGCTGGCCAGCCAGGGCCTGCCGAAAAGCGGCACGACCGGCATGGAACTGATGGACAACCAGAAGTTCGGCATCAGCCAGTTCGCTGAACAGGTCAACTATCAACGCGGGCTGGAAGGCGAACTGGCCCGTTCGATCGAATCGATCGGCGCAGTGCAGTCGGCCCGTGTGCACCTGGCGATTCCCAAGCCCACGCTGTTCGTACGTGAGCGCCAGAAGCCCACCGCCTCCGTGGTGCTGCAACTCTACCCGGGGCGCGCCGTCGATGAAGGCCAGGTGGCCGCGATCACGCACCTGGTGTCTTCCAGCGTGCCGGAACTGACGCCGAAGTCGATCTCGATCGTCGACCAGCAGGGCAACCTGCTGTCCGGCACCAACGATCGTTCGCTCGATGCCAGCCAGCTCAAGTACGTCCAACAGGTCGAGCAGGGCTACGTCAAGCGCGTGGAGTCGATCCTCGCGCCGATCCTCGGCAAGGACAACATCCACGCCCAGGTCACGGCCGATGTCGATTTCTCGTCGGTCGAGCATACCGACGAGAGCTACAAACCGAACCAGGACCCGACCAAGGCCGCGATCCGCAGCCAGCAGACCAGCGAATCGAACTCGCAGGGTGGCACGCCTGTAGGTGGCGTGCCCGGTGCGTTGTCGAACCAGCCGCCGGCCGCCGCCGTGGCCCCGGTGACCACGCCGCAACCGCCGCGCCAGCCCGGCCAGCCGAATCCGCCCGCACAGGCCAACCAGCCCGCGCAGACGACCCAGACGGCCGAGAAGACCGGCCCGAGCAACAGCCGCCGCGACTCCACCACCAACTACGAACTCGACCGCGTGGTGCGCCACGTCCAGCAGGCAGCAGGCGGTGTGAAGCGTCTGTCGGTGGCCGTGGTGGTGAACTACCGCACCAAGGTCGATGCCAAGGGCAAGCCGGTGACGGAGGCGCTGTCAGCCAAGGAACTGGCCCAGATCGAAAACCTGACCAAGGAAGCGATGGGCTTCTCCGCCGACCGCGGCGACTCGCTGAACGTGGTCAACAGCCCGTTCACGAGCGACGTCAAGACGGAGCCGGAAGTGCCGGTGTGGAAGCAGCCGCAGATGATCGACCTGGCCAAGACCGGCGTCGGCTACCTGCTGCTGGCCCTGCTGGCCGTGTTCCTGTGGTTCAAGGTGGCGCGTCCGGTGCTGCGCAAGTACACCGCGCCGCCGCTGCCCGCGCCTACCGAGACGGCAGCCGCCACCGAAGCCGTTCTGCTGCCGCCGGAAGAGGAAACCAATCCGGAAGTGCTGCGCCTGGCCGCGAAATATGAAAGCGATCTCGCCCTGGTGCGCGACGCCGCGCAACGCGACCCGCGCCTGGTCGCCAGCGTAATCAAGACTTGGATGGCAAATGACGAAGGCTAACAAGGGAGTGCCCGAAAAGGGCCTGCAGAAGAGCGCCATCCTGATGATGGCCGTGGGCGAGGATGCAGCCGCCGAAGTCTTCAAGCACCTGTCGCCGCGCGAAGTGCAGCAACTCGGTTCGGCGATGGCCAACCTGTCATCGGTGACGCGCGAGGAAATGTCCGAGGTCCTGTCCGAGTTCCGCAACGAGACCGAACAGTACCTGGCACTGGACGTCGATTCGAGCACGTTCATCAAGAGCGTGCTGAACAAGGCGCTGGGCGAGGAGCGCGCGCTGTCCGTGATCGAGGACATCCTCGAATCGCGCGATCCGGGCGGCGGCATCGACTCGCTGAACTGGATGGATTCGACTTCGGTGGCAGAACTGATCAAGGACGAACACCCGCAGATCATCGCCACGATCCTGATCCACCTGGACCGCCAGAAGTCTTCGGAAGTGCTGGGCTTCTTCACCGAACGCCTGCGCAACGACGTGATCCTGCGTATCGCCACCTTCGGTGGCGTGCAGCCGGGCGCGCTGCAGGAACTGACCGACGTGCTGACCAAGCTGCTGGCCGGCCAGAGCCTGAAGCGCAGCCGCATGGGCGGCGTCCGCACGGCGGCCGAGATCATCAACCTGATGAGCACGGCCCACGAGGAAGCGGTCATCGACGGCGTGCGCACGCACGACGCCGACCTGGCGCAGAAGATCATCGACGAGATGTTCCTGTTCGAGAACCTGCTGGAGATCGAAGACCGCGGCATCCAGCGCGTGCTCAAGGAAGTGGCCACCGAATCGCTCATCGTCGCGCTCAAGGGCGCGCCGCAGGAGCTGCGCGACAAGTTCATCCGCAACATGTCGACGCGTGCCGGCGAGATGCTGCGCGAGGACCTCGAGGCACTGGGACCGGTGCGCGTGTCGCAGGTCGAGGCCGAGCAGAAGGCCATCCTGCAGGTCGTGAGACGTCTGGCCGAGGCCGGCGAAATCCAGATTGGCGGAGGCGACGATGCCTACGTTTGACCGCGGTTTTTCCGCTGGCCGTGGCCCGGGCCACGGCGATCCAGGGTTCTTCGGCGCGCCCTCCAAGGGCGCGACCGGCGGCCTGACCAACCTGCACGAGAGCGACGACGGCTTCCAGGGCTTCCAGCCCCCTGCCCGTCCACGCTCGCGCGGCGAAAGCTGGCAGCGTTGGCAGATGGAGTCGCTGGATCCGCGCGATGTCCTGCGCAAGGCGCTGGCGGCCCAGTTGCCCGCCGAACCGCCACCACCCCCGGCAATCGATTTCGAAGCGCTGGACGCAATGCGCGACGGGGCCCGCAAGGAGGGCTACGCGCAGGGCTACAACCAGGGCCAGACGCAAGGTTATGGCGATGGGCACCGCGAAGGCTACGCACGCGGGCTTGAAGCGGCACGCAATGAAGCGGCCCGCCTGCAGCAGCTTGCCGCCAACTTCCACGACGCGCTTGGCCGCGTCGACAACGATATCTCCAACGCGCTGATCGGCCTGGCGCTGGACGTGGCCCGCCAGCTCGTGCGCAAGACCGTCGAGCTCGATCCGGCCGCATTGCTGCCGGCTGCGCGGGAACTGCTGACCGCCGAGCCACCGCTCTCCGGCGCGCCTTGCCTGCTGCTGAACCCGGAAGACATCGCGCTGGTGGAAACACACCTGTGCGGCGAACTCGAAGCCGCCGGCTGGACGCTGCGGGCCGACCCGTCGATCGCACGCGGTGGCTGCATCGCCAGCGCCGCAAGCGGCGAGATGGACGCCAGCCTGTCCACGCGCTGGCAGCGCGTGGTCAAGGCGCTGGGCCGCAACGATCCGTGGGAGCCGCCCCATGCGTGACGAGCCAGCGCAGGCCACCGCGCCCGACGCCCCCGCCGCGCACGTCGGCCCGCATGTCAGCCATTGGCGCGACGCACTGGCAGCCGCATCGGCCGGCGTCAGCGAAATCGACAGCAAGCGCACCTGTGGCCGCCTGACGCGTGCCGCCGGACTCGTGCTGGAAGCCGTGGGGCTGCGTCTGCCCGTGGGGAGTGACTGCCTGATCGAACTGCCCACCGGACAGCATTCGCATGGCGGCCCGCGCACGGCAGAAGCCGAAGTGGTCGGTTTTGGCGCGGACCGTCTCTACCTGATGCCGCAATCGGACGTGGCCGGCCTGGTACCGGGCGCGCGCGTCTATCCGCTGGAGCCGTCGCCGCTGCCCAACGGCATGGTCGGCGCCGGCGCGCCGCGCGAGCAGGGATCGAAGCGGCTGCCGGTTGGCGATGGCCTGCTCGGCCGTGTGCTCGATGCGGCCGGACGGCCGCTCGATGGCCTCGGCCCGATTACCGCTGCCAGCGAAGTTCCGCTGGCCGGCACGCAGATCAACCCGCTGACACGCGCGCCGATCGAGACCGTGCTCGACACCGGCGTGCGCGCGATCAATGGCATGTTGACCGTCGGTCGCGGCCAACGGATGGGCCTGTTCGCCGGTTCCGGCGTGGGCAAGAGCGTGCTGCTGGGCATGATGGCGCGCTACACCAATGCGGACGTGATCGTGGTCGGCCTGATCGGCGAACGCGGCCGCGAGGTGAAGGAATTCATCGAGAACATCCTCGGCGAGGAAGGCCGCAAGCGTTCGGTGGTGGTGGCCGCGCCGGCTGACACCTCGCCGCTACTGCGCATGCAGGGCGCTGCCTACGCGACGCGCCTGGCCGAATATTTCCGCGACAAGGGCCAGCACGTGCTGCTGATCATGGACTCGCTGACCCGTTACGCGATGGCGCAGCGCGAAATTGCGCTGGCTATCGGCGAGCCGCCCGCCACCAAAGGCTACCCGCCCTCGGTGTTCGCCAAATTGCCGACGCTGGTGGAACGCACCGGCAACGGCCCCGAAGGCGGCGGCTCGATTACCGCGTTCTATACGGTGCTGACCGAGGGCGACGACCAGCAGGATCCGATCGCCGACTCCGCCCGCGCCATTCTGGACGGCCATATCGTGCTGTCCCGCAGCCTTGCCGAAGCCGGCCACTATCCGGCCATCGACGTGGAAGCGTCGATCAGCCGCGCCATGACTGCGCTGATCGACGCGCCGCAGTTTGCCTCCGTGCGGCGTTTCAAGCAGTTGATGTCGCGCTACCAGCGCAACCGCGACCTGATCAGTGTCGGGGCCTACGTGCCCGGCAGCGATCCGGAGCTCGATCTCGCGATTCGCATGTATCCGCGCATGGAGGCCTTCCTGCAGCAGGACATTCACGAACGCGCCGGCTACGACGCCTCGATCGCCCAGTTGCACGATCTCTTCGAGAGGACGCATCATGGTTAAGCACAATCCGCTGAATACGCTGGCCGACCTGGCCCAGGACGACACGGACAAGGCCGCGCGCGAACTGGGTCGACTGCAGGGGCTGCGCACCCAGGCCGAGCAACAGCTCAACGCGCTGACACAGTACCGTCAGGAGTACCGCGTCCGGATGCAAGCGATCGCCGCCGAAGGCATGTCGTCGAGCCGCTGGCACGACTTCTCGCGCTTCCTCGATTCGCTTGACCACGCCATCCGTCAGCAGACCAATGCGCTGGCCAAGGCCGAGGCCGACCTGCTGGCCGGACGCGCCAACTGGCAGCAGCAGAAGCGCCGCCAGAACTCGTTCGATACGTTGATCACGCGGGCGGAAACACGCGAGCAGCAAGTCTCCGCCCGGCGCGAGCAGCGCGCCAACGACGAATACGCGGCCCGCATCGCCCGCCAGCCGGCGGCCGGCCGAACCTGATCCGACGAAGAGACCATGATCGATATCAGCCAGCTTATCGGTAACACCGCCAACGCCGCCCTCAAGACCCTGACGCAGTCCAATGCCGCCAGCGCCGCCGCCGCGGACGCCAAGGCATTCCAGGACGCGCTATCGCGCGCGCGCGATAGCGCCCCGCAGAGCGCGCAACCGGTCGCCAGCAAGCCCAAGGATTCAAGCCAGACCAGCGCGCCGAAGGAAGACGCATCGCAGAACACGCGGCAGCAGACTACGCAGGCCAGTACGTCGGGCGCTTCCAGCACACCGCAGCAGAAAGACAACGGCAAGACCAACGCCACGACCGGCAAGAAGGACGACAGCACGCAAGCCAGCGACGATGGCTCGACGCCTTCGAGCGACGCGCAGGCAGCAGCAGCAGCCCTGGCCGCTGCGATGCTGGCACAGCAGGCCGCACCCGCCACGACGGCACTGACTGGTGGCGCAGCCGCCGATGCAGCGGCCAATGCAGCCGCGGATGCAGCCAGACTAGCCGGTGCCAACGGCCTCCCGCTCGCCGCTCAGACCGCGGCGACCGCGACCGCCACGCAAGCAAACCCGGCCACCGATGCCGCCACGCTGTTGGCCCAGGCCGCCGACGCGCAATCGGCCACGACTACCGCCGGCACTGCCGCCAAGGGAACCGCGCCAAGCCCGGCGGACACGCTGGCCACGATCGCCCAGCAGCGCGCGGCTGCGCAGAACAGCACGCCGACCGCCGCTGACAAGATCGCCGCCGCGCTCAACACCCCGGCGCAGACGGGCGCGCAGGACGCGCGCGGCCAAAACGCGGGCCAGCAACAGACCGGCCTCGGCCACGGCGCGCAACCGACCTTGCAAGCCGACTCGACGCAAGCCAGCCAGACGCCCGTCGCCACGCCATATGCCATTGCGCAGGCCAGCGCACGCACGGGTGAAGGCACCGACACCGGCGCCACGAATCCGAGCAGCGCTGCCATGCTGGCATCGGCCCTGTCCGCGCAATCCCAGGCGAACGCCGCACAGACCACGGCCGCCGCAGCAGCGGCGCGCCCGGCAGTCGCACCGAATCTTGGCGACAGCCAGTGGGCTCAGGCACTGGGCCAGCAGATGGTGCGACTCTCCACGCAAGGCAGCCAGACCGCCGAACTCGACCTGAACCCGCCGAACCTCGGCCCGCTCAAGGTCGTGCTCAATGTGGTCAACGATCAGGCCCAGGCCCAGTTCGTCTCGCCGCACCAGGCCGTGCGCGCCGCGGTGGAAGCCGCGCTGCCGCACCTGCGCACGTCGATGGCCGAAGCCGGTATCCAGCTTGGCCAAACGTCTGTCGGCAGCGATGGCTTCGCCCAGGCTGGCAACGGCGGCCAGCAGCAACAACGCCAACCGGGCAGCGGCAGCGCATTCGCGCAGGCCGCCGGGCTGACGCAGGATGCGCCGGTCCAGGCAACGGTGGCAGCGCCTCGCGCACCGCGCGTGCTGGCGCGTGGGGAAGTCGATACGTTTGCCTGATTCGACTGCGCCACGGGTTCTCCCTCTCTCCCATTTCATGGGAGAGAGGGAGAACACAACTCGCGCTTGATGCGTGCGCCGGCGCGCACTCCCTCGCCCACGAGGGCAGAAGGCCGAGGGGCCGCCCAAGCACGACATGGGCATTTGTGCGACGATTCCCCTCCCGATCCGCACGCCCCCTGCGCACCATGCTCAAAGTCCGTCCGCTGCTGCTCGCAGCCATCGCCCTCTCCGTCCCACTCGCCCAAGCTGCCCACGCTGCCCAGACCGCCGATAGCGGCCCGGCCTACGGTCCCCAACTCGAGGGATTCGATTACCCCTATCCGGTTCAGCAATATCGCTTCAGTTCGCAAGGGCAGCCGCTCGAGATGGCCTACATGGACGTCAAGCCGGAGAAGCCGAACGGCCGCGCCGTGGTACTGCTGCATGGCAAGAATTTTTGCGCTGCCACGTGGCAGGAGAGCATCCAGCAGCTCACCGCCGCCGGCTACCGCGTGATCGCCCCCGATCAGATCGGCTTCTGCAAATCGACCAAACCGCCGCACTATCAGTATTCGTTCCAGCAACTCGCGCGCAATACCCACGATCTGCTGGCCTCGATCGGCGTGCACGACGTCACCGTGATGGGCCATTCCACGGGCGGCATGCTGGCGATGCGCTATGCATTGATGTATCCGAAGGAAACCGCGCAACTGGTGCTGGTCAACCCGATCGGCCTGGAGGACTGGAAGGCCAAGGGCGTGCCGTCGCTGTCGGTGGACCAGTGGTACGCGCGCGAACTCAACGTGACGGCCGAGCGGATTCGCAACTACGAGAAATCGACGTACTACGTGAACCAGTGGAAGCCCGAATACGAGCCCTGGGTGCAGATGCTGGCCGGCATGAACCGTGGCCCGGGCAAGCAGATCGTTGCGTGGAACTCGGCACTGCTCTACGACATGATCTTCACGCAACCCGTGGTCTATGAAATAAGTGCGATCCAGGCCCCGACCCTGCTGATGATCGGAGACCGGGACACCACCGCCATCGCCAAGGACGCCGCGCCGCCGGACGTGCAGGCGAAGCTCGGCCACTACCCCGAACTGGCGAAAGCGACCGCCAGGGCGATTCCGAACACGACACTGGTCGAATTCCCCGACATGGGCCACGCACCGCAGATGCAGGATCCGCAGGCGTTCCACAAGGCGTTGCTGGAAGGGTTGGCGAAGGTGGGTGGGAAGTAGGCGTGGCTGGCAGGAAAACGGCAACTGCGATCCCGAGTACCATCCCAGGTACCCGAAATGCCCGCCATGACCTTCGACCTCTTCGACGCCCTTCCCGCTGATTCCAACGCCCCGCCTGCCGTGGAGACGCTTGCGCCGGGCGCCGTGGTGTTGCATGGATTCGCGCGGGATACGGGGCCGGAACTGCTCGCCGCCGTGCAGACGATCAGTGCCGAAGCGCCGTTCCGCCATCTGATTACGCCGGGCGGCCTGCGTATGTCCGTGGCCATGACCAATTGCGGCGAGCGTGGCTGGGTGTCCGATCGCACTGGGTATCGCTACGATGCGGTCGATCCGGAGTCAGGACGGCCCTGGCCGGCCATGCCTGCCGTGTTCCGGTCGTTGGCCGAACACGCGGCGGAAGCGGCTGGCTATCCCGGCTTCGCGCCCGATGCCTGCCTGATCAACCGCTATCTGCCGGGCACGCGCCTGTCGCTGCATCAGGATCGTGACGAACTCGATCTGCGCGCACCGATCGTTTCTGTCTCACTGGGCCTGCCGGCCGTCTTCCTCTGGGGTGGATTGCGTCGCGCCGACCGGCCGGACCGATTCCGGCTCGCGCATGGTGACGTGGTGGTCTGGGGTGGGCCGTCCCGGCTCGTCTTCCACGGCATCGCCCCACTGGCCGACGGCGATCATGCGTTGACCGGAAGCGAGCGAATCAACCTGACGTTTCGCAAGACCCGCTAAGCAAGACCCAAGACCTGCCAGTTACGCGGGATCGCATGGGCAGTTGCCTGCACACCAGGACAACCACTACGATAGCGGCTCCGCACCATCTTCAGAACAAGGCCGGCGCCACGTTGCGCCCGGCAGCCAGCGAGACAACCCCGATGTCAGCTTCTCCCGGCCATACCGGCCAGCCCGACAACACCGCGCCACGACAGGAAACCCCACCACCCAAACCTGCGCCGCTCGGCGGCCGCCCGGCCGATTCGATCCGCGCCGCATTGCTGATCGCCGCGTGCATCAGCGTGGTATGGATCGCAGGGCAGTGGCTGCAGGCGCCGCCCGCGCTGATCTGGGCCGGCGCGCTGGTGTTGTCGACGGTGTGCTGCTGGGCGGTCGGGGCGCTACCGGAGCCCACCGCCACGCTGCTGTTCTTCCTTGCCGCAGTGGTGTTCCATATCGCCCCGCCAACGGTGGTGTTCTCGGGATTCACGTCCACCGCGTGGTGGCTGATGTTTGGTGGCGCCGTCACCGGCGTGGCGTTGCGCAACACGGGACTGGCGCTGCGGCTGGCCGACATCATCTTCCACAAGCGCGTTGGCACCTATCCGCAGGTGATCACCACGGTGGCGCTCAGCGCGGTGGGCCTGGCCTTCCTGATGCCCTCCACCACGGGCCGCGTGCTGCTGCTGATGCCGATCGTGCTGGCGCTGGCCGACCGCCTTGGCTTCGCGCCCGGCTCCAACGGCCGCATCGGCATGGTGCTGACCGTGGCGGCCGCCAGCTACATGCCGCCCACGTCGATCCTGCCCGCCAATATTCCGAACAGCGTGCTGTTGGGCGCTGCCAGTTCGCTCTATGGCATCAACCTGAGCTACGGCAGCTATCTGCTGCTGCATTTCCCGGTGCTCGGCGTGCTGAAGACCGTGGTGCTGATCTGGGTAATCTGCCGCATGTTCCCGGAAAGCGGGCCGATCGCGCCGCAAGCCGCCAGCGTCCGCACGCAGATGGGGCCGCAGGAGCGTGCGCTGGCCATCATCCTGGCGCTGGCCGTGGCGGGCTTCGCCACGGATGCCTGGCATGGCGTTTCGCCCGCGTGGATCTCGCTGGCAGCGTGCATCATCTGCCTGCTGCCGGGCATCGGGCTGGTATCGCCCAAGGCCATGACCGAGCAGGTCCACCTGGTACCGCTGATCTACGTGGCTGGCTTCCTGGGGCTGGGCGCGGTGGTCGAATCGACGGGCCTGGGCAGCGCGATCAGCGCGGGGCTGCTGCACTGGCTGCCGATGACGCCCGGTCACACTGCGGCGAATGTCGGCACGATTGGCGCGATGGGCGCCGTCATCGGCATGTTGTCCACGCTGCCGGCCCTGCCGGCCGTGCTGACGCCGCTTGCCGCCGATCTGGCGAAGGCCACCGGACTGCCGCTTGAATCCGTGCTGATGCTGCAGGTGCCGGTGTTCTCTACCGTGTTCTTTCCGTACCAGTCACCGCCGATCATGATCGCAATGCAGCTGGGCGGCGTAGGCCTGCGGCACGGCACGCGCCTGTGCCTGACCATGGCGGCCATCACGATCGTGGCGCTGCTGCCGCTGGACTATCTCTGGTGGCGCCTGCTGGGCTACCTGCCCTGAACCACTCAGCCCCCTGACCGCACAACTCACGACCTCACGACCTCACCACTCCAACCGGTCGATCTCCGCGTCGCTCAAGGTGGTGCCCGGCTTGTGGTCCGATTTGTGGTCCGGCTTGTCGTCCGGTTTGTCGTCCAACGCGCGCGGCTCCACGAACAGATCGAAGTCATAGGCAGCCAGCAGCGCCAGTAGTTGCGCCACGCTGATCGTCTCGGGGTTGAGTTCCAGGTGCGAGATGCGGCTCTGGCTGATAGCCAGCCGGGCTGCGGCATCTGCCTGGGAAAGGCCCGCGATCTTCCGCGCGCCCTGAAGCACCTGGCCGAGCTGCTCGCTGCTCGAAATCACGACTCTCGACATCATTGATTACCGAGAAATGAATATCTGAAATCTATCAATTTCGAGATATTCATGACAAATTTTCACGCCCGACACGCCATGAATGTGGCGCATCGGGCGAATTTTCTGTCGCGCAATCCCAACCGCCACATATCTGACTTGCATTGACGCCCGGTTGCGTCGGTGAGTACACTGTGCCAGCCAATAGTCGTATGACAACTGACGACTATGACGAATACCAACGTGGAAGAGACAAGATGACGGCTCATAGAAAGACGCCGGACGCACTCCGCAGCGCGCGCTGGTTCGCGCCTGACGATCTGCGCTCATCCGGGCACCGCTCACGGATCATGCAAATGGGCTACTCGCCCGATGAATGGATGGGCAAGCCGCTCATCGCCATCATCAATACGTGGTCCGACATCAACCCATGCCACGCGCACTTCAAGCAGCGCGTGGAAGACGTCAAGCGCGGCATCCTGCAGGCCGGTGGTTTCCCCGTGGAGCTACCGGCCATTTCTTTGTCCGAGAGCTCGGTCAAGCCGACCACCATGCTCTACCGCAACCTGCTGGCGATCGAGGCCGAGGAACTGATCCGCTCCCACCCGATCGACGGGGCCGTGCTGATGGGTGGCTGCGACAAGACCACGCCGGGCCTGCTGATGGGCGCCACCAGCGCCGGCGTGCCGGCGATCTACGTGCCGGCCGGGCCGATGCTGCGCGGCAACTACAAGGGCACGGTACTCGGCTCCGGTTCCGATGGATGGAAGTACTGGGACGAACGCCGCGCCGGCAACATCAGCAAGGCCGAGTGGATCGGTATCGAGGGCGGCATCGCGCGCAGCCACGGCACGTGCATGACGATGGGCACTGCCAGCACGATGACGGCGATCGCCGAGACCATTGGCATGACGCTGCCGGGTGCGTCGTCGATTCCGGCGGCGGACGCCAATCACATCCGTATGTGCTCCGAATCGGGTCGCCGCATCGTGGAGATGGTGTGGGAAGACCTGACGCCGGCACGCATCCAGACGCACCGCGCGTTCGAGAACGCCATCGCGGTCGCCATGGCCATGGGCTGCTCGACCAACGCGATCATCCACGTCATCAGCATGGCGCGCCGCGCGGGCCATGACATCGGCCTCGACGATTTCGACCGCATGAGCCGCCACGTGCCCGTGATCGCCAACATCCGGCCCAGCGGCGACAAGTACCTGATGGAAGACTTCTTCTACGCGGGCGGGCTGCCCGCACTGATGAGCCGCATCCGGGACAAGCTGCATCTCGACACGCTGACCGTCACCGGCCGCACGCTGGGCGAGAACATCGCCGGGGCCGAGGTCTACAACGACGACGTGATCCGCACGCGCGACAACGCGCTCTACCAGGAAGGCGCGCTGGCCGTCCTGCGCGGCAACATCGCACCGGACGGCTGCGTGATCAAGCCGAGCGCGTGCGAAAAGCGGTTCTTCAAACATACCGGTCCGGCGCTCGTGTTCGACGACTACCCGTCGATGAAGGCAGCGGTCGAGAACGAAGACCTCGACGTTACGGCCGATCATGTGCTGATCCTGCGCAACGCGGGGCCGCAGGGCGGACCGGGAATGCCCGAGTGGGGGATGTTGCCGATTCCGAAGAAGCTGGTGAAACAGGGCGTGCGCGACATGCTGCGCATGTCCGACGCACGGATGAGCGGCACGAGCTACGGCGCCTGCATCCTGCACGTGGCGCCGGAAGCGTACATCGGCGGGCCGTTCGCGCTGGTGCAAACCGGCGACCTGATCACGGTCGACATCGACCGGCGCAGCATCCATCTGGAAGTCTCCGACGAAGAACTGGAACGCCGCCGCGCGGCATGGCAACCGCCGCCACCCCGCTACTCGCGCGGCTACGGCTGGATGTTCTCGCGCCATATCCGCCAGGCCAACGACGGCTGCGATTTCGATTTCCTGCAAACCGACTTCGGCGAAGCCGCCGGCGAACCAAGCATCTACTGAACCCGCCATGTCCGAGCTCACCCCTGCCCTGCTCGCCGCGCTGAAAACCGTCAGCACCGCCACGCTGTGCACCGCGCTGTTCAAGCGCGGACTGCGCAACCAGTTCATCCAGGACGTGCGGCCGATCCAGTCCAACCCCGGCACGATGGTCGGCGAAGCGTTCACGCTGCGCTATATCCCGGCGCGCGAGGACCTGAATCCGATCACCGTGTTCCAGGATCCGAACCATCCGCAACGCCAGGCCATCGAGCAATGCCCGCCCGGCGCGGTGCTGGTGATCGACAGCAGGAAAGACGCGCGCGCCGCATCCGCGGGCTCGATCCTGGTGACCCGATTGATGCAACGTGGCGGCGCCGGCATCGTTACCGACGGCGGCTTTCGCGATTCTCCTGAAATCGCCCAGATGGCGATGCCCGCCTATCACCATCGCCCATCTGCTCCGACCAATCTCACGCTCCACCAGGCGCTGGAATTCAACGTGCCGATCGGTTGCGGCGATGTGGCGGTGTTTCCCGGCGACGTGATCGTCGGCGACGCGGAAGGCGTGGTCGTGATCCCGCAGGAAATGGTGGAGGACATCGCCGCCGAGGCGGTGGAGATGACGGCGTTCGAGGACTTCGTGACCGAGGAGGTACGCAAGGGCCGCTCGATCATCGGGCTGTATCCGCCCACCACTGAAAAGGCGCGTGAGGATTTCGCGGTCTGGCGGAAGGAACACGGGCGGTAACGCGTTCGATCTCTCCTCTCCTACGACGTGGGCGAGGGGAGCGCATCACAAACGATAACGATAACGATCGGGAGACCCCATGTTGAAGACAGCCCGCCTTGCCGTGGCGCTTTGCGCCGCCACGCTCTCCGTCACCGCCCCCGCGCAGACAAACTGGCCCACACGCGCCGTGACGATCATCGTGCCGTTCACTCCCGGTGGCGGCACCGACATCGGCACGCGCCTTGTAGCCCAGCGCCTGTCGCAGCTCCGGGGACAACCGGTGGTCGTCGACAACCGCCCCGGCGCGGCCGGCAACGTTGGACTGGAACTCACCGCGCGCGCCAAACCCGATGGCTACACGCTGGTGGCGGGCAACGTCGGCACGCAATCGATCAATCCGTTCCTGTACAAGAAGCTCTCCTACAACCCTGACGGCTTCGTCCCGGTGACGATGATGGCCGAGTTGCCATTTGCGCTCGTGGTCACGCCGGGCCTGCCCGCGAATACGCCGAAGGAACTCGTGGCGCTGGCCAAGGCCAAGCCGGGCAAGCTGACGTTTGCCAGTTCCGGCACCGGCGGCTCGCCGCATCTGTCTGGCGAGATCTTCAAGGCGGCGACCAGCACCGACATGCTCCACGTCCCATACAAGGGCGGCGGTGCGGCGATGACCGACCTGATGGCCGGCAACGTCGACATGTTGTTCGCGTCGATCCTCGAAACTACCGGCCACGTAAAGGCCGGCAAGCTGCGCGCGCTGGCCGTGACCGGCACCGTGCGCTCGCCGTCGATGCCAGATGTGCCGACGCTGGCCGAAGCCGGCATCCAGAACGCGGAGTCGGGCTCATGGGTGGGACTGCTGGCGCCGGCCGGCACGCCGAAGGAGATCGTCGACAAGATCGCCGCCAGCGTGAAGCAGGTGGTGGTCATGCCCGACGTGAAGAAGCAACTGATCGAGCAAGGCGCGATTCCAGTGGGCAATACGCCGCAGCAGTTCGCCGCCATCATCGCCCAGGACCGAAAGCGTTATGCAAAGATCATCGCCGATAATCATCTGAGCGCGGACTGACCCGCACCCAGCCAAAACACCGATAACAAGGACTCTTCTCGCATGAAACCCCGCCTCCTTCAGCATGGCCGACTCCCGGAAAAGACCGAAGCCCAGCTTGCCGAGCAGTTCGATGTCCATCCGTTCTGGGCCGAGACCGATCCCGCCGGCTATCTGGCAAAACACGGTGGCGAGTTCGTGGCGATGACCACGCGCGCCGCGATTGGCGTCGATGCCGCAATGCTGGCCGCGCTGCCGAACCTGCGCGTGATCTCGAGCTTTGGCGTGGGCACCGACAAGCTTGATCTGGAGACGGCCCGCGCGCGCGGCATCGCGGTCGGCTACACGCCGGACGTGCTCAACGACTGCGTGGCGGACACCGCGTTCGCGCTGCTGATGGACGCCGCGCGACAGGTCAGCGCCGCGGACCGCTTCGTGCGGCGCGGCGAATGGCCCAAGGGCCCGTATCCGCTGACCACGCGCGTCAGCGGCAAGCGCCTGGGCATCGTCGGTATGGGCCGCATCGGACGGGTCATCGCCAGGCGTTCGATCGGATTCGACATGGAGGTGCGCTACTTCGGCCGCAAGCCGCAGGACGGCGTGGACTACGGATTCGAGCCGTCGCTCGAAGCGCTGGCGAGCTGGGCTGACTTCCTGGTGGTGGCAACCTCGGGTGGCCCGTCCACGCGGCACCTGATCTCGGCCAGCGTGCTGGAGGCACTCGGGCCGCAGGGCTATCTGATCAACATCGCACGCGGCACGGTGGTGGACGAAGCCGCGCTCGTCAGCGCGCTGACCGACAAGCGCATCGCGGGCGCGGGACTCGACGTGTTCGAGCGCGAGCCGCACGTGCCCGAAGCATTGTTCGCGCTCGACAACGTGGTGCTGCTGCCGCACGTGGCCAGCGGCACGCACGAGACCCGTGCCGCCATGGCCGATCTGGTGTTCGACAACCTCCAGAGCTTCTTCGCCACCGGCGCGGTGCTGAAATCCGCCGTCTGACGTCGTCGCCCGAAGTGTAGCCGGGTCGACACCAGGCAGAAATACTGCGCGCCCCGGCCCGGACTACACTGGCATCCCACATCTTCATCGCCCTAACGGAACGTGTGATGCCCGAAGACTCTCGGCCCCGGCCCTCGGGGCGCCGCCGTCATCTGCTGGCCATGGGACTTGGCGGCGCCGGCCTGATGGCCGCATCGCGCATGGCCACGGCGCAAACGCCTGCCGCGCTTCTGTCCCTCACCGCGCAGACCACCGAGGGGCCGTTCTACTTCGATGCCGGCAAGGTCCGCCAGGACATCACCGAAGGCCAGCCCGGCGTGCCGGTGGAAGTCCGCTTCACGGTGGTCGACATGCACGGCCGGCCGCTCGCGGGCAGGCGCGTCGACCTCTGGCACTGCAATGCCTCGGGGGTCTATTCCGGCTATGCGGGCCAGGTGGATGACCATGGCCAGCGCGTGTCCATGCGGGACCGCACATTCCTGCGCGGAAGCCAGCCGGCGGGCGCCGACGGCGTGGCGGTGTTCCGCACCATCTACCCCGGCTGGTACGCCGGGCGCGCCACGCATCTGCATATGAAGGTATTCGACGGCAGCCGTACTTTGCTGACTACGCAGTGTTTCCTGCCCGATGCGCTCAGCGAGTATCTCTATACGCAACTGCCGACGTACCGCCGCAAGGGCGTGCGCGAAGTCCTCAACCGCAATGACGGTATCGCGCTGATGGCCGGTGATACCGTGCTGGGCGCCGTGCGCGAAGCCCGCGACCGCTACGTGATCACGCTGACGCTGGTGGTCGATCCCGCCGCCACGCCGCCACGCGAGCCAGGCCATCCGCCGGGGCCACCGCCCGGCCTTCCACCGGGCGCACCTGGCGCACCCGGCGGTTTCGGCGAACCCACGGTGCCTGCCGAAGGCATGGCCCGCGTCGAGGCGATCGTCCCCGGCCAGCATCTCCAGAAGTAGCATCCCGCCCCACCGCCCCGGTTCCGTCTCACCCGCATGACGGATATACCGGGTGCAGTCAAATCCCCTACGCTGTACGGATTGCCGCCGCCAAACCCGTGGTAGCGGCGTTCGGGGCGCTTGCCGCCGCCGAAAAAAGTATCAGACATGATCGGCAATTGTTCGCTATGCTCCCCACAACGGCAGTGATTTCCCTGTTGCAGCTCACCTCCACTCAGTACTAGTTGGTCAATGGATGGCGCCCACCGAAGGCGCCGCGTGCAGCGCAGTCTCGTGAGGGCCCCCGATGCAGCGAAGCTGGTTCCTGGTGGTGACGATCGCGCTGACGACGTTGGCCACGCTGTTTCCCGTGGGAATCGGTGTGTTCATGGCGCAGCTCGAGGCGAACCGGCGCGAGGCGGACCAACTGAGCGTGTTTGCCGATGCCGCGACCCGGCGGGCTGAACTGGTCATGACGCAGGCAATCAGTGCGCTGCAGGATATGGAGATGCTCCGGGACGAGCCATGCACACCCGCCAACCTGGTCCAGCTTCGCCGCATCACCTACACCTATTCCTATATTCAGGACGCCGGCATCTATCGCGCCGGCAAACGGCTTTGCTCGGCGCTGCTTGGCCCCATCGAGCCTGGACAGTTCCCCCTGCCGCCGCCCGACTGGCGCACGCCTGACGGGCTCGACTATTGGTTCGACCAGCCCGTTCCGTTCAACGCCCAGCGCCACGTGGTGCTGATCGGCCGCAACGGCAACAACGTTGGGCTCGACTCGCAGGTCTTCGTCGATGTCGTCGATCGCGAATCACGGATGCTGGCCGTGGTGCAGACCGATGCCGGCCGTATCTTCTCGGCAACGCAGGGCGCGAACCTGACGCGGCTGCAGCAGGCCTACTCGGAACACTCATATGGGTCAGGCGCCGACGCCGCGCAGGAAGACGACGCCTCGATCGTCCTGCGTAAATCACGCAACATGCCGCTGGCGGTCGTGGTGCTTGCCCCGCGCGCGGCGTTGCTGGCCAACTGGAAGTCGCTGCTGATCGGCGGGCTCGTGGTGGGACTGTCCGCCGGCGTGCCGCTCGGTATCCTGGTCTGGCGACGCGCCACGCGGCGCTTCAGCCTGGAAGGCGAACTGCGCAGCGCCGTGCGCCGCCACGAGATGGTGGTGCATTACCAGCCGATCGCCTCGCTGTCGGACAACCACTGGGTGGGCGTGGAGGCGCTGGTCCGCTGGCGCCGCAACGGCAGGCTCGTGCGGCCCAACCTGTTTATTCCGATGGCGGAGAACGCGGGACTGATCCAGCAGATCACCGACCAGGTGCTGGACATTATCCTGTCGGAACTCGGCACGCTGCTGCGCCGGTTCCCGTCGTTCTACGTGTCGATCAACGTCGGCGTGGAAGACCTCAAGAGCCGGCGCTTTCTGAGCGTGCTCAATGCGCGACTGCGCGGCTCAGGCATCGCGCCCCAGCAAATCCGCATCGAGGCCACCGAGCGCGGCTTCCTGGAGCCCGACGTGGCCCGCGACACGATCCAGGCGTTTCGCGATGCCGGACACCCGGTCTATATCGACGACTTCGGCACCGGCTATTCGAGCCTGTCTTACCTGCAGAGCTTCAAGGTCGATGCGCTCAAGATCGACAAGTCGTTCGTCGACACGATCGGTCAGGAGGCCGCGTCGAGTACCGTGGCGCCGCACATCATCGCGATGGCGCAGTCGCTCGGCCTGCAGGTCATCGCTGAGGGCATCGAGGACAAGATGCAGGCCGACTTCCTGCGCGAGCAGGGCGTCGACTACGGCCAGGGCTGGCTGTTCGGGCGGCCCATGCCCGCTGTGGAACTGGCGCAACTGATGACGCGGGCCACGCCGCAAGCCGTGGCCTGACGGCTAGAATCGACCCACCTCACCGGTGATACGCCGCCGAATCGTTTCCCAACGTATTGACCCCGGAGCCGCCGCATGTCGCTACCCGCCCTGTTCCTGACCGCTGCCGGCGTGGGCCTGGCCGTGGCCGCCCCCGTCGGCCCGATGGGAATGCTCTGCATCCGGCGGACGCTGACCGACGGGCCCCGCGCCGGGCTGGCCATCGGCTTCGGCATTGCCTGCGGCGACGCGATCTACGGACTGGTGGCGGCGCTGGGGCTGGTAGGCGTCTCGCAATTCATGCTGGCCTACGACAAGCCACTGCACCTGGCCGCCGGGCTGTTCCTGGTCTACCTGGGGCTGCGCACGTTCCTGCAGAAGCCGACCGACCAGGCGGCTACGCTGAACAGCAACGGGTACGGCGTACGGGCCTTTGGCAGCGCGCTGCTGCTGACACTGACCAACCCGCAGACGATCATCATGTTCGCCGCGTTGTTCGCCACACTGGCGCCGCGTGGCGCGTTCTCGACCCCGATCGCGATGACGACGGTGCTCGGCGTGTTCTGCGGCTCGATCCTGTGGTGGTGCGTGCTGGTGACGATCGTCAGTGGCGCCCGTCATGCGCTGGGGATGCGCGTGCGCCAATGGATTGATCGCGCGGCCGGGGTGGCGCTGGCCGCGTTCGGTGTGTCGGAAATCCGGCGCGCCCTGTAGCCCTATACCCCTGGCGGCACCGGGGATATGACCACCCCGATGCCATACCGCTGATTACTCGGCCTTCGCGCCCGAATCCTTCGCCACCTTGGTCCACTTGGTGGTTTCGGTCTTGATGAAGGCGGCAAGCTGCGGCGGCGTCATGTCGCCAGCCGTCACGCCCTGATCGTCGAAGCGCTTCTGCACGTCCGACTGCTTCAGCACCTTGGCAAGTTCCGCGCTCATGCGCTGGCGAATCGGCTCCGGAGTGCCGCGCGGCGCCATCAGCGCATACCACGTGGTCACCTCGTAGCCGGGCACGCCGCTTTCCGCCACCGTCGGCACACCAGGATAGGCGGGCGAACGTTTGGCCGACGTGACGGCCAGCGCCTTGACCTTGCCGCTCTTCACGTGCGGATTTGCCGACGGGCTGGTCTCGATCGCCATCTGGATCTGGCCCGCGATCAGGTCGGTCATCATCGGCGCGCCGCCCTTGTAGGGCACGTGTGAGATATCGGTGCCCGTAGCCGAGCGGAACAGCTCGCCGGACAAGTGCTCGGTGCTGCCGATGCCCGCCGAACCGTAGTTCACCTTGCCCGGATTGGCCTTGATGTAGGCGATCAGTTCCTGCACGTTCTTGGCGGGAATCGACGTGTTCACCAGCACGACGTTGGGCGTCAGCGCCACCATGCCGATCGGTTCCAGATCCTTCTGGAAATCGTACGGCAGCGTCTTGTAGATGCCGGGGGCCATGGTGTGGGCCACGGTCGCCAGCAGGAACGTGTAGCCGTCCGGATTCGCACGCGCTACCAGCGCGCCGCCGATGGTGCCACCCGCGCCGGGACGGTTGTCGACCACCACGGGCTGGCCAAGCGCCTCGCCCAGCCGTTGTCCGACTGCGCGGCCGATGATGTCCGTGGTGCCGCCCGACGCGAACGGCACAACGAGCGTGATCGGCTTCGACGGCCAGTGGTCGGCGGCAAATGCGGAGCCGGTCGGGACGGCAGCCATGGCAATGGCCGCCCCCGCCAGCATCCTGAGCGCCGTGCGGCGCGCCATGCATGGGGTCATGCGAGTCTCCTCGGGGAACTATGGAATTCTGAAATGCCTGATCCCTGAGACTTTACGAAGGTGGCGAAGCCTGCACCAGCCCCGTGCCGGCGGGAGGTGTTCAGGATTTGTGAAGGGTGGCACCGGGCCAGCGTTCGGCCGTGACCAGTTGGCGGGCCACCGATTCGAGCACGCCTCGCGCTGCCAGGCCGGCCGGCGACAGCTCGTCGTCCGACAGGCTGACCAGCAGGTTCGGACGCCTGACGCTGGCATCGGCGATCTCGATCAGCGCCAGCGGGTCGCCCAGATGGCGCGCCACGGCGGCGCCAGGCTGAATCGTCGCGCCAATGCCGGCACGCACGGCGTCCATCAGGACGGCCAGCCCGTCGATTTCGGCCACCACGTTCAGCGCACGCTGGTGACGGGCCGCGGCCGCGTTCAGCACGGCGCGCAGGCCGTGCGCGCTGCTGGGCAGAATCAGCGGGATGTCGCCGATGTCCTCGAGCCGCACCGCATTCGCCGCTGGCAACCCAGGCTGATCGGGGCGCGCGATCAGGAAAAGCCGCTCTTCGAGCAATGGCGTGGTGCTCCAGCGCTGACCCGCTTCGAGCTGGAACAGCACGGCCAGGTCGAGCTGGCGTGCGCCAATCATCGAAGCCAGGTTGCCTGACAGGCTTTCGACCAGATGAAGACGGATATCGGGATAACGCTCGCGCATCGCGACCATGAACGGAGGCCCCAGCACCGCCAGCGTGCTCGGTGCCATGCCCACGCTGACGTGGCCTGACAGCCGCGCCGTCCGCGCCGCGCGCGCAGCATCGTCCGCGTGGCGCAGCGCCAGTTGCGCCTGACGCCAGAAGGCCAGGCCCGCGTCGGTCGGCACCACGCCGCTCGACGTGCGCTGCAGCAGCCGCGTGGATAGCTCGCTCTCGAGGCGACTGATCTGCTGGCTCAACGCGGACGTGACGACGCCAAGCCGCTGGGCCGCCTGTCCCATGCTGCCAAGCTCCACCACATGCACGAAGTAGCGCAACTGCCGCAGTTCCATTTCCTCTCCTGTCACAAGCCCCCGGTATTGTGCCCTGTACGCGGGTTGACCGGGTGGGCACGATGGTCGAGCATGTCGACATCGTCCTCGCCGTGCAGCGCGGTGACGCTACCGTCATCGCACATGCACCGTCATCTGGCGGATGGCAGGCACAGTCCTCGCTTGCCACGCTATTGATCACCACGTGTACCCAAACGGAGCTTCCACCATGCAAAGCACCCCACCGGCTGCCGCAACGTTGTGGCCGATGCCGACATTCTCGTTCCAGGCCTTGACGTCGTTCGATCACACCGCAATGGAGGGCTGGCACAAGTTCATGGGCCTCAATGCCGACTTCACACGTTCGATGTTCGAGGAAGTCCAGTTCGACTGGGCATCGTGCTTCGTGCCGCAGGACCCCGAGGACTTTTACGTGCGCGAATGGTCGTGCCAGATCCCGTTCCTGTCGATCCCGCTGCGCTACGCCACGGCCATGATCGAACTGACGGCCTCCACGCAGCGCGCATGGATGGATGCCTGGGGTCACATGTTCGGACTGCCGGTGCTGCCAACACCGTTGTCACTGATGCCAGCGGCCCTCACCGATATGCCTGCCACAGCACCGAAGGGCGAGGTGGAAGACGTTCCTGCATCGTCCATCCGCGAGACGCCGCATCCTCGCAAAGGTAAGGCCGCGTCATCGACGTAACCAACGGTTGCAGATTCGTTCCGGCGACATCACGCGGAGATCGTCGTTCTTCGTTGTAACGACTATGCTGCAAGGGACTGACCTCCGCGTCATGCCGCCTGCCCGATGGCATTCTGGGCGCACCCGGCCAGGCAAGTGATTCGCGCCCATCTCGCGAGGCGACTATGCGCAAGATCCTCCTCACCAGCCTGATTGTTGCCACGGCGGCCGTGGTGGCCGCGCCGATGGCACATGCCCAGGACAAGAAGCAGTTCGACCCCTACACGCAAGGCGCGAAGTCGGACCAGTACAACCCGTACACCGACGGCGCCAGGGCCGGCGACAAGTTCGATCCCTACACCCAGGGCGCGAACACGTCGGCGCAATCCAATCTGGTGCCGGACCAGAAGGCCGACCCGTACACCGAGGGCGCGAAGGCGGGCAAGTATGACCCGTACACCGACGGCGCGCGCACCGGCAAGTTCGACCCCTTCGTGGACGGCGCCAAGTCCGACTCCGACAAGTAGCCCTCAACCCTCATTTGACGCAATGAACTCGCCCGGTGCGGCCGAAAGGCCGCACCGGGCGTTCTGCCTCAGGTGACGGGCCGACGACAGCCGCACCACTTCAGCGCGTCCGCGCCGTCTGTCCAACCGCACCTCCGTGGCAACTGCCACAACGATCACGGGCGCGTTACGGTTGCGACGGCACCCGGCTTTAGCACCGCGATCACCAACTCGTGAAGCGCCTGCCTCGCCTCCCTTGCTGCCTGCTCGTCATAGGCGACGGTCACTCCCCGCTCGACGCACGGGTCATCGTAGGTAAAAGGCTTGCTGGTCTGGGCGTTGACCAGCAACCCATTCTCCAACTCCACCGTCCTGCAATGCCGCGTTGTTTGCGCGCGCGGAAGCTGCACGGCCGACGCGAGCGCCCGCGAATCGAAGGCATGATTGGCCTTTGGATACTCGATCAACATCGCATCGTTACCCTTCGCCTTTAGCCGATCGACATATGCGCGGCACGGGCCAACCGGGTCGTAGTTGTCTGCGCTGCCCTGGAGAATTCTTAACGGCTTTGCAACAAGGTCATCGTCTTCGCGATACGTATAGGAGCAGTCGGGATAAAAGGCGACATAGGCCGCGAACTCGGTTCCGGGTGACGCGTGCAATCGGTGAAACCGTTTCAGGCTTGCATAAAGCGCATTCTGCCCGCCTCGCGAAAACCCCACGAGCATGATTCTCGTCGGGTCGATACGCGGGTGCCTTGAAAGAATCGCGAGCGCGCGAAAGGCGTCTTCCATTTGCGCCAGGCGAGGTAGCTGGGTCTGGTCGTTGATCGTGCTGGTGATGCCACGGGCAGAAAAGCTGTCAAGGACAAACGTCGCGACGCCCATCCCCAGAAGATCCTGCTCCCAGTCGGTCACCGAACTACCGATACCGCCTGAGCCATGCAGCAGAATCACCAGTGGGAGCCGGTCCGCCCCGGCCTTGGGGAGCCGAAGTTCGCCCGCAATCGTTGCCGGCCGCCCGCCCTCGACACCGGCCAGAAATTCCTGGTCCGACATCGTGACAGTCGGTACAGGAATGACCTCGGTCCGAGCGACTTGCGCCAGTCCGCCGGGTGACAGACACCCGAGTGTGAAGAGCAAGCAGAATTGGGCAGCCAGATAGGAAATTGCGGATTTCATGGCACCCCCTTCTTTTGCGTTCTTGTGCCTTCTTGTGTCTTCTTGTGCCTTACTGTGAGCACAGACTCACACGCGGGGTATTGCCCCCCAGATAGTCTAGGTAGCACGATGCCCATCCGCTAAATGATTCTTCCGGCGTAGCAAGCGGGGCATTTCCTGAAAAGAAATGACGCTTGAATCCGGACCGCAAGGGATTCCCATCAGTTATGAGTCGATGCCCCTCGGTTTCTTGTGGGGCAGAATCCTCGCTTTCATACTCCGGAGCACGCTTTGCAAAGGAGAAAGAATGGACACCGTGCCTCGCCACCGCATTCATTGGCAGCGTAAGTGCAGGGCAATCGCCACGATAGCGCTGCTCGCCGTGACGGGCGGGGTCGCGGCACAGTCGCTGGGCCGCGACCAGAGCAACGACCGGAAGGACGTCGGTGTCATGGAGGGCTTTCCCCCGTCTCCAGCCATGCGTGTGACCAAGACCAACGCATTCCAGCCACCATATATGCGCTGGGCCTTCCGTCATGCGCGCGAGACCTCGCCGACGGCGGGAGTTCGGCACGCTTCAACGCCAATGACGCTGTCGGAGCGGCCGGCAGCAGGTCTCGATAACCTGCAATTCAATGTGGAAGGACAGGCAGTCAAATTGTCCGATTACCTTCGGGACACCCACACCGATGGCTTCATCGTGCTGCACAAGGGGCAGATTGTCTTCGAACGGTATCTGGATGGCTTCGGACCCGCTCAGCCGCACATCTGGGCGTCGATGACCAAATCGCTCACGGGCCTGATGGCGGCCATGCTGATTGTCGATGGCAAGTTTGACCCCGAAGCAAGGCTGGCCACCTATGTGCCCGAGTTGGCGGGCAATCCATTCGGCGACGCCACGCTCGCGCAGAACCTCGACATGGAAGTGCCCGTCGCGTATTCGCCAGAGCTTCCGCCCGATCTGGGGTTGTTCGGCGCGGTCGGAATCATCCCGCGCCGCGCGGGTGCGCCGGACAATATCTACGATTTCCTCAAGACCGTCTCCACCGACAAGGGGGCCGTCACTGGAGACTACTGGTTCTACCAGAACGGATCGCCGGAAGCTGTTGCATGGGCGATGCGCCGAATCTCTGGCAAATCGTGGGCGGAACTGGCGCAGGAAACGGTCTGGTCGAAGCTGGCCCAGGACGACGCTTATATTCAGGTCGACTCACTCGGAACAGAAATGGCAAGCGGTGGCCTGAGCACGACCTTGCGCGATGCGGCCCGTTTTGCCGACGCAGTCCGGCGCGCGCAGGCCGGGGATGCCGACGCGGGCATTCCCGTTCAGGCTGTCCGTGCCGCATTGCGCCCGCGCGGAAACCAGGCCGGGTTCGCCAAGGGCCGCCTCGCGGCTGGCCGGCCGGGTTACGCATATGGTGACTACTGGTATCAGGTGAACGACGGCGATGGCTCCGTGGAGGCGAGCGGCCGGTTCGGGCAGAAGATCTACATCAATCCGAAAAAGGAACTGAGCGTAGTGAAATTCTCTTCGAGTCCTGATTCAGCGCCTCGCGGCGCTTCGGCAGAAGCGGGCAAAGCCGTGGCGGCACGCAATGGATCGCTGGAATCATCGGCAGCTTTTATCGCCGCAATCCGGGCCGTCTACGGGGCCATACCGCACTAAGAGGCGCTATCAAAAAGAAGCGAAGCGGTTCTGGCTAGGCGCGCGGCCGCAGACAGTACAAGTAGTACGGCAAGGCCGCGCAACGACGCCAGAATCATTTTGATCGTGCCTCTAAGCCCACCGGATCACGGGGTCAGGTGCAGCAAGACCGGCCCTCGAACCCCGGCGTGGCGACCTTGTGGTGACGGTAGCGCCGGTGACCTGGCGTTTGCGATCGGATCAGTCGCACCTATCCTGATCACCGCTGCGCCAGGCTCGCTGGGATGGCTCAGCCGAGTTACCGCTGATCGGTCGTCAGCATTCGCACTCTCACCTTGCGGCCCTTCACCTTGCCTTCGTTCAGCCGCTTCACCGCCTCGCGTCCGATGGCGCGGTCCACGGCGATATAGGTCGACATCTCCATCACGCTGATCTTGCCGATCTGCTCCTTTGTGAAGCCGGCCTCTCCGGTCAGCGCGCCGAGGATGTCGCCGGGCCGGATCTTCTCCTTGCGCCCGCCCAGCATCTGCAGCGTGACCATTGGTGGCAGCAGGCGCCCGCCGCCTGACGGCGTCAGTTCTTCAAGCGCGTGCCATTCGAACTCGCCGCCCTGGTGCTGCTCGATGTTGCCGACGCGACCCATTTCATCCAGGCTGACGAGGCTGAAGGCCGAGCCTGCCTCGCCAGCGCGCCCGGTACGGCCGACGCGGTGGACATGGACCTCGGGGTCGGGTGTCACGTCCACGTTGATCACGGCTTCCAGCTGCGCGATGTCGAGCCCGCGTGCGGCCACGTCGGTGGCGACCAGCACCGAGCAGCTCCGGTTGGCAAACTGCACCAGCACCTGGTCGCGATCGCGCTGTTCGAGGTCGCCGTGCAGTTCAAGCGCGGCATAGCCCTGCGCGCGCAGCAGGTCGGCCAGATCGCGGCAGCGCGCCTTCGTATTGCAGAAGGCCAGAGTGGTAGCCGGGCGGAAATGGTCGAGCAATCGGCCGACGGCGTTGAGCCGATCGCCCTCCTCCACCTCGTAGAAGCGTTGGGTGATGGTGGCCGCGTCGTGCGCCTCTTCCACCTTCACCGTCTTCGGCTGGCGCAGGAAGCGATGGGCGAGCTTGTCGATGGCGGCCGGATAGGTGGCCGAGAACAGCAGCGTCTGCCGGTCCTTCGGTGCGTGGCTGGCGATAAATGCGATGTCGTCGTGAAAGCCCATATCGAGCATGCGATCAGCTTCATCGAGCACCAGCGTGTTGATCGCATCGATATTCAGGCTTCCGCGATCGAGGTGATCGATGATGCGGCCCGGCGTGCCTACGACAACGTGCGCGCCGTGAGCAAGGCTCTCCACCTGCGGCCGGATCGGCGAGCCGCCGCTGAGCGTCAGCACCTTGACGTTGTCTTCGGCGCGGGCGAGACGACGGATCTCCTGTGTGACCTGATCGGCCAGTTCACGCGTGGGACAGAGCACCAGCGCCTGTACGTCGAGCGGACGCGGATCGAGACGATGCAGCAGGGCGAGCCCGAACGCCGCAGTCTTGCCGCTGCCGGTGCGGGCCTGGGCGATGAGGTCGTGACCAGCCAGCGCGAGCGGCAGGCTGGCGGCCTGGATCGGCGTCATGGCGTCGTAGCCAAGCTGGACGAGGGTAGCCTGCATGGCCGCGGACAGCGGCAGCGTGGCGAATGAGGTAGGGGCTGAAGAAGTCATGCCGGATTATAGATGCGCGGCCGCGTCTTGCACGCCTTCCCTGCTCAGCGGCCTGACGGCATGCCGCAATCAGCACATGCCAGACCATCGCCGCGACCGGCACGCTCAACGTCGACGGGGGCGAATACGGCGGCAACGCGCCCGCGAGCCGATTCCCCCAACGTGACCACGCCAGCCATATCCCTGTCGCAAAAGGGAAAGTTCAAGACATGCACGGAAAAGCGGAAAGTTGGGCCAGATCAGATGATTCACCACACAGGTTGTCCATCTGACGCGCTCGATCCGCACGCCACAGGTGGACCTCCATATTCGACAGCAGACAGGAGACCACATGGCGAAAGTCGTCAGGATTTATGAAACGGGCGGCCCCGACGTCCTTCGTTTTGAGAACGCCACGGTTGGTGAGCCGGGACCGGGCGAGGTCCGTGTCCGTCACGTGGCCGTCGGCCTGAACTTTGCCGACACCTACTTTCGCAGCGGTCTCTACAAGGTTCCACTGCCCAGCAGCATTGGCAACGAAGCCGCCGGCGTGATCGAGGCCATAGGTAGCGGCGTCACGCATCTTGCCGTCGGCGACCGCGTGACCTACACGGGCTTTACACCCACGCTGGGCGCCTACAGTACCGAGCGATTGATCTCCGCCGACCCGCTGATCAAGCTGCCGGCAGCGATCAGTTGCGAAGTCGCGGCAGCCATGACCATGCGGGGATTGTCAGCCGCGTACCTGATGCGCCGGATCTACCCCTTCAAGGCGGGCGACACCATCCTGCTCCATGCGGCCGCGGGTGGTGCCGGCCTGATCCTCTCGCAATGGGCCAAATTGCTGGGGCTGACCGTCATCGGAACGGTTTCCACCGATGCCAAGGCCGAAGTGGCGCGCGCCCATGGCTGCGACCACACCATCAACTACAGCCATGAAGACGTGGCCAGTCGTGTGCGGGAACTGACGGATGGCGCAGGCGTGTCCGTGGTCTTCGACAGCGTGGGCAAGGACACCTTTATGTCGTCGCTGGACTCACTCAAGCGCCGTGGCCTGCTGGTATGCGTGGGCTTCGCCTCCGGAGCCGTTCCGGCGTTTGACCCGGCAATTCTGGCCCGCAAGGGCTCCGCGTATCTGACGCGACCGGCCCTGGCCGACTACATCGCCGATCCCGCCGAGAAGGCGGCGCTGGTCGATGAACTGTTCGGCCACGTGGCCGCAGGCCGCATTCGCATCGACATCAATCGCCGCTACGCGCTGGAGGATGCCGTGCAGGCGCATCGCGACCTTGAGGCTCGCAAGATTGTCGGTTCGTCCATTTTCGCCATCTGACGGTTGCCCTTCCCTGGGGAGCATCCCGTTCGCCATCCCCGCTATTCATCATTCATCCGGAGACCCATCACCATGCATTTCCTTGACGGCCACCTGTACCCCGAGAACCAGCAGCCGCTGATCATCACCGCCGCACCGTATGCGCCGGGCTGGATTCCCGAAGATTTCCCGGAAGACATTCCGGTCACCATGGAAGAACAGATCCAGAAGGCGGTGGACTGCTACGAAGCCGGCGCCAGAGTGCTGCATCTGCACGTGCGCGAGGCCAACGGCAAGGGCAGCAAGCGTCTGTCGATGTTCAATGAGCTGATTGCGGGCGTGCGCGCCGCCGTGCCGGATATGGTGATCCAGGTGGGCGGCTCCATCAGCTTCGCGCCGGAAGAGGGCCAGGACGCTAAATGGCTCAGCGATGACACGCGACACATGCTCGCCGAACTCGATCCGAAACCCGATCAGGTAACGGTCACCGTCAACACTTCACAGATGAACGTGACGGAACACGCCGGTCTCGACGACTTCAAGGGTGTCTCGCGCGGTTTTCCGCACCTCTACAAGACCTACAAGGACATGGTCGTGCCCTCGAACCCAAGCTGGGCCGAGGAGCACATCCGGCGTCTGACCGCTGCCGGCATCCAGAGCGAGTTCCAGTGCTACAACATCAATAGCTTCGAAACGATCGAGCGAATGATTCGCCGCGGCGTCTACAAGGGGCCGCTGGTGATGAACTGGGTGGCCATCAGTGGTGGCATGGATCAGGCGAACATCTTCAACCTGGCAAATATGCTGCGTGCCGTGCCGGACGGCGCCGTGGTAACGGTGGAGAGCTCGGTATTGAACGTGCTGCCCATCAATATGATTGGCATCGCGCTGGGCCTGCACGTTCGGTGCGGCATCGAGGACGTGCTCTGGAACCAGTCCCGCACTGGAAAGATGAGCTCGGTCGAGCAAATCAAGCAGTTGGTACGCATCTCCCGCGAGTTTGGTCGCCCCATCGCCACAGCCAAGCAGACACGGGAAATCCTCAAGCTTGGGGTCTTCTACGACACCGTGGAAGAGACGCTTCAGGCCAATGGCTTCTCGCCGAATCGTAACGGCGCCAACCAGGGCTTCCTGCGCAAGCAGGAGAACCTGCCGTCCTGAAGTCAGCCAGCCGGGCCGGACGCCAGCCCCTGCCCCCGGGGCTGGCGTCGACCTCACGCATCGACCTCACGCATCGGTTGAGCGACCGTCAAAAGACCAAGTACATGGAGGTAGACAATGGCATTACGCATGCAAAAACCGGCTGCGGTCGTGCTGGGCACCGCGGCGCTTCTGGCGCTGTGCGCTTCAGCGCAGGCACTGGCTGAGGACGTCTGGCCGTCGCGCCCGATTCAGATGGTCGTGGCGTCATCGGCGGGGTCCGGAGTCGATGCGCTGGCGCGCCTGATGGCGCAACGCCTGTCGATCGCGCTGAAGCAACCTGTCGTTGTCGATAACCGGCCAGGCGGCAGTGGCGTCATCGGGACCAACGCGGTCGTCAAGGCGCCTGCTGACGGATACACGATCCTTTACACCACGGCATCGAACATGGTCGTTGCCCCGGCCGTACTGAAGACCATCCCCTACAACCCCAAGAAGAGCCTCGTACCCATCGCCGAGACGGCCTCGGGTGGCGTGGTACTGCTGGTGAGCAACGACCTGCCGGTCCATAGCCTGCCGGAACTCATCCAGCTGCTCAAGGCGAACCCGGACAAGTACGGCTACGCAACCTGGGCCACGGGATCGTCAGGCCAGTTGATGATGGAATGGCTCAAGAAGCAGACCGGCATGAAGACCGATCACGTCCCGTATCGGACTTCGACCCAGTTGCTGACCGACCTGTCCTCGGGAATCGTGAAGATCGGTTGGACAGACCCGGGCGCGCCAGTCCCATTCCTGCGCTCCGGGAAGGTCCGCGCCATTGCCATTGCCGGCAACGTTCGCGCGCCGCAGCTACCGGACGTCAAGACCATGGGGGAACAGGGCTACGCGTTCGATGCGGTGGGCTGGTTCGGCATGTTCGCACCGGCCGGAACCAACCCGGCGATCGTGAAACGGTTGTCCGATGAGGTCAACAAGGCCCAGGCATCCCCGGATCTCGCAGCCACGATGAAGGCCATGAACTTTGGCCCCCCGCCTGTGAAGACAGCGGTGCAATTCGGCGAGACGGTCAGCCACGACCTCGATGTCTGGTCGAAGATCGCCACCGATGCGGGGATTCAGATCGACTAGTGGATTGACGACCGCCAGGCGCCCACGGTGCCCGGCGTCTTGCGTCGACGGCGAGTGGAATTCGCGACGCAAAGCGGAGCAAGCCGTTGATCTGCCTTGCCCGTAGCCCTACTGCAAATCCAAGCGCAAGACAGGACGAACGCTATCGCTCACACAAAGGGCGAGAGCCGTGCTCGTCCATGGATAAACGCGCGGGTTCTGCGCAAGAACGGGAACCGGACTTCGATTCGGACCCCTGGCAACGTTCCATGCCGGTGGCGCCCGCGCGTCACCAGCCTGGAAACCAAAACAATGAACGTGGAGGAGTGCTGGTGAACAAGAGACTTTTTGCCCTGGCTGCCGCTTGTGCGTGTGGTGCGGCCAACGCGCAATCGAGCGTGACTTTGTACGGTGTGGTCGATGTGAACGTGGAGTACGTCAACCACGTCGGGGCCGTGCCGCAGGCAGGTAACGGGTACAACCCCGGCCCACCCCAGACGGTGTTTCGCGAGAATTCTGGTGGCTACTCCGGATCGCGTTGGGGTCTTCGCGGCGTCGAAGACCTCGGGGGCGGCCTGAAGTCGATCTTCGTGCTGGAAAACGGCTTCAATGCCGATACCGGCACGCTGCAACAGGGTGGACGCATGTTTGGGCGCCAGGCCTTCGTGGGCCTCGACACACGCTTCGGTGTGTTCACGTTCGGCCGGCAGTACCAATCGATTTTCTCCACCATGGCCAACTTCGTCCCGGCGCGATATGCCACGCAGTATGAGCCGACGGGCGTGGTGGCGGGAGCCAACTTCCGCCAGGACAACACGGTCAAGTACTCCGGGACGTTCGGCCCCTTCACCGCGCAGGCGGACTGGTCGTTCGGGGTTGGCACGACACTGCCGTCCACCTACCCCACGGTGCCGACGGCGGGTGGCGCCGGTGAAGTACCGGGCCAGTTCCGCCGCGATTCGGCCTATGGTGCCGCCTTGAGCTATCTGGCTGGGCCGGTCGGGCTGGGTATTGGCTACGACCAGTGGAATCCGACCATCGGCACGGGCAATGGCACGTTCAAGAAGGCCGTTGTCATGGCCAGCTACGCGTTCAACGATACGGCGAAACTGATGGGTGGCTACCGATGGGGGCAGAACAAGGATCCAGGCGGCACGACGATCTTGCGCGATGACTTCTACTGGATTGGTGGCCAATACCGGTTCTCGTCGGCGCTGGATTTCACGCTCGAGTATGACTATCAGAACGTGAAGAACCTGGGAGGCAACAACAGCGTGGCCAACCCCTGGCAGATTGCCCTGATCGCAGACTATGCTTTCTCCAAGCGGACCGACGTGTATCTGACCACGGCATACAGCAGGAACGCCGGCCTGGCGATGGAATCGGCAGCGAGCGGCTTCGCGACCAGCCTGGCGTTGGGCAATTCCTATGCGCTGGCCAACGGACAGAAATCCATGTTCGGCGCGGCATTGGGGATTCGACACGTGTTCTGAGCGTTCGACCGGAAGCGCCTTGATGCGACTTGGGGCGACTTGAGGCGACTTCCGGCTTCACTGACGTTGTCCGCATACTGGAGAGAGCGAACCATGGATCTTGGTCTGAAGGACAAACGAGCGATAGTCACTGGTGGCAGCCGGGGGATCGGCAAGGCGATTGCACTCCAGCTCGCGCAGGAAGGCGTCGACGTGGTAGTGGCAGCCCGTGGACGCGCGGCGTTGGAAGCGACGGCTGCCGAGCTGGCGACGCTGACAGGAAGACGGATCGTGCCACTCACCGTGGACACTTCCAGCAAGGTGTCCGTGGATAGCATGGTGAAGCAGGCGATCGCCGCCTTGGGCGGCATTGACATCCTGGTCAACGCCGCGGCATTGCCTGGTGGAATCTCATCGGCCTCCCGGCTCGATGAAATCGACGATGCGCAAGCCATTGAAGATATCGACATCAAGGTGATCGGCTATCTGCGCACCGCGCGAGCGCTCGCGCCACACCTGATCACCAATGGCTGGGGACGGATCGTGAACATTGGTGGCTTGGCGATCTATCGCACCGGCCGCCCCATTGCCACGCTGCGCAACGTCGGCGTGGCTGCGATCACCAAGAATATGGCGGATGAACTCGGGCCGAAGGGCATCAATGTCACGGCGGTCCATCCCGGAGCGACGCGGACGGAGACAACCGACGCGGCATTCGAAGCCTGGGCCGCGGCAAGGAACTCGCTGGGCCGCATTGTGGAAGCCCGCGAGGTTGCGGCCGTCGTGGCATTCCTTGCATCGCCAGTGAGTGTAGCGATCAATGGCGATGCCATTTCTGTCGCTGGCGGGAGCCCTGGCACCATCAGGTACTGATCGCTACTGATCGCTGCAGTGCGCGCCGAAGCCCCGGCATTCCCGGGGCCCTTGACCGCGCCCCGGGACACCGCCGACCTACCCCGCGGTCTTCCCGCCGTTCACATGAAGGATCTGCCCCGTGATGTACGTCGATTGATCGGATGCCAGGAACAGAATTGCATCGGCGACCTCTTCCGGCGTGCCAACGCGCCCGGCAGGGATCGTCGCAGCGACGGAGGCAAGCCGATCCGCGCCACCGGCAATGCGTCCGAGCATGGCCGTTTCAATCGGGCCCGGCGCCACGGCGTTGACGCGGACATTCGCCTGGATGACGTCGAGGGCCGCGGACTTGGTCAGGCCCTCGATCGCGTGCTTGCTCGCCACATACATCGGATTGCGCGGATTGCCACGACTGCCCATCGTGGATGACAGATTGACAACGACTCCGCGCTGTTGCGCGATCATCGCTTTCAGCTCGTGCTTCATGCAAAGGAACGTCCCAAGAACGTTTGCATCGAACGTCGTCGCGTACGACTGGACGGTCTGCTCGACGATCGACCCCGGTGTGCCTTCCGTCCCGGCACTGTTCACTGCGATATCGAGGCCGCCAAAGCGCTCGATGGCATGACTGACAAGACGCATGACATCGTCCTCACGGCTGACATCGGCCGCCAGGAAGTCTGCTTCCGCACCCATCTCCCGAAGTTCGGAGATGAGGGCGTCTCCGGCTGCGGCATTCCGCCCGGAACAGACCAGTCGCGCGCCCTTGGCTGCAAAGGCCAGCGCCGTCGCACGGCCGATGCCGGCGGTCGCGCCGGTGATCAAGACAACAGGATGAGACATGAGCGTTTCCTTGGATAAGACAGGAGAAACTATTCGTGAGCCCTTGGGGAAGATCGGCCGGTCAGAACGCGACGGCATCGCGGCCCTTTAGCTGCAACATGTCGCGCGCCTCGTCCGGCGATGCCACGTCAAGGTTCAGCGACTTCAGAATGCCAACCACGCGTTTGACCTGCTCGGCGTTACTGGTCGACAGCTTGCCGCGGTCTTCCCAGAGTGAATCCTCCAGGCCAACGCGAACGTTTCCGCCCATGGCCGCCGCCATCGACGCAATCGGCATCTGGCTGCGACCGGCGCCGAGCACGGACCAGTAGTAGTCCCTGCCGAACAGGCGCTCCGCGGTGCGGCGCATGTGCATGACATCGTCGGCGTGCGTGCCGATCCCGCCCAACAGGCCAAACACGGACTGGATGAAGAACGGCGGCTTGAGGATGCCGCGGTCAATGAAGTGCGCGGCCGTGTAGAGGTGGCTCGTGTCGTAGCACTCGATCTCGAAGCGTGTGCCGTTGTCGGCGCAGGATTCGAGGATGTAGCGGATTTCCTTGAACGTGTTACGGAACACGCGGTCCTCGGAGCCTTCGAGGTACGGACGTTCCCAGTCGTGCTTGAACGTCGCGTGCCGGGCGAGCATCGGATAGAGGCCGAAGTTCATGGACCCCATGTTCAACGAGGCAACCTCGGGCTTGAGTTGCAGCGCCGGCTGCAAGCGTTCTTCCACCGACATGTTGGGGGCGCCACCAGTCGTGAGGTTGATCACGACGTCCGAACGGGCCGCGATCCGTGGGAGAAACGCACGAAAGAGGGCCGGGTCTTGCGATGGCTGGCCATTCTCCGGGTTTCGCGCATGGAGATGGACAATGGCCGCGCCAGCCTCCGCCGCGGCAACGGCCTCGTCTTCGATCTCCCTCGCGGTGATGGGGAGATAAGGCGACATTGTGGGGGTGTGAATACTGCCTGTCACGGCGCAGGTGACGATCACCTTGCTCTGTGGTGCTGCCATGGTGGATGCCCTCCGTTATTCCACTCGAAAATGAACTGCCCGGTGCGATGTCGCATGCTACGGAACTTGACCTTCGCAGGCCGCTGCTACGGCCGGAATGTCGCGAATTGGAAAGTGAATGTCCTGCCGAAGTAAGCATGGATGCCTGGAACACCAGATACTCGTTGTCAGGCACTTACAAGACAGCAGGAGACATGGAAATGAAGATCAGGCAAATCACCCCTGCCATCGGGGCCGAGATTTCCGGCGTCAACATCGGCGAGGCGGCGCGCGATCCGGCAGTCTTCGCCGAGATCCGCGCGGCGCTGCTCAAGCACCGGGTCCTCTTCTTTCGCAAGCAGGAAATCACGCGCGCAGACCACGTGGCCTTCGCCAGCGGCTTCGGCAAGCTGGAAGACCATCCCGTGGTTGGCAGTGTTCCGGACTACCCGGGCCTGGTGAAGGTCTACCGTAGCGACAACCCGCACAGCTTCGAGAACAGCTATCACTGCGACGGTCTGTGGCGTCCCAACCCCGCCATGGGGGCTGTCCTGCGCTGCCTCGAATGTCCCGAGATCGGTGGCGACACCATCTGGGTGAACATGGTGAAGGCGTACGAGGAACTCCCCGATGAGATCAAGTCGAAGATCGACGGCTTGCGCGCGAGGGCCAGCATCGAACACAGCTTCGGGGCGGTAATGACACCGGAGAACCGCGCGAAGCTGGCGCAGGATCATCCACCGGTAGAGCATCCTGTGGTGCGCATCCATCCGGAGACCGGGGAGAAAATCCTGTTCGTCGGCGCCTCGTTCACAACGCACTTCACCAACTACAGCACACCAGCCAACGTGCGCCATGGCATCGACAAATCGCCTGGCGCCTCGCTGCTGCTCAACTACCTGACCAGCCGCGCCACCATTCCGGAATACCAGGTGCGCTGGGCCTGGCAGGAGGGTGACGTCGCGGTGTGGGACAACCGCAGCACGCAGCACTACGCCGTCAACGACTACTATCCGGCACCGCGCAAGATGGAACGCGCCGGCATTGTCGGTGATATCCCGTACTGAGCTGGAAGACAGAGAAAAGGGCATTCCATGACATCCGGAAATCAGCCAACGGTCGTGATCGTTCCCGGCTTTCGCGATCACATGCCGGAACACTGGCAGTCGCTGCTTGCGGAGCGCCTGCAGCAGCAGGGGCGGGCGGTGCGCATCGTGCCGCAGATCGATCACGACAAGAGGTTGCGCCGCGCGAGAGTGGAGAACCTCGAGCGTGTCGTCAGCGACATCCCAGGGCCGGTCATCCTCGTCGCGCATAGCGTGGGCTGCCTGATTACCGTTCACTGGGCACAGGAGACGAAGTGCGCCGTGCAGGGCGCGCTGCTTGCTGCGCCGGCCGACTTTGACAACCCCTTGCCGCCCGGATACACCGATCCGCTGACGTTGGAAAAGGAAGGCTGGACCCCGATCCCACGCCGACAGTTGAAATTCCCGAGCATCGTGGTCGCAAGCCGCAATGATCCGCTCGGAAAATTCGAGCGAATCCAGGAACTGGCGCAGGCGTGGGGCAGTCGTTGCATCGACGCCGGGGAAGTCGGGCATCTCGGACCTGTGGATGGCTTTGGCACATGGCCGCTGGCGGAAGAACTGGTTCAGCAACTCTGAGTCAACGCATCGCGGCGCTGGCAACCAGCGCCGCGACTCACCGTCGATTCACCATCAGTCCGGCTTGAAGTGGATGGAGCGCAGCAACGCGCCCTGGCGCTCGTAGGACTCACGCACATCCTTGAGAAGCTCATCGGTGGTAGCCGGCGAACCGGGCTCCATACCCATGTCCTCGAGCCTTGGCCGGAGCGTCGGAGATTGCGTCACTTTGAGCGTCGCGTCGCGCATTTTCGCAATCACGGCTGGCGGCACGCCTTGAGCGGACCAGATCCCCATCCAGCTCACGTCCTGCAGGTCTGGATATCCCGACTCGGTAAAGGTCGGAACGTCAGGCAGTGCGGCCATTCGCCTGGGCGACGCCACCGCATAGGCCCTGAGCTTCCCCGCCTTGATGAATGGCAGCGAAGTCGCCGGACCGTCGAACATGAGCGGCACCTGTCCACCCATCACATCCTGCAGTGCGGCCGGTGAGCCCTTGTAGCTCACGGTGCCGGCATCGAGCCCGGCAACGCGATTGAACTGCACACCCATCGTCTGACCACGCGTGCCAACGCCAAAGTTCGCATAGTCGAATTTGCCCGGCTTCGACTTCACGTACCTGACCAACTCACCGAGATTTTTCGCGGGCAGGTTGGGATTCCCGACGAGAACGAGACCATATTGCGTAAGCTGAGCAATCGGGACGATGTCCTTGAACGGGTCGTATGACACCTTGATGGCAAGAGGCACCTCGGATGCGATCCCCTTCTGGATCAAGAGGAACGTGTAGCCGTCTCGCGGCGAAGCCAGCATGGTCTGGACGGCGATGGTGCCCCCCGCGCCCGCCTTGTAGTCGACGATGACCGGTTGGCCAAGCGAGGCCTGCAACTCGCGGGCAACGAGGCGTGCCACGATATCCGCCGTACCACCCGGGGGAGCGCCCACGAGTATCCGCACAGGCTTGGTGGGCCAGTCGGCGGCCCGGGCCGCTTCCATGGCCGGCAGCGCAGAACCAAGGACGAGTGCAAGCGCCATGGCCTGGCGGGCACCGCGGGTGATCCGTATCATCGGGGGCTCCTTTCTATCGGACGGGGGGCGTCATCGCCATCGCTGTGACGATTGCTCAAGGACTTCCCGAAGCGAATCATCCCGCCCTCCCCCCCTTCCCGCTTTGCCTATCGCGTCGTGATTTGGCCTTTGGCGACAGCCATGGCAGCGCGGAAACAGGGAATCGCCGATGAGGCGAATGCAGCGCAAACAACCTTGCTGCCGCGCCTGAAGCTCGGGGATTCCTCCCGCTTGACAACCCATTGCCGCTGTCTATCATGGGCTGTCTTTCTATGGTCAGTTCCCGATGTCGTTACTTGTCCGGGCCGCAGCCCTCACCAACTACAGCGAGGTCGCTCGTGCCGCCGGACTCGATCCGGTGCGGATGATGATGGACGCGGGAATCAGTCCGAGCGTGCTGCGCGAACCGGATCTCATGATTCCCGTCGAGCGTTACGGACGCCTGCTGCAGACCTCTGCAACCATGTCGGGCAACGAGAGTTTCGGGTTGGCCATGGCCGAGTCGCGCCTGCTGTCCAATCTCGGTGCGGTCGGCATGCTGATCCGCGACCAGGCGACGCTGCGTGACTCCCTCACCTTGCTGATGCGCTATCAACCGTTGCTCAACGGCGCGCAGTCGCTGGCGGTCGAGGATTGCGGCGGACGGGTCATCATTCGCGAGGTGCTGATCGCCGGCAACGCCCATCAGCCAACTCGCCAACGGGTTGAATTGGCGCTTGGGGTCATGGTGCGGTTGATACGTCAGCTCATCAAGGCAGACTGGCAGCCACAACGCGTGTGCCTGGAACATCCCGCGCCGCGCGACCTGAGCACGCACCACCGGTTCTTCGGTCCTCACGTCGAATTTGATTGTGACTTCAACGGCATCATCTGCGCGAAGGCCGATCTCGATGCACGCAACCCGTGGGCCGATCCGGCCATGGCGCGCTACGCACAGCAACTGATAGACGAGTCGGCCGTCATGCAACAGGCGACGATGCTCGAGGACGTGCGACGCACCATCCTCCTGCTGTTGCCCAGTGGCCGCTGCAGCGCCGAGCAGGTCGCCGATCACCTCGGCGTCGTGTGCCGCACGGTCCAGCGCCGGCTGGCCGAGCGGGGGCAGAGCTTCTCGTCGATGGTCAATGAAATCCGTACGGAACTCGCGACGCGTCACGTCGTAGAGAGCGATCGTCCATTGACCGAGGTGGCGACCCTCCTCGGCTTTTCCGCGCCGAGCGGATTCTCGCGCTGGTATCACGTGCAGTTCGGTTGCAGTCCCAAGGAGAGCCGGGCCGCGAATGGCACCGCACGCCGGCAGACCGCATCCGCGCCAGCGAGCAATGCGTGATGCTGGCTGCCGCTGATCGCGTAAGTGGCGATCGGAGCGTCAACCACTAGCCAGCACGATCCGGCCGATCTCCCTCACGCCGATCTCCTTCCTGCCGGTCCATCCACTCAACGACAGTCACACGCAGCAGCCATCAGGCAATCCTGACCGGGCTTGCGCAATCACCCATGAAAAAACCCCGCGGGCGCTTCACGCGCACGCGGGGTTCATCGGACTTCAGTTCGTTCCTCGGCGTCGCCGCCGAGGAACATCGACACTTAGATCGACACCGTGTCCGCAACTTCCTTGAAGTCTTCGATCTGGTCGAAGTTCATGTACTTGTAGATCTTGTCGCCGTTGGCGTTCAGCACGCCCATGTCGGCCATGTACTCTTCCTTGTTCGGGATACGACCCAGGCGCGAGCAGATGGCAGCCAGTTCAGCGGAACCGAGATACACGTTCGTGTTCTTGCCCAGACGGTTCGGGAAGTTACGCGTCGAGGTCGACATCACCGTCGCGCCTTCGCGCACCTGTGCCTGGTTACCCATGCACAGCGAGCAACCCGGCATTTCGGTACGCGCGCCAGCCGTGCCGAACACGCCATAGTGGCCTTCCTCGGTCAGCTGCTTCTGGTCCATCTTGGTCGGCGGGGCAACCCACAGCTTCACGGGGATGTCGCGCTTGCCTTCCAGCAGCTTCGAAGCGGCACGGAAGTGGCCGATGTTGGTCATGCACGAACCGATGAACACTTCGTCGATCTTGGCGCCAGCCACGTCGGACAGCGTCTTCACGTCGTCCGGGTCGTTCGGGCAGGCCACGATCGGCTCGTGCACGTCGGCCAGATCGATTTCGATCACGGCGGCGTACTCGGCGTCGGTGTCCGGCTCCAGCAGCTTCGGATCGGCCAGCCATGCTTCCATGGCCTTGATACGGCGCTGCAGGCTGCGCGGGTCCTGGTAGCCTTCGGCGATCATCCACTTCAGCAGCGTGATGTTGCTGTTGATGTATTCGATGATCGGTTCCTTGTTCAGGTGCACCGAGCAACCGGCGGCCGAACGCTCGGCGGAGGCGTCGGACAGTTCGAAGGCCTGTTCCACCTTCAGGTCGGGCAGACCTTCGATTTCGAGGATACGGCCCGAGAAGATGTTCTGCTTGCCTTGCTTGGCCACGGTCAGCAGACCCTGCTTGATCGCGTACAGCGGAATGGCGTTGACCAGGTCACGCAGCGTCACGCCGGGCTGCATCTTGCCCTTGAAGCGGACCAGCACCGATTCCGGCATGTCCAGCGGCATCACGCCGGTGGCAGCGGCAAAGGCGACCAGGCCCGAACCGGCCGGGAAGCTGATACCGATCGGGAAGCGGGTGTGCGAGTCGCCGCCGGTGCCCACGGTGTCGGGCAGCAGCATGCGGTTCAGCCACGAGTGAATCACGCCGTCGCCCGGACGCAGCGAGATACCGCCACGGGTGCTGATGAACTGCGGCAGCGTGTGGTGCGTCTTCACGTCCACCGGCTTCGGATAAGCGGCGGTGTGGCAGAACGACTGCATCACGAGGTCGGCCGAGAAGCCCAGGCAAGCCAGATCCTTCAGCTCGTCGCGGGTCATCGGGCCGGTGGTGTCCTGCGAGCCCACCGAGGTCATCTTCGGTTCGCAGTACGTGCCCGGGCGGATGCCCTTGCCTTCGGCCAGGCCGCAGGCGCGGCCGACCATCTTCTGGGCCAGCGTGAAACCCTTGCCGGTGTCGACCGGGTTCTGCGGCAGGCGGAACAGCGTCGACGGGGCCAGGCCCAGCGACTCGCGGGCCTTGGCGGTCAGGCCACGGCCGATGATCAGCGGAATACGGCCACCAGCGCGCACTTCGTCGAACAGCACGTCCGACTTCACCTTGAATTCAGCGATGACTTCGCCGTTCTTCAGGGCCTTGCCTTCGTAGGGACGCAGTTCCACCACGTCGCCCATTTCCATCTTCGACACGTCGAGTTCGATCGGCAGCGCGCCGGCGTCTTCCATCGTGTTGTAGAAGATCGGAGCAATCTTGCTGCCCAGGCACACGCCACCGAAACGCTTGTTCGGCACGAACGGGATGTCTTCGCCGGTGAACCACAGCACCGAGTTGGTGGCCGACTTGCGGCTGGAGCCGGTACCGACCACGTCGCCGACGTAGGCCACCAGGTGGCCCTTGTCCTTCAGCGACTCGATGAACTTGACCGGGCCACGCTTGCCGTCTTCTTCCGGCTGGAACGCAGCGCCTTCGCGCTTGTTCTTCAGCATGGCCAGCGCGTGCATCGGGATGTCCGGGCGCGTGGTGGCGTCAGGGGCCGGCGACAGGTCGTCGGTGTTGGTTTCGCCCGGCACCTTGAACACGGTGATCGTCAGCGATTGCGGCAGTTCCGGACGGCTCGTGAACCATTCGGCGTCGGCCCAGCTTTGCAGCACGGCCTTGGCATTGGCGTTGCCCTTGTCCGCCTTTTCCTTCACGTCGTGGAAGGCGTCGAACATCAGCAGCGTCTTCTTCAGCGCCTCGGCGGCCACGGTGCCCACTTCGGCATCGTCCAGCAGCTCGATCAGCGGCGAGATGTTGTAGCCGCCCAGCATCGTGCCGAGCAGTTCGGTAGCGCGGGCGCGCGAGATCAGCGGGGTCTTTTCCGAACCCAGGGCCACGGCGGCCAGGTACGAGGCCTTGACCTTGGCGGCGTCATCCACGCCTGCCGGCACGCGATAGGTGATCAGGTCCAGCAGCGCCTGCTCCTCGCCCGCCGGGGGGTTCTTGATCAGTTCGATCAGGTCGGCGGTCTGCTTGGCGGTCAGAGGCAGAGGGGGAATGCCAAGCGCGGCGCGTTCGGCGACATGGGCGCGATAGGTATCAAGCATAGGAACCTGCTGGTAATAGGGTTGTAACGGTACTGCCGTCTCTGTGGGGACTGGCGCGCGAGGCGGCCAGTTGCGCGTGATTGTAGACCGAAGTCCCCGCCAGATCAAATGTCTTATATCTTATATAAGAGTTGAGGCGGGCAAACCTTTACAGATCAATTACTTATCAAAGTGCGAATCATCTGCCTCCGCAAGCACTTTACGGGAACCCCATCCGGTCGCACGGTACCGCAAGCACGGACCCGGTGACTCGGCCGCCGTGCTGGTCTTAAGTTCCGCTCATCACATTCGTTAACCAGCAAGGAGGCGCAAATGGCGCTCCTATGCACCCGTGCGCCCGACGTCCGCCCAGCTCAAACGGCCAAGCTGAGCGGGATTCCCCCTTTTTATCGGCCCTTTGCTTGCCTGCAATTCGGGAAGAATGCAGGCATTCCGACACAGGCATCTCATGGCGAACACGCTTTCCCCCTCCCAGACCGGTGGCACCTCGAGCAAGCGCGGCCGGCTCCTGCTGATCGGCGGCGGTGTGCTGGTGGTGGCGCTGGGCGTTGGCGGCTTCGTGCTGGGCAACATCATCGGTGGCAGCCGCCAACCGGCGGCTCCTGCTGCCCCGGTGGTGCCGCCGCCGATCTTCGTGCCGCTGGATGCGTTCACCGTGAACCTCAAGAGCGAGGATGGTGACCGTTTCCTGCACACCGGCCTGTCTCTGAAGGTGGCGGACAGCGACACCCAGGCACGCCTGTCGCAGTACCTGCCCGAAGCGCGCAGCCGCATCCTGCTGCTGCTGTCGGCACGCCAGCCAGCCGATCTCGCCACCGTCGAGGGCAAGCAGAAGCTCGCACGCGACATCCAGGCGACCATCAGCCAGCCGTTTGCCGCAGGCCTGCCGCCGCAGAAGATCCTGGACGTCTTGTTTACATCGTTCGTGGTGCAGTAAGCCGTGTGCCTGCCTCGCGAACCCTGAACCAAATCCGATATGAAACTGCCCGCCGAACTTCACCTCTGCCGCCGCATCGCGCGCGCCGCCTGAAGCCGGCCATGGACCGTTTCATCCTTAAAGCCGTTCACGGGGCAGGACACTAGATGGCCTACGACAAGTTCCTCTCGCAGGACGAGGTAGACGAACTACTGAAAGGCGTATCGGGCGAATCCGATGCGCCGGTGGCAAGCGTGCCCGTCGCCGACGATGGCGGCGTGCGTCCGTACAACCTGGCCACCCAGGAGCGCATCGTCCGGGGCCGCCTGCATACGCTCGAGATCATCAACGAGCGTTTTGCCCGCGCCCTGCGCACCGCGCTGTTCAACTTCATCCGCCGCGGCGCCGACATCTCGGTTGGCACCGTGCGGATCGAGAAGTACGGCGATTTCGTGCGCAACCTGCCGGTCCCGACCAACCTGAACCTGGTCCACATGAAGCCGCTGCGGGGCACCGCGCTATTCGTGTACGACCCGAACCTGGTGTTTCTCGTCGTCGACAACCTGTTCGGCGGCGATGGCCGCTTCCACACCCGTGTGGAAGGCCGCGACTTTACCCAGACCGAGCAGCGCATCATCCGCCGCATGCTCGACCTCACGCTTTCCAGCTACGGCCAGGCCTGGCGCACCGTGCATCCAATCGAGTTCGACTATGTCCGCTCGGAGATGCACACGAAGTTCGCCAACGTCGCCGGCCCGAACGATGCCGTGGTTACCACCGCGTTCCACATCGAACTGGGCGCCGTGGGCGGGCAGCTTCATATCTGCATCCCGTTCTCGATGATCGAGCCACTGCGCGATCTGCTGATGAACCCGCTGCAGGACGAGGTCGAGGTGGATAAGCGCTGGCTCGGCCAGCTCTCCAACCAGCTACGTGCCGCCGAAGTGGAACTGGTGGCCGAATTCACGCACCTGCGCAGCACCGTGGCCGAGGTTCTGGCCATGCGCGAAGGCGACGTGCTGCCGATCGAACTGCCGGAACACATCTTCGGCAAGGTGAACGGCGTGCCCGTCATGCAGTGCGGCTTCGGCACCATGAACGGCCAGTACGCGCTGCGCGTGGAACGGATGCTCAATTACCAAGACAGCGATTCCAACAAGGAAACCGATCATGACTGACGGCACCCAGGACAAGCCGGTCGATCCAATGGACGACTGGGCCAGCGCCCTCGCGGAGCAGACCAGCGCCGAGCAGGCAACGTCCGCTGCCGCGCCGGCGCCCAGCGCTGCCGCACCGACGGCGCAAGCCATGCCCGCCGCCACGCCGGCGGCTTCCACGGTGTTCCCGCCGCTGGCGCAGGAAGCGCCGCCGGGGTTCCACAACGATATCGGGATGATTCTCGATATTCCCGTGCAGCTCACGGTGGAACTCGGCCGCACCAAGGTACCCATCAAGAACCTGCTGCAACTGGCGCAAGGTTCGGTCGTGGAACTCGACGGCCTGGCCGGCGAACCGATGGACGTGCTTGTCAACGGCTACCTGATCGCCCAGGGCGAAGTGGTGGTGGTCAATGACAAGTTCGGCATCCGCCTGACGGACATCATCACGCCGTCGGAACGTATCCGGAAGCTCAACAAATGATGGTTGCCGCGCGCCGGCTTGCCGCGGGCATTGCCCTTGTGGGCGTTGCCGCTTCCGGCGCGCAGGCTGCCGACGTCGTGCTCAGCACGGCCCAGGCGGGCACGCCCACCGGCGGCGCCGCGACCAACACCACTACCAGCGCCACTACTGGCAACACCGGCGCCAACGCTCCCGTCATCAGCAGTGGGGCCAGCCTGGCGCAAGCCGGTCTGGGCCTGTTCGCCGTCATCGCGCTGATCCTGGCGATGGCATGGGTGGCGCGGCGCGTCGGCCTGGTGCGCCAGGGCTCGGGCAATGCGTCGATGAAGGTGGTCGGCAGCCTGATGCTTGGTCCGCGCCAGAGGGTGGTCACGGTGGAAGTGGGCGGTACCTGGCTGGTGCTTGGTGTGTCGCCCAATGAAATCCGTCCGCTTCACACGCTGGAAGCACAACCGCACACCGGTTCTCCGGACGATTCGCGGCCGGGCTCTCAGGCGGACTCAGCAATGCCCCGGAACATGCAGGGCGGATTTGGCGAGCGACTGATGCGCGCCATGCAGGAAAACCTCAAGAAATGAACTCGCTGCGTGCCGACGTCGCACGGCATCCCGCGCGCCTGCCGCGCGTGGCCGCCACCCTGCTGGCCTTGCTGCCGCTCGTGCTGTGGCTCGCGCCCGAATCGGCGCTGGCCCAGTCGCTGCCCGGCGTGACCAGCCGGCCGGGACCCGGCGGCGGCCAGACCTGGTCGCTGTCGATCCAGACGCTGGTCCTGCTGACATCGCTGTCGTTCCTGCCGGCGGCCATGCTGATGATGACGGGCTTCACCCGCATCATCATCGTGCTGGGCCTGCTGCGCAACGCGCTGGGCACGGCATCGTCGCCGCCCAACCAGGTACTCGTGGGTCTGTCGCTGTTCCTGACGTTCTTCGTCATGTCGCCGGTGTTCGACAAGGTCTACACCGACGCCTACCAGCCGCTCTCCGAAAACAAGATCAGCCTCGAGACCGCCGCCCAGCGCGCCGCCGTGCCGCTGCGCGCGTTCATGCTGCGCCAGACCCGCGAGAAGGACCTGGCGATGTTCGCGCAGATGGCCAAGACGCCCGAGCTGCAGGGCCCCGAGGACGTGCCGTTCACGGTGCTGGTGCCGGCGTTCGTCACCAGCGAACTGAAGACCGCGTTTCAGATCGGCTTCACGATCTTCATCCCGTTCCTCATCATCGACCTCGTCGTGGCCAGCGTGCTGATGGCGATGGGCATGATGATGGTGCCACCCGCCACCATTTCGCTGCCGTTCAAGCTGATGCTGTTCGTGCTGGTCGATGGCTGGCAACTGCTGCTGGGCTCCCTGGCGCAGAGCTTCATGAACTGACCGGAGGCCCGCCATGACACCGGAAATGGTGATGACCATCGCCACGCAGGCGATGAAGATGACGCTGTTGCTGGCCGCACCGCTGCTGCTGGTGGCGCTGGCGGCGGGTCTGGTGGTGAGCCTGTTCCAGGCCGCGACGCAGATCAACGAAATGACGCTGACCTTCATCCCGAAGCTCATCGCCCTGTTCGCGACGATGGTGCTCGTCGGCCCGTGGATGATCAACACCTTCGTGGACTACATGCGCCAGGTGTTCCAGAGCATCCCCGCCATGGCCCACTGATCTGGCCGCCGTACCTTTTTCCCTTTTCCTTCCCAATAGCCTGCCGTGATCGAGGTCACCACCGCCCAGATGTACGGCTGGATCGCCGCCTTCCTGTGGCCGATGTTCCGGATGCTGGGGCTGATCTCATCCGCGCCGCTGCTCAGCGAATCGACGATTCCCCGGCGTCTCAAGATCCTGCTGGCGGCCGCCCTGTCGGTAGTCATCTCCCCCACGATCGGCAATATCCCCGCTGTACCGGTCTACTCGCTCGATGGCCTGCTGATTGTCCTCAACGAAGTCGGCATCGGCCTGTCGATGGGTTTCGCAATGCGGCTGGTATTCGCCGCGGTGCAGATGGCGGGTGAAGTCATCGGCTTGCAGATGGGTCTGTCGTTCGCGTCGTTCTACGATCGCTCCGCTGGCGGCCAGACCATGGTGCTGTCACGCTTCCTGAACATGGTGGCCATGCTGCTGTTCCTGGCGCTCGACGGGCATCTGATGATGCTGGCCGCGCTGATCGACAGCTTCCAGGGCCTGCCCATCTCCGGCGTGCCGCTCTCCGGGCACGGCTGGGGTGTGCTGGCTCGCGCGGGTTCGATGATCTTCTCCGCCGGTACCCTGCTCTCGCTGCCGATGATCGCGGCGCTGCTGACGATGAACCTGGCCATGGGCATCCTGAACCGTGCCTCGCCGCAGCTTTCGATCTTCGCCGTGGGCTTCCCCGTCACGCTGCTGGGCGGCATGCTGGTCCTGGCGCTGGTGATGCCGCACATGGGCGCCTACGTGCAGCATCTGATCGAAAGCGGCCTGCAGACCGCCGCTACCGTGCTCGACCAGCTAGCGCCCTAGCGATCAGGCAAAGACCTCGGCCGTCGCTCAGGACAGCGCGCCCACCTGCTTCAGCACCGCGCGCGCAATCTCCTGGCGCTTCGGCGCGACGCCCGGGTTCGGCATATCCAGGTTGATCGCGAACACGTACGTATCGTTGCCGCGCGCCACCCAGCCCACCCACCAGCCAACATCAACCTTTCCGGGCACCGTCACCCAGCCGGTCTTGGCGTAGATCGTGTACGCCGGCGTCTTCTCGATCGCCAGGATGTCATCGAGCATGTCGTAGCTCCGCGCCGAGATCATCGGCACCCTGCGCGCCGCCACTTCACGCAGGAAATCCACCTGCTGGTAGGCCGTGATCGTCAACTGGTTGTTAAGCCAGAACCAGTCCACCGGACCGTCGACGTTAGCATTCCCGAAACGCGCGGCTCGCAGGTACTTGCGGTACTGCTCAGTGCCGATGCGCCGCGCCAGTGTCTGATAGGCGGGAATGCACGAATTCTTGAGTGCCACACGCATCGAAACCTCGCCGTTGCAGACCGGTGGTAGAAACGGCTTGCCGTTGTGCATGATGATCTTGCCGTCCCAGGGCAGCATGTCGTTGTCGACATCGGCGGCAGCGCCCGTCTCGAGCGCGATCAGCGAATTGAAAACCTTGAACGTCGACGCGGGCGAATAGGCTGTTGCCGCGCGTTCGGGGTTGTACGTCAGCGTGCGTTGCTGCCGCACGTCGTGAATGACCATCGTGCCGTCGACGCCCGCGGCATCAAACAATGATCGGGCGTTGATTGTCGATCCGGTGATGGCATGGGCGGCCAGCGGCAACAGCAGGCAGAGCGCCAGGGTCAGGCGCGCAAGTTTGTCTCGCATATCGACTCGTTATGTGAAGTGATGAGGATTGGTGTTTCGTCATGTCGACGGTTGGCAATCCAGGCCCGGATCGTGTTGCGGAGCATAGTTCGCGATGCATCAGGCGCCAACCGCGCCCGCTGTAACACGCGTAACATGGCGGCCATGCCCGCCCCCGTCATCCGCATCGACCTGTCTCCGCCCTATCGCGTCGCGGGACAATCCGCCCGCCACCAGTCGGTCTGGCTACTGGCGCGCATCTGGCTGGCCGCCACACGAGACCAGGATGACCTGCGCTCGGCCGAGGTACGGGCGCGCTTCGCCGACGCCACTGACGTACGCATGATCGTGTCACGTGCGTTCGCGGATTTCGCGCGCTGGCAGGTGCCCGTGGGCTGGGGTGCGGACAAAGATGTCGATGTCTCCGGCCTGCGCACGGGAGGCCGCAGCAAGGGTCCGTTCTGGATGCCAACGTCAACCGCGCAGCGGCTGCGTTTCATCGTCAACGGCAAGGCACTCGGCGTTGCGGGCGTCGCGCGCTGGCTCGGCAAGTCCGTTTCCGGCGATGCCGCGGCATCGACAACAACGGCGGGCGACGACGACGGATTGCGCTACGTGATGCGCGACATGGACTTCTGGCGCCACCTGACCCAGGCGATGCGAGGCGCGCAGGATGGTTTCGCGGGCACGCTGGAGGCTGGCGTCGCAGAATCGTTTCGCGCGGCGCAGCGTAGTGCGGCCGACGACTTCCAGCACGCGCTGTCGCTGCTCAAGGAAAGCCTCGCATGGCGCCGCAGCGATCGGCTGGACCGCAGTCGCGCGGCATTGCAACGGTTCCAGCGTCTGGTTGCGCGCGGCGGCGTCAACGCCGCGCTGCCGACCTTCGCGGCGATGGTGCACGTGGTGCGCGCCTGGGAACACTACGCGCGCGCCGACCTGTCGTCGGCACTGGCGGAACTCACACGGCTCACCGCGGATGCGGAACTGCGACCCGTGGTGCGCTACAACCCGCGAGTCCGCTTCGAGACGCTGAATCTTGACGCGCTGGTACACAAGAGTCTCGCCCTGCGGCCCGATGCGACCCACACAACCGATACGCCAACTCGACGGGCCGCCGCCTGTCGTGCGCTCGAGTCCTTTTCCAGCGCGTTGCAGGCCGCGTATGAAGCTGACTCCGTCGATGCCGTACAGCACGCGGCGGCAAACATCGGCTGGTCGCTCTGGCTGTTCTGGCGCCAGGGTCTCGTCGATGAGGCTCGCACGCTGTCGGCTAGCGACGTGCAGCGGCAGGCCATGCGCTGGCTTGGACTATCCGAATGGATCTGTGATCGCTTCGGCGTGGGCGGTGGATCGGCCTGGAACACGGTGTTCCTTTTGCGTATCGCGCGTGGCGACATCGCCGACGAGCCGCCCATTTCATTGCGCGCCTTCCGTGCCCGCCGCCCCCTCAGCGTGGCCGAGGCGATCGACGCGCTGCGGCCCTTTCACGCCCCGTTCGCGCCCGCCAAGGGGTTCGTGCGCTGGTCGTCGGTGGCGGCGTTCGCGCTCGAGGAACACGATGCCGGACACGTCCGCTACAACGCGCTGCAGCTCGCCAATCTGCTGCTGGAGTCCGTCTGGTACCTGGCCCATGAACAGGGCGACTCGATGCAGGCGTACTCGACAATGGAACGGCTGGTTGCCCAGATCGCCGTGCTGAGGCCCGGCGAGCGCGGCTTCTTTCACGCCGAAATCCGCGCGTTCCCGCCCGAATTGCGAACCGCCGCCAGCCACGCCGGGCCCCGGCGCCAGCGGGCGGGCATCGCGCCTGCGTGAGCACAGGCCGTCATATTTATTACACACTCGGCCTGTACGGTTGCGCCCCTAACAGGGGAGAAAACCATGCGCACAAAAAAAGCCCTCGGCTGGACAGCCGGGATGGTAGCGCTCGTCGCCGTGGCGGGATTGCACGGTTGCGGGAGCGACGACACCAACACCACCACCGATAGCAGCACCGGCGGCACCACGCCACCTGCGACGACACCGCCCACCACGCCACCTACGGTCACGCCGGCCGACGCGGCCACCGCGAGCGCCAACATCCAGGCCGCGTGGGTCGAGATCGGCGACGGCAACCAGGCCATCGCACGCGCCGTCACCAGCTATGTCGCGCCAGCCGACGCCGGTACCAATGGTGTCTGCCCGATGCTGACCGTCGATGGCAAGGCAACGCGCATGACGCTGCGCGTGGGCCCCGCCACCGTGCCGCTGCGGACCACCGCGAGCGCGCCGGCCGATTCGAAGCCGTCCGAGTTCCCGGTATCGGTGTGCGAAGCCACCGTGGCTTCCACCGCCACCAGCGCGGCCATCGGCACGCAGACACTGCCGCTGCCCAAGGCATTGCCGCAGCGCATCGTGGTGCTGGCCGACACGGGCTGCCGCCTGAAGAAGGCCGACAACGCATGGCAGGCATGCAGCGACACCGACGCCTGGCCGCTCTCCACGGTGGCCACCACGGCAGCGGGCTTCAATCCCGACCTCGTGCTGCACATCGGCGACTACCACTATCGCGAGAACGCCTGCCCGCCGGACATCGCCGGTTGCCAGGGCAGCCCGTGGGGCTATGGCTGGGATACGTGGCAGGCTGACCTGTTCAAGCCCGCCGCGCCGCTGCTGGCCAAGGCGCCGTGGGTGGTGGTGCGCGGCAACCACGAGGAATGCGCGCGTGCCGGCCAGGGCTGGTCACGCTTCCTCGATCCGCGCCCGTTCGACACCACGCGCTCGTGCGACGATCCCGTCAACGACAGCAGCGGCAACTACTCCGACCCTTACGCGGTGTCGCTGGGCGGGGGTTCACAGGTGATCGTGTTCGACTCTGCCAAGGCTGGCAAGGCAGCGTTGCCGACCAACGATCCGCAGTTCATCGCCTACCAGAAGCAGTTCCAGACCGTGGCCACGCTGGCTGCCAAGCCAGGCATGACGACCACGATCTTCACGAACCACCATCCGATCCTCGGCTTCGCGCCGATAGCAGGCGCGAACCCGGCGCCGGGCAACCTGGCGCTGCAGTCGGTGATGTCGAACCTGAATGCGCAGGCGTACTACCCGACTGGCGTTCACGTGGCGCTGCACGGCCACGTGCATGACTTCCAGGCAATCAACTTCGCGTCGGCGCATCCGGCGACGATCGTGACCGGCAACGGCGGCGACAACCTCGACGTCGCGCTGCCCGATCCGTTGCCTGCCGGCAGCGTGCCGGCCCCGGGCACGACGATCGACCGGATCACGCACCATGCCAGCTTCGGCTTCCTGGTGATGGACCGCAAGGCCTCGCCGGCCACCGGGTGGACCTTCAAGGCCTACGCGAAGGACGGCAAGTTGATGGCCACCTGCAACCAGACTGGCAACACGGTGACGTGCGACAAGACCGGCTTTATCGCACCTTGAACGCACCTTGATCGCATCTTGATGACATCAGCAAGACCTGCCGTCGCCGCCCTTGCGCTCTGGGCGGTGACGGGCCACACCGGTGCGGCGGGCACCGTGCTGCTGCCCGGCGCACCGCCCGCGCAAGTGGTGGCGACCATCGGCAATGGCACGCCCAAGGTGACCGCGAAGGTCGATGCCACTACCGGCGTCTTCCGGCCAGATCCGTCGCTGGTGGCGCTCGGCAAGCGCGCGTTCTTCGACCCGCGCCTGTCGATGCCGCGCGGGCAGTCGTGCGCAAGCTGCCATGACCCGGCGCGCGCGTTCTCGCCCACGCTGCCAGACGGTGGAAAGCGCGGGCCCGGCGTGCCGCAAGGCAGTCGCCCGGGACACTTCAGCCTGCGTAATCCACCTTCGTTGCTATACGTGCGCTACGTGCCGCGCCGGCATTTCTATCAGGACGACGATGCCCCTGCGGCATCCCCATTCGGTGGCCTGTTCGCCGACGGCCGCGCCGACACGCTTGCCGAGCAGATACGCGGCCCGCTGCTCGATCCGAACGAGATGAACAACGGCAGCCCGGCCCGGCTGCTGCGCAACGTCAACGACACCGATCTGGCGCCGGCAATGGCCGCGCAATTCGGCCCGGCGGTACGCAAGGACCCACAGGCGATGCTCCGCGCCCTGGGCGCAGCGCTGCAGGCGTACATGCAAAGCGACGAGATGGCGCCGTTCACGTCACGCTTCGACGACTACCTGCGCCGCCGCACACCGCTGGCGCCGCAGGAAATGCGCGGACTGGCACTATTCAAGAACCCTGACAAGGGCAACTGCATGAGTTGCCATACGCTGTCTGATACCGCGAGCCGGCCGGAGCGGTCGCTGTTCACGGACTTCGGCTACGACGCGATCGCCGTGCCGCGCAACCGCGCCCTGCCCGCCAACCGCGATCCCAGGCACTTCGACAACGGCCTCTGCGCCACCGCGCGCACGTTGCGCTGGCCCGATCCCGACCAGTGGTGCGGGTACGTGCGCACCCCCGGCCTGCGCAATGTGGCCGTTCGCCAGCGCTTCATGCATAACGGGGTGTTCACGACGTTGCGCGATGCCGTAGCGTTCTACAACACACGATCGATCGATCCGGGCAAGTGGTATGCCGGCGGCAAGACGTTCGACGATGTGCCCGTTGCCTATCGCGACAACATCAACGTCAACTCGCCGCCGATGAACCGGCGGCCAGACATGCCGGCCGCGCTGACGGAAGGCGAGATCGACGACATCGTCGCCTTCCTGCGCACGCTTACGGACGCGGCTTACGTGAACGCGATGCCTGCCGTCCGCTGACCAACGACGGCGCGGTGCGCGTCATGAAGGCGCCCGCCGCCCGATGGCAGCTTGAAGAACGCCACAGCATCGTCCAGCGACCGGCTCTGCTCCTCAAGCGCCTTCGACGCTTCCGCGGCCTCGTGCACCAGCGAGGCATTCTGCTGCGTGACCTGATCGATCTGCACGATCGCCTGATTCACCTGCTCGATGCCACGGTTCTGCTCGGCGGACGCGGTGGCAATCTCGTCGACGATATTGGTGACGCGAGCCACGGCCTGCGTGACGTCGGTCATGGTCTTGCCCGCTTCGCTGGCCAACGACGAGCCAGCCTGCACCTGGGCAACCGATGCGTCGATCAACTCCTTGATTTCCTTGGCCGCACTCGACGACCGCTGTGCGAGCCCACGCACCTCGCTGGCCACCACGGCAAACCCGCGCCCCTGCTCGCCGGCACGCGCAGCTTCCACTGCGGCGTTGAGCGCCAGGATATTGGTCTGGAATGCAATGCCTTCGATGATGCCGGTGATCTCCGCGATCTTGGTCGAGCTTGCGCTGATGCCTTCCATCGTATCGACCACGCGGCCCACGGTGCTGCTGCCCTGTTGGGCCACTTCGGTGGCGTTGCGGGCCAGTTCGCTGGCTTGTCGGGCGTTCTCGGTGTTGTGGCGGACCGTCGCCGCCAGTTCCTCGATGCTCGCCGCGGTTTCCTCCAGTGACGCCGCCTGCTGCTCGGTACGGCTCGACAGGTCCATGTTGCCCTCGGCGATCTGGCCAGTGGCCACCGCGATGCTCGAGCTGCCCTCGCGCACGCGCGCCACCGTTTCGCTCAGGCGCTCGTTCATGTCACGCAATGCGCCGAGCAGCCGGCCGGTCTCGTCCGTGGAATTCACCTCGATGCGCATGCCAAGTTCGCCGCGCGCGACGGTGCTGGCCACGCCCACGGCGCGCTCTATCGGCCCGGTGATCGCGCGGGTCAGCAACATGCCGCCGGTCATGGCAAAGGCCACCGCGGCTAGCGACACGATGATCAGCAGATTGCGCTGCGCGACATAGTCGTCCTGCAGCTTCCGGATCATTTCGTCCTGGCGCTCCTTGGTGAAGCTGGCATAGGTGTTGGTCGCCTTGATCAGCTCGGCCAGCAGTGGGCGGCATTCGTTGTTCATTTTCTCGATGGCGGCGTCACGCTTGCCCTCGAGCGCCAGGGCGACGATGGCCGTGGCCACGGGACCGTAACGCGCCTCGATGCGGTCGACCTCGGCCACCAGATTGCGGGCGGTCTCGCTTACGCCCTCGGCCTTGATCATCTCGTTAAGCTTGCCCAGCCGCGCCTTTACGTCGTCGTGCGCCTTGAGCACCGCTTCCTTTTCCAGACTGATGTCTGCCGGCGTGGTGACCAGCACGAGATTGCGCGCGGCGATGGCGCGACGATCGACTGACGTGCGCACCTCGGACGCCATCGCGCCACGGGCGTTGAGCCCGTTGATGTAGGCACTGAACCCATCGGTCGCCTGACTCAGCGCACGCAAGGACAGCCCCGAAACCACCAGCACGATGAGTGCCAGCGCGCCAAACCCCGCAAGGAGCCTGGTCTTGATCGACAGATCGCGGATTTTCACAGCTACCCCCAGTTGCCGATTCCTCGGCGATATGGATGTTGTTGCATCACGGTGTGATGCATTAAGCACTGAAAATCCCCGTATCACGCGTTACAGGTGTCGTCCGCGCCATCACGCCAACGCCCTGTATGTATTGTTTGCTGGCTAACGGCTGTCGGCCCCTCGATTTCGCCCTACTCCGGTAGGGGGTAGCGGTGAAAGCGCCTAGGGATTTGCACTCATGCAACCCGATGCATCGCATCCGAAGTTTTAAATTGCATTTCAGATGCATGTTTCATAGAATCGATTGCGTCACGCGCACCTTCCCCTCCGATCATGTCAGTCCTGCTGCAAATCTCCCCACCCTCCCGCTCCCAGGCCGGCTATCGCGGATTGCCCGTGCTCGCGCTGGGTTTTCGCCCGTTTTATCTACTGGCTGCCGCATTCGGCGCCCTGGCCGTGGTGGCCTGGGTCGCCATGTACCTTGGCTGGTGGACGCCGGCCAGCCAGCCGTGGGCCGGCACCATGGTCTGGCACGCGCATGAGATGGTGTTTGGTTTCTCGGCCGCGGTAGTGGTCGGCTTCCTGTTCACGGCCGGCAAGAACTGGACCGGACTGCAAACGCCGCAGGGAGCCTGGCTCGGCGCATTGGTCGGCGTGTGGCTGCTGGCCCGTGTGCTGATGTGGAGCGGCCCGGCATGGGCGGCCATCACGGTCGATGTGCTGTTCCTGCCGCTGTGCAGCCTGAGCTTCTACCGCATCCTCCGGCGCGCCAAGAGCCAGCGCAACTATGGCCTGGCGATCGCGCTCGGCGTGATGGGGGCCTTCAACATCGGCTTCCACGCCGCCGTGCTGAGCGGCCGGATCGACTGGGCACTGCACGCGTCAGAAGCTGCGATCGGGCTCGTCGCCATCTTCGTCACGGTGATCGGTGGCCGCGTGATTCCAATGTTCACCGCCAATGCGATTCCCGGTATCCGCATTCGCCGCTGGGCGTGGGTCGAACGCTGCGTGATCCCGCTGACGCTGCTGGCCGCGCTGGCTAGCGCCGTGGTGGCACCTGCGATCATCCTGGCACCGCTGGCGCTCGCCGCCGCCATCGCGCAGGGCGTCCGCCTGGCCGGATGGGATTCGCTACGCACGATACGCAAGCCGATCGTCAGCATCCTGCACGCCGCCTATGCATTCCTGCCGGTAGGTTTCCTCTTGATCGCCGCAGCTTCGCTGGGCTGGGTGGACCGCTCTACCGCGCTCCATGCGCTGACCGTCGGCGTGATCGGGGGCGCCATCATCGCGATGGTGACACGCACGGCGCTGGGCCATTCCGGCCGCCGCCTGGAAACGGGCCGCATGGAACACCTGGCCTACCTGTGCATGGCGCTGGCCGCCATTGTGCGGGTGGCCGGTCCGATCGCCCTGCCGGCGCTCAAGCCCGAGGCCGTCGCCGCGTCGGGCATCCTGTGGGCGCTGTCCCTCGTGCTCTACCTTGTCAAATACACGCCTTACCTGACGCGCGCACGCATCGACGGCAAGGAGGGTTGAGCGGAGGGCTGGGCGTTATCCGCCACTAAAAAGCCGTTTCAAAATGAAGCGAAGCGGTTCGGGCTAGACACGGGGCCGCAGACAGTACAAGTAGTACGGCAAGGCCCCGCAACGACGCCAGAATCTTTTTGGAAACGGCTTCCACAGTCAAAGGGGGCGATCGACAGTGCTCGATCGCCCCCTTTCTTCCTTCAGCTTCCTGCCGTCGTATCAACCACTTCGACCGCCTTGGTCATCCTAGTCAAAAAGCTCGTTCAGCCAGGACTTCCTGCGTTTATTGCCGTGATGGCCATTTCGACTGCCATAACCGTCATGACCGCCGCGCCCGTGGTCATCACCGTGGTAGGCAGGTGATGCCGGCCGTTCGCGCGGCGCCGAGGCCTGTGACACTGGCGTGGCCATTGCAGAGCGCTCCAGGATCTTGTCCAGCTCGCCACGGTCCAGCCAGACGCCCCGGCATCGCGGACAGTAGTCGATCTCCACACCTTGTCGATCCGCCATGATCAGTACCGAGTCGGGGCAGGTTGGGCATTTCATTTGGAGCTCCTTGCAGTGGGGTGCGCGAATGGCGCGTTGCGGCCCATTCTATGGCGCGCCCCTGCCACCAAGCGCTGCATGACAGCAATGTCATCTCGGTGTCATCCGCCGTTTATGCACGGGTGCCTCGCACCGCACCGGCCTCCTCCCGCCGCGCGGATCAAGGGCGCGTCGCGCTCCCCAGAACTGGCAGCCGGAACGTGAACACCGTGCCACCGCCATCGCGCGGTGCCGCATCGAGCTCACCGCCGTGGGCGTCGATGATCGACTTGCAGATGGCAAGCCCCATGCCCATGCCGCTCTGCTTGCTGGTGATGAACGGGTCGAACAGCCGCTGGCGCATGGCATCGGGAATGCCGTGGCCGGCGTCCTCGACCCGGATCACGACCTCGGCATTCTCGAGCGCCGAAGCAATCACCAGATCGCGCGCATCCGGCGGCGTCGTCGCCATCGCGTCGATGGCATTGGTGATCAGGTTCAGCATCACCTGCTGCAACTGCACCCGGTCCGCCGCCACCAGCGCGCCGTCCGTGGACAGGCTCGTCGAGACCCGCACGCCGTGTCCGGCGATTTCCATGCGCACCATATCGAGCACTTCGCTCAGCACCTCGTCGGGCCGCAGCGGCGTCATCACCGATGGGGTCTGCCTGGCCAGCGCGCGCAAGGCACGAATGATCTCGGCCGCGCGCAGGCCATTCTTGCGGATATGCGCGAGCCCGTCCTGTACCTCGCCGAGATTTGGCGTGGCGCGGTTAAGCCAGCGCAGGCTGGCATCGACCGACGCCACAATCGCCGTCAGCGGCTGGTTCACCTCATGGGCGATGGAGGCCGCCAACGTGCCCATCACCGTCAGATGGGAGGTCCGCGCAAGCTCGGCACGGGCCGAACGCAGGCCCATCTCGGCTGCCAGGCGGCGATCGTTCTCGTCGATCAATTGCTCGTAGAGCCGCGCGGTCTCCAACGCAATCGCCACCTGCGGCGCCAGCACCTCCAGTTCGGCAATCCGCCCGGCACCGAACACGCCCGGCGCCAGGTTATTTTCGAGGTAGTACGCGCCGATCAACGTGCCGCCGCGCACCAGCGGCAGGCACACCAGCGAGCGCAACCGCCGCCCGGACGCGCCGCGCATCCGGATCGACGGCGCATCCGCAGAGGCGTCGGCCAGCGCGAAGGTCTGACGCGTGCGCAGGACGCTGTTGAGGACGGTAAGCGGCAACAGGTCGTCGTTCGGCTCCACGGTACCGAGCGTGGTGGAAACGGCGCCGTCGACCACGCGCGCGGACGCCTCGATCATCGGGCGATCGCCACGCATCAGCAGCAGCAACCCGTACTGCGCACCGGCATGGACCACCACATCGGCCATCAGCGACTCGATCAGCCGATCCATGACGCGCTCGCTGCTCATGGCCTGGGCGGCCCGCATGCCGAGCTCCCAGCCTGCTGCCACCCGCGCCGGCTCGGCTGGCACCTGCTCAGGGCCACCCGCGCCGGCATCACCAAGCTCGGGATACTGGCGGCAGAGCTGGTCCGCCTTGTGGTGGGCACCCCAGCGGCGATACGCGTCGCGTGCCGAATGCAGATGGTGCAGCCCCGAGTCCGGCAGCCCGTTGGCCAGACACAGCGCACCCGCCAGTTCGCAAGCGAGCGCCTGCTCGTGCACGAACCCCGATGCCGCCGCTACCCGCGCCGATTGCTCGTAACTCGCCAGCGCCCGCATGGCATCGCCTTGCAGACGCAGCATTTCCGCGTCGATCAACAGCAGCTTGTTCCGGAACGTCAGCGGATTCAGCGCGGTCCAGCGCGCAAATCGGTCCCGGTGACCGGCCAGCGCGGCGAGGACTCCGGCACGATCGAGACCCTCGACACTATCGACACTATCGACACCATCGACATCAGCCGGCGCGGCATGTGCCAGCGCCAATGCCAGGTACAAGCGGCAATCGGCCACGCTGATATGCGCCGGCGCCGACCACGCCAGCGCTTCCGCCTGCCGCAGGCTGCCGAGCGCGCGTGCCCATTGGCCACGGTATGCCCACGCCATGCCGTCGTGAAGCCAGACCCAGAAGCGCGTCGAAAAGGAGGTCGCGTCATCGGCCCGCTGCGCGACCGTCGATGCCGGGCCATCGCCACCGAAGCGCAGGCCGCGCAGAAAGAGCCGCTGCGCAGCCAGAATCCGCTCGATATCGGCATAGCGAACCAGCCGTGTCAGCCCCACGCCACGTTCGACCTCTTCATCAACGAGTGCAAGCGGCTCGCCCATCGCCAGCAGGTCCGAGACGATGTGATTGCAGGCATAGCAGGCCATGCCGATATCGCCCGACTCCCGCCCCAATGCCACGGCCTCCTGGGCGAGTCCGAGCGCGAACGCCAGCGGGCGGCTCCAGACGCTGACCTGGTCCACCGCCACCAGCGTGGCGATCTGCTCGGCCTGAAACCCATGCCGCTCCACCAGCGCCATCGCCGCCAGCCCAAAGGCGAGGCCGTCTTCGTACGCGTCATAAAGGCTGGCGATGAAGACGCCGAACCATGAAAGGCCATATGGCGTCTCGGGCGTCGCGCCATGCGCGAGCGACAGCTCCACCATCGTCGCCACATGCAGGAAACTGATCCCGTCGCGCACGAACTGCGAAGAAATCAGCGTCGAGAGCAACCCCATGACCGTGTGCATCCGCGCGTCGGCCGTGACTGGCAGTTCGCCAAGACTATCGATGGACCTTTCGCCAAGCAACGCCATGACCGATTCGTAGGCCTCCCGCATTCGCGCAGGCGACGGGTGTCGTTCGAGATGCACGTCCACCAGCGCCAGCCCGGAAAGCGCGGCATTGATCGCCCCTTCGTAGTCCGACCGCACGGTCTGTAGCGTGGCCAGCAGGCGATACACGGCGGCCTTGTCGACCGCCGGCATCTCGCGTTGCAGCAAGATGTTGATCTCCCGCGCGGCGCGGTCGAGATCGGCCTGCGCCAGCAGGCACTCGCAGCGCAACAGATGCGCGTCGCGCGCCAGCGGGTAGTGGGTGTCCCACCAGGTTGCATCCATCAACGTGAACGCCAGATCCACATGGCTGGCCGCGCGTGTCAGCACGGCCGCACGCTTGGCCCGTCTCGCCGAGTCATTGAGCGCCCGCACGAACATCACCCGCTCCGGCTTGGATAGCGCCTGCCCCGCAGTCCGCTCGATCTGGCTCCCGATCTCGAACGCGTGGTCCGCCGCCTGCTCGCCCCAGTGCTCGATCATGACGCGTGCCACGCGTGCGTGCGCGGCCGGGCGCGCTTCCGGTTCCACCAACGAATAGGCGGCTTCCAGCACCCGGTCATGCTGGAACGCAAAGCCCTCCGGCACCTCGACGATCATCCCGGCATCGATGAACGGACGCAGCCCGTGCGCCAGTTCATCAGGCTCGACACCTGCCACGCGGGCCTGCAACGCCGCCTCACCGCGAATGCCCACGCATGCCAGATGCTGTAGCAGCGCCGTGCCCGACTTCGGCAGCCGCGCGAAGCGCCGGAGCATCAGTTCGATCACATTGTCCGAGTAGCGCCGGTGCGCCAGCGCGGCATCGTCCCAGGCCCAGCCGGCTTCGCCACGCGCAAGCACGCCGTCGTCGATCAGCGCCCGCAGCAGTTGCACGCAGAAGAGTGGATTGCCACCGGTTCTGGCGTGGATCGCGCGGGCCAGTGGCGCCACCTGAGCCACCGGCGCATCGAGCGCGGTGGCCACCAGATCGGCCACGGCCCGTCCGGGCAGCGACTGGACCGCGATGCTCGACACTGGCAATCCACCGCTACGACTGCCCTGCTGCAACCACGCCAGGCGCTGCGCCATCTCGTGGCCGGGCTCGCGATAGGCTGCGATCAGCAGGATATTGGGAGGGCGATGCGCCGCGAATGCCTCGAGCAGGCCAAGCGTTGAGGCGTCGGCCCATTGCAGGTCATCGAGGAACAGCACCAGCGGCTCGCTGGGCGCGGCGAACGCAGCAAACGTGCGCAGTACCGCGCTTTCGATCCGCGCCTGAGCCTGCCGGGCCGGCACTTCCGAAAGCGGCACGGTAGCGCCCAGCACGTATTCGACGACGGGCGCCAGTTCGGCGACCGCGCGCCCCTGCCCGGTCAGCCGATCGAGCCAGCGCAGGCGCACCTGCTGCAGCGACGCATCGTCCTGGCCGAGCAACGTCATGGTCAGCGATGTGATGGCCTGCACCACCGGCGCATAGGGAATATCGCGCTGCAACTGATCGCTCTTGCCCGCTGCGAAGCGGGCCCCGGTCTGGTCCGCGTGCCCGCACAGCCATTCGGCCAATGCCGACTTTCCCACACCGGCCGCTCCCGCGAGCAATACCAGCTCCGATACCCCGGTCGCACGGACGCGTGCCAACGCGCCATGCAGCACCTCCATCTCCCTGGCGCGGCCGGACAGCCGCCCCTGAAAGCCCGACCCCGGCAACGGCAGCGTGCCCGGCATATCGAGGCAGAACGGTTCGATACGCCCGCGCTGCAGCCACTCGGCACGGACGCGCAGCAGGTCCGCCAGCAGCGCCGCCGCCGAGGTATAGCGACTGCCGGCATCCTTGGCCATCAGCTTGATGACGATCTGGCCCAGCACGGCCGGCAAATCGGGCCGACGCGATTGCGGCGGGGGCGGCTCGATGGCCATATGCGCGTGCTGCCATCCGGACGGCGAGTCCGCAACGAACGGCAGTTCGCCGGTCAGTAGCTTGTATAGCGTGACGCCGAGCGCGTAGAGATCGGCGCCGACACTCGGACGCGCCCCATCCTGCCGCATCAGTTCCGGTGCCAGATATGGCAAGACGGAATCGGCCGGATGCCGCAGCGCGGCGCAGGGTTCCTCAACAGCCACGGCATATCCGAACCCCGTGAGCCGCATGCGCCCAGCGTCGTCGAGCAGGAAGCTCTCCGGCCGAATCACACCTTGCAGCAGGCCGCGCCCATGCATGGCCGCCACGGCCCTGACCGCGCCGATTGCCAGTTCCAGGCGGGCCGCGATCGGGACGTCTTCACGCGCGCTGGCGTTCACCATGCCGAATTGGGTGGAGGCCTCGGCATCGCTGATCAGCACAAGCCGGTCAGGCGTCCAGATCGTGGCCGCTGGAATCGCCGCCCACGATGGCTCCATGCGCGTGGCAAGCCGCGCCGCGTTCCGCAGGCGCTCGCATACGGCCGTGGCCGTCAGCGGCGCGCTTTGGGCAAACCAGTGGGTCCGCGAGATCGGGTCAAACAGTCGGCAGGACTGGACGTGATCTCCCGTCAGCAGCACGGTCGATTCGACCCGCGCAAGCCAGACGGCGTCGAAGGCCGGCACGGGAGCATGTTCGATGCGGGGGAGGGAGGTCATGCTGGTGGCGATGGGCTGGCTCGTGGGGCGCGAGTGCGTCGTCACGCATTCTAGCCGTGCCCTGCAATACGTGTATTGCGCGTGCTATGCGGCGGCGAACTGGCGTGCCCGCCGCGCGGCATCCCTGTAAAGGCCGAGTTCCTGACCCATCAGCACCAGATCCGCAAAGGAGCGTGCGTTCATCTTGCGCATGGCCTGGCCCCGATGAATCTTGACCGTCACTTCGCTGATGCCGATCTCGCCCGCGATCTGCTTGTTCAGCAGGCCGGACACCGCCATGCCCATGACTTCCGCCTCGCGCGGTGTCAGCGTGGCGAAGCCGCGACGAATCGCGTCGGTCCTGCGCATCCCACGCCGGCGCGACCGGTCCCTATCGAGGGCGGCGGACACGGCTGCAATCAGCGACGTCTCCAGAATCGGCTTGGTCAGGAAATCCACCGCACCCGCCTTCATCGCTGCCGCCGTCATCGCCACATCGCCATACCCCGTCATGAAGATGATCGGCATCCCCATGCCGGACTGGCCGAGCCGCGACTGCAGGTCGAGCCCGCTGGCGCCGCCCAGCCTGACGTCGAGCAGCAGGCAGCAAGGCGTATCGGGAAGCGGATAGGCCATCAGCTCGCCTTCCGATGCGAACAGCGCCACATCCATGTCCAGCGAGCGAAAGAGGCCGCCGAGCGCGTCGAGCACCATGATGTCGTCGTCCAGCACGAGTACCGTGCCAGGCTCTTGCTCGGCACTTGCGGCGGGTTCCAGGCAGGTAGCAGTCACGGCAAGGTCACAGAAAGTTCATGATTCACGGTCCATGCGCCGGCGCGCCAATGCGGTGCATTTCAGCATAGCGCCCGGATCCGTGCCACCCATACCAATGTCGTAGTTGCCAGCCCGCCGCTGCCTCGCCAACCGATGCCGCCCACCTATACGAAAGGTGTATGGCGTAGGCTCCCCGCGGCACCTACGCTGCGCACTGCCTCTTGCGGATGGGGCGGGTGGAGCTGATGGGCGGAACGGCCGATGCGACGGCACGCGGCCAGCACATCCTCCGCCCGCGCCCCTTCGCCAACCCCGCTACCCAAGGAGCGACCTCATGTCCAACCCCAAGCTCGAAGTCCTGACCCCGCAGAACAGCCAGCTCATCATCATCGACCATCAACCGCAGATGGCCTTCGGCGTGCAGTCGATGGATCGCCAGGCGATGAAGAACAACGTGGTGGGTCTGGCCAAGGCGGCAAAGATCTTCAACATCCCGACCACCATCACCACGGTAGAGAGCGAGTCGTTCTCGGGCTTCACCTATCCGGAAGTGCTGGACGTTTTCCCCAACGCGAAGACGCTCGAGCGCACCTCGATGAACTCGTGGGACGACCAGAAGGTACGTGACGCGCTAAAGGCCAACGGCCGCAACAAGGTCGTGGTGGCCGGCCTCTGGACCGAGGTGTGCAACACCACGTTTGCGTTGTGCGCGATGCTCGAAGGCAACTACGAGATCTACATGGTGGGCGATGCGTCGGGCGGCACCAGCAAGGAAGCGCATGACTACGCGATGCAACGCATGGTGCAGGCCGGCGCGGTGCCCGTGACCTGGCAGCAGGTGTTGCTCGAATGGCAGCGCGACTGGGCCCACCGCGACACGTATGACGCCGTGATGAAGCTGGTCAAGGAACACTCGGGCGCGTACGGGATGGGCGTTGACTACGCCTACACGATGGTCCACAAGGCGGCGCAGCGCACCGCCACGACGCACGAGTCCCTGGCGCCGGTCCCGGCCCGCTGATCCGCGCCGCAGAGGGACATCCAGGCTTTCAGGCATTCACCTACCCTTCTCTCCAGGAACAGACCATGAGCTACATCACCGCTGAAGACGGCACACAGATCTTCTACAAGGACTGGGGCTCCGGCCAGCCGGTCGTGTTCTCGCACGGCTGGCCGCTCAATGCCGACGCATGGGATGCCCAGATGCTGTTCCTGGTGCAGCAGGGCTTTCGTGTGATCGCGCATGACCGCCGTGGTCACGGCCGCTCGGACCAGCCCGCGCAGGGCAACGACATGGACACGTATGCCGACGATCTGGCTGCGCTGCTCGTGGCGCTGGACATCAAGGGCGCCACGCTGGTCGGCCACTCCACTGGCGGCGGCGAAGTGGCGCACTACATTGGCCGGCACGGCACGCAGCGCGTGGCCAAGGCCGTGCTGATCGGCGCGGTGCCGCCGATCATGGCCAAGACCGCGTCCAACCCCAACGGGTTGCCGATCGACGTGTTCGACGGTATCCGCAAGGGCGTGGCCGAGAATCGTTCGCAGTTCTACAAGGACCTGGCCGTGCCGTTCTTCGGCTTCAACCGTCCCGGCGCCAAGGTCTCGCAAGGCACCATCGACACGTTCTGGGCGCAGGGCATGGCAGGCGGCATCGTCGGCCAGTACGCCTGCATCCGCGAGTTCTCGGAAGTGGACTACACCGAGGACCTGAAGAAGATCGACGTGCCCACGCTGGTCCTGCACGGTGACGACGACCAGATCGTGCCGATCGACAACGCGGGCCGCCTCTCCGCCAAGCTGGTGAAGAACGCCACGCTCAAGGTGTACCCTGGCGCGTCGCACGGCATGTGCGTGGTCAATGCCGACGCGGTCAATGCGGATCTGCTGGCCTTCCTGAATACTTAGGCCAACGCCACCCAACCCGCTACCCGCGGGCAACTCATCGCCCCGACCGCCGCCATCGTGCGGCGGCCTCTTTGGAGCTATTCACCATGTCATCGACCCCCGACCTCATCCTCGTCAACGGCAAGTTCACCACGCTCGACAAGTCCAACCCGCAAGCTGACGCGGTAGCCATCCAGGACGGGCGCTTCACCAGCGTGGGGACGCGCGACGACATCATGAAACTCGCGGGCGCGCAGACGACGGTGATCGACCTGAACGGCCGGCGAGCCATCCCCGGGCTGATCGACAGCCACATGCACATCATTCGTGGCGGCCTGAACTACAACATGGAACTGCGCTGGGATGGCGTGCGCTCCCTGGCCGATGCGATGCGGATGCTCAAGGACCAGGTGGACCGCACCCCCGCGCCGCAATGGGTGCGCGTGGTAGGCGGCTTCACCGAGCACCAGTTCGCCGAGAAACGGCTGCCGACCATCGACGAACTGAACGCCGTGGCGCCGGACACCCCTGTATTTATCCTGCACCTGTACGACCGCGCGATCCTGAACGGCGCGGCGCTGCGCACGGTCGGCTATACGAAGGACACCCCCAATCCGCCGGGCGGCGAGATCGTGCGCGATGCCAGCGGCAACCCCACGGGCCTGCTGCTGGCCAAACCCAACGCCACCATCCTCTACGCCACGCTGGCCAAGGGGCCAAAGCTGCCGCTCGAGTACCAGAAAAACTCGACGCGCCATTTCATGCGCGAGGTGAACCGGCTGGGTGTGACTGGCGTGATCGATGCCGGCGGCGGCTTCCAGAATTACCCCGAGGACTACAGCGTCATCGAGGATCTGCACAAGGAAGGCAACCTGACGGTGCGCCTGGCCTACAACCTGTTCACGCAGAAGCCGAAGGCCGAGCTGAACGACTTCACCACGTGGACGTCCACCGTCAAGCCGGGCCAGGGCGATGACCTGTATCGGCACAACGGCGCTGGCGAGATGCTCGTCTACACCGCCGCCGACTTCGAGGACTTTCGTGTCGAGCGGCCCGACATGCCACCGTCGATGGAGGCCGATCTGGAACCGGTGATCCGTCTGCTGGCCGAGAAGCGCTGGCCGTGGCGCCTGCACGCCACCTACGACGAGACGATCACGCGCGCGCTCGATGTCTACGAGAAGGTGGCGCGCGACATTCCGTTCACCGGCCTGAACTGGTTCTTCGATCACGCCGAGACGATCTCCGATCGCAATATCGACCGCATCGCCGCGCTCGGAGGCGGCATCGCCGTGCAGCACCGCATGGCCTACCAGGGCGAGTACTTCGTCGAACGTTATGGCGCGAAAGCCGCCGAGGCCACGCCGCCGATCCGCAAGATGCTCGACAAGGGTGTCAAGGTGGGCGCAGGCACCGATGCGACGCGCGTGGCGTCCTACAACCCGTGGGTGTCGCTGTACTGGCTGACCACGGGCAAGACCGTGGGCGGCATGTCGATGTATCCCCAAGCCAATCTGCTCGATCGCGAAACCGCATTGCGCCTGTGGACCGAGGCCAATACCTGGTTCTCGTCCGAGGAAGGCAAGAAAGGGCAGATCAAGGCCGGCCAGCTCGCCGACCTCGCGGTGCTCTCTGCCGACTATTTCTCCGTGCCCGGCGACGATATCCAGGACATCACGTCCGTGATGACCGTGCTCGGCGGCAAGGTGGTCTACGGCGACAGCGAGTTCGGCAAGCATTCGCCGGAGATTCCGCCCGCGATGCCCGACTGGTCGCCAGCCCGCTACGGCAGCCAGTACCAGCCGCGACCAACCGCCAAGGCGAAGACGCTGGCGATGAACACCGCGTGCGGCTGCGCGTCGTCGTGCGGCGTGCACGGCCATGCGCACGCAAAGGCGTGGACATCGAACATGCCGACGTCCGACGAGAGCGGATTCTGGGGCGCGCTCGGCTGTTCGTGCTGGGCATTCTGAGCCACGTGCCAATCTGAACGGAGACCGGTCATGCCTTCCTCGATGCCTTCGCTGTCATCCGCCGGCGATAGCCCTCACCGGCTGCCGCGCTGGCTGCACTGGGTCGCGTTGTTGCTGCTGTGCGCGGCCTACCTGCAGGGCGGACTGGTCAAGCTGTTCGACTTTCCCAGCGCGATGGCCGAGATGCAGCACTTCGGCCTGTCGCCGGCCGGCCCGCTGGCGGCTGGAACCATCGCGCTGGAACTGGGCGCATCGGCCATGATCCTGAGCGGACGCGGCCGTTGGCTCGGCGCGCTGGCGCTGGCCGCCTTCACGCTGGCGGCGACATTCCTGGCCAATAGCTTCTGGAACGCCCCGCCCGATGCCCGTTTTGGCATGGCCAATGCGTTCTTCGAGCACCTGGGTCTGGTCGGCGGCTTCGTGTTGGTGGCCTGGCATGACCTGCGAGCGTAGAGACGATAGATAGTTCACATGACGCAATCCGCCTCGACGGCAAGCGCTCCCGCATCCACAGGCACCTTCGCACCGCTTGCGCAAGCGACCTTCGCGGTCCTGTGGGTGGCGACGATCCTCGGCAATGTCGGCAGCTTCATGCGCGACGTGGCCAGCGCATGGCTGGCCACCGACCTGTCGACCTCGCCGGCTGCGGTGGCCACCATCCAGGCCGCATCGACGCTACCAGTGTTCCTGCTTGCGATTCCCGCCGGCGTGCTGTCCGACATCCTTGACCGCCGCCGCTTCCTGATCGTGATCCAGCTCTGCCTGGCCCTGGTCAGTGGCGCGCTGATGCTGCTGGCATGGCGGCAATCGCTGACGATCGAACTCCTGATCGCGCTGGCGTTCGCCGGCGGCATCGGATCGGCGATGATGGGGCCGACCTGGCAGTCGATCGTGCCGGAACTGGTTCCAGCCAACACGCTGCGGCAGGCCGTGGCGCTCAACTCGCTTGGCGTGAACATCGCGCGCGCCATCGGGCCGGCCACCGGCGGCCTGCTGCTGGCTGCGTTCGGCGCGGCCGCGACTTACGGCGCGGACCTGCTCAGCTACGTGTTCGTGATCGCCGCGTTGATCTGGTGGCATCGACCCCAGCGACCGGTCGATCCGCTACGCGAGCACTTCTTCAGCGCGGCCCGCGCCGGGCTGCGTTTCACGCGGGCGCACAGCAAGCTCCATGTCGTGCTGGCCCGTACCGCCGTGCATTTCGCGTTCGGCAGCAGTGTGTGGGCACTGTTGCCGCTGGTGGCGCGCAAGCTGCTCCATGGCAGCGCGGGGCTCTATGGCGTGATGCTCGGGGCGGTCGGGGTGGGCGCAATTCTTGGCGCGCTGCTCATGCCGCGCCTGCAGAAGCGGCTCGACGCCGACGGGATGGTGCTGCTGTCCGCCATCGTCACGGCCGTCGTGATGGCCGCGCTCTCCGTCGCGCCACCCGTCTGGCTGGCGCTGGTGCTGTTGCTGCTGCTGGGCGCGGCATGGATCATGGCGCTGACCACGTTCGGCGGCGTGGCGCAGGCCATCCTGCCCAACTGGGTGCGTGGCCGCGCGCTGGCGGTCTACCAGATGGTATTCAACGGCGCGCTGGCCGGTGGCAGCTTGCTCTGGGGCTTCGTGGCGCAGGCGCTCGGCACGCCCCCCGCGCTGCTGATCGCCGGCTCGGGCCTGATAGTCGCCGCGCTGGCGCTGCACCGGCTGCGTCTGCCGCACGGCGAAGACGACCTTGGCCCGGCCGGCCACTGGCCCGAGCCCGAAATGGCCGACGAGATCGCGCACGATCGCGGCCCGGTGATGATCCTGATCGAGTACCTGATTGCCCCGGCCAACCGGGACGACTTCCTGCACGCCGTGCACCGGCTCTCCGAAGAGCGGCTGCGCGATGGCGCATTCAGTTGGGGTGTGATGGAAGACCCCACCAATCCCGAATTGATGACCGAGTGGTTTCTGGTCGAGTCATGGGCCGAGCACCTGCGGCAACACCGCCGCGTGCCGAACGCCGATGCCGACCTGCAGCGAGAAGTGACCGCGTTCCATGGTGGCACGACGCCACCGCGTGTGCGGCATCTGCTGGGCGTGGGACTGCCACCTAACAAGCGATGACGCGCCTGCCGTCCCCCCTGTTTCCTATGACCTGTTTCTTTTGACCCGTTTCGTATTGCGACATATCGCGAGGCTCGCATGAAGCTCTATCTGATCTCATTGGGCGCCGGCATCCTGGTCGGCATCATTTACGCACTGATGCAGGTCCGCTCTCCCGCCCCGCCAGCGGTGGCCCTGATCGGCCTGCTCGGCATGCTTATCGGCGAGCAGGTCGTACCGCCAATCAAGCGCATGATCGCGGGAGAGCCCGTCACCGTGGCGTGGTTCCACCAGGAATGCATGCCGAAGATCACGGGCACGCCTGGCCCGACACTGGCCGCGGCCGACACCAAGGAGAGCAAGCCGGAGCAATGAGGCCGCCATTGGGGCCGATGTCCGGAGCACCGTGTGACTGCCCTTCCCGTAATCGCGATCGTTGACGATGACGCCTCCGTCAGGGACGCCATGGGGCAACTGGTGCGTTCGTTCGACCTGGCCGTGGAACTCTACGCCAGCGGGCAGGCACTGCTGCAGTCCGCGTCGATCGGGCATATCCGGTGCGTGGTCAGCGACGTGCGAATGCCGGGCATCGACGGCTTCGCGCTCTGCACGGCGCTGCGCGCGCTCGGGCTCGATGTGCCGGTCATCCTCATGACCGCCTATGCCCAGGACGGTGACGAACAGCGCGCCCTTGACGTGGGCGCCACCGGGTTCCTCGGCAAGCCGTTTCAGGAGAGAGAATTGCTCCGGTGCCTGGCGCGTGCGCTGGCCAGCGGCCAGAGTGGGTCGGAGATCTGACGCGCGGGCTATCCGGCATCGTCCTGCACCAGCCCGAGAGACTGGGCCATGATGACCAGTTCGGCGAACGTGCGGGCCTGCATCTTGCGCATGGCGTGACCGCGATAGATCTTGACCGTGGCTTCGCTGATGCCGAGGTCGTCGGCGATCTGCTTGTTCATCAGGCCACGCGCCGCCAGTTGCATGACTTCCTGCTCCCGGCCGGTCAGGCGGTCGAAAAGATCGCGAAGCTGCCGGCTCTGCGCCTCGGCGTCGCGCTGCGCCCGGTCGCGCTGCAAGGCCTCGTCGACGGCGTCGAGCAGGTCCTGGTCGCGGAATGGCTTGGCGATGAAGTTGACGGCACCGGCCTTCATGGCCGCCACCGTCATCGGGACGTCACCACGGCCGGAGATGAATACGATCGACGCATGGCGACCCGCCCGGTTGAGCGTGGCCTGCAGGTCGAGGCCGCTCGCGCCATGCAGATGCACGTCGAGCACGATGCAGGTGGGCCGATCCGGAATGCCGTGTGCGAGCAATTCCTCCGCCGAGGCGAACGACTCCGCCACGAGTCCCGCCGAGCGGAACAGGCTGGATAGCGCCACGCGCACATCCTGATCGTCATCGACGACCAGCACCGCGCTCTCTTCACTTTCATCACCCTCTTCGATCCTGTCACGCGTCATGGCGATCCTGGGGGCATTCGTTCCGGGAAGTGGGATTATCGGCGCTTTGCCCTGAAATGCAAGCGGCCACGCGATCCGCCCCGGGCGTTCTGCCCCGGGACGCATCGACGTGGCCGTTGCGTGTCACCAGCTACCGACACGAAGCCGGTCTGACGTCTACGGTCAGGTCTCCTTCTTGCCGATGAACACCATGCGTAGCGCCGGCACGATCACCAGCAGCATGATCGGTCCGATCAACATGCCGCCCACCACCACGGTGGCCAGCGGACGCTGCACCTGGCTGCCGATTCCGGTGGAGATGGCCGCCGGCAGCAAGCCGATACAGGCCGAAAGCGCCGTCATCAGCATCGGACGCATCCGCTGCTGGGCCGCCTGCGACATCGCCGCCTCGGACTTCAGCCCCTGTTCACGCAACTGGTTGTAGTAGGTGATCATCAGGATGCCGTCCATGACCGATACCCCGAACAGCGAGACAAAGCCGATGGCCGCCGAGATACTGAAATCCAGACCGGTCACGAACAGCGCGATCACACCCCCGGCGATGGCGAACGGAATGCCCGCGAGCGTCATGACGCTGTCCCGCAGCGAATTGAACAGACCGTACAGCAGCACCATGATCATCACGATGCTGATCGGCACGATCAGCGCCAGTCGCTTCTTTGCCAGTTCCAGTTGCTCGAACTCGCCCGCCCACTGGATGCGGTAGCCCTCGGGCAGCTTGATCTTGCTGGCGATACGCGCCTGCGCTTCCGCCACCGTGCTACCCAGGTCGCGGTCACGCACGCTGAACTTGATCGGGATGTATCGCTGGTTGCGCTCGTGATAGATGTACGACGCCCCGGTATCCAGCGATATGTCCGCCAGCGCGCTCAACGGAATATAGGCATTCGCGCCATCCGCTGTCTGGTACGCCACCTTGATGTTGCGGATCGCGTCGATACTGCCGCGATACTCGGGCGCCATACGCACCGTCAGCGAGAACTGCCGGTCGCCTTCGAGCACGGTCGTCGCCTGCGTGCCACCGAGCGCGGCCTCCACCACCGAGTTGACATCGCCGGTGTTGAGCCCGTAACGCGCCGCCGCCTCGCGGTTGATCTTGATGTTCAGGTTGGGCTGACCCAGCACGCGGAACACGCCAAGGTCCGACACGCCCCGGATCTCCTTCATCTCGTGCAGCACCTGATCGGCCAGCTTCTCCAGCGTGGGCAGGTCGCGGCCGACGATCTTCACCGAGTTCGCGCCCTTCACGCCGGAAAGGCCTTCCTGGACGTTGTCCTGGATGTACTGCGAGAAATTCAGCGAGATCCCTGTGAACTCGTTGGCAAATTCCTTCTGCACCTCCGCGACCAGCTTGTCCTTGGTCATGCCCGCCGGCCATTGATCCATCGGCTTGAGCGGCACGAAGAACTCCGCGTTGAAGAAGCCCGCCGCATCGCTGCCATCGTCCGGACGGCCATGCTGGGACACCACCGTCGCCACTTCAGGATGCGACAGCAGGATCTTGCGCATTCGCGCCACTGACGGCACGCCGGCCTCCAGCGAAACGGTTGGTGGCATGGTGGCGCGGATCCAGAGGTTGCCCTCTTCCAGCGCCGGCAGGAACTCGGTGCCCAGCAGCGGCATCAACGCCCCCGTCACCGCCAGCACGCCGGCGCCAATCGCCACCGACAGCTTCTTGTTGCCGAGCGACCATTTGAGCGCAGGCTCATAGATACGATGCAGCCAGCGCACCAGGATGGTTTCCTTCTCCTCGATGTGCTTGGGCAGCAGATAGGTGCACAGCACCGGCGTCACCGTGAACGTGGCGATCAGCGCGCCCAGCAGTGCATAGCCATAGGTACGCGCCATCGGCCCGAAGATCTGCCCTTCCACACCCTGCATCGTGAACAGCGGGACGAACGCCGCCACCGTGATGGCCGCCGAGAAGAACACCGCCTTGTCCACCTGCAGCGCGCTCACGAAGATCATGCGGATGCGGTCCGTGATACCTGCACCCCTGCCGATCGCCCGCGCGTCCCGACTCATCAGCAGCCGCTGCTGATCCGCCAGCGGCATCTGGAAGTTCCGGAATATGTTCTCCACCAGAATCACCGAGGAGTCCACGATGATCCCGAAGTCGACCGCCCCCACCGACAAGAGGTTGGCGGATTCTCCCAGCATCACCAGGATCATGATGCTGAAGAAGAGCGCGAACGGTATGTTGACGCTGACGATCACCGCGCTGCGCAGATCGCCCAGGAATACCCACTGGATGAAGAACACCAGCAGACAGCCGAACAGCAGGCTGTGCAGCACCGTGTGCGTGGTGACCGAGACCAGCGTCGAGCGGTCGTAGTAGGGCTCCATCTTCACGCCGGCAGGCAGCGTGCCGTCGCTGTTGATCTTGTCGATCTCGGCCTTGACGCGCGCCACCACCTCGTTGGTCTGCAGCGTCCGGTTCATCACGACGATGGCGGTGACCACGTCGTCCTGGTTGTCGCGCCCGGAGCGTCCCAGGCGTGGCGTGAAGCCGATCTTGACCTTGGCGACGTCCTTGACCTGCACGGGCACGCCATTGTGCTGTGTCAGCACCACCTGTTCGATGTCCTTGGTGTCCTCGATCAGGCCTACACCACGTATGTTGACCGACTGCTGTCCAAGGTTGATAGTCCGGCCGCCAACGTTGATGTTGGCATTACCCAGCGCGGAGATCATCTGCTGCAGCGTGATGTTGTACGCGTCGAGCTTGTGCAGGTCGGCCTCGACGTCGTACTCCTTGGTCGTGCCACCCCAGCTCACCACCTGGGCCACACCGGGCACCGTCTTGAGGCGACGTTCAAGCACCCAGTCCTGCAGCGTGCGCAGGTTCGTCAGCCCGAAGTGCGCCGGCCCCCTGAGCTGGTAGCGATAGATTTCACCGACCAGGCTCGACGCCTGGATCTGCGGCTGCACGTTGTTCGGCAGGTTGACGTTCTGCTGCAGGTTGAGCGCGGCTTGCGTATAGGCGAAGTAGTAGTCGACGCCGTACTTGAACGTCACCCGCACGAACGACAGGCCGTAGAACGAGGTCGAGCGGATGCTCTCCACGCCCGGCGTGGCGGCCAGCCCCACTTCCATGGGCACCGTGTAGTAGCGCTCCATCTCCTCGGCGGACAGGCCCGGGGCCTGCGCGGTGATCTCGAGAATCACCGGCGCGGGGTTCGGATAGGCTTCGATGTTCAGCTTCGAGTAGGCGAACAAGCCGGCCCCGGCAAATACCAGGAGGAAAAGCAGAATGAGCGGCCGTCGCGTCAGCGACAACCGGAGTACGTTCCTGAGCACGGAGGCCTCGTCTTCGAATTCTTCGGAATGACTGGGAAGCGGTGGATACGCTTACTGGGCGGCCAGTGCCGCGGCGTTGCTCAGGAACAATGCCCCTTCGCTCGCCACAAGCTCGCCCGGCGCGAGGCCGCTGAGAATCTGCACCAGACCGTCCTGGGTCTGTCCGACCGTGACCACGCGGCGCTCAAAGCGGCGCTGATCCTTGGTCGTCCATACGGTCATCGTGCCGTCGCCTTCGCGCACCAGACCATCGGCGGCGACCGCCGCGGAACGATCTGGCTCACCGGTGCGGATCGAGAAGGACGTGATCATCCCCGGCCGCAGTTCGTGCTTCGGGTCCTTGACCTCGGAACGGACCATCAGGCGGTGCGTGGCGGCGTCGATGGACGCGCCCGTTGTCGTGATGGTTCCGGCGAACTCCCGTCCCGGAAAGGCCATCGCATGGACCTTGACCGCCTGCCCCACCTTCAGCAGCGGGCTGTCTGCTTCGGTCACGAATGCCTGCATCCAGACCGTGGAGATATCGGAAACCGTGATCGGTGCCGGGCTGTTGCCGGGCTGGACCAGCAGGCCCGGTTGCGCATTGCGCGCCGTCACGCGGCCCGCGATCGGGCTGACCACGGTCAGGACCGGGTCGGTGCGACGTTGTTCGATGATGCGATCCATTTCGGACGCGCTCTTGCCGAAGATGGCCACGGCGTCGCGCGCTGCCTTGTAGGCGGCTTCCGCGGCCTGCTGATCGGAGATGGCCTGGTCGAGATCCTTCTGCGCGATACCCTGAATCTCAAAGAGCTGATGCGCGCGCTCCAGCGCCTTGGCATTGAGCTTGCGCGCGCCGGCCGCGGAGATCAGCGTCGATTCGGCCTGGACCAGATCCGGGCTCTCGATATCGAACAACGGCGCTCCCTTGGCCACGTCTTCGCCAACCTTCACGAACACGTTGCGAACCTTGCCCTGGTAGGCCGTGAACACCTGGACCGAGCGGTCCTGATTGAAGTCGATATTGCCGACGGCTTCGCGCTGGTTGGCGAACTCATAGTCTTGCACCGACACGACCTTGACCGTACCCATCTGGGTCTGGGTCAACGTGACGGACGAGCCGCGCGGCGCCACCTTAGGCTCCGACGGACCTCCCTGACCGAAGCCTTTTTCCGGGCCGTAGAGCGGGCTGGGCTGCGTCCACGCGTTGAATGCGAACATCAACCCCACCAGGACCACAGCGGTGGCGCCCCCGCCCAGGATGGCGGACTTGGCATCGAAACGCATGGACTAACCCTCTGGATTCTGAAAACTTGGGCAAATGATGAGAGTTCGCCGCGTCACGGTCTACTGTGATTAATGACAGTGGCCTCCCCGGCGCATCGCTCATAGAATCCGCCCAGCGCTACTAATAGCTCTACCAACAGCACCAGCCATCGCTTTGAGGTCACGGCCCATGCTGCCAGATCACCGCAGCCCTTCCATTCGCTCCAGAATCCCATTCGCCGGCACGGCTTGCGCCCTGGCCGTTTGCGGCGTTCTGACGGCCTGCGCCGTCGGCCCCAATTTCCAGACGCCGAAGGCGCCCGACGCCACCGCGTACACGCCCAAGCCGCTGCCCACCGAGACAGCATCCGCACCGGTGCAAGGCGGCGAAGCCCAGCGCTTTGTCGAAGGCATGCAGATCCCCGAACAGTGGTGGAGCATGTTGCACTCGGAGAAGCTCGACCGCTTTATCGCGGCAGCGATGAAGGCCAATCCGACAGTGACGGCCGCGCAAGCCGCGTTGCGGCAGGCTCAGGCGCAAGTGCGCGCGCAGCAGGGCTTCTTCTTCCCGACCGTCTCGGGTTCCTATTCGCCATCGCGGCAGCGCAATGCGGTAGGAACGATCTCGCCGACGCTGACGTCTGGCGATCCGCTCTACAACCTGCACACGGCGGAACTGTCGATCAGCTATGCGCCCGATGTCTTCGGCCTGAACCGCCGGCGGGTGGAGTCGCTGCAGGCGCTCGAGGATGCGCAGCGCTTCGAGGTGGAGGCTACCTACCTGACACTGGCATCGAACATCAGCCTGGCCGCTATCGAGGAAGCCTCGTTGCGCGCTCAGATCGACGCGCAGCAACGTATCGTCGCCATCGAGACCAAGCTGTACAACCTGCTGCAGAAGCAATTCACGCTCGGGTTCGTCAGCGGTCTCGAAGTGGCCGCAGCCCGGGCCCAGCTTGCGCAGGCCGAGCAGGCATTGCCAGGACTGCGCAAGCAACTGGCCCTGCAGCGCGACCTGCTGGCTGCCCTGGCCGGCAAGCTGCCGGCCGATCCGCTCGACGCCGAGTTCACGTTCGACGATTTCAAGTTGCCGGCGGAACTGCCGGTGTCGTTGCCGTCTGAACTGGTGCGACAGCGCCCGGATGTGCGCGCGGCCGAAGCCCAACTGCATTCGGCCACGGCCGAAGTCGGCGTGGCTATCGCCAACATGCTGCCGCAGCTCACCATCACTGGCTCGTACGGCGGCACGGCCACCGTGTTCAACCAGATGTTCAGCGCCGGCAACGTCTTCTGGAGCCTGGCGGGCAACGTCGCGCAAACGTTCTTCGCGGGCGGCACGATGCTGGCGCTCAAGCACGGCGCCGATGCCGCGCTCGTGCAGGCCGAGGCCCAGTACCGCAGCACCGTCATCAACGCGTTCCAGAACGTAGCCGATACGCTGCACGCGATCGACGCCGATGCGGAAACGCTGCGTGCGGCCATCACCTCTGAGCAGGCCGCGCGCACGACGCTGGAGATCACGGAGAAGCAACTGTCGAGCGGCTACGTCAATGTGCTGGCAGTCCTCAACGCCGAACAGACGATGCGCACGGCCACGCAGGCTACGGCACAGGCGCAGGCCGCGCGTTTCACGGATACCGTGGCGCTCTACCAGTCACTGGGTGGCGGCTGGTGGAATCGCCAGGCCGAAGGCACGCAGGTGGGTGACGCGGGCAAGCCGGCCCGCGCCGAAGTCGCTACGCGCTGAGCGGCGCTGGCGCTGGCGCTTCTGGCAGCCTGAGCAAGAAGCGCGAGCCCGTACCTTCCGCGCTCCGCACCGACACCGTGCCGCCGTGCAGTTTGGCGGCCAGCCGAACGATATAGAGTCCCACGCCCGCGCCGGCGGTGCCGGTCACGTTGGCGCCGCGCACGTATCGCTCGAACACGTGGCCGAGATCCTTCTCCGGAATGCCGATGCCCTGGTCCGCGACGCAAATCAGGATCGCGCCCGATTCCATTGATACATCCACGCTGACCGGCGTCTTCGGCGGCGAATACTTGACGGCGTTCCCGATCAGATTGCTCACGGCCTGGAACAGCAAGCGCGCATCGCCATGGAAAATCTCGGGTACGTCGTTGTGCCACTGCTCCACGATCTGCGCATCCGGCGAACTTTCGCGATGCATCTCGCAGACCTCGTGCACCAGCAGGCGTAGCGAGAACTCCGTGCGTTGAAACGCCCCCGGCGTTGCCAGGTCGAGCACCTGCGAAGCCCCGAGCATATCCTCGATCAACGCGGTCATCCGCCGCACCGCCGCACGGATCTTGCTCGAGCGATCCAGCACCGGCTCGAGCGACAGCGGCGGCTTCATATGGCTCAGGCGCTGCGCGTAACCGTCGATCACGGTCAGCGGGGTGCGGAATTCGTGCGACACCATCGACACGAAGTTGCGCTGCAATTCCGCCATGCGCCGCTCGTTGGCCAGCGTGATTTCCAGCGTGCGGGCCTGCTCGGCCAGCGTGGCGCGGCTTTGCGCCAGCGCCACCGTGTTGTCGCGGAACCGGACCACGGCGCGAGCGATCTCTCCCACTTCGTCGGGACGCTCGGTCGATGGGATGTCAATCGCGGTTTCGTTGTCGGAGATCCGGTGCATCCGGTCGACCAGTACCGCGATTGGATTGGTCACAGCCGTGACGAAGTAAAGCACGCCGGCAATCATCAGCAACGCCGCCACGATGATCGCGTTCACGATCAGGTCCCTGGCATGCCGGTAGGCTACGGCCTCCGCCTGGGTCGCCTCGTTCGCGCCGGTGACGTTGCGCTCGGTCAGCGTGGCCAGCGTGGCATTGGCCACACTGAAGGCGCGTCGGGACTCCTGATAGTAAAGCGCGATGGCATCGGTCTTGTCATCGCGCTGGGAGAGCACCAGCACCCGGTTGGCCAATTCGCGATAGGCCCGCCACTGCTCGCTGAACTGCTGGTAGAGGTCCAGTTCGATGGGGTCATGCTCGATCGTTTCATAGCGCCGCTTGGCATCCGCAATCTCTTCGTCGAGTACCGCGAGCGAACCTTCCGCGCGCCCCCGATCCTTGCCGCGGCGCGCGGTAAGCAGTTCGCCCTCGGTGGCGCGAAAGTCCGAAATGCTGTTATTGAGATCGCCCGCGATGCGGTTGCTCAGCAGCCAGCGGCCACTGATCTCGGCCGCGACGTTGTGAAAGGCGCTGAGCCTGTTGATGCTGAACGCGCCCAGCCCGATCACAAGCAGCAGGAACAAGACGAATACCAGCGGCAGACGCACACGCAATCGATGAAGCTGTGCCAGCGGAGCCGCGGAAAGCCTGCCCACCGCTACCTTTCCCTCTGCGCTAGACAAGTGGCGCATACATTACCCTGAAGTTGCAAGATGCCGTTCGATTGACGGGTTGCGGCCCGCTCCCCTACAGTAGTGCCCCTACATGGTCACATCTGCAGACAATACTCCCCGCCAGATTCTATGCATCGAAGACGATGCAGAGACGGCAACGCTCATCGCGGAAGAACTGACCGAGCGAGGCTTTGCCGTGACCGTCGCCCATGACGGCCAGGAGGGCTTTGCCGCCATTCTGCGCATGCCACCCGATCTTGTCGTGTGCGATGTGGGCATGCCTGTCATGGACGGCTTCGAGGTGCTCGCCAAACTGCGCGCGCTGGCCCCGCGCTTTGCCGGAGTACCGTTCGTTTTCCTTACTGCGCTGGCCCAGCGCGATGCCGAACTCAAGGGACGCCGCCTGGGCGCGGACGACTACGTCACCAAACCCGTGGATTTTGACATCCTTGAGAGCATTATCGAAGCGCGGCTGTCGCGCGCTGTCAAACCGCAACAACGCACCCCGCAGAACGTCACGCTGAGCGAGCGCGAGATCGAGGCGCTTTCATGGTCCGCGCGCGGCAAGACGTCGGGCGAGATCGCGACGATCCTGGGGCTGTCGAAGCGGACGGTCGATTTCCATATCGACCGCGCGAGGGAAAAACTGGGCGTGGCCACGCGGGTCGAAGCCGTGGTGCGCGCGGCCACCGAGGGGTTCATCAAACCGTAGGCACCGATCAGTCGTCGTCGTGCCAGCGGTGCCATTCACGACGGCGGTACTCGTGCTCGCGCCATTCGTGCTCGCGCCACTCCCGGCCGCGCCAGCCATCGTAGTAGCCCGGCGCCACCACGACCGGCCGCGGTGCCACGTAGACCGGAGGCGGCGGCGCGACATACACCGGAGCCGGTTGGTAATAGACCGGCGCCGCCGGTGCCACGACGACACCGGGGATGCCGATGCCAATTCCTACGTCCACGCGAGCCAGCGCGCTGCCCGATGCCAGTGCCGCCACGCCGGCCACGATGCCGGCAATCATGATTCGTTTCATATGCAGTACCTCCTGCGTGCAAGTCTATGAGCGCCCGGGTTCGTCTTGTCTTTGCGAACTGTTAGCGCGGTTATGACGTGTAACGGAGATATCCATCGAACGTTGACGAATCAGACACATTCTTGGCCGGAAGCTTTGTAAGGGATTGTTGCCGCGCCGCGCACTATGGCTACGCTAAGTCTTGTACGAAAGAATGGCCTCTCGCTTTCGCGGCGTCGCTCCTTAATGAAGACTTAATGCAGCCGCTGTACAACCTCCGCGCACGCGCCGCGGCTTAATCCAGCCTTAAGACAACGAACATGCGATGAACACTTCCACCACACATCACGCACTCAGCAAGGTGCCCGAGATCACGCTGGGCTTCTGGCTCATCAAGATCGCCGCCACCACGCTTGGGGAAACCGGCGGCGATGCCTTGTCGATGTCGCTGAATCTCGGCTACCTCGTCAGCACCGCGATATTCGCGGTGGTCTTCCTTGCCGCCGTGTCCGCGCAGATCCGCGCGCGCGCTTTCCGGCCCGCGCTGTACTGGGTGACCATCGTCGCCACGACCACTGTCGGCACCACGCTCGCGGACTTCGCGGACCGCTCGCTCGGCATCGGCTATGCCGGAGGCAGCGCACTGCTGCTGGCGCTGCTCCTGCTGTCGCTGGCCACGTGGTATCGCTCGATGGGAACGGTGTCGGTGGACACGGTCAACTCGCCGAAGGCCGAGCTGTTCTACTGGGTGACGATCATGTTCTCGCAGACACTCGGCACGGCGCTGGGCGACTGGACCGCCGACACCATCGGCCTGGGCTATCTGGGCGGAATGCTCGTCTTCGTCGCACTGCTCGCAGCAATTGCCGCGGCCTACTACTGGACCAGCATCTCGCGCACCCTGCTGTTCTGGGCCGCCTTTATCCTGACCCGTCCGCTCGGTGCCGTGGTCGGCGACTTTCTTGACAAGCCGCTGCAATCGGGTGGGCTGGCGCTGAGCCGCTTCTCGGCGTCGGCCGCGCTGGTCTCGTTCATGGTGATCTGCATCCTGCTGCTGCCCCAGCGGGCGGCGGCCCGCGCAAGCCATTGAGCGGCGCTATGATGCGTGATGTCGGACACCGTTGGCATGGAGAACGCGATGCGGGTGCTGCTGGTCGAGGATGACCGCATGATCGGACAGGTGGTGCAGGACGCCCTGAAGGACGCCTCCTGCGCCGCCGACTGGGTCGAGGATGGACAGGCCGCGCTGGATGCACTGGATCGCCAGCACTATGATGTGGTCTTGCTGGATCTGGGCCTGCCGCGCAAGAGCGGCCATGCGGTGCTGACGTCGCTGCGCGCGCGTGGCAGCGCCGTGCCGGTGCTGATCCTCACGGCGCGGGACGCACTCGAAGACCGCATCGGCGGGCTCGATGCAGGCGCCGACGACTATCTGGTCAAGCCATTCGAGATGGATGAGCTGCTCGCGCGAATGCGGGCTGTGTGGCGCCGGAGAAGTGGCCTGGCGTCATCGGTACTTGGCAACGGCCGCGTCTCGCTGGACCTGTCGACCCGGCAGGCCACCCTGGCGGGCGGCGCGCCCCAACAACTCACGAATCGCGAGTTCGCGCTGCTGCAGGCGTTGCTGGCACGCCCGGGCGCGATCCTGTCGCGTGCCGAGCTTGAAGAGCGCATCTATGGCTGGGGCGATGAAGTGGAAAGCAATGCGGTCGAGTTCCTGATCCATGGCCTGCGCAGGAAGCTCGGCAGCACCATCATCAGAAACGTCAGGGGGGTGGGATGGCAGGTGCCGAAGGAAGGCTGAAATACGCCGGGCCAAAGCATTCGGTCCAGCAACGGCTATCCCTCTGGGTATCGCTGGCGATCCTCGCGGTGGCACTCATCGGCGGCATCTTCTCGTTCGCCTCGGCGTTCCGCGAAGCCAACATCATGCAGGATGACCTGCTGCGGCAGGTGTCGATGCTGTTCGACGCGCAGCATCTGCCCGCGCCCCATCTGGCGGACGCTGGCAGACTGCCGCACAGCGACGAGGAAGCCCGAGTGATCGTGCAGACCCTGTCACCGGGCGGTGACGGCAGCAGGCAGATGCTGGCGTTGCCCGCCAGCGCACCCGATGGTCTCGGCACCTTCGAGGTCGACCACGAGTCCTACCGCGTGCTGATCCGGACGCTGCCGACCGGCCAGCGCATTGCCGTCGCCCAGGAAACCGGCATGCGCGACGAAATCGCGCGCAACAGCGCGCAGGTCACGGTGTTGCCGTTTCTGGTGCTCGTGCCGGTGCTGCTGCTGATCGTGGCCTATCTGGTCCACCAGATGTTCCGCCCCATCTCCACCCTTTCCACGGACATCGACCGGCGCGGCGAGCACGAACTGTATCCATTGCCGGAAGACGAGCTTCCCGCCGAAGTCCGTCCTTTCGTAGTGGCAATCAACCGGCTGCTGGCCCGTATCGCGCAGGCCATGGAGATGCAGCGCCGCTTCGTCGCCGACGCAGCGCACGAACTGCGCTCGCCGATGACCGCGCTATCGCTGCAGGCCGAACGGCTCGAACGCACCGAGATGCCCGAGGCCGCGCGCACCCGGCTGGCCACCCTGCGGCGCGGCATCGAACGCAGCCGCGCCCTGCTGGAACAGTTGCTGAGTCTCGCACGTGCCCAATCGGCAACCGCCGCGCCAGCGCCAGCGGAGAGCATCTCCGTGCGGCACGCCTTCCGGCGCGTGCTGGAAGACCTGATGCCCCTGGCCGATTCGCGTCACATCGACATCGGCGCGGTTGGCGACACCGATGCGCAGGTGCCAATTCAGGAGGTGGAGCTGATCACGCTGCTCAAGAACCTCGTGGACAACGCCATCCGCTATACGCCCGAACACGGTCGTGTCGACCTGTCGGTGGAGACGTCCCCCAATGCGGTGGCAATGATCGTGACCGATTCCGGACCCGGCATCAGCACGGAGGAACGAAGCAGGATCTTCGATCCGTTTTACCGGATTCCGGGCAACGACGCGCCCGGCTCCGGCCTTGGCCTCTCCATCGTCCGGGTCATTGCCGAGCGGGTGGGCGCCACGGTCGAGATCGACTACGCCGACGCGGCCGCGCACCACGGCACGCGCGTGACGGTGCGCGTGCCCTGTGGTGACAACTATGTCGGCAACGATGGCGGCAACGAGAGCGGCGTCCGTCGGCAGCACGCGACTGCCGCCACGGATCAGCCGTTACCCTGAGCCTTGGCGGCGGCCTCCGGCGCTGCGGCCGGCTTGCTGTCCGACTGGTTCTCCGGCGTCTTGCCCGGTTCATCCTCCCAGCTGCCGCCCAGCGCCTGCATCAGGCCCACGGTATCGGAGTACCGGCTCGCGCGCGCCTGTACCAGCGTGATCGCCGACTGCCGGTACGTCTGCTCGGCCAGCATCACGGCCGGGTAGCCGATCTGTCCGGCCTTCCACTGCGCCTGTGCGATGTTGAAGCTCCGGTACGCGGCACGCTCGGCATCCGACGCCGTGCGCAGTCCCCGCGCATCGGCCTCGATTGCATGCAGCGCGTCTGCCACCCCCTGATAGGCGGTCAGCACCGTGCTGCGGTACTGCGCGGATGCCTGCTTGTAGGCCGCCTCGGCCGCGCGCTGCTGGTGCAGCAGCATCCCGCCCTTGAAGATCGGCTGCATCAGGCCCGCGGAGATTCCCCAGAAGCCGGTGCCGGCCGTGAAGAGATCGCCAATCGCCTGCGACGAGCTACCGAGCGCGGCAGTCAGCGTGATATTGGGCAGGCGGGCCGCCGTGGCCACGCCTATCTGGGCGCTAGCCGCGTGCATCTGCGCTTCCGCCGCGCGAATGTCGGGACGCTGGCCAACCAGCCTCGACGGCAGGCTCAGTGGCAATGTTCCGGGCAGCGTCAGCGATTCGAACTCGAACTGCTGCGGCACGGCATCGCTCGGCAACCGGCCCGTCAATGCCGCCAGCAGGTTGCGCTGCTGGGCGAGTTGCCGGTCCAGCGGCGGCAATGCCGCTTCCGCCTGCGCCAGCGTGGCTTCCTGTGCTGCGACTTCGGCGGCGCCGACCTGTCCCAGGCGCTGCTGCTTGCGCACGGCCTCGAGCTGGCGCGTGGATAGCGCGATGACGTCTTGCGTCGCGCGGATCTGGGCGCGCAGCGAGGCTTCCTGGATCGCCGCATTGACGACGTTCGACGTCAGCGTCAGGTACGCGGCCTGCCACTGGAACCGGGCAACGTCGGCCTGCGCCACGCCTGACTCCACCTGCCGGCGCGTGCCGCCGAAGACGTCGGGCACGTACGAGACACTCAACTGCGCCGTGTGCAGCGTGAACAGATCGCTGTTGTCGGACAGCGGGCTCGCGATGATCTGGGCGATCTTCTGGCGCGACGGCGTGTACGACGCGTCGACGCTCGGGAAGAACGCGCCACGCTGCGCCGCCACGTTCTCCTGGGCCACGCGCAGCGCGGCCTCCATCGCCTGCAGGTCCGGGTTGGCGCGCAATGCGGCATCCACCAGCGCGTTGAGTTCGCTGGAGCCAAACATCGTCCACCACTGCGCCGGCACATCCTGCCCCGGCGCGAAGCGTTGCGCCTGCCCATCCGGCGTGGATGCCGATGCGGTCTCCGCGGGCAATGTCGTCGCCGTGTAGCGATCGGTCTCGGGCGCGGCCGGGCGCTGGAAGTCCGGGCCCACCGCGCAACCCGCGGTGGCCAGCGCCAGCAGCGCCGCCACGCTGATCGAAGTGATTTTAGCCATTACAAGTCCCCTTCACTGGTGGGGCCGAACTGGACCGGAGGCTCCTCGCGCACCTGCTTCGCCGCGCGTGTCTCGATCAGGTAATACAACGCGGGCAACAGCACCAGCGTCAGCGCGGTTGCCGTGATCAGCCCGCCCACCACCACCGTGGCCAGCGGACGCTGCACGTCGCTGCCCAGCCCGTGCGCAAGCGCCGCCGGAATCAGGCCCAGCGCTGCCACGGTCGCGGTCATCAGCACCGGCCGCATCCGCTCGCCCGCGCCACGCACCACCGCTTCCTTCAGGCTCACGCCAGCGGTATCGCGCCACCGGTTCAGGTTGGCGATCATGATGATCGCGTTCAATACCGCCACGCCGAACAGCGCGATGAAGCCAACCGCCGACGACACGTTCAGCGTCATCCCGCGCAGATGCAGCGCCACCAATCCGCCCAGCGTTGCCAGCGGCACCGCCATCAGGATCAGCGCGGGCTGCCGCAGGTTTTTGAACTCGCCGAACAGCAGCACGAACATCAGCGCCAGCACCATCGGCAGGATCACCGCCAGACGTGCCTGGGCGCGCTGCTGGTTCTCGAACTGACCGCCCCATGCCACCTGGATATGGGTACGGTCGTACGGCACTTCCTTGTCGATGCGCGTCCGCGCCTCTTCAAGGAACGACGACAGATCGCGGCCGCGCAGATTCAGGCGCACCGTCAGGTGCCGCTTGTTCATCTCGCGCGTGATCGTGGTCTCGCCTTCTGCCAGACGAATATGCGCCACCTGGGCCAGGGCCACATGCGCGCCATTGGCGGCCGTGAGCGTCAGGTTGCCGATTGCCTCGGGGTCGTTGCGCGAGCTGCCAATGAAGCGCGCCACCACGTTGTAGCTGCGGTCCTCGACGAACACCTGCGTGACGGGGCTGCCACCGATGCCAGTCTGGATCAGCGCCATCACGTCGGCCACATTGATGCCCAGCCGCGCGGCAGCGGCACGATCGACGTCGATACGCACCTGCGGCAACGGCGGCTCCTGGTCGATGATCACGTCCTGCGCGCCCGGCACCGTCTTCAGCAGCCGCGTGATCGCCGTGGCCACCTGCCGTGTCTCGGCGAAGTCGTTGCCGTACACCTTGACCACCAGGTCGCTGTGCGCGCCCGCCAGCTTGTCGAGCACACCGTCGATCATCGGCTGGGAGAAGCCCACCTGAGTACCCGGCAGATCGCGGAAGCGCGTGGCCATGGCCTCGATCAGTTGCTGCTTGTCGCGGCCGGTGGTCCAGGTGCTATAGGGGTGCAGCGTCACCGCGGTCTCGATATGTGACGGCGAGAACGGATCGGTACCTTCGTCGTTGCGGCCCACCTGCGTCACCACGTGCTCCACCTCCGGGAACTCCATCGTCGCGGCACGCAGGTTGTCGGCCATCTGGCCAGCCTTTTCGAGCGAGATGCCCGGCGGGAGCGTCACCTGCAGCCATATCGAGCCTTCGTCCAGATACGGCAGGAAGTCCCGCCCGATCGTCGCGCCCAGGATCATCACGCCGACCAGCGTAGCCACCGCGATGCCGATGGCCGTGCGCGTGCTGCCCACCAGCCGGTTCAGCACCGATTCATAGCGCGGCGCGAGCCAGACCAGCGCCGGGTTGTGAAACACCTTGCGCGGCTTGCGATAGGCCCAGTACGCCAGCCCCGGAATCAGAAGCAGCGCCACCAGCAAGGCCCCGAACAGCGCGAAGCCCACGGCGAAGGCCATTGGCGAGAACAGCTTGTACTCGATGCGCTGGAACGCGAACAACGGCAGGTAGGCCGTGATGATCACGATCATGCCGAAGAAGATCGGGCGCGCCACCTGCAGCACCGACTGCATGATGTCCCGGCCATGCAGTTCTTTCTCCGCGTCCTCCTCGCGCCGGCGCAGGATGTTCTCCATCACCACGATGGCGCCGTCCACGATGATGCCGAAGTCGATCGCGCCGAGCGAAAGCAGGTTCGCCGGGATCTTGAAATGATGCATCAGGATGAACGCCATTAGCAGCGACAGCGGGATCGTGACGGCCACGATGATCGCCGCGCGCGGGCTGCCCAGGAACAGCAGCAACACCAGCGACACCAGGAACATGCCTTCCATCAGCGTCTTGCCCACGGTATGCACCGTGGCATCGACGAGATTGCTCCGGTCGATATACGGCACCACCTTGACGTCCTTGGGCAGGATGTTGTCGTTCAGGTCACGCACGGCGGCATGAACGCCCTCCATCACGACCGACGGATTCTCGTTCTTGAGCAGCAGCGTGATGCCCTGGATCGTGTCCGGGTTGTGGTCCATGCCCAGGATGCCGTGGCGCTGCGGGTTGCCGAGCACCACGCGGCCAAGATCCTTCACCAGCACCGGCACGCCATTCTTCTGGGTGACGACGATGTTGCCCAGATCGTCCAGATTACGGATCAGGCCCACGCCGCGCACCACGAGCCCCTGCTCGCCACGATTCAGGATGCTGCCGCCGGCATTGGCATTGTTCTCGGAGATCGCCTGCGTGATCTGGTTCAGCGAGATGTTGTACTTCGACAGCATCACCGGATCGAACTCGAGCATGAACTGCGTGGTCAGGCCGCCGAAGTTGGCCACGTCCACCACGCCCGCCACCTGCTTCAGGCGCGGAATCACCTTCCAGAACTGGAGTTCCGACAACTCGCGCAGATCGCGTGTCTTCGACACCAGCGTGTAGCGGTAGATTTCACCGATCGGCGACGTCAGCGGGTCAAGCGACGGCTGCGCACCGTACGGCAGCGAAACGCCGTTGATGCGCTCCTGCAGGCGCTGGCGCGACCAGTAGTCCTCCGCGCCGTCCTTGAACACCACGGTGATCAGGGACAGGCCGAACGTGCTCTTGGAGCGCATCACGTGCATGCCGGGCACGCCCATGATCTCGCGCTCGAGCGGGATCGTGATCTGCTGCTCGACTTCCTCGGCGGCCAGTCCGTTGACCTGCGTGACCACCTGCGAGGTGGTGTCGGCAATGTCCGGATACGCTTCCAGGGGCAGTTGCTTCCACGCGTACCAGCCGTACAGCGCGACCATCGCGAACACCAGCGCGACGATGCCGCGCCGGTTGAAGCACAGGGTTACAAGGCGCTCAATCATTCAGCAGCACCCCTTCCTTCACCACCACGCGGTCTCCCGCGGACAGGCCTGACTTCACTTCCATACGGTCGCCAATCTGCGCGCCGAGCTTGATCACACGGGGTTCGAACTGCCACGGCGCCACTTCGACGAACGCGCGGGTGTAGAAGCCGCTCTGCACGATGGCCGACATCGGCACGACGATGCCTTCATGCGGCTGAGACAGGAAGGTAGCCTGCGCGAACATGCCGGGACGGAGCCGTCCGTCAGGGTTGTCGAACACCATGCGCACCTTGGTCGTGCGGGTGTCCGCATCAAGGATCTGGCCGACATAGCGCACCTTGCCCGGTTGCGGATCGTCATAGGCGTCGAACTTGACGGTGGCCGACTGGCCGACGTACACGTGGCCCAGATCCTTTTCCTGCGCGTTGGCCGTGACAAACACGTGCGAGAGATCGGCAACGGTCATCAGGGAGGCCGTGGTGTCGTTCCAGTACGCGCCGGTCGCGGCATTGAGATCGACCACGCGCCCGTTGATCGGTGATCGCACGGTCAGAATGTGGCCGCCGCCCGCCTGCAACGTGCCGCCACCCTTGGCGCCAAGCTGCGCCAGACGCGCATCGGCGCGCTGGGATTCGCTGGCAGCCTGGTCATAGTCGCTCTGGGCCTGCTCGAAGTCGCGCTTTGCGGCGATCTCTGACTTGTCCAGTTCCCGCTGACGATCCAGGTTGCGGCGTGCCATCGTCATGGCCGCGCGGGCCTTGGCGGCGTCGCTGGTGGCCTGCGCGAGATCGGCCGAATCGATCGTGAACAGCACGTCGCCAGCCTTGACCTCGTCGCCAAGCTGCTTGTTCAGGCTGACGATGCGGCCAGCCAGCGGCGGCAGCACTTTCACGAGCTTGGCCGGATCGGCTTCCACCATGGCCGGCAGATTGAACGGCGCGGCCACGGTTTCGCGCGTGGCAGGCGCGACGGCCAAGGTACGGCGCAATGGCGACTCGGCCGGGACTACCAGGCGCTCGCCTTCATGACGCAGGGCGACGGGCGGGTCCGCGCGCTTCTGGTCGGCCTTGGCGCGCATCGTCCAGACACCAGCACCGCCGAGACCCAGTATGACCGCCGCGGCAAGCCAGTAGACAACGCGCCCGGGAAAGGCTGGCTTGTTTTTCATCATTCACTCCGATGCTGATGTTTCAAAAGATATGGAATCGCCACATGCGGGAATTTGCCGCCAATGGTACGCACGCAAGCCCTCGCGCACTCTGAATTCTTCTTCAGGCAGGGCCGTATGCATAACATGCGGAAAAGTCGGCTGATAGAATCAGACCCGACCCGGAAAGGCGAACCCATGAGGATCCTATTGGTAGATGACGACCAGAAGGCAGCGCGACTGCTGGCCCGTGGTCTGCAAGAAGAAGGTTATGACGTGGAGACCGCCCATTCGGTTGACGTGGCAGCGGCTCACAATTGTTACGCGTTCAGTCTGCTGATCCTCGACTGGATGCTTCCAGGCAAAAGTGGCGTCGAGTTCTGCCGGGAATTGCGTGAGCAGGGCGTGCGCACGCCGATCCTGATGCTGACGGCGCGCGATGCGATCAACGACCGCATCACCGGGCTGGACACCGGCGCCGACGACTACCTGACCAAACCCTTCGTCTTCGAGGAACTGCTCGCGCACGTGCGGGCCCTGCTGCGGCGTGTGGAGCTGGCTCAACCCGCCCCGCTCACGCTGGATGACCTCGTCATCGACCCGCAGACCCGTAGCGTCACGCGGGCCGGCGCGCGGCTCGATCTCACGCCGAAGGAGTACGCGATTCTCATCCTGCTGGTGACGCACGCTGGGGAGATCGTCAGCCGGGCACAGCTTGCGGAACACATCTGGCACGCGGACCTGATCGCCATCGACAACCTGATCGACGTGCATATGAAGAACCTGCGCCGCAAACTCGACCCACCGGGCATGACGGCGCTGATCCAGACCGTGCGGGGCCAGGGCTTCCGCATCTCGCCATCGGGGGCCCTCTGACGTGCTGAACTTCCGGCAGCGGCTGGTCCTGACCCACTGGACCGTCATCGTGGTGATCGTGGCCTGCTCGGCGTTGGCCGGGTGGTGGCAGCTATCGCGCCTGGTGCATGGGCAGCTCGATGCGGCGCTGCTGACGCTGGCCGATACCGAGGCCGGCATGCAGGTGGAGAGCCACGGGCAACCGGTCCGCGTGCACGAGCGCCCGCCCGGGTCGGCCCCGCCATCGCTGGTGCGCCTGGACCGGCTGGTGCAGATCGTCAATGCCAAGGGCGAAATCCTGGCCCGCAGCTCAAACCTGGGTGACGCCATGCTGCCCGCCCCGCCCACGCTGCTCGACGAACTCGCGTCCGGCGGGGAGGCGGTCTTTCAGACGCTGCCGAGCTTTGGCGAAGAGCCGCTGCGCATGGTGTCCCTGCCCGCCGTGGCGAACGGCAAGCCCGTGGTAATTCAGGTGGCGGGCTCGCTGGACGACGTGCACAACGTGCTGGAGTCGGCCACGATCCTGTTCGGCATCATGGCCGCCGCACTGCTGGCCGCCGTGGGCGCCGCCGGCAGCGTGCTGACGCGGCGCGCCTTCCGTGGCATCAACGACGTGGTGAAGCAGGCCCGGCTCATCGGCGACGCCAACCTTGGCGAACGCCTGCCGCACCCCGGCACAACGGACGAAATCGGCCAGCTCGTCGATACGCTGAACGCGATGCTGGACCGGCTCGAGCAGGCTTTCGACCAGCAACGGCGCTTCACGGCCGACGCCTCGCACGAACTGCGTTCGCCGCTTTCCCGCTTGCGCACCGAGATCGAAGTGACGTTGCGGCGGCCGCGCGAGAGCCAGGAGTACGTGGACACGTTGCGCTCCTGCCTGGATGAAGTGGGCCGCCTGACCCGGCTGATCGAGGAACTGCTGATGCTGGCCCGCTTCGACGCGGGGCAGGATCGCCAGGCTGGCGAGCCACAGGCACTGGATGCGCTGATTGCGGAAACGCTGTTGCGCGCCACCCCTGCCGCCCGCGAACGGCAGGTCGAACTGGTGGCACGCAGCGAAGCGGCGGGCGGCGCCAAGGTGTCGCACGGATCGGTAGGGCTGGTGCTGGCCAATCTGGTGGACAACGCGCTCAAGTTCTCGCCACGGGGCAGCAAGATCGTGGTGGACTGCGCCGCCGACGCACACCACGCCACATTGCGCGTCACCGACGAAGGCCCCGGCATCCCCCCGGACGAGTTGCCCTTCCTGTTCGACCGCTTCTTCCGTGGCGCGGGCGCGCGCGCGTCCGAGAACGAGGGAGTGGGTCTTGGGCTGGCCCTGTCGCAATCGATCATCCATGCTCAGGGCGGGCATATCGAGGCCGCCAACGGGCCCGACGGTGGCGCGGTGTTCACGGTCAGGATTCCGCTGGCACTGCGCGAAGCCGGTTCCTGAAGAAGAATTCAGTGTACGGAGCAGCACCCCGTCGATACACTCCGTCCCATCAAAGCTCGCCTGGGGAGGACCCTCAAATGGACTGTTGTTCTAGTCGATATCCAACACAAGGTTAAGCAGGCCACCCACATCCATTTTGTCGCTGGCTTGCATCGATCCATCGCAAGTCACGCAGCGGCAATCACGGGCACCCCAGCCCGCCGCGCGCCACTCGCACGCGCCTGCCCCGGCAGGCACCATGCTGTTCCGCCATGGTCGGCAGGACAGCGAAGGAGTCGGAAATGCGCAAGTTCCTCGCATCCACCACCCGGACCTCCGCGCTCACAGAGCGTCTGGTCTCCCCGTTCCTGCGCGCCCAGACGCAGTCGAACACCTCGACCACAAACTCGAAATCACCCGGCCAGGCCGGCCGCACGGACGCCCCGAGAACCGATCGGGAATACGCCGACGCGGCCATCCGGTTCTGCCGCACGCTCTGGTAAGACGCGTCCGCGATCCATACGCCAGTTGTACGCCACGGCACGCACGTGCCGTGTCCTGCCACATGCCAGCCACGGCTGCCATGTGGCGTCATGATTTCCACGTCCGTCGAGCATGTCCATCGAAGCCATCCAGAACATCAACCTAGAGTCGCTCCTCGACACCGGCATCAGCCTGGTTACCGCCTTCGTACTTGGCGGGGTCATCGGCTATGAACGCCAGTACCGCCAGCGCACCGCCGGCCTGCGCACCAACGTGCTGGTTGCCGTGGGCGCGGCCATTTTCGTCGACATGGCCAACCGGCTCGCCGGCCACGACGGCGCGGTGCGCGTGGTGGCCTACGTGGTATCCGGCATCGGCTTTCTTGGTGCGGGCGTGATCATGCGCGAGGAAGGCAATGTGCGCGGCCTGAACACCGCTGCCACGCTGTGGGGCTCCGCTGCGGTCGGCGCCAGCGCGGGGGCTGACCTGATCATCGAGGCCGGCATGGGCTGCATGTTCGTACTGGCCGCCAACACGCTGCTGCGTCCCGTGGTCAATCGCATCAACCAGCAGCCGATCGACACGCCTGCGGTCGAGGTGACCAACACGGTCTACGTGATCGCGCCACGCCATCGCCAGAAAGAGGCATTGCGCCTGCTGTCGGACCTGCTGGAAGCGAGCAACCATCCCACGCGCGATCTGGTAGTTCATGCATTCGGCGCGAACGATATCGAGATCGAAGCCGTGCTCATGGCCACTTCGGTCGACGGCGACGAGCTGGATGCCGTGGTGGCGAGGCTTTCGGCATGTGAAGCGGTAACCCAGGCGTTCTGGAGTCCGAGCACCACGGAATAGCGGCGCCCGAAGGCGCCGCCAGAGTGAACCCCGCCCCGTTCAGCGATCGTTGCGGATCGGCCCGTACTCGACGGGCACCCATGTATAGCCGACCTGCTCGCGCCGCACATGGCCGATGCCCGGGAACGGCAGGTGCGCGCCGCCTACCCAGAGCTTGTCGCGGGCGGCGTCGGCCAGCACGCGATTACGCGTAATCACGGCCTGATGGCTGTCGGTATCGAACTCGAGCGCCACCTGCGGGCTGCGGAACTGCACCGCGTGGCTATGGATGACATCGCCCCACAGCAGCAGTTTTTCCTTGCCGGACGTGAACAGATAGCCGACATGCCCCGGCGTGTGGCCAAACTCGGGCACCGCGCGCACGCCAGGCACGAGTTCGTCACCTGCGCCGGCACTGGCACTGAACGTGCGGAATCGGCCGGCTGCCCGGTACGGCGCCACCGCGTCGCGTGCCATGGCAAACAGACCTTGCGCATCCTTGGGTGCTGCCGCGGCCTTCGACTCGTCGAGCCAGTAGTCCGCGTCGGCCTTGTCGGCATAGACAGTGGCGGCGGGAAACACCGCCGTGCCATTGGCAAGCAGACCACAGGCGTGATCGGCGTGCAGGTGGGTCAGAAGAATGGTGTCCACCTGTTCCAGCTCGTAGCCGGCCGCGTGCAGGTTCTCTCGGATCCGTCCCAGCGTTGGGCCGAAACATGCCGATGCGCCGGTATCGACCAGAATCAGATGGCTGCCGGTATTGACCAGATAGGCATTGACCGCTGTCTGCATGCCGGGCGTCGATTCGACGAACATGCGCGCGAGCAGCCGTTGTACCTCGCGCGCGCTGGTGTACTTGAACAGCTTCGGATCGAGATCGATATAGCCGTCGTACAGCGCGGTGACTTCGAACTGGCCGACCATCATGCGGTAGTAGCCGGGCACCTGCGTCTTCTTTTGCGCGTGCGCGGGCGCTTGCGCACGCGCATCGGTCGGCATCGCGGGCAGGACCAGTGTCGCGGCCGCGAGCAGCGTGGCGGAAACCAGCGTCTGGAACACGCGCTTGCCGGACCCCATTCCGGCACGAAGCGGAGTTGAATGCAGCTTCATGAGAGATTCCTTCTGAATGTGGATGTCGATGGAAACTGACGATGTCGCTGAACACATGCCGGTGTGCTGCATCTGCGACGACGCCGGCAGGCGTAACGGCTATCTTAATCCACCCGGGATGCATCGGCTTGCATTCGAAGACACGCGGCCTACCATTGACTGGATAGGCACCCATGCAGGAGAGCAAGTCATGGAACTCAGCGCGGTGCCGGTATCCAAGCCGGCAGACACCAACTTCATCTTCGGACAGTCACATTTCATCAAGACCGTCGAGGATCTGCACGAGGCACTCGTCGGCACGGTACCCGGCATCCGCTTCGGCGTCGCCTTCTGCGAGGCATCGGGCAAACGGCTCGTGCGCTGGTCTGGCACCGACGAGGCGATGATCGACCTGGCCTGCCAGAACGCCACCGCGATCGCGGCTGGGCATACCTTCCTGATCTTTCTTGGGGATGGGTTTTTCCCCGTCAACGTGCTCGGCACCGTGCGCGCCGTGCCGGAGGTATGCCGCATTTACTGTGCGACCGCGAACCCGACGGAGGTCATCGTCGCGCAGACGGATCTTGGCCGGGCCGTGCTCGGCGTCGTCGATGGGGAACCGCCGCTAGGCATCGAGACCGCCGCCGATATCGCCGACCGGAAGCAACTGCTGCGGCAGATTGGCTACAAGCTCTGAGTGGGAGGGAGCGATGGCCAGTATCGCGCGTGTCGCGCGTTTCGCTTGTATTGCCCGTATCGTCCATGAGGCACCGCCACAACCCCGGATCACCGAGGTCGTGGCCTGACGATGTACGCCGACTATCGTTAGTCCGACTGATACTTCGGCGAACGCGGCCCGTACAGAATACCGGTGGGCTGACCCGCCGACAGCAACCGGTCGCTCGCGGCTCCAGCCACGCCGTAGCTGCGATCCACCGTGTGGTTGATCACCTGGGCAACGGCCGCGGCAATCAGCGCGCCCACCAGTCCGCCACCGGCGTTACCGGAGTCGTCGGTGGCCGCTGCGGCCGAACCGCTCCACAGCGCGTCGCCGGTCTTCAGATCCACCAGCTTCGCGCTCGCGGCCACGCGCGTTACGCTGCTGAGCACCTGATACTTCGAACCGTACTCGCTCACGGTCACATATAGCGCGGCGTCGGCGCCGAAGATCTCGCGCAGCTTGGCCACGGGAACGGCGTGGATGTCACCCGGCACGGTCAACCCGTTCTGGCGGAACGTCTCGTCAACCAGCGCCACGGGCAGCACGTAGTAGCCCGACTCGGCCAGCGGCGCGGTGGACTGCGCCAGCATCGCGTAGGTCGCATTGATATCCGGCGACTCGTTCAACGGCGGCAGCACCACGATCGAACGCGGCCGGCTGGCCTTGTACGCCGAATAGTCAATCTGCTTGGTCGGCACGGCACAGCCCGCGAACAGCACCACGGCGCCCAGGCCCGCGATATAGGTCAGGATTCGACGCATCATTTGGCGCTCCCGGTGGTGGCGTCGGACTTCGCTTCCGCCGTGTCAGCCTTGGCCTTGGCCGAGGCGTTGGTTGCGGCATCGGCTGCGGCCCCTGCGCTCACATCCTTGCGCGCATCGGTCTTCACATTACGCATCAGGAAATCCATATAGGGCGTGGCCTCCGGGAACAGCGTCTTCTCGGTCTGGAACTCCTTCACCATCTGGTCGCCCTTGCCCAGATTCAGATACAACATGCCAAGCTGGGCGTGATACCCCGGCGGCGGCGAGCCACCTTTCGCCTTCATCTTGTCCAGCCCGCTTTCCAGCGCCAGCACCTGTTCCTCCTTCGCGCCGTCCTTGAGGTACTGATAGACCTGGGTCTGATACCCCTCCCATTGATAGAGGGGCTTCGGCCCACTCGCACAACCCGCCAGCACGAGGCCGGCCGCCGACAAAAACGCTGCCTTGCGCAGCGTGACCATGCTCTTCATTTTTTCTTCCCGTCGTACAAAGAACAGCGATTACTGCTGCGGCTTCCACGCGCCGGATTCGATGGCGCCCACAAGGTTGTTCACCGCCTCGCGCATGGCCAGATCCATCACCTTGCCATTGAGCGTGGAGTCATAGCTCGCCGTGCCGCCAAAGCCGATCACCTCCCGGTTCGACAACTTGTACTCGCCCGCGCCCTGCGTCGAGTAAACGACCTCGGAGGTGCTGATGTTCACGATGTTCAGATTGACCTTGGCATAGGCCACCTGCTCCTTGCCGCGGCCCAGAATGCCGAACAGCTGCACGTCGCCGACTTCCTTGCGGCCAAATTCGGTGATGTCGCCGGTCACGACATAATCGGCGCCCTTGAGCTTCTGGGCCTGGTTCTTGATCGTCGCCTCGCGCTTCATCTCGTCCAGATTCTCGCGCTCCAGCACATTGAATCGATTGGTCTGCTGGAGGTGGGTCACCAGACTTGTCTTCGCCTGGCCGCTCAGCCGATCGATGCCGTCCGAGAACACACCGCGCATATAGTTCGAGCGATTATCGAACTTGCCCACAGCGATCGGCGTGCGCACGCCGTTGTAGGGGCGGCTGGCGCTTTCCACCTTCTGCACGGCCACCGCCGTGGACGTCTCGGTCGCGCAGCCTGCCAACCCCAGCGCCGCCACGACACCCACCGCGGCATAGGTCTTGAATCGAATCACGTAATTTCTCCTGTTTGACTACGTTGCTGAAAGCGGCGACAGCCGCCGGTATGAAAACTCAGTACTGATACGCCACCTGCATCCCGCCGGTGACGCCAGACGTATGAAAGGCAGCGGGCTTGTACACGGGCAGGCCGACAAAGAAATCATAGGACAGCCGCCCGAACTTCGAACCAAAGCCACCGCGCAGGCCCAGCACCGCGCCGATCAGTTGCGTGCCAACCAGCCCGACCGTCGACGGCCCGAACACACGTCCGTAGTCCAGCCCCGCATACAGCGCCTGCCCGGTGTTGGCGACGGGTGCCTGCAGTTCGTTGCGCCAGTAGAAGCCACTATCGCCGGCCAACAGCATCTCACCGTCGAAGCCGCGCACCGTATAGCGGCTGCCGATGGTCATCATGTCCAGCGCATACAGGCGATCACCGGTGTACTGGCCACGGAAGGTCGTCACGTAACGCAGCATCTGCTCGCCAAGCCGGAAGGGCGCCGACAGATTGGCATCGGCCACGACCATGCTGTAGCGCCATGTCGGCCCGCCGTTCACAGCCAGCGTATCGGCCTGCGAACCGAATCCGCCGATGCCCTGGCGATACACGAGGCTGCCATCGAACTGCGCCGCGCCGAAGTAATGGCGATCGGTGAAGCCGGCCTCCACAAACGTGTTGTTGCGCCGCTGCTGGGGGATTGCCGTGTCCTCGATGAAGCTCTCGCCAAAGCGGCGCGAGAGCCGGAACTGCAGACCCAGCACGTCGTTCTGGCTGCGGCGAAGCACGCGTTGCAGCTTCATGTCCACCGTCTGCGAATTCCCGCTTGAGACAAAGGTCTGGTTGACGCCCGCAATCTGCTGGTAGTACGTGTTCGAGTACGCGGACAGCGTGCCCGTCCAGTAACCCCACGGCACCGAGTAGAAGCCGTTCCAGCCATGCGTGCCGTGCTTCCGGTTGCCAAGCTCAACGTCCTGCATATAGCCGACGTTGAACAGATCGTTGAGACCCAGTGGGTTATCGATGCCCAGACTCAGATTGCCGAGCCATTTGCCCGTTGCCTCCGTGCCCGAGTTGTCGATCGACGCCACCACGGTCCACGCCTTCGCCCGCTTGACCGCGATGACTACATCGCTCACGCCCGGCACGGCAGTCGGCACGATCTGCATCTCCGCATCCTGACTGGCCACGCGCTTCATCTGCTCCAGCCCCTGCTCCAGATCGCGCAGATTCAGCAGATCGCCCGAACGTGCCGGAAACGCGGACTTCCACGTGCCGCGCGTGTCCGGTTCCGCAAAACGCAACTCGCCGATCACGCCGGGGATCAGCGCCAACCGCAATGTGCCGGTGCTGAGATCCTGCTGCGGCAGTAACACGCGCGTGGTGACATAGCCTCGGCTCAGAATGGTCTGAGACACACCCTTGGTCAGCATATCCAGGCCCTGCCTGCCGACACACGCACCCTGATAGTGATCGAGCCATGCACGGGCAAAAGCAAACGGGTCCATCGGCAGCGTAGAGGCACCGTGTACCTGGACGCTATCGGGCAGATCGGCAGGGACGTCGAGCACGAAGCGGTCGATGCGGAAACATGGCGTCTCGGTCGGCAGCGTCGGATAGGCGAGCGGCGTCACATCCTGCGCGCGCACGCCGGGCGCTTCAATGGCCTGGGCGCGCTCGCGGGCTTCCTGTTGCTGGCGGGTGAGTTGTTGTTGATCGGCGGCGGTGGTGGCCGGGCTCCGGCCCGGGCCAGTCGGCTGCGCCTCCGCGCACGTGGAAAGGCCGAGCAGAAGCAGGCTCGCATGAAGTGGGCGAGTCATCGCCATCGACTTGATTCTCATGGGTTAATGCTTCAATTCGACGCCAGTCATCGTGCCGCCCGTAGGCATGGCGGCGAGACACGATGCGTCAAGTAGTGCCATGAGATTGCTTGCGACACCAGTGGCGCCGGTGGTCGTGCCACTGTCGGTACCACCACCACAGACCGCAATGGCGGTAGCCGTTGCGAGCAGGGAAAATGCGAGCGTCTTCTTCATGCAGTTATGCCCCTTATCGGAGAGTTGGTTAGGGGGCGTTGGTCGGTCTGGTGCCGTTTTGGTTGAAGTAATTGAGGACTACTGGCTCTGAAATCTGGCCGAAATGAAGATCAGTGGCCGGGAAGCTTTTTTCACGGCGGGCGCATTAGTCTTGCTCCCGGTAGTTTTTGCAATACAAGCAGTCCGTCAGCGTTTTCCGATAATGAAAACTACTGCATGCACGTCACCTCCGTGACCCTTGGTCGTCTTGTCGATTCACTTGTCGTCCTTCTCGTAGGTCCGCTTTGCTTTGCGCCATTCCGATTCACCGAAGGGCCTTAGACCAATCAGTGCAGCGCGAGAACTAAGGCCTCCCAGCAGCATTGCAGCGAAGCCACCGAGAATCATCACGATACTCGCCCACTTTGGAAGCCAATCCAACCCCAATCCTGCCGCTCCGATCCCGGCACCGAGGAAGATTATCAGCCCACGCATCAGCGCGGTGAGGTTTCCATCCTTTATCATTTTCATATTACTTTTCCGACGTCGTTGTCCTGTTCCAACCTTTGTTTATCCAAGCTTTAATGTTATCCATGGCACCGGTAGCCTTTATTCCCTCCCCAAATTCATTGATCACAGGTCCAGCCATGGGATAACGTTCACCAAGAAAATAGCCGGTGGCACCTAGAGCGCCCTCGCCAAGATACTGGCCCACGTCCGGTCTTGCCAGTTGCTCCACACCTCCTGCAATTACACTCGCGACCGTACTTACGAAAGATATCGTGCCGGCAGTCGTCGACACGACGGGATTTGGAGAGCTTGCAGCAATGGCACCTGCTGCTGCGCCCAGCCGTCCTGTCTGGGTGCCAAAGTTGCTTGCTGCATCAGCAACTTGAACCCTTCGCCTTGCCACCTCCTCCGCGCTATATGGAGTTGGAAGTCCTGCTGCGCAATCAGTCTGTCCACCTCCACATTTTGCGGTGGACAGTAACCCTGGTGAGTAGCTGACCTTCGGAACATTACTAAAGTCCATTCGGCTTGTATAAGGCACATCCCCCTGCATCGTCCTCCGCTGCGCTTGGATGTAAGCAATGAAGCCAGCATCTGGCTGCGCTTGTATTTCCCGGATCTGCGTCGTACCTGTTATCGAAGTCCACTGCACACCGGTATCTGTCGGCTTTGTGGTCACCGCATCAATCTGATCGGGTGTACCGTATTCCAGCACGGTACCGTTCATATCGACGACGTTGGACAGGCGCATCTGCGCTTCAATCTGCTCGGCCGTGTACTTGCCGTTGCTTTTGGCCGCCATCTTCTGCGCCAGCATCTTCTCATCCGGATGCAACTGCCGATTAAACCGATCCACATTCGCCGCCGTCGCAGCCCCTGAACCGCCTCCCACCGCCAACCCAATCCCGCCCGCTGCGACGTTCGACACCAGATTGCCAATCGCATCGTTCAGATCGGCGTTGCCGCTTCCCACGCTGCTGGCAATCGTCTGGCTCAGCTCGTTCAGCGTCTTGCCCGCCAGCGAAGCCGCCCCCGCACCTGCGGCACCCGCGACCGCATTGCCGCCGCCCAGCCCCACGATCAGCGCGCCACCCGCCGCATGGAGTGCCGCGCGATTCGCTCCGCCCTCCTCCCATTGCGCCGCCTCGTCCCGATACTGCTGCGCCAACGCCTGATTGCCCGCGTCGCTGGCTTCCTTGGCCTTCGCGAGCGCGGCCCGCTCCTTGCTCCCCGCAATATCCCCTACCGTCTTCGCCACCGCCTCCCCAGCCGCCTGCGCCGCCGCCATGATGTCGGCCTGCTTGCCCAGCACGTTGGCCAGATCCGGGTTCTTGCCCACCGTCGTGTTCGTGTTCGACGTCTCGCGCTTCAGCGTCGCCACGTCCTGCTTCTGGTTCGCCTCATCGTTAATAACGATCGTGCCCGCCGCGACGCCCGATTGCGCCACGCCTCGCTGGCTGCCGCTCTCGTGCTGCGGAATCATCGGGCTCACGCCACCGGTGTTCCTTCGCGACGTTGGCCCACTATCAATTTGTGTCCAGCAATTGTTTACCGCGCCCCCCGCCCGGTCCCCGGAAATCGAGGAAAATCTTCCAATTCCCATTTCGACGGAATCTCTATGATTGGAGAAAAGTCAACTTTCCAAATATCGACTTCGCATGGAAAACCTCGCTCGTTCACATAGAGTGTTGCAACTAACAAGACACCATCAGCATCGTTCGATTTCGCCGTCACTTTGTTGTACCCGTGCTTGGCACCTTCGTACTCTTGCGGAAGGACGATGAGAAAACTCCCCATGCCACCATCATCCATGTCCTGAACGGACAAGGCGCCTGTCGCAAGCAGCGGAGCCACGCTCGGAATATTTCCCAACTCTCCCAAACGTAATAGGAGAATCTTCTCGCGCTCTTCAATTGGACGACTCATTTTTCTCCCGGACGGTTACGCGGCCCACATTGACAGTCCTATCAGATCTCTTAATCGTAGTAAACTTCAGGAACGACGCCCATCGCCTTTTCCATTTGTTCCGCAGTCATACCATCCTTGGCAGTTTCTTTCGCCACAGCGGTCTGAATGTCCTCCGGTTTCGCATATGTCAGCTGCTGATTAAACTTGTCAGGGCAATCCAAGGCGTTTGCCTACACCGCAACACTGTTTTCCCCATACGGCATAATGCTTTGCAGATCTTGAGCGTTCCGACGCGGTGGTCAGCATGTAGTTTCTTGCCCAGATGCGGTTTTCAATGCACTGTAGCTTGCCACACCAATACGCGCGCTACAAATTCTCTACATGTACCTTATAGTCTTGTGAATTTTTGCAGCGCAGTATTCACAACGCCTTGAAACTCGCCGTACGACAAGAGAATTTCAATGATATTGTCGTAGTCTTCTTTAAATCCATATATCAATTTTGCCTGCCCAGCCGATTCCACAAGAAATACATAATATCCATCGTCGGACAAGCTTTCCGCGGAAACAAGGTGTGTGAAATCGATGCTTTCAACGTCGGAGTCGACTGCAGGAAAGGCGCGACTACACAACTCGATATATGCCTCGGTAACTGGCAACCGGAATAAATTATCATCTTCGACGGCGTGGCTCATACAGTGCAGCCGCGAAAGCATTTCTAAGTCAACTGTAAGGGTTGATCGAGTTGACCAGATTAGCTTTCCTCCAATGATGTAGCCAAAACATCCGTTCTTGAATCTGCCAGATGACCAAGAATCAACGGAATCACACCAGATAGCGAATGTATCGGGGTTTCCAGATAGCATCTTACTTTCCTTTAAATCCGAGAGCGCGCTTCACAACAATCGGAATCTTTGAAACGTTCAACGGTGCTGATGAGTCACCTGTTGAGCCTGACCAGTGAAATACACCATTCCCATCTGAAGAGAAACGGTTAATGTTGCCATTCGAATCGATAGGGAGGTTCTGCACATCCGCCGGCTAATTGTGCAGCGTATGCCCTCGAGATCTGACACGAAACTCACACTCCACTTGCAGCCGAGCCGCCACAGACACAGAAAGAGAATCTTCAGACCCCCCAATATAATCTATAGATATCTCTGACCATCACTCGCACATTCGCCCATGCCATCTGGCGATCGCATAAATAATTTCAACAATTACGGTAAAAAACAAAACCCAAAGAAACGCATTAGAAATAATCGAGTTATTAATAGATTGCGCCACAGAAATCGGCATCAATTCCGTATATTTTGATATAAACCAAAATATTTCCGGCAAAAACAGAACCAGAAAATAAACAATGGTTACACCACTTATGCGTACGATTCCCCCAATATAATTGGGAGCGAGAACTATGGAATCAATTTTCTCGTTAAGGCTCATAGAATAGTTACCCTTATTTCATTTAATTATTCCCGGATTTATTCTCATGGCCAGGAATAAACGATGCCCCCCCCTGGACAACTGCACCTCCTGCGGCCCCGGCCAACCCGGGTAACGGATTGCGAACCCCTTGAAGTACGGCGGGAACCGTTGGATTAATTGGCCGGGGAAAGACTATGGGTCTAGCCACTTGTGCAACCCCTTGTGTCAAGGCCGCACCGGCAAGGTAGCCAGCGCCACCCGCGAGTCCACTTATAGCTGACGCATATGCCACGTTGCTGCTCTCGCCGTAGTAAACGTTGTTGAATGTAGTGTTCAAACCCCCGCCAACACCTCCAAGCAAGACATTGTTAATGAGACCCACTTGTGCACCAATTGGACCTGCTACGGCCCCCGAAGCAGCCGCAAATATGGACTGAACTGGCCGAATAGTCCCACCCAGAGCATACTGCCCTGCAGCGTCCATTCCACCGCCAGCAGTTGCTCCAATTGATGCGAAGGTGCCAATGCCAGCGCCTGAAACCGCAAGTGGCGCACCAATTCCCAGAGTAGCTATCACGGGGGCTGCGATGACAGCACCGCCAATGCGATTGTCAATATTGCGTTCGCGCGCGACCGCTGCGTCAACCTGAGCCGATGAGGGCTGAAAAAGTCCATTACCCCGATAGAAATTATTAATCCGATCTTGCGGCAGATGCTTGGCGTACATGCTCGCATCAGCTTTCTGAGTGTCGGTCGCAAAGAACATGTATCCAGGACCGCTCGCCCCATCGGTAGGGAGCATGCCGTAGGCCTGCTTCAGGAAGGCTCGGGCTACTGCATCCTCTTGACCGTCAACTCCGGCTTGCACTTGCCTAAATCCCTGCTGTGCCAGACGTTGCTCTGCATCCGCTTCGCTAATGCCTTGCTGCTGAGCAAAGCGCTTGGCATTGCCCTTGATCCACGTCTGTTCCTTCGGATGCAACTGCCGATTAAACCGATCCACATTCGCCGCCGTCGCAGCCCCTGAACCGCCTCCCACCGCCAACCCAATCCCGCCCGCTGCGACGTTCGACACCAGATTGCCAATCGCATCGTTCAGATCGGCGTTGCCGCTTCCCACGCTGCTGGCAATCGTCTGGCTCAGCTCGTTCAGCGTCTTGCCCGCCAGCGAAGCCGCCCCCGCACCTGCGGCACCCGCGACCGCATTGCCGCCGCCCAGCCCCACGATCAGCGCGCCGCCCGCGGCATGGAGTGCCGCGCGATTCGCTCCACCCTCCTCCCATAGCGCCGCCTCATCCCGATACTGCTGCGCCAACTCCTGATTGCCCGCGTCGCTGGCTTCCTTGGCCTTCGCAAGCGCGGCCCGCTCCTTGCTCCCCGCAATATCCCCTACCGTCTTCGCCACCGCCTCCCCAGCCGCCTGCGCCGCCGCCATCATGTCGGCCTGCTTGCCCAGCACGTTGGCCAGATCCGGGTTCTTGCCCACCGTCGTGTTCGTGTTCGACGTCTCGCGGTTCAGCGTCGCCACGTCCTGCTTCTGGTTGCCCTCATCGTTAATGACGATCGTGCCTGCCGCGACACCCGATTGCGCCACGCCTCGCTGGCTGCCGCTCTCGTGCTGCGGAATCATCGGGCTCACGCCACCGGTGTTCCTGCCTGACGTCGGACCCGAGTTCTTGTCCTCCACCTTCGGCTCGAAGGTGAAGCCACCACTCACCCCCAACGACGTGGCGCTGTAGTCCGACTGGTTCTCCATGTCGCCCCAGGACAGCGTGCCCGTGGACAGCCGGTTCTTGTCCGGGCTGGCCGTGCTCGCGATCACCGCCTCCTTCAGGTCCGTGTTGCCCTTCACATCGAGATCGAAGCCGCCTTCAGCCACACCGCGCTTTCGGCAAGGCAGCGCAAATGTCATTTCGATTTGGAATCGTCGGAGTCTCGGTTGGTCGAATCTTCCAACTCGATAGTCTTCTCGGGCTCGTCATATGTGGCCTTGGCACGGCGCCATGGCGAAGTATCAAAGGGGCGCAGGTGAAGCGCCGAGGCTTTTGCAGAGTATCCGCCAATCGCCATCAAGGCCATACCAAGAGATATTCCAAAAATCCTGATCGACCCATAATAATACTCAACAAATGCATAAACGACAGTTATTCCAATTAAAAATAGAACTACGCAAACAATCCCTCTTAAATTCCCATCCCTAACAAACAAGCCCATATAAAACTCCAACAGTATTTATTTGTTTATGAAATTATTAATATCATTAGCGGGCCTTGAACCCTTAAATGATTCCATTACCTCATTGACTCCCGGGCTCAATGCAGGACCGACAACCGGAATCTTGCTTGAAAGATCTACGCCGAGTGATGTAGTTGTTTCAATAACCATTTGACCAACGTTTGGTTTTACTGCTTGAACGATCGCAGTCGCCCCCAGATTTACAACTGCCCCACCTGCCGCAACAGCCTCCGCAAGCGGCACATGCGGAGGCGTTGAGCGCCCCGCCGGCCTGCACCGTGCCCTGGCCATTGTTGATCGCCCCCGCCGACTGAAGCGTCATCGCCCCCTGCGAAACGAGCTGGCCGCCTGCATTCGATATGCTGCCCGCCGTCAGGGTGGTCGCACCCCGACTCGACATCTGACCACGGTCGTTCACAACCACGCCCGACGCATTGGCCGTCAATCCAGCGCCCGCCGTATTCGTAGCGCCCGTCAGGTCGAGATCGCCCGCTGAGGCCGTCAGATCCAGGTTGCCGACCGCAGACGTCTGACTGCCGGCCAAGGTCACGCTCCCCCCTCGAAGCGTGGCATTGCCGCTGGCCTGATTGCGCCCCGTGGCGGTCAACGTGCCGGTGGCCGACACCACCAGGTCCGCCGGCGCGGCCACCGTGCCATCCTGATTCACGCCTGCCGCCAGCGTGCCCGTCGAGTTCACACTGCCGCCCTTGACATCGAGCTGCTGCTGCGCCGCGAGCGTGCCGGTGTGACTCAACACACCATCGGTATCGAGCGAGACGGCTTGCGTGGCGTAGGTGGTACCGGAATTGTCGATACCATCGCGCGCGTGGGCGGTGAGGTTGCCACTCGCGTTGGTCTGACCGGCCAGCACCAGTTTGCCTTGCGTCGTCAATGTCAGATCGCCCGCTTGCGCGGCGGCGATGCCGCGCAGCGACACGCCTACGCCCTGCTCCGTCGAGGCCAGCAGGATCTTGTTGGCGTACATCCCACCCAGTTGCGCCACGTCGATGCCCTGCGCTGGGCCCGGGCCCAGGCCCGCGCCAGCGATCGGATTGATACGCAGCGTGTCGTGGTCCACCTGGTTCGCACCGGCGATCACGTTGAGCCGGTTGGCATACAGCGAGGCATTGGCCTGCACGGCACGTGCGATCAGATCCACCTGATCGACATTGGCGGCGTTCATGCCCGCGCCCTGCACCAGGATCTGGCCGCCCGTCACCCTGAAGGCGTCGAGGCTGCCGCTGCCCCCGAATACCGGCGTGCCCGTCGTCAACGTCGCGCGGCTGGTATTGATGAAGCCGAGGCCGTTGACCATCAAGCCATTGGGATTGGCGATCACGACTTCCGATCTGGCGCCGGCAACCTCGACATAACCCTGCAATTGACTCGGCATCGTGCCGGTCACCTGGTTCACGATAATGCGTGCACCCTGACCCGGCAGCAGATTCGGATTGCCGTTGATATAGCCGGCTTGTTGTGTCGCGACGATCGTCGGCGAATTGTTGAGAATGGCGCCAGGCTTGTTGACGTCGAATTGTGAATAGTGATTAAGAGAGACCCCTGCCGCCGAGGGACGCGTGATATCGACCTGCGGCAAGCCATTGGCGGTCTGTCCGACCGTCGGACGATGGGCGCCCGCATTCGGATCGGCCACGATCTGCGCCACGGCCTTTACCGGCACCCCCATTGCTATCCACACGCCCAGCGTGATCGCCGGCAATGCAAAACGCACGGTGGCAGCGCGCGCCGCCGGCATTCCACGGCCGGCGTGACGGCCCTTGCCCCGATTGGCCGCACTTTCCTGTACGGCCACAAGCATTCCATGCGCCGCGTTGAACACGAGGCGGTACAGATTGGTATTCATAACCCTGCGATTCCCGACGAAACGACAAACGGGGACGTTTGATCCCCAAACCAGCCTCCGTGCTTTGCGGAGGCATGTAGTCGACAGGCATGCCAGCCAATGGCACAGCCAGACCTGCGCGGTTTAAAGGCCAGCATATGAGTCGCGTCTATCCGCCGAAGGTTAAATTCGACGGATATTTGCGTTCACGCAATTTGCGGCCGGAGGGGGCGGGGAAACCAGAACGTGGAGCGTAGCTCGTGCGCGACGATTTTTTAATAGTAAGAATTTGAAAAACGCGCAAAGCACGCATCACGCATTGATGCCGTAATGCTTCAGAGAAGTGGAAATACTACGAGGAAAGCAGGCGAAAGAAAGGGACTGGCAAATGGACCTGAACGCAAAGCACACTCAATGCACGGCTCAAGAATTTTCTTAAATCGATGCTCAGCGATTCTTTGTCGCTTTGACCAAGCATTCAGACAATTTATCGAAGTGACGCAGCGCCGCCTGTGTCAGGTCGACCTGCTTGCGACGCGCGTCTTCGGTGTCCGCGAGTTCGATCCAACCCTTCTCGCGCATCGACTTCAGCCGCGCGTGCAGCGTCGCGGGCGAGCCAAATTCGGCGTGGCCGATCATGTCGCGCACGCACAGCGACTGGCCAGCCTGACCGGCGCGTGCCACGAACTCCAGAATGCGCTGCTCCAGCGGGTCCAGCGCCGGGAGCGTGGGCAGGCCACGCACGGCGTCGGCAAGTTGCAGGAAGCGCAGGTAGATATCAGCGGGTCTGGTCATACGAACAACCTCGGCCGGGGCGCGGAACATTGACGGAGAACGGATGCGTTATCATCCGCCGGTCCCCAATTTGGTACCGGCCGGATTCTACGTCAATGCCTCACCTCCGTCTGCAACTCGCCATGGTCCTGGCGACGATCGTCATGTTCGCGCTGACGCTGGCGGCCAACGGATGGCTGTTCCCGCAACTGGAACTGATTCCCGGCATCAACTGGATCTACCTGCCTGCGGGCGTGCGGCTGGTCGCGACACTGCTGTTCGGCGGAGCCGGCGCGGTGGGCCTGCTGATCGTTTCCTGGCTCGTCTGCTTTCTGTACCTGTTTCCGGATGACTTCAGCCGCGCGTTCATGGGCGGCATCCTGGCGACGGTCGCGCCCTATCTCGTGTACAAGCTGGCGCAGCACTGGTTTGGCCTGCGGGCGTCGCTGGCCAACCTGACGCCGAAACGCCTGCTGGCCTGCATCGTGGCGTACTCGGTGGCCAGCCCGCTGCTGCATCACATCTGGTTCTATCTGCACGGCGGTGCCGACCACGTCGTGCAGAGCTTCTTCGTCATGTTTATCGGTGACCTGTCTGGCACGCTGATCGTGATCTACACGATCAAGGGCTTGCTCGCGCTCATGCCGCGCCGGCCGACAACAGACGCCCGATGTACCTTCCCAGAGCAATCTGCAGGACATCGGAATTGATGCCGTCCGTACCGCCGAGCAGCGGCACGATCACCAGTTTCGTCCCGTCCTTCGTGAAGACGCGCAGCCGCTTGGGCAGATCGGCCGGCTGCAGGATCACTTCCTCTCCCACAACGCCAGCGAAACCGAACGCGCTTCGATAGTCCTCGGCATGCTGATGGCCAAAGCAAACGATGATCTTCGGCGTCATGTGACGCGCAAGCCTCGTGACGAACTCGAATCGTCCGCGTTCCCGACATAGCGCCGCATAGCGCGGGAGCGTGCGTGGCACGCCGAACGTATCGTGCGGTGTGCGCCCGGATGCCGAATCTTCGGCGCGGGCGAATGCCGGATAGAGACTCAGCCAGAATTCGTTACCCGCCGGCCCGTAAAGCCGCTCCTGGAAATACTCCTTCCAGTCCGGCACACCAGGCCCAGTGGCAGGCGTGTGCACCGCGGCCAGAATCCGTGCGATTTTCTGATGACTCTGCCATTTCGGCATCTCGTCCCGATTGCGCTGACGAAAATCCGCATTCCAGACGACGGGCATCGGCAACGGCTCTGGCGATGCGGCGATTGGCGAGCCCGCCAGACGTGAGGTTGCCTCGCACAGCCAGACTGGCGATTCAGGATTGCCCTGCATTCCGGCATATGAAGCCAGAAAAGCGTCCAGACCCGGCTTGCGATCGCAGGCGGACACACCCGCCCCATCCGTTTGCGCCGCCGGGGTTGCGCCTATGAACGCGGGATACCCGCCCCAACTCGAACAGCCTTCCACTGCATGACCCCCAGACTCTCTGCCGTACCCGTTTTAATCGTTATAAAAAGTATAACAATCAGATCTGCACGGCGTCTTATGAAGTTGGTACTTCATACAGAATGTCGGTCGCCTGCAACAGGTGGGCTGTCATCAAGGTGTATTCTCTCGGCCATGCCGGCGCCCGAAGAAAACAGAAGATCCTGACCCAGCCCCCGCACGAACACCCATGATCACACGGCCTCAACTGCACTGGTTCCGGATGCTGTTCGTCCTGCGCGGGTCCGTGCTGCCGGCAATCGCGCCGCAACTGCTCGGCGTCACGCTGTTCTCCGCGCTCATCACCGCGTTTCACGGGCGGATCTGGGACTGGAAGGTATCGCTGAATTTCGTCCCGTTCTCGCTGATCGGGCTAACACTGGCCATCTTTCTGGGCTTTCGCAACAGCACCAGCTATGCGCGCTACTGGGAAGGACGGACGCTCTGGGGCAGCGTGCTGATCGAGTCGCGGTCGCTTGTGCGGCAGGCGCTGACGCTGACGTCGGACCCCGATGCAGCCCGGCAACTCGCCCACCGGCTCTGCGTCTTCGTGCACACGTTGCGCCATCAACTGCGCGGCACGGATCCGGCGGCCGATATCGCGCCGTTCGTCGATACCGCCACCAGCCAGCGCATGCGCGACGCCCGGTTCAAACCCGCCATCGCCTTGCTGATCGCCGGCGAATGGCTGGGCGAGCAGCTACGCCTGGGAAAGCTGTCGCCGTCGCTGGCGTTGCCGATGGAAAACGCGCTGAGCCATCTGGGCAGCGCGCTGGGCGGATGCGAGCGCCTTGCCAGCACGCCGATTCCGTTCACCTACTCCGTCATCATCCACCGCTGCATCTATCTCTACTGCGTGCTGCTGCCGTTCGGGCTGCTCGACACGATCGGCCTGATGACGCCGGTGATCGTCTGCTTCATCGCCTATACGTTCTTCGCGCTGGAAGCGCTCAGCGCGGAGATCGAGGAGCCCTTCGGCGAAGAGCCCAACGACCTGGCGCTGGCCACCATGTCCTACATGATCGAATCGACCGTGCTGGAGATGGTGGGCGAGCAGCCGCTTAGCCCCCGGCCGGTCAGCGACGGCTATATCCAGACCTAGGCCGGGGAATCACCTCGTATCAACACGTCTCGCAGCACATCAGCGCGCGTCCTTCGGCTTGTCTCCCTTGGGCCAGTCGTTCGCACGCGCGGCGTAGTCCGGGCGCGGCTGCGCCGTGAAATATGCCGCCACGTCGAGCGCATCCTGCGCCGACAGCGTGCCACCCTGGCCTAGCGGCATGTTGTGCTTGACGAAGGCCGCGGCCGTGTACATCCGCGCCATGCCCGCGCCGATATTGAACGAGTCCTTGCCCCAGACCGGCGGGAACACGTAGCCGCCCTGAGGATTCTTCATGCCCTGGCCGTCGGCGCCGTGGCACGACGCGCACTGCGCCGCGTAGACGGCCTTGCCGTGCTCGCGGTTCGGCACGAGCGCGGTGTCGATCTTCTCGAAGCCACGGCCGGTAACGTTGGCGCCGACCGGTACGCCGAAGGAGAGCCACTTCATATAGGCCATGATCGCGTTCATCTCGGCGGAGTCGAACGCCAGGGGCTTGCCGTTCATCGAACGCTGGAAGCAGTCGTTGACGCGCTCCTGCAGCGAGATCAGTTTGCCGCTGCGCGAGCGGTATTCGGGGAACGCGCCCGACAGCCCCACCCAAGGCGAGGCATAGGCCGTCGTGCCGCCGTTCAGGTGGCAGTTCGTGCAGTTCAGCCCGTTGCCGACGTTCTTTGGCAACTGCTTATGGGTATCGGTGAGCAACTGCTTGCCACGGCGGACAGCATCGCCGACCGGCCCGGTTGGAATCGATGCCTCGTCGGGAACGACCAGGGGCACGGTCTTCTCCGCATGCGATACGAACGGCGCGCATGCCGCCATGGCGACAAACGCCAGAACACCCAGTTTTGTCCGGTTCACTTTGTTCTCCTCGGTTTATATGTGAACGATTTGTTGGCTTGCCTACCCTCAGACTGCAAGCACGACCTTGACCACCATGCCGATGGCGATCAGTCCTGCGACCACAGCGAAGCCCTGCTGCAGCCGCTGACCGCTCAGGCGGCTGGCGAAGAGCCTGCCGACGAGCATCCCGAGCATCGCGCCGGCCGCGAACGGCGCGGCGACATGCCAGTTCATATTGCCGGCCAGCGCGGTGGACACCACGCCCGAAGCGGACACCAGCGTGATCACGGCCAGCGATGTGGCCACGATCGTCTTGACCGGCGCGTTGGTCGCGCGGCGCAGCGCGGGAACGATCACGAAACCGCCACCTACGCCCAGCAGACCGGAGAGAAAGCCCGCGCCGATACCCGACGCCGCCAGCGCGCGCGTGCAGGATGCCGTCCAGACGAAGCGACCCGTCGCGTCATCGAGTTGGCAAGGTGGTGGCGGTCCCTGCGGCAGCATGGCGGTTGAGGCCGTTGAGGCCGTTGAGGCCGCTGAGGCCACTGAGGCCGCCGAGGCCACTGGTTGCGGCGCGCGGCTCTGCCTGAACATGCGCACGGCCACCCAGCCCAGCACGATCGCGAACAACACGGTCAGCGGGCCGTTCGGCACCCGGTGCGCGAGCCATAGCCCGACGGGCGAGGCCAGCACGCCGCTTGCCGCCATCATGGCGGCGGCCCGATAGCGCACGATACCCGCGCGGAGCCCGATCAACGCACCAACCGCAGCCGACACGCCAACCGCCAGCAGCGCGATCGGGCCGGCTTCAGCCATGCGCAGATGCAAACCGAATACCAGCAGTGGCACGGCAAGAATGGCGCCACCAGCGCCGGTCAGCGCCAGGATCAGGCCCACGATGGCGCCCAGAGAGGCGCCCACGGCATAGATCGATTCCATCAGGACAAACGCTGGGGGGGCGAGCGTAAGAATTTTTGTAAGGCGCCAATCATTACAAATTCCGTGCCACCTACGCGCGCGGCCGGGAACCCCCATGGAACAAGGGCTCGACGCGGAATGCGCGGATTGCGAAAGCGGCATCGGCGCTGCCAGCGCGCGGCAGTGCTGCCACGATGGCAGCACGTGGCAGCCGATTGGCAGTGGGGGGAACCCCGAACGACACCTATTCGATGCCCAGGGCCTTGAGCCGGCGATAGAGGGTGCGTTCGCTCATGCCGAGCGATTGGGCAAGCGCGCGGCGCGTGCCAGTGAAGTGGCTTGCGTGGAAACGCAGCGCCTCGTCGTCATCCTGCCGTGGCGCCTGCGTGCGATACGCGGACGGCGGCACGAAGCGGACCGAAGACACACGGGCCTCGCCCATTCCCGGCGGCAGATCCTTCACGCGGATCACACCGTCGTCAGCATAGAGACGGGCGCGCTCCAGCACGTTGCGCAGTTCGCGAATATTGCCCGGCCAGTGGTGGGCGCGCATGCGCGCGAGCGCCTCGGGACTCAGCCGCAGCGGGTCCTTGCTCCGATTGCCGCGCGCCAGAATCGACTCCGCCAGCAGCGCGATATCGTCCAGGCGCTCTCGCAGCGATGGCAGGTGGATCGGGAATGCCGCGATCCGGAAGTACAGATCCTGGCGAAACAGCCCCTGCGCCACCATCTGCTCGAGCGGCTTGTGCGTGGCGGCAACCAGCCGGAAGTTCGACTGCAGCGTCTCGACGCCACCCACGCGCCGGTAAGTACCCGACTCGATCAGGCGCAGCAGCTTGACCTGCATCGCCAGCGGCACATCGCCCATTTCATCGAGGAATAGCGTGCCGCCCTCGGCCGTCTCGACCAGCCCCGGCTTGCGCGCCTGCGCCCCGGTGAACGCGCCCTTCTCGTAGCCGAACAGTTCACTCTCGAACAGGGTCTCCGTCAGGCCCGAGCAATCGACCACGACGAACGGCCCGCTGGCGCGGTCGCTGGCCTCGTGTACGGCGCGCGCGAACATCTCCTTGCCAGTGCCCGATTCACCGAGCAGCAGCACCGGTAACGACGACGGCGCTACGCGCTGCACGGCCTCCAGTGCGTGATTGAAGGCCTCCGAGCGCCCCACCAGCCCTTCCGCGCTCGGCCGCGCCGATGCGCTTCGCACGGTGTTCAGGCGCTCGACGTAAGCCACCACCTGGTGGTTGTCGTCGAGGATCGGGCGCAGCTCCACGTTCACATGCTCGGGGCCACGCGGGGTGTGATGGATGTGAAGGACGCGATCCGGCCCACGGGTCTCAAACGCCTTGCGCATCGGACAGTGTTCGCCTGCCTGATCGCAGGGCACGTCATAGCCGTGCGAGACGCGGTAGCAGGGTTGGCCCAGATAGGGGCGTTCCACCGCGCCAAACTGGCGGCGGTAGGCCGTATTGGCAGCGAGGATGCGGTAGTCGGTATCCAGCACGATCGTCGGCTGGCTTTCCTGTTCCAGGTAGGACAACAGTCCCTGGAGTGTGGTGGGGCGATCCATAGGGGCGGGGGGCGGGGGCGGGTAAAACAAGGGCGCCATTCTGCCAAGTTCTGCCAACACTGCCAAGTTGGCAGTGACCCGAGGTGCCTGACAGTCCACGCTCCGCACGCGCAGGAAGCGAAATCCCTTGGAAATCATCGCCTTGTGGCGCACAGGCAGCATGGCACGGGTTTTGAGTCATTGCCCCGATCAAAAAACGGAAACGCCAACACACATGACAACACAGATGGTCATCGAAGCCTTCTTCGACCCCGATACGTGGACCCTGAGCTACCTTGTGCTCGACCGCGAGAGCCAGCAGTGCGCGCTGATCGACAGCGTGCTCGACTACGACCCGAAATCCGGCCGTACCCGAACCGCCAGCGCAGACCGCATGATCGACCGCGTGCAGACGCTCGGTGCCAGCGTGCAGTGGATTCTGGAAACCCACGTGCATGCCGACCATCTGTCCGCCGCGCCCTACCTAAAGGCCAGGCTCGGCGGCCAGATCGCCATCGGCAGCCATATCACCACGGTGCAGAAGGTGTTCGGCACGCTGTTCAACAGCGGTCCGGAATTCGCGCATGACGGCAGCCAGTTCGACCGTCTGCTGCAGGACGGCGACACGCTCTCGATCGGCAGTCTGCAGGTGCGCGCCATGCACACCCCCGGCCACACACCGGCCTGCATGACATACGTGATCAGCAACGGCAAGGACACCGCGGCATTCGTTGGCGACACGCTGTTCATGCCCGACTACGGCACCGCCCGCTGCGATTTCCCCGGTGGCGATGCGCGCACGCTCTACCGCTCCATCAACAAGGTGCTGAGCCTGCCCGCCGATACGCGCCTGTACATGTGCCACGACTACCAGCCCGGCGGACGCGAGCTGCTGTTCATGTCAACGGTCGCGGACGAGCGCGCCAGCAACATCCATGTGCGCGATGGCGTGAGCGAGGACGAGTTCGTCGCGATGCGCCAGGCCCGCGACGCCACGCTGTCCATGCCCACGCTGATCCTGCCGTCGGTGCAGGTCAACATGCGCGCCGGCGAAATGCCGCCCCCGGAAGCCAACGGCACGCGCTATCTGAAGATCCCGATCAACGCGCTTTGAGTCTTCGCCCCAGATTCGACAAGGAAAAAACATGCAATCGCGCCCCCTCGCCCTCACCCCCCAGACACCCCTCGCGCAGGCCGATGCCAGCCACGCCGTCGTCATCATCGGCGGCGGCGCCGCGGGCATTGCCGTGGCATCCAGCCTGCTGGCACGCAAGCCCGGCCTCGACATCGCCATCATCGACCCGGCCGACATCCACTATTACCAGCCGGGCTGGACACTGGTGGGCGGCGGCGTATTTGAACCCGCGCATACCGCGCGCACGATGGCTTCGGTCCTGCCGCGCGGTGTGTCGTGGATCAAGGCCACTGTCACGGGATTTGAACCGGAAGCCAACGCGGTGATGCTGGAAGGCAACCGCGTGGTCAAGTACGAGCACCTGGTGGTTTGCCCCGGCCTGAAGCTGGACTGGGACGCTATCGAAGGCCTGCCGCAGGCGCTCGGCCGCAACGGCGTCACGTCCAACTATCGCTACGACCTGGCGCCATATACCTGGAAGCTCGTGCAGGAACTCGTGCGCAAGCAGGGCGGCAAGGCACTGTTCTCGCAACCCCCGATGCCGATCAAGTGCGCGGGCGCGCCGCAAAAGGCCATGTACCTCTCGGCCGATGCGTGGCGCCGTGCCGGCGTGCTCGATCGCGTGGACATCCAGTTCTGCAACGCGGGCAATGTGCTGTTCGGCGTGGCGGACTACGTGCCTGCGCTGATGGAGTACGTCGAACGCTATGCCATTGACCTGAACTTCGGCGAAACGCTGGTTGCCGTCGACGGCCCGGCACGTTGCGCCACATTCCGCCGCGCCAACGCCGATGGCACGACGGCACTGGTGACGCGCGAGTTCGACATGCTGCACGCCGTACCGCCGCAGAAGGCGCCCGACTTCATCCGTTCGAGCCCGCTGGCCGACGCCGCCGGCTGGATCGACGTGGACCCCGCCACGCTGCGTCATACGCGCTTCGCCAACATCTTCGGTCTCGGCGACGCCGGCAACACGACCAATGCGAAGACGGCTGCCGCCGCCCGCAAGCAGGCGCCGGTGGTGGCGCACAACCTGCTGGCCGAGCGCGGCGCGGCGCGGGGCGAAGCGCGCTATGACGGCTACGGCTCGTGTCCGCTCACTGTCGAACGCGGCAAGATCGTGCTGGCCGAGTTCACGTACGGCGGCAAGGTCGCGCCGACATTCCCGAGCTGGTTCATCGAAGGCAAACGGCCCTCGCGCATGGCATGGTGGCTCAAGGAGCGGATTCTGCCGCCGCTTTACTGGCGCGGGATGCTCAAGGGCCGCGAATGGCTCGCGAATCCCGAACTTCAGGGCCGCTAAGCCAGCCACGGCCATCCTGTAGTAAAAAGGCGGGATCGTGCGCGAACGCGCACGCCATCGACCAATGCCATGGCAACGCGCGCTCCCGCCAGCACCCTGCGACAGATCCCGTCCGGCATCTGGATGCTTGGATGCGTCAGCCTGCTGATGGATATCTCCTCGGAGATCATCCACAGCCTGCTGCCCGTCTTCATGGTCACCACGCTCGGCGCCAGTGCGCTGGCCGTGGGGCTGATCGAAGGCGCGGCCGAAGCCACCGCCCTGATCGTCAAGGTCTTCTCGGGCGTCCTCAGTGATTACCTCGGCAAGCGGAAGACGCTGGCCGTGCTCGGTTATGGGCTCGGCGCGCTGTCCAAGCCGCTCTTCGCGGTGGCGCCCGGCGTCGGCACGATACTGGCGGCACGCCTGTCCGACCGCATCGGCAAGGGCATTCGCGGCGCGCCGCGCGATGCGCTGGTGGCCGATATCGCGCCCGCTCATCTGCGCGGCGCGGCGTTCGGGCTGCGGCAGGCACTCGACACGGTTGGCGCATTCCTCGGCCCTTTGATCGCGATCGGGCTGATGATGCTCTGGGCGAACGACTTCCGCGCCATCTTCTGGGTGGCGGTGGTGCCCGGCGTGCTGTCCGTTGCCTTGCTCGCATTCGGCGTGAAGGAACCGCAAACCCAGACCGGGGACAAGCGTGTGAATCCGATCCGGCGCGCCAACCTCGCGCGGCTCGGCCCGGCCTACTGGGGCGTGGTTGCCGTGGGCACCGCCTTCGCGCTGGCCCGATTCAGCGAGGCATTCCTGATCCTGCGCGTCCAGCAGGAAGGGCTGCCGCTGTTCATGGCGCCGCTGGTGCTGGTAACGATGAACGCAGTCTTCGCGGTCACGGCCTATCCGTTCGGCAAGCTCGCGGACAACTGCAGCCATGACAAGCTCCTGGTGGCTGGCCTGGCCGTACTGATCGCCGCGGATACGGTGCTCGCACTCGGCTCGCACTGGAGCATCGCACTGGCCGGTGTCGCGCTGTGGGGCCTGCATATGGGCATGACCCAGGGATTGCTGGCCACGATGGTCGCCGATGCAGCACCTGCGGATCTGCGTGGCACTGCATTCGGCGTTTTCAATCTGGCCAGCGGGCTGGCGTTGCTGGTAGCCAGTGTCATGGCCGGCTGGCTGTGGGACCGGCACGGCGCCGCCGCCACGTTCCACGCCGGCGCGGGCTTCTGCGTGCTGACCATCGCACTGCTGATCCACCGGTTTCGCAACCGCCCCGCCTCCGGGGCGGCCACCCGCTGAGATTCAGCTGAGCGCCTTGCGAAGGCAACCTTCCTGTTCGTGTTGCACAACTTACGGATTGTCACGACTCCGGCGTCAACGGCGACCGCTCGCGTGCCGTTTTTTCCGGTAAGCACGACGCATTGTCGAGCTAACAATCTCCCAGGAGTTGACATCATGAAGAAGCTGTTCGCTGCTCTCGCATCCGTCGCTTTCGTCGGTACCGTTTTCGCGCAGACCGGCGCACCGGCTGCCGCCTCGGCCACCCCGTCGAAGTCGGAACCGGCGCAGGCTCAGGCCAGCGCCCACAAGGACAAGGCCGACGTTCATACCGGCACGCACAAGTCCACCGCCAAGGGCACGCATCACAAGGCCAAGGCCACGACCGACATGGCGAAGTCCACTGACACCACCGGCGCGACGGCCGGCGCTGCCAAGACCGCTGCTCCGGACAACTCCAAGAAGCAGTAAGCCCCGGCGTCGAGTTATCGGGGGGTTCACCGCCACGGTCAAGGCGAATGCCGTGGCGGCGACGCTCGAACCACGGGCTCTTGCGGAGAGCGCAAGCGAGAGGAAGGTCTCCGCGCTTGCCTCTCCGCTTTGTCATCCGATCATCTGTGCGACCATGACGGCATGTCTCCACGACTTAATGAAGCGAAGCGGTTCTGGCTAGACGCGGGGCCGCAGACAGTGCAAGTAGTACGGCAAGGCCCCGCAACGACGCCAGAATCTTTTTGAAATGACTTCTTAGCCCCGGGATCAGCATGCTCACCGTACACGCCATCCATCTGCTGCACGAAGCCGCCTTCGGCACGCTTGCCACGCAATCGTCCGTCCTGGCCGGCTATCCCTACGCCACCGTGGTGCCCTACGTCACGGACCACGCGCATCAACCGGTCATCTGCATCAGCGCCCTGGCCGAACACACGAAGAACCTGCTCGCGGATACGCGGATGAGCCTGTCGGTGCTGCAGCCGGACGCCACGGATGTGCAGGCCGCCAGCCGGCTGACGATCGTTGGAGACGCGGAACGCTTCGAGCCTGCTACTGCCCTGCGCGACCGCTACCTGCGCTATGAGCCCGGCGCCGAACGTCTGCTGGCGCTCGATTTCGCGTTCTTCCGGCTGAAGCCGCTCAAGGTACGGTTCATCGCCGGCGTCGGCAGGATGGGTTGGGTGGAACAAGCCGATCTGGACGCTGTGCCCACGCTCCCCGCGCAAGAAGAAGCCGATCTCGTGAGCAGAATGTCCCGCCTGGTTCCCGAAAGCGTGCGCGTGCTCGGCATCGATCCGCTCGGCGTCGACGTCGAGATCAATGGGCGCCGCCACCGACATCGTCTTGCCGGCACGGCGCCGATCGACGAAGCCATCCAGGCCGCCACTCACGCGATCACGGCGATCACGGCGGCGCGGCAATGATGGCTTGACCGGCCGGCACTGCCCGCGCAAACGTGCTGAAGCGCTGACGCGCGATATGCAGCAGCACGCACCCGCCGGTCGCTGGCTTGGACTTTTCGCGTGCGGTGCCCTATCACATACCAGTGATGGGGACCGAAGCGACCATCGTGCAGAGCAGCATTCCCCGCGCGGCGCACCCGACCTTACCCTTTGGGGAAATTGCAGGCATCCGGATCTCATCCCATAGTCGTACAGGTACGCTGACAACTACTGCGGCCAGACCATGATCCACCATTGGATGCAACGCTTGGCGCCCACCATCGGCGCCGCCCTGCTCGCCGGCATGGCCCTCGTGGCAACCAGCGTCATGGCCCAGGAAAAGCCCGCTCCTGCCCCCGCGCCGTTCAAGGCCGAGGAGATCGAGGCACTGGTCGCGCCGATCGCGCTCTATCCCGATACCGTGCTGTCGCAGGTGCTGATGGCGTCGACCTATCCGCTGGAGATCGTCTATGCCGCCCGCTGGGTGAAGTCGCACCCCGGCGAGAAAGGCGATGCCGCGGTCAAGGCCGTGCAGAACGAATCGTGGGACGTCAGCGTCAAGTCGCTGGTGGCATTCCCGCAGATCCTCGAACCGATGTACGACAAGCTCGACTGGACCCAGAAGCTCGGTGACGCATTCCTGGCCCAGGAGAAGGATGTGCTCGCAGCGGTACAGCGACTGCGCGCGCGTGCCCGCGATGCCGGCAATCTGCAATCGAACGAGCAGCAACGCGTGATCGTCGAGCCGGCGACCACGCCGGGCGCGGTGTCGCAGACTATCGTGCGGATCGAGCCGGCCAACCCGGAGGTGATCTACGTGCCCGCCTATGACCCGGCGGTGGTCTATGGCGGCTGGGCCTATCCCGCCTACCCCTATTACTACTGGCCACCCTACCGGGCGTACTACCCGGGCTACGCGTTCGGCAGCGGCCTGGCATTCGGGTTCGGTCTCGCCGCCGCGGCAGCCATCTTCGGTGACTGCAACTGGGGCGGGGGCGACGTCTACGTCGACCACCACAAGGCCACCAACATCGACCGCAATTTCGATCGCAATGGTGGGCAAGGTGGCCAGGGCAGCAGTCGATGGGAGCACAGCGTCGATCATCGCAAGGGCGTTGCCTATCGCGATAACGCCACGCGCGAACGCTTCGGCCGCGAGCAGGCTGGCGCCGCCGACCGGCGCGCCAACTACCGTGGCCGCGATCCGGGCGCCGGCAATCGCGCCGGGGTTTCCGACCGCATGGCCGGCGGCAACCCATCAGCCTCGGACCGCATGAACGGCGGCAACCGCGCGGGCACGTCCGACCGACCCGCGACGGCGGATCGCGCGGCGGCAGGCAACCGGGCCGGCACCGCCGACCGCGCACAAGCCGCCGACCGCTACAGCGCGGGATTCGGCGGGCGGGACAACGGCTTCCAGGGCGTCGGCAATGGCGCCGGCACGCAGAACAACACCAATCGCGGCAGTTCCAGCATGCAGTCCTCGGGCTTCAATCGCGGCGGCGGATATTCGGGCGGCGCGCGCGGCGGTGGCGGCGGTTTCGGTGGCGGCCGCGGCGGCGGTGGACGTCGATAAGCGGAGGCAACCATGACACTGACGACGCCAATCCGCGCAACACTTCGCCGCACCCTGTGCACGCTGCTGCTGGGTGCAGCCGCGAGCCTGACGCCCGCGGCGCACGCCAACGAGGTCTTTGCCACGCCCGAGGCCGCGATGACCACCTTCGGCAACGCCGTCATCAACGACGACGAGCCGACGCTGCAGAAACTGTTCGGCGGCAAGTTCCGCGACATCATTCCGCCGGTGGGCGCCGAGGTCCGCAGCAAGTTCCTGACAGCCTGGGGCAAGTCCCACGCTGTCGATCAGAAAGAGAATCGCGCCTATATCGACGTGGGAGACGACGGCTGGACCTTCCCCATTCCGCTGGTGAAGGGCAGCAAGGGCTGGCAGTTCGACACGCTGGCCGGCGTGGAGGAAATGCGGGTGCGCAGGGTGGGCCGCAACGAGCTGGCCGTCATCCAGACCATGCTGGCGATCACCGACGCACAGGCCGAATACGCGCTGACGCTGCACGACGGCAGCAAGACGCTGGTGTACGCATCGAAGCTGTCGAGCACGCCCGGCAAGCAGGACGGCCTCTACTGGGCCTCCGCGCCCGGCGAGCCACAGAGCCCGCTAGGCGCAGCGTTTCGCGGCGCGGGAACGAGCCATGCCAGCAAGGATGGCTATTACGGATATCACTACAAGCTGCTGGACGCGCAAGGCCCCAACGCCCCGGGCGGGGCCTACAGCTATGTGGTCAATGGCAAGCTGTTCGGCGGTTTTGCCGTGCTGGCATGGCCGGCGCGTTATCAGGACACCGGCGTCATGAGCTTCATGGTCAGCCACGATGGCCAGGTCTACGAGCGTGACCTTGGCGCCGACAGCGCGGTCAAGGCCAAGGAGATCCGGACCTTCGATCCGGGGGCGGGATGGCGGAAGGTGGCGCCGTAGCAGGGTAGTAGGGTCGCAGCGTCACCTTCCGCTTCTCTGAATCACTCCTTCGGAATACCCGCGATTTCCGCGGCCTTCGTCCAGCGCTGGATTTCGTCGAGCTGGTATTTCCGCAGCACCTCCGACCCACCCGCGAAGATCTGGCCGTTGGTACGGCCCACGAACTCGGCCGCTTCCTTGCTGCTGATGATCTCGACCGTGGCATCGCTGAGTTTCTTGACGATCGCCGGCGGCGTCTTCGCCGGCGCGAACAGCGCCACCCAGCTCACCATGTAGTAGTCCTTGTAGCCGAGTTCCTGCAGCGTCGGCACATTAGGCTCCAACGGCAGCCGCTTGTCGCCGCCCACGGCAATGATGCGCGTCTTGCCGGCCTGCGACAGTGCGGAAGCGGCAAGGTAGTCCGACATCGCGAAGTCCACCTGGCCACCGGCGAGATCCGCGACAGCCGGGGCAGCGCCCTTGTACGGAATGGCCACGGCAGTGATACCGGCCTGCTTCATGAACAGCTCGGTGGCGATCTGGTACGACGCGGAACCCGAGCCATAGCTGAGCTTGCCTGGCTTCGCCTTGGCGGCGGCCACCAGATCGGCCACGGTCTTGTAGGGCGAATCGGCGCGCACCGACAGGATCATCGCCCCGTAGTAAAGCCGCGCCACGGGCGCGAAATCGCGTACCGGGTCATAGGGCAGCGTCTTGAACTGGACCACGTTGGTCGCCATCGGCGAATTGCTCGCCACAAACAACGTGTAGCCATCCGGGTCCGCCTTCGCCACCGCCTGCGCGGCGATGAAGCTGTTGGCACCCGGGCGATTTTCCACCACGAAAGGCTGGCCGAAACGCGCCTCGAGTTTCTGGGCCAGGAACCGCGCGCTGCTGTCCGAGCCCGTGCCAGGCGGGAACGACACCACGATCTTGACGGGCTTTCTGGGGTAATTATTCGCGTTGGCGTGTGCCAGCCCGGAGACCCCGAGCGTGGCAATCAGACAGGCGAGAAGCAAACGCCGCATATCTACAGTCTCCTTCTTCGGGGTGATACGTGCCACCCGCTTTCATCATGAAAGAAGAAGCGTAAGGGAAGCGTGCGGCATGTCGCAATGCACACGGAGGCATATTCGTTATGCGCACGTCGGCATGGCACACCGTTACGCTGCACTGCCGCATGCGCGGTGAATTTCCGTTATCTCACGGCTGCGATAGGCGCGTCTGGAAGGCCACTGCTAACCTCGGCTCACTCTCAAAAATCGCAAGGAGACAGAGTTGGAGATAGCCAGCAAGGTCGTGATACGGCCAGCCGATCCCGACGACGCACTGACGCCGCTGCGCCAGGAAGTCCGCGCATTCCTGGCGGAGACCCTCGGCAACCGGCCCCCCCAACTGCGCGCCAAGAGCTGGTCTGGCTACGATCCCGAATTCAGCCGCGCGCTGGGTGCGCGTGGCTGGATCGGCATGACGTGGCCCAAGTCCTACGGCGGCGGTGAACGCTCGATGCTAGAGCGCTACGTGGTGCTCGAGGAACTGCTCGCGGCAGGCGCGCCCGTTGGCGGCCACTGGGTTGCCGAGCGCCAGAGCGGCCCGCTGCTGATGCGTTACGCGGACAAGAGCGTGGCGGCGGACATCGTGCCGCGCATCACGCGCGGCGAGGTGCGCTTCTGCATCGGCATGAGCGAGCCGGACTCCGGTTCCGACCTGGCGTCGATCCGCACACGTGGCGATCGCGTGGATGGCGGATGGGTCATCAACGGCACCAAGCTCTGGACCTCCAACGCGCATCATTCGCAATACATGATCGCGCTGGTGCGCACCGACCGTGGCGCGGACGACAAGCACAAGGGCCTGTCGCAGTTCCTGGTCGACATGACGTCGAGCGGCCTGCAGGTGCGCCCGATCAAGAACCTCGCGGGTCACGAGGGCTTCAACGAGGTCGTGTTCGACAACGTCTTCGTGCCGGACCGGATGCTGATCGGCACCGAGGGCGATGGCTGGGCCCAGGTCACGGCCGAGCTCACATTCGAGCGCAGTGGCCCCGAACGCTATCTGAGCAGCTACGCGCTGCTGGCCGAGATGGTGGATGCGGCGGACGCAACCGACTCGCGCCAGGCGGTGGAAATCGGCTACCTCGTCGCGGAGCTGAGCAATCTGCGCCAGATGTCTCGCGGCATCGCGGCCATGCTCAATCGTGGCGAGAACCCGCAACTGGCCGCTGCCAACGTCAAGGACATGGGCGCGCTGTTCGAACAGCGTATCCCTGAGGTGGCCCACGCGTTGTTCGGCAATGAACTGCGCCGCACCGGCTCCCCGTTCGTCGCGACGCAAGCCTACCTGACCCAGAGTGTGCCCTCGTTCTCCCTGCGGGGCGGCACGCGTGAAATTCTGCGGGGAATCATTGCGCGAGGGCTGGGAATCCGATGAACGAACTCGAACAAATGCTGACCGACAGCGCGGAGCGCCTGTTCGGCAACGAGGTCACGCTCGAACAGTCCGAAGCGATGGAGCGCGGCGAGTTTCCGCAATCACTCTGGAATGCCGTGGACAAGAGCGGTCTGGTGCACGTGCTTGCCAGCGAGGAAGCCGGTGGCGCCAACGCGAGCTGGACGGAAGCGCTGCCGGTGATGCTGGCCGCCGGCCGCACGGTCACGCCGCTGCCGTTCGTCGATGCCGCAACGGCCACGTGGCTGCTGAGCCGTCTTGGCATCGAAGCGCCGCAGGGCCTGCTGGTCCTTGCCGATCTGTCCACGGCCCCGACCGCGAGCCAGGATGGCGACACCTGGCGGCTGAGCGCGGAAGTGGAAGTCCCCTGGGGCCGACACGCGCAACACGTGCTGGTGCGCGCCGCCAACGCCTGGCTGTTGCTGTCGACCAAGCACGCTTCAGTACGCGAGGATGCCAACATCGCTGGCGAACCGCGTGACAGGCTCACGTTCGTCGACGCCGTGGCAACAGCCGCGTCGACGCAGCAGCCGCTGGAGGGATGCGATGATCCGGCGGCGCTCGGCGCATTGATGCGCGCCATCCAGATCACCGGCGTGCTCGAACGCGTGCTGAACCAGACCGTGCAATACGCCACCGAACGCATCCAGTTTGGCCGGCCCATCGGCAAATTCCAGGCGATCCAGCAACAGCTTGCGGTACTGGCCAACGAAGTGGTCGCCTCGCGCATGGCCGTGGCCAGCGCCTGCGCGGCGTTGCCGGGCAAGGACTGGGCACAGCAGGCCATGATCGCCAAGATCATCTGTGGTCTGGCCGCCGGCCGCGCACCCGCGATCGCGCACCAGGTGCATGGCGCCATCGGCTTCACGCGCGAGCACTCGCTGCACTACGCCACGCGGCGCCTGTGGTCCTGGCGCGCCGAGTACGGCAGCGAGGCGCAATGGGCCGCGAAGCTCGGCAAGATGGCAATCGAACACGGCGGCGACACGCTGTGGGAAAGACTGACGGAGGCCGCATGAATACACGTCGAGCCCTTCTCGCGATGATTGGCCTGCTGACGCTGTCAGCGTCAGTCCATGCGGAAACGGCCAAGGAATTCCCAACGCGGCCGATTCGCGTGATCGTGCCATTCACGTCTGGCAGCGGCTCCGATACGTCGGCACGCTACTACGGCGAGCAGATGGGTCGCACGCTGGGGCAGCCCGTGGTCGTCGAGAACCGGCCCGGCGCTAACGGCCTGATCGGCATCCAGGCGCTCAAGAACGCGCCGGCGGATGGCTACACGGTGCTGCTGGCCAGCAACTCGCCAATGTCGGTCAATCCAATCGTGATGAAGAGCCTGCCCTATGACCCGCTGAAGGATCTCAAGCCGGTGTCGGGGTTGAGCAGGAACATGAATGTGTTCCTGGTGCCGGAGAAGTCGCCGATCAAGACCGTGGCCGACCTGGTTGCCCACGCGAAAGACCGTGGCAAGCCGCTGGCAGTCGGCACGTACTCGGCGGGCTACCAGTTGGCGGCGGCGTGGTTCGCCAACCTCGCCGGCGTCCAGTTCGTCAACGTGCCGTACAAGGGGCAGGCCCAGATCATGACCGATGTCATCGGCGGGCAGCTCGATATGGCCGTGGTCGATCTGGGCGGCGCCATCACGCTACTCAAGGAAGGCAAGATCCGCGCGGTGGCTGTCACCGGCGAGACGCGGCATCGCGACTTCCCGAACGTGCCGACGATTAAGGAAAGCGGCTACCCGGACTACGCGCAGTACAGCTGGGTGTCGTTCTACGTCCGCGCGGGAACGCCCGACGACATCACTGACAAGCTGGCCACCGCCGTGCAGTCGGCCCTCAAGTCACCGGAGTCCGACGCATTCCTGGCCACCAAGGGCGGCGATCCCATGCCTTACCCGCCGAAGGAAATGCGCCAGTTCCAGGAACGCGAGATGGCCCGGTTCCGCAAGGTTGCCGCAGCGGCCGGCATCAAGCCCGAGTAATGGGCGAGCGGACGCGTAAACGACGTGTGAGCGATGCGCGAGCGATGCGTGAACCCGACGACTGCCTAGGCGGCGACGTGACGCGCGGCGGATGCCAGCAGCGACCGCAGCACCGTGACGAACGGGTGCGAGTGGACGTTGTTGTGCCAGCACAGATGAATCGGCACGGCCATGCCTTCGTCCTCCATCGGCGAGAAGCGCATGCCGGGATGCCGGCACAGCGGCCTGGCGAGGTAGTCCGGAATCATCGCGTAAATCTCGGTGTCGTGAATCGCGTCGGCCACGGCCAGGTAGCTGGTCAGTGTGCCGACGATCCGCCGATGCAGGCCGTGCGACTGGAAGTAGCGGTCGAGCAACCGCGTGATCAGGCCGAACTGCGAGATGTCGAGGCAGTCGAGCGATGCCAGTTCACGCGCCGAGGTGATCGCGCCGATATGCGGATTGGATCTGGCCGACAGGCAGCCGAAGCGCGTCGTCAGCAACAGTTCGGAGCGCAGCGATTCCATATCCACCGGATAGAACGCCACCATCAGGTCGATCGCCCCGCTGGTCATCGCAGAAATGCCGCCCTGCTGTGGCACGGGCTGCATCCGGACCCGCGCGCGCGGCGCCACCTGGCGCAGGCTGGCCAGGAACGCCGGGGCAATCAACGCCTGCAGGGAATCGTTGATACCGATCACGTACGTGCCGGTCTCCATCGCCGGGTTGTAGTCGCTGCCCTGCTGGTAGACGCCTTCGATGGCACGCAACACGTCATCGAGCGCGCCGCGGATGTCCTGGGCGCGGCGCGTCGGCAGCATCTTGTGCGCGCTCTTGATCAGCAGCGGATCGCCGAGATCGTCGCGCAGCCGGTCGAGCATCCGGCTCATCGAGGGCTGGGTGCTGTCCAGCCGCCTGGCGGCCTCGCTGACGCTGTTGCTCTCGAGCATGGCGGCCAGCACCACCAGCAGGTTCAGATCCTTCTTGCGCAGTTCGGCAAGCGCCGGTCGTCTGCTGTCGCGGCCTTCCGGCGTCTCCGTGCCGTCCGTGCCTGGGGTGTCGCTGAAACGAGATTCGTTCATCGCTATTGCGCTTCAAATCCATATTGAATAAGGCATAACGCAGTATGCAGCATTTCAACCCCGCCCGGCGGGGAAACCTTTCCACTGAACCAAGCCCATCGACATGACGCCCCCTAACGCTTCGTCTACCGCTTCCTCTACTGCTTCCTCTACCGTTCCCTCTACCAGCGGCCAGGATTCCCTTCAGGTCACGCGCGACGGACATGTCGTCCAGCTCCTGATTCGCAGGCCGCCCCATAACCACCTCGACCCGGCATTCGTCGGCCTGCTGGCGGACACGCTCGAACAACTCGATGGCGACGACGAATGCCGCGCCATCGTGCTGGCGGCCGAAGGCAAGTCCTTCTGCGCCGGCGCGGACTTCTCCGGCCAGCAAGCATCATCATCGGTCAGCCGCGACCCGAGCCCGTTCTACAAGCAGGCCATGCGACTCTTCCGCACGCGCAAGCCGATCGTCGCCGCGGTACACGGCGCGGCCGTGGGCGCCGGCGTAGGGTTGTCGCTCGTGGCGGACTTCCGCGTCACCTGCCCCGAGGCACGGTTCAGCGTCAACTTCAACCGGCTGGGTTTTCATCCCGGCTTCGGCCTGAGCCTGACCCTGCCCCGCCTGATCGGAGTCCAGCAGGCTTCGCTGCTGCTATACACGGGACGCCGCATTGATGGCGAGACCGCCACGCGCATCGGACTGGCCGACGAACTCGTGCCGGCCGACCAGGTTCTGGCCCGCGCCCATGCGCTGGCCACCGAGATCGCAATCTCGGCCCCGCTCGCCGTGGAAAGCACGCGCGCCGCGCTGCGCGAGGGGCTGGCAGATGCGATCTACGCCGCCAACCAGAAGGAGCTGGCCATCCAGCTCACCCAATTCCCGACCGAGGATTTTCGCGAAGGCGTGGCAGCCATGGCCGAACGCCGTCCGCCGAACTTCCGTCGTCGCTGATACTCAATGGAGCGAATCTACGTGACCGTTTCAACCAAAACAGATGCCGGACCACTGTCCGGCGTGCGCGTGCTCGATCTGTCCGCTGTGGTGCTGGGCCCGATGGGCACCCAGGTGTTGGCCGACATGGGTGCGGACGTCATCAAGATCGAATCGCCCGAAGGCGACCTGATGCGCGCCAACGGCGTGGTCGAGGTGCCGGGCATGAGCTCGATCTTCCTGGCGCTGAACCGCAACAAGCGTTCGGTCGTGCTGGACCTGAAGACCGAGGCCGGCCGCGCCGCATTGCGCCGCCTGATTCCAACCGTCGACGTGCTGGTGCATAACATGCGCGTCTCGGCGATCGAGCGGCTGGGTTTCGGCTATGACGCCGTGCGCGCACTGAATCCCGAGATCGTCTACTGCGCCGCCACCGGTTTCGGCCAGGATGGCCCGGATCGCGAGAAGCCCGCGTTCGACGACATCATCCAGGCCGCCTGCGGATTCGTCGGCGCCGCGTCGATCAACACCGACGAGCCCGACTATCTGCCGAGCCTGATCGCCGACAAGACCACCGGCCTGGCCGTCGCCAATGCGGTACTGGGCGCGCTGTTCCATCGCGAGCGGCATGGCCGTGGCCAGTACGTCGAGGTGCCGATGCTGGAAACGATGGCCGCGTTCGTGCTCACCGAGCATATGGGTGGCCTGACCTATCCGGGCTCCAAGACCAAGGCCGGCTACGCGCGCCTGCTCGAAGGCGGCCGCAAGCCCGTGCGCACCAAGGATGGGTGGATGAGCCTGCTGCCATACACGGACAAGCACTGGAAGGCCTTCTTCCACGAGGTGGACCGCGACGATCTGGGCGAACGCTACAACATCGCCAGCCGCGCCGACCGCAATGCGCACATCAAGACGTTGTACAGCCACCTGCGGGAGTTGGCGCCACTTCGCACGACGGCGCAGTGGATGAAGCTCTGCGAGCAACTCGACATCCCCGCCACGCCGATCTACTCGCTCGAAGCGCTGCCCGAGCATCCGCACCTGAAGGCCGTCGGCCTGTTCCAGGAATCGAAGCATCCCGTCGTCGGCACCATCCGGGAAATCCGGCCGACAGCGCGCTTCGCGGGCACGCCGACCTCGATCCGCCGCCCCGCCCCGACGCTGGGGCGTGACACTGCCGAGGTACTGCGTGAAGCCGGGTTCGAGGAAAGCGAAATCAAGGCGCTTGGCGGAAGCTGAGCGGTGGGTGCCGCGCGTCGTCGACCTCCCTTCAGGTCAACGACGGCAGCATCGCGGCCAGCACGATCCTTGCCAGCGCCTTCATCTTCCATCTCCTGACCGACGCTCAGGCCGCCTTGGCAACAAGTGGCGGATAGTCGGTCAGGCCACGCGCGTCGCCGCCGAACAGCGTGTCGCGATCGTGGGCGTTGAGGGTGGCGCCGGTGCGCAGGCGCTCCGGCAGATCGGGGTTGGCCACGAACGGGCGGCCAAACGCGATCAGGTCGGCCCACCCTTCGTTCAATGCGGCCTGGGCGCGCGCCGCCGTGTACTTGCCGGCGTAGATCAGCGTGCCCGGATAGACCTTGCGCAGTTGCTGCTTGAAGGCCGTCGGCATATGCGGGGCATCTTCCCAGTCGGCTTCCGCGATATGGATGTAGCCCACGCCGATCTCGCCGAGCAACCTGGCCGCAGCGGTATAGGTAGTCTCGGGATCGGCATCGACGCAACCATTCAGCGTGGTCAGCGGCGCCAGACGGACGCCGACGCGGTCTTTACCACCCGTGCCGTCGATCAGCGCCCGTGCCACCTCGCCCAGGAAACGCAGCCGGTTTTCCAGTGAACCGCCGTATTCGTCGGTGCGATCGTTGGCGCCGGAGTCGATGAACTGGTTGACCAGATAGCCATTGGCTGCGTGCAGCTCCACACCGTCGAAGCCCGCCGCCATGGCATTGCGCGCGGCCTGGCGAAAGTCGTCGACGATGGCGTGGATTTCCGCCACCGATAGCGCGCGTGGCTGCGACGCCTGGGCGAAGCCGGGGTTGCCATCGCTTTGCGCGACGAACACGTTCACGCCCTGCGCCTGGATGGCTGACGACGATACCGGCGCATGGCCATCGAGCAGGCTGATATGGCTCAGGCGGCCAACGTGCCAAAGCTGCGCGAAGATGCGCCCGCCGGCCTGATGGACGGCAGTGGTGACTTTGCGCCAGCCGGCGACCTGCTCCGGCGTGTGAATGCCGGGGGTCCACGCATACCCCTTGCCGAGCGGCGAGATCCACGTGCCTTCGCTGACGATCAGGCCGGCGCTGGCGCGTTGCACGTAATACTCGGCCATCAGCGCATTGGGTACATCACCGGGCTGGCTGGCGCGCGAGCGCGTCATCGGTGGCATCACGATGCGGTTGGGCAGCGTGAAGGAGCCGAACGAATACGGCTGGAACAGCGGATTGCTGGCGTGGGTCATCATGATCTCCTTAATCCCAAACCGGAGCCAGACCTTCGGGGCTGACTTCACGGCCGTTGCGTTCCAGCGAGGCGACCAGCGCCATGTCGTCGGCGTCGAGCTTCAGGTCGCGCGCCAGCAGGTTGCTGGCCAGGTTCTCGCGCCTGGTCGACGACGGAATCACCGCGTAGCCGAGTTGCAGCGCCCATGCCAACGCCACCTGCGCCACGGTGGCGTGGTGCTTCGCGGCAATCTGCGCCAGCACCGGGTCCTTCAGCACCTTGCCGTAGGCCAGCGTCATGTACGACGTGACGGCGATACCCTGTTCCTTCAGGAACGCGGTGAGCTTGCGGCTCTGCAGATAGGGGCTCAGTTCGATCTGGTTGGTGGCGATCTCGCCCTTGCCAACGGCCTCGATCGCCTGGCGGGTCAGTTCGATATTGAAGTTGGACACACCGATCTGGCGCGTCAGCCCGAGCGCCTTGGCTTGGGCAAGCGCGGCCATGTACTCCGACAGCGCCACGCCGTTGCCCGGCGCCGGCCAGTGAATCAGCGTCAGGTCGACGTAGTCAGTGCGCAGCTTGTCCAGGCTTTCGCGCAGGCTCGGCACCAGCTTGTCGGCGGCGTAGTTCGCCGTCCAGATCTTGGTGGTCACGAACAGTTCATCGCGCTTCACACCGCTATCCGCAATGGCCTGGCCGACATCGGCCTCGTTGCCGTAGATCTGCGCGGTGTCGATGGCGCGGTAGCCAACGTCCAGCGCATTGCGCACCGAGTCCACAACGACCTGGCCAGTCAGGCGGAAGGTACCAACGCCAAACGAAGGAATGCTCATGGTGTAACTCCTGTGAAGGTTCATGCAATCTCGATGGACGAAGTTTGCCGCCCTTATCTTTGCGGATAAAGCCGTGTATAAATGAAATTCATTTGAATTTTGATCAACAATGAAAACCACCATCGACGAACTGCTGGCCTTTGCCGCGGTAGTGGACACCGGCTCGATCACGGCGGCGGCTGAACAACTGGGGCTGACGATCTCGGCCACCAGCCGGACCTTGAGCCGTCTGGAGGAGAAGCTGAAGACCACGCTGCTGCGACGAACCACGCGGCGGCTGGAACTGACCGAGGAAGGCGCCGCCTTCCTGGAGCACGCGCGCGCGATCCTGGCGATGGTCGACGAAGCGGAAGAACAGATGGCCGCACGGCAGATGCGACCCGTCGGGCGCTTGCGGGTGGACGCGGCCACGCCGTTCATGCTGCACGTGATCGTGCCGCTGGTGGCGGGATTCCGCGCCAGCTACCCCGAGGTGGAACTGGAACTGAACTCGAACGAAGGCTTCATCGACCTGATCGAGAAACGAACCGACGTGGCGTTCCGCATCGGCCAGTTGAAGGACTCGACGCTGCATGCGCGACCGATCGGTATCAGTCAGATCCGCGTGCTGGCCAGCCCGGAGTATCTGAAACGCCACGGCACGCCCACCAAGCCGGCGCAACTCGCGCAACATGCGCTGCTGGGCTTTACCCAGCCTGAATCACTGAACGACTGGCCGCTGCGCGACGACGCCGGTGGCGTCGTGCACATCAAGCCGACGATTGCATCGTCGAGCGGCGAAACGCTCAGGAGCCTGGCGCTGGCGGGCCAGGGAATCGTCTGCCTGTCGGACTTCATGACGCTCGAGGACCGGCAGAGCGGGCGGCTGGTGCAGCTGTTTGCGAAGCAAACCCTGGACGCGCGCCAGCCGATCAACGCGGTCTACTATCGCAACACCGCGCTGGCGTCACGGATCACCTGCTTTCTCGACCATGTGGTCAAAACACTGGGCAAGCAGCCGTTCGAACGGTAGGCAAATCCGTCCCGTGTGGGCACGCTCCATACTTGATGCAGAATCAAAAGTATTTGACCAATACCGGTCTTAATCTGCAAAGATAAACCGGGCAGACTGCGATCCATCGAAAATCCATCGTGGATCGCAGCCAAATGTCCCAACTGTCCAAGCCCTTCGCCATGGGCGAGCGCACGCTCTCCAGCCGCATCGCCGTGGCGCCGCTGACACGCTCCCACGCAGAGCCGTTTGTCGCCAACCCCGATCCGGTAGCCCGCCTGGCGCACAACTGGACGCGCAGCATCGAACCGGGCGCCATCCGTGACGTTCTGAAGGGCCTGCCGCGATGAAATCGAACACCGCACTGCTCGCCCTCGCCATCGGCGCATTCGGCATCGGCACCACCGAGTTCACGCCGATGGGCTTGCTCCCGGTTATTGCCGAGGGCGTCAACGTCAGCATTCCCACCGCGGGGATGCTGATCACCGCCTACGCCATTGGCGTGATGGTCGGCGCGCCCGTAATGACGCTGCTGTTCAGCCGATTCGGCAAGCGCACCGCGCTGATGGCGCTGATGGCAATCTTCACCGTTGGCAACCTGCTGTCGGCACTGGCACCGGGATACGGCACGCTGCTCGCGTCCCGCCTGGTGACCAGCCTCAACCACGGCGCATTCTTCGGCCTGGGCTCGGTCGTGGCCGCAAGCGTGGTGCCGAAGGAGAAGCAGGCCAGCGCCGTGGCAACGATGTTCATGGGCCTGACCATCGCCAATATCGGCGGTGTGCCAGCCGCCACGTGGATCGGTCAGCAGGTTGGCTGGCGCCTGGCGTTCGCTGGCACGGCCGCGCTCGGGCTGGTTGCGATCGCCGCGCTCTGGCTCGCCTTGCCCAAGGGCGAGCGCGGTACACGGCCGAACGTGCGACGCGAGCTGACCGTGCTCACCCACCCGACTGTGCTGCTGGCCATGGCGACGACAGTGCTCGGCGCGGGCGCGATGTTCACGCTCTACACCTATGTGGCGCCGATGCTCGCCAGGCTGACTGGCGCATCCGACAACTTCGTTGCATTGGGTCTGGTACTGATCGGCGTGGGCTTCACGATCGGCAATCACCTTGGCGGCAAGCTTGCCGACCGCTCGCTGGACGGCGCGACGACGGCCTTCCTTGCCGCACTCGCCGTCATCATGCTGGTACTGCCGTTCGCGCTGCAAAGCCATGTCGGAGCGGCCATCGGTCTGCTGGTCTGGGGCGCGGCAGCCTTCGCCGTGGTGCCGCCGCTGCAGATGCGCGTGATGGAAGCCGCTGCGGAAGCGCCCGGACTCGCGTCGTCGATCAACGTCGGCGCCTTCAATCTCGGCAATGCGGTGGGCGCCGCGCTCGGCGGCGGTGTCATCAGCCTCGGACTCGGCTACGCCGTCGTACCGGTAGCAGGTGGCCTGCTGGCGGCATCGGGCGTGCTGCTCGTGTGGCTCGGCCGTGCCAGCAAGCGCGCCGCGCAGCCTGTGAAGGCATAACGCGCCGCTGGCACGAGCTTGGACAGCGCCACAGGCTACAGTTGTCCGCGCTATGCGCCTGCCGTGTCCGTGGCAGGCGCGAGCCGCAGCACGCAGTCGACGCCGACCACGCCATTGGCGCGCACGAACAACGGGTTGATTTCAGCCTCGGCAACCGTGACGCCCTGCACAGCGGCCAGACGCGAGAATCGGACGATCGCGTCAGCCAGCGCATCTACGTCGCCCCGGGGCAGCCCACGGAAGCCACGAATCAGGCGCGTCGTGCGTACCTCCTCGATCATCTGCATGGCCTCTGCCGGCGTCACCGGCGCGGGGCGAAGACTGACATCGCGGTGAAGTTCGGCGGTGATACCGCCGGCGCTGAGCATGACCATCGGCCCCACCAGCGGGTCGTCGCGGAAGCCCAGCATCAACTCCAGCAAACGATCTTCCATGCGCTGGACCAGAATGCCGTCGATGCGCGCGGCGGGCGCGCCGCGGCGCGCATTGTCCATCAGGCGTTCGGCGGCGGCGGCCAGTTCCGCGTTGTCGCGCAGGCCAACTTGCACACCACCGATCTCGGTCTTGTGCAGGATGTCGCGCGAGCAGATCTTGGCCACTACCGGGTACGGCACGGCGTGCTGCAGCGCCCCTTCGGTCACCAGTTCCGCCGTCGCGATCGGCACGCCCAGCGCACCAAACACCGTCGCTGCCTCAAGCTCAGAGAGATCACCCAGCGTCGGCAAGCCAGCCGGCCACTGCACGGGCAGACAGGATTCGGACGCGTCTTCGCCGACATGCGCGCCTCGGAACAGGCACGCCAGCGCATCGGCACAGCTCTCCGGCGTGCGGAATGCCGGCACCCCCGCCGCCTGCAGCAATTGCAGGGACTCCGGAGCTTCCGGAGCCAGGAACGACAGCAGCGGTTTGCTGCCGACGCCTGCAGCCTCGACGATCGGCTTGACGGCAAGCTGCGGATGAAACTGCGCTGACGAGCCCACCACGCACAGCACGGCGTCACACCAGTCACTCAGCCGCATCTGCTCGACCAGATCCCGGTACTGGGCACTTGTAGCCGCCAGCGTCAGGTCGATGATCGGTGTCTGGCGAATCTTCACGCCGCGCTCAGCCATATGCGCGACGAACGATGCGGGTGGCGGCACCGCTTCCACGTCCGCCAGGCCCAGGCGGTCCACCACGGTCGCTGCGCCACCGCCCGTGGTGGTCACCACGGCCACGCGCGGCGCACGGGTCAGCGCCGGCACATGGCTTGCGTAGCGCAACGCCAGCGGTGCGGCTTCGAACAGCGTTTCAAGCAATTCCACGCGCATCGCGCCATGCTTGCGCAGGAAGGCATCGACCGCCGCATCGTTACCGGCCAGTGCCCCCGTGTGCGATTGCGCAAGCGCCTCGCCCTGCTCGGAGCGACCTAGCTTGTAGACCAGCACCGGCTTGCCCGCAGCACGCGCGCGCCGGAGCGCGGGGCCCAGCACCGCCGCATCGCGAATCGTTTCGAGGAACAGCAGGATGACTTCGGTAGCCGCGTCGTCGACGAGCAGGTCCACCAGTTCACCCACGCCGATGTCGCTTTCGTTGCCGACCGAAACCAGCTTGGCAAACCCGAGCCCACGCGCCGCGCCGCGCGACAACAGCGCGCCCAGCATGGAGCCGCTTTGGGAGATCACGCTGACAGGACCGCGATGGAGCGTATCCATTTCCAGCACGGCGTTGACGGAAAGCACGGCGCCGCTGTGCACGTCGACCACGCCGATGCTGTTCGGCCCCAGCAGCCGCACGCCCAGTTCACGCGCTCGCGCCGCCAGCGCCTGCTGGGCGGCCATGCCAGCCTCGCCCACCTCGGCGAAGCCGTCGGAGAAGACCGTCACCACGCGCGCGCCACGCGCGGCGGATTGTTCAAGTGCCTCGGCCACCTGCGCGCCCGGCACCATCACAAACGCGTGGTCGATCGCCGCTGGCAGCGCCGCGACGCTTGGATACGCCTGAAGGCCCATCACCTCGCTACGCCCGGCGTTGACCGGGAACACGCGCCCCTGGAAACCATGCTTGCGCATGAAGCGCAGCGGTCGGGCCGTATTCTTCTTTTCGTCGGCCGAGGCGCCTACGAGCGCGACAGCATCGGGGGTGAACAGTGCCCGAGCCAGTTGTTCGCGCGTGATCCGTTCGGTGGATCGCTTCGTGTCGTGATCGACGCTAGTCATGGTGTTTCGTGAAGAAGATTGGATGTCGGGAAATGATCAGCCCACCTGGAGCTTGTCCAGGGCCAGCGAGCGCAAGGGCCGGTCGTCCAGGCGCCAGAGCGCGTCGAGCAAACGGGCGGCGTGCACGGAGCCGAGCGCGGGGGCGCTCAGTTCCATGAACTTGTCGCCAAGCGTCGCGTCGTCAAGCGGGGCTTCCGGGTCACCAAGGCGATATGGCGCGAAGTGCGCGTGACGGCTGCCATCGGTCATCTCGATTTCCACCCGCGCCGCGCGCTGCTTCGGGAAGGCGGCAGTCAGTTCGGGATCGGCCGTCAGCCGGATCTTGCTCATCAATGCGCGGATGGATGCGTCAGCCAGCCTGGCCGGTTCAAACGCGTCAAGCCGAACCGCGCCATGCAGAATGCCGTGCGCCACCACATAGGGCAGGCTGAAGCGGGCTTCAAAAGGCGTTTTCGGGTCGAAGTTGCCGGTCACATCCAGTGCCACCTGATAGGTGCGCACGTTGACCGCCGCGATACGCGCTGGCGCCAGCGCGTTGTCACGCATGATGCGCATGGCGGCATCAATCGATGCGAACGTATGGCCGCAACAGCCATGGTTCTTCTGCGTGATGCGTGTGATGTTGAAGTCAGTGCCCAGGCCGTTGGTGACACCGCTCCAGTCCGGGCTACCGCACATCGCCGCCCCGAAGCCAGCATCGCCTTCGAGAATGTCGTGCACGCCCGTCACGCCATGCGCGGCGCCCTGCGCAGCCTGAACGCCAACCTGTGCCGCATGTCCGGCATGCAACGCCTTGGTCATCGCGTCGGACCGGAATGCCTGCTGCAGGCCAGAGGCGAATGTCGTGGCCGTGGCCATGGCATCGGCGGCGGCACGTGCATTGCCGGGCGCCGTCAGAACGCTGCCAGCGGCCGCGGCGCCGATGCAGCCCACGGTGCCGGTCGTGTGGAAGTAGCGATAGTGCGCCGGCTGGATGGCCGCCCCGATGCGTGTGCTGACCTCGTAGCCGGCAATCACGGCACGCAGGAAGTCGGTGCCGCTCGCGTCCCGATGCTCCGCCAGCGCAAGGGCGGCGGCAATCGTCGGACACCCCGGGTGGTAGATGGCATCGCGGAAGATGTCGTCGAACTCGGCCGCGTGCGAGGCGCTGCCGTTGATCCAGGCCGCCAACCCCGGAAAAGCCGTGGTGGCATGCCCGACCAGCGTGCTGCGCCCGACGCCGGTCTCCGTCTGGTGCGCCGCAACAAGCTGGCGTCCGGGCGCCATCGGCACGCCGGCCATCAGGGCGGCAAACCAGTCGATCACAGCGCGTCGCGCGTGGTGCATGACGTCGTCCGCCAGCGTCGCGCGGGCCTGGTCGCCGACGTACTCGGCAAAATCGTCGATCAGCATTCCATGTGTCTCCTGAGCAGGAATGCCTCCCATGGTACGAACGGCAGCCGCCCCAGCTTTGACGATTCGAGAAAGCTCCCGCGCCAGAACGTGTATGCGGCGCGCAAGCGGCTGGTGCATACTCCGGCTGGCACGACCATCGCGCCAGCTTTTCCAAATCGAGCACGCACACCCATGGACATCGCCTCGCTTGCCATCCTGATCGCCGCTATCGAGGAGAAGAGTCTTTCACGCGCGGCCGAGCGAGAGAATCTCGTCACCTCCGCGGCCAGCAAGCGGATTGCCGAACTGGAACGCCGCGCGGGCACGGCGCTGCTGCGTCGCCATGGACGGGGCGTGGAGCCGACACCGGCGGGCGCCATGCTGTATCAGCGTGCCAAGGCCATCGTGCGCAGCGTGCAACTGGCGCAGGACGCACTGGCCTCCTACTCGATGGACGGCATCGCCAAGATTCGCCTGGCATCGAACCGGTCGACGATCCTGCAATTCCTGCCGACCGATATCAGCGGCTTTCTCAAGCACGACCCCGATGCCCGCATCGACCTGATCGAGGCATTCAGCTTCGACATTCCGCGCATGGTGGCCAACGGCGATGCGGACATCGGCATCTATCACGCGCGCAGCCCGAGCCCGGGCGTGTACTCCCTGCCCTACCGCAAGGACCGTGTCGGACTGGTCGTGCCGCGCGGCCACCCGCTGGAGGCGAAAGGGTCGCTGCGGCTCGAGGAAGCACTGGACTACGACTTCCTTGGCTACTTTCCGCGCCATACGTTCGACGCCTTCCTCACCCTAGTGTCAGGCACGATCTCGCGCCCGCTGACCGTGAAGACACAGGTCTCGAACTTCGAGGCCCGCTGCCGCATGGTGCGCGAAGGCCTGGGCCTTGCCGTGGTGCCGGAGGGCATCGCCAGGAACTACCTGCAGATGATGGGGCTGTCACTGCTGACTCTGCGCGACGCATGGGCCGAGCGAGAGTTCTACGTCTGCGTGCGCGACAAGGAAAGCCTGCCGTCCGGCGTGGCGCGGCTGCTCGAATACCTGAGCCGCTGCGAGGCGATGGAGCAGCATTTCCTGAAGCCGCGCTGAGACCGCACTGCCGCCACGAGTACCCATGATGCCGCGATCGCGCATGACAGCCGCAATGAAGTCTGCGTTTCCATATCGTCAAAGCTCGGGTACGTCAGCTCTCTAAGATGAAAAACAGCCACCCACCCTGCCTTGAAAGGGGGGCGCTGATTACAAGATTCATCGGAGACAGCAATGAAGAATTTCCTGCGGCACGCCGCCGTCGGGCTGATGCTCGCCTGCGCCGCGACCGGCCACGCCCAGCAGCCGTATCCCTCCAAGCCGATCCGCGTCGTCGTGGCGTTCACCGCCGGCGGCACCACAGACATCCTCGCGCGTGAAGTCGCGCAGCAGATGAGCAAGGCGCTTGGAGAGAGCGTGGTGGTGGAGAACCGTCCCGGCGCGGGCGGCAACATCGGCACGGACTTCGTCGGCCGCAGCGACGCGGACGGCTACACGCTGCTGGCCACGTCGGTGGGCCCTGTGGCCATCAACCCGACGCTGTATCGCAAGCTCAAGGTCAATCCGCAAACCGACCTGCAAGCGGTGGCCCCGATCGCCGATGTGCCGAACGTGCTGGTGGTGTACCCCGGCCTGCCGGTGAAGTCCGTGCAGGATCTCGTCGCCTATGCGAAGGCGCACCCGAACGGCCTCAACTTCGGCTCCACCGGCGTGGGCACCGCCGCGCATCTGTCGGGCGTGCTGTTCAACGAGCGTACCGGCGCGAAGACCACACACGTGCCATACAAGGGCGCCGATGCACTGAACGACCTGTTGGCCGGACGTGTGCAGTTCATGTTCGCGACGATTCCGTCGGTGATTTCCCATATCCGTGGCGGTCAGCTTCGCGCCATCGCCGTCACCTCACGCAAGCGTTCGTCGGCGCTGCCCGATGTGCCCACCATGGCGGAAGCCGGTGTGCCGAACCTTGTCACAGGCGCATGGTTCGGGCTGTTCGCACCCAAGGGCACGCCGCCGGAAATCGTCGCCAGGTTGAACAAGATCGTGACCGATGCGCTGAGCCAACCCGAGACGCGTGGCAAGTTCGCGCAGCAGGGCGCAGAGTCGATGAACATGACGGCCGATGCGTTCGGCAAGTTCGTGGCGGCCGAGTACCTGACGTGGAAGCCGGTGGTGATCAGTTCTGGCGCCCGCATCGACTGAGTCGACCATCTGGGCGCGGCACCCTTCCCGCAAGAAAAAGGGCCGGTCTCATCGACCGGCCCTGCTGTTTCTGCAACCTTGCGGCTATCGTAATGAGAAGGACTCAAGAAGACCGCGTTCGGGACTGCTAACCTTTTCGACAAACTGTTAGCCTTGACGATCTGAACAACCGGGGTCTTCGCATTCGCTTCGAGCGTCTGGCCGACATTCACGAAGCATTTCTCACACTCGATTGCTCGATCATCTGCTGGAACATCTTCAGACGAATAGATCCGTGTTTTTGAATCCGTCTCTCAGTAGCTGATCAAGCCGCAGCTCACTGAGTGGATCGGTCGGTACATACACGTTCAAACGCAGATCCTGTCGATCCCCGACATCGAACAGTGTGTATCCCAGCTTCAGTTCTCCAACACGAGGGTGCACGAAAACTCGATCTTCTTCCAAACGAGAAGCCACTTCTGCATCGCGCCAAAACAGATCGAACGAAGCACTCTTCATTTTCAGGTCAGCAACTAGCTCTTCCATCTCCGGAATATCTGCTTCGATCAGATCGAGTCGGAACTTTGCGACGGCTTTTCTGGCGTCTCGCTCCCAATGTTGCATCAAGCCTTTATGTCGTTCATCGAGAAAAATCAACGAGAGTACATTTGGGGCATGATCTAGTGACGAGAGATTAATTCCGAAAAGAGCCTCCGCATAGTGATTTGCGGCAAGAATGTCCCAGCGCATGTTGATCACAAATGCGGCGCCGCGAATCGCGTGCAATAGGCGAACTAACCCCTGGCTGACATCCTGTCTCTTAAGTAGATTACGACCAGTACTTGGCTGCAATCCGCAGAGTCGAAACAGATAGCGGCGCTCGGCCTCGTTGAGCCGCAATGTGCTCGCTAACCTTGATAGCAGTCTTGGCGAGACGCTGATGTCACGCCCTTGTTCCAGCCACGTGTACCAAGTCAGGCTCACGTGCGTCAAATACGCAATGTCTTCTCGGCGCAGCCCTTTCGAGCGCATCCTGCCCGTATGGCAGATTCCAAAGTCATCCCGGCTGAGCTCCGCGCGCTTTGCTCTGAGGAACTCGCTCAGATCCGCCCTCGGCTTCGCCGATCTCTGGTCCTCCTGCATCTCCACGAAGTTGCTCCTTACTCAAGGTTGCTTGGAAGACACATTGCGTGACGTGGTACTGGAAGTAATAGTACAACGAAGCCTATTGGGCACCACAAACTCCGTCGCTAGTATCGGTATTACCCGATTCCATCCTCCCACCAACTTGCTTAGTAAAAGGACTTGATATGCAGGAACCTATTTCCGAGAAGAGTCTCTTTGCGATGATCGCGAACGGGAGGCTGCCCATCCCGCCCGCGGCGAGATTGCTTGGTCTTGAGGTTGTTGGCGCGACGCGCGGGACGGTGAGTCTTTCGTTCAACGCTGACAAGGCATTCTTGAATCCAGCGGGAAAGGTGCAAGGCGGCATGCTGTCTGCAATGCTGGATGAGGCAATGAGCATTGCCACACTCACGTCGCTTGATCAAGGAGAGCACGCACTGACCATGGAGATGAAAGTCCAGTTTATCGCTGCGGCGCGGGAAGGCGCCATCCGTGCCGAAGGTCGTCTGATTGCATTGGGTGACCGCGTCGCGTTCGTTGAAGCGGACCTGCTTCAGGAAGGCAAGTTGATTGCTAAAGGTAACACAACATTACTGGTTCGGACGTCTAAGACGTCCGTTTGAAAATTCAAGTATGGGCGATTCTGCGTAGCTGCAAGCCGCCCATCGCGATATAGACCATAGCTTCCGATACGTCGGTTCGCCGCTCGTAATCCCTGACCAGCCAACGCCAACGGATCATCCAGCCAAAGGTTCGCTCAACTTCCCAGCGCCTGGACAGCACAGCAAAAAACCGACCCGCTCCTCATGGCGAAAGGTGCGCAACGCGAGAGAGACGATCCGAATCGGCCCATCTCTCCCGCATTGCGAATCCTGAAGTCCTAGGCTTGTGCAACATCAAGCGCGAACCTCATTGATCAGCGATTCCCTTGTGCACCTACCCCACGGCGGCTGTCACTTGAGATCGAAGCGGTCCAGGTTCATCACCTTGCTCCACGCCGCCACGAAGTCCTGCACGAATTTCTCCTGCGCGTCCGCGGCACCATAGACTTCGGCAACCGCCCGCAGCTCGGAATTCGAGCCGAAGACCAGATCGACGCGCGTGCCGGTCCATCTTGGCGTGCCCGTCGCCCGGTCGCTGCCCTCGAACACCTCTCTTTCCTCCGACACTGGCTTCCACTCCGTGCCCATGTCGAGCAGGTTCACGAAGAAGTCGTTGGTCAGCGTGCCAGGGCGTTTCGTGAAGACGCCGTGCTGCGAGTTGCCGAAATTGGCGCCCAGCACCCGCAGTCCACCGACAAGCGCCGTCATCTCCGGCACGGTCAGCTTCAGCAGTTGCGCCTTGTCCACCAGCAAAGCCTCGGCCCGGACCGAGAACTTGCCCTGCAGGTAGTTGCGGAAGCCATCTGCGATGGGTTCCAGCACCACCATCGCATCCAGGTCCGTTTTCTCCTGCGTAGTGTCCATGCGTCCCGGCGAGAACGGCACTGTCACATCCTGCCCGGCGCTCTTTGCCGCCTGCTCGACGCCCGCGCATCCGGCCAGCACGATCAGGTCAGCCATCGAGACCTTCTTGCCACCGCTCTGCGATTTGTTGAATTCGCTCTGGATGCTCTCCAGCTTGGCCAGCACCTTCGCCAGTTCGGCAGGCTGATTGACGTCCCAGTCCTTCTGCGGGGCCAGGCGGATGCGCGCGCCGTTGGCGCCACCACGCTTGTCCGAGCCACGGAACGTCGAAGCCGACGCCCACGCCGTCGAAACCAGTTGCGGTACCGTCAGCCCCGAGGCCTGCACCTTGGCCTTGAGCGCGGCGACATCCTTTGCGTCGATCAGCGGATGATCGACCGGCGGGATGGGGTCTTGCCACAGGAGCTCCTCCTTCGGAACTTCCGGGCCAAGGTAGCGCGCGCGCGGCCCCATGTCGCGATGGGTCAGCTTGAACCACGCCCGTGCGAATGCGTCGGCCAGTTCATCGGGATGATCGTAGTACCGGCGCGAAATCTTGCCGTAGATCGGATCGAAGCGCAGCGACAGATCGGTCGTCAGCATTGAGGGCGAACGGCGCTTCGACGGGTCGGCAGGGTCGGGCACGGTGCCGGCGCCGGCATCGCCCTTGGGCTTCCATTGATGCGCGCCCGCGGGGCTCTTCGTCAGTTCCCATTCGTACTCGAACAGGTGCTTGAAGAAGTCGTTGCTCCACTTCGTCGGCGTAGTGGTCCAGATGACCTCCAGGCCGCTGCCGATGGCATCACCGCCCTTGCCGGTGCCAAAGCTGCTGCGCCAGCCAAGGCCCTGTTCCTCGAGGCCCGCGGCTTCGGGCTCTGGCCCCACGTGCGACGCCGGGCCGGCGCCATGGGTCTTGCCGAAGGCATGACCGCCCGCGATCAGTGCGACGGTTTCCTCGTCGTTCATGGCCATGCGGCGGAACGTCTCGCGGATGTCGATGGCTGCGGCAACCGGGTCCGGGTTGCCATTGGGGCCTTCCGGATTTACATAGATCAGGCCCATCTGCACCGCGGCCAGCGGATTCTCGAGGTTCCGCTTACCGCTGTAACGCTTGTCCGCCAGCCACTCGGCTTCATTGCCCCAGTAGACGGACTCGTCCGGCTCATAGACATCCTCGCGTCCGCCGCCGAATCCGAAGGTCTTGAACCCCATCGACTCCAAGGCCACATTGCCGGTCAGAACGATCAGGTCGGCCCACGAGATCTTGCGGCCGTACTTCTGCTTGATCGGCCAGATAAGCCTGCGTGCCTTGTCCAGACTGACGTTGTCCGGCCAGCTGTTGGTGGGCGCGAAACGCTGCTGGCCAGCGCCGGCACCGCCACGCCCATCGCCGATGCGGTAGGTACCTGCCGCGTGCCAGGCCATCCGGACGAACAACGGGCCGTAGTGCCCGAAATCCGCCGGCCACCAGGACTGCGAATCGGTCATCAGCGCTTCCAGATCCTTCTTGACCGCCGCGAGGTCGAGACTGTTGAACGCCTTCGCATAATCGAAGGCCTCTCCCATCGGATCGGACAACGGAGCGTTCTGGCGCAGGATATGCAGATTCAGGCGCTCGGGCCACCATTCCTGGAGCGCCCGGCCGGCGCCGGCGGGATGTAGAAATGGGCACTTTGCTTCAGTTGTCATGCGAGTCTCCTTTGATCGACCGTACTCAACGTAACACCATGCCTCAGCCACTCGCCCGCATCCGGAGCCCCCTGAAGGACCGCCACGGATACCGGGCTGTATCGGACATCACAGCTGCCCTACCATCCTAGAACGCGATGCCAGCGTACCGAAGAAATTAAAACAATCCAGGCGTACCGGCGGCGGGCGGATGTCCCTGCCTGGCAGCAGGACTTCTATAGTGGGGAGTACCAGAACAACAGTCGCGATAGGCGCGTCGGAGGATGCAATCATGGCCATGGCTAGCACGCTGGCTAGGTGCCTTCACAACCGGCAGAGCCGGTTCGACACCGTGGATCGCCCCTGTAGCACCGGGGATCGGCTGGCCAAGACGGTCCTGCTGGAAGATCAGCGCGGCTACGTCGCGGCAGTGATTCCCTCGACGCACCACCTGAAACTGTCGGAGATCCGCGCGCAGACCGGCCGCCAACTATCGCTTGCCCGCGATTGCGGCGTGCGCGAGGTGTTCAGGGACTGCAGCCGTGGCGCGATTCCGCCTGTCGCGATGGCCTATGGTACGCAGACCTGGCTGGACGACAGCCTGCTCTCGCATCCGGATGTCTACTTCGAAGCGGGCGACCACCGGGCATTGGTGCACATGAGTACCGACCAGTTCGTCGACCTCATGGCTGACGCGCAACGCGGGCACTTCTCGCACCGGGATATGTAGGGCAGGCCCGAAGCGCGGACGAATTGCCTGCAATCCCCCGGTGCCATCGGCATAAATTGCCGGTACCACCGGGTGGCGACCCTTTGCCCGCCTGCCTGCGAAACCCCACGCGCCTGAGGACCGGGCGCCGCAAATCCCCTGACGCTGGTGTGCCTGCTGGCGCATTCCCAGCCTTCACGATGCGACCTTCACGCATCCGTATCTCTCCCCAAATCGTCTGACCGCGAGCTATACGGAACGCATCAGTCACTTTTTGCTGCGTCCGTGTCTACCTGACACAACATGTAAGTAAATTTACAATTTAAATACGAATCGTTATCATTCGTACTTCTATTTGTATTTGATCTGGCAGTGAGCCGCCCCCTCCGATATGCGTTTGAAATGCCTCGCCGTCGTCGCCGGCACCCTGCTCTCGTCCACGCCCCACCTCCGGGCGCAAACGGTTGGCACAGCGGACCCACTGCCTACAGTCGTCGTGACAGGCACCCGTTCCGAGAAAACACTCGATGAAACGCCGATCCGCACGGAGGTCGTCGACCGTCAGGAGATCGAACGCACGCACGCACGCACGCTGAAGGACGCGCTGGAGAACGTGCCCGGCCTGCAGCTGCGCGAGATCCACGGCAAGTCCGGCTATGAGGTGACCCTGCAAGGGATGACCAGCGACCAGGTGCTGATCCTGATCGACGGCCTGCCGATCACGGCCAGCACCGGGTCGACCGTTGACGTTTCCCAGTACCTGCTGGCCGAAGTCGACCACGTCGAGGTGGTCAAGGGCGCCAGTTCCGCGCAGTACGGCAGCTCGGCCATGGGCGGGGTGATCAACGTCATCACGCGGCCCATCTCGCGCGGATTCTCGGCTGCCGCAACGGCCGATGCAGGCACCTATGGCAGCCAGAACGCCGACGGCTCGCCCGGTTCCCTGCATGGCAACATCCGGCTCGAAGGCGGCAACGAACAGTTCCGCGCACGCGTCACCGCCGACGCGCTCGACAACAAGGGCTATGCCGTGGAGCCCGACGGCTGGACACGGCACGGCGACAAGATTCGCCGCGAGCAGTATGCCGGCCGCCTCGAATGGCTGCCCAGCACCGCCGGCAGCTTCTGGTTCGATGCCAGCGCCTATCGCGAGACCGACGAACAACGCTACCAGTACTACGCGCCGCCCAACTACGTCCCGCAGCGCAAGACCGAAGACATCGATCGCAACCGCTACACATATGGCGGCCAATGGCGCTTCGACAATGGCGTGCGCGCCCGCCTGGCCGGGGTGCACGAGACCTACGACAGCACCTCGCGCGAGTATTCGAACGGCTTCCAGACCGCGACGCGCAATGCCGCGCAGCAGACCGACCATGTCTCCGCGCAGTTCGACATGCCAGCCTGGTATCGACAGCTCTGGCAGTTCGGCGGCGACTTCCACCGCGAAACGCTCGACCAGAACGTCAACGGCACGTCCGAACTGGCCGGCAAGGGCAGCGCCGAACGGCAGGCCGGCGAGCTCTACCTGCAGAACGACATCCTTTTCAACGAGACGTGGGAAATGGTTGTCGGCCTGCGCGGCCAGCATGACTCGGACTTCGGCGCGCACTTCGCGCCCAAGGTGGGCGTACGCGCGAACCTGCTGTCCAACGACACCTGGAAGGGCGTGCTGCGCGCCAACTACGGGCAGGGCTACCGCGTGCCGAACCTGAAGGAGCGGCACTACCTGTTCGATCACAGCTCGCTTGGCTACATCGTCCTGGGCAACCCGAACCTCAAGCCGGAATCGTCGAACAGCTTCCAGCTCGGTGGACAACTCACGTGGCGAGACCGCGTCACGCTCGATGCCAACCTGTTCTACAACCACGTGACGGACCTGATCCAGACCGACATGACCAACTTCACGATGGTCAACGGCATCGCGGTCTACACCTACCGCAACGTGGCGCGCGCCCGCACCCAGGGCGCTGAGACGGCGCTGCGCTGGCGCGCGACCAACCAGTTGAACCTGACAGCCGCCTACACCTACACGTCGACCGAGGATCTGAACACAGGCAGCGAACTGACCCGCCGGCCGCGGCATATGGGCCGCGTCGGCGCGGACTGGCGCGTACTGCCCGCCACCGAGCTATCCGCGCGGGCGCGCTTCCAGAGCAGCGAGCTGACCGACTCGGCCACCGGCGCGCGCTCGCCCGGCTGGGGCACGCTGGATCTGGTGCTGAACCAGAAGCTCGGCCGCAACGTGACCGCTTTCGTCGGCGTGAACAACCTGTTCAACCGCCAACGCGATTTCGCAAATGCCAGTGACTTCGGGCCCGTGGCGGGCCGCTTCATCTATCTGGGCGCACGCTTCAACGTGGACGTCGCCCGCTAATCAGAAACAAACCAGAGACAAACGGGGAAATCAACAATGAAAGCCAGACTCGCATCGCATCACACCACGCTGCGCCTGCTCGGCGCTGCCGCGCTGACGATGGCCCTGGCCGCCTGCGGCGGCGGTGGCGATGACAGCAGCACATCCACCGGCGGCTCCACGGGTGGATCGACAGGCGGCACTACCGGCGGCACCGGAGGCACGACCACGCCGCCGGCCACCACGTCAGCCTTCACCCAAACCGCGGAATGGACGTTCAAGCTGCCGGCCGCCAACGCATCGGTCTGCTACGACTTCAACGCCAAGGCACAAGTCGACTGCACGGGCACTGCGTGGGACCTGAAGGTCAAGAGCAGCACGAACGGCATGAGCGCCTCGCTCTGGACCAACAGCGGCACCAGCGGCACCGGCAACGGTGGCGCGTTCGGCGGCCCGTTCGACCATACCTGGACCGCGTTGTCCGCATGGAAGAACGCCACCACCGACCCTGTAAGCGGCGCGCTGCCTGCCACCGTCTTCCTGAAGGACTCCGCCAGCGGCGTGTTCTCCGGCACCAACGACATCGCCTCCGCGGTGTTCGAGTACGGCGTGACCGGCGCCGCAACCGACCACTCGCTCTACCCCACCTTCCGCACATTCCTGATCACAGCCAACAGCGCGTCGGCCGATACCACTGGCACGGTAGCGTCGCCGGTGTTCGCGCTGCAGGTCACGGGCTACTACGGCGGCGCCGGTGGCACGACCTCGGGCTATCCGTCGATCCGCTACATCGACCGCAGCGCCCCCGGCAACGTGCGGACGGCCACGATCAATGCGTCGGGCAATGACTGGGTCTACTACGACCTCGCGGCGAACGCAGTCAGCACCGCCAGTGGCACATGGCATATCGCCTTCAACCGCTACAGCATCAAGCTCAATGGCGGAGAGTCGGGCACCGGCACCGTGGCGGGCTTCCTGGCCAAGACGCCGGCCGGTTTCTATGACACGTCGAACAAGCCGGTGGCGTCGATGTTCACGAACACCGGCAACGCCGCCAGCACCCTGGCCGATCTGACGGCTGCCGACCTCGCGCTGCCGGCCTCGGCCAGCGCGTGGAAGAAGGACGCCACCGCATCGGTGCTGAACCCCGCCTATACCGGTAGCTATCCGAATCCGATGAGCTTCGGCTGGTACACGTACTACCCCACTGCCGCTGCTGCCGCCGCCAACGGCTTGCCTTCCGTCGCCCACCTGATCAGCGCCAACAGCGATGCCGGCGGCCTGATCCGTGGTGGCGAGGGCACCACGTACGCGCGCTTCCACCTGACGAAGATCGCCTACGCGGACCCGAACGTGAACAGCAGCACCCAGACCTGGACGATCAATTTCGACGTCCAGCCCTGATCAGCCCTTCCGAAGACACGAACATGGAACAGCAAAACATCGACAGCCTGCGCCAACGCCACGGCGCCCTGGTCGAAGAACATCCAAAGCTGCGGATCCGCGAACGCGCGCAGCGCCTCGGCGTGACCGAAGCAGAACTGGTGGCGGCAGGCTGTGGCGTCGCATCACGTCAACTGGGCGGAACCGCGCAGGCGCTGTTCCGCGATCTCGGCACGCTGGGGTCGGTCATGGCGCTCTCGCGCAACGACCATGCCGTGCACGAGCGTCACGGCCAATATCAGAGCATCGAGGCGAATGGCCCGGTCGGCATCGTGCTGGGGCCGGACATCGACCTGCGCATGTTCTTCGGTGGCTGGAAGCACTTCTACGCCGTAACCGAAAACGGCCGCGACAGCATCCAGTTCTTCGACAAGGCGGGCGAGGCGGTACACAAGATCTACCGCACCGACCAGACCGATGCCACCGCGTGGTCGGCCTACATCGACCGCCACGCCGCGCAGGAGACCGCGCCGGTGCGGGTCGAGGGCTTTGACCGGATCGACGAAGCGGACGCTCCCGCCGACGGCGAGGCCCTGCGCGCGCACTGGTGCGCGCTCAAGGACACGCACGACTTCTTTGCGATGCTTCGCCAGTTCAAGGTATCGCGGCTGGGCGCGCTGCGCGCGGTCGGCCCGGATCTGGCACAACCGGTGGACAAGCGTGCCGTGGAGACCGTTCTGGAACATTCCGCCGCCACGGGCCTGTCGATCATGTGCTTCGTCGCCAATCGCGGCATCGTGCAGATCCACACCGGCGCCGTGAAGAAGCTGCTGCGGACGGGGCCATGGTTCAACGTGCTCGATGACACCTTCAACCTGCACCTGAACACCGAGGCAGTGGCGTCGAGCTGGGTGGTCAACAAACCCACGGTGGACGGCTGGGTGACGTCGCTCGAACTGTACGGTGAGGATGGCGGGATGATTGTCCAGTTCTTCGGCGAGCGCAAACCCGGGCAGCCTGAACTGCCGGAATGGCGCCATCTGCTCGAGTCGCTGTGCCCGCAGGCACTCGCGGCCTGATTGTCCAGGAGGCTTGGCATGAAAATCCTGCAGTCCGCACTCATTACTGCGCTTATACCGCTGCTATGCGCAGCCGGCATTGCCAACGCCGGGCCGCCGGCCCGCGTGGTCGGGCTCGGCGGCCCGGCCACCGAGATCGTCTATGCGCTCGATGGCGGCAAGAGCATGGTCGGCGTCGATTCCTCAAGCATCTATCCACCCGCCGCGCAGAAGCTGCCGAAGGTTGGCTACTATCGCGCGTTCTCTGTGGAAGGCGTGGTCAGCCTGAAGCCGGATCTGGTGCTGGCGCTGGACCATGCCGGCCCACCGCAGGCGCTGGAGCAATTGCGCAAGCTGGGCAGCAAGGTAGTGGTGGTGCCGTCCGAGCCGACGCTGGCCGCGCTGGACCAGCGCATCCTCGGCGTGGCGGCGGCGCTCGATGTACCCAAGCAAGGTCAGGCGCTGGTCGACAAACTGCACACCGAACTCCGTGACATCAAGCCGTCTGCGGAAGGGCTGCGGGTGCTGATGGTCAGCAGCCACACTGGCCGGATGCAGGCCGTGGGTGAGAACACCGCCGGCGACGCCATGCTGAAGCTCCTGGGCGCGACCAACGTGCTGGCCGGCCAGCGTGGCTTCAAGCCGTTCTCGGCGGAGGCGGCGGCGGCGCTCAGGCCGGACGTTATCGTCACGACATCGATGTCGATCGACGCTGTCGGCAGCGTCGACGCGTTCCTGGCGCAGCCGGGCCTGAGTGCCACGCCAGCGGCCCGCGACAAGCGCATCGTCGTGATGGACGATCTGCTGATGCTCAGTATCGGTCCGCGCCTTCCCGAGGCGCTGCGCCTGCTGCGCAACGGTCTTGCCAGTCGGCAGGTGGCGGCACGATGATGCGTGGCCAATGTGGCCGAAGGCCGGGCATGTTGGCCGCCCTGTGCGTCATGCTCGTGATCACCGCGCTCTGGGCAGCCGCCAGCGGGGCATTGTCGATTCCGCACGGCAAGCTCGTGCCCTTGCTCTGGTCACCTGCCGCCGAAGGAGACGATGCCATCTGGCGCAATGTGCTGATCGAGGTGCGGCTGCCGCGCATCGTGCTGGCCATCACCGCCGGCGCGGCGCTGGCGCTGTCCGGCGCGGTGATGCAGGCGCTCTTCCGCAATCCGCTGGCCGAGCCAGGACTGATCGGGATCTCGCTGGGCGGTGCCGCGGGTGCCGTGGCCGCGATCGTGCTGGGCGCCGAAGGGCTCGGCAGCGTCGCGCCCGCCGCATTCGCAGGCAGCCTGATTGCCACCGCCTTCGCCTACGTGCTTGGCACACGGCGCCCGGGCGCGGCCAACCTGCTGCTCGCCGGCGTGGCCATCAATGCGATCTGCGCGGCCGTCGTTGGGTTCTTCACCTATCAGGCCAGCGACGTGCAACTGCGCAACCTGACGTTCTGGAACATGGGCAGCCTTGCTGGCGCGACGTGGTCAATCCTGGCGTGGCTGGTGCCGCTGGTAGCCGTGCTCTGCGCGCTGCTCATGCGTGACTGGCGCGCGATGAACGCGCTGCTGCTCGGCGAACGGGAAGCCCAGCACATCGGTTTCGACCTGAAGCAGCTCCGCCGCCGGCTGATCGTGCTTACCGCGCTGCTGGTAGGGCCCATCGTGGCCGTCACGGGGACGATTTCCTTCGTGGGACTGGTCGTGCCGCATCTGATCCGTCTGGCATTGGGCGCCGACCATCGCTGGCTGCTGCCGAACACACTGGCGGGCGGCGCCATCGCCTTGACGCTGGGTGACTGGATGGCACGCACGGTGGTGGTTCCGGCGGAACTGCCGATCGGCATCGTCACGAGCCTGGTGGGCGGGCCTTTCCTGCTCTGGATGCTGACACGCAAAAGAACCTGACGAGCTTAATGAACCTGACGAACCTGACATGCTGATTGCCCGCAATCTTTCATGCAGCCGCGGACGGCGGCAGATCCTGTCCGGTATCGACCTGAACCTGCCGGCCGGCGAGATGGTCGGCGTGCTCGGGGCCAACGGCGCCGGCAAGAGCACGCTGCTCGGCACGCTGGCAGGTGAACTGCCCGGCGACGACGCGGCGGTGTCGCTCGGCAACCGGGCATTGACGGACTGGCCTGTGGACGAACTGGCCCGTAGCCGTGCGGTGCTGCCGCAATCGCCCGGTCTGGGCTTCGACCTGGGCGTGACGGAGGTGGTGGCGATGGGCGGCTATCCGTTTCCAGAGATGGGCAAGCACGCGCTCGATACCCTGCTGGACCGCGCGCTGACGCTGGCCGATGTCGGGCATCTGGCCACGCGTTCGTACCAGAGCCTATCCGGCGGCGAACAGCAGCGCGTGCAGTTCGCCCGCGCGCTGGTGCAGGTGCTGGCCTGCCGCACGGCCGACAGCTACCGCGCGCTACTGCTCGATGAACCGATTTCGAGTCTCGACCCCCGGCACCAGTTGCTGCTGCTCGGCACGGCGCGCAACCTGTGCCGTACCGACGCCCTGGCGGTGCTGGTCGTGCTCCACGACGTCAATCTGGCCGCCCGCTGGTGCGACAGGCTCGTGCTGCTGGCCGACGGCCGTACCGTGGCCAGCGGCACCCCCGCCGACGTGCTGACCCCGCCGAACCTCGCCACGGTGTACGGCATTCCGGCCACCGTCATGGAATCGCCAGTTCACCGGGGCGTGCCGATGGTGGTGTTTGGCTGATTCGACTGATTCGGCTGAGCGGCTGAGCGGCGCCCATGGGGGAGGCACCTATGCGTACTTCCCGGTTATCCCTCCATCGACCACCAGCTCGGTGCCGGTAATGTAGGCCGCCGCATCCGATGCCAGGAACGCACAGGCGTGTGCCACGTCCCACGCGGTGCCCATCCGCTGCATCGGCACCTGTCTTGCACGCGCCGCGCGGGCGTCGTCGAGACTGTCCGCCGAGAACTGCTTCGCCACGGTATGGGCGATGCGCGGCGTGTCGATCAAACCCGGCACCACGCAATTCGCACGGATGCCGCTGCCCGCGTACTGCTGCGCGATCATCCGCGTGAACTGGATCAGCGCGGCCTTGCTGACGCTATACGACAGGTGCGGATAGCCGATATAGCGCAACCCCGCCACCGAGGAAACCGTGACGACGGCACCCCGGCCCCGCTCGACCATCGACGGCAGCACCTGCTGCGACGCCAGCAGCAGGCTTCGCACGTTCACGTTGTGGGCCGCATCGAAATCCCGCACATCGGTATCCAGAAGCCCGCCGGTCTTGCCAATACCAACGTTGTGATGCAGCACATCGATGGGGCCGAAGTGTTCGCGCGCCTCCGCGAACAGGCGCGCGATCTCCGCCTCTTCCGCCACGTCGCCGACGAAAGTCTCCGCCGCGCCACCCTCGGCCCGAATCAGCGCCGTCGTCTCCGCGGCCGAGGCGGCGTCGCGGTCCACCACGCAGACGCGGGCGCCAAGCCGGGCATAGGTCACGCTGGCGGCGCGCCCGATGCTCCAGCCGGGGCCCGCCGATCCACCGCCCGCCACAAACACGGTGCAATCCGCCAGACTGAGCGGCAGCGCGTTCATGCGTGGTCTCCGTGCGGCGCGTTGCCGACATTGCCGACGTAGGGGATGGCCTCCTCGACCACGTCCCAGATATAGCGTCCCGACGGGCTCTGCTGCTCCTCGACGATATGGGCCACGAGCCCAGCCGCGCGAGAGATCACCGCGAACCCCCGCATCACCGCCGTCGGCACGCCAATCTCGCCGAGCAACGCGGCCACCGACCCCGTGGCATTGATCGTGATCGGGCGCCCCGCCACTTCATCAACCGCCGCCGACAGGCGCCTCAGGGCACCGATATGCGCGCCGGCCAGATCCGGCTCCGCATCGCCGAGTTCCAGCAGCTTGTACGCGCGCGGGTCCACCGGCTTGTGAAGGTGATGGCCGAAGCCCGGCACGGCCGCCCGCATTTCCTTGTAGTGGCGGGCGATGGCCAGTGCTTCGGCATCGGGGTCCCGCGCCGCCAGAATGCGGTCCAGCAACGTCGAGCAGTTCTCCATCGTGCCGACGAACGAACTGCCAACCGCCAGCAGGCCCGCCGACACGGCGCCTTGCAGGTTCTCCGGCGCGCTCATGTAGATCAGGCGCGTGGCGATGGCGCTTGGCGTCAGGCCGTGCTCCATCAGCACCACCAGCACCATGTCGGCGATACGCATGTCCACCGGGCGCGGGGTGCGGCCGAGGATCTGCATCAGCATGACTTCGGTGAAGGTCTTCTTTCCCAGCAGGTCGTCCACGAGATTCGCGTCGCGATAGTGCAGGCTGGTCAGCGTGTGGGTGCACAGCCGGGTCACCGGCTTGTCTTGTTGGCTCATGCTTGGTCTCCGGTTTGCAATGCCGTCAGCGCCTGGTCGCGCACGGTGTTCTTGAGTACCTTGCCGACGGTGGAGCGCGGCAGGCTGGTGTGGAAATGAATCTGCTTTGGCGTCTGCACCGGACCGAGCCGCTCGCGCACGAACGCGATCAGCTCGATGGCCTGCACCGCGCATCCTTCGCGCAATTGCACGGCCGCATGGACCGCTTCGCCCCATTTGTCGTCGGGCACGCCGAACACCGCGCATTCATGCACGGCCGGGTGCTGGCCCAGCGCGTTCTCCACGTCGATCGGGTAGACGTTGAAGCCGCCAGTGATCACCACTTCGCGCAGGCGGTCCTTCAGGTACAGGAAACCCTGCGCGTCCAACATGCCGCGATCCCCGGTATGCAACCAGCCGTCGACAATGGTCGCGGCGGTCAGGTCCGGACGGTTCCAGTAGCCGGTCATGACCAGGTCGCCGCGTGCCACCACTTCGCCCACCTCGCCACGGGGCAGCAGACGCCCGTCCGGGGACATGATCGCCACCTCGCTGAACCACGTGGCGCGCCCCACCGATGCCATGCGGCGCTCGTCAGCCAGATCGTCGGGGCCGATCACCGTCAGCAGTTGCGGCGCCTCGGTCTGGCCATATGTGGTGGCCACCACCGACCCGAAGAATTCGCGCGCCTGCTGGATCTTCTGCGGCGGCATCGGCGCGCCGCCGTAAATCAGGCGACGCAGTGCCGGGTAGTCGACGCGCGATGTGCCGGGCAGCGCCATCAGCATGTAGATCAGCGTGGGCGGCATAAAGCAGACCGTGCCGGCGCGGTCACGGAACGTGGCGCGCACCGCTTCTGCCCCGCTGCCTTCCATGATCACGTGACAACCGCCCTGCGCCAGGATCGGCATGACGTAGGTGGACGTGCCGTGCGTGATCGGCGCGGCCATCACATAGCGATCCGCCTCGGTGAAACCCCAGGCGTGGATCTGGTTGACGATATTGGTCATCCAGGCGCGATACGGCTGCATGACGCCCTTGGGCGCGCCCGTGGTCCCGCCTGTGAACTTGATGGCCTGCGTGGCGTCCCGGTTCAGGTCGAGCGCCGGGCGCGTGGCATCGGGATACCGGAGAACAACGGCGCTCAGCACGTCTGCGCTATCTGACGCATGACCCGTGTAGAGCCGCGTGCCCGGTGCGTCGCCCAGCAGCGCTTCGCAGGCGGCATCGAGTACCACGATGCTCGGCGTCGTGGCGTCGATGATGCGGCGCAACTCGGGCTGGGTGCTCTTCGGGTTCAGCGGTACCCAGATCTTGCCGCTGGCCAGCACCGCCAGCAGCGCCACGATGTGCTCGGCCGAGTTGCCGGCGCAGATACCCACGCGACTCTGCGGCGCGGGATCGAGCGTCATGAAATGCGTGGCCAGCGCCGCCACCTGGCCGGCCAGTTCGCGATAGCGCAGGCTGCCGCCGGGGGCGTCAATGGCGACGTTGTCGGGCCAGCGGTCGGCGGCCCGCCAGAACAGTTCGATCGGAAGCATGGGGGGTCCTTGGGAATCCTCAGTTGACACGCGCGCCTGATTGCTTGACCACGTCGTGCCAGCGCTTGATCTCGGACATCGTGAAGGTACGGAGTTGCTCGGGGGTACCCGGCTCGGGCGTGGCTGCCAGGTCGCGCATACGCTCGCGTACCTCGGATGCGTTGAGCGCCTTGTTCAGTGCCGTGTTGAGCTTGTCGATCACCGGCTTGGGCGTCCCCGTCGGCGCGGCGATGGCGAACCAGGACTGCACATCGAAGCCCGGGAGTCCGGATTCCGCCACCGTGGGCACGTCAGGCAGTTGCGGCATGCGCTGGGCGCTGGTGACCGCGATGGCGCGCAACTTGCCGGACTTCACGTGCGGCAGCGCGGACGGCGCGTTGTCGAACATCGACTGCACCTGCCCGCCCAGCAGATCGGTAACGGCCGGCGCGCTCCCCTTGTAAGGCACGTGCAGCATGTTGGCGCCACTGCGGCTGCGGAACATCTCTCCGGACAGGTGAATGGACGATCCGCTGCCCGACGACGCGAACGTCATACCGTCGGGCGACTCCTTGGCCAACCGCACATAGTCGGCAACGGTCTTGACCGGCAACTTCGGGTTGACCACCAGCACGTTCGGGATCTTGGCAATCATGCCGACGGGCTCGAAGTCGCGTACGGGGTCGTAGCCGAGCTTGTCGTAGAGCGTGGCATTGATCGTGTTCGCGATCGTGAAGACGTAGAGCGTGTAGCCGTCCGGCGTCGCCTTGGCCACGACTTCGGCGCCCACGTTGCTATTGGCGCCGGCGCGGTTTTCCACCACGATCGGCTGGCCCAGCGCCTCGCCCATCTTCTGCGCTACCAGGCGGGCCAGCACGTCGGTGGCGCCTCCGGCGGCATAGCCCACCACGAGCCGCACGGGGCGCGTGGGAAAGCTGGAATCGGCCGCCTGGGCGGCGGGAACGCCGCACGCAAGCGCGGCACTGATCAGGGCGTGGCTCAACAGGCGCCTGCGCGCCGCGTTCCAGAAAGTCATGAGTGCTGTCTCCTTGTTGGATGGTCGTGCCCGGAACGCGCCCGTCTGCTCGATTTGCCCACCGCACCTTGCGGCGCGGCTGCGGCATACTGCGGACTGCTTTCCGGCCCGCAAATTCTTTCCCATGACATCTCGCACTGCGAATCGAAACGTCCGGCAGGCGGACGTTTCATCTTCGACCTCCGAGGAAGGCACCCGTGCCTTACGACGCGGCCTGACGCTGCTCGACGCCATCCTGGCAGCCGGCAAGGATGGTCTCCGGGTGATCGACATGTGCCGCGCGGCCGGCCTGGAGCGGCCCACGGTCTACCGCTTGCTGGCGACGCTGATCGACTGCGGATATGTGGTCCAGCACGGACGATTTCGCTATGTGCGCGGTCCGCGTCTGGCGGCAATGCCGCAGCGTGGGGAATCGACGGACCTTTCTGGAAAGCTGGGCCCGGTGCTCACGCGGGTGAGCCAGGCGTGCGGCGATGCCGCCTTCGGCGTGGTTCGCGATGGCGCGTTGTCGCGCTGCATCGCGCGGCACGTGGGCACCCATCCCGTGCAGGTGCTGGTCATCCAGGTGGGCACCCGGCAACCGCTGGGCGTTGGCGCCGCAGGGCTGGCGTTGCTGGCAGCGCTGCCCGATGCCACCGTCGACGAGGTGATCGCCGCCAATGCTGGTGTGCTGGACCAGTACGGCGGCATGACGCCCGACCGGATGCGCATCCTGATCCGCGCCACGCGCGAACGCGGCTACTCGGTGATCGGCAATCACGCCACGCGCGGCGCACTGGCCGTGGGCATGGCCGTGCACGATCGCGATGGCGAGCCCGTGGCTGGCATCAGCGTGGCCACCACGCTAGCGCGAATGCCGCGCGAGCGGCAGCAGTTGCTGGCCCGGGTGATGCGCGAAGCGGTGGCGGCGTTGCTGCCGCGTGGCCTGTAGCCGGGCCGTAGCAACTCACCTGGCGGAACGCCAGGTCGACACTCCGCCGCTTTACGGGCATGATCATTGGCCTGCCCGTTCCATTCGGGAATCCTCTTCCACACAGCCGGTCGAACCAGGGAAGCGCCGCCCGCCGGCAATCCCGCCAGGCCGCATTCCCTTCCCCACCGCTTTCGGCCCTGCGCCCAACCGTCTCCGTCATGCAACGTCTGCTTCTGATTCTTGGCTGCCTGTTCCTCGTCGCAGCAATCGCGTGGCCCTGGCTGTCGCGGCTGCCGCTCGGGCGGCTGCCCGGTGACATCCGGATCGTCCGCGACGGTTTCAGTTTCTACTTCCCCATCACCACCTGCATCCTGATCTCGCTGCTGCTGTCGCTGGTGCTCTGGCTGCTACGGCGATGAGCCAGTGCGTCGTGATCTCAGGTTGCTCGGGTGGCGGGAAATCGTCGCTGCTGAGCGAACTCGGAGCGCGTGGCTATCCCGTGGTGGAAGAACCAGGGCGGCGCGTCGTCATGGAAGAAACGGCCCGCCATGGCAACGCGCTGCCATGGGTCGACATGCCTGCCTTTCTGCGCCGCGTGTTCGCCATGGCGCGTGCCGACCTGCTCGCGCTGGAACAGTCGGCTGGCCGGGTTGGGCTCAGTGAGCCGGGTGAGCCAGGGAAATGGATCTTCTTCGATCGGGGGCTGGTCGACGCGTTCGTCGCGCTTCAGCACGTCAGTGGCAAGCCACAACTCGCGCCGCTCGTGCATCAGATCCGGCCGTACCATCGGGTCGTATTCCTGACGCCACCCTGGCCGGAAATCTACGTTCAGGACGCCGAGCGCCGCCATGACCTCGACGCCGCCACCGCGGAGTACACGCGGCTGCTCGAAGCCTATCCAGCGCTCGGGTATGACGTTCGCATCATCCCCAGGGCCAGCATTGCCGAGCGTGCCGATTTCGTCCTGAATACCCTCCAGGGCTAGACGCCACCCTCCGTGAGGAGCGGAAGGGAGCGTGCCCCGGACGGCTTGCTTCGATGGCTTACTTGCCGGACAGCTTCGGGAACTGCGGGTTCGTCACGACTTGCTTGAGCAGTTCCTGCACGGCCGGGCCGAAGGCATCCGCCACGTTCTTGCACGCGCCCATGGCCGTGAAGCTCGTGTCGAACGGGTACTTGACCGAGACCTTGTAGCCCTTGTCCGCCGGCGATTGCACGGCCATCGTGATCTGCCAGTACGCCGGGGACACCGAGCTGAAGCTCAGTTCCTCGATACGGCCCTGAATCGGGGCACCCTTCACATCGTAGGCTTGCGCCATCAGGAGTTCTTCCTGGAAGGCGTCCTTGATGTACTGCGACAGCGTCTTGCCCGGCGCCACCTTGACCGGACCCATCAGACGGCACAGCGGGCTCTCGTCGACGCCCTGCGCCATGCCGACATCGCTGACGCTGACTTTATTCGACTGCAGGCTCTGCTGGATGGCGATAACGTTCGAGGCGGATGCCTTGTACGGGATCGAGTTCGTGGTCTCGCATCCGGTCAAAAGAACGCCCGCCGCGCAGATGGCGGCAACGAGGGCAAACTTGCTTTGCTTCATGATTCTCTTCCAGTGGGTTGTATGGGCTCTGCTGATATCCGTGCCCTCAACGGACTACGGAAGAATTCCGCAAGAACCAAATCCCACCTTGGGGGGGGTGACAGCGCCGGCCACCCTGCCGTCACGCTGGTTCGGGCATTGAAAGAGACGGTAGAATCCGCGAACAATTCGTACCACCGCGCCGGAGACGCCAATGGTTCGCCTGCTGATGCTGCTGTTGGGAGTGGATTACCTGCGTACACGCTGGAAAGCGCTGGCCTGGGCCGGCGCCCTCAGCATCGCGGTCGGTGCCGTGCTGTTCATCGATGCGCTCGACGGCAAGCTTGATTTCCCGATCCAGCCGTTCGCCTGGCTGCTGCTTCTCGAAGGGCTGGCCACGCTGGCCGTGGCCTCGACCGGCATTGGTGGCCAGCGTACGCTGCGCTACGCCAAGGGCATCGCCTTCAGCGTGGCTGCCATCCTCGTGCTGGCCGAGCGCCACCATGGCCACATGATCCTGTCGGTCATCTTCGGCGCGCTGTTTCTGGCCGATGGCCTGCTGCAGGTGGCCTCCGCGCATGTGGTGCGCTTTCGCACGTGGCGGCTGGCAATGGCGGGGGGCGTGATCGAGATCGCCCTGGCCATCTTCTTCATCCAGCCCTACCCGACGCACTATGTCGGCACCGTGCCGTACTGCGTGGCGCTCGGGTTGATCTTCGGCGGCTGGAACATGTTGCTGCTGGCATCGCGCGCGCGCCGGCTTGCCGGCAACCCCGGCCTGCGCAAGGATCCGGAGTCCGCCAGCGCCGAATCGAACAAGCGGCGCCTGACGACGTGGAGCGGACCGCCCGCGTCGGACGAACGCGCGTTGACCGTCCACGTCTGGACGCCCGTAGGTTCCGCGAAGTCCAAGGCACAGCATCAGCCGATCATCGACCGCTACATCGCCGCCGTCGACCGCGACGGCGTCATCTCGACGGGGCACGCCGCGCTGGAATCCCCCGAAGGCATCTACATCAGCCTCTACCCGGCCGTCGAGATCGACCGTTCGCCAGACGATTTCACGCGGCTGCTGCGGGCCACGCAGGAGAACAACGTACCTGGACGGTTCCAGCCTGACTACCCGACAGAATCCAAGGCATGGTGCCCGTCGACCGTTCAGGTTCGCATTCGCAACTACGATGCCGAGCGCCTGCGGAACTTCTGGCACGACTATCGGCAGAACACGACTTACAACCTGACGCACCGGAACTGTTCGAGCACGGTGGCACGCGCGCTCGATGCCGCGCTGGAGGGCGCCGCCACACGCGCCTGGACGCGGCTCGGCGGCTGGTGGCCACTGTTCCGGCTATTGCTGACACCGGAGCTGTGGGTAGCCGCCCATCTGCGCAAGCGTGCCGCCACCATGGCGTGGACGCCGGGCCTGACGCTCGACTACGCGCGTGCCATGAGCATGTTGGCCGACCCGCGCCCCTTTGCGTGGGCGACCGTGTGGAGCGGGCTGGCGGCGCGGCGCTCGGGGCGCTCGGGGCGCGAATCGCGCTAGTGCTACGTCAGCTTGACGGCGCCTCGTCGGAAAAGCATCCAGTTCCGATCGGGCGCAGCGCCCCGCCATCGCGCACGATAAAGAGGGCGTCGAGGCCGCGCCGCCGCGCGTAGTCCGGCCCGGCCTGCGCGCCGAGCACCATCAGCGCCGTCGCATAGGCATCGGCATCCGCGCAGGTCTTCGCCACCACCGTGACCGATGCCATCCCACCCGCCAGCGGCGCACCGGTACGTGGGTCCATCGTGTGCGAAATGCGCGCGCCGTCGACATCGGCCCAGCGCCGGTAATCGCCGGACGTGGCAATGGCGGCATCTGCCAGTTCGATCACGCCCATCGCCGCGCGGCGCTCATAGTCCGGGGCCTCGAGGGCGATCGCCCACGGCGTGCCTTCTGGCTTGTTCCCACGCGCGCGCATCTCGCCGTCGATGCCGACCAGCCAGGATTCGATGCCGTGCTCGCTCAGCACACGCCCGAGTTCATCGACGCCAAACCCCTTGGCGATGCCACACAGATCGAGCGCGACCGGGCCGAGCTTGCGCACGCGGCACAGCCGCACATCCACCTCGAGCAGTTCTCCTGCTGGCTGGCGGGGACTTGCGCCGGCCGCCTCACCGAGATCCGGGTGCGAAGCGTGTGGCATCCCGGACGGTCCGAACCCCCAACGGTCGACCAGATCGCCGACGCCGATGTTGAACGCGTTGTGCGTATCACTGCCGATCTTCAGCGCCCGCGCAAGCAGGGTCGCGAGGTTCCTGGAGACCGGCACCCAACCGCCCCGCGCAGCACGGTTCAGTCGGGACAGATCCGAGTCTGCCTTCCAGTTCGACATCTGCGCATCCACGGCGCCAACCGCCACGGCGAGTCGTTCCGCCAGCACCGCTTCATCCATGCCCGGCGGCGCGTAGTATGCCGCCGTGTAGCGGGTGCCCATGGTCGCGCCGCTGACGCGACAGAGCTCGAGCGCCGTGTCTGACCGATTAGTAGACGTCCTCGACATAGCGTCCCTCCGCTTTGAGTTGCGCGACGGTCAAGCCGGTGTCCGTCAGGATTCGCTCCCACGCCTGTGCCACACCCTCGGCCATCTTGCGACCGCCGCACACCATGATCTGCGCACCGTGGGCCATCAGCCCGCGCAGGCTCTGCGCATCGGCGACCAGTCTTTCCTGCACATAGGTCCGGTTGCCCGAACGTGAGAACGCGGTCGTGAGCGCGTGCAGCCGCAGGTCGGCCACCAGGCCCTTCAGCTCGTCGCGATACAGGTAGCTGTCCTCGGCATTGCGCGCCCCGAAGTACAGGTGCATGGGCCGGCGTGCCGCGTTGTGCCGGATAAAGCCAATCAACGGGCCGATCCCGGTGCCGGCCCCGATCATGATCACGGGTGTATTCCCTGGTTCGGGCCGGAAGCGCGTGTGCGGCCGGATAAATGCGTCGATGGTGTCGCCGGGGCGCAGGTCCGTGAGGTACGTCGAACACACGCCTTCAGGCAGCCGCCGCACACAGATCTCCACCACACCATCCGCCGCGCCACTCGCAAGCGAGTAGTACCGGGGCGACGTAGCGCCGGGCGGCACGATGCCGAGCAGATCCCCGGTCTCGAACGTGGGCAGCCCTGGCCGGAACAGCGTGGCACGCTGCTCCGGGACGAAGCGCAGGACCGAGGTCATCGCCTCAGCGCCGACGCCGTAGTCCTCACGCGAGAGAAGCTTGAGCGGCACGCTGGGTGGCAGCATCGGCGTGTAGCGAGTATCAAGCGACACCCCGAGCGTCGTGGCCAGGCAGTCGCACCATTGCCGGAATTCCGGCTCCGACTGCCGGTCCACCGTGCCCGGATCGGCAAGGGCCCGCAGTCCCTTGCCCAGCAGCGCATCGTGCACCGCGCTCGCATAGCCGCAGAACGCCGGGAACTGGCGATCACCGAATCCCAGCACCGCAAAGTCGGTATCGGCTGGGACCGTCAGGCGATTGAGCTTCGACAGGAAATGACTTGCGCTCGCGGGTGCATCGCCATCGCCATACGTGGCGGTCAGGACCAGCAGCCGCTTTTTCCCACGATAGCTGTCCGCCAGCTCATTCATCGGCGCGGTATGCACGCGCAGGCCTGCCTCGGTCAACGCGGCATGCAGCGCGGAAGCAAAGCCCCATGTGGTGTTGCCCTCGGAGCCCACCAGCAGCACCGTATCCGCGTCGCGTGCCGGCACATTGCCGGCCAAGGTCGGCACGGTTCCCCGGCGACGCAGCCAGAGCAGCAGGCCCGTCACTGCCAGCACCGGCACCGACAGCGACGACGCACCAAGCATCAACCCGAGCCACCACATCCCCTGGCCCGTATGCAACATGCGGACAGCCGCCTGCGCGCGCTGCCAGCCGTCGGTGGGCTGGAAGGCGAGCATCTTCCCCGTCACCGGATCGATATACCCGCCGCCGTCGGTCGTATCCAGTTCGATGACGTCGCCCTGGGCATCGGCATGGGCGAATGTCAGTTGGTGCAGGTCTGCGCTGTCGATACCCAGCGCGGGCATCCGCTCCAGCGGCATTGCCGGGGCCGCCGCCGCATGCACACTGAGCACAGGGTCCTGGCCGCCGCCTTCCGGTATCAGCCCGAATGTCGTCATCGACATGACAAGCCCGGTCACCGCCGACAGCGTCAGCCCTAGCAGCGCCACGCGCGCGGTCTCGTTGTGCACGCGCTGGAGTCCGTTGCCGCGGATCGGGCCGAGCAGGTGCTTCCACCCGCCCATGCGCCGCGCGAGCAACGCCAGCCCGGAAATCGTGACGAGGAGCATGAATGCGGCCGTCACGCCGGCCGCGATCCGGCCTGCGTCGCCGAGAAACAGCTTGCGATGCAGGTTCTTCATCCATCGCCAAACCAGCGAGGTGACATAGTCTCCCGTCGCCTTGCCGCTGGCAGGGTCGATGATCGAGGCGCGCTGCTGACCGTCGACCTCGTGATACGCGATGAACGTCCCTGACGGCCGCCGCGCAAGCGCTTCGACGCCCGGGATTTCCGTCTGTACGCGGCTCGCGAGCGTGGCCACGCTAACCGAAGCCTGGCCCGCGCGAACGGCATCCACACGTTCAAACGCCGGATTCACCGACAACACCGCGCCCGATAGTGCGAGGATCGTCATCAGCAACGCGGCGACGAGTCCTGGAACCAGATGGAGCTTGCGTAGCATCGGTGGACCTCCTTTTTTCTTTATCGCGTGTTGTTGTGGCTGCCCTGCTTACAAGGCATAGCGGAACGACTTCACGTAGCCATTGCCGTTCACCGGCTTGTTCGCGCCGGATGTGGTCAGCGGCACGACGACCTCAGACGGGTACGCCTTCATATCCTCCACAGCGGTATCGATATGCACCTGATATCCGGCATCGATCAGCGTGTCCGCCAGATCCAGCGTCACGCGCAACGTCTTCCCGGCGCCAACACTGGCGCCGGAGATGCCATCCACTTTCGCGGCGCCCCCTGCGGCGCGATACCAGTCGCGCAGGTTCTTGTGATACTTGGCCTTGGGCCCGGCCACCCACAACGTGCGCTGATAGCGTCCGGCGTTATCGGTCAAATAGAGAGCGACGTAGGCACCGTCTCCGCCATAGTTGGACATCTGCGTCTCGAACGAGACCTGACGCGCGGAAGCGAGTGACGGCACGGCGAGCGCGCCCACAAGCATGGCGACAGGAAGTGCGGCTTTCATCTGAATGCTCCTGATTTGTGCAAAGCGGGGTCGTCGTTCCTGGCCAGTCGGCACACACGCTGCGTGAGCGGTGCCGCTGGCGAGGAGTACGCGGTGTGGATCCGCAGTTGGCTTCAGCGGATCTCGACCTGGGGCTTGGTAGCCGGCGTCGACGAACTGTCGGTGGCCGCATTCGCGGGCGCTGTATTCACCACTGCATTCGCCGGTGTCCTGCCCGCGCCGCGATCGCCGTGATCCCCTTCCCGCTTCATGCGCACGACGTCGAGCGTGACGGGATCAATCTTGGCCTTGAAGCGCTGACCGTCCTTATCGCGGCCCTTGATTTCATAGCAACCGTCGTCGATCTTGAGCTTGTCGACCTGCCAGCCTTTCTGTTGCGCCATGGCCCGGACCGCATCGCGCGGCTTCCAGTCGTTGATCGGCGCCTCGCAGTCATCGCGGTCGTGCGCCTGCACCGTGTGAATACCCACCGTGGCACCACCGAGCGCAAGCATCGCGAGCACGACGGTCTTTCCCATACCAATCCGAAGGCGTTTCATTGCGGCATCTCCTTGTTACGTGTGGCTTCCTTGGACGCCACAATGCGCCGCGAACCTGAAGCGAACCTTGCGATGGCAGAGAATTTTCTTCATGTTCGCGACAGGTTCGCGTGGCAATATCATGTGATACATGCTTCAGGGAAGCCGTAATGAGAGTTCTTCTCATCGAGGATGAACCGTGGCTTGGGCAGGCCGTCCGCGACCAGATCGAAAAGGACGGGCATCCGACCGACTTCGTGGCCAATCTCGCCGATGCGCGCCGACATCTTTCGGCCGCAACCTACGACCTGATCCTGCTAGACCTGCTGCTGCCCGATGGCCGCGGCCTTGATTTCCTGCGTGAACTGCGCGCGAGCGGATCGAACGTGCCCGTCATCATCCTGACCGCGCTCGATCAAGTGTCGAATCGCATTGCCGGTCTGAATGCCGGCGCGGATGACTACCTGGTCAAGCCCTTCGATCTGTCCGAACTGTCCGCGCGCGTCAGCGCGGTGGCGCGTCGGTACGCGGGTAATCCGAATCCATTGGTGAATCTTGGCGACCTGCGCATCGACACGGCCGGGCATAGCGTGATGCGCGGCGAAACCCGCGTCGGCCTGACGGCCAGCGAATGGGCGCTGCTTGAGGCACTGATCCAGCATCCGGGCATGATCGTGTCGCGGGCAAGGCTCGAGGAACGGCTTTACTCCTTCAACGAGGAAGTCGGCAGCAACACCATCGAGGTCCATATGAGCCGGCTGCGCAAGAAACTTGGCGCGGATGTCATCGAGACCTTGCGCGGGCTCGGCTATCGACTCAGGCGGGACTGACGATGCTGCGCAGCCTGCAGGGCAGACTCTCGGCGGCGCTGGTGGCGGGGCTGGTCGTGCTGGCGTGCGCGGCGGCGGCAGCATCGATCCACGTGCTGCGCCAGGAAGTCGATCGTATGTCGGACAGCGCGTTGCAGGAAGCCGCGCAGCGCCTGCTGCCACTGGCGCTCACCGACATCATGCGTCGCGAGGCCGATGACGATGAGGACGACAGCAGCCGCGTCACCGCCGTGCGGCCCCACGACGAATTGCTGACCTACGTGGTCCGCGACGACAAGGGCAGTCTGCTGCTGCAGTCGCATGACGCCGATCTCAGTGTCTTTCCGGCCGGCCTGAAGCCGGGATTCTCGTCCACCCTTTCACATCGGATCTACACCGAACCCGGATTGCAGGGAACGGTTGCCCTGACGATCGCCGAACCACTTGCCGCGCGGCGGCAGGCAAAAGTCGCGGCCGCACTCTCGGTCGTCAGGGTTCTGATCCTGTTTCTTCCCGTCGGCCTGATCGGCATCTGGCTGATCGTCCGGACGGGACTTCAGCCCATCCGCCGGTTCTGCGGCAGCATCGCCGCGCGCGGCCAGAGCGATCTGACATCGCTTGAAAAGAGCGGACTGCCCACGGAGATCGCGCCGGTGGCTGATGCGGTCAACGGCCTGATGGCGCGCCTCGATCGCGCGCTGGCTGCCGAGCGCAGCTTCACCGCAAATAGCGCGCACGAACTGCGCACGCCGATTGCGGCGGCGCTCGCGCAGACGCAGCGTCTCAAGGCCGACATGCCGACCGACGACATGCGGGAGCGCGTGCAGAACGTCGAACAGTCATTGCGCACGCTGGCGCGGCTCAGCGAAAGCCTGATGCAGCTCGCGAAGGCCGAGAACGGGCGTGTGCTCGGTGACGCGCCGCAGGATTTGCGTCCGGTGATTGAACTCGTGATCGAGGACTTCCGGCGCATCGCGCATACGCCAAACCCGATCACGCTCGACCTGCCCGATAAGCCGGTCGAATCCTGGATCGATCCCGACGCCTTCGCGATCGTGGTGCGCAATCTGGTCGACAACGCGCAGAAGCACGGCGCACGTGGAGAACCCGTGCGGGTGTCGCTGTCGGAGGCGGGGGCATTCACCGTGGCAAATCGCGGGCCTGTGTTGGCCGAGAACGACCTGGCACGCCTGATGAAGCCATTCGAGCGTGGCGCGACAACAGCCAGGGGCAGCGGTCTCGGGCTGGCCATCGTCGAGGCAATTGCTCGCGGGGCTGGCGCCACGCTTACCGCGCGTTCACCGGCACCGGGGTGGCCGGATGGTTTATGGATCACGATCGACGGCTTGCCGCTTGCCTCGATGACGCCTCGGTGATCCCTCCAACCACGGGAATCCGTGGCGTCTGGCAGCAGATCCGCAGCCGGCGAATCTCATTCCGTTTAACCACTATCAACTGCTCGCCAGCTTCTGCATGATAGCGTCATATAGCTCACTATATTGCGATTGACAAAGCGCGTCCGTTGCGTGGCGGGATTCACTCCCCCGACCGGCCGCAACGACCATTTTCGCTATCCGTTCTGAACGCCATAGGAAACGACAAATGTCACAAGATTCCCATAGCGGATCCAAGCCAGGACACGCTGGCGATAGCGCGGCACACGTCTTGCCGATTGCTGCAATCGTTCATGCGGACCACGCCGGCACGGACCGCCTGCTCGCCAGATTCGTCGACGGCCTGCGCCATGCCGGACTGCGGATTCACGGGCTAGTGCAGGAACGCGCGGAGAATGCCGAGAAGACATCCACGATGCTTGTGGACCAGCACAGTGGCCAACGCTACCCCCTGTTCCAGAACCTCGGCTCGGGCTCGACATCGTGTTGCGTCGATGCAGGCAGCATTGCCGCGGCGAGCGTCGCCATGCGCCGCGCCGTCGAGGCGCGACCTGACCTTTGCGTGGCCAACCGTTTCGGTGGGCTCGAAGCTCAGGGCGGTGGACTCGCTGCCGAGATGCTGAATGTGGCCGCCGCCGGCATTCCGCTGCTGACCATCGTCTCGAACGACTATCTTCGGGCCTGGCGCGCCTTCACGGGCGATTCGGGCACAGAGCTGCAGCCGTCGATCGAGGCCATGTACCTGTGGTTCGCTGGCCTCCGCGCACGCCACGCACGTGCATGAAGCAGGCGATCGGCCCGTCGCTACGGCATCACCACCGAATCGAGCTCCACGTCCTGCGCCTTGCGCAGCATCTCATCGAATTCGGGGTCGGTATCCGGAAAACTCGCTTGCGCCGCAGGCCCCGCGCGGCGAGCACCAGCGGGCCGGGCACCCGACGCGCGGGCGGGTTCGGCGATCACCTCGTCGATGCGCGCAAGCAGGTACGGGAAGAACGGATTGGAAGAGATCCGGAACATCGAATCGAGGCTGACCATCAACGCGCCGCGCTCACCACGCGGTGCGATCGCGCCGAGCGAAACGCCGAAGCGCGGATTGCCTGCATCCATCGGTTGTATCCCGTATAGCTCGTCGTCCATCGGGAACGGGATCGCTACGTGCGACAGCGAAAATACCTGCGCCGGGTAAGTCATCGCGACCGGCCGCTTCGTCTCCTCCGTGGCGCCTGCGTCCACCACGCGCGCTGTCACGCCGTCCGCCCCCTCCGCTTCATTGCCGATCATCGTCAGCCTGTAGCTCACCGGCAGCGCGGGCAAGAGCCGGGCAAGCGCCTGCGTTGACGCCGGATCAATCAGAGGCCCAAGCTTGGCACGCCGGTTGACGTCGAACAGCACCAGTTCACTGCCGTTGTCCGGCAGGCTCGCGTAGAGCCGTCGGACGATTGCCGGGGTGCTCACCGTGAAGTCGATCACCGACTGAAAAGTCAGCACGGGAGGCAGGTCCTGCAGCCCGCGCTCGCGCGCGACGCGCGCAATCTGGTCTTGCAACGCGACGGTCAGCCGATGGGATTGCCGCGCCCCATTGACGGGAAACGAGTTGTACTTGAATGGATTGAACTCGGGCACGATTCCGAGCCACGCAGCCTTCTCGAAGGGCGGCAGCAATGCTGGCAGCGCGGCCAGCCCGGCGAACCGCGCATAGCGGGTCACGCCGATCATCGGCGAGATCAGGATAATCCGGGCCGGTCGCTCCAGCCTGGGGTCTTCAAGGCTATCGAGCGCGTACTTCATCGCCAGCGCGCCGCCATTGGAGAAGCCAACCAGATGGATCGGACGATCCGCACCGGCCTGAAGCCGCGCCTCGCGCACGGCAAGCCGCGTCGCCGCCATCCAGCGCTCCCATTCAACATCAGAGAGCCCGGCCGGTACCGTGCCATGGCCGGGAAGGCGAATGCCGATCGCAACGAAGCCGTCCTCCACATACCGTTGGGCGATATGCCGCAGGCTGTACGGCGAATCGGTCAGGCCATGCAGCAGGACGACCGCGCCCACGGGCTTTCCGGCCGGACGCATCTCGTACGAACGGTTCCAGTCGTGCTCGAAGCGCCCCGGGTAAATCGGGCTGCCCTCGAAATAGCGGTTCGAAGGGATTCGCGCCGCGGGCGGCAGACGGTCACTGACGTGCCGTCTGACCTGCTCGAACAGGGCGTCTTCCTGCCTCAGATAGCGGCTCCAGTCGGACCGGTCGATCTGCTCGGCACCGAGTTCGTCGGGCACATAGGTGTGCCAGAGCTGCAGCTCCGGCCCCCGTGTCGCGTCATAGGCGCGCAGCGCCAGTAGCGCCACGCCAAGCACGACCAGCACGATCGCGGCGATGCGCACCTTGCTGGTCAGACGGGATCGCGCTTTCATCTGTGGAACAGGGCCCATGCTGATTGCGACATGCGTTCAGGCCTTGCGCCTGGCCGCGCCGGCCCGCTGCGATGTCACCAATGCGGTGAGTGGCGGGGAGGATCGAATGACGAGCTTCTCGAACTCCACCACGAAGAACAGCACCACGCCTCCGGCGATCAGCCATAGCCAGTGCTCCACAGTCAGTGCCTGGGTATCGAAGATCAGCTGGAACGGGTACCAGTACGTGAACAACAACTGCAGCACCACAACGCCACCGATGCCATACCAGAGATACGGATTGCTCGAGTGGGCGCGCACGGATAGCGAGGATTCAAGCAGATGCCGGCTGTTGATCAGGTAGAAGATCTGGCCTAGCGAGATGGCGTTGACGGCCGCCGTTCGCGCCATTTCATCCGTCGCGCCATGCGCCTTCATCACGAAGAACGCCGCGAGTGTGTAGATGACGAGCGCCACGCCAACGAAGCAAATTCGCCATACCCCGAAACCGGTAACGATCGACCGGTCGATCGAGCGTGGTGGCCGGCCCATGACGTCCGCTTCGTGGGGCTCGAACGACATGGCCAGGCCCAGCGCGACGGAGGAAACCGTGTTCACCCACAGGATCTGCGGCGCGGTGATTGGCAGCGTGAACCCGATCAGGATCGCGATGGCGATCACGGCGCCTTGCGCGATGTTCGTCGGCAGCATGAACAGCATCGCCTTCTCGATGTTGTTGTAGACCGTGCGACCTTCCTTCACGGCCGCCGAGATCGACGCGAAGTTGTCGTCGACGAGGATCATCCCTGCGGCCTCCTTCGTCACCTCTGTGCCCTTGATGCCCATCGCGACGCCGATATCGGCCTTCTTGAGCGCGGGTGCATCGTTGACGCCGTCGCCGGTCATTGCCACCACCTGCCGGTTGGCCTGCATCGCCTTCACGAGTCTGAGCTTGTGCTCGGGGCTGGCGCGGGCGAAGACATCGACCTCTCGCACGCATTCGCGCAGGGCCGCATCGTTCATCGCCTCGATCTCGGTACCCGCCACGGCCGTGCGGCCATCGCCGATCCCGAGCATTCCCGCCACGGCGGCCGCCGTGACCTTGTGGTCGCCGGTAATCATCGTCACCCGGATGCCACCTTCATGGCATTCCCGCACGGCGTCGATCGCCTCCTTGCGCGGCGGGTCCATCAGGCCGACGAGGCCGAGGAACACGAGCGTGTTCGGCAAGTCCTTCGGTTCGAGGCCGCCCTGGGGCAGGCCCGGATCTGGCAGCCAGGCAAGTCCCAGCACCCGCTCGCCCTGCGCGGCCATGCGATCTCCCTCCCTCGCGAAGTACGCGCGGTCGAGCGGCACCGCGCCATTCGCGGTTTGCTGGTGATCGCAATGTTCGAGAATCACCTCCGGCGCCCCCTTTACCAGCAGCATCTCGCCGTCGGCCGAGCGGTTCAGCGTCGCCATGAACTTGTGCTCGGACTCGAATGGAATGGCGTCGATCCGTGGCGCGGCCACCCCCTCGGCGGTGCGGTCCATGCCGAGCTTGGTGGCGAGCGGATAGAGCGCGCCTTCGGTGGGGTCGCCCTCCACTTTCCATCGACCGTCGTCCTCGAAGAGTTCGGCGTCGTTGCACAGCATCGACACGCGACCGATCAGCGCCAGCGGCAACGGCACGGCGTCCAGCGGCTTGCCCTCCGTGCTGAGCGCGCCTTCCGGTGCGTAGCCGTGGCCCGTCACTGCATACGATGCATCGGCCGTCACGACCGATGTCACCATCATCTCCATCATCGTCAGCGTGCCCGTCTTGTCCGAGCAGATGCGCGAGACGGAGCCCAGCGTCTCCACCGCCGGCAAACGACGGATGATGGCATTGCGCTGGGCCATCCGCTTCACGCCAATCGCGAGCGTGATGGTGATCAGCGCGGGCAGGCCTTCCGGGATGATCGACACCGCAATGCCAACGATCGCCTGGAACAGCTCCACGAAAGTCATCTTGCCGAGCCAGTGCCCCCAGGAAAACAGCACGACACTGAGAACACCGATGGCCGCCGTGATGACGTAACCGAACTTCGTGATCTGCCGCAGCAGCGGCGTCTCCAGCGGATTGACCTGCCCAAGCATCTCGTTGATGCGGCCGAGTTCCGTCTGACTTCCCGTTGCCACAACCACGCCGGTGGCCCGGCCGGAGACCACCATCGTGCCGGAGAACGCCATGTTCTCGCGGTCTCCCACGGTGGACTTGGCGGGCATCGGTACCGTCGTCTTGTCGGCGGGCACGGACTCGCCGGTGAGCGCCGCTTCCTCTGTGCGCAGGTTCCTGGCTTCCACCAGGCGCAGATCGGCGGGGACCTTGTCACCCGACTCCAGCAGCACGACATCGCCCGGCACCAGTTCCTCGGCATCAAGCAGGCGCGCCGCGCCGCCGCGCAACACGCGTGCCTCGGTGGACAGCATGTTGCGGATCGAATCCAGCGCCTCTTCGGCCTTTCCCTCCTGCAGGAAGCCCAGCAACGAGTTGAGGATGACGACGGCGAAGATGATCGATGCGTCGAGCCACAGGCTCAGCATCAGCTTGGTGAAGGCCGACGCGATCAGCACATAGATCAGGATGTTGTTGAACTGGGAGACAAAGCGCGCGATGGCGCCGCGCTTCTTGCCCTGGGGCAGCCGGTTGGGTCCGTAGGTACCCAGCCGCGCGGCGGCATCGTCGGCCTCCAGGCCCTGCGAGGGATCGACACTGAAACGCCGCTCGACCTCATCGGCGGTCATGGCGTGCCAGGGTGTTTCCTCCACGCCTGATACCACGGTATCCGCTTCACTCATCTTGCATCCTCCAGGTTGCGGCGCCCGTCATGCGGCGCCATTCGCCGTCGCACTGCTTTACCTGATGTCCCGCCTGCTTTCGCTTCCTTGCCTACTTCGCCGCCTTCTTTTCCCCTTCGAGTTCCTCACGCGCCTTCGCCAGCGCCTTCGCCTGGTCAGACGATATCTCGGGGTACTGGAGGTTCAACTTCTCCACGGCCTCGACAACGGCCGCCGCGACGACAAGCCGCGTGAACCATTTCTTGTCGGCGGGCACGACATACCACGGGGCCGCCTCGGTGGAAGTCGCGCGGATCGCCGCCTCGTAGGCCTGCATGTACTCGTCCCAGTGCCGGCGCTCGCGCACGTCGGAGGGTGAGAACTTCCAACTCTTGTTAGGTTTATCAAGGCGCTTCAGGAATCGCCGTTTCTGTTCCTCGTACGACAGGTTCAGATAGAACTTGAGAATGATCACGCCCTGCCGCGTGAGGTAGTCCTCGAAGCGGGCGATGTCAGCAAGCCGTTCGTCCCAGATCTTGTCGGTAATGAGTGCCGGCGGGATCTTCTGCGCCTCCAGCAGGTGCCGGTGCACCCGCACCACGAGCACGTCCTCGTAGTAGGACCGATTGAAGATGCCGATGCGTCCGCGCTGGGGCACCTTCGCAAGGTATCGCCAGAGAAAATCGTGCGAGAGTTCTTCATGGGACGGCTGCTTGAACGAGAAGACATCGCACCCCTGCGGATTGATGCCAGACATGACGTGCTTGATCGTCCCGTCCTTGCCGGCCGCGTCCATGGCCTGGAACACCAGCAGCACCGACCAGGAGTCCTGCGCGTAGAGCACGTCCTGCTCTATCGCCAGCCATTCCGATCCGTGGCGAAGCAGGTCCGCCGCCTCGCCTTTCTTCATCTCGAAGCCCAGCGTATCGGCAGGATCGAAGTCCGCCAGACGGAACCCCTCGCCCTGCGTGATGCGGAACGGATTGATATAGCTCCCCAGGGTGCCCAGTATCTCTTTGCGAGGCATTGCCAACTCCTCCCCAGCTTCGGCCGTCGGCAACGCACTGCCAACGAACAAAAAAGCCCTGACGTGGCTCCAGGGCTCGATAGCCGCGACAAGCGAAGTGCTATGCGCTCGCTCCCGTCCCGACTCTAAATTGACTGTAGCAGGTCACACGGAAACCGGAAGCCCTATCTGTCACTTTTTGCCAGGGACGGCATTGTCAAGAGCAGCGGCTCGGTGCCAAGCAAGGCGCAGCACGATATCGCGCTGGAGACGATTTGCAGCGTGGATGGGGTTCGCTCGATTCACGACAGCTTGAAGGTGGCCTCACGCTGAGGATGGGCGAAAGCGAGCGGCGGTAAAACAGTCAGGCTCCGCAGACGAGCCTGCGTGCGGCTAGCACTGGCCCTTCTTGGCCTTGCCGGGCGGGCAGAAGGACTCGTTCCCGTACTGGTCGACACGACAATTGCCCTTCTTCGCCTGTCCCGGCGGGCAGCCCGGACCAGCGGCAGAATCATCATAGGGGTACGGGCCGACGGCGCACCCCGTCAGCAATGCGGCACATGAGACGATCGTCAGCAGCAGAGCCTTCATCATTCCTTCCCTCCTGAAAATCGAAAAAAGGATACTACGGCACTCCGCGCGGGGAAACGTGAAGCTGGTAATCGCGTGTAACGATGCCAGAGCCGCCGAAAAATAAATCCGCCCTAGGTGGAATAAGCACCCCCCTCTCCGCGTCTACCCAACAACGGCCCGCTCCGGGCCCATGGAACGACGCGAGGAATCATGGTCTCCTTCTATCGACTGCCCACACCGCCAGCCATTGGTGCGGTGCTGTTCCTGCTGACGGCGCTGACCGCTGCCGCACCCGCAACCGCTCTTGCCGCCACCGCCACTGGCTCGGACGCCGAGCGGTTCGCGGCGGAGAACGAAGTGGCGATGACAAGAATGATGGACGGCATGTCGGTCCACCCTAGTGGCAATGTCGACGAAGACTTCGCGGCGATGATGATCCCGCACCACCAAGGCGCCATCGACATGGCCATGGCGGAACTCCGCTACGGCAAGAACGAGCAGCTCAGGCGCATCGCGCAGGAAATCATCGTCGATCAGATGCAGGAGATCGCCGCGATGCGGCTGGCGCTTGGACAGCCGCTTCCGCCGTCCGCGCCAGCACCAACCCAGCTAGCACCAACCCAGCCGGTGGCCTCCACACCGTCGCCGTCGCAGCCCGCCAACCACGACCACTCCGCCCACGCGCACTGATGCAAGGCCCGATCATGAAACCCAGCCCCCTTGGACACGCCATTTCGCTTTCCCTCGCGTTGATGATCGGTGCCGCCGGCATCGCCAGCGTCGCCCTTGCCGGCCAGGCCCCTGGCCCATTGAATGCGCCGGACGTGCCCATCAGCCACCGGGACCGTGTCTACGCGGCCGAACAGTTCTCGAACACCGTCTCCGTCACCGATCCGGCCGACAACCGGTTGCTCGGTGTTATCCGGCTGGGCGACCCCGCGCCCGGCAATCTGAGTCCGTTGTACCGCGGCCAGCTGCTGGTTCACGGCATGGGCTTCTCGCCGGACCATCGCACGCTCGCGATCGTCTCCATCGGGTCGAACTCAGTGTCGTTCATCGATACGGCCACCAATGCGGTCAAGCATGTCACCTACGTGGGACGCTCGCCGCATGAGGCGTTCTACACGCCGAATGGCAAGGAAGTGTGGATCACCGTGCGCGGCGAAAACTACATCGCAGTTCTCGACGCCGCGACGTTCGCGGAGACCGCCCGCATCAAGGTTGCCGACGGCCCAGGCATGCAGATCTTCTCGCCAGACGGCAAGTACGGCTACATCTGCTCGTCGTTCAATCCGGAAACGGCGGTCGTGAGCGTGGCCGACCACAAGATCGTGGGCCGCGTGAAGCAGGAAAGTCCGTTCTGCCCGAACATCGCGGCCACACCGGATGGCAAACAGGTCTGGTTCACGCTGAAAGACGTCGGCAAGACGCAGGTGTTCGAGGCACAGCCTCCGTTCCGCCCGATCAGGACAATCGAGACGGGCCCGATCACCAATCACGTCAACTTCGCGCACACGGCGGCGGGCACGCTTGCCTATGTCACGATCGGCGGCCTGAACCAGGTCAAGGTATTCCGCACCGACGACTTCTCCCCGGTGGCCACCATTCCCGTGGGTAGCCTTCCTCACGGTGTCTGGCCGTCGGGCGACGGGAGCCGGATCTACGTCGGACTGGAGAATGCCGACAAGCTGGCCGTCATCGATACCGCCACGAACCAGGTCGTCGCCAACGTGCCGGTGGGTCAGGCGCCGCAGGCGATTGCCTACGTGCCGAATGCGGTACCCGATGGCGATGGCACACAAGGACTGCAGCCGCCAGGCCTGGCTGGCCAGAGCACGCAATTGAAGTTGCTGCGTGTCGAGAACGGCAAGCCGGTGGCCACGGACAACGCCCCCACCAGCGTGACGCTGTTCGACCAGGGCCTGCTTCAGGTTCTGCAGGCCTCGGCAACGGGGCTGCAACCGAAGCACGCGTACGTACTGGCGCTGGCCCGCCATGCGGACGGCACCGGATCGCTGGAGCCGCTCGCCTCGTTCATGACGAACCCCGCCGGCTCGGCTATTGTCAATGCAATCGGCCCCATCCGGCAGATCGTGCAGGACAACGCCACCGTGGAGGGACGACGCTTTCTCGTCATCGCCCCGTCGGAAAACGGCAAACCCGCCGCACCTGTTCAGGTGCAGGCGCTCTAGCCCAAGGACGATCATGCTGCCCCCCCTGAAGGAGACACCGCTGCCGTGAAGGACTTGCTGCAACAGGTCGAGCCGATGATTCCGGCGTTGCGCCGCTATGCCCGCGCGCTATTGCGCGAGCAGGCGGCCGCGGACGATCTCGTGCAGGACTGCCTGGAAAAGGTCATCACGTACTGGGACAGCCGCCGCAGCCGCGCGGACACCCGTAGCTGGGTATTCGCCATCCTGCATAACCTGGCGATGACGGCCCTGCGCCGCCATGCCAGCGCGCAAGGGCTGCACGTGGCTATCGACGACGTGGCGGAGTCCCTCATGACCGTGCCGCCGGCCCAAGAAGACGCACTGCGTTATCGGGACCTGCTGAGCGCAGTCGATACTCTTCCCGCCGAACAGCGGAGCGTGCTCCTGCTGGTCTCGGTGGAGGAGATGTCGTACGCCGAGACCGCACGCATTCTTGAGATTCCCGTCGGCACCGTGATGTCGCGCCTGTCTCGCGCGCGGGAAAAACTACTGAGGCAGATGGAACCCGGCCTGAAGGCGGCCCCGGCATCCGGACTGCGGAGGGTCAAATGAACGAGCATCGACCGATACAGGAAGAGGAACTGCTGGCCTATGTCGACCACGCGCTCGACCCCACGCGCCTGCGCGAGATCGAGGCATACCTGCAGCAGCATCCCGACGTCGCGACCCGCATCGAGGGCTACATGGCCCAGCGCGAGCAGCTGCGCGCCGCGCTCGCCCCAATCGCAGACGAACCGGTTCCGCCAGAACTGAACCTGCGGCACATGCTGACGGCACGACGCGCCCGCGCCAGCCATCCGTGGCGGCTGGCGGCTTCCGTCTTCGTCGCCATGTGCCTTGGTGGCATCGGCGGCTGGATGGGACGCGGCGCGACCGAGCCGCCCACCGGCGGCATCGCCGCACTGGCGCGCGAAGCCACGGCCAGCTTCCAGGTATTTGCCGCCGACCCGCTACGTCCCGTGGAAATGGGCGCCGCCGACAGCAACGACCTGGTGAACTGGGTCTCCTCGCGGCTGCGTCGCCAGATTGCCGTGCCGGACCTCGGCAAGGCAGGCTATCGCTACATCGGCGGGCGCCTCGTCGCCACCGAGCATGGACCCGCCGGCCTCTTCATGTACGAGGACGGTCACGGCACACGCCTGGCGATGCTGGTACGCCCGATGGCCATCGAAGGCGACACACCAATGAAGGCACACGTACAAGCCGGCGTGGCGGGGTACTCATGGGCCAATCAGGGCCTTGGATACAGCCTGGTGGCATCGGCGTCCACCAGCGGCCTCCATCCCCTTGCCGACGAGATGCGCCGGCAGATCAATGGACGGGATGGATCGGTAGGCCCCAGCAGCAAACATCCTTCGCTGTAGGGGCGGCCCGTCGGCTTCCGCTTGCACCCAAGGGCACTGCCTCTGCCCTTCACCTCAATGGCGTACCGTCGATGCGCCATCAGTACTGCTCACCTGTTCACCGTGGCACCGGGTTGCGAGGATCAAGAACTGCGAACGGATCCACGCAGTCCGGCAGCACCACCGGTTGCGAACGTCACGGACAAGACTCTGCCGAACGATCCGCTTGTCACGTAACACCCGAAATCTGCAACGACAGGAACGGCATTCTCAGATACGTATTCCATCGAAAACCGCAGGGCAAATCTAAAGCAAATATTTCATGTCGAGGCGCATCCTGCACCCAAAAAACTAACTTCTGACACTCAGGAAGTTCGCTCAGAATTCTGTGCAGTCAGGCTCGTACTTGTCGGGATACACGGGTCTGCACACCTGGCCAACGCCCCCAAAACCAGGCCGGCACAAATTCGATTGGGACAATCAAAGAGGAAAACATGAAGAACAGCCGATTTCGCGCGAGCGTCGTGACGCTCGTCTCCGCCGCGGTGCTCTCCCAGTTCGGCGCGGCCTATGCCCAGGACGCGCGGAAGGACGCCACCGGCGCGACCAAGGCCGCCAACCAGAAACTCCTCAGCGAATTGCCTTTCTCGGATCGCTCCGATTTCGATGACGCACACCGCGGCTTTGTCGCGCCACTGCCGAACGCGCTGATCAAGGGGCCGTCGGGCAACCCCATCTGGAACCCGAACCAGTACGCCTTTATCAAGGAAGGCTCCCAGGCGCCTGGCACGGTCAACCCGAGCCTCTGGCGTCAGGCTCAGCTGATCAACATCAGCGGCCTGTTCCAGGTGACCGATGGCATCTATCAGGTTCGGAATCAGGACCTGTCGAACATGACCATCATCGAGGGCAAGGAAGGCATCACGGTCGTTGACCCCCTCGTCTCGGAAGAAACGGCCAAGGTCGCCATCGATCTCTACTATGCCAATCGCGGCCGCAAGCCCGTGAAGGCGGTGATCTACACGCACAGCCACGTTGACCACTATGGCGGCGTACGTGGCGTGATCAGCCAGGACGACGTCTCCTCCGGTAAGGTCAAGATCTACGCGCCGGAGGGCTTCCTGGAAGCCGCGGTGGCGGAGAACGTCATGGCCGGCAACGCCATGAGCCGCCGCGCCAGCTACATGTACGGCAATCTGCTGCCCGCCGATGAAAAGGGCCAGGTCGGCGCCGGTCTCGGCACCACGACCTCGGCCGGCACCGTCACGCTGTTGTCTCCGACGGACACGATCACCAAGACCGGTGAAAAGCGCGTCATCGACGGCCTGACCTACGAGTTCCTGATGGCTCCTGGCTCGGAAGCTCCGGCCGAGATGCTGTGGTACATCGAGGAAAAGCGCGCGATCTCCGCAGCCGAGGATTGCACACACACGCTGCACAACACGTATTCGCTGCGTGGCGCCAAGATCCGCGAGCCGCTGCCCTGGTCGAAGTACCTGAACCAGGCCCTGACCATGTGGGGCGCCAAGGCGGATGTCATGTTCGCCCAGCACCACTGGCCGAGCTTCGGCCAGAAGAACGTGGTACACCTGCTGCGCCAGCAGCGCGACCTGTATCGCTACATCAACGACGAGACGCTGCGCCTGGCCAATCAGGGCGAGACGATGGTCGAGATCGCGGACAAGTTCAAGCTGCCGCCCGACCTCGCCAACATGTGGGCCAACCGTGGCTACTACGGCTCCGTCAGCCACGACGTGAAGGCGACCTACGTCCTTTACCTCGGCTGGTTCAATGGCAACCCCGCCACGCTGGACGAATTGACGCCGGTGGAAGCCAGCAAGCGCTACGTCGAGTTCATGGGCGGGGCCAGTGCCGTGCTGTCGAAGGCCAAGCAGGCGTACGACAAGGGTGAGTATCGCTGGGTGGCCCAGGTGGTCAACCACGTGGTGTTTGCCGATCCGTCGAACAAGGCCGCCAAGAACCTCCAGGCCGACGCGCTCGAGCAACTGGGCTATCAGGCCGAATCCGGCCCGTGGCGCAACTTCTACCTGACCGGTGCCAAGGAATTGCGCGAAGGCGTGAAGAAGCTGCCCACGCCGAACACCGCCAGCGGCGATACGGTGAAGGCCATGACGCCGGAGATGTTCTTCGACTATCTCAGCGTTCGCGTGAACCGCGCCAAGGCGGCCAATGCGAAGATCGCGCTGAACGTCGACTTCGGCAAGGAAGGCGGCAAGTATCTGCTGGAACTTGAGAACGGCGTGCTCAACCACACGGCAGGCGTCGAATCCGCCAACGCGGATGCCTCCGTGGCGATGTCGCGCGACACGCTGAACGGCATCATCCTGCAACAGACGAAGCTGGCCGACGCGATCAAGAATGGATCGGCGAAGGTCACTGGCAATCAGGCGAAGCTCGACGAACTGGTGAGCTACCTCGACCACTTCGAGTTCTGGTTCAACATCGTCACGCCGTAATGTAAAAAAGGCCCCGGCGCTTGCCTCAAGCGCCGGGGCCTTTTGCCGCTCGTTAGTCTGAACGCGGTGGCTACATGCGGAAGTCCGCCGCCATGTCCTCGTCACTGCGGGCTTCGATCTTGCCCGTCCGACACGCGAGCTTGAACGCCTCGTAATCCTTCAGATTCTGAGTGGCGCAAGTGAACGAGTAATCGGTGATCGCATCGGCGAACCGCTCCCCGCTGCCCAGGTAGGCCGCGATCTCCACTGCCTTCCCGCTCGCCTTCGCGTGCGCGCGTGCCAACGCCCAACCGCAGAAGCGCGCATATCCCTGCAGTACCCCGTTGCTCATGCTTTCGACGTCGGCCGATACCTTCATATCGCGCAACTGACGGAAGTAGAACTGTCGATTTGCCGGGCCAGACGTCCAGCCAAGGAACGCATCGCTGGCCGCCTGCAGCAGGCGCTGACCCGAAACGACGCGCTGACCCTGATGCGCCGGACCTTCAGCGTCATAGTGAAGCGCGATTACCGAGTCCCTGGCTTCCTTGACCTGCAGGAACAGCGGTTGCTCGTGGCTGTCCACCATCAGCAGCACCAGACAGAAGGTACCCACACTGCCGACCCCTACCACTTTGAAGGCAACGTCCTGCAGGGAAAAGTGGTCGATCAGCGCGCGTCGCTCCGAGGGAAGCGTTTTCAGATACCCGTCGAAAGCGCGGGCCAGCTTGCCTCGCCACGCCTCGGTGTTGGACCATTGGTCGTGCTCGCCAAGCAGCGAAGTGGGGCCGCTGGGATGAAAGATCGCCGGCGGCGCGTCCTGAATCCACCATTGGCCGTCACGCTGCGCGGCCATCTTGTTCAACATGCTTTCGTTGGTCCGCCCGGCGGCCTTTTCCTTCGCCTTGAGAATCGTTCGGCGGCCCTCGTCGCTCGTCGCGGCTTCGAGCATGCGTTCGAACGAGACAATCTCGTTCCAGAGATCCAGCGCGCTGTACCCGGCGTACTCCTCCATGCGGTCGCGGTATTCGTGCACAGCCGTCGCCACGATGTCGCTGACCGTGTCCCGGGCGATACCCATATGCTCGCCGGCAATGGCCAGACTTCCGGCAAGGCGCTTGACGTCCCACTCCCAGGGGCCCACGGCCACTTCGTCGAAATCGTTCAGATCGAAGACAAGCTGCCGCTCCGGTGTGGCAAAGCCCCCGAAATTCATCAGGTGTGCGTCGCCGCAGATTGGGAATGCGATGCCTGCATTTGCCGTGGCGGCAAGATCGTGCGCCTGGAGAATCGCGCTGCCACGAAAGAACGTGAATGGCGACACCGACATGCGCCCATAGCGCAGCGGCACCAGCGCCTCCACGCGCCCCGCGCTGTTCTGCTCCAGCAACGCCACCGGATCACGGTCGGTGTTGCCGATCTCGGCATTTGACGATCGCTTTGCGCGGCTGCGTGCTTCACGTCCAATCGCCTGCCGTTCTGCCAGGGTGCGGATGTCTGCCATTTTCGGGCCTCCTGTAGGTGGGATGCGGTGACATGCGGAGCGCTGCCGCGTGAATGGATCGGCTGCCTGCCTTCCGAACGCAAGGTCGGGCATACGGCGGAAATCTAGTGTATGGCAACTGCCGTTCGTACTGTGTGCGCATCGCCACCCAATGTATCCCGCTTTCCACTTGCGAGACACCGGAAATCATGGCGTACCGGACACTGCCCCGAAGGGCAATTGATTACCCCGACTACCTATGGCTTCAGGCGCGGCCTGGGACCACCGAGGCAGCAGTGCTATCGCAGCTTCTGACACGTCCGTCATTGCCACGCCATCTGTCCCAACACGCTTGAAGCAACCCATGACCATCGACTGAATCCTTTTCATACGCGCAAGAGAAGATTCACTTCATAAGGAAACCGGCTTCAGCGATAGTTTGATGCCGGCTGCCGGCAACATCGCACTTCTCACGCATACGCCATCTGGCCTATAACGTTGAGGGCGCACTTGCGCCGCCAGCCGTGTTTCATTCGCCACTCAGCCAACGCTGCGGGCGCCACTGAATCAGGGGATTGAAATGAGCAAGCTGATCGGGACGATCAAGCACGAATTCATGGAGATGCTGCCGCCGACGATCTACTTCTTCGTCATCCTTCATATCGTCGCGATCATCCGGGCACTCATGGTCAAGGGAACTGGCATCGAGCTGGAGACCACCGCGTCGGTGGCATTGGCTGCCCTGGTCCTCGGCAAGGCAGTGTTGCTGGCCGACATGCTCCCGTTCATCAACCGGTTCCCGGAAAAGCCGTTGATCTGGAATGTTGGATGGAAGACGGTGATGTACAGCCTGGTGGCCCTGTTCATTCATTATCTGGAGCGCCTTTACGATTTCTGGAAGGAGGCGCCCGGCTTTGCCGCAGCCAACAAGCTGCTGGTCTCCGAGATCAATTGGCCGAGGTTCTGGGCAATACAGATTCTGCTGCTGACGCTCGTGCTCATGTACTGCACCCTCGCCGAACTGGCGCGTGCGATTGGTCGCGAAAAATTCAAGCGGGCGTTCTTCGGGCCGCTCCCGGACAACATGGCCCGTCGGTCCGTCAACGAAGGCTGATCAACACGCTCACCGCGTTTCCGCGCTGATCCCACTTCGTCCCATACATCGCGATCGTGTTAGCTGCCGCCCCCGCCTCGCACGTGCACCGCAATCATCACGCGCCAACGCCGCAGCGTGGATTCGGCATGCCTGCGCAGTTGAACCGTTACGGGATTCCATGCGGCCGGCGACTTCGTCCGATCTGGTGGCCCGGACGATCCATGAATACTGCAGTCAGCCAAACCCGTTCTTCCACGGTCGCCAATGGCGGCCGTCTCAGCAGGCCATGCCCACCACCGGAATCCGGCGAAGGCATCCATATCCAAGGGGGTTCGCTATGAATCGTGCATTGTGTATTGCCGCGCTGGCCATTTCGCTGGGCGCGTGCAGCAGTCCGGCCCCGCAGGCCACCTCTTCACCCGCGCCAGACACCCAGACGGCTGCCACGGCGCCGCCGCCAGAAAGCAAGCCTGACGCCAACGCCGTGAACCCCGATGCCATCCAGGCCTTGAAGGACATGGGTGGATACCTGCAGACGCTGAAGCAGTTCTCCGTCAAGATCGACCTCGATGGCGAACGCGTGCTCGAAGACGGACAGAAGCTGCAGCATTCGGCCAGCGCCCGCGTCGATGCCGATCGACCCGACAAGATGCGTGTGCAGATGCGAAGTGCACGGGCACAGCGTGACCTGTACTACGACGGGCATAAGGTTGCGCTCTATTACCCGGAAAGCAACTACTACAGCACGGTCGACTCGAGCGACAACCTGAGCAACCTCGTGGTCAAACTGCGGGAGCGCTTCGGCATCGAGGTACCGGTTGACGACCTGTTCCTGTGGGGCACGCCGAATGCACCAACGAACGGCATCACATCCGCCATGGTCGCGGGACAGGACTTGATCGACGGCCAGTTGTGCGACCAGTACGCATTCCGTCAGGGCATGATCGACTGGCAGATCTGGATCGCCTCCGGTAACCAGCCACTGCCGCGAAAGATCGTGGTCACAAACCGGAGCGATGAAGCACGGCCGCAATCCGTGACGTGGCTGACCTGGAACCTGAAGCCGAAGTTCACAGCTTCCACCTTCCATTTCACGCCGCCCAAGGGAGCGAAGGTCGCCGAGTTCGTCCCCCTCAAGAATCAATGAAGGAGCCACCAATGAAACACTCTCTCAATCAGGCGATCGTAGCGCTGCTGGGTGCAGTCATCGTGGTGGCAAGTGGATGGGCACCCGTTGCCGAAGCACGCGGCGGTGGCGGTGGTGGTGGATTTCACGGAGGCGGAGGCGGAGGTGGGGGCGGCGGTGGACGGGGTGGTGGTGGCGCGGCAGTGAACGCGCAGGCACACAGGCCGGCTGACGCACGCGCCAACAACGTCCGCAGCACCAGCGTGAACAGTGTCAACACCAATCGGAACGTCAACGTCAACACCAACCGGAACGTCAACGTCAACGTTGAAAACCACGGCGGTTGCTGCGGCGGCGGCTGGGACAATGACTATCACCCGGTGGCAACCGCGGCGGCGGTCACGGCGACCGTGGCGGTGACCTCTGCCGTCATCGGCTCCGTCGTACGGTCCGTTCCGCCAAGCTGTGCGCCAGTCAATTACGGCGGCATGGTCTACCAGCAGTGTGGCACCACGTGGTATCAACCGCAGGGATCACAGTACGTGGTGGTGAACGCGCCGTACTGATGGCAACCTGAGCGGTTGCTCCGCCGCATCGCATTCGCAGGCCGATGACGTTGCGGCGGGGGCTGCCAGCAAAGGCAGCCCCATTTCCCCGCAACCCAAATTGCGGCTCGGTCCAAAGCGGAAACTGACGTCCGCATGAGCCGGTGCATGGCGCGGATGCCGCGACATGCACCGCAGGAAGTTCATTCGAGGCGCTCGCCCCGGATGGTATGGATCTTCACGGTGACCCTGTGCAGTAACGGGTAGCCCTTCCGGGACCCGGTCCGGGAATCTGCCTTCCGGGATCGGCCCTTCTTTTCCCCACACCACACGCGAATGCACACGCGCCAGATCGCTGACAGCGTCAAAAATTGACGACTCGAATTGCCCCGCAATATCGAAGGTTCTAAAGCGGCGTTCTCAAAGAATTCAACCAGAACTGAGGACGCAACTCTTATATTGAATTACTCCCGTTCCACTTGCAGGCTGGGCAACGCATGACCGCTTCTGCCTGCGATGCATGAGAAAGCACGCCTCGCGATGAAACCGGAAGCCGCCCTCAAATTCCAGCCATCGAGCCGCACCCTGGCACTGGAGCCTCGCCTGCTGTACGACGCCGCCGCTGGTGCCGCTGTCGAGCAGCAGCACTCGCAACAACTGGCCCAGCCAGACGCAGTCAGGACTGCCCCGACCGACGCACACGCCCCGGCGCCCGATGGTCATGCGGCAACCCAGCAGTTGCTGGTGATCGATGCCCGCATCAATGGCGCCAACGAACTCGCGCAAAGCGCCACGCCGGGAACGCGTGTCGTCGTGGTGGCTGCAGGCCAGGACGGCGTGGCGGCGATCCAGGCCGCGCTGGACCAGCTCGGACAAGTCAGTTCGATCCAGATCCTCGGCCATGGCAATCCCGGCGAGATCACGCTGGGCACCAGCCAGCTCACCGCCGCATCCGCTGACATCAACCGCGCCGCCGAATGGGCGAGCCACCTGAGCACGGGCGCCGACATTCTGCTTTACGGTTGCCGCAGTGGTGCGGGCGACAGCGGCGAAGCGCTGATTCAGCGCCTTGCCGCCGTAACGGGCGCTGACGTGGCCGCCTCGACCAATGACACAGGTTCGGCTGCCGCCGGCGGTGACTGGACGCTTGAAAAGAGCACCGGCCCGATCGAGAGCCACCTCGACATCAATGCCGACGAACTGGCCCACTACAACGGGCTGCTGGCCAATGCCAGCCCCACCACGACGCTCGGCAGCAGTGGCGAGACCATCTTGCTCGGAGGCACCGCCACTTTCGAGGTGACCTTTACCAACCCGTCCAGCCAGCCGGGCTATGCGCCCTATATCGACGTATTGTTGCCGGCCACGGGCTATGACGGCGATGACGGCGCGACGTTCGTCTCGGCCACCTACCAGGGCATCGCGCTCAACGCGCAGATCATCACGTTCGGGGCGGACGGTACCGCCGTTCATCCGATCGCCAAGGACGCCAGCGGCAACCCGCTGATTCTCCGCGCCGCCGATTACGGCTACCGCGCCGGCGACCAGCTCGTCGTCCTGGAGTTGCCGTACGCCAGCTTCGGCAACGGCCAGCCCTCCGCCACGGTCGACATCACGGTCAAGCTAAGCGAACTGGCCGATGCCAACCAGCCCCACGTGATCAGTGTGCGAGGCGGCTTCCAGTACGGCAACGACGCGCTCGACAATCCGACCCAGGACCCGACGCTGATCGAGGCGTCATGGGACAAGTACACCCTGGAATCGACACCGCTGGAGATCACCCAGACGGTGGACATGGTCGAAGGCGAGACCGTGACCGGGCAGAACTTCCCCCACTCGCTCACGGTCACCACCACGCCGGCTCCCGGTCAGACACTGCACAACGTCCAGGTCACGCAGGACCTGCCCGACACGATTCGCGTGGAGAGCATCACGCCGGGCGCGGGCGGACTCGTGTTATCGATCACGCTGGCGGACGGCACCGTCGTCACTGGCCAGACAGCAATTGCCAACGCCCTGGCGGGTGGCGCGTACCTGCGCTCGTACACGGTCGTCTACCCGACGCTGACGCAGGCAACAAACACGGTCGTGGGCTTCTACGTGGGCGATACGGACAGCACCGGCGCGCCGATCCTGGACCCGATCAGCGGCGCCAGCAAGACCATCACCGTGGGAGCGCCCCATGTATCGGCCGACTGGCAGCCGCTCGATCCGCGCGATGTGCCGCCCCAGCCGCCTCCCTTTCTGGTCGTGACTGACGACGGCGATCCCGTCACCTTCACGGCCAAGTCGATTACGTTGCACAAGTCGGCCGCATTGGCCAACGACACTGGCGTGGCCGGCGTCTCGCCCGGAGACACGCTGCAGTTTCGCTATGACATTGCCGTATCCGACTACTTTTCTTTCGGTCAGACCCTGCTGCACAACGGCCAGCTAACCGTCACCGACCAACTCGGTGACGGCATGACATTCAGTGGCACGCCAACGATCAGCTTCCGCCAGGACGGCGTCACCTATACCGTGCCCCTGGTCTACACCATCGGCGCCAAGGGACCCGGTGGAACGACCATCACCTTCGACCTTGCCACGTCGATCCGCAACGCGGGGCTTCCACTGGCCGTGCTGGCCGGGGATATCTCCAGCAATGGCACGCTGCAGTCGGGCACCATTGCCACGGTCACCTACAACGCAGTGATCGACGAGGCCTACCAGACCACCTATCCGCAGAGCGAGATCAACGAGGGCGACAGCCTTGGCAACAACGCCCTGATCACCGGCACGGTGGTGATCGGACCATTCAACCTCGGCGGCACCGACACCGACGACTCGCAAACCACGGTCACCATTCCTACCAGCCAGGTCGACGTTGCGGTCACGCAGATCAACGGCACCGCGCCGCCGGCCAGCTACGAGCTGCATCCGGGCGATACCGTGACGTTCCGGCTCAGCTATGACCTCGTGACTGGCGACTACGAGAACTTCAAGCTTTCGGCATTCCTGCCGCTGCCGCTGTTCGACGCCGCCATCGCCTGGAGCAACGGCACCGGCATCAATCAGTGGAGCTACGGCAGCGGCGACACCCACCCGGGTAGCGTGCTGAGCGTAAGCGGTGGCGCGGGCAACTCCGTCGTTTTCAACTTCGGCAACTTCATCCTGAGCGGCAGCGCGGCCGGGCAGAACCGCATCGAGCTGGTTTTCACCATGCGCGTGAGCGACCAGCCGTTCGCCGACCAGCGTTCGATCAGCGTGGTGGGGCAATCGAGCCAGACCACCACGATCAACCAGCAGGTGCTGGTCAGTACGGATGTCGAAGAAGTGCATTCGGTGGCCGAACCGGTGCTCAGCATCAAGCACGGGGTCGTTTCAAGCACCCATGGCACCGTTACCGGCACCACCGGCACCTGGGCAGCCGCTGGCAGCGCTGGCGCGGCCTTCACACAACCCGTGACCGATATCGACGCAGTGGAAGGCACCGTCACCGGCATTGACGCCGGCGACGTGGTCCGTCTGGCCACGGCGATAGAGAATACCGGCGGTGGCGGCGCCTACGATGTCGTCACCACGCTGACGCTGCCGCCCAACCTGACATTCCTGAACGGCAGCCTCGCGGCAGCAAACCTGCGCATCAGCCGCGGCGACGGCGCGCTGCTGCAGGCTGGCGTCGATTACTCGGTATCGGGCAACACCATCACCTTCCTCGATGCCGGCAACCAGGCCACGTTCCTGGCGGGCCGCCCCGGCAGCGCCAATGACGTCGCCGGCACGAACATGGTGATCATCACCTATGACACCGTGGTGGCCCAGTCGGTGCTGGCCGGACAAAATCTGCAGACGGTAGCCGCGTTGACCAACTACGCGAGCATCAATGGCGGGACCGATTTCACCCCTACCGATCTGACCGACACCGCGGACGAACTGGCCGCATTGCCGGTGGTTACGAAGGTTTTCGCTGGTGGCGGCAGCACACCGGCGGAAAGCGATTCCAGCGCCAGCCACACCACCGGCGCCAATCTGGTGATCGGCGAAAGCATGCTGTACGACATCGTGGTGACGCTGCCGGAGGGCTCGACGCAGAACCTGCGCCTGACCGATATCGTGCCCGACGGCCTGACGCTCGACACCAGTTTCGGCAACGGCGGCTATCAGCTCATCGTCACGCGGGCCGGCAGTGGCGCGCTCGCCGCCGACTTTGCCGGATCGGTCAACGTGGCGAGCATCAGCCCCGCAGGTGGGGCGGCCGGCGCGGACGGCACCGACATGCAACTGACGTTCAGCGCCAGCTCGGCCGATGGCGACAATAACACTGCCAACAACAGCTTCGTCATCCGCGTGCGGCTGGTGGCCAGCAACGTGATCAGCAACCAGGCCGGACGGCAGCTCGCCAATAACGCCGCCATCACGTTCACCGATCCGGACGGCGACGTGCCCAATGGCACCACTGGCGTGGATCGCGGAATCGCGCTCACCGGCACGCAGCCCACGGTAACGATTGTCGAGCCGACGCTGACTGTCAGGCAGGACGTCACTTCCACTGGCACGATCGCCGGTGTGGACCGCGGCGACCAGATGACCTACACCATCACGTTGAGGAACGGCACATCGTCCAGCGACGTCAACGCCTACGACGTGTGGTTCGTCGATAACCTGCCCGAAGAACTCATCAATGTGCAGATCACCGGGGTCACGCTGTCGGGCGGCGCGACGATCTCCGGGCCCGGCGACTTCGTGATCGTCAATGGCGTGCTGCAAAGCGCGCCAGGCACCAAGCTCGACATTCCGCGCGGCGGCGCCGTCGCCATCCAGTTCACCGGCACGCTGAGCATTCTCACGGGCCTGTCCGGTACGGTGGACAACCAGGTCAATGTCACGTGGACCAGCCTGGACGGCGCCAACACCGGCGAGCGCACCGGCACCGATGGCGTGCTCAACAGCGGCGTCCTCAACGACTATCAGATCAACAACGTCAATGCCACGCGCGTGGCAGCCGGCTCGTCCATCAGCCACGTCGGTGGCGACCCCGATACCCCGCTCGGCCCGACCGTGGTCGATCAGGAAGACGTGGCCGTGGGAGAGATCATTCACTACCGGGTGGCGTTCGTGGTACCGGAAGGCGTCGTGCTGGACGGCTCGGTACAGATCTACCTGCCCGAAGGGCTGACCTTTCTCAACGACGGTTCCGCCGCCATCAGCTTTATCTCCGACCCGAACAGCAGCGGCACGCCCGGCCTGACGACAACGCTGGGCAATCTGGCCGTCGGCGGCACCCTCTATCTCAATGGCGGCGTCACCAGCTCGGGCCAGACCTTGCTGCAGGCGGATCTCGGTGGCCAGCTACGGGCCCAGGGCATCGTCAACACGTCGCTGATCGACACCTCGAACGGGCGTGTAATCGTCCTGCCAGTGGGTTCGCTCGTGAACCTGAACCAGGACCCCGACTTCGAGGGCTTCTACTTCGAATTCAACGTACGCGTGGATAACACCGCGAACGTGACCGCCGGCGCGCTGCTTCCTGTGCACGCAGACTTCCTGAGTGAAGGCCAACTGCGCACCAGCACCGCCCAAGTGGTCGAGCGCGTGGTTGAGCCGCGTATCGTCGATCTGGACAAGTCCGTCGTGGCGTTCGATCCCGGCGTTGGCAGCGCATTCGGCCAGGCCACCTACAGCGTCAGTTTCAGCAACTCCGGCACGACTGCCGCGCACGACGTGGTACTGACCGACAGCCTGCCGCCCGGCGGCCAGGCGCTCACGGTGCAGAGCGTCGTCGTGAATGGTGTGACATACAGTCCCGGCGGCCTGCCTCCAGGATTCACGCTGACCAACACCGGCACCCAGGTCACGCTGAACATCGACTACATGCCTCAGGGTGGCAAGGTTTCGCTGATCTACTCGGCGAGCCTGCCGAACAACACACTTCTGGCCGATACGGCGGCTACCGTCACCTATACCAGCCTGTCGAACGCCTTCACCACGTTCGGCGGCTCGAACGTCGGGCCGGCAGGCAGCGCCACCGGGGAGCGCACCGGCAGTCTGGTGGGCCCCAACAACTACCAGGACAGCGATGCAGCCGGCGTGAGCTATGTATCGGGCACGCTCTGGAACGATACGGATTCCGCCACGGGCAGCTCGGTGCCAGACGGCCCGTCCATTGCGGGGCAAACCGTCACGCTCACCTGGGGCGGCGCGGACAACAACCTCGACACCACGGCCGACAACCAGACCTGGACCACGACCACCGACGCCAACGGCTTCTACAGTTTCGGCGTGCTGGGGCGCGGTGTATTCCGGATCGACGCGCCACCGACCATCGTGCTGGCAACGCCCACCGGCACCGTGAATGCCCGCATCGACAGCGATCCCTCCAGCCCGCTCGCGCGCGTGCAGTTCTCGGGCGGCGACAGTGGCGCGGCGGTGGCCGGCAACGTCGGTTACGTGGAGCGCAACGACCCGCCGGTCAACATCCTGCCCACTTCGCCGTCGACCCTCGAAGATAACGCGCTGCCTATCGTGGGCCTTGCGGTCAGCGACCCCGACGCCGGCAACGGCATCATCCGGGTCACCCTGAGCGTGCTGCACGGCACACTGACGCTCACCCCCGGGGCCACAACGGTCGTCGCTGGCGCGCTGGGCACGGCCACGTTCACGCTGGAGGGCAGCCAGACCGATATCAGCGCGGCACTCGCCACGCTGCTCTACACGCCCTCGCTGAACTACAACGGCAACGAAACGCTGACCATCCGCACCGACGACCTTGGGCAGCGCGGCGATGCCAATGGAGACGGCATCCCGTTCGATCCGGTGCTGGACAACCTCACCGCCATCAATACCCTGACCATTACGGTCATTCCGGTGAATGACCCACCGGAGGCCAAGCCAGATGTCGCATTTGCCACCGAGGCCGGCGGCACCGCCAACGGCACGCCAGGCGTCAACCCGTCCGGCAACGTGCTCACCAACGACATCGACGTGGACATTGCCACGAATGGCGATGTGCTGAAGGTCGAGCGCATCGCCTTCGGCGCAAACAGTTCGGCGGTAACGAGTACGGCATCGACCGTGATTGCCGGTCTCTTCGGCACGCTGCGCATCGGCGCGAACGGCGCTTTCCAGTACGTGGTGGACAACAACAACGCCACGGTGCAGGCGCTGCGGCTGCCGACCGACACGCTGACCGAGGTCTTCACCTACACCATCAGCGACCTTGCCGGTGTCCAGAGCTCCACTACGCTGACCGTGACCATCCGTGGCGCCAATGATGCGCCGGTGGCCGGCGACGATACCGGCGACGCCACCGAGGCCGGTGGCGCGGCCAATGGCACGCCCGGTTCCGACGCCACGGGCAACGTGTTGATCAACGATGGCGATATCGATACCGGAGACAGCCTCACGGTCACCCGGGTGCGCACCGGCACCGAAGCGGCGGGCGGCCCGGCTTCCGTAGTTCCCCCGGGCACCACGTCCGCGAACGGCGGGCTGCCCATCGCCGGCCTGTACGGCACCCTGGTGATTGGCGCCGATGGCAGCTACGTCTATCGCATCGACAACAACAACGCCGCGGTGCAGGCGCTGAATGTGGGCGACACGCTGCAAGAAGTGTTCACATACGCGGTGACCGATGCGGGCGGCCTGAACGACACCGCCGCACTGACCATCACGATCCACGGCGCTAACGACAATCCCGTGGCGGTCGACAACGAGGCCCAGGGCTACACCGCGCGCCAGCCGACGGCCAGCAACCCGGCGGGCGGCACACCGATCAACCCGGCTGGCAATGTCATCACCGACGAGCACGACCCCGCATCCATTGGTCAGGTGGATAGCGACGTCGACGATCCCGTCTCCAGCCTGGTGGTAAGCCAGATCCGCCCGGCTGGCGGCAGCGACACCCCGGTGAGCGCCGGTGGCATAACACTGCTCGCCACTTACGGCACGCTGGTGATCCACGCCGACGGCAGCTACACGTACCTGATCGACAACACCAATCCCGCGCTGATCGCCCTCGGCCCCAACGACACGGTGACCGACAGCTTCGTCTACACACTGCTGGACCCGCACGGGGGAACGTCGACCGCCAACCTGAACATCACCATTCACGGTGTCAACGACGCGCCGGTGGCACAGGACGTCACGGCCACTGCGAAGGAAGCCGGTGGTGTCAACAACACCACGCCCGGCACCAAGGCAACCGGCGACGCCACGCTCAACGACATCGATCCGGATGGCGACGCGATCTCGGTAATCAAGATCGCATTCGGCAGCACTACGCTGGATATTCCCGTCGGTGGTTCGATCGACATCGCCGGCGCCTACGGCACGCTGAACATCAACGACCATGGCGTTTTCACCTACACGGTCAATGACAGCCTGACCGCTGTCCAGGCACTGCGGCGCAGCACCGATGTGCTGATCGACACGTTCACGTACACGGACAGCGACGGCACCCTGACCGCCCAGGCCCAGATCCGGATTCGCATCACCGGGCAGAACGACAATCCGATCGGCGTCGACGATACCGCGGTCGCACGCGAAGCGGGTGGTATCGACAACAACACACCCGGCGTCAATCCCTCCGACAACGTGCTGACCAACGACACCGACGTTGATCAGTATGGCGAAACCAAGACCGTGGCCGGCGCGCGCGCCGGTGACAAGAGCGCAGGTGCCGTGGCCGATAGCGGCACGAACTTCATGCTGGTGACAGGTCAGTACGGCACCCTGCTGATACGCGCCGACGGCACCTACGTCTACCTGGTGGATAACAGCAATCCAACCGTCGACGCATTGAACGCCGGCCAGTCGATCCAGGATGTCTTTACCTACAAGGTGCGGGATGCCGCTGGCGCGACCGATCTGGCGCAGCTCACCATCACCATCAACGGCGCCAACGACGCACCCGTTGCGGCCAGCCAGCGCGCCGATGCCATCGAGGCCGGTGGCACGCTGAACGGTACGCCGGGCGTGGACCCCGGCGGCAACCTGCTGCTGGGCCTGTACGATCCCGATACCGGCGACACCGCCGCAGTCACCGCGTTCCGCACTGGCGCCGTCAACGACAACGGCGGCACGGTGGGCACGCTCGGCACCTACCTGCAAGGGCGTTATGGCGTCTTGCTGGTGAATGCCGACGGCACCTACCAGTACGTGGTGGACAACAACAACCCGGTCGTGGAACGGCTGCGCACCAACTTCGATACGCTGACCGACGTCTTCACCTTCACGGTCACGGATGCCGGTGGTCTGAGCAACGCCGCCGAGTTGCACGTCACCATCCACGGGCGCGATGACGCGCCGGTCGCCAAGCCCGACACGGGTGAGGCGATCGAAGCAGGCGGCACGTTCAACGGCACGCCCGGCAAGCCAGCCACGGGCAACGTGCTGATCAACGACACCGATGTGGACGCGGGCGACACCAAGGCCGTCAGCGCCTTCCAGACTGCGGCAGGTGCCGGGGGTACCGTGGGCGCCAGCCTGACCGGGCTGTATGGCTCGCTCACGCTGTCGGCCAATGGCGACTATGTCTACAACATCAACGATGCGCTGACCGCCGTGCAGGCCCTGAAACCGGGCGACACGCTGACCGAAACGTTCACCTACACCGTACGCGATACCGCCGGGCTGACCAGTACCGCCACGCTGACGATCACCATCCTGGGGCGATACGACGCACCCGTTGCCGTTGACGATGCCGCGGACGCCACCCCTGCCACCTCCGATACCCCACCGGTGGACGCCACGGGCAACGTGGTGACCAACGACAAGGATGTGGACGCCAACGATACCCGGACCGTCACCGGCATCCGGTCAGGCGCCGAAAGCACCGGCGCGACGCTGCAGGACATGTCGGGCAAGGTGCGCATCAACGGTCTCTACGGCTGGCTCGACATTGATCCGACCGGGCAGTTCCAGTACCACGCCGACGAAACCAACACCATCGTGGCGGCACTGGCGCCGGGACAAACGCTGGTGGAGCGATTTACCTACCGCCTGGCGGACGGCGGCGGCCTGACCGACACCGCCGAACTGGCCATCACGATCCACGGCATCAATGACCGGCCGGTCGCCTCCGACGTGATCACGCTGGCGCGCGAGGCAGGCGGCGTGGCCAATGGCACGGTGGGACGCGACCCGAGCGGCGTCGCCACCTTCAACGACGTCGACCCGGAAGGCGGTCCCCTGACCATCGTCGCCCTGCGTACCGGGGCCGAGAACGGCACCGGGACCAGTGGCATCGTGGGCGTCCCGCTGCGCGGGCAGTACGGCACCCTGGTGATGGGTGCGGACGGCCGCTTTACCTATACCGTCGACAACAACCTGCCCGAAGTCCAGGCACTGCGCATGTTGCTCGACGGGCTGGTGGACACCTTCACCTATACGGTCAGCGACGACCACGGCGCCACGGATCAGGCCACGCTGCGTGTATTGATCCTTGGCCAGAACGACAACCCGGTGGCGCATGACGATGCCGGCAACGCCATCGAAGCCGGTGGCCGGCACAACGCCACCCCGGGCACGGATGCCACGGGCAATGTGCTCGACAACGACACCGATGTCGACCAGTATGGCGAGACCAAGGCCGTCACCGCCATCAATGGCCCGCTTGGCGCCGGCGCGGTGGCGGGTACTACGGCGGGCCGCTACGGCACGCTGACGGTACAGGCCGATGGCAGCTACCGGTACGTGATCGATAACGACAACGCCGCGGTGCAGGCGTTGCGCACATCGGACGAAACGCTGACGGAGACCTTCGTCTACGTGGTGGCCGACCGCGCGGGCGCCACGGCCACGGCAACGCTGACCATCACGATTCACGGCCAGAACGACGCGCCTGTGGCGCGCGACGACAGCAACAACGTCGACAATATCCACGGGCAGCCAATCACCAGTGGCAACGTGCTGCCGAACGATTCCGACGTCGACGCCGGCGACCAACTCACCGTGGTTGGCATCCGACCCGGCGCGAAGGACGCGGGCGGTGCATCGACGTCGCCCGGCACGCGCATTGCCGGCAGCTACGGCTACCTGCAGCTCAACGCCGACGGCAGTTATACCTACGAGATCGACCTGACCAATCCGGCCGTGCAGGCCGCGGCCGGGCGCGGCAGCATCCTCAAGGACATCTTCACCTACACGATCGCCGACCGCGCGGGCGCGATAGATTCTGCGCAACTGGTCATCTCGCTCAATATCGACGCGCCGTACGTGCCGCCGCCAGGCCCCGGCGACCACGAGTACTTCCTGCACGACGAATGGCACCGGGACCGTTTCGGCACCACCCTCGGCGTCGATCCAGTGGTGTACGTCACGCCCGAGGTGCAGAGCATCTTCCCCGTTCATCAGCGCAACGACAGCCTGCTGCGCGGCGAGAACCTGGACATGGTGACGCCGCCGCATATCCAGTCGCCCTCGCTGGCGGCAGGTCTCGGAATGACGTCGGGAGAGTTCCTGCGGCCCGCGTTGCTGCAACTCGAAGCCATTGTGCAGTTCGAAGCGGAACGCACCGCCGGGCGGCACGGCATCGTGTCGCTGTCCGCCGACGGGCTGCTGCGCGACCCGTCGGTCTTCGCGCTCAAGGGCATCGAGGCCCGCCCCGAGAAGGCGGCCCCGTCGGACGGCAAGCATGACAAGCGCGGCAAGTCCGCGAAGCCGCACCCGGGCCGCCATGCCTCGCCACACACGGAACCTGCGCGCCCCGCAGCCTCCTTCACCGATCAAATCCGCCAACTGGCGTCGCGGCCCAGCACGGTGGCCGCCCTGTCCCACGCCAACAACAGCACCAACGAAGATGCGAAAAAGTAGCCCGCCCCTAGCCATCGCACTTGCTGCCACGCTGCTGACCACCGCGTGCTCCACGGCGCCGAGCGTGCCTCAGCCCTACTCGAAAGAGGAAGTGCGCCAGCGCGTGGAGGAAGACCGGCGCGGTATGTACAGCGACCAGGAACCTGTCACCCGCCCGATCACCTTCTACGAGGCCGCCGCGCGCGCGCTCAAGTACAACCTCGACTACCGCCTCAAGCTGATGGAAAGCACGTTGTCGCGGCAGCTTGTGGACGTGACCAAGCACGACATGCTGCCCAAGCTGGTGGCATCCGCTGGCTACACGCATCGGTCGAACGACTCTGGCGGCGTCTCGGTGGGGATCCAGGATGGCCAGATCAGCCTGCGGCCTTCCACCTCAGAACAGCGCTACCACCGCCTGGCCGATCTCGACCTGACGTGGAGCACGCTGGATTTCCTGGTGGCCTACGAACGCACCCAGCAAAAGGCCGATCAGGTGCTGATGGCCGAGGAGCGCCGTCGCAAGGTCGTGCAGAACGTGCTGCAGGATGTCCGTAATGCCTACTGGCGCGCGCTTGGCGCGCAACGCCTGATCGGCCAGGTCGACGCATTGCTGAACAAGGTCCGCCAGGGTCTGAAGGCCGCGCAGGAAGCGGACGAAAAGGGCCTGCTGCCGCGCCAACAGGCCCTGGCCTATCAGCGCGCGCTGCTCGATGCCGTCAGCCTGCTGTCGGCACGGCGCCAGGACCTGGAACTGGCGCGTGCGGAACTGGCCGCGCTGATGTCGCTGCCGCCAGATCAGCCTTTCACGCTTGCCGACGAGGCCGAGCAGCGCATGCCGAACGATCGGTTCGACGTCGCCGGGTTGGAACAGATGGCGCTCGAAAGCCGGCCGGAGATCATGGAAGAGTGGTACCGCAAGCGCGTCACCGACAACGACATCAAGATCGCCAAGGCCGAACTTTGGCCCAGCCTGTCCGTCGACCTGGGCGGCCACTACGACTCCAACGCCTACCTCTACAACAACGCGTGGTCCGCTATCGGCCTGCGCCTGTCGTACAACATCTTCAACCTGCTCAAGATCCCCGTGCTTAACGAGGCGCAGGACAGCCAGAACAAGGTGGGCGACCTGCGCCGCATGTCGCTGTCCATGGCCGTGCTCACGCAGGTGCGCGTGGCGCTGCAACGCTATCACCTGGCACTCGAGCAGCTTGATTTCGCCGAAGAAAGCCTGCAGGTTGACAGCCGCCTGCGCAGATTCGCCGAGGCAAGCGCCCAGGTATCGGCCGACTCGAAACTCGAGTTCATCCGCGCCGATGCGCGCATGCTGCTGGCGCAGTACCAGCGCTACGCCGCCTACTCGGAGGCGCAGGCCGCCTGGGGACGTCTCTACAACTCGGTTGGCCTCGACGTCATGCCGGACGCGATTGCCAGCCATGACGTCCCGACCCTCGCATCGGAGATCGAACAGACCATGCAGGGCTGGCAACAGAAGCTCTATCCAAGCGCCGTCGACAGCAAATCATGAGCAACGCATCATCTCGCTTTTCGTTCCGTCTTTCCGGCCTTGCTGGTCTCGCCAGTCTCGCCGTTGTCTCGGCCGCCCTGTTGCCCGGCGTGGCAGTCGGCGCCAACGATCCATCACCGCCCAGCCGGGCCGTCGACCCCGGCGCCATTCGGGTGTTGCTCAGCGCGGACCCCGAAACGACGATGGCCGCCACGATGAGCGGCACGGTCCAGAGCCTGGGCGTCACGCTCGGTCAGACCATTGCCAAAGGACGGCCGCTGGTGCAGATGGACTGCGCCGAGCCGCGCGCGCGGCTGGGCATGGCCGATGCCGAACTGGCCGGCGCGCGCGAAACGCTCACGGCCAAGTCAGCGCTGCGCAAGCTCGACGCGGTGGGCGACATGGAGCTCAACCTCGCCAAGTCGGCCGCCGACCGGGCCTCCGCCGCTGTAGCACTGGCGCGCACACAGGTGGCCTACTGCACGGTAGCCGCGCCGTTCTCGGGCCGGGTGGCCCGCGTCTATGTGCGTCCGCATGAAAGCGTCAACGCTGGCGCGCCGCTGCTCGACCTGGTCAGCGATGGACCGCTCAAGTTGCGCCTGAACGTGCCATCGCGGATGCTGCGCGACCTGCGCATTGGCAGCCAGTTCAACGTCAACGTCACCGAGACGGGCAAAAGCTACACGGCCAAGGTGTCGGCCATCAACGCCAGGGTGGATGCCGTGGCCCAGTCGATCGAGATCGAAGGTCGCCTGACGGCGCCAGCGTCGGAGCTGCTGCCTGGCATGAGCGGCGTGGCCCAGTTCCAGCAGACGAAGTAACGCCCATGCAGATGCCGACGCAAAGCGATGTCGTGCTGTTGCTGCAGCTTGCCGAGCTGGAAAGCCTGGCACGGCAGGCGGACAGCGTGCAACAGCTCAGCTTCCACATTGCCAACGACGCCCATCCGCTGCTGCGCTATCGCCAGGCATTGGTATTCGATGCCAGGCCGCCTGCGTGGCACCTGCTCAATATCTCGGGGCTCGTGTCGATCGACGAGCAGTCCCCTTACGTGGTGTGGCTCGGGCATGCGCGCAAGTGGCTACGCGAGCGGCTGGAGGCCGGCGAGCCGCAGTGGATCACGCAGGCGGATGCCGCTCTCGCCAGCGATGTCGTGCGTGGCGGCTGGGAGGAATGGTGGCCGAATGGCGCATGGGCGCTGCCACTGCGCAGCCGCGCGGGACAGGTGCAGGGCTGGGTGCTGTTCCTGCTCGACGAAGTTCCCGGCGCGGGCGCTGGCATCGCCATGTCGCGGCTCACGCAGGCCTGGGGCTATCACTGGGAGATGCTGGCTCGCCGCGAGCGCGATGTCTCCTGGCTGTGGGGCAGCCGGACGCGTCGTATTGCAATCGCGGCCGCGGTGCTGATTCTGCTGATGCCGGTGCGGCAAAGCGCGCTGGCACCAGCCGAAGTGACGTCGCTGGACCTGCAGATGGTGAGCGCGCCCATCGAAGGCGTGGTCAAGGAAGTGCATGTGCGGCCCAACCAGACGGTCAAGGCCGGCCAGCCGCTCTTTTCGCTCGACGACACCACGCTCAGCCATCGCCTGGAGGTGGCCTCGCAGGCCGTGGCGGTGGCCGACGCGGAACTGCTGGCAGCGCGTCAGAACGCTTTCCGCAGCGACGACAGCAAGGCGCAGCTGACCACCTTGCAGAGCCGTGCCGAAGAACGCCGGGCCGAGCTGGAATCGATCCGTTCGCAGTTGCAGCGCCAAACCGTCGTGGCGCCGCGCGACGGTGTCGCGGTGTTCGCCGATATCAACGACTGGCTCGGCAAGCCGGTGGTGACCGGCGAGCGCATCATGCAACTGGCCAATCCGGATCGGCCGGCCATGCTGATCCACCTGCCGGTGGCCGATGCGCTCACGCTCGACGTGGGCGCGCCGGTCAGCCTGTTCCTCACGGTGCGCCCGCTGCAACCGCTCTCCGGCAAGCTGATCGAAACCAGTTACCAGGCAGCGCTCACGCCCGACGGCGTGCCGAGCTATCGGCTGCGTGCCGATATCGAGAACGGCGATCCGCAACACGCCCGCATCGGCCTGAAGGGAACCGCGCGCATCAAGGGCGGTTGGTCGGTACTGGCTTACGAGATCCTGCGCCGGCCGCTGGCGACCTTGCGCGCGTGGACGGGCATCTGACATGCAGGCCAGCCCCGACGAACTGCCGCTGCCGCTGCTGCGTGAGGACTTGCGCCTGTTCCCCGGCGCCCCGCATACCGACGGCAGCCCGGCGTGGATTATCGAAGACCCCGTACGCAACCGCCATTTCCGGATCGGTTGGCTCGAGTTCGAATGCCTGCAGCGCTGGCACATGACGCCGCGCGCCATCGCGGAGCAGGTTCGCGCCAGCACGCCGCTCGAGGCGCAAAGCGAGCAGGTGCTCGGCTTTGCCGCATTCCTCCAGGGCAATGCGCTGCTGCGGCCATCGCCCGGACGCAGCCAGGAGATGGCCACCACCCGCCAGCCACGCGAATGGCTGAGCTGGCGCTGGTGGCTGCACCACTACCTGTTTTTCCGCATTCCGCTGTTGCGGCCGACCTACCGCATCCAGTCGCTGTACCGGCATCTGCAGTGGCTGTTCCAGCCGGCTACGGCATGGATCGTACTGGGGCTCACATTGCTGGGGGTCGTGCTGACCTTGCGGCAATGGGACACCTTCCGGCATACGCTGTTCGAATCGATCTCGCTGGAAGGCGCGGTGGGCTTCGCGTGCGCCGTGGTCGTTGCCAAGACGCTGCATGAACTCGGTCATGCGCTGGTCGCGACCCACTTCGGCGTCAGGGTGGGACACATGGGCGTGGCGTTTCTCGTGATGTGGCCCATGCTCTATACGGACACCAGCGAGTCCTGGCGGCTGACCAACGCGCGGCAGCGGCTGGCCATCGCCAGCGCTGGCATCGTCACCGAACTGATCATCGGCGGTCTGGCCACGCTGGGCTGGGCGCTGCTGGCGCCCGGTCCATTGCGCCAGGCGTGCTTCTACCTGGCCACCACCAGCTGGGTGCTGTCACTGGCACTCAATGCCAGCCCGTTCATGCGTTTCGATGGCTATTTCATCCTGTCCGATCTGCTCGACCTGCCGAACCTGCACGAGCGGGCGGGCGCTCTGGCGCGCACGGCGCTGCGGCGTCTGCTGCTGGGCTGGCCAGACCCGTGGCCAGAGCCGCTGCCCGCGACGCTTCGCAACCGGCTGATCGCCTTTGCCTGGGTCACGTGGTGCTACCGGCTGACCGTATTCCTCGGCATCGCGCTGGTGGTCTATCACCTCTTCTTCAAGGCGCTGGGGGTTGCGCTCTTTCTGGTCGAAATCGTGTTCTTTATCGCGCTGCCGTGCTGGCGGGAGCTCCGCGTGTGGTTCCGGCGGCGGGCGGAGACCACGCGCCCGCGCCGCCGGCTGCTATGGGGCGCGCTGGCCGCGCTGCTGATCGTGCTGGCGATTCCCTGGCCGACCGGCGTGCGGGCGCCGGCGCTCGCCCACAGCACGCGCCAATGGACCGCATACGCGCCGGCGCCAGCGCAACTGGTATCCACGACGCCCCCGGGCCACGTGCGCGCCGGCAGTGCCCTGATCCAATTGCGTCAGCCGGAACTCGTGAGCGAGGCAATGGCGGCGCAGGCCAGCATCAATGGCAACGATGCGCGGCTGACGGGCCTGCTCGAATTGCGCCGCGGTATCGAGCAACAAGCCGCCACGCTCGAAGAACTGCAGCAGAGTCTGGCGCGCGCACGCGCTGTCCACGCGGAAGAACGCCGACTGCTGCTTGCGGCGCCGTTCGATGGCGCATGGGTGGACGTACCGGATGACATTCGCGCCGATACCTGGGTGGGCTCCAAACAGGTACTTGGCCGGCTGATCGACCCGGCGCACTGGATGGTGGATGCCTTCGTCGACGAAAGCGATGTGCAGTATCTGCGCACCGGAGCCCGCGCCTGCTTTTTCCCCGATGCGCGTCCGGCTCGCCATTGCGGCGTGATACGGGCCATCGCGCCGTCACGCAGCGCGCAGATCCCGGCGGCGCAACTCACCACGCCCCACGGCGGGCCAATCGCCGCCGTCGACAAGCAAGGCACGCTGATTCCGGACGCCGCACTCTATCTCGTCCAGATCGACCTGGCCGCGCCGCCGCCATCACTGGTCGAGCTGCGCGGCAACGTCCATCTGGCCGGCGAGCCTCGCAGCCGACTGGCGGACTGGATGCGCAACATCTACAGCGTCGTAATTCGGGAGAGTGGGTTCTAGGCGCCGGGGACCGGGCCGATGTCGAGGGTCGCGAAGGTGGCGAGCACGACGCGACGTCCCGCTCAACGCGGCGACGGGTTCTCCGCCGAGATCCAGTTCAGGAACAGGTCGCGTGCCGGGTGCAGGTAGTCGCCAATCGGCTGCGTGCGACCGTTGGCGTACCAGTGACAGTACGCGCCGTGGAAGATGGCCACCAGCAGGCGGGCGATGTCGGGAGAAAGCGGGCGCTCCGGCGTGCCCAACGCCTCCACCAGCACGCGGACATGGCCGTTCCACCCTTCGCGGATATGTTCGCGCACGGACTGCGGGGTGTTGGCGGAGAACAGCAGCGCCATCACCACCCCCTTGGTTTCCGGATTGCGCGTGAAATAGTCGGCCACCCGGTCAAAGATATCGTCCACGCGCTCGGCCAGCGGCCTTCCCTCCAGATCGTCGGGACGCAGCGCAAGCTCGATTTCCTGGAACAGACTGATCGCCGCCTCGGCAAGCAGCATTTCCTTGCTGCCGAAATGCCAAAGCAGGCTGCTCTTGGCCACGCCGACCTGGGCGGATATCTGGTCGAGCGTCACTTCGCTATAGCCATGCTCGGAAATCAATGACTTCGTGAGCGCAATGACGCGATTGCGGGTCTCGAGGCCCCGGCGGTACTTCGTTGTCCCATTCGGAATGGCGACAACGTCGCCCGTCTCGTTTGCACTCATCGACTTCACCCATTCAGCGTGCCGCAAATTGTAGCAGCGGCGTCATATCGGTCCTCCGGACTTGCCCTAGGTTTCCCCTTCCTGCCTTGACACCGATCCGCCCCAACTCCGACACTTAAAATTGTACTGACTGTTCAGTTTAATTTTAAGGGGTTTCTAGTGCCCAATACTCCACAAACAGCAAGAGAATCCACGCGTGACGGGATCGAGCGTCTGTTCCAGGCCCAGCGGTCGGCCTTTGCCGCCGCGCCCTACCCGGCGCTGGCCGACAGAAAGCAGGGCCTGCGGCGCTTGCGCGATGCGGTTCGCAAGCACGCCGGCAGCCTGGCGCACGCGGCGGACCGGGACTTCGGCGGACGCGCCCATGCCGAGACGATGATGGTCGACGTGCTGCCGTCCGTGCTGCACATCAACCACCTGCTTGGCAGGCTAGGCCGGTGGATGCGACCGTCGCGCAGAAGTGTCGAACTGCTGTTCCTCGGGAACAGCGCCAAGGTGGTGTATCAGCCCAAGGGCGTGGTTGGCATCGTGGTGCCCTGGAACTTCCCCGTCTATCTGGCGCTCGGGCCGCTGGCCACCGCGCTGGCGGCAGGCAACCGATGCCTGATCAAGACCTCGGAGTTCGCGCCCCGGACCTCTGCCGCGCTACGCGCCTTGCTTGCCGAGGCATTCACCGAGGACGAAGTCGCCATCGTCGAGGGCGACGCCGACGTGGCACGCCAGTTCACCGGCCTGCCGTTCGATCATCTGGTGTTCACGGGCTCGCCCGAGGTCGGCCGCCACGTGATGCGTGCCGCCGCCGAACACCTGACGCCGGTCACGCTCGAACTCGGTGGCAAGTCGCCTGCCATCGTGTCATCCAGCGCGAACCTGGCAACCGCGGCACGGCGTATCGCCCACGGCAAGACGGTCAATGCCGGTCAGATCTGCGTGGCGCCGGACTACGCCCTGGTGCCAGAGGCACTCGCCGGTCGTTTTGCCACGGAAGTGCTGAACGCATCCGCGGCGCTGTTCCCCACGGATCGCGACGACTACGCAAGCATCATTCATGACCGCGCCCGCCAGCGCATGAACGATCTGCTCGACGACGCGCGTGCCCACGGCGCGCAGGTCATGCGCGCGGCCATGCCCGAGGATGGACGCCGCCTGCCGCTTCACGTGGTACTCGGCGTAACGCCCCGGATGCGCATCGCACGCGAGGAAATCTTCGGCCCGATTCTGCCGGTCTTCACCTATCGCGAATTCGAGGACGTCGTGACGCACGTACGCGGCGGCACGCGACCGCTCGCCATGTACTACTTCGGCGACGACAAGGCCGAATCCACCACGCTGCTGCAACGCACGCACGCGGGCGGCGTCACGCTGAACGACTGGGGCTGGCACGTGCTGAATCACGATCTGCCGTTCGGTGGCACCGGCACGTCCGGCATGGGCAACTATCACGGCGCCGAGGGCTTCCGCGAGCTATCGCACGCCAAGGCCGTGTTCTCCGAGCGGAAGTGGTTCCCGATCGAATTGTTTCATCCGCCCTACGGCACGTTCATCCAGCGTCTGACGCTGCGGATGTTCCTGGGCCGGCCCTCTGCAGCGCCTCCCGTGCAAACCGAAGCCTCGCCAGTGACGGCATCCCAAGACTAATTCCCAAGCTCCCAAGAACAACATCATGGATTTCGACTACGTCATCATTGGCGCGGGTTCGGCTGGCTGCGTGCTGGCCAACCGTCTGAGCGCCGACCCTTCCGTGCGCGTCTGCCTGGTCGAAGCCGGCCCCGTCGATCGCTCTCCGCTGATCCATACGCCGGCTGGCATCATCGGCATCCTGCCGACCCGACACGTCAACTGGGCATTCGAGACAGTTCCGCAGCCAGGACTGAAGGGCCGTCTCGGCTACCAGCCGCGCGGCAAGACGCTTGGCGGCAGCAGCGCCATCAACGCGATGATCTACATCCGCGGCCACCGCACCGATTACGACGACTGGGCGGCGCTGGGCAATCCCGGCTGGTCCTACGACGATGTGCTGCCCTGGTTCCGGCGCTCCGAGGATTACTTCGGCGGCGCCGACACCTATCACGGCGCCGGCGGCGAGCTGACCGTGAGCGCGCTCGACGCCCATCCGGCCACGCACGCGTTCATCGAAGCCGGCCGCAAGAGTGGGCACGCCGTCAATGCGGATTTCAACGGCGCGGAGCAGGAAGGCGTTGGCCACTATCACGTGACCATTCGCAATGGCCGGCGCTGCAGCGCATCGGTGGCGTTTCTGCATCCCCTGCGCGACAAGCGCACGAATCTCACCGTGCTGACGGGCGGCCATGCCACCCGGCTGATCCTGCGCGGCAACACGGCGGAAGGCGTCACGGTCCGCGTGAAAGGCCGTGATGTGGAACTGCGCGCGCGCCGCGAGACCATCGTGGCGGCCGGCGCGTTCGGCACGCCCCAACTGCTCCAGCTTTCGGGCATCGGAGACGAAGCAGACCTGCGCCCCCACGGCATCGCCGTCCAGCACGCACTGCCCGGCGTCGGCAAGGGGCTGATCGACCATCCCGACTACATCCTGCCCTTCAAGAGCCCCGACAAGTCGCTGATGGGCATGTCGCTGCAAGGCGTGGCGGCCATGACGAAAGCGTTCTTCGAGTACCGCAAGTCACACACGGGTCTGCTGGCCAGCAACTTCGGCGAGGCCGGCGCGTTCCTGCGCACCGATCCGACGCTGTCGCGCCCCGACGTGCAGTTGCACTGGGTCACCGGCATCGTGGACAACCACAACCGCACGCGCCACGCGGGCCACGGCATGAGCTGCCACGTCTGCGTGCTGCGTCCGAAGAGCCGCGGCACGGTCGGCCTGAACTCGGCCAATCCGCTGGCGCCGCCGCGTATCGACCCGAACTTCCTCAGCAACGACGACGACGTGACGACGCTGCTCGAGGGCTACAAGCTCTCGCGCGAGATCATGCATGCGCAGCCGCTGGCCCGCTACGCCGGGCGCGAGCTGTACGTGAAGGGGGTGAGCAGCGACGACCAGCTCGTCGACCTGCTGCGCCGCCGTACCGACACCATCTACCACCCAGTGGGCAGCTGCCGCATGGGTAGCGACGACATGGCCGTGGTCGACCAGCGCCTGCGCGTGCGCGGCATGGAACGACTGCGCGTGGTCGACGCCTCGATCATGCCGACGCTGATCGGCGGCAACACGAATGCCCCCTCGATCATGATCGGCGAGAAGGGTGCCGCGATGATCGCGGAAGACTGGCAGGGCCGCGCGGCCGCCTGACTGCGCTTCGCAACGCCGCATCACAAAGCCAAATAGCAAACCCGCAAAACAAGAGCCCGAGAAGGAGACTCCATGCAACGCAAGACCGCCGCGATTCATGCGGCCATTTCCCTGCTGGCAGGCAGCCTGTTCCCGATAAGCGCCATGGCCGCGCCCACCGAGACCATTGCCACCAACGACGCAACGGCCGCCACACGCGATGCCAATGCGGACGTACTGAAGCGCCTGCCTTTCGCCAACCGGCAGGACTTCGAGGATGCCCAACGCGGATGGGTCGGGTCGCTCGACAGTGGCGAGATCCGCAATGCCGATGGTCGCGTGGTCTGGAACCTCGACGCCTATGCCTTCCTGCGTGACGATGCCTCGCCCGCCTCGGTCAATCCGAGCCTCTGGCGCCAGGCGCAGCTCAACCTGAAGCACGGCCTGTTCAAGGTCACCGACCGCATCTATCAGGTGCGTGGCTTCGACCTCTCGAACATGACCATCGTCGAGGGCGACAGCGGCCTTATCGTGATCGATCCGCTTCTGACCGCCGAAACCGCCCGCGCGGCGATCGACGTCTACTACAAGTACCGCCCGAAGAAGCCCATTATCGCGGTGATCTACTCGCACAGCCACGTGGACCACTTCGGCGGCGTGAAGGGCGTGGTCAGCCAAGACGACGTCAAGGCGGGCAAGGTGAAGATCTACGCGCCCGAAGGCTTCATGGAAGAAGCCATCAGCGAGAACATCTTCGCCGGCAATGCCATGAGCCGCCGCGCGCAGTACATGTACGGCGCCCTGCTGCCGAAGGGCCCGCAGGGGCAGGTGGACGCCGGCCTCGGCAAGACCGTTTCGCTCGGCACGATCACGCTGATCCCGCCCACCGACCTGATCGGCAAGACCGGCGAAACCCGGACGATCGACGGCGTGCGGATCGAATTTCAGATGGCTCCCGGCTCCGAGGCGCCGGCCGAGATGCTGATGTACTTCCCGCAGTGGCGGGCACTGTGCGCGGCGGAGGACGCCACGCATAACCTGCACAACCTCTACACCATCCGCGGCGCCCAGGTGCGCGACGCCAACCAGTGGTGGCGCGCGCTTGACGAAACCATCGACCGCTACGGCAACCGCACCGACGTCATCTTCGCGCAGCACCACTGGCCAAAGTGGGGCCAGCAGAACATTACCGGCTTCCTCTCGCGGCAGCGCGACGCCTACAAGTTCATCCACGACCAGACACTGCGCCTGGCCAACCAGGGCTACACGATGACCGAGGTAGGCGAGCGCGTGAAGCTGCCGCCGTCGCTGGCCAGCCAGTGGGACCTGCGCGACTACTACGGCACGGTGAACCACAACGCCAAGGCCGTCTACCAGCGGTACCTCGGCTGGTACAGCGGTGACCCGGCCGACCTGCACCCGCTGCCACCGGAGGAATCCGCGCAACGCTACGTGCAGTACATGGGCGGCGCCGACAAGATCCTCGCGCAGGCCAGCAAGTCGTACGCCCAGGGCGATTACCGCTGGGTGGCGCAGGTGGTCAAGCATGTGGTCTACGCCGATCCGTCAAACCAGGCGGCCCGCAAGCTCGAGGCCGATGCGCTTGAACAGCTCGGCTACCAGACCGAGGCCGCAAGCTGGCGCAGTGCCTATCTGGTGGGCGCCTACGAGTTGCGCAATGGGGTGCCCAAGCTGCAGGGCACCCAGACTGCCAGCCCGGACATGATCGGGGCCATGACCGACACGATGTTCCTGGACTTCCTGGCCGTGCGTCTCAATGGCGAGCGTGCCGCCGGCCACGACCTGAAGTTCAACTGGGTGCAACCAGATACTGGCAAGCGCTATGCGCTGTCGGTGGAAAACGGTGTCTTCCTTTACAAGCCGGAACGCCAGTTCGACGACGCCGGTGCCACGTTGACGATGTCGCGCAGCGCGCTGATCGGCTCGCTGCTCGGCCAGACCACGCTGCCCGCGGAACTCTCGGCCGGGCGCGCCAAGGTGGACGGCGATCCGGCCGTGCTGAAGTCATGGATGGGAATGCTGGACAAGTTCGACCCGCAGTTCAATATCGTGACGCCTTGATGCCGTCTGGCACCGCCACCCACTGAACCGCTAAACCGGCACCCGGCCCTCTTCCAGGAGCCGGGTGGCGGCCCCCCGCGCACGGCACCCGCGCAGGTCGATTGGCGCCTGCTGTCATCACGGCGCGTGCAGAACCGCCATCCAGTCAATTTGGCAAATTGCGCTATTTATCTTTGACTTAATCAAATACTGCATTGAAAGTGACTGGCGCGCGGACCGTTTGCGCTCTCGCGTTTTCCCACAGGCAGAACCCGTGCGACGGCTATCCCCGGGGGGAAATCGACCTGCCATACCGCCCGCTTCGGACATCCCTGTCTGCGAAATCAGTATCCGAGCGTTTCATAAACAATTCACTTCACACCTTCAATAAACTGAATTCCGTTGATCTCACTCAGCAGCGATACTTCACGAGACTTATGCGCCATTGCAATTTGCACCGGAGGCACTTTCATGAGGCGAGCTGAAATGAGAAAGACAAGAATCGGGGGACTGGCAACGCTTGCCATTGCCGCTGCCGTACTAACATTGGCGGGTTGCGGCAAGCAGGAAGAGCCCAAGACACCGGCAGCGCAAGCACCGGCCGCGCAATCTTCCGCCGAAGCGCCCGCTGCGCCGCCGGCCGCCCGCGAGAATCCCCCTGTCGCCGCGAATGCGCCGGAGTCGGCAGCTTCCGCGCCGGCACTGCCGCCGGTGGCCAACTCCGGCAAGAAGCCGAACATCCTGGTGATCTTCGGTGACGACATTGGCCAGACCAACATCAGCGCCTACAGCCATGGCGTGGTTGGCTACCGCACCCCGAACATCGATCGCATCGCCCGCGAGGGCATGATGATGACCGACTACTACGGCGAGAACAGCTGTACCGCTGGCCGTTCTACCTTCATCACTGGTGAAGTCGGCTTGCGTACCGGCCTGCTGAAGGTTGGCATCCCCGGCGCGACCGTGGGCCTGCAGGCGCAGAACGCGACCATTGCCGAAGCGCTGAAGCCGCTTGGCTATGCCACCGGCCAGTTCGGCAAGAACCACCTCGGCGATCGCAACGAATACCTGCCGACCGCGCACGGCTTCGACGAGTTCTACGGCAACCTGTATCACCTGAACGCCGAAGAGGAACCGGAGCGTCCGTACTATCCGAAGAACGATGCGGCCTTCGTGAAGGCGAATTCCCCGCGTGGCGTGATCCACTCGTTCTCCGACGGCAAGGTGGAAGACACCGGCCCGCTGACGCGCAAGCGCATGGAGACCATCGACGACGAGACCACGGCCGCAGCCATCGGCTTCATGGAGAAGCAGGTCAAGGCCGACAAGCCGTTCTTCGTATGGATGAACACCACCCGCATGCACATGTTCACCCATGTGCGCGAGTCGATGCGTGGCCAGGCCGGCATGCCGGGCAACGAGTATGCGGACGGCATGCTCGAGCATGACGCCGACGTGGGCAAGCTGCTCAAGACGCTCGACGACCTGAAGGTTGCCGACAACACCATCGTGGTCTACACGACGGACAATGGCCCGAACCAGTTCAGCTGGCCGGATGCGGCAACCACGCCGTTCCGCAGCGAGAAGGACACCAACTGGGAAGGCGCGTTCCGCGTGCCGGCGCTGGTGAAGTGGCCGGGTCGCATCAAACCGGGCACGGTCTCCACGACGATGATGTCCGGCCTTGACTGGTTCCCCACGCTGCTTGCGGCCGCGGGCGATACCGACATCAAGGAACGACTGCTCAAGGGCACCAGCCTCGGTGGCAAATCGTTCAAGGTGCACCTGGACGGCTATAACTTCATGCCGTACCTGACCGGGCAGACCAATAGCGGTCCGCGCCAGGACTTCTACTACTTCAACGATGACGGGCAACTGGTCGCGTATCGCTACAACGACTGGAAGATCGTTTTCTGCGAGCAGCGTCAGCCAGGTGGTATGCAAGTGTGGGCCAATCCGTTCACGTGCCTGCGGGTGCCGAAGATGTTCAATCTGCGCATGGATCCGTACGAGCGTGCCGACATTGTCTCTGACCAGTACTATGACTGGACGGTGAAGAATGCCTACATGGTCCAGTACGGCGTCTATCGCGTGATTCCGTTCCTTCAGACGTTCAAGGACTATCCGCCGAGCCAGCGTCCCGCGAGCTTCAGTATCGACCAGGCGGTCGAGCAACTGATGAAGACGCTGGACAAGACGCCAGCCAAGTAACACGGGATAGCGTCTGACACCACCGGCCGGCTTCCGCCTCGCGGAACGCCGGCCGGTGGCATTCTGGGCAGGCAGAAAACACGCAGGAAGTCTCGTCGCGCCTAGAATGGCGGCTTTCCGCAAGCGGATTGCGGGTCGTTCCGGGGAGACCCCTCATGAAGCTCCATCAATTGCGCGCGTTGGCCGCCGTCTCCGAGACGGGCAGCATGCAGGAGGCATCCCGCCTGCTCCACGTCACCCAGCCAGCGCTGAGCAAGGCCATCAAGGAACTGGAAGCCAGCGTGGGCGCCGCGCTGTTCGTGCGCACGAACAAGGGTGTGCAACTCACACCATACGGGCAACGACTGGTCGGCCATGCCCGCCTGATCAGCGAGAACGTCAGACGCGCGCGCCAGGATCTCGAGGACATGAAAGGCACGGTGGTCAGCGAGATCACCGTCGCCGTCACGCCGGTCACCGCCCTGCTGCGCCCGGCGGGCGCCTGCATCACGGCATTCCGGCGCGATTTCCCGAGCGCGCAGTTACGCGTGCAGGAAATGCGGCCGGCGCAAATGCTTGAGCACCTGCGCGAAGGCACCATCGACTTCGCGCTGACGTCCCAGTCCCTGGCCAACGCGCATGGCCTCGACTGCGCCCAGGCTTGCCACGTGCCGACGTTGATTGCCGGCCGCAAGGATCATCCGTTGCGCAACACGCGCTCGCTCGGCGCCTTGCTGGAGGCGGAGTGGCTCGTACTCGATCCGCTCTCAGATACCGGCACGCCGTTTCATCAGCTCTTTGCCATCAACGGCATGACGCTGCCGTCGCGCGTTGTCGAATGCACGTCGATGACCCTGGCGCTGGAGATGTGCCGGCAGAGCGACCTGCTGGTGCTGCTCTCCGAGGAATCCCGCCGCAGTCGCTATCTCGTCGAAACCATGGACTTCATCGACGTCGACGAGACCATGCCGGACCGCACCATCGCGCTGGTATCGCGTGACCGCCACACCCTCACCTGGGCGGCGGCGCGGCTGCACGATGCCCTGCTGGACGCCTTGCGCCAGGAGTTTCCCACGGCGGACTAACGCCACCCCGTGATTACCAACGCTCATACCCATGAAAAAAAGCTGCGTGCGCCATGGGTGCCAGGCCCCTAAGATCGTCCGGTCGAACAGAAACCCATAAGAACACGGGCAGCCATTCAGCGACTGCCCGGACGGACCACCACGAGGAGCCTCATGAACGAAGCCACCGTTTCGCTGGGCAGCGATGCCGCAGCCAGCGTTGTCGCGCCCGCTTCACGCACGCAGGGCCGCCGCGCCGTCATCGCGGCCGCCATCGGCAATGGCCTGGAGATCTACGACTTCACGGTCTACAGCTTCTTCGCCGCCACCATCGGCCGGCTGTTCTTTCCCGCCAGCAGTCCGCTCGCCTCGTTGCTGCTTTCCTTTGCGACGTTCGGTGCCGGCTTCGTGATGCGCCCACTCGGCGCCGTGCTCATCGGCAACATGGCCGACCGGCGGGGCCGCAAGGCCGCACTGACGCTGACGATCGGCCTGATGACCGCCGGCACGGCGCTGCTGGCCTTCACGCCGGCCTACGCCAGCATCGGCGTGACCGCCACTGCGCTGGTGGTGGTGGGCCGTCTGCTGCAGGGCCTGTCCGCCGGCGGCGAGGTTGGCGCCGCGTCGGCGCTGCTGATGGAGTCGACTGGCAAGCACCGGCGCTGCTTCGCGGTGAGCTGGCAAGGCGCGAGCCAGGGTGCTGCGGCATTGCTGGGCGCGCTGACCGGCGCTGCGGTCTCGGCGCTGCTGAGCCCCGAAGCGCTCCAGTCATGGGGCTGGCGCGTGCCCTTCATGCTCGGCCTGCTGATCGCCCCGGTCGGCATCTACATCCGCCGGCATCTGGAAGAGACCCAGACCGAGAACACCGCCCACGCCGGCCTCATGACGGTGGTGCGCGAGCATCGCCGCACGCTGATTCTCGGCGTGCTGCTGATGACGAGCAGCACGTCGTCGATGTACATCATGGTGTTCTACATGCCGACCTATCTGGTCAACACCGTGCACATGCCGCCCGTCACCGCGTTCCTGGGCGCCTGCGTGGCAGGTCTGACGATGCTGGTCATGTCACCGCTGTTCGGCTTGCTCGCGGACCGCTTGCCGCGCCGCAAGCCGCTGCTGATCGCCAACAGCATTGTCGCCATCAGCGTGATGGTGCCCAACTTCGCGCTGCTGTCTTCTGGCCCGGGGCTGCCGTTGACGCTGGCCTGCATCGCGTTGTCGGTCACGTTGAGTTCCGTAGGCGGCGGCGCGGGATCGGCGCTGATGATGGAATCGCTGCCACGCCATCACCGCGCCACCGGTATGTCGATCATGTACAGCGTGGGCGTGACCGTTTTTGGCGGCTTCGCGCCGCTGGTGGTCACGTGGCTGATTGCCACCACGGGTAGCCGCATGGCGCCGGTCGGATACATGCTGTGCGCGTCGCTGATCAGCTTTACTGCGCTTCTGCTGTTCCCCAGCCATCCGGGCCGCGATTGAGCACCGCCTCGAAGATGCCCACGATTGCCCCACAACGCTCAGCCCCATTCATCATGACGACCACACCCATTCCCGCCGCCATCTCGTCCGCAGCCAGCCGCTTTGCCGAGCTGCGCCATCGTATCCACGCGCACCCGGAGCTCGGGGCCGACGTGCCGCGCACCGCCGCCATGGTGGCCGGTCTGCTGCGCGAGTGGGGCTACGACGTTCATGCCGGGATTGGCGGCCACGGCATCGTGGCCCAGCTCAAGGTTGGCAACGGCCCGCGCCGCATCGGCATCCGGGCCGACATGGATGCGCTCCCGCTGCAGGAACGCACCGGCTTGCCCTATGCCAGCGAAGTACCCGGCCGTATGCACGCCTGCGGGCATGACGGGCACACGGCCACGCTGCTGGCCGCTGCCGAGTATCTCGCGGCCACGCGCAACTTCGATGGCACGCTGAACCTGATCTTCCAGCCGGACGAGGAAGGCATGACCGGCGCCCTGTCGATGATGGAGGATGGTCTCTTCGAGCGCTTTCCGTGCGACGCGATCTACGCATTCCACAATGCGCCGGGCCTGCCGGTCGGCATGGCCGTGGTCCAGCCTGGCGCGCAGGGCGGATCGTCGGACCGCGTGACCGTGACCTTCCGCGGCAAGGGCGGGCATGGCGCGATTCCGAATCGTGCTGCCGACCCCACGCTGGCGTTGGCGCACACCGTGGTGGCCCTGCAAGGCATCATCGCGCGCAACGTGGCGCCGGTGGATGCGGGCGTGATCAGCGTGGGCCAGATCGCGGCGGGCACGACCTACAACATCATCCCGGAGACCGCCACGCTCAAGCTAAGTGTGCGTGCCACGTTGCCCGAGGTCCGCAAGCTGCTGGAGGAACGCATCCGTGCCGTGGTCACGCATCAGGCCGCGTCGGCCGGCGTCGAAGCCGAGATCGACTACCAGCATCTGGTGCCGGCCATCCGGAACACGCCGGCAGAAGCGGCGATCGCGCGCGAAGCCGTGGCCAGCGTGCTCGGTAATGACAAGGTCATCCAGGTCCCGCCCTCGACGCAGATGGGCAGCGAGGACTTTGCCTGGATGCTCGAGAAGGTACCCGGCTGCTATTTTGTGCTTGGCAACGGCACGGGCGAGTGGGTAGGTTGCTCGGTGCACAACGACGGCTACGACTTCAACGATGCCCTAATTCCGCTAGGCGCCGCCTGCTGGGTGGCATTGGCAGAGGGCTATCTCAAGTAGCCATCGTCACGGCCTGCCCGTCTCGCAACCTGGCCGCGAGACTCAGCAACGCTGCCTCGAAGCCGCGCAACATCGCGGTGACGGTGCGGTCGGCAGGCTGTTTCCGTGCGATGGCTGCCGCGACGTGGCGGCGAATCAGCGCGGCCTGCGCGTCGATGAACGCCAGGCAGCGCAGACGATCCGGCTCGGAGCCCGCCGCGATCACGGCTAACACCGGTGCCAACGCCAGCGTGCGATATCCCTCCACGGGCAGGGCGGCGATGCCGCCGGGCGCGGCCAGCAGTTCCGGCAACAGGAGCCGGAACACTGCATTGCCCCACTCCGCCTTCTCCGCGGCTTCGGCGGCGCGCCGTTGCGCCAGCGCTGCCGCGTAGGCCGACGACGTGATGCGCCCATGCCGCACCAGTTCCTGATAGCCATCGCGCATGCCTTCCGATATACAGTCCGCGCCGATATAGGCCGCACCGTTTCTCCGGCTGGCCAGCACAGCCGACTGCAGCGCATCGGGTGTCCACGCATCGAGCGGCACCACGGCGCAAGTGGTTGGCCGCGTGGCGTGGATGGTGCAGAGATTGTCATTGCCAAGTGCCGGACAGGCGGCCAGCGATGGATAGTCGACACCCTGAATCGCCAGCATGAGACTGTCACCGCCGGGCAAGACATGCCCAAGCATGGCCGCCAGCTTACGGGCCTCAGGGTGCGACGGGCGCACCCGCCGCAACGACAGGCAGCCGATAAAACGGTCCTGATGACGGAATAACTCGGCCATCGTCAAGAGCGGCGACGAGTTGCAGCATTTGCCGCACGCGCCGCAATGGAATGAAAACGTCCGTTCGTGCGTCACGGCGATATCGGCCAGCTTCACCACGGACGACGCACCGAATCGTTGAAGCGCGCCAGGATGAACGTCTTGACGGGCTCGGAATGCAGGCCGCGCACAGTCGGCGCCAACCACGGCGCATCGCGATCACGCGCGCGGATGGCGAGCACATTGGCAAAGGGCACGCGCGCGTCCTCCATGCCGAGCGCGTCGCGCGCGGGCGCGAGACCTGCTGCCGATGCCGTGGCAAACGGAAGCGCCACAAGCGCGGCGTTGTCGAGCGCGGCGGCAAGCCTCGCCTCCGCAACGGCTCGCCAGCGCAGCTTGCGTCGGTTCTCGACGATATCGGTGGTGCGCGGGCTCAGTCCCGCATCGGACGATATCCGGATCAGGCCGTAGCCTTGCAAGAGAAGCAGGGCACGCCCCTGCGCGGACGATTCGGCAGGCAACGCGACAACGGATCGAGGCGGCAACCCTCGCAGATCGGAAAGCGTGCGCGAATACAACCCCATCGGATAGGTGACGGTATGGGCCACGGGCAGCAGGCCGCTGCCGGCCCTGGCCAGCGACGGCCCGTCCTGTGCGATGTTTGCTTCGATCCGGCCCGCGGTCACCGCCGCATTGGCCTGCGCCACGCTGGCAAAACGCACCGTCTCCAACCGCACGCCTTCACGCAACGCTGCATCGCTGGCCGCGCCAACCAACTCGCTATCTGGTTCCGCGACCACGCCGATACGCACGGTGTAGCGCGGCTGGACAGAACCGGATGCCGCCGTGGCGGATCCTGGCGATGGCAATGCCATCGCCAGCAGCGCCGTCAGCACGCCGCGACGGTGGAGGTAAGTCTTCTCAGCCATCGCGCAGCACCGTCCGGAAGCCGATATGCGACGTCGGCAGGTCGCTTTCGGCAGACTCGCGCGCCGAAGCACGGTAGCGCACGCAGAAATCCGGCGCGCACAGGAACGATCCGCCCTTGATCACACTGGTCGCGGCCGGCTTGCGCGGCCGTGACGCTGCCGCCACCACTGCCGTATCGCCATTGGCGTGCGACTGGCGCGGGCCAGTGTAGGCGTCGCCAGTCCACTCCCAGGCGTTGGCGATCATGTCGAACAAGCCGAGCGCATTGGCCGTGTAGCACCCCACCGGCGCGAGCCCCGCAAACCCATCGCGCGAGGTATTGAGCACCGGGAACACGCCCTGCCAGTAGTTGGCGGTGGGCGTTCCTTCGGCCGTTTGCGGTGCCGTTTCCAGTCCGGCATCGCTACGTCCCGCCTTGGCCGCGAACTCCCATTCGTCCTCCGCGGGCAGGTCATGGCCGAGCCAGTTCGCATAGGCCCTGGCGTCCGCCTGCGTGACGAGCGTCACCGGCTGGTTGTCACGTCGGTGATCGTAGCCATGCGGATTGGCAGCGTCCGGCCCTTCCGGATGCCGCCAGTTGGCGCCCGTCACCATCGTCCACCACGCGTAGGGCCGTTGACCCAGTTCTGCGTCGGTCGGCTTGTGGAAGACCACCGCCGCGCCCTGGCGCTCGGCATCGGTGACGTAGCCAGTGGCCTGCACGAACGCCGCGAACTGGGCCACCGTCACCTCGGTACGGTCGATCCAGAAACTGCCGACGCGCGCTTTTCCTGCTGGCCGCTCGTCCGGATAGCCAAGCGTGGTGCCGGGCACGAACTCACCACCCGTCACCCGGGCCATGCCAGCCGTCCGCGACTTGCCCCAGCCGGCTGGCAAACCCGAGTAGGCGGCGCATCGCTGCACCGTGCCGAGCGTGGCGCCGCCAAGTATGGCGCCCCCCGGCACCGCATGCACGCCCAGCGACGCGATAGCACCTACCGCGAATGCCAGCCCAGCTACCGCCAGCGGCGCTCGCCAGCGTCCCCTGTTTCGCAACACGTTCACGACCATGTCCACGGGTTCCGCGATGTCAGTAGATCATGCCCGGTACCTTGGGCAGCACCGCGCCCACGCGCGCGGCGTAGTCGTTCCACTTGGACTTCAGGTCGCCCAGCACATCCGGGCGCTGCGCTGCGAGGTTGTTCGTCTCGCCGCGATCGGCGCGAATGTCGTAGAGCGTCCATTCGCCGTCTGCCGGGCCGAACGGTGGCTCGATCCATACGGCCTTCCAGTTGTCGCTATAGACATAGGTGCGACCGTACAGCTCCTCGGAAAACGTGGTGCGCGACGGGCCGGTTGCCTTGCCCTGCAGCGTCGGCAGCAACGACAGGCCGGTGATCGGATAGACATTGCGGCCGTCGTACACGACCTTGCCCGCATTGCGGTCGATCCCCTTGCTGTCGTAGAGCGGCGTGGCCGGATTGGTCGGCGCGCTGACACCGGCGAGGTCCAGGAACGTCGGCGCCAGGTCCACCACATGGGTGAAGCCCGTCACCCTGCTCTGCGGCTGCGCGGGTGCCTTGCCCGCCAGCTTGACGATGGTCGGCACGGAATGTCCGCCCTCTGACGGGAACGACTTCCACAGCTTGAATGGCGTGGCACTGACTTCCGCCCAGCGCTGGCCGTAGTCGATCGTGGCCGTGCCCTTGTAGGCCGGCGTGCCGAGCGTGGGGAACACGGCCGGGTCGGCGTTCTTCGTGTCGTAGTCCTGGTCGTACTTGCCGCTGAACTCGTAGTAGCTGGCTTCGGGGCCATTGTCGGACTGGAACACGATGACGGTGTTCTCGTACTCGCCGATGTCCTTGAGGTGCTGCACCAGCCGGCCAACGTTGTCGTCCAGGTTCTCGACCATGGCCGCGAAGATTTCCATGTAGCGGGCCTGCGCCTTCTTCTGGTCAGCGGTCAGGCTGTCCCACTTCTTGTTCGCGTTCATCACGCGGGTATCCACACCGCCTTGCGCAACGCTGCGCGTGGCGCTGACGTACGACGCCTGAGGCGTGCCCCAGTTCGCCGTGGCCGGCGTGACGGCGACTGTTTCATCACGACCCGGATTTGGCGTGAAGTCGGCCGGGATCAGGCCGAGCGCTTTTTGCCGGGTCAGCCGCGCGGCGCGTATCGGCTCGTAGCCCGCGTCATAGACACCCTTGTAGCGGTCGATATAGCCTGCCGGCGCCTGCAGCGGCGAGTGTGGCGCCTGGTAGGTCAGGTAGGCGAAGAACGGTTTGCCATCGGCGTTCTTGCCCGTGCTCGAGTCGATGTACTTGATGATCGTCGAGGTATAGAAATCCGACGAGAAGAAGTTGGTTGTGTTGGGCGTGACGTAGTGATCGTCCTCCACGTAGGCGGTCGCGCCGTTACGGCCGAAGTGATCCCCTCCGCCGCCGAGCAGCGCGTAGCTCTTTTCGAAACCCCACGAGACCGGCGTCTGCCCCGGTGCCGATGTGCCAACCGCCGCGCCCTGGTTCGTCGCGTTGGGCAAGCCACTGCCAAGGTGCCACTTGCCGGCCATGTAGGTGTGATAGCCACCGTCCTTCAACAGTTGCGCGATCGAGAGCGCGCGATCGTTCAGGTAGCCCTCGTAGCCGGGAATGGGCTTGCCGTTCTCGTCCACGTAATTGGGGTCGCTGTTCGCCATCGTGCCCTGCCCGACCAGATGATGGTCCGTGCCGGAGATGATCATCGAACGCGTCACGGCGCACACGGCGGCGGTATGGTGATTGGTCAGGATGCGGCCATCGCGCACCAGCGCGTCAATGTTGGGCGTGCGGATCTCGCTGCCGAACGCGCCCAGGTCCGAGTACCCGAGGTCATCGGCCATGATGAACAGAATATTGGGCTTCTTCGCCACGACCTGCGGTGGGGTGGTGACCGGCGTGCCACTGTCCACGGCCAGCGTGCCGCTATCGGTGCCATCGCTCCCGCAACCTGCCGCCAGCGCCACCGCGCCCAGGCAAAGGGTGGCCAGCGCGCGTCGCACCGGTTGTGGGAAGGCAGCCGCTTTCGTTCTTTTCATATGCGTCTCTCGCTTCAACGTCGGGGTTGAGAAAGAGAGCCATGCTATGAATCACACCGGCTTCACAGAACGAATGGTTTCGCATATGCATTGTCGAAGCGCGCCAATACACGGCCGGAAGCGGGCCCGACGGCCGTATCAGCGGGGCTTGATAGCGTTTATGCGTGATCGTGGATCCGGTGTGGCGAAGGGGTGGCCATCGTTGGCTGACGCGTCGATTCCCCGCTTGACCACCATGCTAAGATCTCCCCGTTCAGCCTCCACGGCTCGTCCCGCAGGACCGATCACAGCGCCCCTGAAACGTCCAGACGCACCTACAGCCGGACCATGCGTCGTCCGGCAAGCACACGAGAGACTGGGAAGACCAGCGACGTGATGAAGATTCCTCCGCTCAACCCATTGAAGGTCTTCGAGGTCGTGGCCAGGGCCAAGAACCTCACGACCGCCGCCAACGAACTCCGGGTCAGTCAATCGGCAGTGAGCCGTCAGATCGCTGTGCTGGAGGAATACCTGGGCGTCCAGCTCTTCACCCGCGAACGCATCGGCGTAAAGCTGACCGAGGTTGGTGAAGCCTACGCGCGGCGCATCGGCCCGGCGTTCGAGCAAATCTCGGAGGCCACCAAGTTCGTCACCCAGAAGTACTCCGACAACGTCATTCGCCTGCGCACCTACACCACGCTGACAGCGCGATGGCTGATTCCCAGGTTGCCGCATTTCAAGCTGCAGTACCCCGACGTCGAAGTGCTGATTACCAACAGCAACGCGCCGCTCGATTTCGGCACCGAGCAATGCGACCTGGCGATCGTTCTCGGTGATGGCAACTGGCCAGACGCCGAGGCAACGCTGCTGCTCGAGGATGTCATCGAACCCGTCTGCTCGCCCGCGTTCCTGGAATCCTTCCATGGCAACACGGAGCAGTTGCTGGAATCGCTGCAAAGCAAGCGTCTGCTGGTTTCCAAGTACCGCAAGGATGACTGGCCGACGTGGCTCGCGCACGTCGGCATGGGTCACGTGTTCGACAAGGCCGAGAAGATGGTCTTCAGCAGTTCCATCCTCACGTGGCAGGCGGCCACGGACAACCTTGGCATCGCGATCGGCCAGCAGCACATGCTGGACCCCGACCTCAAGGCTGGACGGCTGATCTGCCCGTTTGCAAAGCCGCTGCGTACCGGGCGGGGCCACTATATCGTGACACCGTCGGTGCAGCGCTACTCGGGCAAGATCGAGGCCTTCAAGGAATGGCTGGTGCATGAGGCCCGGGAAAACAGGCCCATGGCACCAGGCTGATGCTTTATGGCGCCAAGGCCGGCTGATTCGGCCCCTTGTCGGCCCCTTACCCGCGCCGAATCATTCGATACACGACCGGGTAGTAGTTCTGGGCATAGCCACTGGCGGTAGCCTGATCCAGCAACGCGGCAGTCGCTTCGGCCACAGCGGGCCGGATCTCCGATGCATGAGCGAGGCTGAGCGCTAGGCGCATGTCCTTCAGCGCATAGGCCGCCGGGAACATCTTCTCCGGAAACTCGTCACGGGCGAGGTATTTTTCGCCGGTCAGCCGCAACGCGAAAGAATCGGCCGAGCCAAGCTTCAGCACGTTGGCCAGCATGGTCTTGTCCACCTGTGCCGCTTCGGCGATGGCCATGGCTTCGGCCAGCGCATTAACCGTGGAGAGGAGGACCATGTTGTTCATGATCTTCACGACCTGCCCAGCGCCAATCTCGCCACACCGTATGACGTCCGAGCCCATGCATCGCAGCCAGGGCAAGACCGCATCGAACAGGTCATCGGGGCCACCAACGGTGATCAGCAGCGTGCCATTGTTGGCCGCTTCGCGGCTGCGTGCCACCGGTGCGTCGAGAAATCGCACGCCGTGGCCAGCCAGCCGCTCCGCAAGCGCCCGCGTGCGCGCGACGTCGCTGGTGCTCATGTCCACGACGGTACGCACCGAGCCCCCCGCCACGATCAGCGGCTCCGGGCCAAAGCAGACGTCCTCCACCTGATCAATCGACGGCAGCGAAAGGAATACCGTGTCGGCAACCTGGCGCAGCCGCGCAATGTCCGAGGCCACCGCCCCAATCGCCGCGAGCCGCGCGACGTTATCCGCGTTGATGTCCGCCACATGCACGGAAGCGCCGGACTTCTGCACCAGATTCCGGCACATGCCCTCGCCCATCACACCAACGCCTACGAACCCCAAGACCGGAGACACAGTAGTCGTACTCACGATGCCACCCCCTGTCGAACACACTTGATGCGGAGAAACTCCTGGATGCCTTCGATACCGCCTTCGGAACCAAGGCCGCTGTCCTTGTGTCCGCCGAATGGCGTCTCCGGCAACGAGGCCTGCCACTCGTTGATACAGACCACGCCGCTGTCGATCTCCTGCGACAGCCGATGGGCACGCTGCAGGCTGTTGGTATAGGCGTAAGCGGCAAGTCCGAACGGCAACCGGTTGGCCTCAGCAATGGCGTCGTCCAGTTGATCGAAGGAACTGACCATCGCGATCGGGCCGAATGGCTCGATCGTCGCCGCGTCGCTATCGACGGACGGCTGGAGAATGACCGTTGGCTTGTAGAAAAAGCCCTCCGTCCCGGCACGTTCGCCCCCCGTGGCGACGACCAGACCACGTCCACGCGCATCCTGCACCATTCGATCAATCGCCTCGAGTCGGCGCGCGTTCTTCAGCGGCCCCATCTGCGTGGCGCTATCGAACGGGTCGCCCACCTTCAGCGCCTCTGCCGCCCGGACGAACTTCTCGCAGAACGTCTGGAAGATCGGCGCCTGGATCAGGAAGCGTGTGGGCGAGGTGCAGACCTGACCGCTGTTCCGGTACTTGGTGGCGACGGCCATGCGGACTACGCGATCGACGTCGACGTCATCGCAGACCACCACGGGTGCATGCCCGCCAAGTTCGAGCGTCGCGCGTTTCATGGTCTCGGCAGCCTTGGCGCCGACGACTTTGCCCACCGATGTCGCGCCGGTGAACGTTACCATCGCGATGCGGGGCGACCTGCACAGGATATCGGCGACCTCGCCCGGATCGCCAAACACCATGTTCACCACCCCGTCGGGAATGCCGGCGTCCTGCACCACGCGAGCGATCAGCAGCGCAACCCCGGCGGTTTCCTCGGATGGCTTGATGACGATAGTGCAGCCAGCCGCCAACGCGCCGCTGATCTTGCGCGAAGGGGTGATCGCTGGCGCGTTCCAGCCGGCAAACGCGGCCACGGGGCCCATCGGTTCCCAAACGACTGTTTGCGTGATGCCCTCCGAACGCGCCGGAATCGTGCGCCCATAGATGCGGCGCGCCTCCTCGCTGGCCCATTCGAACATCTCCGCGGCCGTCACCACTTCCTTCTGGGCTTCACCATACGGCTTGCCGAGTTCCCGGGCGATCTGCTCGGCGATGGTATTGCCGCGCTCACGCATCAGCGTGGCCGCGCGGCGCAACAACGCGGAACGCTCCATGGCCGAGGTCTTGCGCCATGTCCGGAACGCCTCGGTGGCGGCCGCAACGGCCTCTTCCACGTCGGCCCTGGAGGCATACGCGTAATCGCCCAGCGACTGCCCGTTGGCGGGATTGATGACCGAATAGCGCGTTTGCGCCGTGCCTTCGCGGAATTCTCCGGCGATGAATTGGGAGTATTTCATGTCAGTCGATCTTGATGTTGGAAGCCTTGATGACCGATGCCCAACGCTCGGTCTGCGACTTGATGTGGTTCGTGAACTGCTGCGGTGTGCCCGTCATCGGGTACTGCTCCAGACTGGCCAGACGCTCGACAACATCCTTGCGGGCCATGATCTCGACAACTGCGGCATTGAGCTTGGTGACAATCGGTTGCGGCAGTCCTGCCGGTGCCATCAGGCCATTCCACGGCTCCGCGGCAAATCCCTTGAAGCGGTCACCGAGCGTCGGCACGCCCTCGCCGCCCAGGCCGGAGCGCGCGCTGGCGGAGGCAAGAATGCGGAGCTTCCCTGCCTTCACCTGCGGCAGTGCGACGGCACCGGCAAGAAAAGCAAAGTCGATGCGCCCGGCCACCAGGTCCGTCACCGCTGCCGAATCGCCTTTGTAAGGCACATGCACCGCATTGATCCCTGCATCGCGCTTGAACCACTCGCCTGCCAGATGATTGACTGCCCCGCTGCCAGCCGAGGCGTAGCTCAGCTGGGCCGACGGCTTGCGGCCCTGTGCAAGCAATTCATCCAGTGACTTCATCGGCGATGCGGCTGGCACGACCAGGAAGTAGGGATAGCTGGCGACGAGACTGATCGGCGTGAAATCGTGGATCGAGTCATAAGGCGTCTTCTGCAGCAGAGGAATGATCGACAGCGTGCTGCTGCTGCCGAACATCAGCGTATAGCCGTCTGGCGCAGCCCGCTTGACCAGCGTGGCGGCCACCCCGCCCGATGCGCCGGCACGGTTGTCCACCAGGAAGCTCTGCTTGAATTTCTCGGTCAACCGCTCCGCGAGGATGCGGGCGACGACGTCGGTAGGACCGCCGGCGCTGAAGCCCACGACAATGGTGACCGGCTTCGACGGCCAGTCATCCGCTGCGGTGGCCGGCGCGGTCCAGCCGGTGGCGATCATGACGCCGAGCGCCATGACTCCGGAAAGTAGTGTGCGTTTGTTCTGCAAAATCACGTGCGGTCTCCTCATGTATGAAATTGGGGGTCAGGCAATACGGAAGGCAAAGCCTTCGTCGCCTTCTCCAACTGCTGCGGCTGGGTAGCGGATGCAGACCTGCGGGTCATGGCCTGGGACGATGTGCTGCTCGCTGTCAGCCAGCGCCAGGATTCGCTCGTAGCCCGTGAGCATGTCTTCCAGACTGTAGATGGCGGGGAACGGATTCCTTCTGGCCAGGTTCTCGTAGTAATGCAAGGCATCCGACGCGAGCACGACCCAGCCTTTGGCGGTACGCACCCGTACTACCTGCAGCCCATCGGTATGTCCGCCTATCCGATGCATCTCGATGCCATCACGCAGCGCATGAAAGCCGTCCACAAGTCGTACGTTGCCGCGATAGAGACGGCGGATCAGGATGGCGATGTCGTCGGTCGAGAAGAAGTGGTTCTGCTTCGGATCGCACATGCAGTCGCCCGTGGCATAACGCACTTCGCGGTCCTGCACCCAGATATTGGCCGCCGGGAACTGGTCGATGTTGCCCGCGTGGTCATAGTGCAGATGGCTGACGACAACATCGCCGATGATCTCTGGTGGGTAGCCAAGACGGCGGATGGCCTCCATCGGTGTCAGGAGATATTGCCGATTCCTGGCGAGTGCGGAGGTGGCGCTGAAACCCGTATCCACCAGCACCGTTGCGTCGTGCCCCACCACCAGCCAGACAAAGAAGTCGAGCGCCATCGGCGCAGCGGGATCGCCATCGACCGGATGAAGGAAGTTGCTCTGACGCGCGCGATCGGCGGTGGCGTACTTCAGCGCGAACACCTGGTATGTCGTGCTCATGCGAACCGCCTTGCCAGCCGTTGCACCAGCGTCTGAAGCTGCAGAACGACGCCACCGCGGAATGCCAACACGCAAACCACGAAGATGACACCCATGATCACGGGCACGAGCGCATCCAGCTCACCCGCCAGCGCGTGCTGCACCAGCACCATGATGGTGGCGCCGAACACCGGCCCGATAATGGAGCCGATACCGCCGAGGATCATCATGATGACGCCGTCGGTGGACAGGTGCCACGACACATCCGGCAAACTGGCCAGGCCGAAGATAACGGTCTTCAGGCTGCCCGCGACGGCGGCAACCCCGGCCGACAGCGTGAACGCAAGCACCTTGTAGCGGTTCACGTTGTAGCCGAGGGAGACGACGCGTTGCTCGTTGTCCTTGATCGCCCTGAGCACCTCACCGTAGGGCGACTCGATGACGCGGTACACGCCCCACCATACCAGCACCACCACGGCCAGCACGTAGTAGTACAGGACATGGTTATCGGCCAGATCGACGACACCGAGGAACGCACCGCGCGGCACGCCCTGATAGCCGTCCTCATTGTTGCTGAACGGCGCCGCCACGAGAATGAAATACACCAGCTGGGACAGCGCGAGCGTGATCATCGAGAAGTAGATCCCCTTGCGGCGGATGGCGAGCGAGCCCGACAGGAATGCCACCCCCATCACCAGCAGCACGGACGCGATCAGCGCGATCTCGGGCGTGAGGCTCCATTCCTTCATCATGTAGCCGGTGGCGTAAGCCGCGATGCCGAAGAATGCCGCGTGTCCGAAGGAAAGCAGCCCGGCATAGCCGAACAGCAGATTCAGCGAACATGCGAACAACGCCATACAGGCCAGCTGGGCCAGCAGCACCGGGTACAGCCACGCTGGCAGCACGATGGCGAGCGCCAGCACCATCATGACGATCCACTTCTCACTCGAACTCGCTTTCACTGCTCACTCCTTCCCAAACAGACCCGAAGGCCGCAGGATCAGAACCAGAATCATCACGATGAAGATGACCACTGCCGACGCCTCCGGCCAGTACGCCCTTGTGACGCCTTCCACCAGACCCAGCAGCAGGCCCGTCAGGATCGACCCGAGGATCGAACCCATGCCACCGATGACGACAACCGCGAAGACGACGATGATCAGGCTGCTGCCCATGATCGGGCTCACCTGGTAGATGGGTGCTGCAAGCACGCCGGCAAATCCGGCCAGCGCGACGCCAAGGCCATAGGTCAGCGTCACCAGCACCGACACATTGATGCCGAAGGTACGGGCGATGGCGGGGTTCTCCGTCGCAGCCCGCAGGTAAGACCCCAGCCGGGTCCTCTCGATCAGCGCCCAGGTTGACAGGCAAACCGCCAGCGATATGACGATCACCCACACGCGGTACTTCGGCAAGCGCATGAAGCCCATGTCAAACGTGCCGGCGAACTGGGGCGGCGCAGAAAACGCCATGCCGGCAGCGCCGAACCAGTAGCGCGCCAACCCTTCGATGATGTAGGCAAGCCCCAGCGTGAGCAGGATGCCGAACACGTGATCGATCCTGTAAAGCCTGCGCAGCATCGTACGTTCGAGTGCGCAACCGACCGCGCCGATCAGCAATGGGACAATGATCAGCGAGTACCAGTAGCTCACGCCGAGCTTGTCCAGCAGCAGCCATGCCAGCAGCGCACCCAGCATGTAAATCGCGCCGTGCACGAAGTTCACGATGTTGAGCATGCCGAAGATCACGGCAAGCCCGAGACTGAGCACGGCGTAGAAGCAACCGTTGACCAGCCCCACGACAATCTGCCCCATCAGGACAGGAAACGGCAATCCGAAGATCTCCACGGTCAGACCCCTAGCAACTCTTTGAGTGTTTCCTGCCGCGAAGCGATCTCCTCCGCCGGAATATGCGCGACGACTTCGCCATGCTCGATCACATAGAGCCGGTCCGCGAGATCCGAGGCAAACTCGAAGTCCTGCTCGACCAGCACGATGGTGTAGCCACGCGTCTTCAGTGTCTCGATCACCTCGCCAAGCTTCTCCACGATGACCGGTGCCAGGCCCTCCGAGATCTCGTCGAGGAACAGGATGTCGGCGCCCGTGCGAAGGATGCGCGCCATGGCCAGCATCTGCTGCTCGCCACCGGAAAGGCGCGTACCCTGACTCTTGCGTCGCTCCGCCAGGTTCGGGAAGAGCGCATAGATCTCGTCAAGTGACATGCCACCGGGTTTCAGAACCGGCGGCAGCATCAGGTTCTCCTCACAGCTCAACGACGAGTAGATGGCCCGCTCTTCCGGGCAGTAGCCGACACCGAGGCGGGCAATCTGGTGGGTCTGCAGGGGCATGACATCCCGCCCCTGGATCCTGACTTCGCCTGCGCGACGGGACGTGAGGCCAAGAATGGCGCGCAAGGTGGAAGTACGCCCCGCGCCATTGCGGCCCAGCAGTGACACGCATTCGCCCTTGTGGACTTCGATGTCGATGCCGTGCAGCACATGGGATTCGCCATACCATGCCTGGAGACCTTTCGCCTCCAGCGCTAGGGTGTTCGTCAATGGACACTCCTGTTGATTCTTGTTGGGCGCGTGCACATCGGCCTGCATATCAGCGCCGCTTCTTGCGCCCCATGTACGCTTCGATGACGTGCTCATTCGCGGATACTTCGGCATAGGTGCCGCTGGCCAGCTCCTTGCCACGTGCCAGCACCGTGATGCGGTCGCTGATGCCGGCCACTACTTTCATGTTGTGCTCGACCATGACAACGGTGCGTCCCGTCGCGAATGACTTGACCAGTCGCATGATGTGTTCGACGTCCTCATGCCCCATGCCCTGCGTCGGCTCGTCCAGCAGGATGACGCGCGGGTCCAGTGCGATCGTGGTCGCCAGCTCCAGCGCGCGCTTCTGCCCATAGGCGATCTCGACGGCCAGCCGGTCCGCCAAAGCGTCCAGGCGAACCATCCGCAGGATCTCCATGGCACGGCCGTTGTACCGGTCGAGAGACCGGCGGGCACGCCAGAAGTTAGGGTTACCGCCGTCGCGCTTCTGCAGCGCGATGCGTACGTTCTGCAGCACGGTGAGATGACCAAACACCGCCGAGATCTGGAAGGACCGCACCATGCCAAGATTGGCGATCTGTGCGGAGGACTTGCCCGTGATCTCCTTGCCATCCAGGAAAACCTGCCCGCGTGACGGCGTGATGAAACTGGTCAGCAGGTTGAAGAAGGTCGTCTTCCCAGCGCCATTGGGGCCGATGATCGCGTGGATGTCTCCCCTGCGAACTGACAGGGAAACGTCGTCGACGGCCGTGAACCCGTTGAAGTCCCTGCCCAACGCGCGGGCTTCGAGAATGATGTCGTTCTGCATGTCGGAGCTGATGCCGGTAACCCCGGCATCCGAGAGAGTCACTTTCTGACCAGCGGGCACTTGCTTTCGGAGAGCGGCTGGAACGCCTTGTCACCAGGCACGGTTTCGAGCACGGTGTAGTAGTCCCACGGCGCCTTGGACTCCTGCGGCTTCTTCACCTGGACGAGATACATGTCGTGCACCATCTTGCCGTCCTCACGCACCTTGCCGTTCTTTGCGAAGGCGTCCTGGATTGGCATGGTCTTGAGCTGCTTCATCACATCGCTGACGTCATCCGACTTCGCTTTCTCGATCGCGCGGAGATAGTTCAGGGTCGCCGAGTATTGCCCGGCCTGCAGCGCAGTCGGCATACGCTTGGTTTTCTCGAAGAACTTGCGTGCGAACTTGCGTGACGCCTCGTCGAGATCCCAGTAGAACGACTCCGCAAACATCATTCCACCCGCATCCTTGAGGCCGATGCTGTTGACGTCCACGATGCTCATCAGCATGGCGACCGCCTGCTGGCCACCTTCCACGAGACCGAACTCCCTGCCTTGCTTGATCGCGTTCTGGAGGTCGAGGCCCGCGGTAGCGATGGCCACAGCGTTCGCCTTGCTGGCTTGCGCCTTCAGGATGTAGGAAGAGAAATCGCTACCGGGAAACGGGTAACGCGACGAGCCCAGCACCTTGCCACCGGCAGCCTCGATGAACTGCTTGCCATCGTTCTCCAGGGAATGGCCGAACGCATAGTCCGCAGTCAGGTAGTACCAGTTCTTCGCCCCCTTGCGGACGATGGACTGGGTGCCCACCTTGGCCAGCGCGTATGTGTCGTAGACCCACTGCAGGTTGGTCGGCGTGCAGTCTTCACTGGAGATGCGGACCGCGCCGGCACCGGTCACGATCGACATGCGGTGCTTCGTCTCGGCGATCTTCATCGCAGCAAGCGCCACCGCGCTATTGCCAAGCTCGGTGACGACATCCACCTTGTCACGATCGAACCACTCGCGTACCCGCGCCGAACCGACATCGGCCTTGTTCTGGTGATCGGCGCTCACCATCTGCACCGGATATCCGAGCACCTTGCCACCGAACTCCTCGATCGCGATCTCGGTTGCGACGATGGAGCCACGGCCCACGTTATCCATGAACGGGCCATTGACGTCGGTGAGCACGCCGATCTTGACCACGCCATCGGAAATACGCGCACCGGCGCCTTGCGCGCCAGCTTGCAAGGAAATGGCGGCAAGCGCGGCGGCGAGCCCCACCTTTGCGTATGGGAACCGTTTCATGGAGTCTCCTCTTTTCTTCTGGTTGGCTGTTTGGTGGCTGTCCTGGTGGACGTAGAAGCTGTTTCACAATGAAGCGAAGCGGTTCTGGCTAGGCGTGGGGCCGCAGACAGTACAAGTAGTACGGCAAGGCCCCACAACGACGCCAGAATCGTTCTGAAACGGCTTCTTAGAGCCGGATCGGGTCAATGCCGTTGGACTCGGCCCAGTAGTCAGTCATGCAGGAGGTGTCCTGGCCGTCCTTGCCCGCATGGCGCGCAAGCTGGAACATGCTGCGTGCGAGGTTGCCCATCGGCAGCGAGATCCCGGCGGACTGGGCGGCCTGGCAGGCCAGCGTCAAGTCCTTGAAACCGAGCGCGATGTCGAATCCCGGTGTCAGATCGTTGCCCAGCACCTTGACCGGCCACTTCTCCTTGAGCTGACCGTTCGACGCCGTCGTGCCCGTCAGCACGTCAAACGTCTTGCGCGTTTCCAGGCCCAGCGCGTTGGCCAGCACCAGCGCTTCCGAGTTGAGCTGGCAGTAGCAAAGCACCATGAGGTTGTTGATCAGCTTCATGCGCGTGCCCGCACCTGGCGCACCGCAGTGCAGGACCGTGGTGCCCATCTTGAGCAGTACCGGCTCAAGTTCGGCCAGGTCGGCCTGCTCGGCCCCGAGCATGAACAGGGACTCTCCGCGGTCGGCATGCGCTGCCAGGCGGCCAACCGGTGCATCGGCAAAGCGCACGCCCTTCTCGTTCGCGGCACGGCGCAGGTCATCGACCGTATCGGTGTCGATGGTGCTCAGTTCGACCAGAAAGGGGCCTTTGCGCAGCCCCGCGAGCACACCGGCTTCACCAAGGATCACCTCGCGCGCCTGCTTGGGGCCGGGCAGCATCGTGAACACGATGTCGACGGCGGCCGCCAATGCCCGCGCATCGGTCGCCCGTGTCGCCCCCTGCGCGACCAGTTTTTCCATGGGTGCCGGCTGGATGTCCAGCACTGTCAGGTCCGCGCCATTGCGCAGCAAATGAGAGGCCAAGGCAAAGCCCATGCGGCCAAGCCCGATGAATCCGACTTTCACGTTGTGTTCCTCAAAGAGATTGAATGCGTTGCAACACGGGAAGCAGATGGCTCATGAAGGCCTGCGGCGCTTCGCTCATCGGGAAGTGGCCGAGCCCCGGCATGATCGCCAGCTCGGCGCCGGGAATCAGACGTGCCAATTCCTGGCTGTCTTCGGGTGTGCAGGAGTAGTCGTACTCGCCGGTGAGCAGAAACAGGGGACACTTCGCGGTGTCGATCTTCTGGACTTTCCCGCGCAGATCGCCCTCCCCCTTGTAGAAGTACAGGTCGCCCTTGAAGATGCCCGGGCCGCCTTGCATGTAGTGCCACAGGGTTTCCCAGCGGTCACGGCTGTCCGCGCCCGGGCCGATCAGTCCCGAAACGATGCCGGCGCATACCTCCCCACCGTGCACATCGGGCCGATGCAACCAGTCCTGCTCGTAGTAGGGGTCGACGTGCGCGCCGGACTGCAGTCCGATCAGCGCCTTGAAACGTTCGGGGCACGCCAGCGCCAGATGCAACACCACGCGCCCGCCGATGGAACAGCCCATGACGATCGGCTGATGGATTTCCATCGCATCCATGAACGCCACGATGGTCTCGACGTACAGCTCGCTTGTCAGACGATATTCATGAGTCTCCCATCCGGCCGGTGGCGACGACTTGCCGTGGTACGGCAGGTCAAAGCAGATCACCTGATGGTGCTCGGTCAATGCCGGCGAATTGAGCAACTCGCGGTACTGGCGCGTGTCGCTGCCCGCGGTATGAAGGCAGAGCAGAGGCTGCCCCGAGCCCGCGGTCTCGTAGTAGACGCGGCACATGCGGCCGGCGATTTCAAGATTGATGTAGCCGCCGACGACGGCTTCCCGCTTAGCGCGCATGGAGCTGACTCCCGAGTTGACTGATCAGGTCCTTGAAATAGAGAAGGTTGCTCATGAAGATGGCCTGATCGCCTTCGATCCTGAGCGTCTTGAACCTGACCATGGCCATGAGGTCATGGAAGCGCGGCTGCGGTGTTGGCGCCCAGAACCGGTTCCAGTCGTCGTCGCCGGCCACGAGCGCGAAGGTCCAACGCGGCATGACATGCGGGCCCGGCCTGATCTGTGTCACGCGGCCATCGCGAATCGTGACGACGTAATCGGTCTCGCCCCTTCTGAGCAGAAAGCTCACGTTGACGTACCGCCCCCTGTACGCCAGCCAGTCGCTGGCACTCATGGTTGTCTGATGGGTATCGTTCATTGGTTTTGTCTCCTGCCCCGGATTCTCCACAGACCGAAAAGAAGGAACAACCGACAATTTGTCCGGAAGGGATGACCTTTGCTCATGTCTGCGATGCACAAAGTGCAGGACCGACAGGCGCGGCAGCGATCCCGCACGATGGAGCCCGCGCATCACACGACGGCCGTCAATCGGATTGAATTCGTCGGATGACGGCATGGTGCGTCATGCACGCCGCGCGGAGACCTTCCCGGATGTGGGGCTGGTATGAGTATTTGTTCGGGCTGCTGACGAAAGTCGAAGTTCTCAGGCTTCGGGGCCGCGGGCACCATTCCGACGTCACACATCCCGAACAGACGCAGGAACACACATGGATTTCAAGCTCAGCGAGGAACATCAGGCTTTCGCGGACTCGGTTGCCCGTTTTGCGCAGGACAAACTCAAGGATGGCGCGCTGGCCCGGGCGCATTCGCCCCACTACCCGTGGGACACGGCGGCGCTGCTCGCCGAGCAGGGGCTGCTGGGCATCGCCTTCTCCGAAGACGATGGCGGCCAGGGCGGCACGCTGATGCACGCGGTGCTGGCGATCGAGCAAATCGCGCTGGTTTGCCCCAGGAGCGCCGACATCGTCCAGGCTGGCAACTTCGGCCCGATCCGGACGTTCGTGGAATACGCATCGCCCGAACAGAAGGCGCGATACCTGCCGGATCTTCTGGCTGGCCGCAAGGTGGTCTCGCTGGGCATGAGTGAACCCGATGCCGGGTCCGCCGTAACCGAGTTGAAAACCAGCGCGCGCCTCGACGGCGACAGCTACGTCATCAACGGCAGCAAGGTTTTCTCCACGCACAGCCCCGACGCCGAGCTGTTCCTGATCTATGTTCGCTTCAGCCCGGGCGTCGGTGGCATCGGCTCCGTGCTGGTCGAGCGCGGCACGCCCGGCTTCCAGGTCGGCGAGCCATCATCGTTCATGAACGGCGAGCAGTGGTCGCAACTCTACTTCGATGATTGCCGTATCCCGGTGGAAAACGTGCTGCTCGGACCGGGCGGGTTCAAGAAGCAGATTTCGGGGTTCAACGTTGAGCGTCTGGGCAACTCGTCACGCGCGCTGGCGCTGGGACGCCACGCGTTCAACGTGGCCCGGGAACATGCGATGACCCGCAAGCAGTTCGGCCGAGAGCTCTGCGAATTCCAGGGTATTCAATGGAAGTTCGCGGATATGGCCATGAAGCTGGAGCAGGCGCAGATGATGCTGTACCGCGCCGCACTCGAAGGCGAGCACGGACTGCCGAGCGCGCAGAGCACGGCCATGGCCAAGCTGGCCTGCAACATGGCTGGCTGGGAGGTCTCTAACGAAGCGCTGCAGGTGATGGGCGGCATGGGCTTCAGCCAGGAATCTCTCGTGGAGTACTGCGTGCGGCGGACGCGCGGCTGGATGATCGCCGGCGGCTCCATCGAAATCCTGAAGAACCGCATCGCGGAAGGCGTCTTCGGCAGGACGTTCTCGCAGCGCCCGACCAACGGCTGACACTCGGCTGACACTCGGCGCTTGGCAAGCGGGGCCGGGGTGAATCCCGGCCTCCGTCATCCCCTTCGTGCGTGCGCTCTCCGCCACGCACGTGATCCGTGGCACGCGCAACTGGCGCGCCCACCGGCAGTCGACCACCATTGGTGGTATCATCGGCGCTCCCTGCCATACGCCGGCATCGCCCGGCGTCAAGGCTGCGGCCGCAAGACATCACATTCATAGAAGAACACGAGCGGCCTGTCGGGCGTACACCCGATTCATTCTGGGTGACAGACATCGCCCGCAAACTACCTGACCGGCGGCACGTCCGCTCCGCGACTGTCGCGCCTGTACTGGCGCCTCAGTCCGCGTAAGCACGGTCTACCTCACGCCAGTTTTCCGCCTGCGCCTATGCGCGAAGCGGCACTGATTTATCCAATGGCTGTCGACAGCCGGCAAGCGCGCGCACATGTGAAGTGGCGACAGAAGAAGCTTGCCGGGCCGAGCGCCACTGAACAGGACCAATTTGAGTACGAGCACCACCCCATTTACCGTTTCCGTGTACCCGATCCAGCAAGAGCCGGGCGTATGGTTTGCCAACTACATGATCTCGGAGTACAGGAACGGCGCCGAGCGTGTCGTCGCCAACGTCTCCATGCGGCACGCCACGCATTGCTCGGAAGCCAAGGCCAAGCAGGCCGCCCGACAGGCGGGCAAGAGCGCCGCAGCCCGGCTGCAACGTTCCGCGCAACGACGCGCGCCATCGGGTCAGGCGTGACGCAAGGCCCACTCCGGGCACCCTCTCAACGGCGCGATGCCTGCCTTACGCAGGTGCCCGTGCTGCCCACCATCCAATCCGCATACAGGAGAGCAAGCAAGACATGCCAAACAACGAAGAATGGGAAGAACTCCACCTGACCCCGGCCGGATGGATTGCCGGCAGTTACCGGCACACGCCGTGGCAGCCGGTTGCCGTGACGCCACCGGATGCTGCCGTATTGACGGTACGCCGCCACGTGACCGCTACCTATGGCGGCCCATCGCGCGCCATCGAGGATCGCACGCCGCAAACGCAGGACATGGCACTGATCGAGTCATTGCTGACGCGTTACGGCAGCCCGGAATTCGGCATCTAAGCCAGCTGCGCCACAGGCGGTGGGACAATCCGCCGCCTGCGAATCACACACTCAAACTCACACTCAGCCCAGCGGACGATGCCGTAGCCCGCCCGTGGGCGCGCCCGCCCCAACGGGCCTGAGTTCGCCGTCCCAAGGCTCGGCGTCCAGATCCAGCGCGGTGTCGCCTTCCTTGGTTTTCTCGTAGAGGTGGTCCCGGACGGCCTGCCCGATCGCCAGGCGGCATAGTGCCTCCGAGTTCGCTGCAATCTCGCCCTGAAGCGATCCCGCTCCGGTCACCACACCGAACGAACGCCTGCCATCACCGACAAAGCTGGTGAATCTGACGCCCGTGGGCTGGGCCGCATCCGCAAAGCTAACGGCCACGTGATAGGCAATTCCCTTGCCCTGGCCGGGTAACGTGCACAGAAAACTGGATGGCGCGGCGGTGTTCGTCATGCCTGAGATGTCCTCATGAGCTACGTTATCGTTCGTCTGAATACGACGGGAAGCTAGGACTATACCCGGGTCAGTTGACAATGCCAGTGACAGTGAGGCAGTTACAGGGTAACAACGGACTGACCGGTCACTTCTCCGTTGATGATTTCCTCGGCATAGCGCAGCACGGCGCGCCGGGCGGCACCTACGTTGTCCCAGGGCGTTGTGTCCAGGTGAAACGTGCGGGCCTGCGTGCTATCGGGATGTGCGCCCTCGCGGCAGATCACCACCGCCGCGTTGAAGGACCGATCCGGCCTGGGCTCCCCCCAGGCACGCGCCCCGTCGGTATGTCTGTAGACTAGAGGGTAAATGTCATACCCTTTGTAAGTGGCAGTCGGGTAAGCATCCATAGCGTACTCCTAAGCTTTTGCGGTATCTATTGCTCACTCTACTCTTCTTGCGAGGCCAGGCGTGACCTAATTTCACCCTGCGCGGCATTTCGAAGCTGCTGACTTGACTTGCGTCGGCCAGGTCCGATCGAGTCGCCCCCCGGGATCCGTCCGTACGTCTTCACGGAGGGCGGCCCCTAACAATCCGGACAAGTATCTGCCCGAGTCTTCGTGTAGAAGAAATTTGTCCCGCGACACCCAATACTCAACCCCCGAGGAGTGACCATGCACCGAGATCAACCTCCGCCGCGGAGGGTGCTGTCCACTCTCATCCGGCTGATTGCCGCCGTGCCGCTACCGATTGCGCACGCTACAGGCCGCGCTCTGGGGCGGCTTGTCTATGCCCTCCCGGGACGGTACCGACAGCACGTTCAGCAGAATACCGCCCAGGCTGGCTTTTCCGACCCGGCATTTGCCCGCCAGGCCGCAGGCGAAACCGGCGCCATGATGATCGAACTGGCACGCGTGTGGTATCGCGGCCCGGCCTGTCGCGATCAGGTGATTTGCGATGACTGGACAGTGATCGAGCAGACCCTGGCGGAAGGTCGCGGACTCATCATGCTGACACCGCACCTTGGATGCTTTGAACTGGCAGCCCGTTATGCCGCGGAGCGCATCTCGCTGACAGTCATGTTCCGGCCACACCGCAAGCCGATATTGCGGGACCTGCTTGAATCGGTACGTGCCACCTCGAGCCTGAAGACGGTACCCGCGACTTCCCAAGGCGTGCGCGCCTTCGTCCGCGCGCTGCGTCAGGGCGAAGCGGTTGGGCTATTGCCCGATCAGGCGCCCAAGGGTGAAGGCGTGTGGGTACCGTTCTTTGGCCGCAAGGCCTATACGATAACGCTGCCAGGAAAGCTCGCAGCGCAAACAGGAGCGCCGCTGATCGTTGCCGCAGGCGAGCGCCTGCCCGGTGGGCGTGGCTGGCGCATGCACGTGAAGCGCCTGTCGGGACCATTGCCGCAGACCGCCGAAGCGCAGGCAGCATGGATCAACGCCGAATTGGAAGAGATGATCAGGCGCTTTCCGCTGCAGTACCTGTGGGGGTACAACCGCTTCAAGGTCCCGTCCGGCGCTCCGGCACCCGATTCAGCCGTTGTCCCGGAACACGACGCCTCCGTTATCCAGGGTCCGCCAGCACCTCTCGCCCCTTGATGTACCCGGAGGGCGTCCGCGCGCGGCCTGCCACAGCGGTAACGCGCCCCCAAGACAAGACTCAAGCCATCACGGCAGGAAACGTGGCGCCCGCTTCTCCATGTTGGCGCGTACCGCCTCCGTCTGGTTGGGCGCGCCGATCAGCGCGTCCTGCTCGACGGACTCGGCCTGGAGAATTGCCAGCGCGTCGCCATCCTCGGTGACGCGCATCAGGCGTTTGCCCGCACGGATCGCGTCCGGGCTCTTCATGGCGATCTCGCGTGCGACGGCCATTGCCGCGGCCCTTGGATCTTCACACACGCGCGTGGCCAGCCCCAGTTCCACGGCCTCGGTACCGCTGATGATGCGTCCTGTGTAGATCAGTTCGTTCAGCACATCTGGCCGCACGAGCCCGCGCGTCAGCAACATGCCGCCCATGTCCGGCACCAGGCCCCACTTGATCTCCATGATCGAAAGCTTGGCATCGGCCGTCACATAGCGCAGGTCCGCGCCCAGCGCCACCTGGAGCCCACCGCCAAAGGCAGCGCCATGCACCGCGGCGATCACCGGCACGGGCAGTTCGCGCCAGACCGTGCAGGCGTATTGCGGGTGATTCGACATGCCATGCGTGCGCGGCGTCAGCCGGCCACGCTTGAGCGAGGGGTCGGTCCCTTCGCCCAGACTAGCCATGCGGCCCATGTCCAGTCCCGCGCAGAACGCCTTGCCTTCACCGGAAATCACGACAGCGCGCAGACCCGGCATCTCGGCCAGTTGCCGGCCCGTGTCGACCAATGCGTCGAACATCGCCTGGTCCAGCGCGTTCATCTTGTCGGGACGATTCAGGCGGACTTCGGCCACGCCTTCCTCGATGGTTACAACGATACGTTGGGAGTTGTCAGCAGTCATTCCAAGGGCTTCTCATTGATACAGCATGTTGCAGCGGTCGCATCCCGGATTTCGGTGACTGGCTTCCAGGGCGCGCCGGACATGGCACCGCGGACCAAAAAAATCCCGTCGGACACGCTCCACGCGTGCACTCCGACGGGGCTTTGGAAAACGTGTGCCGCGCGGTCAGAGCCTTTCGACGATCGTGACGTTGGCCATGCCACCGCCCTCGCACATGGTCTGCAAGCCATAGCGCTTGCCGCGCTGATGCAGCGCATGGACCAGCGTCGTCATCAGCTTGGTTCCCGAGCCACCCAGCGGATGGCCCAGTGCGATCGCGCCGCCGTTGACGTTCAGGCGCTCCGCGTCGGCGCCCAGCGCCTGCAGCCAGGCCAGGGGGACCGGCGCGAACGCCTCGTTGACCTCGTAGAGATCGATATCGTCGATCCGCATGCCGGCCCGCTTCAGCGCGCGCTCGGTAGCGGGCAGCGGGGCCTCCAGCATGACCACCGGATCATGTCCGAGCACGCTCATATGGTGGATGCGTGCCAGCGGCTTGACGCCCAGCATCTTCAACCCGCGTTCGTTGACAACCATGACGCCGCTCGCACCGTCGCAGATCTGGCTGGCAGTGGCCGCCGTGACGCTACCGCCTTCGGCGATCAGCTTTACCGAGGCGATGCCATCCAGCGTCGCGTCGAAACGAATGCCTTCGTCGATGGTGTGGAACTCGCCGAGATCGCTGCCGTCATTCCTGCGCGCGGCCAGCGGCAGGATCTCCTGCTCGAAGCGCCCTGCCTTCGTGGCCGCGGCGGCGAGCTGATGGCTGCGCAGCGCATAGGCATCGAGCGCGGCCTTGTCGAGCTTGTACTTCTTCGCGATCATCTCCGCGCCGGTGAACTGGCTGAACTCCACGCCCGGATAGCGCGCCTGCATTTGCGGGCTGACATAGTGGCCCAGGCCGTTCTTTCGCGGCAGCGTGCTCGGGGTGCCCATCGGCACGCGGGACATGCTTTCCACGCCGGCGGCGATCACCACGTCCATGGTGCCCGACATCACGGCCTGCGCCGCGAAATGCAGCGCCTGCTGCGAAGATCCGCACTGGCGGTCGACCGAGGTAGCCGGCACCGATTCCGGCAGCTTCGAAGCCAAGACCGCGCCACGCGCGATGTTCGAGGACTGCTCGCCCGCCTGGCCGACGCAGCCCATGATGACGTCCTCCACCATGCTCGGGTCGGCCCCGCTGCGCTCGACAAGCGCGTTGAGCACCTGCCCCGCGAGGTCCGCGGGATGCCAGCCGGACAGGCGGCCATTGCGACGGCCGCCGGCGGTGCGGACGGCGGAAACGATATAGGCTTCGGACATGGTGTCTCCAGTGATGAGATGACAGGCTGGCGCCCGATCTACCGTCGGGCCGCCTCCCTGAAAGCAGGAATGCCGGTTAGCGCGCCGCCATGCGAATCGCGCCGTCCAGACGCACGGATTCGCCGTTGAAGTAGCGGTTGACGATCATGGTCTCGGCCAGTTGCGCATATTCGTCCGGATCGCCGAGCCGCTTCGGGAACGGCACCGACGCGGCCAGCGCGGACTTCACGTTGTCGGGCAGGCCCTGCATCAACGGCGTGTTGAACAGGCCAGGCATGATCGTGTTCACGCGGATGCCTTCGCTCATCAGGTCGCGTGCGATCGGCAGCGTCATGCCAGTGATCGCCGCCTTGGACGCACTGTAGGCCGCCTGGCCCATCTGCCCGTCCTCCGCCGCCACCGACGCCGTATTGATGATGGTGCCGCGTTCGCCGTCATCGAGCGGGTCCAGCGTCAGCATTCCGGCGGCGGACTTGGCAATGCAACTGAAGGTGCCCACCAGGTTGATCTGGATGATCCGGTTGAAGTTGGCCACAGGGAAGTGGCGGATTTCTCCCGTCGATTTGTCCCGGCCCGCCGTCTTGGCGGAGAAACCGGTGCCGGCACAGTTCACGAGCACGCGCTCCTGTCCATGTGCCGCGCGCGCCTTGGCAAATGCGGCGTCGACCTGCTCCTCGTTGGTCACGTCGACCTTGCAGAACACGCCACCAAGCTCGCGCGCCAGCGCTTCCCCCAGCTCCGCATTCAGATCGAACAGCGCCACCTTGACGCCGGCGCCGGCCAGGCGTCGCGCGGTGGCGGCACCCAGGCCGGAAGCGCCACCGGTGATGACCGCGGCAATGCTGGAATCGAGTTTCATTGCATATCCTTGCGTGAATGGAAGACTGCCGTCGCATCTGGCCAGCCGGCGACACATGCCACCGGCATCGGCCATGCGGGGTTCAGACGAAATACTTGCGCGTCGCTTCGATGCGGTTCTGACAATCGCTGACCATGCGCGAGATCAGTTCCGCGCAGGTCGGAATATCGTCGATCAGGCCAATGCACTGGCCGGCGCTGACCACGCCGTTGTCGACCTCGCCCGATTGCAGCGCCGCGCGGCCACGGGTACCGGTCACCAACGGACGGATGTCGTCGAACACGCAACCGCCGGGGCGCCGTTCCATGGACACCACTTCCTCGGCGATGGCGTTGCGGAAGACGCGCGCCGTGTTCTTCAGCGTGCGGAAGATCAGAGCGGTGTCACGCTCGGAACCATTGACCAGCGCCTGCTTGATGTTGTCGTGAATCGGCGCTTCCTTCGTCACGCAGAATCGCGTGCCCATGTTCACGCCCTCGGCGCCCAGCGCCAGCGCGGCGGCCATGCCACGTCCGTCCGCGATGCCGCCGGATGCGATCACCGGAATCTCCAGCGCCCGCGCGGCGGCGGGGATCAGCACCAGCCCGCCCACGTCATCTTCGCCGGGATGGCCGGCGCATTCGAGGCCGTCGATCGAAACAATGTCCACGCCATTGCGTTCGGCGGAGAGCGCATGTCGCACGGTAGTGCACTTGTGCACGATGGTCACGCCTGCCGCCTTGAAACGGGCGATGAAGTCCTTCGGGCTGTTACCTGCGGTCTCCACGATGCGCACGCCGCCATCGATGATCGCGTCCACGTACTCGGCATACGGCGGCGGATTGATCGACGGCAGGATGGTCAGGTTCACGCCGAAAGGACGATCGGTCATCTCGCGTGTGCGTGCGATTTCGTTGCGCAGGGCATCCGGCGTGGGTTGCGTCAGCGCGGTCAGGATGCCAAGGCCACCTGCATTGGAAACGGCCGAGGCCAGTTCGGCCAGACCTACCCACTGCATGCCGCCCTGGATGATCGGATAGTCGATGCCAAGCAAACGCGTGACGCGGGTTCGCATGGGATTGCTCACGATAGTGACTCCTTGAATCAAGTTAGGACTGGTGTTGCCTCCACCAGTCTGCAAAAGCGTGTTGCTCAGCCTGCGCTTGCCGGCTGCAGCGCGCCCCAATGCGCTAGCGCGGCATCGAGGGCGACCCTTCTTTCGGATTGCGGCGCGGCCGCAGGGGTGCGCGAGAAACGCGGCGCTGCGGCAGGCTGAACCACGCCCTGCAGCGTGACGAAGGCCTCGCGTTCGCGGTTGTGCGGGTGCTCGGGCGCCTCGTCCCAATCCAGCACCGGGGCGAAGCACGCATCGGAACCCTCCAGGAGCGCGCACCACTCGGCGCGCGTCCGGGTACGGAAGATGTCCGCCAGTCGCAGCTTGAGCAGCGGCCAGCGCGCGGTTTCCATCTGGCCGTCGAACAGCGGGTCCTCGATGCCGCAACGCTCGCGCAGCGCGGCGTAGAACTGCGGCTCAATCGCACCGACCGCAACATACTTGCCATCGGCGCAGGCATACGTGTCGTAGAACGGCGCGCCGCCGTCGAGCAGATTCTCGCCACGTTGATTGTTCCAGCGACCGCCGGCCTTCATGCCGTACTGCATAGCGGAAAGCAACGCCGATCCATCCGTCATCGCGGCATCGATCACCTGGCCACGTCCGGACTGGCGCGCCTCGTACAGCGCAGCCATCAGGCCGAACGCGAGCATCATGCCGCCACCGCCGAAATCGCCAACCAGGTTCAATGGCGGCACCGGCGCTTCGCCGGCCCGGCCAATCGCGTGCAGCGCGCCGCTGATGGCGATGTAGTTGATATCGTGGCCGGCGGCCTGCGCCAGGGGACCGTACTGGCCCCAGCCGGTCATGCGGCCGTAGACAACCCGGGGATTGCGCGCGAGGCAGACATCCGGCCCCAGTCCGAGCCGTTCCATGACGCCAGGCCGGAAGCCTTCCACCACAACATCCGCGCGGGCGATCAGTTCCAGCGCGGCATCTCTTCCAGAAGCCTCACGCAGGTCCAGCGGTATCGTGCGCCGGCCCCGTGCCAGCACATCCGCAGGATTCACCTTTGCCTCGACGCCCGGCGCCGTGGGGCGCGTGATCCGGAGCACATCGGCACCGTGATCCGCCAGCAACATGCAGCAGAACGGCGCGGGCCCCAGCCCGGCGAACTCGACAACCTTCAAACCTTCCAGCGAACCTGCCATACCTGCCCCTATCGCGCCAGTGGCGCTCACATCACGGTCAACGCCGCTATGGTGCGTCAAACAGGGGGGTAACGAATCGTCGGAAGCGACGAAATCCATGCGCGAGCGTTGCCTGGCGGAACGCTCCTGAGCGTCCCGCCGCGGATTCAGGCAATCACACCGAGTCGGCGCGCGATAGCAACGGCCTGCGTGCGGCTGTGGGCGCAGATCTTGTTGTTGATGTTGCGCAGATGCGTGCGCACGGTGCTGTCGGAGACGAACAGTTTCTCCGCGATGGCGCTGTTGGAATAGCCCTCGGCAAGCAGCTGTAGCACGCGGATTTCCTTCGGCGTCAGCGGATCCAGCAGTTGCGGCCGGTCTCCCGCGATTGGCTCCGGAGACTCCTCGATCGGCCCACATGCCTGCACCAGCCGCAGCACGAATTCGGCCAGAACGGGATCGCGCTGGGCGCCGCCGCTCGACTCCAGCGTCCGCGAGAACTGCGCCAGCAGCGGCCCGACGCGATTGCCGCCTTCGTCGAGCAGCAATCGCGCGAAGCCTTCCGCGCAGGCGGCCTTCAGCATCGGTGCCAATATCGCCTGCGCCGCCGCAGGTTCGCCGGCGCGCTGATACGCCAGCGCGCACAGCAACCGGAGCTTCATGGCCCGTCGATGACGTCCATCGTGATCGGCAAACTCGGCGGCTGCCCGCAGGCGGGCCACCGCGGCCATCGCCGCCTGTGCGTCGCCGGCCAGCGCCTCCCAGCGCAGTTGCGCGAGTTCCAGGTAATCCAGATCGTTGGCGATCAGATGCAGACGGCTTACACGTTCCCACAGGGCCGGGTCGTCGGCACGCGCCAGTTCGTCCTTCGCGGCCCGGGTATGCCCCTGCATCAGCAGGATGCGGGCACGTTCGAGCTTGGCGCCGGCCGCCACGCGCGCCTGGCGTCTGACGTGGCCCAGATACTCGAGCTGCGTCAGCGTCTCGAACGCCTCGTCCACATCGCCTCTGGCAAACGCGATGCGCGACAGCATGACGTGCCCGAGCGTGACGTGATCACCCAGCAGCACATCGCGCGCGAGCGGCACATAGACCCGCAACAGATGCGCGGCCTGGGCCAGATCGTTCGCCTCATAGACCGTGGCCGCATACATCACGCCGGCCCAGGCATTACCGCCCGTGTAGCCGTAGTGTTGGGTGCTACCGCTGCCAACAGCGATCCGCAGACGCGCCGTGGCCTCGCGCAGGCGCCCGCCCTGCAGGTCGAAAATGGCCTCGACGGTTTCGGAGTACATCATGTTGAAAGCGCTGCTGTCGGCGCCCTGCGTGCGGCGTGCGGTTTCCAGCAGACGCCGCGATTCGGCATGCTGCCCCGACACGGCGAACACGTTCGCCATCGCATTGGCAAGCACCATGTCCGCGAAGGCCACGCCGGTGGGCCAGTGCTTCAGGCATTCGCGCCCGACTTCCAGCGCGCGTTCGAGCTGGTCCATCATCGACAGCAGCGTCGGCCGCAGCGCGAGAACATGCGGACGCACCGCCGGATCGTCGGAGTCCCGCAACCCGCTGCGTTCCAGCAGGTCCATCGCCTCCAGGGGGCCGCGCGTGAACGTCAGCGCCCAGATCCGGATGGCCTGCAGCGGCAGGTGATCGCGCAGGACGTCCTCGGGCAGCGCGTCGAACCAGCGTGTGAGCAGCCGCATACGCCCCTGCCCGAGCAGCGCCGGCGCGTGCGCGATCAGCAGCGTCACGGCATACGCGTAATCGCCGCCTTCGATCGCATGGTCGATGGCGGGCACGGGACGATCCTGTGACTGGAACCATCCGGCGGCGGCATGGTGCAGGCGCGGCACCTCGGCAGGCGCTTCGCGCTGCAATTGCGCCTTCAGAAATTCGGCGATCAGGCTGTGGTAACGCCACGCCCGGTCTTCACTCTCGATCGGCGCGATCAAGCTGGAAGCTTCGAGTTGCCGCAGGATCGCCTCGCAATCCACATCGGGCAGCAACACGTGACACAGCTGCGGGTTCAGATAGCGCAGGATGCTGGTGCGCAGCAGGAACTGGCGTACCGGCTCGGGCTGCCGGGCCACCACGTCTTCGGCCAGATAGTCGGCCACCGACCGGCTGGTGCCCGAGAAACGGTCGATGAACTCGGTATGCGCTTCGCTGCGCTCCAGCGAAGCCGATGCGAGCGACAACGCGGCCGCCCAGCCCTCCGTCTTGCGATACAGGCGCTGCAGATCATCCGCCGCAAGCGGCATCGGCCGCACCGTGCGGAAGAACTGCTCGGTTTCCTCGATCGAGAAACGCAGCGCCGTGGCGTCGATTTCCAGCAACTGGCCTCGGGCGCGCAGGCGGCCCAGCCTCACATCGGGCGTGCTGCGCGAGCCGATGATGAGCTGGCCGTTATGCGGCAGATGGTCGATGATCTCGCGCACCCAGGCGATCACCCCGGGCTCCTGAAGCACTTCGAAATCGTCGAGGAAGAATGCGAACGGCTCCGGGTAGCCTGCCAGGCAGTCCATGCTCTGCAGCGCGGCTTCGCCGGTGGTGCGTGGCGCGGGTCGGCCGATATCCGCGATGGCGTCGTCCCCGACGATGGCCGCCAGCGCCGCTTCGAAGCCGGACAGGAAGCGTACCGGGTCGTTGTCGGCGCTATCGAGCGTGAGCCATGCGGTTGCCACCGATGCCGCCTCCAGCCGCGCGCGGTACTGCAGCATGGCGGTCGTCTTGCCGAACCCCGCAGGCGCCCGGACGATCACGAGCCTGGCCGACGACGCGGCGCGCAGCATGTCGCCAACGCCTTGCCGGATCACCTGGGATGCGGGGGCAACTGGCGGCCTGAGCTTCATGCTCGGCACATGCCGTGTCATGCTCGGCGGCGAAGTCATCTGCTGGAAGAGTGGGCTGGACGCGAACTGGGCAGTTTAGCAAAGCGTCCCCCCTATGTCGCCGCCTGATCCATCTCTGGCCCATCCGCGGGCTTTAGTCCATCTTCTCCGTCAGACCCAGCGAGCGGCTGATGATCTCGAGCATGATCTCGGACGCGCCGGCAAAGATCCGCGATACGCGTGCGTCGCGATACATGCGGCTGATCCGGTATTCGTCCATATAGCCCGAGCCGCCGTGCAGTTGCAGGCAGTCGTCGATCACGCGGTTCTCCAGCTCCGTGCTCAGCAGCTTGGCAGACGCCGCCGTGACGGCATCCAGCCGGCCCGCGTTGTGCTCCATGACAAGCGCATCGAGCCAGATCTGCATGGCGTCGAGCTCGGCGCGGCGGCGGGCCAGCACGAAGCGTGTGTTTTGCAGGGCACCGATCGGGCGACCGAATGCGCGGCGCTCCTTAACGTAGGGCAGCGTCAGATCGAACGCGGATTGCGCGTGCGCGATCGACTGGCACGCGCACAACAGACGCTCCTCTTCAAGGCCTTCCGCCAGATAGGCAAAACCGCGCGCCGGATTGCCCAGCACGTTCTCGTCCGGGACGAAGACATCGTTGAAGAACAGTTCCGCCGTGTCTTGCGCATCCAGTCCAAGCTTTTTCAGTCGACGGCCCCGCTCGAATCCCGCCATGCCGCGCTCGACGACGAACAGGCCGAAGGCACGGCGCTCGTCGGGGTTGGTACGCGCGACCACGATGACGGCATCCGCGTTGAGCCCGTTCGAGATGAACGTCTTGGCGCCATTGATGACCCAGCCGCCGTCACGCCGCTCGGCACGTGCGCCGATCCCGGCCAGATCGGAGCCCGCGCCCGGCTCCGTCATGGCAATCGCCAGGATCGTCTTGCCGCTCGCCGCGCCGGTCAGCCACCGGCGCTTCTGTGCCTCCGTGCCCAGCCGGCCAATATATGGCGCGACCAGCCGCGAATGGAGCGTCAGATACACACCGACATCGCCGTGGCGAATCAGCTCTTCGAAGAGGATCTGTTCGTAGCGGAAATCGGTCACGCCCGCGCCGCCATAGGCTTCATCAGCCCACATCAGCAACAAGCCCTGCTCGCCGGCTTTCTCGAAGATGGCACGGTCGCAGCAGCCCTGCTCGCGCCACTGGTCGACATACGGGGTGATTTCGTTCTGCACGAATCGCGCGACCGAAGCACGGAACTGCTCGTGATCGGCATCGAAGATCAGGCGGCGGGTCTGGGACATGGCGATGGAAGGAAGGGATGCGACCGATGGCCGATCTTAGGACCGGTGCCACTGCCGTGCCTCGTCGAATCCGACGAATCTCCCCTAGGGAAAATCCGGAGCCGCAAGATCATCCATTCCGACGACGCGCCAGCCGTATCGCCGCCTGACAATGCTCCGCAGGCAGTGCTCCGACAACCGATAACGGGAGACAGTTCGTGTATCTGACACAGGCTCTGCACAAGGCATTCCGCGAAAACCCGTCTGGCGTCGCGACGATTTTTGCGCAACGCAGCACGACGTTCTCCCAGCTCATCGACCGGGTTGCAAGACTGGCCGGCGCCTTGCGTGGCCAGGGCGTTGCTGCGGGCGACCGGGTTGCCATGCTGGCGCTCAACTCCGACCGCTACGTCGAGTACATCTTCGGCACGCTCTGGGCCGGCGCGGCGCTGAACCCCGTCAACACCAGGTGGAGCGTCGCGGAAATCGCCTACTCGATGGAGGATTGCGGCACCGGCGTGCTGCTCGTGGACGACAACTTCCTGGAACTGATCGGGCCACTACGCGAGCGTTGCCCCTGCATCCAGACCGTCATCTATTGCGGCGATGCCGAGACCCCCGCAGGCATGGTCGACTACGAGCAACTGGTGCGGTCCAGCGCGCCGATTGACGACAGCCTGCGCAGTGGCCACGATCTTGCCGCAGTGCTCTACACGGGCGGCACCACCGGCGCGCCCAAGGGCGTCATGCTGTCGCACGCCAATATCGCCAGCAACGTGCTGTCGTCACTGGCAGCCGCATCGCGCCCGCCTGTGACATCGATCCTGCAGATGGCGCCGATGTTCCATATCGCGGCGCTCAGCTTCGTCTTTCAGGCCGTGACGCGCCTCGCCACGCAGGTGATCCTGCCCGGGTTCGACCCCAAGGCCGCGATTCGCGACCTCAGCCGCTACCGCATCAACGAGGTTTTCACCGTCCCGACGATGCTGAAGATGATGCTCGACGATCCCACGTTCGCCGACCATGACCTGAGCAGTCTCAGGAACATCATCTACGGCGCTGCCCCGATTGACGGCGCACTGCTGCAGCGCGCCATGGCGCAGATTCCGTCCAGCCAGTTCCTGCAGGCCTATGGGATGACGGAGACCTCGCCTGTCTCGGCGATACTGGCGGCCGATTGTCACGTCGTCGGCAGTCCGAGGCTGAAGGCGGCCGGCCGCCCGGCGCCCGCGTGCGAAGTGCGCATCGTCGATCCGGCAACGGACGAAGACTGCCCGACGGGCGCGGTGGGCGAGGTCGCGGTGCGCGGCCCGGGCGTGATGCTTGGCTACTGGAACAAGCCGGAAGAAACCGCCCGCGCGTTGCGCAATGGCTGGATGCACACCGGCGATGCCGGATACCTGGATGCGGACGGCTTTCTATACGTCACCGATCGCATCAAGGACATGATCATCAGCGGCGGCGAGAACGTCTATTCGACCGAAGTCGAGAATGCGATCCTCACGCACCCCGCGGTGCAGCTGTGCGCGGTGATCGGCATCCCTGACGAGAAATGGGGGGAAGCCGTGCATGCGGTCATCGTGGTCCGACCCGGCCACGAACTGTCTGTCGATGCGGTGCACGCGCATTGCCGCGAGCGGATCGCCAGCTATAAATGCCCCCGCAGTGTCGAGTTTCGCGCCGACATGCCGCTCTCGGCGGCAGGCAAGCTCCTCAAGTACAAGCTGCGGGAAGTCTACTGGCAGTCGCACGACCGGCGAATCTGAGCGGTAGCAAGGCAGACGAGGCGCGGGCGATGCCCGCGCCTGCCCGATTCATGCCGTCGGCAATCGATAGTTGCGGTAGTCCTCACGCAACTTCGTCTTGAGCAGCTTGCCAGTCGCGGTATGCGGCAGCTGATCGACGAACACAACATCGTCCGGCACCCACCATTTCACGACGCGCTCGCTCAGGTACTGCAGCAACTCTTCGCGCGTGACATCCTTGCCGGGACGCTTCACCGCCAGCAGCAGTGGGCGCTCCTGCCACTTCGGATGCGCGACGGCGATGATCGCCGCCTCGTGCACGGCAGGGTGACCGATCGCCGTGTTTTCCAGGTCGATCGAGGAAATCCATTCCCCACCCGACTTGATGACATCCTTGGCACGGTCCACCAGTTGCACGTACCCGTCCGGGTCGATGGTGCCGATATCGCCGGTGGGAAACCAGCCGTCCTTGTCCAGCACCTCGCCACCCGTGTGCTTGAAGTAACCGCTTGCAATCCACGGTCCACGCACATGCAGGTGGCCGAAGGCGCGTCCGTCGTGCGGCAATTCCTGACCGTCGTCGCCGATGATCTTCAGGCCCACGCCCCATACCGCGCGTCCGGCCTTCATCTTGATCGTGGTCTGTTCGTCCTTGGGCAGGGCGGCATGCTTTGGCAGCAGGCGGCCGGTGGTACCGATCGGGCTGGTTTCCGTCATGCCCCATGCCTGCAGGTACTCGACGCCGAAATCGCGCTCGCAGCGCTCGATCATGCTGCGCGGCGATGCGGCGCCGCCCGAGCCGATGATCTTCAGGCCAAGCGCCTTCATGTCGATCTCTGGGTGCTCGTCCAGGAACTGGAAGAGCATGAGCCAGATGGTCGGCACCGCCTGGGAGACAGTCACGCCTTCGTCGCGCATCAGTTCATAGAGCGATTGCCCATTGAGGTGCGGCCCCGGCATCACCATCTTGGCCCCGACCATGGCCGCCGCATACGGCATTCCCCAGGCGTTGGCATGGAACATCGGGACCGCCAGCAGCACAGACGTTGACGCGCCCACGGCAAACGCATCCGCCGCGCACGCCACGAGCGAATGCAGCACGGTAGACCGATGCGAGTACAGCACGCCCTTCGGATTTCCGGTGGTGCCCGACGTGTAGCACAGCGACGACGCCGCGCGCTCGTCCAGTTCCGGCCAGTCATACGTATCGCTATGCTCCGCGAGCAGGTCCTCGTAGCAAAGCAGGTTGGGCACGTCAATCGCGGGCATGTTCGCCCGATCCGTCATGGCGACGTAGTGCTGGACGGATTTCAAGGCCGGCGCCAGCTTCTCGACCAGCGGCGCGAAGCCAATATCGAAGAACAGGACCTTGTCCTCCGCGTGGTTGACGATGTACTCGATCTGCTCGGGGAACAGACGTGGATTGACCGTGTGCAGGATCGCCCCCGAACCGGATACTCCGAAATACAGTTCGAAATGTCGATGCGTGTTCCAGGCAAGCGTGCCGACGCGATCCGCCACCCCGACACCGAGACTCGCCAGTGCGTTGGCAACGCGCTTGGCACGCCGATGGATCTCGGCATAGTTGGTACGGTGGATCGGGCCCTCTACCGTTCTCGCGACGATCTCCCGCGTTGGATGGTACGTGGCCGCGTGCTCGATCAGCGATGAAATCAACAGCGGTCGGTCCTGCATCAGTCCCAGCATCGTGTCTCCTCCACTCTATGTATCGGTGTGCTTGTCGGTGTGCTTGTCGGTGTGCTTGTCGGTGTGCTGCCAGGATGCGGTGGGGCCCGGGCCTGGCTTTTCGTGGTTGGCCTGCCCGCCAGCAGTGTCGGTCGCGCTGGCCTGGCGAGTAATCGTCGAAAGCGACGAATTTCGGCGCTGGAAGGTGTTCGCGCTCAGCGCTTCAGGGACAGCAGGGTGCGGCAGCCGGCCGGCAGCGGATGCGCGGCGTGGGCCTTGACGGCGAGCGCCAGCTGCTCGGCAAGCGCCCCGGGGAACGGCGCCGCCCGGCGCGTTTCCAGGTTCACGTGTACCGAGAGCTGTTCCATGGTGGCCGCCACGTATCCCTCGGTGGCATGGGAGAGTTCCATCAGGCAAAGCAGACGCTTGTCGTCGGACTGCAATGCGCGCACGCGCAGCACAACCGGAGATCCGACCAGCAGTTCGCGGTAGTAGGCCACATGGATGTCGACGGTGTAGATCCCGCAGCGGGTGGCCTCGGTGTAGCCGAGCCCCACGCCGAGTTGCTCAAGCAGCTTGAAGCCCTCGCGGTCGAACACCTCCACATACCGGGCAGCGTTCATATGACCGTACTCGTCGATCCAGCCTTTTTCCACTTCGAATGTCGAACTGGGAAGTTCAGAGCTTTCAGAGCTTTCGGACCATGCGGACATGCTGTCTCCTGATCTGCGCAGCCTTACACATCGGCTGCCGATGTTGTTGTCCGCAAATGGTACGCCAATGCCTTAGTATTCGGCTGCCCCGCAGATCCCCCGCGTATACCCCAACATTTCCGCATATCGCGGACTCATTTGAAATTTCTCTTGTTGACGCCCGCGCAATAGGGAGTCCGCCCTTACCGGCGGAACGCAAGTTTGCAGTGCAGCAAAGGGGCGCAATGGAGGTCGCATTGCATGGCTCGCAACTACGCCGCCTGTGCCTCCACCCAGTGGCTTTCCACCATACGCCGATCCAGCAGGGGGATGATGGTCCCAAAGCCCAGGTGCTGAAAGTGCGCCGACTCGCGATGAGCTGTCAGTCCGTCGGCATCGCGATACTTCTCCAGGATCACGAAGTGGTTGGGATCGGCTGGCGAGCGGAAGTACTCGTAGTAGAGATTCGCGGACTCGGTGCGCGTGGCCTCGGCCAGCTCGGCCAGCAGCCGCGACACCTGATCGCCGTTGCCCGGCTTCGCGTGGTAGTGCGCGATGACCTGCAGATAGGAGGTGGACAAGGGGTTATTTCCTGATTGTCTTGGCTTGCGGATCAAAGGCCCACAAGCGCTGATCGCTGGTCGATACCGCAAGCGCATCATGGGCGATGGCACTGCGGATATCGTCCTGGGTGCTGACAAAGCCGGACGCCACAATGGGCGGCAGCCCTTTTCGAACGGACCCGGACAGGTGCTGCAGCATTGGCGCCGGCATCAACTGAACCAGGTTCGCATCGCTCTGTTCCAGCGCCTTGACGCTGCGTGGCCACGTGGACCGGTCGGTCACGAAGACCTTCTGCATGGTCATCATCCCGGCGCGATTGGCACGCTGGATGGTAGCCACGCGCGTCGACACGAGACTGGTGACGCCGATGTCGGCCAGGTACTCGACGCCGCCCTTGTCCTGCGACAACCCTTCGCAACTATCAATATTGACGATCACGTACTTGCCGGCCTTCGTCAGCGTGGCAATCACGGGTTGCAGCCGCCGCAGTTCCACGTTGGCGACAATCGAGACTTCCGCCTCGCTGTCGATAAAGGCATCGATCTGGTCCGCGCCGTATAGCGTGGCGATTACAGGGTGTCGTGTCAGGCGGGCGCCGAGAGACCTGTCCATGGCTTACTTCTTCACTTCGTGGGTCAGCACGTCCGAAAGGCCGAGCTTGCCCGGATTGAGGATATTTTGCGGATCAAGTGCCCGCTTCACTGCCACCAGCACCGGGAACGCCGTGTCGAGCGACGGCGCCATGTAGGGCGCGCGCAGCAGACCGATGCCGTGATGGTGGCTCAGCGCGGCATTGTATTGGATGAGCACCGCGTTCGCCGCATCCCATGCCGCGCGATACCACTTCTGGCGATCCTCCACGGCCACGTCACCGCGCAACGAAAAATACAGGCACGCGCCATCCACATAGGCATGCGACTGGTGCGCGGAACCCGCCAGCGTGCCGGGCACCGCGTTGATCGCCGCCACCACGTCGGTGTAGATCGCGGCCAGATCGCTCCAAGGGCCAGCCATCTCTAGCGTGTCGGCCACGAAGCCGGGGCTGCGCTTGAAGCCTTCGGCACTCTTGCCAGTCAGGTAACGCGTGTCGAGCCAGCGCTCGAAGATCGCGTCACCATCGAGCCTGTCACCAAGTTCGGCGCAGACACGCTCGCTGATTGCCATCACGGCGTCGACCATTTCCTTTGCGCCTTCATCGGCCACCAGCAGCACGTTGGTGTCGGGCAGGCCGAACTGCACGCCGCTTTCGAGTTCGTCGTAGAGACGCAGCGCGGCGGGATTCGCGCCACGTTGCATGATCTCGCGGCACGCATCGAGGCCGATCGCGAAGGTCTTGAAGCCGTAGGCAATGGCGCGGCCATAGTCGGGCAGACGATGCAGCTTCAGGCGCACGCGCACGATTACCCCGAGCGTGCCTTCCGATCCAATGAACATCTGCATCAGGTCCGGGCCCAGCGCAGCGCGGGGATAGCCTCCCACGGTCACCAGGCTGCCGTCGGCCAGCACCACGTCCATGCCGACCACCATGTCCTCGATCTTGCCGTAGCGCGTGGAAAGCTGGCCTGCGCCGCGGCATGCCACCCAGCCGCCGACCGTGCTGATCGCATACGACGACGGCCAGTGGCCCATCGTCATGCCGTACTCCTGCTGAATCGTCTGCTCGAAGATATCGCCGAACATGCCTGACTCCACTTCGACGATCTGGCTCTCGCGGTCGAAGCCCAGCAGCCTGTTCACATCACACACATCGAGCACGATGCCGCCGCGCACGGGCAGCGCCGCGCCAGTCACGTTGCTGCGGCCAGCCGATACGGTCACGGGAATGGCTTTGGCGTGCGCAATGCGCATCACCGCCTGAATCTGTTCGATCGTGGAGACACGCACGATCACGCCACGCGGTGTGGCAGGCTTGCCGCCCGTCTCGGTCATCATCGAGCCAGCCCACCAGTCGCGCGTCCACTCAACCACGTCACTGGTGGCGGTCAGAACGTGATCGGCGGCCTTGCGCAACGCGTCGAGCGCGTCGTTGTCGACCGCGACGGCATCCCGCTGCAGGCCCGGCGCGTCCGGCGTCGCCGTGATGCTCCCGGCAAAGTGAGGTGGCGTGTGCTTGCCGACGACGTAGTTGCCACGGTTGTAGCCGCGCTTGATGGCTTCCTTGCTGATCATGTTGCTTCTCCCATTAGGACGGATTTTTCGAGGGCGACAGCGGCCAGGTAGTCACTGACCTGCTGCGCGACGGCCTGCCCGGAGAGTCCGAGCTCGGCCTGGAGGATCTGGGCCACGCGTGGCGCGGCCTGCGCCGATGCGTCACGGGCCATCAGCCGCGCGCGAATGCGGCGCGACAGCACGTCGTCAACGGTGCCGGCCAGTTCGTGACGCACGGCATAGACGATTTCGGCTTCGGAATGCGGTAACCCTTCGACAATGGGCCGCGCGAGCGACGGGTCGGCCTGGAGGATGTCACTGACGAAGCGCGCCTCGGTGCCATAGCGCTCGCCCAAGTGCGCGGACATGCCACCCGACGCAACGATGGCTTGCGGATCGTATCCGGCAGCGCCAAGCAGAAAGGCCGACTTCGTGCGGCATTTCGCACGCTTGCCAAGAACCTTCTGCGCCGCGTCGACGGTCTGCTCCGCCATATGGCGCGAAGTGGTGAGCTTGCCGCCTACGATCGTCACCAGCCCATCACCAGCGATATGGATGTGATGGTCGCGTCTGACTTCCAGCGTCTTGCCGCCGGGCGGTGCCACCAGCGGACGACAGCCGGCGATGCTACCGACCACGTCTTCTGGCGCGATATCGGTCTTCAACGCCGAACGCGCGCCCTCCAGCAGAAAATCAAGCTCCTGCCGCGTGCACATGACATTGTCGAGATCGCCTTCGTAGTCTTCGTCCGTGGTGCCCAGGTACGAGACGTTGCCCCAGCGCGTGATCGTGGCGCGACGACTGCGGCCCGGCACGGGGATCGTCACCGTGCAGTCATTGCGGATCTTGAGCCACGGAATGGCGACGTGAACACCCTTGGCGGGCCGGATATTCAGGGTCTTCTGTTCGCCCTTTCTGCCGCCGGTCCAGTCGCGCAGCCACACGCCGGTGGCCATGATGACCACGCCGGCACGCACGCGGATCTCGCGGCCATCGGCTTGAATGATCGCGCCGTCCACCTTGCCGCTGGCATGACGCGTGATTTCCGTGACCAATGCGTGGTTGGTCACCACCGCACCGTGAAACGCGGCGGTGCGCGCGATATTCAGCGTCAGCCGCGCATCATCGACGCGCGCATCGAAGTACAGGAAGCCGCCTTTCAGATGTTCATCGTTGAACGTCGGGCAATGCGACAGCACTTCCGCCTTCGTCAGCTTCTGGTGCAGGATGCCTTCGCGCCAGCCGCCGGCCAGATCGTAGGTCCACAGCAGACCTTCGAAGGCCTTGGCCAGGCGCTTGTCGAACACACCGTCACGTTCCATCACCGGAAACAGGAACGGCAGGCGCTGCACCAGATGCCGTGCATTGCGGCGCAACCGCTGACGCTCGAGCAGCGAATGGCGGACAAGACCGAGGTTGCCTTGCTCGATATAGCGCAGGCCACCGTGCACCATCTTCGATGATTTGGAGGACGTACCCGATGCGAAGTCGTTCTTTTCGACCAGGGCCACGCGATACCCACGCAGGCTGGCGTCCAGCGCCGCGTAAGCGCCGGTGACGCCGCCACCGACGATGAGGATATCGAACGCTTCCGATTCCAGCCGGTCGAGCTGTTCACTGCGCACCAGCCGAAGCGGCTCGACGCGGGTCATGGCGGCGCGCTCGCGGTTTGCGCTGCGGGATGGAAAACCCATCATGTTGCTTGCTTCTCCTGATCGGTCAGTGCGCGGCAAATGCCTGCACGTGGGAAAGCTCGGAAGCGACGCGCGCGTGCCAGAGCGCACGCCGTTCCTCCCGTTCGTCGTCGCCGATGCGCGGCATGAACACCGCATCCGGCAAGGTGGTGGTGCGGGCTTGCTGCAGCGAATCCCACATCAGCCCCGATGCGCCAGCCAAGTACGCGATGCCACGCAGGCTGGCCCGGTCGGTCTCCTGCATCCGATGAATCGGCAGGCCCGTAAGGTCAGCCTGCATCTGCAGCAACGCATCGCTGCCTGACAATCCCCCGCCGACGACGAGATCACGCACGGGCGCGCCGGCAATATCGCGGTTGGCATCGATACAGGACGCCACGGAATGCGCGATGCCTTCCAGGATTGCGTAGGCGATCTCCGCCTGCGTGGTGGCCATCGACACCCCGTTCAACGCAGCGCGCGCCTCGGGCCGCATCTGGGGCACACGCAAGCCCGTCAGCGCGGGAATGAACGTCACGCCGCGCGATGACGGCACCGTGGCAGCCAATGCGCTGATCTGCTTCGCGCTTTCAAACCAGTGCAACTTCTCGCAGACCCAGTTCAGCGCCGAGCCAGTGGTGGCCACGAACGTTTCCACCGAAAAGTGCGAAACCCCCTCGAAACGACGTGCTGTCATCGTCAGCGTGCTGTCCGACTGCCCGCTGCGCGCTGGCAGGTCGGGGCCGATGACCAGATCAACGAAGCTGCCGGTGCCGTGCAGACACATCGACTGGCCGGCGTCGAGACAACCGAGGCCGACAGCGCCTGCCAGTTGATCTCCGGCGCAGGCGAGGATCGGCACGTCGATGCCAAGTAGGTCGCGGCGCGTGCGACCGAAGTCGTCAGCATCCTGGCGCAACTCTGGCAGCAACTCCTGCGGGAACCCGAGCGCCTCGATCCACTCCGTCAGGTAGCGGTGTTCACCCAGAACATAGGCGCTGCACGATGTGGCATTCGTCGGCGTTGTCACACATGCCCGCTCGGTGGACAGGTGCCACAGCAGCCAGCTATCAACGGTGCCGAACGCAAGCCGGCGATCGCGCCACGCATCGGCGACGGCGCGTGTCTCCCGCAGATGTCGCGCGGCCCACAGGTACGCCGAGCGCACGCCGGCCGGACGACCCACGGTGGTGCGCAAGCGCGGGTCCCACGTGGATGCCATCTGGTCGAGGTCCGCCGCGTACCGCGTGTCCTGCCAGACCATTGCGGGCACCAGCGCACGCCCCGTTACGGTGTCCCACAGCACGCCGGTGGAGCGCTGCGTGGCAATGGCCAGCGCGACGACGCACAGGTCGTTGCGCTCGGCTTCGGCCAGCGTGGCGCGGCAGACTTCCAGTGTCTTTTCCAGCAGCACGTTGGCGTCCTGCTCCACCACGCCCGGACGCGGTGAATCCACCTCCAGCGTGGTGTACTGCTGACACGAGACGTGGCCGTCGCTGGCAACCACCGCGGCACGCGTACCAGACGTGCCCTCGTCGATCGCCAGGATGACGTTCCTGTTTTTCATGGTGTTACTTCTCTGTAGCGGGATGCATGAAGCCGGCGCCGTCACGCGCATCGCTGCGGAACTGCGGCGCATCGGCTTCGTTATCGGGATGAATGGCCGTGCGCGTGGGGTCCCAGCGAATGAGGAAGCAGATGATGCTGGCCACCAGCGGTACGACGGAGAGAATCAGGAAAGTCGTTTCGAGCCCGTAGCGCGCGCGAAACAGCGGGAATACCAGCAGGCCCAGCGCGGCGCCGATGGCACCCAGCGCGCCGATAACGCCGTTGGCGCCCGCGCGCAGTTCGCTGCGGAACGACAGCGACGACAGGCTCTTGCCGTTGGCGCCAGGGCCGCCCGAGTGGAACAGGATGAACAGTGACGGCACGATCACGGCCACCCATGTGGGCATCTTGCCGTTGAACAGGCCAAGAATCAGCAGCATCACGAACACCGCCGCGAAGCCGTACGCGGAAGCACGGCGCAGGCCGAGCTTGCGGCCGATCACCGGTGAAAGGAAGCCACCGAAGATGCCGCACACATTGAACACCAGCGCGCCGATCGTGGCATAGACAAAGTCCTTGCCGAACAGCGCCGCGCTGATCAGCGGCAGATACCAGCCAATGCCGAAGTACTGGATCGACTGGCCGATCTGCACGGTGGCCGCCAGGATCGTGCGGGGCAGATAGATGCCACGGAAGATCAGCAGCACGTTGGCAAGACCGCGGCGTGCCATGTTGGTCACCGGGACGCGTTCGGCCAGTGGCGCAGCTTCGAACGGACGACCGTAGATGCGTGTCATGGCCTGCGCGGCGGCTTCGAGGCGCTCTTTGCGCGCAAGCCACGTCGGGCTTTCCACCAGGAACAGTACTTGCAGGATCAGGATGCCGACGCCAAACACGGCCGTGGCCGCCACCGAGTAACGCCAGATCGCGTCACCAACTTGCCACGAGTAGAACAACAACGCGAGCAGCAGGTTCAGGCAGACAGCCGTGTACCACATGCCCTGCCAGGTATTGAGACGGCTCTTGAGCTTCACGGGCGTGAACTCCGCCAATACCGCCATGGCAATGGCGAAGTCGATACCGTACGCGGCGCCGACGAAGAAACGTCCCACGAGAATCGCGTTGAAATCGGGCGCGAATACCACCAGCAAGGCACCCGCGACGGCAAAGACCTTGGCCAGGATCAGCGGTTTGACGCGGCCCCAGCGGTCGGCCATCCAGCCACCCAACGGATTGAACGCAATGGCCACCCACGAGGCGAACGACGTCAGCAATGCCACCTGCGCTGGTTCCAGCTTCAGGTCGCGCGTCATGGGCCCAAGGCCCGCGCTCAGTGCGGAATTGGAGAATGCGTCGAGGAACAGTCCGCCCAGTGCCAGCCACCAGATGATGCCGGCGCGGCCGCGAATGCCTGGACAGGAATCTATGAAGGCGATGACATCATCGATGCCACGTATCTTGATGGCAGAGGTTTGCACGGCGGTCTCCTTGTCGTTGTTCTGTAAGAGGCCGCAGCAAACTGCACGCGCTAAGAGACCATCTTACAGATGGTCTCTTATCTGAATCTGCCACGCGAATGTATGCGCTCCGCCACGTGGTGTCAACCGGGAAAACCCGGTTGTGCCGGGACGGCTCGCGAGAGAAATGGATTACCGGGGGCGCAGGAGGATCTCCCTTGCGCCAGCCCCCACACGAAATCCTGCGACAAGTAATCTTTCAGATCGCGTGTAAAAAGATTGAATTCGCGGGCCGCGTATGGCGTTGCACCATAAGGCATCCCGTGGCGTCGACGGTCCCGTTACCAAATGCGCGTCGCCCACGACTTTCAGTTCCCCGCACGGAAAGAGCCAACCATGGATCGACGCGAATTTCTCATCTCCTCGGCAGCCGGAGCCCTGTCAGCCACCGCTGCCACAGCGGCCGAAGCGCAGCCTGCAGCCCCATCCCATGCACGTGGCGCGCGGGAGCCGCTGGGCGGTCAGCCACCTCAGGGGGCGACCCCCTCTGTCAAGGACTTCGACTACCAGATCAAATACCACCGCGCTTTTGAGGCTGTGCTTTGGAACATGCCCGCGATCGCAATCTATTCGTTCCGTCGGGCGGCATTCACGGATCTCGGCCTCAAAGACAATGACATCATTGCTTACTCAGCGGCGGCAACGCCGAAGCTGGAGGCATTGACCGCCAACAGCTCGACACCCTACATCGCCGCCTATACGGACCTGCGCAAGGGGCCCGCTGTACTGGAAGTGCCAGAGGCCAGTGCAGATGGCAGCCTGTACGGCCAGGTCGTCGACGCGTGGCAATTCACGATTGCGGATGTCGGACCGTCCGGGCTCGACAAGGGCAAGGGCGGCAAGTATCTCTTCACACCACCCGGCTACAAGGGTGCCATCCCGAAGGGCTACATCCACGTTGCCTCACCCAACTACCGAATTGCCCTGGCCTTCCGGTCCGTACGCGCTCCCGGGAAGTCAGTCGAAGATGCCTATCACTACGCGCAGAAGCTGCGCTTGTACTACTACTCCGAGGCCGCGAACCCTCCTCGGCAGCGCTTCGTCGATCCTGCTGACCAGCGCTATGCCACGCTCCCTTTCTACGATGAGCGGCATTTCGAGGACATGCACGAAATTATGAGCGTGGAGCCGGTGAAGGAGCAGGACAAGGTGATGATGGGCATGCTGACGTCCCTGGGCATTGAGAAAGGCAAGCCCTTCACGCCAGACGCTACTGCCAAGCGAGCGATGCGCCAGGCCGCTATCGACGCCTGGTTCTTCCTGCAGCATTGGTTCGACACCGAGATGGTAAAGCGTGTCTACTGGCCAGACCGTCACTATGTTTCTTTGCTACAGAGCGATGCCAACCGAAAGTTCACCTTCACCTATGATGACCGCATCGACCTGATCGAACGCGCCGCCGAGTACTTCTGGTGCACCTATATGCCAAAGGTGCTCACCGAAGCACCGGCGACGCAGTATCTGATTGCGCTCTCGGACAAGGACGGCAAGATGCTCGAAGCGGGCAAGCTCTACAAGCTGAACGTCCCGCCAGACATGCCCGTCAAGCAGTTCTGGGCGCTGACCGTCTACGATCGCGCCACTTTCTCGTTCATCTACAGCGACACCAATCGTACAACGCTGTCTTCGTACGATCTCGACAAGATGAAGCGAAACTCCGATGGCGGCGTGACCCTCTACGTGGGACCGAAGCCGCCGGCAGGACTGGAATCGAACTGGATACCGACCGAGGGCAAACGGCCCATGCCCACGATGCGCTTCTATGGTGCGACGGAGGCCCTGAACAAGAAGACCTTCAAGCTGCCGGACTTTGAAGTCGTCAACAGCTAGGTGCCTCAACCCGATGTCGCCGCACGAGGAACGGGCCGCAGTTGAACTGCGGCCCGTTCACATTCAATCAGCGGCCGGCATTGAACGCCGTTACTTCCCCAAGCGATCCATCTGCGGCAATTTCCACGCGCCGGAAATGACCTCCTCCTTCGGTTGATAGATGCGCAGGATCGCGTAGAAGGGGCCGCTCGGCGACGGCAACCAGTTGGTGCCCTCCGCCGGCTTGCGCGGCGACACGGTAACCGAGAAGCTGCCGTCGCCGTTCTTGCGGATGCCCGGCGTATCGCTGCCGAACTTGTAGCGGTTCAGCGGATTCTCGATCAGCATCTTGGTCTTGGCGTCGTAGATCGTCAGCGACCAGAAGGCGTTGTTGGGCGGCTCGCCCGAGAACTTGACAACATAGTCATTGGCGCCATCGAGCGGTTTGCTGTCGCTGTCCGTATAGCGGATCGGATAGACGGCCTCTTTCTCGCCCTGCCCTCCAAGGTACGGGCCAGCCACGACCGCCCGCAGTGGGTAGTCATACCCGAAGCTGTCCATCCCTCGCACATAGTTCCACCCCTGCCGGACTTGCGAAGCCTGGGACACCGCGGAGACCGGAATGAAGGGGCCATCATTGATGGCGCGAAGCAGGCCCTTGCGCTGATTCTCGGTGAGCTTGCCTGGATCGAATCCCTTGGCCGTCATGCCGATCCGCGAAAACTGCTCGGCAAGCGCCTTGTCTTCCGTGCGGACGGGGTTGTCCTTCAGGGCTGCGGCCAGCTGACGATAGAAACCAAGCGGATCGCTGCCAATGTCGGGCAGCGGTGCCAGCGTTGCGCTGGGGGCCTGCCAGTTTTTCTGACCCAGCGCCGATAGCGGCCGAAGATCAAAAGCATCCTGGAGCGCGTGGATCTTCTTCATGTCCTCGCCAGCCGATACGCGCATGCGGCCCCAGAGCCAGACCTTGTTCGTCGCCACGTCCAGCCGCTTGACGCCTGCCGGCAGCGTTCCCTTCCATCCGGGTGGCACCAGCGCGTATCGCGCAGCCTTCGTTCCGGTGGAACGGCGGCCAATGTAGTGCTGCAGTTCCTGCCACATATTGAAGACATCCACGACGTAGTAGCGGTTGCCCACCTCCGGGACGGACAGGATGTAAGGCCCGCTGGACAGGTCGACCACCGCGCTCAGGTACGTGGTGTCATTGTTCGCCGTGGGCATGTCCAACGCGGACGGCGTCGCCAGTTCGCGCGCCCAGCCGATGCGGTTCAACGGGGCGCGATAGCTCGTAGCCGGCTTTGGATTGGGTACATCGGTATATTCACGCGCCACGCGTTCCATCCGGACGAGCGGATAGCCCCAGACGTAGGCCGACAGGCCAAGCTGGTAGGCGTCGTATTCCTCACCCTTTGCAACGTTCTCCGGCGTGCCTGCGGTTTCCAGCAGTGGGTCCGGCCAGTCCTTTGCGACGGCCGCCGGCGCGGATGCGCTCGCCACGACGCCTATCACAAGACTCGCCAGAATATTTCGCGCAACGGTCATCGCGTTCTCCATGATTTGGACTTTGCATGAGTGGGGCCAGGTGCGTATCCGCGTCCGCCCGATTCAAGAGGCGCCAATGGACTGGAGCCGGCGCGCGGTGCACTGACATGACGCCGGATATCGTGCAGCAATCCGTTCGGCCGGTGACTACCCGATCAAAGAATTCATATCGGTTCCTGAAACATCTAAAAAGACACAGGAACAGGCGCCGTCCTCACCATGAAAATGGACCACGAGGCCAACAGCCCCCGTGGTCCCGGAAACTCCCCGCCAGCGCCAGCAACGCCCTTGGGGAAGCGGAGAAATCGTTCCCCGTCAGAACTTGTGCCGCACGCCCATGGCCACGCCAAGCATCGAGTTCTGGCCGTTGGCCAACGCGTAGCTTGTCCCCAGCGACAGCGAGGTGGCGTAGACGTTGGCCACCGAATCGAGCGTCAGGCCGGCATTCTTCGCATAGGCCGCCGTCAGGTACACGTCGGTCCGCTTGGAGAATGCGTAGTCGGAAATCAGTGCGATCTGCCACGGATTGGCCAACTGGGTATTGCCGTACAGGTTCTTGAGGTTGTCGTAGTTGTATTCGACCGACAGTGAAATGGCCTGGGTGGCCTGATAGGTCGCGCCCGCCCAGTAGTAGTCGTCGCGCTGGATCAGGTTACCGGCCTGGCCCTTGTTCTGGCCCCAACGGTATCCGCCCATGATCTTGAGTGTCGGGCCGAATGCATAGCTGCCGGCGACCGACGCCTTCTTGACCGTACCGATACCCGAGGCGATCGTGGGATTGAACTGGTCATAGCCCGCCGTCACGGCGAACGGCCCCGTGCCATAGACCAGTGCCGCACCATACGCCGAGTCACGCCGGAACTGCCCAGGCACCTCACCATTGCCGCCGATAGGTGTGGCCACGCCCACCGTCGCCGGCAGGGCCAGGCCGGTGCCGAACGACCAGTGCGCCAGCGCGGTCACCGGGCCGAACTGGCCCGTGTACTTCACCGTGTTGTCCTCACGGAAATTGGCCCCCGCCATAAAGGCGACGGGCTCGTATTGCGTGGCATAGGCCATCGGCACGAAGTTGGCGAGCGCCTCGAACATGGAGGTGTACTGCCGGCCCAACGTCACCTGGCCATATGGCGACGCCAAGCCAACGAAAGCCTGCCGTCCGAACAGACGGCCACCCTGCTGCATCGTGCCCGTATCAAGGTTGAAGCCGCTCTCCAGCACAAACAAGGCGGACGTCCCACCGCCCAGCGCTTCCGTACCGCGTATCCCCCAGCGCGATCCGGCATAGCCGCCGGAGTCCATGCGAACCACGTCATGCGACGGCCCCGGATTGAAGCCATTGCCAGCCGTCGGCACGACGCCGACATGGTTGGCATACTCGACGTTCATATCCGCCACGCCATATAGCGTCACGCTCGACTGTGCGTGCGCGCCTCCCGTACCTGCCAGCATCGCTGCCAGCGCAATCATTGACTTCCTCACTCCTGTCTCCCCATTTTTGGGTTGTTGATCGCCGCCGCCCGTTACATCAGACGTGACGGCATTGACGGGCATCTGAATGCCCGGGTGCTACAACTCTTGCCTGACGAGTTGGTTTGATCGGTCCACGTCAGCCTGCGGCCGATCGTGCGCCACGCCCCGAGGTACGGGTTGCCGTTTCCCGTCCGCGCAGCACGCGTAGCGATTTCTCCGGGTTGATCGCCAGGGCGCCCAGGATGCCGCCCACCACCATCAGCGCGCCGCAGAAAGCAAAGCCGGCCTGATAGCCTGCGGCGCCAGCAATGCCCTCGATGAAGAACGCCGATACCAGCGGTGCCAGCACGCCCGCAACGGAAGCGATGGAGTTGTCGATGGCGAGGATGGCGCCACGCTGCGCCCCGGGCGTTACTTCCGCGAGCATGGCGGGGCCCAATGAATAGATCGTCGGGGAAACGCCGACGGCCACGCCGATCAGCGCCACGCGCCAGATCGGCGCAAGGTCCGTCGCCCACAGGGCGATAAACGCGCCCCCTGCCAGCAACAGCGTGGCGGCGGAGAAGAAGCCGCGGGCGGCGCGCGATGTCACACCGCGCTTGAGCATCCGCTGGGCGAGCCAGCAACAGCCGATGACTGTCGGCATGCTGATCGCGACGATCACCGCATACAGGCGCCCCGCCTGGATGCCCGAGTAGCCGAGCCCTCGCTCCAGATAGGCTGGCAGCCATGTCAGCGTCAACGCGAGACCCCAGTAGGCAACGAAATGCAGCAGGAAGCAGGCGATCACGGTGGGATCCGAGAGCAGCCGTGCATAGGGCAAACGGTCTTCAGCTCCCGCGGAAGTCCCGTTGGAGTGCCTTGTATCGATGCGTCCCTCGCGACCAAGCGCCAGCCACAGCAATGCCCAGATCAGGCCGACAGCAGACAGCACGTAGAAATTCGCCCGCCAGCCCCAATGCAGCGTGATCTGCGGAATCGCAATACCGGCAATCAGCAGCCCAACACTGCCGCCTTGCGAGAAGAACGCCACCGGCACGTTGCGCCGATCGTCGGGAAACCATTTGTAGGCCGCATGCACGGCCACGGGGAACGCCGGACCTTCTGCAATGCCCAGCAGTACGCGCGACAGGATCAGCACGGCCAGGCTCGTCGACATCGCCAGCGGAATCTGGAACACCGACCATGCCAGCGCCATGACCAGCAGCATCGTCGTCGTGGCGACGCGATTGGCCATGAAGCCGCCCGCGATGCCTGCGACGGCAAACACCCAGAAGAAGCTGCTGGCCACAAGCCCGAATTGCGAAGGCGTCAGCTGCAGCGACTCCATCATGGGCACGGCCAGCAGACCGATAACGATCTTGTCCAGGAAGTTCACCACCATGAACAGGAACAGCAGGACCGCCGTTCGCCACGCTCGCGCGGGCTCGTAGATAGGGCTCATGTTGTCTCCGAGATATTAGGTTGGGATGCAGTGGCCGTCTTGACGCGGCCTGTTATCGCTGAATGCGCCCCGATCGCGTGGCACGGATGCCGGGATTGCTGCCGTTTTTTCGGTCCGGATTAGCTACGGGCGGCGTCAAGAATCATGTCGGCCGCCTTCTCGCCGATCATGATTGACGCCGCATTGGTGTTCGACGAACACATGGTCGGCATGATGGAAGAATCCACAACGCGCAAGCCAGCCACGCCGTGCACGCGGAGCTGACTGTCCACCACGGACATTGGATCGTTGCCCATCTTGCAGGTGCCGATCGGATGCCAGGACGTTTGCCCCGAAGCCTTGATGTAGTCCAGCAGACCCGTGTCATCGCGCACATCGGCCCCGGGCCGGGTCTCGCGCGCCACGTAGCCAGAAAGCCCCTGCTGCTGCGATACCTTGCGCGATAGCCGCAGCGCGTCCAGCATCGCCTGCCTGTCGCCTTCGGTATCGAGATAGCGCGGCTCGATCACGGGCGCCTCATGCGGATCGGTGCTTCGGATATGGAGATGACCGCGCGACTCTGGCCGCAACTGGAAGAAGCCCACCGCGAAACCGGGGAACGGATCGAGTCCGAAGCCCCTTCCGGCGTAGCGGTCGGCGCCGGTCAGGTGGTGAAGCTGGATCTTGACCGCCGGCCGGTCGGGCAAGCCCGGCGTGCGCGCCAGCGCGTGGACTGTCGCAGACGGCGTGGCCATGATGCCGCGCCGGGTCATCAGATAGCGCATGCCCATCCAGCCCTGCCGCAGCGGGCTTCGCACGATCTCGTTGAGCGTGATCGGCTTTGTGCATTCGAATGTGATGCGTGCCTGCAGGTGGTCGATCAGGTTCTCCCCAACACCGGGCAAATGATGGCGTACCGGGATGCCCAGCGCCTGCAGACGCGCCGCGTCACCGATGCCAGAGAGTTCAAGCAGTTGCGGCGACTTGATCGGGCCCGCACTGAGAATGACTTCACACGTCGCCATGGCGCGGCGCTGAATGCCACCTTGCTCGTACTCCACGCCGACGGCACGCTGTCCATCGAAGAGCACGCGCGTCCCGAGCGCCTCCGTCGCGAGCACAAGATTGGCCTGCGGCCTGCCGCGCAGGTAGCCGACGGCCGTGCTGCAACGCCGGCCGCCACCAGTCGACAGTTGCAGGTAGCTCACGCCCTCATAGACCCCACCGTTGTAGTCGCTGGCCGCCGGAATGCCAGCTTGCTGGCACGCCTGCACGAAGGCATCGCTGAGCGGGTTCGGATGGACCTTCGACACCGACGACACGCTGATCGGCCCGCTACGGCCGCGTGACTCGTCCTGGCCGCACGCTGTGTTCTCCAGGCGCTTGAAGTACGGCAGCAGCGACGCGTAATCCCAGCCCTGGTTGCCGAGCGCGGCCCAATGGTCAAACTCGGCGGGTTCACCGCGCACGAAAATCATGCCGTTCACCGAACTCGAGCCACCGGGCAGCCGGCCGCGCGGCCAGTAGATTTTCTGTCCGGCAAGCTGGGGCTGGGCCTCTGTCTGGAAAGGCCAGACGTAGTCAGGGTTGAGCAACAGCTTGGCAACACCGAGCGGCACCGTCACCCAGAAGTCCTTGTCGCGCGGCGCGCCGGCTTCGAGCAGCAGCACCTTGCCCCGGCCACGCTCGGCAAGGCGGGAGGCCAGCGTCGCGCCGGACGAGCCGGCACCCACCACGATGTAGTCGTACGTATCTGCAACCTGGGAAGTCACGTCATCCCCCTTCAATGTGCGGCGTACCAGACGCCGAGTTGCTCCGCCTCGGCGCCCATGCGCTGGAACTGCCGATCCGGCAACTCCGGCTGCGGCTTCGCGGGGCCGAACTGCGGGGCCTCGGGCTCGGTCTTCAACACGACGAATACGGGCCCCTTGGCGTCGAGCAACGCGGGCATCGCCTGACCAAGCGCTTCCGCGTCGCCAAAACTGTGCGCACTCGCGTAGCCGGCGGCGAGCGCCATGGCGCGGAAATCCACGTCATGACCGCCCGGCACGGGAAGGTTGGAGGCACCGGCGAACTGGGCGCCGTTCTGCACCACAAAGTGGATCAGGTTGGTGGCTCCGGCATCGGCGACGGTGACCAGTCCGCCGAGTTGCATCAGCAGGCTGGCGTCGCCATCGACCACGATCACGCCGTGGCCTGGCCGCGCGAGCGCCAGCCCCAGACCGAGACTCGCGGCGCCGCCCATCAGCGGCACCGAACTCAGGCGGCGTTCGGTCACGCCGAGCATGTCGAAGGCGAACATCGCCCCCATCGTCGCCACGATCACGCGCTCGCCGCGCGCCTGTGCGATTGCCTTGCAGGCTTCCACGATTCGCATGTGCTCTCCTTCAATGCCACGCCACAGGGCGTCCGACGATCAGCGCCGCGGCGCCCCGACGGCTCTGCGCCGCGTCATAGGCGGCCGCCACGGCCTCCAGGTCGGAGGGCTGTTCGAGTTGCCAATACGGCACATCAATGGCGTCCAGCAGCGGTTCCAGCAGGTTGACGACGCGCCGGCGCGACTGCGTGCTCGGCTGGCCGAAGTTGTCTGTCTCCCGGCCGAACTGGCCAATCAGGAAGACGGTAGGAATGCGTGCATCGAGCGCCACGGCGCGGATGGTGTTGACGCATGCGTAGAGACCCTGGTTCTGGATCACCACAAGCGGCCGCTTTCCGGCAATCGTCAGGCCGGCCGCCACGCAGACGGCCTGGTCCTCGTTGCACGTACGGACCAGCTCCATCCCGCCTTCGCCGCGCTCCACGGCCTGATGCAGTGCAAGCTGGACGAAATCCGGCACTGTGACAAAATGGCTGACGCCCGCCCCCCGCAATGCGGCAAGATAGGCGGATGCGCCGATGCCAAGATCCTCGGCCATTGCTGTCTCCTGGATATTTATGAATGTGCCGGCGATTCTAGGAACGCGCCCCTCCGAAATCTGTAAAAAACATGACAGAATCCGTTCGGCCCTCGCACCGCGCCCTCGCCTCCGCCGTACTGAATCGCACAGGCTGGTTCAGCACCTGCAGGCCGGAAACACTAGAAACGCTGCTGGAGGAAGGACAGGTCCAAGTGCTGAAGCGCGGTGAGGTCCTGACCCGCCGGGGAGAGCCGGTGGGGCACCTCTGCCTGATCGTCGATGGCGTGCTGGAAGTCAGCGCCACCACACAGACCGGCAAGCGGCATGTGGCGCGCTATCTGGAGCCGGGCCAGTTGATGAACCTGATCCCGGTGCTGGATGAGCAAGGTGCCATCCATGACGCCGTGGCTCACGAAGAGACCGTTGTCCTGCTGCTCGGCAAGACGTTGGTCCAGCGCACCCTGGCCAGCGAGCCCGGGCTGGCGCTGGCGCTCATGCGACTGCTTTGCCTGCGCTCCCGCCTCACCTACCTGAATCTTGCCGAGAGTTCGCTAGCCACGCTGCGCGCGCGCTGTGCGCGTACGTTGCTCCATATGGTTGACCCGTACGGCATGCCACGGACAGACGGGGTGTCGATTTCCCTGAAGCTGTCCCAGGATGAATTTGCCGACATGGTGGGCCGCTCGCGGCCCATCGTGAACAAGGAACTCAAGCAACTCGAACGCGACGGCATCATCCGCATCACCTATTCGCATTTCCTGATTCTCGACTTGGCGGCGTTGAGCGCGATCGCTACAGAAATGTGAGAGCGGCTTCCAGCGATAGCGATGGATCGCGAGTGACTGAATTCAGCGGCGGAACCGCCATTCCGTGACCTGCTTGCGAACGGCGGCGACGGGTTGCGGAGCGCGGGCTCGACAGGCGCTTTCCGGCCAGCCCCTGTCGCTCAAGACAGCCCATTCCACGGACCGAAATCGGCTCTACTTCAGCCTTCCATCTGTCGCCATGCGTAGTCGAGCCGGGCCGGTGAATAAGAAAGAACTCGCTGGGAATGGCGAGCCTTGTCTGCGCTACCAGTGCTCGAGTCCAGAAGCGATCTCACGTGACACTCAATGTGCGACGGTGGCTGCTGCATGACCATCCAGTCGCGAGCAATGTTCGATAGCTTCAATCGTCGCTCGCCGAAGGCGGTCGCCCGTAGAGATCTTCGACGCGGCGGGCGCTGCTGCCGCACTTGCCTCTCTGGCAATACGTGCCGATCTTGCCAGCAGCGCATCGGCGTCGAACCGGTGGTGCCTCCCGAACTGCGCATGCTTTTGCGTGAGGCGGGCCAACTGGTCACGCATCCAAACGTCGCCGCGATCGGCGAATGCACCTGGCTGGATCAAACGAATGGACATGACGGACTCCCCTTGCGTCCAGCCAAAGGCCGGTGACGCGCCTGACTCGTGGAAGCGAGACGTTGTATGTCTCGCCTGGAACGAAGAGTAGTGATCCGCCTTCGATGGCGCTCTCTGTTTCTTGCGCTAGAAAATGCTCAACCCCTTGCGGTGCCATTTTTAACTTCAGCAGGAACACCAAAGTCAGATCAAGGCGGTAGTCGCCACGCGCACTGCACTAAAAAAAAATCCTCGAGTTGCGCGGCGCGTGTCGTAGAACCCCTCCGAACTTCGTCGCAAGAACCGGAGTTTTGAATCGCGACACGTTGTCTACGCTTTCGCTCAGATCATCGAGCGGTTTCGTTGATCTTCCGAAACTATCTATGAGGATTCCAAATGAGCAAAGAAGACGACAACAAGGCCGTCGTCGGCCGGTGGTTCACAGAATTCTGGGGGAAGACTCCCAATCTTGCGGTCATCGACGAAATCGCCGCTCCCGACATGCTGCTTCACTATTCGCTGCATGAGCCCCGTCGCGGCCACGCGGACATCAGGGCCTTCATGACTGACTTCCGCAAGGCATTCCCCGACCTCAACTTCTGGGGCACTGCGGACCTGATCGCGGAAGGCGACTACGTGATTGGCCAATGGGAAGGTGGTGGCACGCACACCGGCCCGGCGCACGATGACTTCCTGATCGGTGGCCTGCCTGCTGCAACTGGACGCAAGATGCACTTCACCGGCACCACGGTACTGAAGGTGATCGACGGCAAGATCGTGGAGGAGCGCGGACTGGACGATGGCGTTACCGCGCTGACGCAACTCGGTCTCATCAAGGCCACCACAAAGAACGGCGACGCTTGATGAGCACTCAATGAGGCATGTCGTTCCGCGCCTGTCTGGTGCGGAACGACACTCCCAATCGGCACAAGTAGGCCCGCAATGCTTGCGGGCCTACTTCATTTGCGAGCACGTATTCTATTTGCGCGATCTTCCGAATTACACCGCAGGAAACGGAGCGTAGTGAATCAAGTTCGGCAGTACATTTGGATTACCTTCGCTTTGTGAGGCGGGCGGCATTCCATCAACGCCAGCCTCTCATGGCTGGGGCTGGCGCTCTTGTTTGCTTTACCCCTACTTCGATGGATCTGCACCATGACTAAGACTGCAAGCACCGACCCTGTTGCGCAATCACTGCTGGCTTGGGTGACGGCGGTGAAGCAGGGCTTACCGCCGCAGGATGTCTCCACGTCGCGCCTTGATGGAATGCGACTTGAAGACTTCGTGTTGCGTCTTCTCGATTTGGACATCGAGCAGGCCGCGAGATTGGATGTCCTGGCGGATTCCGGCTCACCATTCGAGCGAAGCCCGATACGCTTCTACGAAACGTTGCAGCAGGCTATTCCATGACACCCGAGGCCTACGACTGGATAAGCACCGGGAGTTCGCTCGATGCTTATGGAAACGCCGTGCTGCCTGGCCTTCTTACGGTGGAGCAATGCGATGCACTCGCGGCACTCTACCCCAATGAGAAAGGCTACCGCACACGGATCGTCATGGCTCGTCATGGATTCGGGCGCGGTGAGTACAAGTACTTCGCTTATCCGTTACCGCCGCTGCTCGAACAGCTACGCCACGCGCTGTACCGCCGGCTAGCGCCGATTGCCAATCGCTGGAATCTGCAGTTGGGCATCGACGTGCAATACCCGGATGATCTGGCCGCCTTCCTGCAGCGGTGCCACCAGGCGGGCCAGACCCGGCCGACACCGCTGATCCTTCAGTACGGTGAGGGCGACTACAACTGTCTTCACCAGGACCTATACGGCGAGCACGTTTTCCCGCTGCAGGTGGCCATCCTGCTGTCGGAGCCCGGCAAGGATTTCGCTGGCGGCGAGTTCGTCATGACAGAGCGTTCCACAAAAGGCCAGCGCGCGGATGTGGTTTTGCTGCGTAAGGGTGACGCGGTGGCATTCACCGTGAATCAACGGCCTGCGATGGGACGTGGTGGCGCTCGCAAAGTCTCCATGCGGCATGGCGTCAGCCGCATTCTCAGGGGCAAGCGTCACACTGTGGGGCTGATCTTTCACGATGCGAGGTGAGCATGGAAACGCTCGAACTCTTTGAGGGAACAGCGGAGCACCACCGCCTCGGTCCTGCCGCAGTGGTGCTACGCGGCTTCGCGCTGCCTTATGTGCCAGATCTGACGACAGCGTTTCCTCCCGCCGTGGCTTCACTAGAGGGGTGGTAGCAGCAGCCGAGGTTTCCTATGAACATAAGTTCCGCAGAACTGCCGAGCCAGTTGGCTGACGCGCGCAGCCAAGTCGAAGCCTATTGTCAGTCGTTGGTTGATACCGGCGAAGCGCGATGGCGGATCAACAATGACGGTGATACCGAGCTGCATCTGGAAGGTGGCGAGGCTTACCTCTTTGGCAAGTTCGGCGTGACGCGGCTGAAGTGATCCACGAACGAGCCATTCGACTCATTCAACAAGGAGCGCATCATGAAGATGTTTCTCAGCCAACTGGATTCGCCGCTGGGCGTCATGCTGCTCGTGACCGATGCGCAGCAGGTCGTGCGTGCGCTCGACTTCGCCGACCACAAGGCACGGCTGCATCGCGGTCTGCGCGAGCACTATGGCGAGGTGGAACTGACTGAGATCCCTGCCCCGGCCGAGATTGCCGATGCACTGGCCCGCTACTTCCATGGCGAGCTGGAGGCGATGAAGGTGTTGCGGACTGCGACGTCTGGTTCGGAATTGCAGCGCCGGGTCTGGGCCGCGCTGCGCCGCATCCCTGTGGGCACGACCACGACCTACGGCAAGCTAGCCAAGGAACTGGGTTTCGACGACCCGCGCGCGGCCATCGAGATCGGCGCGGCCAATGGCGCCAATCCGATCGCCATCATCGTGCCGTGCCACCGCGTCATTGCGAGCAATGGCGACCTCAAGGGCTATGCCTGGGGCCTGCACCGCAAGCGCTGGTTGCTGGAGCACGAGAAGGCGATGGTGGCAAAGAAAAAACAGCCCGAGACGCAGACTGCCATGCTGCCGGGGTTTTGATCTTGAGCGGGACTCATGCAAAGACTATTGCCGCCGACCTGTCACCGCGTGCCTACCACCGGGCCGCCAAGTTCCTGTCCGAGTTGGACGACGACTGGGCTCTCCACATTGCCGCCATCGGACCATGTCGCCATGAGGCCAAGCCTGCACGCGAGCCCTATGAGGCGCTGGTGCGCGCAATTGCCTATCAGCAACTGCACGCCAGGGCGGGAGATGCCATCCTGGGGCGCCTGCTGGCGCTCTACCCAGGCGTGTCTTTCCCGGCGCCTGAGCAGTTGCTGGCCAGCGCCCCTGAATTGCAGCGCGCCTGCGGCTTCTCGGCAGAAAAGCTGGCCACCATTCGGCGGATTGCCCAGGCTACAGTCGATGGCGTTGTGCCGAACCTCGAAGAGGCCCGGCGTCTGCCTGATACTGTGCTGATCGAACGCCTGACGTCCCTGCGAGGCGTAGGGCGTTGGACGGTCGAGATGTTCCTGATCTATTCGCTGGAGCGCTCCGACGTCCTGCCCGTGGACGACTTCGGCGTGCGGGAGGGCTATGGGCGCCTGAAGGGCCTGGAGAAGGCCCCCACGCCGCGCCAGATGCGCGAGATCGGAGAGGCTTGGAGCCCTTTCCGGACGGTGGCCGCGTGGTATCTGTGGCACCTGCCCCGTCGATAGATATCGGCCGCAAGAATCGGAGTGCTTGCGATGGAAAGCCCGCGTACTCTGGCTGTGTGATTGATGATGACGAGACTTCTGCCATGAAGACGACCATTGCCTACGAAACGGAAGACGATCGCTGGACGGCCGTACAGGCGCGCGATGCTGGCGCCGACGGCCATTTCGTCTACGCCGTGCGCACCACGGGCGTGTACTGTCAGCCAAGTTCGTCGGCACGGCTGCCCAAGCGCGAGAACGTGGAATTCTTCGACTCGGCCGAAATCGCCGAGGCTGCGGGCTACCGCAGCAGCCGCCGTGCTCATGCTGACCAGACCAGTGCGGCAGCCGAGCGCGCTGCATTGGTGGCCCGTGCCTGCCGCATGATTGAAGCATCGGAGACGCCCCCTCAGCTTGATGATCTGGCGACTGCAATCGGCATGAGTCCGTTTCACTTCCATCGGCTCTTCAAGGCTGAAACTGGCTTGACGCCCAAGGCCTACAGCTCGGCCTATCGCGCCCGCAAGCTGCGCGAAGAACTGAGCAGCCCGGATGCGTCCATCACGAACGCTATCTACGACAGCGGGTTCAATTCAAACAGCCGGTTCTACGAAGCCTCCGACCAGTTGCTGGGCATGCGCGCGCGGGATTATCGCTCCGGTGGTGTCGGTGCCGTCATCCGTTTCGCCGTGGGCCAGTGTTCCCTGGGCGCCATTCTGGTTGCGCAGAGCCAGCGCGGCATCTGTGCAATCCTGCTGGGCGACGATCCCGACCGACTGGTGCGCGACCTCCAAGACCAATTCCGCAAGGCCGAGATCGTCGGCTGCGACGGTGAATTCGAGCAGTTGATTGCCCAGGTGGTGGGCTTTATCGAAGCGCCTGCGATGGGACTGCACCTGCCGTTGGACGTGCAGGGCACCGCCTTCCAGGAGCGCGTCTGGCGCGCGCTGCGCGAGATCCCGCCGGGTACGACCGTGAGCTATGCCGAGATCGCCGAGCGCATCGGCTCACCCAAGGCGGTACGCGCCGTGGCCCAGGCGTGTGCCACGAATCACATCGCCGTGGCTATTCCCTGCCACCGCGTCGTGCGGCGTGATGGCGATCTGGCCGGCTACCGCTGGGGCGTGGATCGCAAGCGCGAACTGCTGCGCCGCGAAACCCAGGTTTGATGGAAAGGTGTCCCATGACTGCGTTCGACGCAACCCTCGATCGCCTGAATTGGGTGGACATCGGCCTGCAACTCGATGCCGAAGGCTATGCCGTGCTGCCCGGCCTGTTAGACGCCAACGCGGCGTGCGATCTGGCGCTGCTGACCTCTGCGTCTGGTGCCGAACGTGTGGCGTTGGCATCCAGCGGCCTCGGGCGCGGTGAATTGCTGGTCTTCGGCTCGGACCTGCCGGCGCCTCTGGAGCAGTGGCGCACCGCCCTCTATCGTCGTCTGGTTATCGTTGCCAACCGTTGGAACGAGACCCTGGGCGTCGATCATCGCTATCCGGCCGAACTGGAAGACTTCTTGCGGCGCAATCGGAAGGCAGGCCAGACGCGGGGGCAATCCCACCTCAGTCGGCTCGGCGTCGACGATCATGTATCGCTGCATCAGCGCAATGAAGGCGAGCAGGTGTTTCCCATGCAGATCGTCGCGGTGCTGTCCGAGCCGGGCGTCGATTTCCAGGGGGGCGAGTTCGTGATGACTGAGCAGCGCCCACGCATGCAGTCGCGCCCGGCAGTGTTGCCGCTCAGGATCGGCGATGCGGCTGTCATCGCCACGGCGGAACGCCCCTTCAAGGGTACCAAGGGCTACTATCGCGTCAATCTCAAGCACGCCATCAGCCGCGTCCGCAAAGGCGAGCGCATTGGACTGGAACTGTCGTTCCACGATGCACCGTGATGCAGAAGGGACACCGCACATGCCGACACCGGACAAGACATTCATGCTGATTGGGCCAGATGGCAAGCCGTGCTCCAGCGCCATGCCCGGCATCTTCGGAGGCCATCGAGGCCGAAAGTTATACGGGCGCATGGACTGCCGTGCCGCGCTGCAGGCGATTGCCCTTGGCGCGTATGTGAAGCACCGCGTTTTCTTTGCCGACGAGGCCACGGCCATCGCCGCCGGCTACAGACCGTGCGCCGTTTGCATGCCCCAGAAATACGCGGCCTGGAAGAAGAACCAGCCTACCAGGCCCTCGGGCAGCACCCGAAAAGAGGCACGCTCATGAGCGCGCCACTCCCCAGCTTTGCAAGTGCGGACAACCTCATGCCGCACGACCTACCCGAAGCCCGGATTGCCGCATCAGACTGTACTGAGACAACGAGAAGCGTGCTCCCTGGCACGCAAGGCACTTTGCATGCTCTCGCCCCATCGGCAGATGGAAAGAGCACCGTCGGACGTGTTGCTGCAGTGGCGTGCGCGTAAGGGCACCACGCCTTCGCTCCGTGGTCTCAAGACACTCGACGAGCACTATGTCACCCCGGCCTCCCTCGCCAAGAGCACAAGGCATCGACACGCCATTTTGATGAATCCGGCATTGCCTTCTCATCTCAATAGCGAGATGGCGCACGAAACTCGCGAAGGGCCAATCCCACAGGAGGGCGTTGTCACGTTGGCGCACTTGGGCCGTAATGAGGTGAGGAGTGAACCACCGCTTCATGCGGCAGACGGAACTTGGGTGACTTCGATAGGCCAACGTGACAGTGCCGAACGATGCGCTTCGCGCCTACGCCAAGTCGAAGCCGATGCTGCCTCGATAAAATTTTTCCGCACATGTGTCGCCACAGATAGTTGGCAACATCTGCGCCCTACAAATTCCTGACGCATCTTGTACCCTGAAAGGGCTGCACTCCTGCAGTCGGAGGTACATGTGATGAAGAACAATCGAATGCTAGCAGTGGCATGCGGCACATTCATTGTGGCGCTGAGTGCCGCGCATGCGCAGCCTACGCAAGCCCCGGATTCGGGGGCGAATCCGTCTTACTCAAATAGCCAAGGGAAGTTCGATCCGTATACCCAAGGCGCAAATGCTGATAGCACCAAGTCCAACCTCAGTCCTTCGGCCACGCCTAGCAGCCCGATGGATCCCTCGATGCCAATGCAAGGCACGAGCCAGGTGAACCCATATCCCCAGGGCGTACAACAGGATCCGCAGTTCAACCCGGGCGGCCATGTGTACGACGTTCGTAATCCGTACTTCATGGGCGGCTAGACGGCACTGTCACGTTGGCGAGGTCGCGTAAGATGGGGCGATGAAGAAGACATCGCTCTATCACGGCCACCGCTTTCCGGCAGTGGTCATCAGTTGCGCGGTACGCTGAACCTTCCGCTTCCACCTGAGCCTGCGCGACATCGAGGAATTGCTGTTCGAGCGTGGCGTAGTCGTGAGCTACGAGACGACCCGCCGCTGCTGCGACAAGTTCGGCGGCAACTTTCCCCATCGAGTCACGGCAGTGCGGCGCCGGCCTGGCAACACGTGGCACCTCGATGAACGCCCTCAAAAGACACGAGGTTTCGATACACCGGCAGAACGACTCCATCAAACCGTTGCGTTGACCGGTTGAATCCGCAGTCGGAAGCGCTCCCCCACCAAGTCCCCATGCCCGAGTCCGCCCATCCGTGGGCATTTGATTGCATGCCATTCGAGGCCCTGTCAGCGGCGCTACAGGTGCGCGCCCGACGCAGAGATGAACAGGTTCAGCCCCAATCGTTCTGACAGGAAGCGCATGACAAGCTGCCCACGCACGCTGTTGCCGGCGGCATCCAGTGGCGGCGAAAAGGTCGCGACCGCGCCCTTGCCGGGGGCGATCGTTAGTATGCCGCCGCTCACGCCGCTCTTTCCGGGCAGGCCCACATCATAGAGCCAGCTCCCTGATCGCTCGTAAAGCCCTGCCGTCGCCATGACCGCCAGTACTCGCTGGCAAGTCGCGGCGCTCACAACCTGCTCGCCTGTGAGCGGATGGACACCACCGCCGGCCAAGGTTGCGCCCATGAGTGCGAGGTCCCGCGCACTGACCAGCAATGCGCATTGGCGAGTGTAGACCTCGACGGCCTCATCCGGATCACAGTAGAGACGCCCGTGCCCGCGCAGGAGGTGCGCCAATCCGGCGTTGCGCTGGTTGTTGGCCGCCTCGGACGCGTAGACGTGCTCATCGCACTCCAGCTCGCGGCCGGCGAAGCGAGACAGGCCCTGGCGAACGTGGTGCCAGCGGTCTTCTGCACCAGAGCCGGGTATCAGGCTAGTGGCAGCGATGGCGCCGGCATTGACCAAAGGATTGCTGGTGCCGTCGGCACGCAGTTCCATCGCCATGATGGAGTTGAAAGGCAGCCCTGTAGCGTCTACACCGAGCCGCGCTGCAGCCTCGGCCGCACCGAGGGCCTCGCATACCAGCGCAAACACGAAGGGCTTGGACACGCTCTGGATCGAGAAGGTCTCAGCCGCCTCGCCGACCATGAACGCGTCGCCGCGAGTATTGGCGACACAAATGCCAAAGGCTGACGGGTCCGCCTCGGCCAGGGCCGGAATGTAGTCAGCCAGTTTCCCGCCCGCCTCCTCCCGAAAGTTCTCATAGGCCGCTTCGACCAGCGAGCGGATCTCGTCCGGCCCCGGCAGAGTGCCAGTGGAGACGAAGCGTGCTGTTGGGGCGGATGACGAGTTCATGCCTTGGCCAACGGATATGAGATGAAGCGGGTGGGTTGAATAAGTCCCGGTTTGATCATGTCTCGTCCCCCTTTTCAACACTGCCTTTTGTCAGGCGTGCGCCACCATGTGGCTGCTCTCGGAATCGCGAACGCCCTTGGAATCCCTACGACTCTCGACGCAACAGCGAATTTTTTCACGCAACGCGTAGGCGTTCGGGATGCCATACAAGTGGATGACTGGCGAAGCGCCATTCGAACTCACAATCACTATGTTGGCCAGTTTAAGCAGCCACAGGAGCAACGGCTGCGTCAGTTGAATGTCCCGCACAAGGGACAACTCCACTTCATCGAGTTTCATCGACATGATGCCACTACGTACCGTCACGCGCTTAGTGGTTACCTCTATCCTGGTCGTCTGAACTTTCAGGTAACTAAGCGCTGCAAGGATGACGGCCGCAGGTATGAGAAACGGTATGAAGCACATTGCGACGCAAAGCACAAAGACAGGAAGGTTTGCGGCCTGCGATGGGCGTCCAGACCACAAGAGCGATTCGTTGGACATTTGAACTCCGTAATTTCAGAAGGGGGCTGCGGCGCGCGAAGTTCCAGCGCCTGCAGAACTCACTCTGAAAGTAGGCGTAACGCGGGTGCGCGACTTTTCCTGAGCCGCCCCAGACTTTGCATTCGGCGCCATTTGGCGACAGGTGTGCCCTGGCATCCACACTGCCGAGTAGCGTGCAGCCGCAAGGGGTGGAGCCATCTGCACGTTGGTCGCGAGTGCCACTAAGCCCCACCACCTCGAAGAAGAAAACGACGAGCGCACCCAACAAGATTTGGAAGCAACCAACCCCACCCGAAACGGGTTGCACTTCGCACGATCCGTGCCGAGTGGGTGTCCTCTTTCTATAATCTGCCGAGCCCTCACCGGGACACACGTTTCTTGTCGGTGCCACCTGGAGAATCTGCCGTCATGCCATCCGCAACGGGCGTGCCGCACAAGCAGCCGTACACGCCGCCCCTCTCGCCAGGCAAGCTTGCCCCGCCCCGCAGCGCTCGCCCGCTGATGCCGCGCGACACACTTACCGCGCGTTTGACTGCAGCGCGCGGCCTGCGATGCGTGGCCATCGAGGGGCCCGCCGGCAGCGCCAAGACCAGCAGTCTTGTCGCCTGGCGTCAGTCACTGCTGGCATTGGACTATGACGTCGCGTGGCTGTCGCTGGCGGCGGATGACGATGATCCCGCCAGCTTCTTCGAAGCATTGCTCGCAAGCCTTTCCACAATCGACCCAGCCCTTGCCGGCAACGCCCAGCTACTGACCGGGCGTGACGCGACGCCCAGCGCTGCCGAGCACTTTGTTATCGCGGTCGTTCGTGCCATCGCCGCGCACGGTCGCCAACTCGTGCTGATGCTCGACGATACCCACCTGCTGCAGGATGCACGCGTGCTGGCGGCCTTGCGCTGGTTGATCGACTATGCGCCGCCGCATTTCCACATCGCCCTGACGTCGCGACATCCGCTGCCGGAGCCCGTCTCGCTGTCGCTTTCCAGGCTGGAGGCCCGTGGGATGGCGGCCAGATTCGATCTGCGCGATCTACGCTTCACGCCCGACGAATCGACCAACTTTCTGCGCGATCAGCTTGGAGCCGTCGAGCCGCAAGATGCAAGCCGGATCCACGAGTTGACCGACGGCTGGCCCGCTGGCCTGCAACTGTTCGCCGTGGACCTTCGCGCCAAACAGGGCGGTGCGTACATACCCGTTCATGTGCGGGACGCCGAAACCTTCGCCAGCTATTTCGAGCGCGAGATACTGGTGCGGCTGGCGCCTCCGGATCTGCAACTCCTCACTTGCCTGTCTGCCTGCGACCGGTTCTGCGGCGCCCTCGGCGCGACGCTGCTCGGCACTCCAGACGACGGCCCCGAGATTGGGCGTCGGCTCGGTGGCCTCGCGCTGGACGGACTCTTTCTGGTCCGCATCGGCGACGCTGCCGGCGACCACACGTGGTATCGCCTGCATCCCCTACTGCGAGAAGTGCTGGAGGCGCGCGGCGCCAGCCTGCCTCCTGTCGAGCGCCGGTCCGTCCATGCTTCCGCCTGGCAGTGGTTCGCGGCGAACGGACTCGTGGAGGAAGCCGTCGGCCATGCAGTGCGCGCCGGCGAGCCCGACGTTGCAGCCGACATGGTCGAGCACAGTGCCATCGACCACCTTAAACGCGGCGAACTCAACCGGCTCGCCGGGCTGCTGCGACGACTCCCGTCCGAGACCATCGCCAGCCGGTTCCGACTGGAACTGACGATGGCATATTTGCACATGTATGCCGGCGAAGCCGATGCCCTCGAAGCGAGTCTGCATCGCCTGCAGGTCTGGTCCGACACACCCGACAAGACCTCCGCACACCGACGCTATGCGCTGGCAGTGCTGCGCGGAGGCCTCGCACTCGTGCGCGATGACACCGACGCCGTGGCGGCATTGTTGCCGGAGCTGCATCGCCTGCCACCGGGCAGCGATGACTTCACGCTCACCGCACGCGCCAATATCCTGTCGTGGATGCACATCTATCGCGGCGAGTACGGCGAGGCTCGCGAGGTCATCGAGGATGGGGCACCGTGCGATGGTGCGCCCCGCGGGATTCTTCTTGGTCGTTGCATGGGTGGCATGACCCACGCCGCCGAGGGCGACGTCATGGTCGCCGAGCGAATTTTCCGCGATGTGCTGGCAGCGTCCGAGTTGCATGGCCGAACCTACGCGGGCGTTGCGTGCATGGCATCCGCGTTGCTCGGCGAGGCACAGTACGAACTGAACGACGTGGAATCCGCGGCGCGAATGCTGGTGGCACGCATCGACGTACTGGAACGCATCTCGATCCCCGATACCGTACTGCGCGCGCTGCAGACGCTATCTTGCGCAGAATGGCTTGCCGGCCGCCGCATCGAGGCAATGGCTTATCTCGATCGGCTCGAGCGTTATGCGCTACGGCATCAAACCGACCGCCTGCTGGCGTCGGCGCAATGGCTGCGCGTCCGTTGCTACCTCGAAGCCGGGAACACGGATCGCGCCGCCGCAGTGCTGCAAGCGCTGGAGACACTGGCAGACCGATACCGGGGCGCAACGCGCAGCACCGCATGGGAAGTGCGCGTCTGCGCGGATCTGGCGGCCACGGCGATGCACCTGCATCACCATGATTTCGACAGCGCGCTCGCAAGGCTGACGCCGCTGCATGCCCTCTCGGAGGCTGGCGGCCGCTGGTGCCGGGTTGCCGGATTGCACCTGCTGATGGCGATTGCCGAGAATGGCCGTCGCAATACCCGTGCAGCCCATGATCACCTGCTGTCCGCGCTTCGAATCGGCCATCGCCTCGGGCTTGTTCGCAGCCTGCTGGATGTCTCGCCCCAGGTGGCAGGCTTGCTGGCCAACGTGGCCGGAGACGCCGCTGTCGATCCTGTACTGGCGTTCTACGCCCAACGTCTGACAAATGAGGCCGGGCGCGGCACCGTGCCCGCCGCGCCTGCGGCATCGCACACACCAACCCCCTTCGACGCGCAGCTCAGCGACCGCGAGCGTGAAGTGCTGACGCTACTGACGCATGCCTTGCCAAACAAGAAGATCGCGCGGATGCTCAATGTCTCACTCGACACAGTGAAGTACCACTTGCGCAACGTCTACGCCAAGCTCGGCGTCGCTGGCCGCGATGAGGCGGTGGCTCGGCTGCGTGAGGCCCAGTCGCCACGTCTGGGCTGATTCGCCCTACCCACCTACACCACCGGTGTAGGGATTCTTTCCCTCCCCGCATCCACACTCCCCTCATTGCGGTGCCGAACCGGCGCCGCCAACCAGATTGGGGGAAATCACAGTGGAGATCCAGCGCAGCGTCTATCGCGATGATCATGAGATGTTCCGCGCCACCGCGCGCCGCTTCTTCGAGCGCGAGTGCGCGCCACGGCAGGCAGAATGGGATGCCGCTGGCCAGGCGGGGCGCGATATCTGGTTGAAGGCCGGGCGCGAGGGTCTGCTTTGCGTGACCGTACCGACGGAGTATGGCGGTGGTGGCGGCGACTTCGGTCATGCCTGCGTTCTGGCGGAGGAGTACCACCGTTCGAGGGTATCCGGGCCAAGCTTCTCGGTCCACTCCGACATCACGGCACCGTACATCGTCCGCCTTGGCACCGAGGAACAGAAGCATCGCTGGTTGCCTGAGATTTGCCGCGGCGAAAAGATCCTGGCCATTGCGATGACCGAGCCGGGCACCGGGTCCGACCTGAAGTCCATCCGTACCTCTGCCGTGCGTGACGGTGACGAGTGGGTCATCAACGGCAGCAAGACGTTCATCTCTAACGGGCTGAGCGCCGACTTCATCGTCGTGGTCTGCAAGACCGATCCGGCCGCCGGCGCCAAGGGCGTAAGCCTGATCATGGTCGAAGCCGATCGCGCGGGTTTCCGCCGTGGACGCAAGCTGGAGAAGGTCGGCCAGCATGCGGCCGACACTGCCGAACTGTTCTTCGACGATGTTCGCGTGCCGGCAAGCAACCTGATTGGCGTGGAGAACCGCGGCTTTATCCACCTGATGGAAGAACTGCCGCAGGAGCGCCTGATCATCGGCGTCTACAGTGCGGCCCGCCTGGAGCGTCAACTCGAGTTGACACTCGACTACGTGAAGTCCCGGAAGGCTTTCAACCAGACCGTCTGGGACTTCCAGAACACCAAATTCAAGCTCGCCGATATCAAGGCCCAGGCAGTCGCCGTCCGCACGCTGATCGACCACTACATCGGCCAGCACATGGCGCGCAAGCTGACGCTGCAGGAAGCCGCCATCGCCAAGCTGTTCGCCACCGAAACCATGTGGAAATGCGTGGACGAGATGGTCCAGTTGCACGGCGGCTACGGCTACATGCTCGAGTACCCCATTGCCCGCTCGTTCGTCGACATGCGCGTGACGCGCATTTTTGGCGGCACCAGCGAGGTCCTGCGCGAACTTATCGCGCGCAAGCTTTGATCACTAGCGGAGAACAAGCACCATGAGCGAAAAAGTACTGGTTGCTGGCGTTGGGATGATTCCCTTCGCCAAGCCGGGCGCCTGCCTGAGCTATACCGAAATGGGCGCCGAAGCCACACGTCGCGCGCTGGCCGACGCCGGTATCGGCTATGACGACGTGCAACAGGCTTTCGCCGGCTATGTGTACGGCGACTCCACCTGTGGCCAGACCGCGCTGTACGAGGTTGGCATGACCGGCATTCCGATCGTCAACGTCAACAACAATTGCTCGACGGGATCGACCGCCCTCTATCTCGCACGCCAAGCCATTGCCAACGGCGACGCCGATTGCGTGCTTGCGCTCGGCTTCGAGCAGATGCAGTCAGGCGCCCTCAAGTCCCACTGGGACGATCGCCCTGTCACGCGCGCCCGCTTTCAGCCGATCATGCACGGCCTGACCGCCGACATGGCCCACTTGCCGCAGGCGGTACGCACCTTTGCCGGCGCCGGCCGCGAGCACATGCAACGCTATGGCACGAGCCTGGAGACCTTTGCCGCAGTACGCGCCAAGGCGAGCCGCCACGCCGCCAACAATCCGCTGGCGCTGTTCCGCAAGGTGGTGACCACCGAAGACGTGCTGAACGATACCCCGCTGTTGCCCGGGGTGATAACCCGCCTGATGGCATGTCCGCCCACCTGCGGTGGCGCAGCGGCCATCCTCGTATCGGAACGATTCGCCCGCAAGCACGGCCTGCGCACCGACGTGCAGATCCTGGCGCAATCACTCACGACGGATCCGCCTGCCTCGTTCGACCCACCGTCGATGCTGAACTACGTCGGCACGCACATGACCCGCTCGGCGGTCAACAGGGTCTACGAGAAGGCCGGTGTTGGCCCTGAGGATATCGACGTCTGCGAGCTTCACGACTGCTTCGCCCAGAACGAAGTGATCAGCTACGAAGCCCTTGGCTTCTGCCCCGAAGGCGGTGCGGAGAAGTTCGTGCGCGACGGCGATAACACCTATGGCGGCAAGGTGGTGGTGGGCCCGTCCGGCGGGCTCCTTTCGAAGGGGCACCCGCTCGGCGCGACCGGGCTAGCCCAGTGCTTCGAGCTGACGCACCAGTTGCGCGGCACGGCCGAGCAGCGCCAGGTGGAAGGTGCGCGGCTGGCTCTGCAGCACAACCTTGGCCTGGGCGGTGCCTGCGTGGTCACGTTGTACGGCAAGAACTGACTGACATAAATAAGCAAGCAGGAGGAGACAAACATGAAGCCATCGCTGCTCACCCGCTTGTCGGGCCTTGGCCTGGCGTTCGCCATGCTGTTGCCGACGCTGGCAGGCGCCGCCGACAGCTACCCGTCGCGGCCACTGCGCTTTGTCGTCCCGCTCACGCAAGGCAGCGGTTCCGACACCGTCACCCGCTTCGTCGCGGAGCGCACCGCCAAACTGCTGGGACAGCCGGCCGTGGTGGAGAACCGGCCCGGCGCCGACACCATCATCGCCACGCAGAGCGTCCTCACGGCACCGCCCGACGGCTACAGCGTATTGATGATTTCGCCCAGCTCGATGGTCATCAATCCGCTCGTGCACGACCGCCTTCCGTACGATCCCAGGCGCGACCTGCGTCCGCTCGCGGCAGCGATTCGCGCCACGTCCGTGCTGGTGACGGGCCCTTCGTCGCCATACAAGACGTTCAGTGACTTTCTGTCCGCCGCAAGGAAAGCCCCGAACTCGGTCAGCCTGGCGAACTACAGCTACCACTACCGGCTCGGCGCGCTGCAAATGCAGCAGATGGCCGGAGTCGAGTTCAACCACGTCCTCTACAAGGGCGCTTCTCAGGCCCAGACCGACGTGATGGGGGGCGCCGTGGACGCGGCACTGCTCGATCTCGGCGGCGCGCTGCCGCTCATTCGCGCCGGCAAGCTGCGCCCGTTGGCTGTCACGACCCGGGCACGCCATCCCGAGCTGCCCAATGTGCCGACAGTAGCCGAAAGTGGTCTGCCCGGTTACGAGCTCACGGTCTGGCTCGGCTTCGCGGTCAGCGCGAAGACGCCGGAGCCTGTCGTCGCCAAGCTCGAGGACGCACTGCTCAAGGCAATCGGGTCTGCAGAGTTCAAGAGCTTCGCCGCACAGACGCTGTACGCCGGCGTACTTGGCATGAGCGGAACGGAGATGAGCCGGATGATCGAGGCCGAGCGCGGGCGCTACGCATCGATCGTCAAGACCTACGACATCAGCGTGCGCTAGTTCACTACGTCAGTCGACGCATCCATCGAAATATTCAGAGAAGCCACCATGCAACAACAGATCTGCAAAGACCGCGTCGTCGTCATCACCGGCGCCGCCCGGGGTATCGGGCGTGAATATGCGCTTGAATTCGCCCGGCAGGGCGCCAAGGTCGTCGTGAACGACCTTGGTGGGAAGAGCGACGGCTCCGGTACTGCCAGTGCGCCTGCGCAGGAAGTGGTCGCCGAGATTGCGGCGATGGGCGGACAAGCCATCGCCAACTTCGACGACGTCGCGGACTGGGAGGGCGCAAGCCGCATGATCCAGACCGCAATCGATCACTTCGGCGGTCTCGACGTGCTGGTCAACAATGCCGGCATCTTGCGTGACCGCACCCTCGCCAACATGACGGAAGACGACTGGGACGCCGTTATTCGAGTGCACCTGCGCGGCACCTTCGCCCCGGCGCGCCACGCGGCCGCGTACTGGCGCGACGAAAGCAAGGCCGGCCGGCAGCGTGCGGCACGGCTCATCAACACCAGTTCGTCGTCGGGACTCTATGCAAATCCGGGGCAGGCCAACTATGCGGCAGCGAAGGCCGGCATCGCATCCATGTCGATCGTCGCCGCACGCGAACTCGGCCGCTATGGCGTAACGGTCAACGCGATCTACCCCACCGCCATGAGCCGGATGACCGAAGCGCTCTTCGCCGCCAATCACTTCAAGCATCTGGACGCCGCGGCCGAGGGCTTTGACCAGTTGAATCCGGCCAATGTCGCGCCTCTGGTCGCCTGGCTTGGGAGCGAGGAGTCCGGGGACATCACCGGCCGGGTATTTGGCGTGCGTGGCGGCCGCATTACTGTGGCCGAAGGGTGGCATGCCGGCCCGCGCATCGAGAAAGCTGGCCGTTGGGATGCGGCTGAACTCGGTGCGCAGATTCCTGCGCTGGTACGCCAGTCCGCGGCCAACGCCGATGTCTCCGGCGAGATTCCGCAGCACTGATCGCGAGCACACGCCATGACGATGACCCCGAAATACCTCGGCGACCACGCCACGCTGACACCCGACAAGCCCGCCGTCATCAACGGCACCACCGGGGATCGGCTCACCTATCGCGAACTGGACGAGCGCTCGAACCGCTTCGCCCAATACCTGTACGCGCTGGGCCTGCGCCGTGGCGACCATTTCGCCATGGTGCTCGAGAACAATATCCGCTGCTTCGAGGTTTGCTGGGCAGCCCTGCGCTCGGGCCTGCTGGTCACGCCGGTCAACCGTTATCTGACCGCGCCGGAAGCGGCCTACATCATCGCGGACAGCGGCGCGCGCGTAGTCGTGACCTCGTGGGCCATGCGCGACCTTGCCGTGCAGCTGGGCGACATCATGCCGGCCAACGTCGGGCGGCTGATGATCGACGGCACCATGCCCGGCTGGCGGAGCTATGAAGACGCCGTCGCCGCGTATCCGGCCGAGCGGCTGGCCGACGAGTGGCTCGGCGCGACGATGGTCTACAGCTCGGGCACTACGGGTCGTCCGAAGGGCATCATCCGCGCGCAGCCCGCCGGCAAGGTCACCGAGGGCTCGGGGTCGGCGCGTCGACCGCAGTTCGACCGCTACGGCTTCGGCGTCGATACCGTTTACCTGTCACCGGCTCCGCTGTACCACACGGCACCGTTGGGCTACGGTCTGGAAACGCAGTTCGGTGGCGGCACCGTCATCTTCATGGAGAAGTTCGACGCCGAAGACGCACTACGCATGATCGAACGTCATCGCGTCACCCATAGCCAGTGGGTGCCGACCATGTTCATTCGCATCCTCAAGCTTGATGACGCCACGCGCGCCGCGTACGACCTGTCGAGCCATCGCGTCGCCATTCATGCCGCCGCGCCATGCCCGCAGGAAACCAAGCGCGACATGATCGAATGGTGGGGGCCGATCCTGCACGAGTACTACGCCGCGACCGAAGGCAACGGGTCGACCAGCCTCGACACGCAGGAATGGCTGGCCCACCCGGGATCGGTCGGCAAGGCACTGCTCGGCAGCATCCGCATCTGCGACGACGATGGCAACGAACTGCCTGCCGGAGAAACCGGCACCGTGTACTTCGAGCGCGAGGCGCTGCCCTTCCACTACCACAACGATCCGGACAAGACACGCGCCGCGCAGCACCCGCGCCATCCGACCTGGACGGCGGTCGGCGATGTCGGGCGCGTGGATGCCGACGGCTATCTGTACCTGACGGATCGGAAGGCGTTCATGATCATCTCTGGCGGCGTGAACATCTATCCTCAGGCGATCGAGGATGCGCTGGTGATTCATCCCAGCGTGGGCGACGCCGCCGTTATCGGCGTGCCAAATCCCGAGATGGGCGAGGAGGTCAAGGCCATCGTGGAACCGGCGGCCGGCATCAGCCCGACCCCGGAACTGGCGGAAGAGCTGCTTGCCTACCTGCGCACGCGGGTAGCGAAATACATGGTTCCGCGCTCGGTCGACTTTATCGACGCAATGCCCCGTCTGCCGACCGGCAAGCTCTACAAGGCCTCGCTGCGCGAACGCTACTGGAAGGCATCATGACGGCCGCGCCGTTCCGCACGCGTCTGACCGACCTGTTCGGCATCCGTCATCCGCTTCTCCTTGGCGGGATGCATCATCTCGGCGAATCCGGTGTGGTGGCGGCGGTTGTCAACGCCGGGGCGATGGGCTTCATCACAGCGCGCTCGTTCGCCACACCCGACGCGCTGCGACGGGATCTGCGCCGTTGCCGCGAACTGACCGGCGGCAGGCCGTTCGGCGTCAACCTGACCCTGGCGCGCCGGGTCGGCCACAACGATGCCGTAAAGGACTGGATTCGCATCGCGCTTGACGAAGGCGTGCGTCATTTCGAAAGCGCCGGCAATTCGCCAGCCGATTTGGTCGCGCCGATCCAGCGTGGCGGCGGCGTACTGATCCACAAGTGCCCGAGTGTGCGTCACGCGTTGTCAGCCGAGCGGCTTGGCGTGGACGCCGTGGCGCTGGTGGGCCTCGAGGAAGGTGGCCACCCTGGCGCCAACAAGCTGTCCGCCTTCGTCAATGGTGCGTTTGCGCTGGACCACGTGCGCGTGCCGCTGGTGATTGGTGGCGGCATCGGCAGTGGCCGCCAGATCGCCGCCGCGCTGGCGATGGGCGCCGACGGCGTGGTGATGGGAAGCCGCTTCATGGTGGCGGAGGAGATCATCGCGCATCGGGCGCTGAAGGCTCGTATCGTCGCAGCGGACGAGCACTGCTCGGTCACGATTCTCGACTCGCTGGGCGATACGTGGCGCGTTCTGGACAACGACACCGCCCGGGCTGTGCAGCAGCTCGAAGCACAGGGCGCGCGCGCGCATGCCGATTTCGGCGATCTGATCCTGTCGGCGCGCACGCGCGAACGCGTCTACGAATCCGGCGACGTGGAAGCCGGAATCGTATCGCTGGGGCCAGCTGGCGGCTTCGCGGACCATATCGAGCCGGCGGGAGACATCGTTGCCCGGTTGATGGCCGATGCCGGACGCGCGGCAGCCTCCCTTTCCAGCGTCTTGCGTCATGAAGCGGTTCCGCACAGCGCCACGCCGACTGTCGACGTCGAAGCACTGCCCAGCAATGCCCTCGGAGCCCGTGTTCCAACGAAAGGAGATACCTATGCAGACCAATCATGACTATCCGGACATCGCCGTTCGCCGCAAGGAGCACGTCGCCATTGTCGAGTTGTGCCGCCCACCCCATAACTATTTCGACGAAGCGTTGATCCGAAATCTGGTCGAGTGCTTCGAGCAACTCGATGCCGATCCATCCTGCCGCGCCATCGTGCTCGCATCGCATGGCAAGGCCTTTTGCGCCGGTGCGGACTTCACTGGCGGGCAGACCGACCCGCAGTTGCCCCGGCGGCTGTATCGCCACGCAGTGCGCCTGTTTCGCACGCGCAAGCCCATTGTCGCCGCCGTGCACGGACCGGCCATTGGCGGTGGCGTGGGGCTGGCGCTGGTCGCCGATTTCCGCGTTACCTGCGAAACGGCGCGCTTCGCCGTCAACTTCAACCGACTCGGCATTCATCCGGGCTTTGGACTGTCGGTAACGCTGCCGCGTCTTATCGGTGCCCAGCAGGCGGCGATGCTGCTGTTCACCGGGAAGCGGATCGACGGTCGCAAGGCGGTCGAGATCGGTCTTGCCGACGTGCTTGCCCCCGCAGACGAGGTACTCGAGCACGCCGTGGCGCTGGCGGAAGAGATCGCCGCGTCCGCGCCCCTCGCGCTGATGTCCACGCGCGATACGCTGCGCCAGGGCCTGGCGGATGCCGTGCTCGCGGCGGTGGACCGCGAAGCATCGGAGCAGGAATGGCAGGTCCAGACCGCCGATTTCACCGAAGGTGTCGCCGCTACCGCTGCGCGGCGCACGCCAGTGTTCCAGGGCAAGTAGAAAGCGTCACGGCAAAGGAGTCTCCGTTGAACCAACTATTGCAAACATTTCGTCTCGCGCAACTTCCGCCGGAAGCAGAATCCTTTCGTGCCGAAGTCAAGCGGTTCCTTGCCGAACACCTCCCGCAAGTGCCGGCCGATCGGCGCGCCCGCTCGTGGATGGGCTTCGACGCCGATTTCAGCCGCCGCCTGGCCGCGCGCGGCTGGGTGGGACTGACATTGCCACCAGCCTGCGGCGGCGCCGGCCTCGATGCCTTCCGCCGCTTTGTGCTGGTGGAAGAACTGCTGAGTGCCGGGGCTCCGGTGGCCGCGCACTGGATCGCAGACCGCCAGAGCGGCCCACTCATCCTGCGCTATGGCAACGAGGCACAGAAGCTGGCATACCTGCCGCGCATCTGCCGTGGCGAGGCGTTCTTCTGCATCGGCATGAGCGAACCGAACGCCGGCTCCGACCTTGCCAGCGTGCGCAGTCGCGCCGTGCGGACCGAGACAGGCTGGCGCATGAACGGCCGGAAGATCTGGACCACCAACGCCCACCACTGCCAGTACATGATCGCGCTGGTACGTACCTCCGGCGCACCCGAAGACAAGCAGAAAGGGCTCTCGCAATTCATCGTCGACCTGTCGCTGCCGGGTGTGAGCATCCGCCCGATCCACGACCTGACCGGCGACGCGCATTTCGCCGAAGTCGTCTTCGACGACGTCGTGCTGGCCGACGATGCGTTGGTTGGCCAGGAGGGCAGTGGCTGGGAGCAGGTCAACGCCGAACTCGCTTTCGAGCGCAGTGGGCCAGAGCGCATCTACTCCAGCATGGTGCTGCTCGACCTGTGGGCAACGCATCTGCGCCGTCACGGCGCCACGCGCGAACAATCCGCGGCACTGGGCCGCTTCGTATCGCACATTGCCACGCTGCGCAGCATGTCTGTGGCGGTGACCGCGAAACTGGCCCGGCACGAGAGCCCGGTAGTGGAAGCCGCACTGGTCAAGGATCTCGGCACGGAGCTCGAACAGGCGATTCCGGCCTACGTCGAGAGCGCGATGTCCGCCGACCCCGATTCGCCGCCCGATCCCGTGCTGTACCGGACCGTGGCCTATCTCAGCCAGATTTCCCCAACCTTCTCGCTGCGTGGCGGCACGCGCGAGATCCTGCGCGGGATGATTGCCCGCAGCTTGGGCTTGCGCTAAGGAGCACCTGATATGTTCGTGGAAGCCATCGACGCCATCCTGCAAGACCAATTCACACCTGAGACCGTTCGCGCCATCGAGTTCGGTGGCAACGCCGCGCCCGCGTGGCAGGCGCTCGCCGCAGCCGGTTTCCTGGAACTGCTGGCCCCGGAAGCAGCGGGCGGCGCGGCACTGGAGCTGCCCGACCTGTTCCCCATCCTCACGACGATCGGCCGCCACGCGGTGCCGGTGCCGCTGGCGCAGAGCATCGTGGCCCGGGCCCTGCTCGCGCGCGCCGGGGCGACAGTGCCCACGGGCATGGTGACGCTGGCCCAGTCGTGCCGGCTCGACAACGATGGTTCGCTGGTCTGTGCCTATACCCCCTTCGGCACCATTGCCGATTACGTCATCGCGGGCAGCGCCGATGGCCTCCTGCTGCTCGATTGCGCCAGCGCGCAACGTGAGGCTTCGGGTGTTCGCGGCAGCCAGTGCGCGATGTTGCGCTGGCCCGCCGCCCAACCGGTCACGCCGCTACCCGGCGTCGACGCGGCGGACGTGCAGACGTGGGGAGCCGCCCTGCACGCCGCGCTCATCGCTGGCGCCGCGGCACGCGTCGGGGAAATGACACTCCAGTACTGCCAGGATCGCTCCCAGTTCGGGCGCGCCATTGGCAAATATCAGGCGGTCCAGCATCAACTCGCCGTCATGACCGAGCACATAGCCGCCGTCACGGTGGCGGCCGAGATCGCCTTCGCCACCACGGGGACCCAACCTTTGCGACTGGCCGCGGCTGTCGCAAAGTCTCGTAGCAGCGAAGCGGTGCAACTAATTGCCGCGACGGCCCATGCGCTGCACGGCGCGATCGGCGTGACGGAGGAGTTTGATCTGCAGTTGCTGACGCGACGGCTTCACGAATGGCGAACCACACACGGGTCGGAGGCTTGCTGGGCTGCCGTGATCGGCGATGCATCGCTGGCGGACCAGATTGCGATCGTGGACTTTGCCAGAGGGGTGGCTGGGAACACCTGCTGATCCGCGGGACGGACGGCCACCTGACGCCCTATCCCTCGTTCGCCAACGACGCACATCAGCAGCGCGCGGCGAGGGATGAAATTTATATCTGGGTATAAATACAGGGCAATCGTGGCACCCCCCACAACTTCTGGATGCAAAGTCCGCGGTACCGGGTCGCCGTCAGCGCCGTATGCGCCTGAGACCGGCCGAGCAGGCTCGATGGCGATCGCTTCAGTCCCATCTAGCGGCAGCCAGGCGCCGCATTCGGCTCATTTCAATGCGATCACATATCAACAGGCGCAGCTTGTAGCGCGCTAACATTCGACGCTGACGGCACAAGCCTGCCCTCAAGCCCGAGGTATTTGATTCAACGGCATCCCCATCATCGAGTGCGAGGTCCGGCAGGAGTTAGGCGTAACAAGCCCATCACCGGGTCTTGATAACGCCAGCGATCACGCTGCCGCATCGCATCGAGCGGCGCAGTGAGGACGGCTTTGGCGAAGGCGATTTCAAGGCGATTTCAAGGCGCTGTTCGAATTCCTGGAGCAGGATCAGGATCAGGATCAGGTTCGGCGCGGCCCGCCCATCGGTTCCCACATCTTCAAGGTACACACCATGCAATCCAAGACGACAATCACCCTTGCGGATCCGCACCCCGTTCTCGGCAGCACCCAGGTTTTCAAGACTTTCAATTACGCGCCGGCTGTTGCGGCAGGCGGCCTGCTATTCATCGCTGGCCAGATCGGCATTCGCGCAGACGGGACCGTGCCTGTGGATGTGGAGGAGCAGATCGATCTCGCATTCCAGAGGCTGGGCGCGATTCTGCAGGCGGCTGGCCTTGGATTTGAGGATCTGGTTGAGCTGGTCAGCTATCACGTCGATATCGACAAGCAACTCACGGCGTTCCGTGAGATCAAGGACCGATACATCAAAGCGGATGCACCGGCCTGGACGATACTGGGTGTGGCCGCATTGGCCAGGCCGACGCTGTTCATCGAGATCAAGGCTGTGGCTGCGACGCGCGCCGTGTGATCAGTCAACCGTGGAGGGCCGGAGATTCAACCAGTCGACTGCACACTCCGTGGAGGCGACGAATGGCGCCACCCTCCCTTCCATCAGTGCAGCGTGTAGAGAGTCTGTCGCCCCTTGGCATAGAGGTCCATGGCGATCTGCAGGATCTCATCGCGATGCCGGTCGAAGGAGTCCAGCATCCTTGCTTCACCGGAACCGAGCGCGGGGTCGAAACTCATCAGTACGCGATCCTCCACCAGGAAGGTAATCTCGCCTGTGTTGTCATAACCCCAGAACCACACGCCACGCTTGGCCTCATCATAGGTGCGGCTTGGATTGGGAAAGGTAAGTGTCATGTGTCGTCCTGTGTCCAACGCCTTTGATTGACCGCGTTGCGCGCACACTACCACCGCGATGCGCCCCAACTAATGCGTATCGCGTTTCATGCTCTCGGCTTCCATCGCGGCATGCAATTCCTCATATGCCTCGACTGGCTCCATGTCCTGATCGACGAACGCGGCTGCGCGCTCTGCTGCAGCCAATGCGTCGCGCGGGATATCGGTCTGGCTGTCGTCCTCGGTACTTGGCGGCAGCAGCATGTCCTCAAGCATCCCTCGCAACTCCGGCGTATTCCATGGCTTGCCCAGCCTGCTCTTCCTGTTCAGGTAGTGACGGATCTCCGAGTCTTGCTCGGCGGTGAGCGGCAGCCCCCGGAAAGTGGGGTCAGTGTTGTGATGGATCATGATGCGCCTCCCGAAGCGGTATGCGCCCGCAATATAGAGATTTCGACTCCCCGCGGTGTACGTTACAAGTTACGCGTGATCACTGTGCCGCGTGTCCGCGGCACACCGATTTACGTCTTCCTCTTGGCGACACCTTCGTTTCCAACGCGCGAATGCGTCGTGCCAAATGGGGTTCCCGGCACGGCTGGCTTCTTGGGCTGCTTGGGCTTTTTTGCTTCGCGAGTGCTGCGTAGTTGACTCTTAGCCATGGTATTGCTCCTGATTACCTTGCTTGCCAAGGTGCGGCAGTACCAGCATACGCGCTTGGAGACGCCAGCAGGATGATTCTCTCGACGCTAGAGCGAAACAACGGATTCGCCCGCGACCAGTCCGTTGATGATGTCCTCGCCAAACTGCACCGCTCCCCTGCGCGCGGTACCGATGTTCTCCCAAAGCGTATTCTCAAGCCGGAAAACGCGGGTATGTTCGCTACCGGGGCGATATCCCGTCCGGCAGATGACGATCGATGCATTGAACCTGCCGTCCGGCTTGACTCGCGGCCAAGTCTGAACAGGCTGGTTCTTGTAGACCAGAGGATAGAGGTCGAAGCCCTTGTAGAAGGCGAAGGGTGGGGCGTTACTGATACTGGCAATGCTCACGACTGCTCCATGCGGCGTAGCGCCGCTGTTGCCCAGTTACGTCATGGGCTGTGTTGAGAATGCCTGTTGACGACAACAACGCTCAGAGTGAAACAAGGGATTGGCCGAGAATTGCGCCGTTGATGATGTCCTCGGCATAGCGAAGCACAACGTGCTCGCCTCCGGCGATGTCCGCCTTCGCGACAGATCACCACAGCGGCATTAACAATCGGTCTGGCCAGTGCCCCCGTCGTGCAGGCTCCGTTGCCGTTACGGCTTCCATTAGCCACTGTACTCTACTGGTGAGGCAAGGAGTGCTTTTATTCCACCAGGGAGAACAACTGCGCGACCGGCGAAGAAGCGAATCAATCGCACCCGCAACCTGAGCTTCCTCCCTCCTTAACGTACCGCACGACAACCGTGGTGAACCGGATGCCGTTCTGCCTTGAAAGCCGCCATTGTGTCTGCACTGGGTCGATTGGCAGTTCAGGGGCGGCGCCGACCTCCTGGCGCCGGCGTAGCGGAACTCGGGTTCGACAGGTGCTTGCCCGCCAGAAGCAGGCGTACGAAACCACCGCACAACGTGTGCGAATCTCGCTCCGAGCAGTAGCTATTGCCTGGCCAGCGATTGGAGCTGGTCGCACGCGTGCAGATTCAAAGCAATGAATTCATCCCAAGTATGCAGGCGCGCATATCGCAATACATACATCCGATCTACCCGGCAAATGTCCGGGCGTTCGCTGTAGATGGAACAGGCTTTGCTCGCTGCGTGGTAGTGCCTGCATGTTCCGTCACCACGATCCAGGAAGAGTGTTTCGTCGGATAGATGAACGTTCTCACAGCAACGCCCGCACTGCGTACAGGGAAATGCGCGCGAAATCGGCGTGTTCACTTCGCCAGGGACGCCAGCCATTTACGTGTGCTCGTCGCGTTGCCCATTTCGTAGGGCAACTCAATGCCCTGCTTGGCGATTTCATCTTTCAGAACGAGACCGCGCTGCATTTCATCGTTGCAAGCGGACAAGTCGCGAGAAAACGCCGCCAACTCCTCCGTGTCCATGTTGAATTCCTGACGCGCCAACTCGGTCAGATAGTCATCCAGCTCGGCATTGATGGCTTGGTACTTCTTCACCGTATCCGCATGCGGCATGATGGATTCGAGACGGGCCCAAGCCCGTTGCGCCACGCTGCTGTGCAGCAAGACATATGTGAACCCAAGCGTTGCCAAGCCGGTTACCAAAGCGCCCACAAACGACGCCAGTTCAGCGCCGAACGGAAAGTTGCACAACGGCAGTAATTGCGCATGGGCGATCGAGCCCACCGTCACGCCCGCGGCCGCTGACAGCATGCCCATGACGGCCTTGCACAAATCAGTAAAACCCAGCTTTTCAGGGTTGAAGAAGACCAGCTTGAACGCCTTGCACAACTGGCCCCAGATCTCCCGAATGATCTTGATCGTTGCCTTCTGTGTGGTGGCAAAGATGTTGAAAACCGTGGTCGTCAGGCTAGATACGATGCCACCAAAAACACCGTCCTTGAAGCTGGTCAGGAAGTCCTTGAAGCGCAATCGAATACGACGCCAGATACCCCGAAAAGTGCTCTGGATGTCTTCGACGAACTTCTCGAAGCTGAACTGTTTTTTAAGGGTGTCCAGAATAGTCGGAACTTGCGTGCGTAGCTCGAACCAGACCTCCGCCATGACCAACCCAAGCATTTGACGAGTGCCCATCTTGAAGCCGGAAAGACCCGCAGCAACGCCAGTTTGCTGCATGAACTTGCTGCCACCGTAATAAGCACGATCGATTGCTCCGTCGTACTTCTTTCGAGCCTGCTGATCTTTCTTTCGCATTGCATCAGCATCGATAGACTTGAGGCCTTCTATCTTCTTCTGTGCCTTTCTGATTTTCTCTTCGAGAACGTCCGCCTTGTGCCGCTGCTCGGGGGTCTCGCGTGGCAGGTTGCTCAATTTCTCCTGCTTTCTGGCCAAGTCTTTCTCATGACCTTCGACGAGCCTGGAAAGATTCTTCAGATAGTCATCGATGGGGGATTGTTTCTTGGACTTGTTAATCGTTTCCAGCGTCGTTTGCAGGTTGCTGCCCTGGTTGGCCAACTCCACGCCGTCGAGCTCTGCCAACACCCGGCCAGCGTCGTCGTGGATTTCCTTGGCGGCAATAATATGGTCGAGATTGCGTTGCTCGTCCATCGCCATGACTTGACCGCGATAGGCATCGTTCAGTTGCCCAGCTTGATGCAGGGCCTTGTCTTTTTTGCCGGTCGCTATGTAATTCTGATGCGTGTGATACGCCGTGCCATCGTAAGCGCCGCGCTGCTCGAAGGCTTGCTGTTCCTTTTCCGTGCCCCAGATGCCCTGACGTACGTTATGGACTGTGTCCACGTCGCCGCCAACCTTGTCCTTGAACAGAAGGAAATCCAGGCCAAACGTGGTGACCAGACTGTTGACCACGGTTTTCTCGAGCTCTTCGGCCCAAGGGTAGTTGGCGACTGCGGTGGACATGTTTTCTTGTGATTGAGATGAGCGAATCGTGTGCCGCGCCAATCGCGGCGCACGCAATTCAGGAACGAGCCGCCTCGATGTTTCCTGCCTGAGACTCGGCCTGGCGCAAGGCCAGATCCAGTTCGGCATCGTTGAGGATCATGGAACCATCGGCATCCTTCTCCATTTCTGGCACACCGTCCTTGTTATGCACGACCTTGCCGTTGATCTTTGCAGGTCTGAAAATTGGAACGATGATGAGGTTCACCAGGATTGCCGCCAGCGCATAACCGTTCTCGATGACCCGGAGAACATCGTCGCCAAGTTTTTCGATCTCGGCGCCTACGTCGACGTTCCTGCCCTTGATGTCATCAACAAAGCGGTTGATGTCCTTGAGCGTGTCGAAATAGTGCTGGAACTGCCCGGAAATCGTGGTCAATTCGACCTTGATCTTACGAGCGTAGACTTCAGTCTTCGCAAGCTGCTCGCTGGCTTTCATCAGCTTTTCAACGGCGCGGCTGACTTCGTCGTTGGCCTTGCGGGCGTTTATAAGGGCTTCCTCGCCGTGACTATCGTAAGCCCAGCCAGCAATGGCGAGCACAGGCGCTGCCACTGCAGCGCCCAGAATGACCGTGCCGCCGGCCATACCCAGGCCGCCCGCCGACAGCGCGCCGCCGCCCAAGGCCGCCAGGGTGGCATTGGTGGCAGCCACACCAGATAGCGCTGAGATGGCAGTGCCGGTGGAAGCCGCACCTAGCGCCATGACGCCGCCATAAACAGCGAATCCCACCGCAGCACCTGCAGCACCCGCCCCAACCGCTGTGCCCAGAACACTGATAGCTGTGATGCTGTAGTTCTCGATCTTTTGCAGCTCATGCTTGGGAATGCTGATGTTCAGCTTGTTATCCCGCCCGGCATTGAGTTGCTGCAGGAGTTTGTCGGCCAAGGTTTTGAATTCGCCAATGCTCTTGCCGATCTCCAACTCTTTCTTGCCCAACAGGTCGAGCGCGACAGTCGTTTTCTCTTCCTGGGTGTCGACCGCAGATTTCCTGCGTTCGTAACGGGCCTGAGCATCCTTGACGATCTCGTCAGCTTCTGAGTGCTTTTGATAGCCGTCATAGCCTTTCTTGGCACCATAAGCAGCGGTGACAAGTGCGGCGGCACCGATGATGAATGGCAGAGGCATGATTTGGAACCTTTCAGGTTTAGGGGATATCACGGAAGTGTCCGCTTCTGCGGACACTTGACATTGAATGCATGGCGGACAGCAGATGGCGCTTCCAGTCTTGAAACTCCTCCTTGGTAAGCGCGCCTTGCTTGTGCAGTTCATAGAGCTCGCGCAGCTCGCCGATATAGCCCTGACACGATGGAGCAGCCTCCTTCGCGTTCACGGACTCGGTGGTCTCCAACGTAACGGGCGCAGGCAATGCCGCCGTTGCCTCATCGTTGCGCCCATTGTTGAGCAACCGCGTAAGCCCACGTTGGATGGTCTGCACGCCCGCTGAAATGCCATACAGCACGCAGACAATCGCAAACAGGCCTAGCAGAAACATGATCATTCGCATCACGCGCAATCCCTTGCCAGAGAAGAAATCGTCCTACTTTCTGTTCTTGATAAGTAGTGATTCGGGCCTCTGGTCGTCAGCCTTGTCCTTGAAGCGAAAGAAAGCACCTTCCTTTCCTTCATCCAGCCGACTTTGGGAATGGTCCCTGTCCAGAGGCATATCGACCCATTGCCCGATACTCGATACCCCTCTTTGGAATGGCGGGATAGCTGGGCTAACGGGGCGTCAAAGATCGAGTTGCCCTGATGCTATTCGTGAATCTGGTCAGATGGTGTCCATATTGCTAGCATTGCATCCACATTCAGCGAACGCCCCGTCATGAAGAGGAACAACACCCACGCGCAGCCACTCAGCGATCTCGCGATCGCTACCCTCGAGCTGATGGCGAGCCGCCCCGACGGATATCCTTCTGGCGAGTTGCAAAGCGCGCTCGAAGGACATGCAGACAGAAGAACGATCCGACGCGCCCTTTCTGAACTAGAGAACGGCGGTCTCGCGAAGCCGGACGGTGCAACGAAGGGACGCGTCTGGAAGGCGTTGTCGCCAACGCCGGGCGGGCGTCGACCGTCTGTCAACGAGGCCATCGCGCTCCTGACACTGCGGGACCTCGCCTACCGTCATCTTCCCGCCAGCGTCGTCGGAGCATTGGAGGCCGACTTCATCGCAGCAGCGCACGTCCTCGAAGAGCATCCCACCGCGTCGAACCTCGCGGCCGCGCGCCTCTGGCTGGACAAGACCGCTCGGCTTCATGCGGGCTATCCACTCGTCGCGCCCGCGATCAAGGATGAGTTATTTCAAATCGTCGGTCACGCGCTCTACAACGATGAGTCGCTTGATATCACCTATCGAACATCGCGCGAGTCCGCACCCAAGCAATATCGCGCCCTCCCCCATGCCTTGATCGAAAAAGGGCCGCTTTGGTATCTGATCGTCAAGAACAAGCGCCGCACGGCCGAGGGTTCGATCTTCTCACTGCGAATGGACCGCATCATCGAGGCCACGCCCGCTGGCATCGATCTGACCCGCGACCGAGCATTCAACCTCGACGCCTATATCCGGAAGGATAAGAGCATGGAGTTTTTCGCAGGCAAGCCGGTCCAGCTTGTTCTCCGAGTCAACGAAATGATTGATGCCAAGCGGATTGAACACGCCTTCCGTTCATTGCGTCTGAGTGATGATCAGACCATTGTCGAAGAGGATGGCGGCTTCCTGCTGGTGGCGACGGTGGTGCCTTCGGTGCCGCTAACCAATCTGCTGTTGGAGAAGAGCACTACCGTGGAAATCGTCGCGCCGCCAGATATGCGTGAAGGCATGATTGCTCATTTAAAGCGCGCGTTGTCGCGCTATGAGCATGGCTCGGCGCCCGTCGAGAATCTGGACACCACCGGCCCACATTAGTCCCTACCATTTGGATCGTTCTCACTACGGAGCATGCAATGCGCCTCGAAACGATCCGCGATCCACGTAGCCTGCTCATGGGCTTCATCGCCACGGAAGAGCATGGGAATGGCGTTGCCCACGACGCCTATATGAAGGTGCTGGGCACATACAGCGTCGAACGAAACTTCACATATGATTCACGGGGTTGCCCGTTCGCCCGCGGCAATAGGTTGCTCGCGTTGGTTCACCGCAGCGCCGACTGAGGCCTTTCACCATGTGGATGCCTTGCCATGATGAGTTCAACCTCATGTGGGCGGACAAGCCCGGTACCGGCCACTATTTTGCGCCGCCGATTCACCCCGACCCTCGCATGTACAAGTACGTTTGGTGGATCTGGACCCGTGCATCGCCGTGGGATGGAACCGCCTTTTTTGCGAACACGCCTGCGCTATCTATGGGCCAGTTTCGTCAGATCGAACGGCAGTTGATTGATGCGAGGGAGCATTTCTTTGTCTATGGCATTCAGCGTCCGCGCCGTGGTAGTGCGCTGGAGCGATCTACCCCTCAATGGGCGCACGCCATATTCGCCCCCGCGTATGACGAAGACGATGACATCGCGTGGCAAGGTCACAAGTAGCGACCGGAACGCGAAGCCATAAGGCACACGGACACCGGGGAAACGAGTAAGGTCGCTGCTTCCCTTCGCATCCCATGTTCATTTGATTCCCTCGAATCCAGGGACTTACGCTGAAGATCGCTGTCTGGCGCGCATCGCGCTACGCGTTCAAAACCTGGCTCGGCGAGTCGGACAGTGCAAGGCGAACAGGGAGCCGTCTGGCACAATATCAAATCGTATGCCCCAACCCACAAGCCAATGCCACAATCGACCGAGGTCTTCACGCTGCCGCGCTGGAAGATAACAAGATGGCTTACGGACACAGACAGAGACGTCCCTACTGACATCAAGCGTGCGCTTATCGGAAGCTTGTTCGGGACGTTGTCCATCTTCGTTGGCGGGGTCATCAACACGCTGTTAGTCGCTGCGTTGATAGCCTGGCATATCCAACGCCCAGCATTCTTTGCATGGTTCGGATTGGAGTGCCTGATTTGCATCGCTCGAATCAGCATCTTGGTTTCGGCGCGGAGACGAGCGCGTACGGCGCGGTCGACCCATACCGACTTGCACCTGGTGTTTAGTCTGGCGTGGGCCTTTAGCGTAGGATTGGGAGCCTACCTGAGCATTACAAGCGGAAACTGGCTCGCTGCCGCCCTGGCATGCCTTTCTTCCGCTGCAATGATTGGTGGCATTTGCTTCCGGAACTTCGGGGCACCCAGGATGAGCGGGCTAATGATTCTACTGGCTCTGGGTCCATGCTGCCTTGGTGCAATCGTCGCACGTGAACCGCTGTTCCTTCTGACACTGATTCAATTGCCCGTCTACGTGGCCAGCATGACGAGTGCATCCTTTCGCATGCATGCAATGCTGGTTGCAACGATGCAGTCGGAGCGCGAGAACGCACACCGCGCGCGCCACGATTCGATGACTGGACTTCTGAATCGAGGCAGCTTGCTGGCTGAAATCAGAGCGGCAATGGAGTGCAATGCCAGTTCCCCACTGCGCTCCGCGCTCCTCTATCTTGACCTGGACGGCTTCAAACGAGTCAACGACGTACATGGCCACGGCTGCGGAGACGAACTGCTCCAGCAAGTGGCAGGCCGAATGCGAGCGACGGTGCCCGAAGGCACTCACGTCTCTCGAATTGGAGGAGATGAGTTTGTCATCTTGCTGCACCACCATGAGAGTGATGACGTGCAAGCGCTCGCGCAACGGCTGCTACGAGACATAGCTGTACCGTATCTGCTGGCCAATGGAGAGAAGGTGGCGATTGGCGTAAGCATCGGCATTACCCATATTTCTCCCAACGGACAAAGCGCCGATGCAGTCCTTAATGTCGCCGACCGCGCACTGTATGTCGCAAAGGCGCGCGGCAAGGGATGCTTCCATTTTTCGGAGGCGGTTTAGTCGGTCTTCGGATGCAGTGCTGCTTGTTGATTGTCCGTACGAATTCGCGGCATTTCCGCTAGCCTCAACCAATTCGATGTACTCAGTCGGGTCGGAGGCTTGCTGGCAACGCGTGGCTCGAGACCCTGTCAACCGACGCGATACAGCCCGTTGCTGTCTGAGACGAGCACTGCGTCTCGTAAAAAAAAGGCTGCAAGCCTTGCTGGACAAGGGTTACAGCCTTTTTTTGGTGTGCTCAACAGCTGTAGCTTGTGCTGTTTGCACTTATGTTTTCTTCATTGCTCCAACCCGCAAATGGCGAACGGAGCCCCGATCACCTCAGGTACTGAAACAGGTTCATCCCCTGGATCTGCATGAACGACTGCTGGGCGCCCTGGAGCGCAGTCTGGCGCTGGTAGTACTCGGTGATGGCCGACGCGTAGTTCAGATCCTGCAGGTCGGACAGCGTGGACTTGCTGTTCAGATCGCGGTTCTGGCCGATCGTGTCCAGCGCGTCGAGTTCCTGCATGCGCGAGCCCACCGACGAGCGGACCGTCAGCACGTTGTCAAGTGAGTTGCCCATCTGGCGGATGCCGGTGGCCAGCACGTTCTGCAGGTTGGCGCTGGCCGCATCCGTGTTCGTGCCGGTGTCGATCGGCTTCTTCAGCGCGCTGATGACGTTCTGCAGGTTCGCGAAGATGTCCGCGCCGGCCTGTTGCGCTGGCACGGCCGTTAGCGAATCGCCAGCGGCCGGCGTGCCCTTGACCGTGAACGATACGCCGCCCACGTTGATGGGCGTGCCATCAGTGTAGGGCTGGACCGTGCCAATCGCCGCTCCCGTAGTGGCGTTCGATACCTGGTACTCCATTGCCCCTGTCGTGCCGTTGGGCTGGAAGGTCAGCTTCAGCGGCGTGCCATAGAGCGGGTTGGTCGGATCCGAAACAGAGATCGGCCCATACGTGGCGGTACCGGCGTTGCCGGCATTGCCATTGAGCACGTAGCCGGCGTTGGTCGTCACGCTCATGAACACTTCGGCGCCTGTATTGCCCGATTCCATCTGGCGCGCGACGTCCACCTGCAGCAGCTGATGGCTGTTGTCGCCCTGGTACACAGCCGCGCCGGCGGCGTTCTTCGCAAACGGTACCGTGTTGGCCTGCAAGCCCGCGAACAGGTAGTTGCCATTGCCGTCGTCGGCGTTGGCCAGACCCATAAGCTGATCGTACTGCCCCTGCAACGCCGTGGCCAGCGACGCGCGGTCTGTGTCGCTCATCGTGCCGTTACCGGCGTTCACCAGCAGCGACTGGATATTCTGGATCGTGGTCGTGACCGACTGGAGCGTATTCTCCTCCAGGCCCAGCGATGCATTGGCCTGCTTGCGGGTCGTGGCGTACTGCCCGTTCACGGACTGGGCCTGGGCGACGCCGAGCGCACGCGTGGCGGCCACGGGGTCATCAGACGGTGTCAGGATGCGGCGGCCAGTGCCAAGTTGCTGTTGCACGTACAGCAGCTTGGACTGCTGGTTGTTCATCGAAGCCAGGCCTTGCTGGTACAGGGTGGAGGTAGCGACGCGCATGGCGTGATTCCTTCGTATCCGTTTGAACTGTCAGTGGAGGACGTGGCCCGGTCAGCCGATGCTGAGGAGCGTGTCGATGATCGTGCTGGCGGTCTGGATGACCTTCGCATTCGCCTGATAAAGCTGCTGGAACTTGAGCAGGTTCACCGTTTCTTCGTCCATGTTCACGCCGGACACCGACTGCTGTGCCGACGTTACCTGTGTGGTGATGCTGTCCTGCGACTCCGAGGCAATGCTTGCCGACTTGGCATCGCTGCCCACCTGGTTGACCAGCGACGCATAGGCGTCGTTGAAGCTGGACGTGCCGTTGATGGTCTTGGCGGTCTGCAGCTTGGCCAGCGCCAGGGCATTGCCGTTGTCCGCCGTCGCGCCGGAGTTGCTCGACAGCGTGAACGTGTCGCCCGCCTTCGGCGTGCCGTCGAAATGGAAGGTCAGACCACTGAAGGTGTAGTCGGTACCGGTACCGTTGGCGGCGGTGCTGGTCGGGGTCACTACGTTGCCCAGGGCATCGGTGAACGTATAGCCAGCGCCTGTGTAGGTGGCCGTGATCTTGCCCGACAGTTGCGTGAACCCCTGCGCCACGCCACTGAGCTGGGCCGTGCCGGATCCGGTGTTCTGCGTGCTGGCGTCGGCGCGTGCCGGCGAAGCGGCGGCCACCTTGGCCGGGTCCGTGATCAGCGTGCCAAAGCCTGCCGCGGCATTGCGTGTCGGCTGGATCAGGAACGAATCGTTGGCGCTCATCGGTCCGTTGAGACTGACGGAAATGCCGTCCGCAGCAATGCCGTTCAACGAGGTTGACGTCGACACGACGGTGTTGTCCGACAGACGCGTCAGCGAGTAGTTCGTGCCGTCGAACTTCAATGAGTAGTCACTGGTAGTCAGGCTGCCGGCGTTGGTGATCGTGGCCGTGGCAACCGCGTTCGACTTATTGTTCGCGTTCGCGTAGGTCGTCGGCTGGCCCAGCGAGAAAAGATCGGTGCCCGTTGCGCCGTTCAGGTCGATACCGAGCTTGTGCTGGTTGTTGAACACCTGGCCAATCGCCAGCGACAGGCGGCCGATGGCGTTCTGCGCCTGGTCGAGCGACTGGCTGCGGAAGCGCAGCAGCCCGCCAATCGAGCCACCGGTCACCGAACCATCTTCCGACTGCACCGTGTTGCCGTTGGGCAGCGTGTAGCCGATCGTGATGCGGCTCGGGTCCGCGGCCGACGGCACCGCGGTCATATCGTACGATTCGGAGCCCATCACCAGCGGCTGGCCGTTACCGACGAAGACGTTATACGTATTGCCATCCTGCACCACGACCTTCGCGCCCACCAGCTTGGTCAGCTCGGACACGGCCTGATCGCGCTGGTCCAGCAGGTCGTTGGGTGGCTGGCCGCCCGATGCGGCGGTCAGTTGCGAGATCTGCTTGTTCAGGCTGGCGATCTGCTTGGTGTAGTCGTTGACCTGACGCACCGACGACGTGAGCTGCGTGTTGATGCCGTCCTGAAGCTGCTTGAAGTAGTCGCTCGACGCCTTGACCTGGCCGGTCAGCGCCTGGGCGGCGGACAACATGCCTTGCCGCGCCGCGGTGTCGCCCGGCGTGTCCGATACCGTCTGCACGGCGGCAAAGAACTTCTGCATCAGCGGGGCCAGACCCGCGTTCTGGTCAGCCAGCAGGTTGTCGATCTGCGAAATCTGGCTCGAGAACGTGGACAGCTCGCTGCTGGCCGATGTGGCCGTGCGAAGCTGGCCGGTCAGGAAGCCGTCGTAGACGCGTTGCACGGTAACAGTGGTGGAGCCCTGGCCGAAGAATCCGGAGCCCGTGAACTGGCCGCCGGCCGACGCGACGATCGTGCTCTGGCGCGTGTAGCCCGGAGTCGCGGCGTTGCTGAAGTTGTGGCCAGTGGTCGTCAGCGCGTTCTGCGCCACGTTCAGGCCCGACAGACCGATATTAAACAGAGACATGTTTGTCTGACTCCGGATCGAATGGCAAGCCGGCGGCACACGGCCGACGGCGGTGGATGTGCTGAATAACGGCCGGAACGTCGCTCAACTTTAGCGCTGCAAATCGTGAAAATGCGGAGTAGTTGTGAGCGCGTACTCTCATGAAGAACTGCTTCCACAAATGCCAATAGCGCGGCTGAAAAGCGCCGCGCCATGCAGGTTCACCGATTGTTCCCTCCCCTCGTCCACAACGCGGCATAGGGGACCCACCCTCTATCGCAATGCTTCAGGTCGAAACCTTCTTCATGATCCGGACGAGCTTCTCGCCGTAGGCCGGATCGGTGGCATAGCCCGCGCGCTGCAAGCCGTGGGCGGCCTCATCGGCGCTGTTTGCCGCCACCACGCCCGCGTAACGGGGGTTGGAGGTCAGCAGCCGCGCATAGTCATTGCAAGCCTCTTCGTATGAGCCATAGGCTCGGAAGCGGGCACGCACCTTCTGCGGCTGGCCATCGACGTATTCGGTGGTCAGCACCTCGGTCGTCGGCCCCTTCCAGTTCGCACCGGCCTTGATGCCGAAGACGTTGAACGACGTCGAGCCATCCGCATTGAGGATCTCGCGGCGTCCCCATCCCGATTCGAGCGCGGCCTGACCAACGATCAGCTTGGCCGGCACGCCCGATGCGCGCGACGCGACCATTGCCGGGCCTGCCATGCGGTTGACGAAGCTGCTGATGTGTTCGGGCGTGTCGTTGGGCAGTTGTCCCAGTTGAGACTGGCCGTTGCCCTGCCAGTCCGACTGATTCTGGTACTGGCGCACGCCGGCGGTCGGGTTCCACGCCGGGCCGGGCAGCGTCGTGCCCACCGGCACTGCCGGACCATCGGCATCGGTCGCACCACGGCCATCGAGCAGGCCGGCCATCTGGGCGTCCTGGATGCTTGCGGCGGTGACCCCGCCGGCCGTTGCCATGTTCGGCGGCAGTTGCTGGCCCGTGGCGCGCGCAAGCTGGCGGATCATGACGTCGGCCAAACCGATACCACGTGTGGAGAGCTGTTGCGACAGCTGCTGGTCCATCATCGACATATAGAGCTTGGTCTGCTCGTTGTCGAAGAGGCCGTCCGACGGCGTCGCATCGCGCATGCTCTTCAGCACCATGTTCGTGAACACGGCTTCGAACTGCCTGGCGGCGGCCTGCAGCGAACTGCTGTTGTTGCCGGCACGCGCCTGGTTCTTGAGCGCCTCGAACCCTTGCGTGTCGAGCGCGAAGCGCTGCGAGATGTCGGACTGTCCGGAGAGCGTCGAGCCCGTCATCAGATGATCTCCAGCTCGGCGCGCAGGGCGCCCGCAGCACGCATGGCTTCCAGGATCGTCTGCAAGTCGGCCGGGGTCGCGCCAAGCGCGTTCAGGCCCTTCACCACTGCCGCCAGCGATGCGCCGGCCTTCACGATCTGGAGTGATCCACCGCCCTGCTTCATGTCGATCTGCGACACCGGCGCCACCACGGTCTGACCCTGGCTGAACGGCCCCGGCTGGCTGATGACCGGCTGCGTATTGATCACGACCGACAGGTTGCCGTGCGCGATCGCGCAGTCTTCCACGGTCACGGCCTGGTTCATCACGATCGAGCCCGTGCGGGCATTCAGGATGACCTTGGCGGCGGCCTTGGCCGGCGTCACGTCGAGGTTCTCGATCCGGGCCATGAATCCCACGCGCGCCGATGACGCCTGCGGCGTGCGCACCTGCACCACGCGGCCATCCATGGCGGTGGCAGTTCCCGCGCCCAGATTGCGGTTGATCGCCTCGACCACGCGCTCGACGGTGCCGAAGTCGGTGTCCTTGAGTTCGAGGTTCATGAAGCCGCCTTCCGGCTGGAAGGAAGGCACGGCGCGCTCTACGATGGCGCCGTTGGCGATGCGGCCCACGGCGAGCTGGTTGATCTGCACCTTGCTGCCGTTGGCCGACGCGCCCGCGCCGCCCACCAGCATGTTGCCCTGCGCCACGGCGTACACCTGCCCGTCGATACCCTTGAGCGGCGTCATCAGCAGCGTACCGCCACGCAGGCTCTTGGCGTTACCCATCGACGACACCACCACGTCGAGCTGACTGCCAGGCTGCGCGAACGCCGGCAGCGCTGCGGTCACCATCACCGCCGCCACGTTCTTGAGCTGCATGTTCTTGCCTGCTGGCAGCGTGATGCCAAGCTGCGACAACATGTTCTGCAAGCTCTGCGTGGTGAACGGCGTCTGCATGGTCTGGTCGCCGGTGTTGTCCAGCCCCACGACCAGGCCATAGCCCACCAGCGGGTTGTCGCGCACGCCCTGGAACGTCGCCAGGTTCTTCAGGCGTTCCGCATGTGCGTGGCCAAAGCCCAGGCCCAGGAAGAGCGCGAGCAGCAGGCCAGCAAGAAAGACCGCGCGACCTGAGCGGGAATGAAGGCCGGGCGGGGTGCCCAAAAGCGAGCCTGGCTTGTGGAAAGGCATCGGAGGCAAAAACATGGCGGAATCAGAACGGAAGGACATTGAGGAAGAAGCGCTGCAGCCAGCCCATGTTCTGTGCTTCGTCGATATACCCCTTGGCGGTGTACTCGATACGCGCGTCCGCCACCTGGGTGGAGAGCACCCCATTGTCGCCAGTGATCGTGCGCGGATTGACCACGCCCGAGAAACGAATGAACTCCGCGCCCTGGTTGATGGCCATCTGCTTTTCGCCGGACACCACCAGGTTGCCGTTGGGCAGCACCTCCAGCACAGTCACCGTGATGGTGCCGTTGAACGTATTGGTCGCGGAGGACCCGCCGCTGGCTTTCAGCGTGTTGGTACCGCCGATGTCGGCGTTCGAAGCGGAGCTGAACAGCCCAGCCAGCGCGCGCGGCACCGCGTTGAAGCTCAGCGTGCTGTTGCCGGCGCGGCTGGCATTGGAGCCCGAGTTCTTGCTGGCGTTGATGTTCTCCGTGATCACGATGGTCAGGATGTCACCAACGTTGCGTGGCCGCCTGTCCTCGAACAGCGGATTGCCCGCCGCATAGGAAGACGCAAAGATCGAGCCCGTGGGCGCGCTCACCGGGCGCGATTCGGCGCGCGCTGTGGTGGGCAGTTGCACGAGCGGCTCCTTGGGCATCATCGCGCAGCCGCCGCTGGCCAGCGCGGCCAGGCCGACGATGGCGTGCGCGACGAATGCGACGATGCGAGAGCCAGAGCGAGTGGCGGCCATGGTCATTGCCATTTATCCCATCTGGGTCAGACGCTGCAGCATCTGATCCGACGTCTGCACCGCCTTGCTGTTGATTTCGTACGCACGCTGTGTCTGGATCATGCTCACCAGTTCTTCCACCACGTTCACGTTCGACGCTTCGACGTAGTTGTTCTGCAGCGTGCCCGCGCCGTTCAGGCCCGGCACCGTGGTGTTCGGCGCGCCCGAGGCATCGGTCTGCACGTACAGGTTCTCGCCCATGCTTTCCAGCCCGGTCGGGTTCGGGAACGTGGCGAGTTGAAGCTGGCCCACCGTGGCTGCGTTGGTCGAGCCCGGCTGCATCACGGTCACCGTGCCGTCACGCGCGATGTTCACCGAGGTGTAGTTGGCCGGTAGCGTAATGGCCGGGTTGATCACGAAACCGCTCGACGTGACCAGCTGACCGTTCTGGTCCACCTGGAACGAACCGTCGCGCGTGTAGGAGGTGGTGCCGTCGGGCATCGTCACCTGGAAGAAGCCGTTGCCGATGATGGCCACGTCCTTGGCGTTGCCCGTTTGCTGCGGGTTGCCTTGCGTGTGGATACGCTCGGTTGCCACCGGACGCACACCAGTACCGATCTGCATGCCGGACGGCAGCACCGTCTGGTCCGACGACATCGCGCCCGGCTGGCGGATCGTCTGGTACATCATTTCCTCGAACACGGCACGGCTGCGCTTGAAGCCCGTGGTGGACACGTTGGCCAGGTTGTTCGAGATCACGTCCATCTGCGTCTGCTGCGCATCAAGACCGGTCTTGGCAATCCAGAGAGAGCGGATCATGGTGTTCCTTGTCTTAGCTTTTCCGCGCCGGCTTCAAGGCCGCGCGCTTCAATTGTTGGAGAGCAGCGCGTTAGCCCGCTGGTCGTTGCTGTCGGCGCCCGTGATCATCTTCATCTGCATCTCGAAGCGGCGCGCATTGGCGATCATTTCCACCATGGAGTCGACCGGGTTGACATTGCTGCCTTCCAGCGCGCCGGAGATCACGCGGACGTTGGGGTCCTGCTGAAGCGGGTCCACGCCCGGACGCAGACGGAAATAGCCGTCGTCACCACGCGCCAGCCCTTCGGGCGGCGGTGTGACGACGCGCAGCTTTCCTACCTGGGCCAGGCCGTTCGCGGCCTCGCCCGGGCCACGCGCGGTCACGGTTCCATCGGTGCCGATCGACACCGTGGAACCGGGCGGAATCCCGATCGGACCACCGTCGCCCATGACCGGCAGGCCCAGCGAGGTCTGGAGCTGCCCGTCCGGCGACACCTGTAGCGATCCTGCTCGGGTATATGCCTCGGAGCCGTCCGGCATCTGCACCGCCAGCCAGCCGTTGCCCTGCAGCGCCACGTCCAGATTGCGGCCCGTGTAGCTGAGCGGACCGGCTTTCATGTCGGCGCCTGGCGTCGAGGCCAGCGTGAAGGCGCGTGTCTGCGCCTCCTGCCCCACCACCGGCACGGCGCGGTACATGTTGACCTGCGCCTTGAAGGCCGTTGTGGATGCATTGGCCAGGTTGTTCGATACCGCGGCCTGCTGGTCGAGTATCTGCTTGGCGCCCGACAGGGCGGTGTAGATCATGCGGTCCATGACGCTGCTTGAAGTTCAGGCTGAGATCAGAGGTTCACCAGCGTCTGCATGACCGTGTCCTGCGCCTTGATGGTCTGCGCGTTGGCTTGGTAGTTGCGCTGGGCGACGATCAGGTTCACGAGCTGGCCGGACAGGTCCACGTTCGACTCTTCCACCGAGCCCGACTGCAGCGTGCCCATCGAACCGCCGGCCACGCCGAGCAGTTCCTGGCCCGAGGCGCCGGTGGCGGACCACACGTTGTTGCCTTCCGGCTTCAGGCCTTCGGCATTGCCGAACGCGGCCATGGCGATCTGGCCCAGCGACTTCGTCTGCTCGTTCGAGAACGAACCGAGGATCGTGCCGTCTGACTGCACCGAGAAGCCCAGCAGCGAGCCCGACGTGAAACCGTTCTGCACGATGCTCTTCGGGTCGTTGTCCGCGCCGAACTGGGTGGTGCCCGACAGATCCAGCGTAGCCGTCATCGCCGCGGCGCCATTGGCGGCCGGCAGCGTGACCGTCGGCATCGTGGTGGCGCTCGGCGCCTTGAGCATGCCGTTTGCATCGAACGACAGCGTGACCGTCTGCAGCACGTTGCCGGACGCGTCGGTCACGTTCATGTCCCAGTCCGTGCCGCCGAATGCGTTGGGCGGTGCCGGGTTCGTCGCCGGGATGCTCTTGCCGAAGTACGCGGTGAGCTGCTGCTTGTTGCCCAGCGAGTCATACACCGTCATCGCCGTGCTGTAGTTGAACATGGTCGAGTTCGGCAGCGCGGGGGGGTTGGCGCCCGGCGTGCTGACAAACGCGTTGGTCGGTACCGTGCTGCGCGAATCGAGCTGGAACTGGGCCTTGATGTTCGTGGTGGCCTGCGGCGGCATCTGCGCGTTGCTGATCACGATCGGTTGCGGTGCCACACCGCCTGCCGTGGTGCCAGCCGGGTAACCGGTGACCTGCAGGCCCGACGCGTTGACCAGACGGCCATCGTCCAGGCGCTGGAACTGGCCATTGCGCGAGTAGTACACCCCGCCGTCCGTGCTGGCCAGGCGGAAGAAACCGTTGCCGTTACTGATGGCCACGTCGAGGTTGCGCCCGGTCGACGAGATATTGCCGTTGGTGAACGACTGCACCACCGAATTCACACGCGTGCCCAGGCCGATCTTCGAACCTGCGTAGACATCCGCGAACTGCGCGGTCGATTGCTTGAAGCCAACCGTGTTCGCGTTGGCGATGTTGTTGCCGATCACGTCCAGGTTGGACGCCGCGGCGTTCAGGCCGCTTACCCCTTGACCAAAACCCATGATTAACCCCTATGTAGGCTGTCGTTCGTGAAATGCCCGCGCGTATGCCGGACCGGGTGATATGTAAATGCGTTCAGGAAATGCGGCGTACGTCGTCGACGCTGGCGGTCTGGCCGTTGCCGAGGTCGACCAGCACGCCCGAACTGTCGCCGCTGATCGCTTGCACCTTGCCGTAGACCAGCGCCACCGGCAACACGTCCTTGCCGTTGGCCGTCGCGGCCACCTTGAAGCTGTAGTCGCCATCCGCGACGGCGTTGCCCTGGTCGTTCTTGCCGTCCCAGGCAACATCCTTGACACCGGCGGTCTGGCCTTTCATGTCGATCGTGCGCACCACGTTGCCGCTGGCATCTAGCACCTGCACGGTCACGCTGTCGGCGGTCGAAGGAATGTCCACGCCGATCTGGCCCGGCACGCCGCCGGACACGCTCACGGCAGAGCCGGGCACCATCACGGTCTTGCCGATCAGGCTGGCCGAGTCCATCGCGCGGCTCGCGGCAGTCTGCTGCAGCAACTGGGTCAGCGTGGTGTTCATTGTCTGCAGGCCGCTCACGGTGCTGATCTGCGCGAGCTGCGAAGTAAGCTGCGAGTTGTCGAGCGGATTGAGCGGGTCCTGGTTGTTCATCTGCGTCACCAGCATCGTCAGGAACTGGTTCTGCAGGTCGGCGGCGCTGGCGCTGCCGTTCTGCAGTGCCTGGTTCACAGCCGAAGTGGTGCTGCTGCCAACGTTGGAAGTGGTGGTCATGGTGGGTTCCGGCTAGTCCTGGAGTTTCGGAAGGTTGGGCTTCACTGACCGATGGTCAGCGTCTTCAGCATCATGCTCTTGGCGGTGTTGAGCACCTCCACGTTGGCCTGGTACGAACGCGATGCGGAGATCATGTTGACCATCTCTTCCACCGGATTCACGTTGGGCATCGTCACGTAGCCGTTGGCGTCCGCGAGCGGATGGCTCGGGTTGAGCACCATGCGCGCCGGCGCGGTGTCTTCCATCACCCCAGCCACCTGCACGCCGCCAACATCGCTCTGGCCGGGCGTGGGCGCCATCTCGAAGATCACCTGCTTGGCGCGATACGGCTGCCCGTTCGGGGCCACCGCGCTGTCCGCGTTGGCCAGGTTCGAAGCCGTCACGTTCATGCGTTGCGACTGCGCGGCCATCGCCGAGCCCGCCACATCGAAAATGCTCATCGTTCCCACGGCAGTCTCCGTCAGCTCTGGATCGCAGCCAGCATCGTCTTGATCTTGGAACTCATCACCGTGAGGCCCGCTTCGTAATGGACGGTGTTGTCGGCAAAGGCCACGCGCTCGGTATCCATTTCGACCGTGTTGCCGTCGATGCTCGACTGCAGCGGAATGCGGTAGTCGAGTTCATTGCCGGTGGACGTGGGTGCCTGCCCCGGCAGGTGACGCGCGGACGTGGTGGACAACGACGTGCCCTGGCTGCGCTGGCCGCGTTCCACCGACTGGGCCAGCGTGCTGGCGAAGTCGAAGTCGCGGGCCTTGTAGCCTGGCGTGTCGGCGTGCGCGATGTTCGAGGCAATCACCGATTGCCGCTGTGTCCTCAGGCTCAGGGCTTCCTGCTGGAAGCGGAACGCTGCGTCGAGTTTGTCCATGATGTCTGCCTTTCCTGCGTGGCTTCAAATGGCTGCATTGCGGGAGAACGCCGTCGCGTGGCCAGGTATACGTGTCCGGCGCCGCGGTCGGGCTTCTTCAGGGTTGCCATCTTAGGGGCCGGGTTGTCACGCCAATCGCTGGAATAGGGACGGGAAACCCGCGCATTTCCGCTGCGGTCTCTCGCGCCACGCTGCCTACAATGAGCCCCACTGAATGACAACGGCGCATCGCGCACGGGCGGCGCGCCACCCATACATCCTTGCTGGGATGAACGCCATGAATCTCTATCGCCAGGCCGCCGCGCTGTTGGCGCTGGCCGGCATTGCCATGAGCCAGCCAGTGCTGGCCGCGCCCTCCGCTGCCACGCCTGTGACTGCACAAACCCCATCCACGCCGTTTGTCGATGACCCGGCGCGCGTGGCCGTGGAGCAGTTCCTGCTGCGCCAGGCCAGCGGGCTGCCCGGCAAGGTCAGCGTTCAGGTGGGAACGCCCTCGGGCGGCCGCGCGCCGGAGTGCGTCGATCCCCAACCGTTCCTGCCGCCCGGCGCAGCGCCTTACGGCCGCGTCAACGTAGGATTGCGCTGCGGTGGTGACCGGCCGTGGACACGCTACATGCAGGCGCGCGTGTCGGTGCTCACTGACTACTATGTGGCCGCGCGCGCGATGGGCCCGGGAGAAACCATTACCGCCGCCGATCTCGAGGTCCGCCAGGGCGATCTGGCCATGCTGCCGCGCGCCGTGGTGACCGACCCGTCGCAGGTGGACGGCTCCGTCTCCGCCAATCGCATCGCCGCCGGCTCGCCGATGCGCACCGACCTGGTCCGGAAGCCGATTGCGGTGAAATCGGGCCAGACCGTCAACGTGACCGTGGAAGGCGATTCGTTCCAGCTCAGCAGCGAAGGCAAGGTGCTGACCGACGCCGCCACCGGCAATATGGTCCAGGTGCGGCTGCGCAACGGCCAGGTTGTCAGCGGGCTGGTTCGCAGCGGCGATACGGTCGTGCTGCAGCAGTAAGTCGATGAAAATTGCGGCCGCGGCACTTTTCGCCGTGGCCTGAAATCATTGGAAGTTAGTCGTCACACGGGCTGGAGGCCTTGGCACAACAGGAAAATGGCAACGTCACAACCGGCACGGGCCGGGCGTGCGAAAATGCCGCGGAACTGTCAGGCGATCGCGCCGCACCACACCGGAAAATCCTAAAGTTTCCGGCAGCGCATCCGATAAGCCAGAGGAACCCAGCAAGGATTTCACCGTGAAGATCAACAATTCCCCCTCGTCCCGGCCCACCGAGCCGTCGGCATCCGAAGGCGGCGCCCGTCCGGCCGCCAGCGGTGCCGCCGCGTCGTCGGATCCCACCGCCCTGACCGGCGTGCGTGTCAGCCCGCTGGCCGCGCAGGTTCGGGAAATCGGCACGCGCCTGCTGCAGGACAGCGACAGTGATATCGATGTCGCCAAGGTTGCGGAAGTGCGCAAGGCGATTGCGGAGGGCCGGATCCAGATCGATCCCAGCAAGATTGCCGACGGCCTGCTCGCATCGCTCCATGAGCTGAGCCAGGGCGGCAGCAAACCCTGAACTTCACATGACCCAGGCAGCCCTGATCCAGACCCTTTCGATTGAAGCCGGCGCCATTGCGGCCTTTGGCCGCGCCCTTGCGGATGAACGCGAGGCCATCAAGCGACAGGACTTCCAGGCATTGACCGATCTGCTCGGCAAGAAGATGGAACTGGCTCAGGCGCTGACCCGCGCCACCGCCGCGCGCGAGGCGCAGATGATCGCGCTGAAGCTGCGCGTGGGCGCCGGCGGACTGCTGATCGGCGGCCCGCTCGAACCGGGCGTGGCCGAAGCGTGGCGCAAGGTGGTGTTCTTTGCCCACAAGGCCCGCGACGCCAACGAACTCAACGGCGCCATCGTCAACGCGCATCTGGAATTCACGCAGGAAGCGATCCAGGTACTGCGCCAGGGCGGTGCCGGCCCGAACGAAATGTACGGCCGCAACGGCAAGGCAAGCGCCACCGCGGGCGGCGTCAGTCTGGCCGCTGGCTGACACACACCCCGACCGCGACGGGTGCGGCCCCGCACCCGGGTATTCCTGCGCCGGGATGTAAACATTGCGGAACCCGGGTTCCGCTCTATACACTCGAAGCGTTCACTTTTCGGTGATCGCCATGTTCGAGGCCCTGCGAAAGACAACCAGCGCGCTGTTCGACCCCGACCGACGATTCCGTCAGGCCCGCATCTTTCACGCCGTGCGCGTGGCGCTGGCCCTGCTGGTCTCGATTGCGCTCACCACCGGCATTCACATCCCGCACGGTGAGTGGGCCACCATTACCGTTCTGGTCGTCATCGGCGGCCTGCAGCACCACGGCAACATCCGCCGGCGCGCCGCCGAGCGCGGCGTCGGCACGGTGATCGGCGCATTCCTCGGACTGCTTCTGATCCTGCAGGAAGCCTATTTCCATATCCCTGTACTCACCTGGCTGCTGCTGGCCCTGATCTGCGGCTACTGCGCTTACCACGCCGTGGGCAAAGGCGGGTACATCGCGCTGCTGGCGGCCATTACCGTCGTCATCACGGCAGGCCATGGCAACCAGCATGTCGAGGATGCCCTGTGGCGCACGCTCGATGTACTGATCGGCACGGTGATCGCGCTGGCCTTCTCGTTCGCGCTGCCTGCCTATGCTTCCTACTCCTGGCGCTTTAAGCTGGCCGGCATGCTGCGGAGCTGCGCGGCCGTCCACGCGAAGATCGCGCGCGGGATGCGGGACGAGAAAGAGCGGCAGCAGGACATGATGAAGCTCTCGGCGTCGATGGTGCAGTTGCGCAGCCTGATCCCATCCGTCGCGAAGGAAACCGGCGTGCCGACGACCGATCTCGAGGAGGTGCAACACAGCGCGCGGGTCTGCATCAGCGCGCTGGAAATGCTCGCGGCCATCGACCCCGTGGCGGCCGAGCCGACGGACGAGGAACGCCACATCCGCGATCTGTTGCTGGAAATGGCCAGCGCGCTCGAGTCCGGCGACGAATCCATGGTGCAACTGAACCTGCCGCTGCCCGAGCCGCATCCGGATGACCCCTCGATCGGCCACAGCTCCCATACCTTCCTGACGCTGCACCTGGCCGCCGAGATCGGCCATCTGCGCGATCACCTTGCGCAGATGGCCCGGCAGAGCCGCTTCCCGTACAACGGTACGCACTGAGCGACCGGTCCGTGATGCCGATTCCCATGAATGGGTCTGGCCGCCCATCCAAATCACAAAAATGGCCCTTGAGGCACATAGATAAGCCGTTATTCCCGAGTTCGCCAGTGGGACTCTTCTATAAGATATAAGAATGATGGTTTTTCATCGATTCCTGTCATTGGCTAAATCGATGATTTTGAACGCAAATGGCAGCATGAAGACGGGGTGATAGCCAGACCGATGGTGAATGCGGCTGCATACATTGCGTAAATTTCACATGAAGGATTGCACCTCCGCCATGCAAAATCAGGCAAAATTCGAGTCTTGCCTCGAACCGCGACCCGGAAGAGGCATTTCCCAACCTGAATCTGATGCGAGATAAGCGATGAGCAACCAGCAGCCAACCATCATTTACACCCTAACCGACGAAGCTCCGCTGCTGGCCACCAGTGCCTTCCTGCCCATCATCCGCACGTTCGCTGGCCCGGCCGGCGTGAACGTCGTGACCAGCGACATCTCGGTCGCTGGCCGTATCCTGGGCGAATTCCCCGAATTCCTGACCGAAGCACAGCGTGTGCCGGACAACCTGGCCGAACTGGGCAAGCTCACGCAAGACCCGGACACCAACATCATCAAGCTGCCGAACATCAGCGCCTCGGTGTTCCAGCTCGTCAGCGCGATCAAGGAACTGCAGTCGAAGGGCTACAAGATCCCCGACTTCCCCGAAGATCCGAAGACCGAAGAAGAGAAGGCCATCCAGAAGCGCTACTCGAAGTGCCTGGGCAGCGCCGTGAACCCGGTCCTGCGCGAAGGCAACTCGGACCGCCGCGCGCCTGCCGCCGTCAAGAACTACGCCCGCAAGCACCCGCACAGCATGGGCGAGTGGAGCATGGCCTCGCGCACGCACGTCGCCCACATGAAGCACGGCGACTTCTACCATGGCGAAAAGTCGATCACGCTGGACGGCGCACGCGAAGTCCGCATGGAACTGCTGACCAAGAGCGGCAAGACCATCGTGCTGAAGCCGAAGGTCGCGCTGCTGGACGGCGAAGTCATCGACAGCATGTTCATGAGCAAGAAGGCCCTGCTGGACTTCTATGAAGACCAGATGGAAGACGCGCGCAAGACCGGCGTCATGCTGAGCCTGCACGTGAAGGCGACGATGATGAAGGTGTCGCACCCGATCGTGTTCGGCCACGCCGTCAAGGTCTTCTACAAGGATGCGTTCGCCAAGCACCAGAAGCTGTTCGATGAACTGGGCGTGAACGTCAACAACGGCCTGGTCGACCTGTACACCAAGATCGAAACGCTGCCGGAATCGAAGCGCGAGGAAGTCATCCGCGACATGCACGCCTGCCACGAACATCGCCCGGAAATGGCGATGGTGGATTCGGCCAAGGGCATCTCGAACCTGCACGCGCCGAACGACGTGATCGTCGACGCATCGATGCCGGCCATGATCCGTATCGGCGGCAAGATGTGGGGCGCGGACGGCCGCACAAAGGACACCAAGTGCCTGATTCCGGAATCGACGTTCGCCCGCATCTATCAGGAAATCATCAACTTCTGCAAGACCAACGGCGCGTTTGATCCGGTAACGATGGGCACGGTGCCGAACGTCGGCCTGATGGCCCAGAAGGCCGAAGAGTACGGTTCGCACGACAAGACGTTCGAAATTCCCGAAGACGGCGAAGCCCGCATCGTCGACAACGCCACCGGCGAAGTGCTGACCGCCCTGACGCAGCAGGTTGAAGCAGGCGACATCTGGCGCATGTGCCAGGTCAAGGACGCCCCGATCCGCGACTGGGTGAAGCTGGCCGTCACGCGCGCCCGCAATTCGGGCATGCCTGCCGTGTTCTGGCTGGACCCGTACCGTCCGCACGAGGCCGAGCTGATCAAGAAGGTGGAAACGTACCTGAAGGATTACGACACCAACGGTCTGGAGATCCAGATCATGTCGCAGGTTCGCGCCATGCGTTACACGCTGGAGCGCGTGATCCGCGGCCTGGACACCATCTCGGTGACCGGCAACATCCTGCGTGACTACCTGACCGACCTGTTCCCGATCATGGAACTGGGCACCAGCGCCAAGATGCTGTCGATCGTGCCGCTGATGGCAGGTGGCGGCATGTACGAAACCGGCGCGGGCGGTTCGGCACCGAAGCACGTCGCGCAGCTCGTGGAAGAAAACCACCTGCGTTGGGACTCGCTGGGTGAATTCCTGGCCCTGGCCGTGTCGCTGGAAGAGCTGGGCATCAAGTCCGGCAACGAACGCGCCAAGATCCTGGCCACGACGCTGGACGCCGCCACCGGCAAGCTGCTGGACAACGCCAAGAGCCCGTCGCCGAAGACCGGCCAGCTCGACAACCGTGGCAGCCAGTTCTACCTGGCCATGTACTGGGCCCAGGAACTGGCCGCGCAGAAGGGCGACGCCGAGCTGGCGAAGATCTTCGCGCCGCTGGCCAAGACGCTGACGGACAACGAGTCGACCATCATCGGCGAACTCGGCGCTGTGCAGGGCAAGCCGGTGGACATCGGCGGCTACTACATGCCGGACGCCGCCATGCTGGAAGCCGTGATGCGCCCGAGCCAGACGCTGAACTCGGCGCTGGCAGCAGTGAAGGCCTAAGAAGCTGTTTCAGAATGAAGCGAAGCGGTTATGGCTAGGCGCGGGGCCGCAGACAGTACAAGTCGTACGGCAAGGCCCCGCAACGACGCCAGAATCGTTTTGAAACGGCTTCCAAGTCGCGCTCGCCTCGCCGCTTGCCCGGTAGTTGCGGCTGGCGGTGGTGGTTGAAAACCGGAAAGCCCCGGAGCAGGAATGCTCCGGGGCTTTTTCTTTGAGGTTCTTGCCGATCGGGGGAGGACTAACGCGCCGTCGGTCCCCACCTCACGATCACGCCATCGCCGCCTGAACGGCCTCGGCGCAGATTGCCTCGTGCCGATCCGCCGAGCCGAAGATCAAATCCGCAACAATGGCACGCTTGTAGTAATGGCCGATCACGTACTCGTCGGTCATGCCGATGCCGCCGTGCAACTGAATGGCCTGCCCGCAGACATACCGGGCAGCACGGCCGACAAACGCCTTGGCCTGCGAAACCCGGTGCAACAGCGTGGCTTCGTCCTCATGGTCGATGGCTGCCAGCAGCGAGAACAGCATGGAACGCGCCAGCTCCATCTCCGCGGCCATGTCGGACATGCGATGTTGCAGCGCCTGGAAGCTGCCGATGGGCACGCCGAACTGCTTGCGCACCTTGAGGTAATCCGCCGTGACCTCGACGGCTTTCTCCATGCCGCCGACAAGCTCCGCGCACAGCGCCGCCGTTGCGTGCGCCAACCCGTGGCGCAGTGCGCGCAAGCCTTCGCCCGGCTCGCCGAGCATGGCCGAAGGCGGCACGCGCGCGCCATCGATTTCCAGCTCCGCCGCCCATGTGCCGTCATGTAGTGGCAGCGCGTGGCACGTCAGACCCGGCGTGCCGGTGTCGACGAGAAAGAGCGTGATCGCGGACGGCTCCCCACTATCGGCAAGGCGCGCCGACACGATGAAGGCATCGGCATCCACACCGCCCAGCACCAGCGTCTTGGTGCCACGCAACGTATAGCCGTCCGGGCCAGCCTCGGCTGACGTCGAAACGATCTCCGGCACTCCACGCGCATCGGCTTCGCTGTACGCAAGCGCGTAGCGTCGCGCCCCTTCGGCCAATGGTGGCAACAGTGCCTCTCTCTGGTTCGGTGTGGCTGCGGCCATCAGGGTCTGCGTGGCCAGCACGCCGCTACCCAGAAATGGCTCCAGCACCAGGCCACGCCCGAGTTCCTGCGCGATCAGGGCGGTGTCGATCACCGAACCGCCCAGGCCGCCGCAAGTCTCCGGCAGCGCGGCGGCCAGCCAGCCGTTCTCGGCAAAGGTCTGCCAGTGACAGGTACCGCCAGTCTGGCCCGCCTGGATCAACGCGGTGCGGGCTTCGAATGCATATGCCTTCTCGACGAAGCGGCGGGCGCTGTCCTGCAGCATTTGCTGCGCATCATTCAGCTTGAAATGCATGGATATGGAACACTCGTGCCGGGTCAGAACTGGAACAGCGACTTGGCGATGATGCCGCGCTGCACTTCGCTGGTACCACCGTAGATCGTGGTGGCCCGCCGGAAGAGCATGTCGGCCGCGATGGACTGCGCCACCTCCTGCATCGGCAGCGACCGGGCACCTGCCGTGGCCGCGTGCGATCCCGGATACGCCACCGCGCCATGGTCGCCCAGCGCCTCGACAAGGAACTCGCTCATCTTCTGCTGCAACTCGGTACCTCGCACCTTGAGGATCGAACCCATCGCGTGAGCCGCTGGACTATGGTCCGCCTCCATGGCCGCCACACGCTGCACCATCACCGTGATCGCCTGCAACTCGGCCTCCAGGCGTGCCAGGCGCAAGGCAAACTCGTGCCGGCCGATCAAGGTTCCGCCGCCCACCCCCCGCGTGGCAGCCAACGCACGCAATTGCCGCTGGAAGCGCTGCAGCGTCGGCAGGTCCGCCGTCGACGCGTGCTCGTTGTTGAGCAGGAACTTGGTGAGCTTCCACCCCTCGCCCTCGGCGCCGACGAGGTTGCCCACAGGTACCCGCACGTCCTCGAAGAACGTCTCGTTCAGATGATGCGCGCCGTCGATGCTGATGATCGGCCGTACGGTGATGCCTGGCGTCTTCATGTCCACCAGCAGGAAGCTGATGCCGGCCTGCTTCTTCACCTGCGTATCGGTACGCACCAGCAGAAAGATCCAGTCGGCCTCATGCCCATAGCTGGTCCAGATCTTCTGACCATTGACGACGTAGTGATCGCCGTCGCGCTCGGCGCGGGTCCGCAGCGAAGCGAGATCCGACCCGGAGCCCGGCTCGGAGAAGCCCTGACACCACATCCGCTTTCCAGCGAGAATCGCCGGCACGTGGGCGGCCCGCTGCTCCGGTGTGGCGAAATAGTTCAGCACGGGCCCCACCAGCTTCTGCGCGAAGCCATCCTGCGTCGGCGCGCCTGCCGCGCTGCACTCCTCGTCGAAGATCAGCCGCTGCGGCACGGTCCAGCCAGTACCGCCGTGCTCGCTGGCCCAGTACGGCGCGCCCCAGCCCTTGGCATGCAGGATGCCCTGCCAGCGGGCCAGATCCGCGCGTGGGGAGCGAAAGCCACCCTTGCGGCGCGGCAGGTCGGGGGGAAGACTCTCGCGCAGGAACTCGCGCACCTCCTGCCGGAATGCCTGCAGGCTGGGGTCGGGTCGGAAATCCATCTGAAGCTCTCCTGATCAAGCCAATGGACTTCACAGTAAGCGGCCAGACGTTGAAAGACAGCCCCCCGCTACTGGTGGGGGGGCCAATATGCGCCTGGCCCGGTCGCCGCATGACTTCGCTATTCCATATGCCAGGTCTCGCCGGAAGCACTACACTAATCCACACCCGCAGACTCTCCAGACGAGGCCCACCATGCAGGCTCCCGACACATGGCGTTCCATTCGCCTCTACGTCCTCTGCCTTTGCATCCTTGCCTGGCTCGGCGGCTGCGCGGCGCTGACGGGTCAGGAACCGCTGCGGGTTGCCGTGGCTGGTGTCGAACCGATTCCGGGCGAAGGGCTGGAGATGCGCTTCAACGTCAAACTGCGCATTCAGAATCCCAACGATGCGCCGATCGAGTACAGCGGGGTGTCACTGGAGCTGGACCTGAACGGCCAATCCTTCGCCAGCGGCGTCAGTGACCAAAGCGGGACCGTGCCCCGGTTTGGCGAAACAGTGATCGACGTGCCATTGACCGTCCCCGCGTTCTCCGCCGTGCGTCAGGCGTTCGCCTTCGCCGGCGGCGTGAGTTCGGGCAACATTCCATATGAAGTGCGCGGACGACTGGCTGGCGGCTTTGCTGGCGGCACGCGCTTCACCGATCATGGAAAGCTGTCGCTGCCGACGGGGGGTACTTAAGGCTGATCCCATAAGTCAAACGCCCCGAAGCATCTCTGCTCCGGGGCGCCTTTCAAGCACGATTATCTTCCGCCGATCAACTCAGGCAAGCTCCTGCACCAGCGTCTCGCCTTCGACTTCCTCGTCTATCGCATCGACCTCGCGGCCCGGCAGGCACAGGTTGAGTACCACGGCCACCAGCGCGCCGACGGTGATCCCGGAACCGAATACTTCCTTCACGAACGCAGGCAGCTTGCCGAGCAGATCCGGACGGATCGTCACGGCCAGGCCGCATCCGATCGACACCGCAATGATCAGGCTGTTGCGCTTGGTCGGTGCCGAATGACCCAGCATTCGGATGCCAGCCGACACGATCATCGCGAACATCATCAGGCCCGCGCCACCAAGCACGGGCTGCGGAATCGTCACCACCAGCGCGCCGAGCACCGGGAACAGTCCCGCAAGCACCAGCATCCCGCCGGTCAACGCCACCACATGGCGGCTGGCGACACCGGTCAGCGAGACCACGCCCACGTTCTGCGCGAACGTCGAGACAGGGGGGCTAGACAGCAGCGCCGCGAACGCGGAACCAACACCATCGCAAAGAATGCCGCGCGCCAGCGTCTTGCCAGGCATAGGCGTGCGCGTCGCCGAACCTAGCGCCATGAACGTGCCGGTCGTTTCAACGATGGTGACCAGGAACGCCAGGGACATCGCGGCGATACCGGAGATCGGGAACTTCATGCCGAAGCTCGCGGGCTGCGGCAGCGCGAAGACCGGCGCATCGTGAAGCTGCGAGAAGTCCACCATGCCAAGCGCCAGACAGATGAGGTAGCCGATCATGATGCCGAGCACCACGGCCGACGCCGACACGATGCCCTTGCCCCACTGAACGAAGCCGATCACGAGCAACAGCACGATGCCTGCAATCGCCAGTGAGCCGGGCGCCGCGTAGTTGGCGCTACCTGCGCCACCCGCTGCCCAATCTATTGCAACCGGTGTCAACGACAGGCCGATCATCGTGACGACGACACCTGTCACCGTGTGCGGAAACAGCTTGCGAATTGTCGGCATGAAGAAGCTGCCCACAATCATCACCAACGATCCGGCCAGCGATGCGCCGAGAATGCCTGGCACACCGTGCTCGAGGCCAACACTGATGCCGGCGCCCACAAACGTGAAGCTGGTGCCCATGACGCAGGGCAGTCGAATGCCGACGGGACCGACACCCTTGCACTGGATGATCGTGACGATGCCGGAGCCAAGCAGCGCAGCATTCACAAGCGCGACGATCTGATCTGGGGGAAGTTTGAGCGCGCCGCCCAGAACGAGCGGTACGGCGATGATGCCGCCAAGCGCGGCGAGCAGATGTTGTGCGGCAAGCAGCACGGTCGTCAGGATCGGTGGACGATCCTCGACCTTATAAAGCAACGTCTCCATGCTTCAGGGTCTCCTCGGTTGATCCGGTCATAGCCGAATTTGTCCTCGGGTTTTTATCACAGAACCTGTCACTTTTGCATACAATTTTTGTAATACAAATTATGCATCCTAATGGCGGAAACGAAATCCTGCATCGGCATCGCCTTGCCAAACAGCCACCCTTGCGCGTATCGCACACCGCGCGCCATGAGATAGTCCGCCTGTTCCTGGGTCTCCACGCCTTCGGCAATCACCGCGACGCCGACGTCCTTCGCCATGTCGATGATGTGCGCCACGACGTGCCCCCTGACCGAGTTCGTGCCGATGGCCGACACGAACGATTTGTCGATCTTGATGTAGTCCACGTCCAGCGAGCCAAGGTACGAGAGTGACGAGTAGCCCGTGCCGAAATCATCGATCGCCACGCGAATGCCAAGCTTGCGTAACCGCTCGAAGTTAGGGATGACGCGGCTGGCTTCGAGCAGCACACCTTCAGTAGCTTCGACCATCACGCCGTCAACGCCACACGCTTGCCTGACGTCGGCAATGCGTTGCGCGATCGCGCAAGCGGCCAGATCCTCGGCGGACAGATTGACCGAGAAGTACATCGCACTGGCAAGGTCCCGCGGCAACGCCTGTGCGTCGGCAACAAGCAGATCGAGCATTCTGTTCGTGAGCTTCCTGATGCGGTGATGCCGCTCGGCCAGCGGGATGAACTTGTCGGGCGCGATCCATTGCCCATCGTGGCACCAGCGCATCAGTGCTTCGGCGCCGATCCATTTCCCGCTTTCCAGTTCGACGATCGGCATGTACGCGAGGGACAGTTCATCGTCACGTAGCGCGCGATCGAGCTGCCGCAGCAACCCGTGTCGCCGACGCAGCCCCAGCCGCGCGAGCGCCACGAGCGCACCGCCGAGCAACGCGCCAAACGGTACCAGCCATATCGCGACATTGCGCCAGTTGGCATGGAGCGCGCTGTCCGGAGACATCACGACCGCTGCATAGTCACGCGAGGGGGAGAGGCTGACCGACCCCGTGGCGCCACGGTGCTGCCACGTGATTGCGCCGCGTTCGCGAATCAGTGGCGGCATGCCGTCAAGATCGATCGGGTCGCGTTGCACGATGATCTGTCTGTTGGAAATGGCAACGAGCGCGATCGCGAAGCCGCGACTGTCGCCGCCGGTGTCGAGAATCATGTCCGGCAGCGCCAGGCTCGAATAGCCGGTGACCGAGTCAGTCAGCGCGATGTATCGCCGACTCTCATCGAACGGCAACTTCACGGCCGTTCGCACCCATTTGCCAAGACGGCTTTGGTAGGCCGGCGGACCGATCGGGATACCCGCATCCCCGTAACCGTAGGACGAGCATTGCAGCACGTTGCCTTCGACGTAGCCCACCACCTGCAGATAGCTTGCGCCGACGGCGAGGTTGCGCATCAGCGCAACGTTGTCCGGAGAACATGGAGATGTGGCGCCATGCCGCCTCAAGGCCGCATTGATACGCAAGTTCTGCTCGCTGAAGACGTGGGCCCGGTACAGGACCTCCGCAGCAAGGATGCCGGTGTGCAGTTGCTGCTCGCTCAACGCGAGGCGGTAGCTCATCCAGACCGAGGCACAGACGGGGAGCATGAAGGCTAGAGCAAGCGCCGCATAGGTCACGATCCTCGTTATCAGCCCCCTCATCCGCACCTCGATTCGTTTTTTTTGAGCCGATCAATCTATGCACTACGGCGGTTCGACGCTTAACCACTGGGGACAATAGCTTGACGGCTCGGGACATGACACCGCTGCATTTGAGAAATGACATATTGATGCTCAATAAATTCCGCCCGGCATCCGTTAGCGCTTCGGATCGGGATATGGGGTGTTCCCCCTGGGGCTGTTTTCTCGCCCGCTCCCGACCGTCAATGACAACAATCGAAGGCCACACAGGAGGACAACAATTCATGCGCCTGCTTCGCGGTATGACAATTCAACGCAAGCTCATCCTGAGCACAATCACCTGCCTCCTGCTCGTTGTGACAATGACCGCGATGCTCATCCTGTGGCAGATCAGCAAGGGGCTGCAGGAGCGCGTGGTCGATCTGGAATTGCCGGCGATCGTCGGCGAGATTCGCAATGACATGCTCCATCAGATCGCACGCCCGTTGGCCGCCGCCCAGGCAATGGCCGGCAACACGATGCTGCGTGACTGGGAGAGCAACGGACTCGCGGAGGACTACGTGCCGACGTGGCGCCGCTACGCTGCGGAGGTCAAGTCACGCAATCAGGCGGACGCGGTCTTTTGGGTATCGGCCAGCCAGGGCAAGTACCTCACGGAGAAAGGCGTGGACCGCACCGTGCAGGCGGATTCCGCCGGCGACAAATGGCTCTTCGACTTTCTCTCACGCGGCAAACCCTACGAGCTGTCGCTGGACAAGGATCGGGATTCGGACAGCTACATGCTGTTCATCAACGCGCGCGCGGAAGCCGGTAATGGCAAGCTTGCCGTGGCGGGTCTGGGGCTGTCCATCAATCATCTGGCCGAGACGATCAACGGATATCGCCTGGGAAAGACCGGCTCGATCTTCCTGGCTCGCGCCGATGGCAAGGTACTGATGCATCGCGATGCGAAACTGGCGGAGGCCGGCACGCCGTTGGCGGACGTGCCAGGCTTCACCGCCGATGCCGCGCAGGCGCTGCTGGCGCGGCAGCCGTTCGCGCACACGGAGGTTGATGCCCCGGAAGGCAAGCGAATCGTTGCGGCATCCTATGTGCCCGAGCTGGACTTGTACGTGGTGGCGCAGGTGCCCAAGTCCGAAGTTCTCGAAGAGATTCGCCACTCGTCGATCATCGCGGCCGTGACCGCGGGCCTGTCGGGCAGCCTGCTCGGCGTCATCGTGCTCTACTTCGTGATTCGCGCGCTGATGGCGCCGATCGGCCGCGTGGCCAGCGCGCTCGACGCGATCGCCACGGGCAACGGTGACCTGACCCAGCGCCTGCCGGTGGACTCGCAGGATGAAGTTGGCCGGCTTGCGGATGCTTTCAACCGTTTCGTCGCATCGCTGAATCGCACGATCGGAGATGTCCGGCAAGGCGTGGTGGCCATCGCGGATGCGACGCGCGAGATCGCGCAAGGCAATCACGATCTGTCCACCCGCACGGAGAATCAGGCGGCGGGCGTGGAGGAAACGGCCTCCGCCACCGAACAGCTCACGGCCACCGTGGCCACCAACGCGGAAACCGCGCGCCGCGCGAGCGCGCTGGCGGCCTCGGTATCCACGGACGTGCGCCGCAGCGGCGAGATGATGACCAACGCCGTATCGACCATGGAAACGATCACGCATAGCGCTGGCCAGATGTCGAGCATCATCGACGCTATCGAGGGCATCGCGTTCCAGACGAACATCCTGGCGCTCAATGCAGCCGTGGAGGCCGCGCGTGCCGGCGAGCATGGTCGCGGCTTTGCCGTGGTGGCGGGAGAAGTACGGGGTCTGGCGCAGCGCTCGGCAAACGCCGCCAAGGACATCAAGACGCTGATCGTCGGCACCGAGGAAGCCGTTCGTACCGGACGTTCGCTCGTCAATGAAGCCGGCAATGCCATGCAGCAGATCGTGCCGGCGATGCAGCAGGTCAGCACGCTGGTGGAAGAGATCGCGGAGGCCAGCGGCGAACAGAGCCGCGGCCTGGGCGAAATCAATCTTGCGATTACCGAGATGGACAGCACCAACCAGCAGAATGCCTCGCTGGTGGAGCAGGCGGCCGCCGCCGCGAAATCGCTCGAGGATCAGGCGACCGTGCTCAATCGCGTGGTCGCCGTGTTCAAGCTGGACGAACGCCTGCTGCAGGCCTGATCAGCCGGCCTTGCGCTTCCATTCCGCGTAAAGATCCGGGCACGATGCCGGCCGCACTGGCATGTACCGGATCTTCATCGACTGCTCGGCGAACGGCTTCGCCAGGTCGGCATAGATGGTCGCGGTGGAAAGACCGTATGGCTCGCCATCGTCGTTCGAATAGGCGTAGGTCACTTCCTTCACGCCCGCCATCCGCATCGCCGCCATGCACATCGGGCAAGGATGTCCGCTGGCATAGACGGCACAGCCATCCAGGCTGGGGCTGCCGAGCTTCTGGCTGGCGGCGCGAATGGCCGTCAGTTCCGCATGAGCGGTGGGGTCGTTGGTGCTCAGGATCTGGTTGACGCCGGTGGCGATCACTTCACCGTCCTTCACGATGACAGCCCCGAACGGCCGGCCACCCTGCTCCAGGTTGGCACGAGCCAGCTCGATGGCTTCACCCAGATATCGTTCCGCGAGATTCGTGTTCATGTTGCTTCCTGCTCTTTATGGATTGCCGCTCTGGCGGCAGGCCAATGGTAACCGTGGACGGCGCATCCTCGCATCGTTCGCTTATCGCACATTTGCATCGCGGCGCATCCATTTTTGACCGGCGTTGACACGCCATTGCGTGGACGTGTCCCCGATAATGAACCGCGCCGATCCCATCGGCTGCATATGTTCCGCCATGCGGACGTAATAAAGAGAATCAAAGTAGGAGATGACGTCTTGCGTATCAAGCATCAAGCATCGCGCATTGCGCGCGTTGTAGCTATTGCCGTTGCCGGCCTTTCCATCCACCACGGCGCCATCGCCGCCGACGCATGGCCGGCCAAGCCGATCAAGGTGATCGTGCCCTATACCCCGGGTGGCTCCACCGATACCGTTGCGCGCGTGGTGTTCGAAAAGGTTTCACAAAGCCTTGGCCAGCCGATCGTGATCGAGAACAAGCCGGGCGCCAACAGCACGCTGGGTGTCGGCGTGGTGGCCCGTTCGGCGCCCGATGGCTACACCTTTGTGTCCGTGCTGGCCGCCTACAGCGCGAACATGTCGCTGTATTCGAAGCTGAGCTACAAGCCCACCGACCTGGCGCCGGTCGCCGAGATGGCCGAGCTGCCGCTGTTCCTGTTCTCCAGCAAGAAGCTGCCGGTCAAGACCGTGGCCGAACTGGTCGACTACGGCAAGAAGCATCCGGATACGCTGACGTTCGGCTCCAGCGGCATCGGCAGTTCGGCGCACCTGACCGGCGAGCGGCTGGCGATGGAATCGAAGGTCAAGATGACCCACATTCCGTACAACGGCAGCGCCCCGATCCTGCCCGCGCTGGTCTCGGGCGAAATCTCGATGGCGTTCGATCCGCTGCTGGTGCCGATGCCCCACGTGAAGTCGGGCAAGATCAACGTGCTGGCCGTGGCATCGGCCAAGCGCTGGCCGAGCGAACCGAACATCCCGACGATGGAAGAGTCCGGTTTCCCGGGCTTCGTGATGAGCTCCTGGACGGGCCTGCTGGCACCGGCAGGCACGCCGCAGCCCATCATCGACCGGATGGCGAAGGAGATCGCCGCCGCCACGCGTAACCCAGACGTGACGAAGAAGCTGACGGAGCTGGGCTTTATCCCAGTCGGCGGCACGCCCGAGGAGTTCCGCAAGCTGATCGAACGCGATACGTCGCGCTACGGGCAAATCGTGAAGGCTGGCAAGATCACGCTGGACTGACGACTGACAGGTACGGGCGACACCATGGTGCCTGTACCTCTGCTTATGCCTGTATCCGCGCGGCGCGGGAAGTCTCTCCGCGTCGCGCGTTGCTTCAATCGCCCCAGCCTACTCGTTCCGGCCCCACGCGTCCGGCCAGTCTCCCTGCCGGCCGACATAGGCATCCACCGCGCTGCCCACCGTCGGGTGAAAGCGATCCTCGCCGATCACGTCCATCAGTTCGAAGCGCCGCAGCTTGTCACGGACCGGGTCCTTCATCTCCGCAAAATGCAGGGCGATACCGTGCTCGCCCAGTGTGCGACTCAGCTCGCGCAGCATGTCAGCGGACGTCACATCCACGCTGGTCACCGGCTCCGCGGCCACCACCACGCGGTACACGGGGGCCGGAGACTCGTCGATCGCTTCCTGCAGGCGTTCCTGGAACAGCTCGGCATTGGCGAAGAACAACGGGGCATCCCAACGGAACAGCACAAGCCCGGGAATCCGCTTGCCGTGCGGATAGCGCTCCAGGTCATGGTAGCCGCGCAGGCCCTCGACTTGTCCGAGTATCGCGTAGTGGGGTCGCCAGCCGTCCCAAAGGAATTCAATAATGGCGAGCACCACCGCAAGGCCGATACCGGGAATCGCGCCGAACACGGCAACCGCCACGAAGCAGACCATCGAGAGCCAGAACTCCCATTGCTGGATGCGATAGATCCGCTTCAGATCCGCGAACTCGAACAACCCTAGCGCGGCGGCAATCACCACTGCCGCGAGCGCGCTGTTCGGCAAATAGCGCATCAGGTCAGGCGCCACCACCAGCAGCGCCGCGACAGCCAGCGCGCCCACCACGCCAGTCAACTGGGTCCGCGCGCCGGCCGCCTCGGCCACTGGCGTGCGTGACGCGCTGCTGCTGATCGGGAAGCCCTGAAAAAAGCCCGCGGCGAGGTTGGCGGCGCCAAGGCCAACCATCTCCTGGTTCGGGTCCACGCGGTGATGGTGCCGTGCCGCGAAGCTGCGGGACAGCACACTGGTATCCGCGAAGGCGATCATTGCCACCGCGCAGCCACCCGCCACGATCTTGACGAAGTCGAGACCACTGGCCCAGGGCACCGCGAAGGCCGGCAAACCCTGCGGGATCGAACCCAGCACCTTCACACCCATCTGGTCCAGGTCGAACATGATCACGCACAGCGTTGCCACGATCACCGCTATCAGGATGCCCGGCACGCGTTCGAAACGCTTGAGCGCGAGGATCAGCACCAGGCTACCGGCCCCAACCGCGGCGCTATACCAGTTGACCTGGCCGGCAACCAGCGCCTGGCCCAACAGCACCAGTTCCCGCAGCGGCCCGGTGTCCTCCACGCGGATGGCGAAGATCTTCGGCAACTGGCTGACCAGCACCGTGAACGCAATCCCGTTCATGTAGCCGTAGCGGATCGGCTTGGACAGCAGCTCGGTGATAAAGCCCAGCCGCAACAGACCCATGACGATGCAGAACAGCCCCGAGACGATCGCCATCATGCTGGCCACCGCGATCGCGCGCGCCGGATCGCCACCGGACATCTGGACGACCACTGCAAGCACCGGCGCCGCCAGCGCCGAATCGGGACCGAGCACGAGAATCCTGCTGGGGCCGAATATCGCATAGGCAAGCAGTGGCACGATGGTCGCGTAGAGGCCGTAGACGCCTGGCACGCCTGACGCTTCCGCATAGGCAATGCCAACCGGCACGAGCATCGTCGTCAGGACCAGCCCCGCCGTCAGGTCCCGGGGCAGCCAGCTTGCCTGGTAGTCCCGGGCCATCGCCACACCCGGCAGCCATCGCAGCCAGGCATTGGGGATCCGCGCTTTACGCGAGGCGCCTGGGTTGCGGCCGTCGGATAGCATGGTCGGTCCTTTTTCTAGTTGCGATGCGCCGTGGGGATTCGGCAAGACATGGCCATACATCCCTAAGCATAGATGTGGATCATCAAACCCGCGCGACTAGTCGCTCCACCCGTTCGGCCACGAAATCGCGCAAGCCGCGCAGCAGCGGCGTCAGTTGCGAACGCCCCGCCACGACCATATACAGCGGCGACGCTTCGGCCGTCCATTCGGTGCACAACGCACGCAGGCGACCCGCCGCGAGATCGTCGGCCACATCGAACCAGGCCTTGTAGGCGATGCCCTTGCCGGCCAGCGCCCAGCGGCGCACGGCGTCCCCATCGTTCGAAACATTGGCCGGCTTGACGCGCACGGTCAGTGTCTCGCCGTCTTCGCGCGCGAAGCGCCAACGATCATGCACGTCATCGCCAAACATGTAGCAGAGACAGCGATGCGCGGACAGGTCATATGGCGTTTGCGGCATGTCGTGACTGGCGAGATAGCCCGGCGAAGCGCATAGCACCCTGTGGATGCCCGTTGCCACCGGCACCGCCACGAGATTCGAATCCGGTGGCTCACCATAGCGGAAGGCCACGTCGACGGGATCGCTGTAGATATTCGCCACGCGGTCCGTCAACTGCAGCCGGAATTCGACCAGGGGATGGCGGTCCTGGAACGCATCGAGCCAGGGCAGCAGCAGGTTGCGTCCGAAGTCAGACGGGGCAGACAGCCTGACCACGCCCTGGAACGCCTGGTTGCCGGTGACCAGATCCCGGCTTGCCTGCTGCAGCACCTCGAGCGCGGGCCGGCATTGCGCCAGGTACTGCTCGCCCTCGCGGGTCAGCCGCATCGTGCGCGTGGAGCGCACGAACAACTGGACGCCCAGTTCGCCTTCCAGCCGCTTGAGCGCCGCGCTGGTGGCCGCCGGCGTCAGGTCCAGCGCCCGCGCGGTGGCGGACAAGCTGCCGTTATCGGCGGTTCGCACGAAAATATCGAGTTCCTGAAGCAATCTCATGGGCGTCGAAGGCACAGGGCCGATCTGGAGCGATTTTCAAATTTTATTTGAATACGGGTACAAGTGAAGCCCCGTTTTTCAATCGACTGCGTAGTGGGATCATCCACCATCCCCATCACTTCGAAGGACGCGCCATGGATTCCGCACATCCCGCCAGCCCGCGCGAAGCCTGGCAGTTTGACCACCTCAACGTGTCGATCGGTGCTGATCATGCGTTGCGCGCCCTGTTCGAAGGCGTGATGGACATGCATCCCGGGTATCGGCCGCCATTCCCTTTCCCTGGCTTGTGGCTCTATGAGGGCGACCAGGCCATGGTGCACGCGGTGGACGACGACTCGCTGTCGGCCAGCAGCGGCGAAGTCCGCATGGGCCATATCGCATTCCGGAGCCAGGCCAGCGCGACAGACGTCATCGCCCGCCTGCAGGCAGCCGGCCTGCGTTTCCGGGTGGCCCATGTTCCCGCCGACGACACCATCCAGATTTTTGTGCCACTGCCCGGCGGACTGGTGGTCGAGCTCGATGTGCCGGGCGATCCGGACATCGCCACCAGTCACCAATACAGCGCCGCTCGGCGCGCGCCGGACGCGGGCGACATCTGAATTCGTACTCACCCTTCCCCAACATCGCATCCACCTGAACAAGGAAACACCATGAAAGCCATGAAGCTGTCGGAGATGATCGCCACCCGCCATACCGTGAAAGCGTACGAGCCCGGCCGCACCATTCCGCAGGACGTCATCGACGAACTGCTGGCCGTGCTGCACAAGAGCCCGTCATCCGTGAATTCGCAACCGTGGCACTTCGTGGTGGCGTCCACGCCGGAGGCCCGGGCACGCGTGGCGCGTGCCGCCAGCGGTGGCTACAGCGCCAATGCGCCGAGGATCGAGAATGCCTCGCACGTGATCGCACTGGCCGTGCGCGCCGACATGGACGACGCCCACCTGAACAAGCTGCTGGAAGCCGAGGAGCGCGATGGCCGCTTTACCGCGGAAGGTGCGAAGGCAGGGCAGAACAAGGGACGTCGTTATTTCGTCGACCTGCACCGCTTCGCGTTTCGCGACGTCCAGCAGTGGATGGCGAACCAGGTCTACCTGGCACTCGGCAGCCTGCTGACGGGCGCGGCGGTACTTGGCGTGGATGCCACGCCGATGGAAGGCTTCGACCGCAACATCCTCGATGCAGAACTCGGCCTGCGCGAGCGTGGCTATACCAGTCTCGTGCTGGTGTCACTCGGCTACGGCAGCGAGCAGGACTTCAACGCCGACCTCCCCAAGTCGCGGCTCGGCAAGGAAGAGGTCTTCACGTTCCTGTGACGGACGTCATTAAGGGACGTCATTAAGGGACGCCATTGAGGGACGCCAGCACGACGATGCTGGCGTCCTTGCGTGGGGATACGCGCGCCGGTGGGTTCCTGCTCATGCCTCGTTCGGCGACAGCCACGCCGAGCGCGGCGCGGCGTCTCCGGCGCGCGGGTCGCGCTGCAGGATGCGAGCAAATTCGTCGAGATCCACCTTGGCCTCGCCGGTGGTCACCTGCTGTTGCAGCAGCACCATGACCGGATGCGGCGGACGGCCCATCGCCGTAGCCACCTCCTCGGCCGCACGGAACCCGCCGCGCGCGGCCATCACCGCGATCGCCGCCAGCGGCCCCTTGTAGCTGCGCTGGTCCTGCAGGAAGCTCCGCATCGGTGCCGCCAGATGCTCCACCCAGACCGGCGCCATCACCACCACGCTGCCGCAGGTATCGAGCGGCGGACCGTCGTAGCGATAGCCAACCTTGCGGCCCAGCCGATTATCCAGGACACAACGCAAATCTCCCCACCAGCCCGCCCGGCTGACCGCGTCGCGCAGTTCGACCACGCGCCAGCCCAGGCGCGAGCCGAGCATTTCGGCGGCTTGTCGCGTGGTGCCGGTGCGGGAGTAAAAGATCACGAGGTTTTCAGCCATGTTGTCTCCTGATTGCCGAATGGATGGCGCTGACAGATTTCATCTGTCAGCCTAGCGGCAGACGTTGCCACGTGTTTGACGTACGTCAATCTGCGATCGGGCCTAGTGTCTAGACTCGAGACACAATCTTGCAGTTCAGACCCAAGAGGCCGTCATGCATCGCAACACATACTTCCTGGCCATTGCCGCCGCAGCCGTGGCATTGACCTCGCTTCCAGCCAGCGCGCAGAAGAACTACACCGATGGCGGCGACCTCTACGGCGGCGCGCACGCGCCGGTGACAAAAGACGCACAGGCACCCGCCAAGTCTGGCAAACACAAGCATAGTGCTTCCCGCAGCGGCAAGTTCGATCCCTATTCGGAAGGTGCGCAGACGAAGTCCAATCTGACTCCGCAGAAAAAGGGCGCTGACGACGCGGCACACGCCGCGAAATTCGACCCATACACCGAAGGCCAGGCTGCCAAGCAGTAACCCGCGCCAAAGCCACGCATATCCGTCATCCCTCCCACCTGACTGGAACGCTCATGCAAAAAAACGCTGGAACCCTTGACCGCCTCGTGCGCGTCGCCATCGGAGTCGTGCTGATTGCCTTGACCCTGACGGATCAGATCGGCGTCTGGGGATGGATCGGCGCGGTGCCGCTCGTGACCGGTCTACTTGGATACTGCCCGCTATATCGCGTGTTCGGCTTCAACACCTGCCCCATCACTCGCCGCGGCAGTTGACCACCAAACCCTGAGGCGACATCGTCGCCTCAGGAATCGGGCAAACCGCGAACCTGTCGGATATCACGTTCCGCAGCCACTGGTTGCCCACCTCCCGGTGACGGGTAGCGTGCCAGAACACGTTGACACTGATCTCGGATATCTTCACCGGACACGGCGCGGAAACCAGGTTGAACAACGCCAGCGCGCGCTCCGCATAGGCCTGTGGCACCACTGCGATCAGATCGGTCGATTGAAGGATATGACCCAGCGCCGCGAAATGCGGCACGCTCAGCCGCGAGCGTCGCGTCACCCCCGCCTGCTGGATTGCCGCATCCACCCTGGTGTGGCCCGTGCCTTCCGCACTGATCGACACACGATCCGCCGTGGCAAACGCTGCCAGCGTCAAATCCCTTCGTCCAAGCGGGTGCCCTTTCCGAAAGATGCACACGTACTGCTGTAACAACAGCCGACGCTGGAAGAAGCCCGCCGTCAGGCCCGGCAGGAAACCGATCGCCAGATCGATACAACCACTTTCCATCGCGCCCTTGAGTGAATCGCCGTGTATGCACACGGTGCTGATTCTCACGCCTGGCGCCAGTTTGCCAAGCTGCTCCATCAGGCCTGGCAAGAGATAGATCTCGCCGATATCGGTCATCGCCACGGTGAACGCTCGCGTGCTCGTCAAAGGATCGAACGTGGCGCGTGCATTGAGCGAGTGGTGGATGACATCGAGCGCCTCGGTGATCGGCCCGGCTAGCATGCCGGCAAGCTGTGTGGGGACCATGCCCTTCGACGTCCGCAGAAACAGGTCATCGTCCAGCAACTTGCGCAGGCGATTCAGCGCATTGCTGACAGCTGGCTGCGAGATCCCAAGCGTCCGCGCCACGGCGGACATTTTGCGTTGACGCAATAATTCGTTGAATACGACAAGCAGGTTCAGATCGATGTCCTGCAGTTCCATTACTACGTCTCCACCCGATTTATCAGGCACTACCGCGGCATTATCACTAGCGGTGATAGTGCAAATCAACCAGACCGCTATTGTCAACGCTGCCGTAAACGGCACTATGGTGCCCGGACAAAAAGCCAGCGAATACTGTGCCGTGGACGTTAGATCCAATCACCGTATTTCGCGACGCCGGCACACGACCGACGCAAGGCGATACGTCAGGCCCCAGACCGCATCACCCGCCGAACCCGGCAAGCGCAAACTGGCAACGCCAGTCTCGCAGAACCTGAAGAAAACGTCCGTGGCAACTCCCCACCATCAGGGTGTGCCACGACATGGAGATTGAGGATGACTACCGTCGAAACCTGGCAGCAAGTACTGTTGCTTTACGCCGATTACACTGCCGCGCTCGATAACAAGCAATGGGAGAAATGGCCCGATTTCTTCTTAGAGCAATGTGTCTGCAAGATGCAGTCGCACGAGACGCATGTATGCGGCTTGCCGATGGCAACACCCGCATTCGAGAGCTGTGGACTGCTCACGGAAAAGGCTTGTGCGAACAGAATGGACGCCCAGGATTTTCATTACAGGCAGCAGGTCGGCCTCCCGCGCATTCTGGAGGACAGCGGTAGCGAGATCCGCATCGAGACCAGCTACGCGATCTTCCACACCACGTCCGACGACACGTCGGCCATCCACAGCGTCGGACGCTATCTGGACACCATTGCGCGCACCGACGCAGGCTTGAAGTTCGCGTCGCGCGTCTGCATTCTTGAAAGAAGGGCGATCCCGGACTTGCTGACAGGCCGATGCATGAGCCGTTGAGCCAGGGCATCAGCCGCGCGAAATACGGATCCAATCATTTGTCCGGGCCAGTGGTCCTGCTGCCCTTGCCAGTGATTCCATCCCATTGGGCGCCGGACAGGCGGTAGAGCACATGCCTGGCGAGACGATCCCCCGAAGGCAGTGCCGGATGATCGAAATCGTCGCTGGCCGCGTGATGCATGCCAAGCCGCTGCATTACCTGTTCCGAGCGCTGGTTGATCGCCGCGGTGAAGGACACGATCTCGGCAAGCCGCAATGCGCCGAATCCGAGATCCAGCGCCGCGCGAGCCGCCTCCGTGGCATAGCCGCGCCCCCAGTGCTCTCGCGCCAGACGCCAGCCAATCTCCACGCATGGCCCAAATGGGGGCACCCATGACGGTATCGCCAGTCCGGTGAAGCCGATGAACGTCGACGTTTCGCGCAATTCGAGGGCCCACAACCCGAAGCCATGCTGCGCGTGATGCTGACGGATACGATCCATGAGCGCATCGCTCTGGGCATCGGACAGCGTCGACGGAAAGAACGCCATGATCTCTTCGTCCGCATTGATGGCGCGAAACGGTATGCGGTCTTCCTCGCGCCACTGACGCAGGCGCAGGCGAGCGGTGGGCACAGGTTCCATGTTCAGCAGGCTCCGTCTCTTCGGATCTTCGGGTTCCAGAGGGTTCACGGTCACACGACCAGTCGACCACTCACCGATGCCCAGTCACCCAGCGTCAAGTCTCTCGAACCGCCTTGCAGCACGGCACGACGTGCAAGTCGATCATGCCACCATTGTCAGGCCGCGTGAAACTGTTATCCACGTAACCCGGTGGCAACGAATGGGCAGCGCAGAGTAGCGCACATGAATCCGCCACTGAAACAAGGATGCCCCGTCCTGAGGATCTTCCCGAATGATCCTGATGGCGCCGCCTAGAACTCCACCATGGCAAAGTCTTCCTTGCCGACGTCGCACTCGGGGCAGCGCCAGTCGGCAGGAATGTCTTCCCAGCGCGTGCCGGGCGCGATGCCGTCCTCGGGCAACCCGGCCGCTTCGTCATAGACCCAGCCGCAGATGATGCAGACCCACTGCTTGAATTCGCTCTCGGCGTTTGTGGCAGGCTTTTCTTCGGCCTTTGCCTCCGTGCGGGCGGGCGCGGCGTCAGCCTGTGCGGGCGGCCCTTCGAGACTGAACACAAGCGGCGCGGTGGTACCCGACGCGGCCTGCGCTAGATGTGCCTGAAGCTGCGCCAGTAGTGCCTGGGCCTCGTCGATGGTCAGATCCACCCAGTACGGATCGCCTGCGGCGTCGTTCAGGCGTTGCGGAGAGAACTGGAGTTCGACAGAAGTGCCTTTCTTGTACATACGGAAACCGAGCGGGGGCTGGTGCAAGTCAAAAATAACCTCGCACATGGCGGCATTGCACCGGAATTCAAGCCCCCGACATCGTCCGGTCAGGACTTCGCACTCCATGAAGCGCTGCCGCTACCGGCCACCGAGTACAGCGCGCCCGGCGCATTGCGCGTCTTCTGGAAGTCTTCAAGGGACTGGCCACGCATCGCCGCGTAGATATGCAGGTTCGAGACTCCGCAGACCGCGCCGAGCTTCTCCAGCATGAAGAAAATCACGCCGTAATGGATCATGCCGCGCCAGTCGCGGCGCGTGATCATGTCGCGCTCTTCCTGCGTCAGTCCCGCTTCGTCGTAGGTTGCCAGCGGATCGGCGCGGAATCGCTCGCGGAATGCCGGATCGATAAGCTGGTGCAGATAGCGGTTGATCCGGTATGCGCGCACGCTGGTTTCCAGGGTGAACGGATATGTCCCTTCCAGTTGCTCGATCCCGCGCAACTGATGACCGATGTGCTCGCGCTGGCGTTCGGCACGCGCCTCTCGCAGCGCGGGGTCGTCGGCGGATTCGTTCTCGTAGACCGCCACGGCGATGCCGGTCATCGATGGCAGATAGTAGTCACGATGCAGGCAGCGGACGCGGCTCGACATCGCGCCACGCATCACCATCCACATGACCACTTCCGCGCTCTCGAAGCCGCCTCGCTTCGCGTACTCGGCATGGGTGATGTCTAGCAGCGCCTCGGGATCGGATTCGAACAGGTCGAGGAACTGGTGATCCCACGCGGTATTGTTGAAGCCCGCACGCTCGCCATGCACCTGGTGCGACAGGCCACCGGTGGCGACGATCGCCACCTTGAGGTCTTCCGGGTAGCTCTCCACCGCGCGGCGGATCGCCTCTCCGAGCTTGTAGCAACGACGCGCCGACGGTGCCGGGAACTGCAGCACGCCCACCTGCAGCGGCAGGATCTTCACAGGCCACTCGCCCTCGTGCGGCAGCATGACCGACATCGGCGAGAAGCAACCATGATCGAGCGGCTTGTCCTGGAAGAACGACATGTCGAACTCGTCGGCCACCAGCGATGCGCCGACGTGCCGCGCCAGTTCGACGTGGCCGCGCGCCGGTGGCAGGTTGCGTGGGCCACCGCCCTCATCGGCAGCGTGGTAGGTATCGCCGATACCCAGCGCGAAGGCCGAGTAGTGATCGAAGAAGAACGACGTGACGTGATCGTTGTAGACAACGAGCAGCACGTCGGGCTTTTTCCTGGCGAGCCACTCGCTCACCGGCGCATAGGCCGCGAAGATCGGCGCCCAGGCGGGGTCCTGCTGCTTGCCCGCGTCGAGCGCGAATCCGATGGTTGGCGTATGGGAAGAGGCGATTGCGCCGATGATGGTGGCCATGGCAATACGTCAAGCGGTTACGGCGCGAGGCTGCGCCTTCGTGGAAACAATGGAGATCGCCGCCATGGTCGCCGGAACGGCCAGGATGGCAATCACCGCGCTGAAACTCCAGCCCATCGACAGCAGCACACCGCCCGCCATGGAGCCGGTGATGCTGCCGAAGCGGCCGATGCCGAGCATCCAGCTTACGCCAGTGGCACGCACCGGCGTGGGATAGCACTGCGGCGCGAAAGCGTTGAGCCCGGTCTGCGCGCCGCTCATGCAGAAGCCGGCCAGCAGCACGTAGAGTGCAAACATCGACGACGTGACGCTGCCAGAAGCCAGCATCAGGATGAACACCGCGCCCAGCACATACGACACGCCGATCACACGATGGGGCGCGAAGCGGTCCATGCAGTAGCCCACCACCAGCGCGCCGACGGTGCCGCCGAGCTGGAACAGTGCCGTCAGGTTGGCGGCGCGCTCGATCGGCAGGCCAGCGTCCTTGATCAGCGTGGGCAGCCAGCCGCTCAGCAGGTAGATCACGAGCAGCCCCATGAAATAGGTGATCCACAGCGCCAGCGTCATGCCGCGATAACCCGGCGACAACAGCGTGCGCACGGGCTGCTTGCCGGAGACCGGCGGCTCGCTAATCGTGAACACGGTGTCATCGGCCACCGCGCTGCCGATCACGCGGCGCAGCGTGCGGGCGATTCGCGCCGGCGAGACATTGCGGACCACCATGAAGCGCGCCGATTCTGGAATCAGCATGATGTAGAACGGCAGGCAGATCAGCGGAATCGCGCCACCGGCGATCAGCACCGCGCGCCAGCCATGATGCGGCAGAAGCGCGGCGGCACCGAAGCCCACCAATGCGGAGCCGAGGTTGAAGCCCGTAAACATCGTCGCCAGCAACATGCTGCGCGAACGTTCCGGCACATACTCGGAGAGCAGCGTGGTCGTGCTCGGCATGGCCGCGCCCAGACCAAGGCCGGTCAGGAAGCGCAGCAGCGACAAGGTTGCCGTGCCATCGGCGAATGCGCTCAGTAGATTGAATACGCCGAACAGCGCGATGGAACCGACCAGCAGCTTCTTGCGGCCGAAGCGGTCGGACAGCGGCCCGACCACCAGCGCGCCGATAGCCAGACCGATCGGCGCGGCGCTCATCACCACGCCAAAGGCGGCCTTCGAGATGCCCCATTCGCGTGTGATGTCCGGCGCGAGGAAGCCCATGATGGCCACATCCATCCCGTCCGTGGCGACGATCAGGAAACACAGCACCAGCAGCAGCCACTGGTAGCCGGACATCTTGCGTTCGTTGATATGGGCCCGAATGTCGAGCCGTTGCGTTGTCATGTTGCCGTCTCCTGGCGTGATCCGCCGTGCGGGAGTCAGCGGATTCTAGTTATCGACATGGCTAATCGCCGCGGAAGCGGCCGGCCGCGCATCCCCCATGCACGGCAACGGCAGTCTACGTTCAGCAGGGGATAGCAGTATTGCTTTGTGGCGCGGGCTGCGTTGCCATCTACTTATCGACGGCCTGTTCCATTGACCCGCTGGCGTGCCGCAGCGCGGCGATCAGCGCATCGGCGCCGGGCGAGAGACGCGCGCCCACGCGAGTGGTGATGCCAATGCTGCGCGCCGTGTCGGGCAGCGGGAGCCCCAGTTCGCGCAGCCATCCCGCGTCGATCTCGTGGCGAAGCTGATGGGCAGACAAGGCGGTCACCATATCCCCCTGCAGCAACATGCCGCGCACCAGCGCGAGGTCTCCGGTTTCAACCAGCGGCTGCGGCAACGGCAGGCCACGTGACGCAAACACGCCGTCCAGCGCCTGGCGCGACGGCGACGCGGCGCGAGACAGCACCCACGGATACGGTTCGAGATCGGCCAACGTCACGCGCTTTCTGACCGCCAGCGGATGCGCGGCGCGAACGATCAGCGAGATCCGGTCCTGGAAGAGCCTCTCGGTGGCAAGCCCTTGCGAAGCCAGCGGACGTACCGCGCCAAGAATGAAATCGATCCGCCCGGCCAGCAGGCCCGCGGTCAGCTCCTCATACGGGCTTTCGAGCGTCCGGAAACGCAGATGCGGATGGCGTCGGTGCACGTCGGCAATCGCCATCGGCAACAGCAGCGTGCGGCCCAGCGGCAGCGCGCCAACCGTCACCACACCTTCCAGCACCCCCTTCAACGCGGCGATATCGGCGCGGATGTTGCGCAGTTCGGCCAGAACGCGCTCGAAACGTACCACCCAGCGGCTGCCTGCGTCGGTGGGCACCATGCCCCGCGCCGTGCGCGCGAAGATGGGCTGGCCCAGTGCGTCCTCCAGCCGGGCGATTGCCTGACTGACCGCCGGCTGCGACACGCCGATCGACGCCGCCACGCTGGGCATGTGATGCACCTCGGCCAGCATCGCCGCCACTTCGAGCCGCCGTTCGTTGTGCAGCGCGTCGATACTGGCGACGGCGGCACCCGAATGCGCCCGCATCCGTACCGCTTCCTCCCGCACCTCGCGCAAGGCGGCTTCGATATGCCGCGCGCGCTCGAGCACGATCTCGCCGGCGCGTGTCAGCAGCATCCCCCTGCCCTTGCGCTCGAACAGCACCACCCCAAGCGTCTCCTCGAGCGCGGCCACCGAACGGGCAATCGCGGACGACGCCCGATGCAGCGACTCCGAGGATCGCCGTACCCCTCCGGCAGCGGCGACACCGGCAAAAACGTGAAGGTGATGCAGGCTGATGGTCTCCATGGCGTTGTCCGACCCGATGTTGTATTTGTGCTGTCGATAAGCAGATTAGAACAACTGTCCTGCGACATGGCAACCAAGGGATTCCACGGTACGCCGATACTTCGGCCACCTGATGGACAACCTGATGGACCACCGATCGGACCCCCGATCGGGTCCGGCTTCGCACCCGCCATGACGCCCTGCCTCGCCTCCGATCTCCGCGCGATACCTTGCACGCTGATGCGCGGCGGCACGTCACGCGGACCGTTTTTCCTCGCGAGCGATCTGCCGGAGGACGTGCCAGCACGCGATCGCGTGCTGCTGGCCGCGATGGGCAGCCCAGACCCGCGCCAGATCGACGGCCTGGGCGGAGCCCATCCACTGACCAGCAAGGCCGGCATCGTGTCGCGCGGCACGCCGGGTCATGCCGACCTGGACTTCACGTTCGCGCAACTACAGCCGAACGCCGACACCGTCGATACCACCCCGAACTGCGGCAACATGCTGGCGGCAGTGCTTCCCTTTGCCATCGAACGCGGACTGATTGCGCCGCAGGGCGACATCACCCGGGCACGTGTGCTGACGCGCAACACCGGGATGCTTTGCGACATCACGATCCAGACGCCCGGCGGCGTGCCACGGTTCTCGGGCAACGCGCGCATCGACGGCGTCCCCGGCACCGCGGCCCCGATCGTGATCGATTTTCTCGACACCGCAGGCTCCGTCTGCCATGCAATGCTGCCCACCGGCAACGTCATCGACGTCTTGACGATCAACGATCCGGTGCATGGCGGCTCACGCATGATCGCTGCCACTCTGATCGATAACGGCATGCCGATGGTGCTGATGCGCGCGGAGGATCTCGACCGCACCGGCTACGAAAGCGTGGCGGCGCTCAATGCCGATCACGAGCTCAAGCAACGCATCGAAGCCGCGCGGCTCGCCGCCGGCAAGCTCATGGGGCTGGGCGACGTCTCCGACAAAAGCTATCCGAAGATGTGCCTGCTGGCCCGGCCACGCCAGGGCGGCAGCATCGCCACGCGTTGCTTCATCCCGCGCGTCTGCCACGATGCGATCGGCGTACTGGCCGCCATCACGGTGGGCACCGCCTGCGTGCTGCCGGGCACCGTGGCAAGCGGCATCGCAGCCACCAGCGTCGGGCCGCTCCATGCCATTAGCGTCGAGCACCCGACCGGCGAGTTCACCGTTGAACTGGAAACCGATCCTGCCAAGCCGGGATCGATCGTACGTAGCGCGCTGATCCGCACCGCGCGTCCCATCATGCGCGGCGAGGTACTGGTGCCGACCAGCGCATGGCCTCTGTCTGACGAACTCCCATGATCATCGATTGCCACGGGCACTTCACCACCGCCCCCAAGGCCCTGGAAGACTGGCGCCAACGCCAGATCGCCAGCCTGAACACCCCTGCGCTCGCGCCTTCCGTCAGTGAACTGCGCATCAGTGACGACGAACTGCGTGACGCCATCGCCAGCAATCAGCTTCGCCTGATGCGCGAGCGTGGGATGGACCTGACGATCTTCTCGCCGCGCGCGTCGTTCATGGCGCACCACATCGGCAGCTTTGAAACCAGCGCCACGTGGGCCGCCATCTGCAACACGCTCTGCCACCGTGTCAGCGAGTTGTTCCCCGACCAGTTCGTCGGCGCCGCCATGCTGCCGCAATCGCCGGGTGTCGATACCAAGAGCTGCATCGACGAACTCGAACGTTGCGTGCGCGAGTATGGCTTTGTCGGCGTGAACCTGAATCCGGATCCGTCTGGCGGACACTGGACATCGCCACCGCTATCCGATCCGTACTGGTATCCGATCTACGAGAAGCTTGTCGAACTCGACGTGCCGGCCATGATTCACGTCAGCACGAGTTGCAACGCGTGCTTCCACACCACTGGCGCGCACTACCTGAACGCCGACACCACCGCATTCATGCAGGTGCTGACCAGCGACCTGTTTCAGCGCTTTCCGACGCTGAAATTCGTGATTCCGCACGGTGGCGGCGCGGTGCCCTACCACTGGGGCCGGTTCCGTGGGCTGGCGCAGGAGATGAAGCTGCCGCCGCTTGGCGAACACCTGCTCAATAACGTCTTCTTCGATACATGCGTCTATCACCAGCCTGGCATCGACCTGCTGACGCGCGTGATACCGGTCAAGAACGTGCTGTTCGCCTCGGAGATGATCGGCGCGGTACGTGGCATAGACCCCGAGACCGGCCACTACTACGACGATACGCGGCGCTACATCGATCAGGCCGCGCTCTCGGACGAGGAACGTCACCAGATTTACGAGGGCAACGCGCGGCGCGTCTACAGCCGACTTGACGCGCGACTCAAGGCACGTGGCCACTAGGCAGCGCCATCGAAGCCAGGCATCAACGTTGTTCCAGAAAAATATCTAACGGAGGAGAAGAAGATGAAACTGCGCCACCTGGCGCTGGCGGCCGCGCTCGGCCTGCCCGCCATCGCCAACGCCCAATCCGTGACGCTCTACGGCGTCATCGACACCGGCATCGAGTACCTCAACCACGTCGGCACCGCCAGCAACTCCGTCGTCAAGATGGCCAACCTCAGCGGCACCGTACCCTCCCGCTGGGGCCTGCGCGGCACCGAAGACCTCGGCAGCGGCATGAAGGCCAACTTCGTGCTCGAATCCGGATTCGCCCCCGACAGCGGCGTCTCCAACCAGGGCGGCCGCCTCTTCGGCCGCCAGGCATGGGTCGGCCTCTCCGGCAACTGGGGCCAGGTCAGCCTCGGCCGCCAGTACACCATGCTGTTCTGGGCCACGCTCGACTCCGACATCCTCGGCCCCAACGCCTACGGCTCGAGCTCGCTCGACAACTACCTGCCCAACGCCCGCGCCGACAACGCCATCGCCTACAAGGGCAAGTTCGGCGGCTTCACCGTTGGCGCTACCTACAGCTTCGGGCGCGACACCGTCAACGCCGGTCCCAGCCCCTCCGGCACCAACTGCGGCGGCGAGAACCCCGCCGACAAGACCGCCTGCCGCGAATGGTCGGCCATGCTCGGGTATGAAACCAACTGGTGGGGCATCCTGGGCGCCTATGACTCGCAGCGCGGCGGGCCCGGCGCATTCGGCGGCCTGACTTCGAGTTCGCTCAAGGATGATCGCGCCACCCTCGGTGGCTACATGCTTGTGGACCGCGCCAAGATCGGCGCCGGCTGGATCGGGCGTCGCAACGGCGCCATCGCCACGCCGCGCAGCGACATGTTCTATGCCGGTGTCGCCTACGACATCACTCCTGCGGTGACGCTCTCCGGCGAGGCGTTCTACCTCAAGTACCACAACAGCGCCGACAAGGCATGGCTGGGCGCGTTACGTGCCAGCTACGCCTTCTCTAAGCGCACGTCCGTCTACACCACGCTTGGCTATATCGACAACGGCGGCAAGCTGGCACTGTCCGTGGACAGCGCTTCCACCGGCGCATCGCCCGCGCCTGGCGGCTCGCAGTTCGGCGCAATGCTTGGCATGAAGCACGTCTTCTGACGGCACTTCATTCGTCGGCTTGAGACTGGGCTCCACCTGCCCGCTTCTGGTCATGACTGGCTGGGAGCGGGCTTTTTTTGCGACTGCAGTCCTATACCGAGCAACCCGAAGTGTCGGTGACGTGCAGATACGTGCAAATTGAACCCGTCCCCGGGCCGTTTCAATGCCGGGCCGGCTCGCTATCGGTAGCTCACCGTCACCTCGTTACTGCGGCCTTGCAGGGTGGGAGACAGCCCCCCACGGCCAGCAACCCGGTAGGCAAACACGAACCCTCCAGTCGCATCGTCGCCCGCGAACGCATCGGTCTTGCCCTGCGCGCCAGACAGCAGCACGCAGCGTCGCGCGTTGCACAGATATGCTTCCAGATCGATCGGCGGGGTACTGACGAAGCTGTAGCGCCAGCGTACCGACGTAACGATGCCGCTTGCCTGAGGCATCGTGCCTGGGGGCAACACCGGCGACGACATCGTGCGCTGACCGCGACTGGCAATCAGCGGTCCCTGCGCGGAGCTGGTCCAGGCATAACGCGACCCACTGAGCTCGTAGGTGGCGCGCACGTATGTCTGCGCATCGACCCATGTGGGGGCCAGACAAAGACACAACGCGAACGCCAGAAGATGACGCATCACAACATGCCGCGAAGCTGGTTGCGCAGCCGCGTAATGGCCTGGCTGCGGATCTGGCAGACGCGCGATTCGGTCACTTCCAGCACGGCCCCGATCTCACGCAGGTTCAACTCCTGGTCGTAGCAAAGCGAGAGCACGAGCTTCTCGCGCTCGGGCAGCTTCTCGATGGCACGGATCAGCGCATCACGCATTCCGGATTCCATCAGCACCGTGAGCGGATTCGCTTCGTCGGTCACCCCAAGGTGCCGATCCAGGAAGTCTTCTTCCCCGGAACGTTCGAAGTCCTCATAGTGCAGCAACTGGCAGCCATGGACTTCGTTGAGCAGTTCTTGATACTCCTCCAGCCCCATTTCGAGTTCCTTCGCCACTTCCGAGTCGATGGGGCTCCGGCCGAGTTTCTGCTCGAGCTGGCGCTGCGTGCGTTCGATCTTGCGTGTGAACTGGCGCAGACTGCGCGATTGCCAATCGTTGGCGCGCACCTCGTCGAGCATGGCGCCGCGAATGCGCTGGCTCGCATAGGTCTCGAATCGCGCGCCATGGTTGTCCTCGTAGCGCTTGGCGGCGTCGAGCAGGCCGATCATGCCGGCCTGGATCAGGTCGTCGATCTGCACGCTGGCCGGCAGCTTCGCCGCCAGCTGCAACGCGATGCGTCGCACCAGCGGCGCGTGCGACTTGACCACGTCTGCCTGTTCGAGCTTTCCCTGAATCGTGTACATGGTGGAACTCTCGGTAAATGCTTTCTATCGGTGCCAGCGCCGCGCAAGCATGGCCGCGGCTGACTGTCTGGCTCGGTGTCCGGTCTTGTCGACTTCTTGTTCTGGCTTCATGCGGGAACGGCCACAGCCGCTCCCTGGGGCGTTGTTTCGTGTCGCAACGGCCATGCGCCGATACCGCTGGCGATGTGACGCAGCGCGCTGGTGGATGCCGCTGCGGGATACGCCTCCACCACGCAACGGCCAAGCTGCAATGCGCGGGCCACCAACGGGTCGATCGGCAGGTATCCGGTCAGACCAGCCTCGACGCCGAGGTACTGGCTCGCGGTACGGGCAAGATTGCGCGCCAGCGCGGCAACGGTCGCTTCGGCGGCCGCCATATTGACGACCAGATGGAAGCGGCGGCATGCGTATTCGTGATGCAGACGCTTGATGCGCGCGTAGGCCGCGGTAATCGACGTTGCCTCCGGGCGCATGACGATCACCACGTTGTGGGCGGTTGCCGCCAGAGGCGACAGCGCGCCGGTCGCATCCGTGCGCGCGTCGATCAGCACCGACCGCATGTCGGGAATCAGATCGGATAGCGCGCGGTCCATGTTCCCGGCATCGACTGGGATATCACCTGCCGGCAGCACCGCGATGCCACTGGCAGGGCGCGTGCCAATCGCAGCGGCCGCGGTCACCCGGCCGGCCAGCGCATCGGCGAGCGTTGCGACAGGCGCGGCGCCCGACAGACGCGTGGCACGCACGCCATGGCGATCCTCGTCGACGAGCAGCACACGTTCGCCCTGCATGGCCAGCGCATTGGCCAGACCCAGCGTCACCGTGGTGGCGCCCGCCCCCGCATCGGCGGCAACCACCGCGATGCGCCGGGTGACGCGCGGCGCCAGCAGACGGCGCAGGCTTTCTGCCTGATCGGAACCCATGACGTTCAAGGCTTACTCCCCTGCGACTGCCAACTGCGGCAGTCCGGCTGTCGCCTGCATTGCCGCGTCGGCAGTGATATCACCGACGGGCGCAGGCGAGGCGGTACGTCCCGGATAGTTCTCCAGCACATCCAGCAGCGCCAGCAGGCGACCCATGCCCTCGTTGAGCACGGCGCCTGGCACCGGCGCATTTGCACGTGTCGCGGCGCGGCCAGCCAGGCGCGACAGGAACGCCGGTGCAGTTGCGGTGGGGGTGTGCTGCAGGCGCAGCGTGGTCAGCCCGAGCTGGAGCGACACCATGCTGGCCCCCTGACTGTCCGACGCATCGCCGTCCTGCGCGAAGTGCTCGGCGGCATGACGCAGCGTGCGGAACTGCTCGTCCGCGGCGTTCGCCCATTGCATCCAGCGAGCGACCTGCGCGGCGTCATCGGTCAGCGCCACGTCGCACAGCACGTACTCGACCGCCAGCGTTTCGCCGGTATCACGGTCCGCCATGCGGGAGACAACGAGGCAGGCTTCGGTACCGGCCTCTGCCGTGTTGTCGCGAGCGCGTCCCGCCGCACGAATCGTCCCTTCCGGAATCCGCACGGCGCAGTGACCAACCCAGTGCACAGCGTCGCGATCGCGCCAGGTCGTGTCGCCAATCGCATGAAACGTCAGCGTGTCGGCGATGGCATCGAGTTTGCTGGCGGCGCCACCCGTGATCACACGCGCGGTCTTGCGCGTACCCGCCACCCAGCGCTCGCCAAGTTGATGCCAGCGCGCAATCACGGCGGCCGATGGCACCGATGCATTCAGGTTGACGACGGTACGGGCCGCCGACAGCGTGGCGCGCACGGTCTCGGCTTCGGCATCGGCGTCCGCTTCTGACATCGACTGCCGCGTACGGCCAACCGGCGCGGTGGTACCGGCCAGCGGCATCCCGTCCCGGTCGGCAAGCCACAGGGTGCATTGCATCAACTGCGGCGCGCGACGACCTTGCACCGGCTGCGTAAAATTCTGCGATACGGCGAGCACATAGCGCTCGCAGGCCCGGCTGGCGTCCCGGCACATGGCCATGCGCGCCTGCTGGCCCATCTGCCGCAAGCCCACGGCACCGGCGCCGCGCTGTTGCCAGAGCTGGCGCGCGACGTCGAAGCCGTAGCCCGCGGCGTTCAACTCTTCCACGCACGTGCCCACGGCATTAGCGCTGTCAGTCAACGAACGCAGCATGTCATCGGCGCCATTGCGCTCGACCTGGCGCGGCGTTGCGGCGTCCGCTGCAGCGGCATGGCGGCGTGCCATGTCGGTGTCATTGAACAGCGAGCCACGACGCGGCGTCATGAACGCGCGTTCCACCAGCGTGCTGGCCTGCGCAAGTTCAAGATGTTCCGGCACACGCTGGCCAGTGGAAGCATAGAAAACCGGCAAGCGATGGCGGATCACCACATCGAGCACGGAACCGAGATGCGTCGCTTCATCGAGCTTGCTGATAATGCAGCCGTCGATGCCACCAGCGTCGCCGGCAGCGTCGTGCCGATAGGCGTGCACGACTTCATTGAGCGTATCGCCATGCGCGGCGCCGTTGAGCAGCAGCACGCGCTGCATCGGCGCCTGCACGCCAGCCAGCATCGCGATCTGGTCGGACAGGCTGCGATCGCGCTGGCTCATGCCAACGGTGTCGATGATGACCAGATGCTTGTCCTTCATCGCCGATAGCGCGAAACGCAGGTCCGCGGCGTCCTTCACCGCGTGCACGGGCACGCCCAGAATGTCGCCGTAGATGCGAAGCTGCTCGTGCGCGCCGATCCGGAAGCGGTCAGTCGTCAGCAAGGCCAGGCGATCGGCGCCGTGGCGCAGCACGTAGCGGGCGGCCAGCTTGGCCGTAGTGGTGGTCTTGCCCACGCCGGTCGGTCCGATCAGCGCCAGCACGCCGCCCTGATCGAACAGTGCGTCCTCGTTGGACAGCACAGGCACCTTCTTCGCGATTTCCTGCCGAATCCACGACATGGCGGCCGGACGATCGGTACCCACAGGCAGACGGGAGATCAACGTACGTGACAACTGGCCAGAGAAGCCCGCGTTCACCATCCACTCGAACAGCGACTCGCGCAGCGGATCGCCCACGGCCACATTGCCGGCGCCGCTGGACAGGCCCGCAAACTGGCGCTCGAGCATCGAACGCATCGACGCAAGCTCGCCACGCAGATCACCAATGACGCCGTCATCCGCCCGGGTCGCCTGCCCGTCGACGGCATTGGCCGCCGCGATGGCGATCGGCCCGATTTGCACCGGGGCGGTCTCAAGGATCTGGGATGCGGCTGGCGAGGGCGACACATAGGGCTGCGCGTTGGCGTTCACCGCACCAAGATCGGTGTCGCGCATCGCGACGATTTCCACGCCACCATCGATGGTCCGGTTCGACAGCACCACGGCATCCGGGCCCATCGCCTCGCGCACTTTGCGCATCGCTTCGCGGCCGTTGGCCGCCACAAACTTTGCCACGCTCATGTTCAGTCCTTACGCTGCGCCGCCGATCATGGCGGTGATGCGGATATTGCGGTTGTCCGGTACTTCGGCATGCGACAACACCTTCAACTGCGGCAGGGTGCGGCGCAGGAAGCGCGCCATCAGCGGACGCAGCGGCGACGGCACCAGCAGGACCGGATCGAGACCCAGTTGCTCCTGGCGCACCACCGCACCCTGCGCCTGCTGCAGCACCGCATCGGCCAGACCCGGCTCGATGCCGCCGCCATTGGCCAGCGCCTGCGACAGCACGCGCTCCAGGCCGGCATCGAGGCCAATGACCTGCAGGTCGGCGTTGTTGGGGAAAAGCTGCTGCGTGATCGCGCGGCCCAGCGCCACGCGCACGAGCGTGGTCAACTCGGCCGGATCGCTGACCTTCGGCGCGTGTTCGGCGATGACATCGAGGATCGTGCGCATGTCGCGGATCGCCACGCCTTCGTCCAACAGGCTCTGCAACACCTTCTGCAGGCCAGTCAGCGTGATCGTCTTCGGCACCAGGTCTTCGGTAAGCTTGGGCGATTCCTTGGCGATGCGGTCCAGCAGCGACTGCACTTCCTGGCGACCCAGCAGCTCGGATGCGTGCATCTGGATCAGGTGGTTCAGGTGGGTGGCCACCACGGTGCTGGCGTCGACCACGGTGTAGCCATACGCCTGCGCCTGCTCCTTGAGGGCAGCGTCGATCCACACGGCGGGCAGGCCGAAGGCCGGATCGCGCGTAGCCGCGCCGGGCAGCGTACCGGTGACCTGGCCCGGGTTGATCGCCATCCACTGGCCCGGATTGGCTTCGCCACTGCCAATCTCCACACCCTTGAGCGTGATGCGATAGGCGGTCGGCTTCAGTTCCAGGTTGTCGCGGATATGGACCACCGGCACGAGAAAGCCGATGTCCTGCGCGATCTTCTTGCGGATGCTCTTGATACGGCCCAGCAACTCGCCGTTCTGGGCGCGGTCCACCAGCGTGATCAGGCGATAGCCCACCTCCATGCCAAGCGGATCGACCATCGTGACGTCTTCCCACGACGCTTCGGCGGCCTCGGCCGGCGCGGCGGGCGCGCGCGCGTCGTTCGACTTCGTTTCTGCTGCCGTGGCCTCGCGGCGCAACATGTACCGACCGAGCCAGATCAGCCCGGCAGCCAGCAGCAAGAACGCGAAATGCGGCATTCCCGGGATGATGCCCATCATGCCGATAATGGCGGCCGTGATGAACAACACGCGCGGATTCGAGAAGAGCTGGCCGGTCAGCTGCTGACCGACGTCCTGCTCGTTCGACACCCGCGAGACGATGACACCGGCGGCCGTGGAGATCACCAGCGCCGGAATCTGCGCCACGAGGCCGTCGCCGATCGTCAGCAGCGTGTAGTTATGCACCGCAGTGCCAAAGTCCAGGTCGTGCTGCACCATGCCCACGACCATGCCGGCCACGACGTTGATGAACATGACCAGCAGGCCCGCGATGGCATCGCCACGCACGAACTTCGACGCACCATCCATCGCGCCGTAGAAATCGGACTCCTGCGCCACCTCGGCACGACGCTTGCGCGCGCCCTCTTCATTGATCAGGCCGGCGTTCAAGTCCGCGTCGATCGCCATCTGCTTGCCCGGCATCGCGTCCAGCATGAAGCGCGCGCCCACCTCGGCGATGCGGCCCGCGCCCTTGGTGATCACCATGAAGTTGATCACCACCAGGATGGCGAACACCACGATACCGACCGCGAAATTGCCGCCCACCAGGAAGTGGCCGAAGGCTTCGATCACCTTGCCGGCGGCGTCCGGGCCGGTATGCCCTTCGAGCAGCACCACGCGCGTGGAGGCAACGTTCAGCGACAGGCGCAGCAGCGTGGAGAACAGCAGGACCGCCGGGAACGCCGCGAAGTCGAGCGGACGCTGCGTGTACATGCCGACCAGCAGCACCATGATCGACAGCGCAATGTTGAACGTAAACAGCAGGTCCAGCACAAACGCGGGCAACGGCAGGATCATCATGCCGAGGATCATGATGATCAGCACCGGCCCCGCGAGCGCCTTCATCTGGGCACCAGAGCGCAGGCCCGGCAGGTTGAGGATGTTCGTCAGTGCGTTCATGCGCGGCTTTCCGGTACGGCAAGTTCATCCGGCACCACCAGATCCGCGGGCCCATCGGGCTGCGGACCGTAGCTGTAGTGCCAGTTCTTCAGTTGATAGACCCAGGCCAGGACCTCGGCCACGGCGGTGTACAGGCCGGCCGGGATCTCGTGACCCAGCTCGACGTGGCGATGCAGCGCACGTGCCAGCGGCGGCGCCGACAGCATCGGCACGCGGTGTTCCGCGGCCAGTTCGCGAATCCGCGCGGCCACTTCGTCGGCACCCTTGGCCACCACGCGCGGCGCGCCCATGCGGCCTTCCTCGTAGCGCAGCGCCACGGCGTAGTGCGTGGGGTTGGTCACCACCACGTCGGCCTTGGGCACTTCGGCCATCATGCGGCGGCGCGCAATGGCACGCTGCTGCTGGCGGATACGCGCCTTGATGTGCGGATCGCCGTCGGTTTCCTTCATCTCCTGCTTGATCTCTTCCTTGGTCATGCGGAGCTTCTTGTGGAACGTATAGAGCTGCCAGGGCACGTCCAGTGCGGCCACCAGGATCAGCGATCCCGCCACCACGCCGCTGACATACAGCACCAGTTCCATCATGTGCAGCAGTGCTTCCTGGATCGGCGCGTCCATCAGCGCGATGGCCTCCGGCAGCTTGCGCCAGATCATCCAGGCGCCCACGCCACCTACCAGTAGCGACTTGGCGATGGCCTTGGCCAGTTCCACCAGCGAATGCGCAGAGAACAACCGGCCGAGGCCGGCGATCGGCGACATGCGCGAGAAATCGGGCGAGAACGACTTGGTCGAGAACATCCAGCCGCCCAGGGCCAGCGGCGTCACCAATGCCGCGACGCCGAACATCAGCAGAAGCGGCAGGAATGCCAGCAGGGCGTCCCAGACAATGGCGGCGAACTGGGACAACATGCGATTCGTGTCGAAGGCCGTGGCCGGCTCGAATGCGAGGCCGGCATGCATCACGGCATCGAGCTTGCGGCCCAGCACGCCGCCCGTGCTCCAAAGGCCGATCACGCCGGTCATCAGCATCACGAACGTGCCGAGCTCGCGCGAACGCACCACCTGCCCCTCTTCACGCGCCTTTTCAAGGCGCCGGGCTGTGGCGGGTTCGGTTTTCTCGAGATCGCTTTCCTCGGACATGGACGCTCCAGGCGCGAAGCGCGGACGGCACTTCGTCACCGAGGATTATCAAATCCCCGGCCGGGAAGCATTGGGAGGAAAAGGCGGGGAAACAGGTCCCTGTTTCAGGAATGGAGGGGGCAGCGGCGTTAACGGTCCCCGGGGGGCCGATCTTTAGGGGGAGCGTCCCAAAATGCCGCGATCGCGCACTGTCCGGATGGCATCCGGCGGCATGATGCCGCCTTTGCGATGCAGCACGATTCAGCGTCGGGCGACGCCGCATCGCAAGGCGCGCGGACTCAGGACAGGCGCTCCGGGTCGATGGAGATGCCCAGTTGTTCGGCCATTTCCTCAACCAGCGCCTGCAGGCGCGCCACCTTGTCTTCCAGCTCGCGATGGCTGATCCGGAGCGCCTCCAGCTCCGACGGCGCGATCTCGATGCTCGCGCTCGCGCGTGGGCCCGGCGCTTCGGCCAGACTGACTTCGCCGCATAGCAGGTGCATCCAGCGGTGTTCGCGCTCCCCCGGGCCACGGGGCAGCTTCACGACCAGGGCGGGATCGCGTTCGGCCAGCTCGTCCAGGAACGCCTCGACCGAGGAGATATCGGCAAAGGCGTGCAGCCGCGCCGTGTTCAGGCGCAGTTCCGCCGCCGTCTGCGGCCCGCGCAGCAGCAGCGTGGACAGCAACGCCGCGGACTGGCTCGGCACGCCAAGCACACGGGCAAGGTTCTGCTCGAAGCGGGGCACCCGGCTGCTGCTGCCTTCGAACACGAGGCTCAGCGATTTGAGGCCATCGATGGCGGTCAGGATCTCGTCCTCGCCGACGCTCATCACCGGCGATCGCGCGGTCTTCTGGTTGCAACCGGCGGCCAGCGCATTGAGTGACAACGGATAGGTATCGGGAACGGTGAACTGCTTTTCGAGCAGCACCGCCACCACACGGCCTTCGAGCGGGGTCAGGGCGCGCAGTGGCGGGCGGGACGAAGCCCCGGTGGCCATGGGGGTGTCTGGAGTGTCGGGGGTATCGGTCATTTCGGGCTACGGCTAGGTCGGCAAGGCGACCATTGAAGCGCAAGCGGGCGGCTGGCGCAACCTCGCCCGAAGCTGGCGGAGCCCGCGCCGCCCCCGCAGCCCCCGTAGCCCTTTACCGTGTGATTGGCGGATTGCCCCGGCGCCGTGCCAGCAGCGGTGCATCCACGCCGTCCACGCCGACCAGACCCAGCACGGTGGTCAGGCCCCATTGCGCGCCTTCCCAGGCATTGGTGGGATCAAACCACTCGCCACGCGAGTGTGCGCCGCCCGATTTTCCGCCGCTGCCAATGATGATGGCCGGAATGCCCAGCGCCATCGGCACGTTGGCGTCGGTGCTGCCGCCCCGCAGGGTTGGCGCCTCCTTGCTGTTGGCGTGAATCACGCGGACAGCCGATTGTACGATCACCGAGTCGGTCGGCGTCTGCCCGGCCGGGCGATCGCCAATCAGCTTCGTCTGGAACGTGATGTCTTGGCCCGTGGCTGGCGCCCAGCGACGATTCTCGTCCGCAACCCCGGCTGCAATCGCATCCATGATGTGCTTTTCGGTTTCCAGCAGCGCCGGCGTGCCGTTCGAACGGATATCGACCGCCATGCGCGCATCGCCCGCGATCGCGTTGACCGACGTCCCGCCGGAAACCGTGCCGACCGTGAACGTGGTCTTGGGATCGGATGGCGTGCGCACATCGCTGATCTTGCTGATAGCGCGCCCCATGGCATGAATGGCGCTGGGCAGGCCAAACGCGCCAAAGCTGTGACCGCCGGGACCGCGGAAGGTCACTTCGTAGCGATGGCTGCCGGTGCCCTGCGTCAGCACGCGATCGCCGGTGCCGGGTTCGATGCCGACCATGCCGTCGATATCGGGATGCTCGCGGAACACCGCCTTCATGCCGCGCAGGTTGCCAAGTTCTTCCTCGCCGACGTTGCCCACGAAGACCAGATCGCCAACCGTCCGCACATTGTTTTCGTTGAGCACCTTCAGCCAGGACAACAGCACAGCGAGTCCGCGCGTGTCGTCGCCGATACCGGGGGCGTATAGCTTGCCGTCACGCGCCTTGACGGTGACATCGGTGCCTTCCGGGAAGACCGTATCGAGGTGGGCGGAAATCAGCAGTTTCGGGCCATTGCCCACGCCCTTGCGGATCCCGACCGCATTGCCTTCGGCATCAATATGGGCATCGGCCAGGCCAAGCGCCTTGAGCCGCGAGACGAAGTACTCGGCGCGCGCGCGCTCCTTGAAGGGCGGCGCGGGAATCTCGGTCATGGTCTTCAGTTCGGTCAGCGCGCGCGCGTCATCGGCGCGGACGTCCGTCATCAGCTTCTTGTGGACCGGGGATGCTTCGAGTTTGGTGTAGGCAGTGTCTACCGCTGGGGAGACCTGTGGGAGGGGCAGCGTCTGCGCGTGGGCAATTCCGGCAAGTGCGGCGGCTGCGAGGGCAACAACGGTACAGCGAGCAGGCATGGGGGCAATCCTCTGGCAGGGGGAGAAACCGTGTTTGCTGCGATTGTGCCAGTGAATGCGAAGGTGCGCTGAAGCGCCGCTCTCCCGCGATGCGGGAGAGCGGAAGCCTATCGCCAAACGGCCTCAGAAGCCAAGGCTCGCCAGCAGATCGTCCACCTGCGACTGGTCCGACACCACATCGGCCTTGCCTTCGGGATTGATCTGCGGACCATTGATCAGGGAAGGGGGCGCCTCCACGCGCCGATCGGCCGGCACGTTGTCGATCAGCACCTGCAGCAGTTCCTGCTCCAGCGTGCGGATCATGTCCATCATCTTCTTGATCACCTGGCCCGTCAGGTCCTGGAAGTCCTGGGCCATCATGATCTCGAGCAGATGGCTGCCGGTGGCCTTGGTCTTCTCCGGAACCTCGGTCAGGAACTCGCGCGTGTCGAGCACCAGCGCGCGGGCGTCGCCCAACTCCACGGGTTGCTCGAACCACTCGCCCCAGCGCTTGTCCAGCGCGGTGGCCTTGGCCTCGAGTTCTTCCTGCAGCGGCTGCGCCAGTTCCACGGCCGTGAGCGAACGCTCGGCAGCCTGCTCGGTCATGGCGGCGATGTAGCTCAGACGGTCGCGCGCGTCGGGAATGGCCTGGGCGGCGCGCTCGATTTCCTTGTCGAGCCCCAGCTCCCGCATGTTGTCGCGCAGCATCCGGGTCAGGTTGCCGATGCGATGGATGATCTGCTCGGCCGCTTCGTTGCTGAAAGTCGGAGTCGTCGACATGTCGCGTCCCTCTTATTGACCCATTTTCTCGAAGATCTTGGTGATCTTCTCGTCGAGCGTGGCGGCGGTAAACGGCTTGACCACGTAGCCATTGGCGCCTGCCTGCGCGGCGGCGATGATGTTCTCCTTCTTGGCTTCAGCCGTCACCATCAGCACCGGCGTCTTGGCGATCTCGGGCGTCGCGCGGATCGTCTGCAACATGGTCAGGCCATCCATGTTCGGCATGTTCCAGTCCGAAACCACGAACTGGAAGCTGCCATCCTTGACCTTCTCCAGGCCGGCTGCGCCGTCCTCGGCTTCGTCCACGTTGGTGAAACCAAGCTCCTTGAGCAGGTTGCGGATGATCCGGCGCATGGTCGGGAAATCGTCGACCACGAGAATCTTGATGTTCTTGTCCACTGTTACGGCTCCAAAACGGTTGCGGATGGCCATGCCATCCGGATGATTGCTGCTTATCTGACCTCTCGCGCGCTATACGCGCTGCGCCCGCGCGCCAAACGTAGCCAGGTGCGCCATGACGCGCTGGCTCATCTGGTGCAGGGGCACCACTTCATGCACACCGCCGGCCGCGATGGCTTCCTTCGGCATACCAAACACGATGCAGGATTGCTCGTCCTGCGCCAGGTTGTAGGCGCCTGCCTCGCGCATTCGCAACATGCCGCGCGCGCCGTCCTTGCCCATGCCGGTCAGGATCACGCCCGTGACGTTCTTGCCACCGTGAATCGCGGCGGAATCGAACAGCACATCCACGGACGGTCGGTGCCGATTGACCGGCGCTTCCTGGGACAGGTGCGCCACGTAGTTCGCGCCGCTACGTGCCAGCAGCATGTGCGAATCGCCGGGCGCGATGTACGCATAGCCTGGCAGCACACGCTCGCCATGCTCGGCTTCCTTGACCGTGATGCGGCACAGGCCGTTCAGGCGGTGCGCGAACGACTTCGTGAAACCCGCCGGCATGTGCTGGACGATCATGACCGCCGGAGAATCGGGCGGTAGCGGCGTCAGGAAATCCTTGATCGCCTCGGTACCACCCGTGGAAGCCCCGACGATGATCAGCTTTTCCGTCGACAACAGCGGCGCGCGCAGCATCGGCGCGACGGGCGCCGCGCCAGCGCTCTGCTCCGCACGCGCACGCACGCGGGCGCGCGATGCGGCGCGGATCTTGTCCGCGATTGTCTGCGTGTAGTCCAGCAGGCCTTCACGGATACCGAGCTTCGGCTTGGTCACGAAGTCCACGGCGCCGAGTTCCAGCGCGCGCATCGTGATCTCGGACCCGCGCTCGGTCAGCGACGACACCATGAGCACCGGCATCGGCCGCAGGCGCATCAGGCGCTCAAGAAAATCCAGGCCGTCCATGCGCGGCATTTCTACGTCCAGCGTCAGCACGTCCGGATTGACGCGCTTGATCAGGTCGCGCGCCACCAGCGGATCCGGGGCGGTACCTACCACCTCCATGTCCGGCTGGCTGTTGATGATTTCCGACATCAGGCTGCGTATCAGCGCGGAATCGTCCACGCACAGCACCTTGATCTTCGCGGCAGTCATGTTGGTCTCTACGTCTCTTGCGTGTATTTCGTGTATGACGCGTCTTGTACGTCCCGCGCGCCCGACATCAGGTCGGGATCCTGGCCGTGGTCTGTCGCGTGAACAGTTCCACGGCGCCTCGCGCGGGTGCCTTCGTCGACGTGGACAGCGCCCGTGCCAGGGCACGTTCCTCGCGTTCGACGCCTACGGTATCGTCCTGGCGCGTCAGCCGGCGGACCAGTGCAAGGCCGGTACGTGGAAAGTAGCTGACACGTCGCGCGTGCGGTCCGCGCAGATCCTGCGCGGCCACGCGCACTTCTTCCGTGCGCAGGTACTTCAGTACGAAATCGGCATTCCGATCCCCGATATTTAGGGTCGTCATGTTGGCCAGTACCGCGCCACCCCCAAATACTTTGGCCTCCAGCCGTTCGCGACGCGCGCCCATCTTCAGCAGTTCATTGATAAGCACTTCGAGCGCGTAGCAGCCGTAGCGCATCGACGTAGAGAGCATCCGGTCGGCGCCGGCGTTCTCGTCGTCGGGCAGCATGAAATGGTTCATGCCGCCGACACCGGCCACTTCGTCACGAATGCACGCGGACACGCACGATCCCAGGACGGTCGTGAGTACGACGTCCTCGGCGGTCACGTAGTACTCGTTGGGCAACAGCTTGATGGCCTGCCGGTCGAATTCGCGGTCAAAGTACTTCCGGGTGGCGATGGCCTCCGGCATCTGGGGCGTGCCGCGCATCATGCAGCTCCGCTCTTGTTCGTCAGCTCGTACACGGTCTGCCCGCGCAACTGGAATGCGCGGGTGACGTACGAGAAGTTCTCCGAGTGCCCCGCGAACAGCAGGCCGTTTGGCTTGAGCAGCGGCGCGAACCGTTCGAGAATCTGGCCCTGCGTCGGCTTGTCGAAATAGATCATCACGTTGCGGCAGAAGATCGCATCGAACTTCTCGCGCAAGCCCCAATCCGGCGCCAGCAGGTTCAGCGGCTCGAAGGTGACCGTCGCGGCAAGCTCCGGCTTGACCTTGACCGACCCGGCCCGCGCGCCGGTGCCCTTCAGGAAGAAACGCTTGAGCCGTTCCTGCGACAGCCGCGATACCTGCTCGGCGGTATAGATGCCGCTGCGCGCCTTGGCCAGCACCTGGGTGTCGATGTCCGTGGCCAGCACCGTGCCCGCGCGTTCGCCCAGCGCTTCCGCCAGCGTGATGGCGATCGAGTACGGCTCCTCGCCGGTCGACGCCGCGGCGCACCAGACGCTGTAGGGTCGCCCGATTTTCTTGGCGTGCTCGGCCAGCAGCGGAAAGTGATGAGCCTCGCGAAAAAACGACGTCAGGTTCGTTGTCAGCGCGTTGGTGAAGTACTCCCACTCCGACGAACGCTCGTCGGCTTCGAGCTGCGCGAGATAGGTGCTGAAGTCCGCAAGCTGCAGTGTGCGCAACCGCCGGGCCAACCGGCTGTAGACCATCTCCCGCTTGTGGCTGCCAAGCGAGATGCCCGCGCGCTTGTGAATCAGCGCGCGGATCTTCTCGAAGTCGCGCTCGGTCAGCAGAAAGTCGCGCATCTCATCGCGCAATGGCGCCAGCACGGGCGCACCGGGCGTCATAGCCGCGCCTGGCTTCCTGATGGCGCTGGAGGAAGAACGGAGCGGCGTCATGGTGTATGTCCTTCAAGGTACCGGGGAGTCGGCGATGCGGGCTGCCGGACGTGCCGGCAAGCATCAGGCGAGCTCGGCCTCGATCAATTCCATCTCTGGGCTGGTCATCATGCGTTCGATGTCGATCAGGATCAGCATCCGGCCTTCCACCGAACCCAGCCCGGTCAGATGTTCGTTGGAGACCGACACGCCGAACTCCGGCGCGGGCTTGATGTCATCGCCGGTGAGCGTCAGCACGTCCGATACGCCGTCGACGACGATGCCAACCACGCGGCCGGCCACGTTCAGGATGATCACCACGGTCTGGTGGTCATAGCGCACGTTGCCGAGCTTGAACTTCAGGCGCAGGTCGACGATCGGCACGATCACGCCGCGCAGGTTGGTCACGCCCTTGAGGAAGTCTGGCGCGTTGGCGATGCGCGTCACCGTCTCGTAGCTGCGGATCTCCTGCACCTTGAGGATGTCGATGCCATATTCTTCCGTCCCCAGCGTAAAGACCAGGTACTCCTGACCCGAGGCTTCGCTGCCCTGGGTATCGATATGTCCGATGCCGGCCATGTCCGTTCTCCTTGGTGTCGATTACTACGCGGCCATCGGGGCCTGGCGGCGCACACCAGTGCGCTGCAGCGCGCCGACGTCCACGATCAGGGCCACGCTGCCGTCGCCGAGGATGGTGGCGGCGGAAATGCACGGCACCTTGCGATAGTTGGTCTCGAGGTTCTTGAGCACCACCTGGTGCTGCCCGATCAACTGGTCCACCAGCAACGCGAAGCGCTTGCCTTCGGCCGCCAGGATCACGGCAATACCCTGCGTGGGCTCCTGCACGGCGTTGGCCACGTTGAAGACCTTGTGCAGTTCCAGCAGCGGCAGGTATTCGCCGCGCACGTTCATCACCCGCTCGCCGTTGGCCGCGGTGTGCACGTCGTCGGCCATCGGCTGCAGCGACTCCATCACGCAGTTCAGCGGCAGGATGAAGGTTTCTTCGCCAGTACGTACCGACATGCCGTCCAGAATCGCCAGCGTCAGCGGCAGCACGATGCGGGTGGTGGTGCCCAGCCCGGCGCGCGAGCTGATCTCCACGTGGCCGCCCATCTCCTGGATGTTCCGCTTGACCACGTCCATGCCAACGCCCCGGCCGGAGACATCGGTAATGACTTCGGCCGTGGAAAAGCCCGGCGCGAAGATAAGCTGCCAGACTTCGTCGTCGGGCATGTTCTCGGAGACCGGCAGGCCGTTCTGCATCGCCTTGGCCAGGATGCGCTCGCGGTTCAGGCCGGCGCCGTCATCGCTCACCTCGATGACGATGTTGCCACCTGCGTGCTGCGCGGAGAGGATCAGTTGTCCGGTCGGCTCCTTGCCGGAGGCAATACGCTTCTCTGGTGTTTCGATGCCGTGATCGAGACTGTTTCGCACCAGATGGGTCAGCGGATCGATGATCCGCTCGATCAGGCCCTTGTCCAGTTCCGTTGCCTTGCCGAACGTGACCAGATCGATCTGCTTGCCGAGCTTGCCCATCATGTCGCGCACCAGACGCGGGAAGCGCGAGAACACGTAGTCCATCGGCATCATCCGGATGGACATCACCGCTTCCTGCAGATCGCGCGCATTGCGCTCGAGCTGGCCCATGCCTGAGAACAGGCGGTCGAACAGCACCGGGTCCAGTGACGACGCGGTCTGCGCCAGCATCGACTGGGTAATGACGAGTTCGCCCACGAGGTTGATGATCTGGTCGACCTTCTCGGTCGGCACGCGGATCGAACCGGCATCCGGGGTGTGCGCGGCCGCGGGCTTGGCCTTCTCTTTCTCCTTGGCAGCCACCGGTGCGGCGGCGGGCGCGACAGGCGCGACGGCTGCCGGCGCGGCCACGGGCGCGGGCGTCGGCGCGGCGACCGGTGCCGCCGGTGTCTCGCCTGGCGTTACCGCTTCCACGGCGATCTGCTTCTCGTCGATCACGAAGCAGCAGACCGCGATGATGTCGTCGGCGCTGCACTGGCTGTTCAGCCAGATGATCAGGTCGCCGTCCGATTCCTGCTGACCGGTGATCTCGCCCAGGTTGGCAAGCTCCTCGCGCAGCAGGGCCTGGTCGGCGGCCGATACCTTGATCAGGCTCACCTTGAGATTGCCGCCAGCCGGTGCGGCAGCGGGCGCGGATGCGGCTACCGGCGTAGCGGCGGGCGCGGGAGCCGCCTCGCCGCTGGCTTCCTGGGCCAGTTGCTGCAGCACGGCGCAAATGCGCGCCAGCGTTTCCGGATCGGGTTCGGTGCCGTTACGGTAGGCGTTGAGCTGATCGTGCAACACGTCCTTGGTTTCCAGAAAGGTGTCGATGATGACGCGCGAGAGAGCTAGTTCCCTCCGACGCGTGCGGTCCAGCAGATTCTCGAAGATGTGCGTGGTTTCGGTCAGCGCCGTGAAGCCGAACGTCGCGGCGCCGCCCTTGATCGAATGCGCGGCACGGAAGATCGCGTTGAGCGCTTCCGCATCGGGGGATTCGATATCCACCTCGAGCAGCAGCTGCTCCATTTGTACGAGCAGTTCCTCCGCCTCCTCGAAGAAGGTCTGGTAGAACTGCGTGATATCGATATCGACAGACATGATGGTCCTGACTCGCTAGATTGCCCTGGAAGATGCGCCGCCCTGTTCAGGCGGCACGCGTCATTCCCCCTTGCCCTTGCCTTTGCTTTCTCCCGCGCCGCCAGGCTTGGCCGCGGGCGCCGAAGCGCTCCCCAACTGCGCCTGCACGTCCTGTGCCGCCTGGCCCTTCTGAGTCTGCACCGTGACATCGGCGGCGCTGGCGTTCTCGGCCTCGAACTGGGCCTGGGCGCGCTGGTTGAGCACAACGATGCTGATACGGCGGTTCACCGGTGCCAGCGGATCGTTCTTCTCCAGCGGCATCGTGTCCGCCAGACCCAGCACGCGTAGCAACTTGCCTTCCTCCATGCCGCCTGCAACCAGTTCCTGCCGCGACGCGTTGGCGCGGTCAGCAGACAGTTCCCAGTTGCTGTAGGCACGCTGGCCCATCATGTATTTGGCCGAGTCGGTATGACCGGAAAGACTGACCTTGTTCGGCAGCTCGTTGAGCACCGGGCCGATCTCGCGCAGGATCGTGCGCATGTACGGCTCGACCGCCGCGCTGCCGGTGCGGAACATCGGACGGTTCTGCGTATCGAGAATCTGGATGCGCAGACCTTCGCTGGTGATGTCGAGCAGCAGTTGCGGGCGGAACTGGCGCAGTACCGGGTTGTTCTCGATAATCTGTTCCAGACGCTTCTTCAGACCGCGCAGCCGCTCGCTCTCGATCTGGTCGCGGCGGCGCTGGGCATCCGCGGCCGGATCGTTGGTCTGCGCCTTCATGATCTCGCCATCCTTGGCCATCACGTCCTTGCCGCCGCCGGGAATCACGCTCGTCGAAAGGCTGCTCTTGTCGCCGCCGGCAATCGCCACCTTGAGCGGCGTGCGGAAATACTCGGCCACGCCGACGAGAACCTTTGGCGATGAGGAACTCAGCAGCCACAGCACCAGGAAGAGCGCCATCATGGCCGTCATGAAGTCGGCGTAGGCGATCTTCCAGCTGTGGTTGCCATGCGGCTTGGCATGCGATTTCGCCTTCTTGATGACGATCGGACGCAGGTCCTGGGCGCTGCTCATGACTGCTCTCCCGTCAGGTCAGGCTCTTGACTTCGCGGACATGGTCGTCGAGCTCGAGGAACGACGGACGTACCGTGGAGTACAGCACCTTGCGGCCGAACTCCACCGCCACCAGCGGTGCGTAACCATTGAGCGACGCCAGCAGCGTGACCTTGATGCATTCGTACATCTTGATGCTCTCGGACACCTGGTGTTCGACACGCGATGCCAGCGGCGACACGAAGCCGTAGGCCAGCAGAATGCCAAGGAACGTACCCACCATCGCGTTGGCGATCAGGGCGCCGAGTTCGGCCGGAGGCAGGTCCGCGGAAGCCAGCGCGTGCACCACGCCCATCACCGCCGCCACGATGCCGAAGGCGGGCAGGCCGTCGCCGACGCGCGAGAGCGCATGGGCCGGAATCTCGGCTTCATGGCGGACGGTTTCGATTTCGTGATCCATGAGCGCCTCGATCTCGAACGCGTTCATGTTGCCGTTGACCATCATGCGCAGATAGTCAGTCAGGAATTCCATCATCTTGGCGTCGGCCAGGATGCGCGGGTACTGACTGAAGACACTGCTCGATGCCGGATCGGCGATTTCCTTTTCGAGGAACAGGATGCCCTCGCGGCGTGCCTTGGACAGCAGCACGTACAGTAGCGCCATCACGTCCAGGTACAGTTCCTTCTTGTACTTGGAGCCCTTCAGCAGCGAGGGCATGGCCTTCATCGTGGCCTTGATGGCCTTGCCGCTGTTGGAGCTGATGAATGCGCCAACCGCGGCACCGCCGATGATGATGAGCTCCGCCGGTTGATAAAGCGCGCCCATGTGGCCGCCGGTGAGGGCGTAACCGCCCAGCACCGCCACGACTACGACGACATAGCCAAGAACTACAAGCACGATCGGATCCCCGTCTGAAAAACACGCGTCAGGCACGCATCGGGGGCATCCCGCGCGGGCGAGAGGGGTCACCGCTCACCAACCCAGGGCCCACCTCCTGCGCGGACGTTGGGCCAGATGGATCAGGCTTCGGTCTGCGCGGCTGCGGCGTCCTTCGAGAGCTTCTTCACCTTTCCGGCGCGTGACGGCGGACGGCACAGGCTGCACACGAAGTTCGTGTGCGGCTCATAAGCGTGCGTGACGAACTGTCCACCGCAACAGGTGCACGAGGAAAGCTGCAGCATGTTGCTCTCGAAAAACCGTACTAACGTCCAGGCACGGGTGAAACTTAAGACGATTTCGCCGCCGAGCAGAGAAACATGCTCGAGATACAGGCGATAGGCCGCCACGACTGCGCGAATGCCAGACGTCTCGCCTTCCTGCACCATGAACTGGTACGCGGAGAAGAACAGCGACGAATGGATGTTCGGCAGCCAGGTGGTGAACCAGTCCGTGGAGAACGGGAGCATGCCCTTGGGCGGCGATGCGCCACGGAGCTCCTTGTACAGGCGGATCAACCGGTCGCGCGAGAGCGTGGTCTCGGCTTCAAGCACCTGCAGTCGCGCGCCCAGGCCGATCAGCTCGATGGCGAGCTGCGTCTGGTTCGCGTCCTGCAGGACGCTCTTGCGGTTGGGGAGGGGGGTGGCCGTGAAGCTGCGGGCTGGCGAGGCCTGGAGGAGTGCGGTCAATTGAGCGACTCCACAGGTTGCCGGGCCAGCAGGATAGCAGCGTGGATCTGCTGCATATCATGGCTCTTGGCCGTGTGTGTGAGTGTGGAAAGCAGCGCGTGATCGTCGAAGCGGAAACGGCACAGCACCATGTTCGATGCTGCCAGCTTGACGAGTTGCGCCGAGGTCAGTTTGGCGAGGATCTCAGCAATTTCCTTGCTGACGCCAAGCCTGAACATGGCTTCCACCTGGTTTTCGCGCACCAGTCGTTGCGCGAGCAGAAGATAGGCGAGATTGACCTCCCGGATCTCCTGGAGAACTTCACTGCTTTCCAATTTTTCCCCGCTACCAAAAAAACCCTCGACCGCTTGTCCGGCGCTTACCGGCAGATGCTGCTTGCCGGCGACCAGATCGTTAAGGTGCGTGTGCGATGGGTACGACGTACTACGAAAGTAACTGCGCCTGGTAACACCGTCTCTCTGAAACGTTACAGATGTTACAGAGTGTAAGTGAAACTGTTACGTTTATATCGGCTTTCCGCCTCGTATGCCAATCCCTACTTGAGTTGGGGGGAGACAAATGTCGTACAGATCAGACAAAGGCCGCGAATTTTGTAACAGGCTTTAGAACTGTCTTCTGATTTACATCAATGTTGTTACGGCCAGCCAACCGAAGAGACACTCTAATTTTGCGCAGCACACGTCACTGACTGACTGATCGACTGCCGAATTCCACTATTGACGAACAAGCGCGCCTTGACTAAAGACGCGCCGCAACCATGCTGCCAAGCGGGCAAATACATCGTCGGGCGCCTCCCTGAACAAATGCGGACACGCGCGCTCCACCTGTTCCAGCACGCGAGCAGCCTCTTCGGCGCCGATGGAGCCGTACTCCAGCGCCAGGCCCAGCAAGACGCGCAACTCTCCAACCTTGCTGCGCCCCAGCGCTTCGCTCTGCTCCGTCTGCAATCCGTACATGACGTCGTACGCGCGCTGCCGAAGACCATCGGCAACCCGCCACGCAGGCGTCTTCATGCGTTCTTCCAATGTGCGAATATCGACGGCGCTGGCCGATATCTGCGCGGCCAGCGCCTCGGTGAAGGCGGCGTCAGCACCTGCCTCGGAGAGAATCTGCGTGGCCCACTGGCGCGCGTGCTCGACGCGCTGCTGCGGCGTCCAATCGGGCTGCACGGCCAGGCCAAAGCCGAAGCGTTGCGCATCGCGCATCAACGCGGCCAGCGCATTGGGTAGCTGCTTGTCGAAGACCTTCTTGGCCCATCCATACTCGCCACTGGCCAGCAGGCGCATTACGGCGCGCTCGGTCAGCGGACCATCCTGCTGCATCAGTCGCGCACGCAGGAAGTCATCGAATGCAGGTGGGATGAACTGGGCATCGAGGCCCGTGGAGACCTTTACGAAGGCATCGAAGTCCGCGCGCAGCCGCGCGGATGCTTCGGCCGACAGGGACAGGCTGATGTCGGTGTTCATGGTGTCGTTGGACGAAAAAGCGCCCCGGCGCGGGCTGGCTCGATACCTGGCGCCGGGACGTGCGTCATCCTTCCTTGCGGCGCCGCAGAGCGGCTACCGGAAGTCTGGTCAGAAAGCGCTCCAGTCGCCGTTGTCGGAGGCGCTGGTCGCCGTGCTCGCGGAAATTGCCGGGCGCTTCAACTGGCTATCGGCAGCTTCGGCCGATTCCTCAACACCAGCGGCGGCAACCGATGTGGCGGCAAGCGCAGTGCCCGCGGCCTTGGCAGCCGTCTTCCTGACCGGGCGCGCCGGGGCAGGCAGGCGTTTCGCGCCCGACGGCCGTGCGACCGGACGCGCGGCTGGCGCCGGGGCAGCCAGTGCCGGCACGGCGTCATCGCCGTGGGACAGACGGAAGCCCGACACCGACGCCATCAGGCGGCTGGCCTGATCCTGCAGCGAACCTGCGGCAGCGGCGGCCTGCTCGACCAGCGCCGCGTTCTGCTGGGTGACTTCGTCCATCTGCGACACGGCCTGGTTGACCTGCTCGATGCCCGAACTCTGCTCGGCAGAGGCCGCGCTGATCTCGCCCATGATGTCGGTCACACGCTTCACGGCCTGCACGATCTCATCCATCGTCGTGCCGGCCTGCGACACCAGCGCGGCGCCCGTATCCACCTGCGCCACGGAGTTGTCGATCAGCGTCTTGATTTCCTTCGCGGCGTTGGCGCTGCGTTGCGCCAGGCTGCGCACTTCGCCGGCCACCACGGCAAAGCCTCGGCCCTGCTCGCCCGCCCGCGCGGCTTCCACGGCGGCGTTCAGCGCCAGGATGTTGGTCTGGAACGCAATGCCCTCGATCACGCCGATGATGTCGACGATCTTGCGCGACGCGTCGTTAATCTCGCCCATCGTCTGCACCACGCGGCCCACCACCTCGCCGCCGCGGACAGCCGTCTCCGACGCATTGGCGGCCAGCCCGCTGGCCTGGCGCGCGTTATCGGCGTTCTGGCGCACGGTGCTGGTCAGCTGCTCCATGCTCGAGGCCGTTTCCTCCAGCGAGGCTGCCTGCTGTTCCGTGCGTTGCGAAAGGTCGTTGTTGCCGGCTGCGATCTCGCTCGATGCCGAGCCGATCGATTCGGCAGACACCTTGAAGTCACGCACCATCTGCGAGAGTTGCTGCTGCATTTGGTCCATGGCATGTAGCAGGCTGGTCCGGTCGCCGGCACGCAGGTTCACGGCGTCCGAGAAGTCGCCCTCCGCGATACGCGCCGCGATAGCCGCGGCATAGCCCGGCTCGCCACCGAGCTGGCGCGAAAGCTGGCGTGCCAGGAATCCACCCAGCAGCACCGACACCGCCAGGCCGCCCAGCACCAGCGCCAGCATCAGCACGCGCGAGTGGTTATAGACGCTGGTCGATTCATCCATGTTGGCCTTGGCGCGCTCGTCGCGGCGCTTCACCATCTTGAGCAGGAGGTCTTCAAGCGCGCGGCTGTCCTTGAGAAGCTCGGCGCTCTCGGTAAACACGGTGCTTTCGAACTGCGAGGTGTCCAGTGGCTGCTTGCCGACCAGTTCGACGTACTTCTGCATCCGCTCGCGGAACGGCGGCAGCAGCGTCTCGTACTGCTTGTACAACGCCTGGCCTTCCGGTTGCGTGAAGGAATCCTTGGTCGACTTGACGCGGGTCTCCAACGCGCTAAGCGACTTCTCGATCTGCTCCCGCTCGGTGGCACGCTCGCCCATCGTCGACGCGGACAGCAGCGCGATCTGCGCGCGGCTGGCATAGACCAGGTTGATGTTGCCGTCCTGGACCGCCTTGAGCGCCTGCAGGTCACTGTTGTAGATCTTGCCGGTCCATTCCGTCATGCGCCCCATGTTGACGACGCCTAGCAAGCCAATGATGGCGCCGATGACGGATACAACCAGGAAGCCAGCAATCAGCCTGGTTGTCACGCGTAGTTGATTGAACCACTGCATAGAACTACCCCCTCCTTCCATTTGAATAGACCCGAAGCTCAGGCGTTGACCAGGCCGGCTTCTTTCCCCGTTTCACTCATCGTCGCCACCCGTCGCTTGCGCGGCGGCCGGACCTCGGCCTGCATACTCACGCGGAACGTGGAGATCGACTCCCGCAGGCGCTCGGCCTGTTCTTCGAGCGAGCCCGCCGCGGCAGCGGCCTGCTCCACCAGCGCAGCGTTCTGCTGCGTCACATCGTCCATCTGCGTCACCGCCTCATTCACCTGCTCGATGCCTGCGCTCTGTTCCGCTGATGCCGAACTGATCTCACCCATGATGTCGGTCACGCGCTTCACCGCCTGCACGATCTCGTCCATCGTGGCGCCGGCCTGACCCACCTGCTCCGCGCCGCTTTCCACGCGCGCCACGGTATTGCCGATCAGACCCTTGATCTCCTTGGCCGCATTGGCGCTGCGCTGCGCCAGGCTGCGCACCTCGCCGGCCACCACCGCGAAGCCGCGGCCCTGCTCGGCCGCGCGCGCGGCTTCCACCGCCGCGTTCAGCGCCAGGATGTTGGTCTGGAATGCGATGCCCTCGATCACGCCGATGATGTCGACGATCTTGCGCGAGGCCGCGTTGATCTCGTCCATCGTCTGGACCACGCGCCCCACCGCCTCGCCACCGCGCACGGCCGTCTCGGAGGCATCGGCCGCCAGCCGCGTGGCCTGATGCGCGTTGTCGGCGTTCTGCCGGACCGTGCTGGTCAGCTGCTCCATGCTCGAAGCCGTTTCCTCGAGCGACGCGGCCTGCTGCTCGGTACGCTGCGACAGATCGTTGTTACCGGCGGCCACCTGATGCGTGGCGGCCGAAATGCTGGCCATGCCGCCCTGGATATCGTTGACCACCGACTGCAGGCTGCGCTGCATCGTGCGCATGGCACGCGACAGTTCGCCGACTTCGTCAGCTGACCGGTGTTCGAAGTTGCTCGTCAGATCGCCCGCGCCCATGCGCAGTGCGAAATCCAGCATCTCGCGCACCGGACGCTCGACACGCGACACCAGCATCGAACCCGCCATGAACGAGGAGAGCACCGCGAATCCGAATGCGCCCCACAGCCACGGCCAGAGTTGCGCGGCTTGCTCCTCTGCCAGCCAGTGCACGCCGGCGATGGCCGCCAGGAACCACACCAGCCCCGCAAGCTGGGCCCAGAGGATGCGTCGCTTCAGGGTAATCCGCGTCATGCGGCCGATCAGGCCTGCCGGGCCGGTACGCACCACGGCGCCATCGCGGATCGCCAGGCCGCCGGCCCGGTTCTCACGGAAACGCCGATATGCGGCGTCGGCCGCGCCGATCTGTTCGCGACTGGCCATCGATCGCACCGACGTATAGCCGACGATGCGGTCGCCGATGCGTGTCGGCGTGACCGTGGCCTGCACCCAGTAGTGATCGCCGTTCTTGCAGCGATTCTTCACGATGCCCACCCATGACTTGCCCGCCTGCAGCGAATCCCAGAGATCGGCAAAGGCCTCGGGCGGCATGTCGGGATGTCGCACGAGATTGTGGGCAGCGCCAAGCAACTCGTCGGACGTGAATCCGCTCACCTCGACGAACGCCCGGTTGGCGAACGTGATACGACCCTTGAGGTCGGTTCGCGAGATCAGGTAGACGTCCGGGGGTAGCGGATGCTCCCGCTGGGTGACTGGCTGGTTGTTGCGCATGGCTCTGACTGCTTTGGGGGCGTTGACCGCGGTGTGCGGTCGGCCCACGCCACGCCCGGCAGGACGCGCGTGGGGCGAAATACGACCCGTCGCGGAGCGCTCGGGCCGCTAGCGCCGCTCAGGCGGCGCCAGCCGCGGCTTCGATGGCCGCGAGATCGTCGACGTTCATCAGCTTTTCGATGTCCGCCAGGATCAGCATGCGGCCCTCGAGCGAGCCGATGCCACGGATATAGTCGGTTTCGACGCCGCCCGACAGGGTCGGTGCCTGCTTGATCTGGGCCGGGGCTAGCGTCAGCACGTCGGACACGCCATCGACCACGATGCCGGTGGTCCGCTCATGGATGTCGACGATGATCACGACGGTGTACTGGTCGTAGCTGATCTGGGCCTGGTTGAACTTGATGCGCAGGTCGATGATCGGGACGATCGTGCCGCGCAGGTTGATCACGCCCTTCAGATACGCGGGAGCATTGGCGATCTGCGTCACCGTTTCGTATCCGCGAATCTCCTGAACCTTCAGGATGTCGATACCGTACTCTTCGCGACCGAGCCGGAACGCCAGGAATTCCTCTCCCGAGCCGTCCGTCCTGTTGGTGCTGATGTTCATGGTTGCCCCCGCTGGCATGGTTGATCGTTGCCGGGCTGGCGTGCCCTTGCCGGTACCGCGCATGGCGGCCCCTGAAACCGGGCATCGAGTATCGCCCTCTAGTAATTACGGCAGGCAGCGGGGTGAATGAAGGGCGACTTTGCGTGAAATTCACCCTACGTTGGGAGGGCCCAGCAGCGCGTCGACCGACGCCATGAGTTCCTCGGGGTCGAACGGCTTGGCCAGGAACCCCGATGCGCCGGCCTCACGGGCGCGTTCGAGGATGGCATCGTCATACTCTGTCGACAGCATCAGCATTGGCACCGTGGCGTAGTCCGGCATGGCGCGCAACGCGCGGATCAGGGACAAGCCATCCATGACCGGCATGACCTGGTCGGTCACCAGCATGTCGAAGTTGCCCTCCCGCGCGACCTCATACGCCTCCTTGCCATCCGACGCCTCGGTCACCCCGTAGCCGCCGGCACGCAGACAGGCGCTGGTCATCCGGCGCAGGGATGGTGAATCATCGACGACAAGAATGCTCAGGAGAGACATCGGGGACTCCGGGTTCGGGTGAGTCCGCCAATGACACGTCAAGACCGCCGGCGGCGGACGTGCCGGCTTTGGGCGAACGCGATACGCGCGGCACGCCCTTTCATTGGCATATCGGCGCGATGCGGCCGGTCTTTAGCGCCGATTCGCGAAGCGTGACCGCTAGACTGCCAATGGCCGTGCCGCGTGCAATACGTCGGCAAACCCGGGCGAGTCGAGCGGAACGGCCAGCAGGTAGCCCTGCACTTCGTCGCAGCCCATGCCGTGCAGGATCTCCAGCTGCGAGGCCGATTCGACGCCCTCCGCCACCACTTTCATCCGCAACTCGTGCGCCAGCGCCACCATCGAGCCGACGATGGCGCGACCCTGCGGATCGGCATCGAGCCCGCCGATCAGCGTGCGATCGATCTTGAGGGTGCCCACGCGCAGCCGTTTCAGATAACCGAGGCTCGAGTAACCGCTACCGAAATCGTCGAGCGCCACCTGGATGCCGAGCGATTGCAGCTCCGCCAGCGTTTCCAGCGACTTGGCGATGTCCTTCATCGCGGCGGTCTCGGTGATCTCCAGCGTGATCGCGGAAGGCGGGATGTCGTGCTGGTGGATATGTTCAAGCAGATAGCGCGGAAAATTGCGGCTCGCGAAACGCGTCCCGGAAACGTTGATCGCCACCGGCACCACCGGCAGCCCAGCGTCCTGCCAGCTCCGCACCTGCCCGCAGACCCGCGAGATCACCCAGTCGTCGAGCTTGTCGATCTGGCCCGACTGCTCGGCCACCATGATGAACTCGGCCGGACTGACCGCGCCCAGCGTGGGATGCCGCCAGCGGCAGAGCGCTTCGGCGCCCACCACCTGGCGCGTTTTCACGTCGAACTTCGGCTGGAACATCAGCGACAGGCCGTCGTCCTGAATGGCGGGCCAGAGGTCGCGCCGGATCACGCGCGTGCGGCGCGCGCGCTCCCCCGCTGCCGAGTTGAACACGCGCACCTGGTTCGAACCGCTTTCGCGCGCTTCCGACAGACTCACGCGCGCTGCCTGCATCAACCCTTCGGATGTGGCCGCATCGCGCGGATAAATCGCGATCCCGATGTTCACGCCGATCTGCATCTGCAGGCCGCGTGCCGCCACGAATTCGGCCAGGGACCCGAGCACGCGAGAGCCAAGGTCATGCGCGCGGCTGTGATGCACCAGATTGGGCACGCCAACGGCGAACTCGTCGCGCGCCAGCCGTGCCAGGAAGTCGTGCGGCTCCAGCGCGGCCTGAGCGAGCGCGCCCGCGTCCTGCGCCAGGATGTCATCGGCACGAACCTCGAAAACCTCGTCGACCTCGCGATAGTCGGCAATATGGATCAGCAGCACCGCGCACCCTGTCTCTGCCAGACGCGCATGGGCGATGCTTTGATCGAGCCAGCGGGCGAAGGCGGTTCGGTCTGGCAGGTCGGTGCTGACGCTGTATTCGCCGACCGGTGACAGGCCACTGCCGGAAGGCCGGATCGTCAGGCCGGGAATGCGGCCCGGCCCGCGGCGCGAAACGCGTCCGTCACCGGCCCGAAGCATAGGCATCGTGGCATGGTCATCGGCGACGTCGTCGTGCATTGCCAGCTCGGCCTGCCCCGGGAGCCATCCGCGCGCCTGGGCGCGATGCATGGCGAACATCGCCACGCACAGCAATGCGATCCCGCATGCCAGGAAGCTGGCTTCCGAGAAGTCGGCCGTGTCGATACAGGCCCGCGCCGTCATGACGGTGCCGCCACAGGCACGCCCCAGCCGCGCGCCGGCCACGGCGACCAGGCCGGCGCCAGCCAGCATCGCGGCGGCAACCGCCACGCGCCAGCCACGCGCGCCCTGTTGCAGCCAGTGAACCGGCGGCCCGATCAGATGCGACGTAGCCAGGCTGGCCACCAGCGATGCCGCAAACGTGGCCGCCATCCGCGCGCCATCGTTGGCGGCGGTCAGCGTGCCGGATGCCAATGTCACCCAAAGAGGCATGCCGAGCATCCCGTGCGACATCAGCGCGGCCGGCCACGTCATCGACCACATGGCCTTGCGCCCTGGCCCGCCTTCGGTTTTGGCGGCGCGCACGCCCACTGCCGCGGCAATGCCGAGCAAGGCTGCGAGCAGCAGGAGGCTGGAACTCGTGGCGATCATGGGGGCGACAGGAATGGGAAATACTGTGGCACCGAAAGCGCCATGATGCGCGCCGGGCGCGCGCCCCGCATCATGGCACTTCGCAAATGCCTCGTAAATCTAGCGTCGATGTGTCCTTGCTGGTTGACGGCGTTAATCAGAAGGTTGCCCAGTCGTCGTCAGCCGTGGCTGCCGCGGCCGGCTGGTTCGCCGACGGGCGCAGTGGCCGGCTTTCGGCTGGCGTGCGCGCCACGGGCGGCCGGCGGTTGGCCGGGAGCATCGCGGGCGGCGACGCGCGTTCGGCGCTGCGTGCCATTGCCGGTGCGGTTACCGGTGCGGTTACCGGCGACGTCGCGAGCGAATGCATGGCACGTTGGGCACCGGCATTGGCGCGCGCGTTGCCGCCATCGGCAGCCAGCGTGAACACCGACACCACGCCCTTGAGCTTCTGTGCCTGTTCTTCCAGCGCGCCAGCCGCTGCCGCCGCTTCTTCCACCAGGGCCGCGTTCTGCTGCGTGACCTGGTCCATCTGCGCCACGGCCTGGTTGACCTGCTCGATGCCGGTGGTCTGCTCCTGCGACGCGGCGCTGATTTCGTTCATGATGTCCGTCACGCGGCGCACGGCATGTACGATCTCGCCCATGGTCTGGCCCGCTTCGGCAACAAGCCGGGTGCCGCTTTCCACGCGCTGGCCGGATTCGTTGATCAACGACTCGATCTCCTTCGCGGCATTGGCGCTGCGCTGCGCGAGGCTGCGCACCTCTCCGGCCACGACCGCGAAGCCGCGTCCCTGCTCGCCAGCGCGCGCGGCTTCCACCGCCGCATTCAGCGCCAGGATATTGGTCTGGAATGCGATGCCCTCGATCACGCCAATGATGTCGACCACCTTGCGCGAGGCGCCGTTGATCTCGTTCATGGTGTCCACCACACGGCCGACCACGTCGCCACCCTTCATGGCGATTTCCGAAGCCTCGCCGGCCAGGGCGCCTGCCTGGCGCGCATTGTCGGCGTTCTGTCGCACGACGGTGGTCAGTTCTTCCATGCTGGCCGCGGTCTGCTCGAGCGATGCGGCCTGTTCCTCGGTACGCTGCGACAGATCCGTGTTGCCAGCGGAGATCTGCTGCGTAGCCGACGCCATCGAATCGGTGCCGCCGCGAACTTCGGCGACGATGCCCGCGATGCTCTCCTGCATGGTGGCCAGCGCCTGCATCATGCGACCGATCTCGTTCTTCGACATGCTGGAGATACGCGATGTCAGGTCGCCGCGCGTCATGCGCTCGAACACGTCGAGCGCTTCCTGTACCGGGCGGACGATGGCGCGGTGAAGCATCACGGTAGCGAATACCGCAACCAGGATGCCGAGCGCGATCAGCGCCAGCGACATCGCGCGAGTCGTCTCATAGCGCGACTGCGCGCCTTCGAAGTTGGCCTTGCCGGTATCGAACTGGAATTTCTCGAGCTTCTCGTGCGCGGCGGACATGCCGCGCTGCAGGTCTGGCAGCACATCGCGCGCCAGACGCAGCGCCTCGTCATGGTTGCCGGCCACCATGGCCTGCTCAAGCGGCTTGACGCCGGTCTCGAAGAACGCCTGCCGCTTGGCCGCCAGTTCGCCGGCCAGCGCCTTCTCATCGTCGTTCTGAGGCAGCGACATATAGGTCTTCCAACCCTTGTCGGATGACTCGATGAAGACATTGGCGCGGTCGACGTGTTTCTTCAGGTCATCGTTCTCGCTCCCCCGCATCACACCGCGATCGAGCGCCAGGCGCAGGCGGGTGGTGCCGAGCATCGCCTCGGACAGCGCCTGTGACGACGCCAACTGGTTGGAGTACGTCTCCTTGAGGGCGCCGTTGGATTGGGAAATACCTAGCAGACCGGCGCCGCCGACCAGCAGGAGGTTCGCCGTAAGCAAGGCCATTGCGCCCCGTAGAAGGGTCTTGATCTGGATATTCTGGTGGAAAGACATGATGTGCTGATCATTGGGGGGATAACCCGAAGACACCCCTGCTCCGGTCCCGGCGGAGCGATACCGCGCGTCGCCCCGCTCAGGCTTCGATAACGGCCATCCCGTGAGCTTCCTTGAGGCGTCGGCCCCCAACGTTGACAAAATGCCGGTTACGCCACGTGAGATCAATCAGAATTATCTCGTGGCACCTTCGGCACTTACTTTCAAATAGCTTTCATTTGATAAATGTAAAAACTCGCGGCGCGCCTGATTCAGTGCCCGCTGAATTCCCTGTCCATGCGCGATCACCCGGCAATATCGCCACTATTGAATGGAGCACTGCCCTGAGCACCGTAGATTCACGGGTTTTAGTGTGGCATGTGGCTTGGGCTGGCGCCGCCGGAGATCATCGCGCGGACCACATGCCAACCCGAAAGTTCAGGGATTATTCTAATTTGGGACTTTTTGCAGATTTCTCCGAAATCAAAGTCAGGGGATTTGCAGCGGCGAAATACGCCGTTATAATTCCCTTCGTCAATTCACGGACCAACACTAAAACCCGAGGATACAAATGGCGACCTATCAGGAAATCGTTCAGAAAATCAGCGAACTGCAGAAGCAGGCCGAAGAGATCAAGGCACGCGAGCAAGCCTCGGTGATCGCCGATATTCGCGAGAAAATCGACCAATATGGCCTGACCGCCGAAGACCTCGGATTTGGTGGCAAGGCGGTGGCCGGCAAGAAGGCCGTCAGCCGCAAGGTGCCGGTTCGTTACCGTGACAGCGCCGGCAATACCTGGACGGGCCGCGGCAAGCGCCCGGGCTGGCTGACTCAGGCGCTGGCCAATGGCAAGTCGATGGAAGATTTCCTGATCCGCTGAGCAATCCAGCCGATCGGCAGATAAAAAGAAACCGGGCGCTATGCCCGGTTTCTTTTTTGCCGCGTGTCCATCAGGGCAGTCGCCGCTAAGAGGTGATATCAAGATGAAGCGAAGCGGTTCTGGCTAGACGCGCGGCCGCAGACAGTACAAGTCGTACGGCAAGGCCGCGCAACGACGCCAGAATCATCTTGATAGCGCCGCTAAGCCGCGAACCCCACCGGGTTCAACGACTGCCAGCGCCAGGAGTCCTCGCACATGCGGTCGAGGTCGTGGCGGGCGCTCCAGCCAAGCAGCGTACGGGCAAGACCCGGATCGGCATAGCATTCCGCGATATCGCCGGGCCGGCGCGCGACGATTTCGTAGGGTATCGGCCGCCCACTGGCCCGTTCGTAGGCTTTCACAACTTCCAGAACACTGTATCCACGGCCCGTGCCAAGATTCACGGTCATGCCGCGCGGGTTCTTGCCTAGGTACGCCAGCGCTGCCACATGGCCATCGGCCAGATCGCAGACGTGGATATAGTCCCGCACCCCGGTGCCATCGGGCGTCGGGTAGTCACCGCCATACACACTCAGCTTTTCGCGCCGCCCGGCGGCCACCTGCGCCACATAGGGCATCAGATTGTTCGGAATGCCGCCCGGATCCTCGCCAATCGTTCCGCTCTCATGTGCGCCTACCGGATTGAAATAACGCAGGAAGGCGATTTTCCATTCCGGATCGGAAATTTCCAGATCACGCAGGATCTGCTCCCCCATCAGTTTGGTCTGGCCGTACGGATTGGTGGCCGATAGCGGGAAATTCTCGAGAATCGGCATCGCATGGGGATTGCCGTACACCGTGGCCGAGGAACTGAACACCAATTGCCTGACACCCGCCGACTGCATCGCCGAGCACAATGTGATCAAACCCTCAAGGTTGTTTCCGTAATACTCAAGCGGTTTGCTGACCGACTCCCCCACCGCTTTCAGGGCGGCAAAATGGATGGCGCCGTTGATCTTGTGCTCGGCGAACAGGCGGTCCAGCAGTGCGCGGTCGCGCACGTCGCCTTCCACAAAATGCGGTGTTGCGCCGGTAATCTTCGCCAGCCGGTTCACGACCTCGGCGCTGCTATTGCAGAGATTATCGAGCCCGATCACGTTGTAGCCTGCTTCATGCAACGCCACCCATGTGTGGGAGGCGATATATCCGGTCGCGCCGGTCAGCAATAGGGTCTCAGCCATGGAAATCTTCAAGGATCTGGATTGGATTCACGTCGCTCGCTCACCGAGTGGGCTGCCATCATAACCGTGCGTCATTACGGCTGCGATATGTATCATGCGCCGCTTCCACCGTTCGGGCGCGAAAGGGGCCTGCCCATGACCGGAAGCCCGGTGCGAGCCTGCCACGCCTCATAGGCTGCCCGCAGCCGCCAGCCAGACTCCATATCGCGCATCCCCAGCAACTGGGCCACCGCCGCCGGCGGCGTTCCCGCATCGAAGTGCATGGCACCACAGGTATTCCGCAGTGTCTGGGGCGACGCCCGTTCGCTGCGGCCCGCCAGCACGCCAGCCTCTTCCAGCAGGATCTCGACACGGCGATACACCGATGCCGCGTGCATGGCACGGCCGTTGGTCATGGCCGGGAACACGAGATCGCCTAACGTCTCCGCTGCCGCCCGAACGTCCAGCCAGTGGCGCAGCGGCGCGTGGACAAACCCGAACAAGGGAACGGTGTACGCCCGCCCGTTGTCCGTCCGGACCATGCGGATCGCCATCGCGCCGCCACCCAAGCCCTCGATCGCCTCCACGCGCAGCGCCCGCGCCTCCGCCACCTTGAGTCCGCCACCCAGCAGGACTGCGAGAAGCGCGACATCACGGGCGCGTTTCCATTGCTTTGGCGAGATGGCCTGGCTGTCCGGGCGGGCGGCCCCGGCAGCCGGCTCGGGCGCCGGGGCCAGAATGCGGGCCACCAGCAGGTCGCGCTCGCCAGGTAACAGAAAGGCGGTCGGGTCGTTCTCGCCTTCGGCGAGGTGCGACTTGACGGCCTGACTGGCCGGGTTGTGCAGGTTCTGCTGCAACTGGGACAGATGATGGAAAACGCGTTCGATCAGCCGCGCGTAACGGTAGCGGTGACGCTTGTGCAGATTCTGGGCGTCCAGGAACGCGCCAATCTGTGCGGCCGACCACGTCAGCGGTGTCAGTCCTTGCTCACATGACCAGCGCAGCAGCTTGCCCCACATCGCCCGATAGACCACGGCGGTGCCGTGGCGAAAACCGTGTCGCGCAAGCCAGCCGTCGAAGGCGCGGTCCGGGTGCTTTCGCCAGGCGTTGAGGTCGGCATCGAACAGATCGCCGGAGGTTGCCGGCGTTTCGCCGTCCGCCGTAACGAAATCGGCACTTGCCTGGGTCATGACCAACGCTCTCCCGCTCTGAGTATGCAAAGCAACGTTCTCATTGTAGACAAAGGGCCACTGGATCCCGCGATCGTAGCCCTCCGGCAGTTGCACAGGGGAGTCATCGCGTGATACCTTGGCACCCACTATGCAACCAGTTGCATAAATTCACCTCAACCGCTGAACGAGAGATCCGTCATGGCCCTTCCCGCCCTGCTGCAGAACCTGTCGCTACCGGCTGTCTGCTCGCCGCTGTTCATCATTTCCAATCCCGATCTCGTGATCGCCCAGTGCAAGGCCGGCGTGGTCGGATCGTTCCCCGCGTTGAATGCGCGGCCGGCGGAAAAGCTGGAGGAATGGCTGGACCGGATCACCACCGAACTCGGCGAGCACAACGCCAAGCACCCCGACCGCCCGGCCGCGCCGTTCGCGGTCAACCAGATCGTGCACAAGTCCAATGACCGGCTCGAGCACGACCTGGAAATGTGCGTGCGCTACAAGGTGCCCATCGTCATCACCTCGCTGGGCGCGCGTGTCGAAGTCAACGAGGCCGTGCACTCCTATGGTGGCATCGTGCTGCACGACGTGATCAACAACACGTTCGCACGCAAGGCCATCGAGAAGGGCGCCGACGGGCTGATCGCCGTGGCGGCTGGCGCGGGCGGCCACGCCGGCACGCTGTCGCCGTTCGCGCTGCTGCATGAGATCCGCGAATGGTTCGACGGTCCGCTGCTGCTGTCGGGCGCGATTGCCAGCGGCGATGCCGTGCTGGCCGCTCAGGCTGCCGGCGCCGATCTGGGCTATATCGGCTCGGCTTTCATCGCCACGCTCGAAGCCAATGCTCAGGATGCGTACAAGCAGATGATCGTCGACAGCTCCGCCGACGATATCGTCTACTCGAACCTGTTCACGGGCGTGCACGGCAACTACCTGCGCGAGAGCATCGTCCGCGCGGGTCTGGACCCGGCAGCGCTGCCGACTTCAGATGCGTCGAAGATGAATTTCGGATCGGGCAGCGCCAAAGCCTGGAAGGACATCTGGGGCGCTGGCCAAGGTGTCGGCGCCATCAAGCGCGTGGTGCCGGCCGCCGAGCTGGTGCGCCGCTTCGTGGAAGAGTACGCGCTCGCACGCCGCCGTCTGGGCTTGGCCGCGCCGGCCGGCGCGGCACGTGCCGTGGATCTGGCCTGAAGTTTGAAGCCTGAAGACTGACGGCGCCCGTCGTCAGTCCTTGCTGCCACTGGCCGTGCCAGTGAGCAGCGGCAGCAGCGACCTGCCCCATGCAAGCCAGTTTTCCTGAAACTGGATGCCGCGCTGGAGCAATGCGTACTGGATCTGCTGCCGGCGGTCGAGCGTGCCGGAGAAATCCTTGCGCTCGATCCCCCGGTATGTTTCCAGCCGCGCCTCGTGCAGTGCAATCAGTCGCCCCATTTCCTTGTCCAGGCCGAGCGGCCCGATCGCGGCATCAGCACGCAGCTTGACCAAAATCTCCTCGCGCTGGTCCAGCCCCTGACCGGGCGCAAGCACCCATCGCACCAGTTCGTCGTGCCCGGCGGGCAACACCCGGTAGACCTTCTTGCGGCCTTTCTTCTCCGCCCCGTCGCCGTCGACGGTGACTTCCGGCTCGTCCGAGGCAATCCAGCCCAATTCGGCCATCCGCCCCAGCTCCCGATAGATCTGCTGGTGAGTGGCGTGCCAGAAATAACCGATCGACTTGTCGAACCGGCGCGCGAGATCGTAGCCCGAGGATGGCTTTTCGATCAGGGATATCAGGAGAGCGTGTTGGGTGGACATTCGGCCGATAGGTGCGACGCGATCGCTGGCATGGATGATGCTGACCAAGTTCAGTGAAATGGTCAGGTGGCGCTATGGTAACGCGCAAGTCACGTCACGTCATGCCGATATCCACTGAGATGCGCGGCGAAACCCGTCATGTGCAAGTGACGGCACAAATACTCGCATTCATGACAATTTAGTCAATTATTACGATACTGATGTAAAAAAATCGAAATGGCATTTCCCGATAATCTGCAATACATTCCAGACATTGCCACCCCGCATGCGCGTGCCCTTCTACCGGCCCAACGTTCCGCGCCATGCGCTACCCGGGAGTTGTCCATGAACGCAAGACCGGATGCGACCGCCGGCACAGCCGCAGCCGAGGCGACGAAGCCTGTCGCCCGCGCGCGCGCCGGAACGGCGCCGTTCTATTACCGGCTCCCCGATACCCCGGAGGGCCACCACATCAAGGAATACGCCAGCGGCCTGCGGCAGCTGGTGCGCTTCGTGGGTGTGGAAGAACAGGTCGTCAAGTACAGCCTGACCTGATGCCTTTGCTGCGGTGAGATTGCAGTCACCGCAAGTCTGTCGATTGTCTCCTCCTGTCCGCCAAGGACCTGGGATTCAGCCCGCGACGAACGTCGCGGGCTTTTCTTTTCTGAAGAGGATTCCCACCAAAAAAAACCGGCCAGCAGGCGTGATGCCTGCTGGCCGGTCTTCGGCGACCTGGGTCGATCCGGGAGATCAGTCCACGGTCGCGCCAGAAGCCTTCACCACCTTGGCCCACTTGGCGGCCTCGGACTTCATGAAGGCAGCCAGTTCAGCCGGCTTTTCCGGATGCGGTTCGGCACCCTGCTCGGCCATCTGCTTCTTCACTTCCGGCATGGCAAGGATCTTCACCACTTCGGCGTTCAGGCGATCGACGACGGCCTGCGGCGTGCCACCCGTGGCGTACAGCGCGAACCACGACGTGGCTTCATAGCCGGGCACGCCCGACTCGGCCACGGTCGGCACGTTCGGCAGTGCCGGCGAGCGCTTGGCCGAGGTCACGGCGATGGCGCGCAGCTTGCCGGCCTTCACGTGCGGGTACGACGACGGCATGTTGTCGAACATCAGGCCGATCTGGTTGCCCAGCAGGTCGTTCACGGCCGGAGCGCTACCCTTGTACGGGATGTGCTGGATATGCAGGCCCGTCATCGAGTTGAACAGTTCGCCCGACAGGTGCATCGACGAGCCGCTGCCCGACGAGCCATACGACAGCTTGTCCGGGTTGGCCTTCACGTAGGCGATCAGTTCCTTGATGTTGTTGACCGGCACCTTCGGGTTCACCACGACGATGTTCGGCACCATGGCCACGCGCGTGATCGGCGCGAAGTCCTTGACCGGGTCGTACGGCAGCTTCGAGTACAGCGACTGGTTGATCGAATGCGTGCCGATGGTGCCCATGAACAGCGTGTAGCCATCGCCCGGCGCCTTCGCGGCCAGCGATGCGCCGATGTTGCCGCCCGCGCCCGGACGGTTGTCGATCACGACGGGCTGGCCGAGCGCCTTGCCCAGTTGCAGGCCGACGATGCGGGCCAGGATATCGGTGGTGCCACCTGCCGAGAACGGCACGATCATGGTGATCGGCTTGGTCGGATAGGTGCCCTGCGCTTGGGCGCCGGTCATGGCGGCAAAACCAGTTGCCAGTGCCACGCCTACGGCCAGCAGGCGTCTGCGCGCCTTCGACGTTTGCTTGGTGATACTCATCTTGTGCTCCAGGAGTGATGCACGTCCGCTAGCCAACTGGCTTACCGCGGACGTAATGCTTTGAACCGCTATTCCGCCCCGTGCCTGGGGGGCGGGCACTTTCTTATACGGGTGCCACACCCAGCGTGGTTCCGCCGCAGACGTACAGGACCTGTCCCGTCACGAAACCATTCTCGGGTGCAAGGAAGAACAGCGAGGCACGCGCCACGTCTTCCGGCGTTCCCATGCGTTTCACGGCGATGCTTGCCAGAATGCGCCGTGTCTGTTCGCTGCCCTCCGGATTGCTCCGGCGGAACAGCTCGGTGGCGATGGGACCCGGTGCCACGGCGTTGACGGTGATGCCGTCGCCGCCCAGCTCCATCGCCAGCGTTCGGGTCATGCCAACCAGCCCAGCCTTGGCCGCGGAATACACCACGCGTTCGGGCTTGCCCAGCGCCGCGCGCGAGGCCATGTTGACAATGCGGCCAAACCCCGCCGCGCGCATCGCGGGCAGGCAGGCCTGTGTCAGCAGCATCGTGGCCTGCAGGGTCAGGCCCACGACGTAATCGAGATCTTCCGCCGTGGCCGTGTCAGCCGTGCCGGGGCGCGTGGCGCCGGCATTGTTGACGAGCCGCGTCACGGCGAACTGAGACGTCACCTGCTCCGCCACCGCGCGCGTGGCATCGGCATTGGTCAGGTCAGCCTGGAAGAAGGTCATGTTCGGGTGCGACCACGTCGGCGCTGCATAGTCGACGTTGATGACACGCGTCACACCATCGGCGAGCAGCATTTCCGCAATGGCTCGGCCGATTCCGGAACTGGCGCCAGTGACCAGGGTGGCAACAGGAAGGGACATCTCGGTACTCCGCACCGGCACGCAAGCGGCCGGTCAAATCAGAAAAAATGCGGCGAAGCCGGCGAGCCCGTCGGCCTGGCCGCGATGCTCTACCTCGTTGGGGAAGAGACACCACTGAAACTTCCCGCATGAATTAACGACGGGAAGCAAGGGAAACTGAAACTTCTACGGTTCTGCTTCGGTAACTCCCCTCTCCCACTTGCGCGGGAGAAGGGAGCGCATCACCACTGGCATCGGCCAGTGGTGATGCATCAAGCCATCAAACGCGCTCGATCACCATGGCGATGCCCTGGCCCACGCCGATGCACATCGTGCACAGCGCGAAGCGGCCACCAGTGCGCTCCAGTTGGTACATCGCGGTCGTCACCAGACGCGCGCCGCTCATGCCGAGCGGGTGGCCCAGTGCGATGGCGCCGCCGTTCGGGTTCACGCGCTTGTCATCGTCGGCGATGCCCAGTTGACGCAGCACGGCCAGGCCTTGCGCGGCGAACGCTTCGTTCAGTTCGATCACGTCGATCTGGTCCAGCGTCATACCCAGTTGCTTCATCAGCTTCTGCGTGGCCGGTGCCGGGCCGATACCCATCACGCGCGGTGCCACGCCGGCCGTTGCCATGCCAACGATGCGGGCGCGCGGCTTCAGACCGTGCTGCTTCAGGCCCGCTTCGCTGGCCAGCAGCAGCGCGCACGCGCCGTCGTTCACGCCCGAAGCGTTACCGGCGGTCACCGTGCCGTCCGGACGCACCACGCCGCGCAGCTTGGCCAGCGCTTCCATGCTCGTGGCACGCGGATGTTCGTCGCGGTCGACCACGATGGCGTCGCCCTTCTTCTGCGGAATCGTCACCGGGGTGATTTCCTGCGCCAGCGTGCCGTCGGCCTGCGCGCGCGATGCCTTCTCCTGGCTGCGCAGCGCCATCAGATCCTGGTCTTCACGGCCGATCTTGTAGTCGGTCGCCACGTTCTCGGCGGTCTCGGGCATCGAGTCCACGCCGTAGGCGGCGCGCATCGCCGGGTTGATGAAACGCCAGCCGATGGTCGTGTCGAAGATCTGCGCGTCACGCGAGAAGGCCGAGGTGGCCTTGCCCATGACGAACGGGGCGCGGCTCATGCTTTCCACGCCGCCGGAAATCATCAGGTTGGCTTCACCAGCCTTGATGGCGCGGGCGGCGGTGCCGGTGGCGTCCATGCCCGAACCGCACAGGCGGTTGATCGTCGCGCCGGGAACGGCGTCCGGCAGGCCAGCCAGCAGGGCCGACATGCGCGCCACGTTGCGGTTGTCTTCGCCGGCCTGGTTGGCGTTGCCAAAGATCACGTCGTCGATCGCCGACCAGTCCACGCTGGCGTTACGGGCCATCAGGGCCTTCAGGGGCACGGCGCCCAGGTCGTCCGCGCGCACGCCGGACAGGCTGCCGGCGTAACGGCCGATGGGGGTACGGATGGCGTCAACGATGAATGCTTCGCTCATGTTCTGTCTCGCTCGTCTTGGTGGTGGGTCAGGCGGCTACGGCCTGCTTGAGAGGCACGCCGGTCAGGCGTTGCAGTTCGTCGAACGACAGGCCGTCCACGAGATCGCGGGCAACCAGGCCGTCCGGCGTCACATCGATCGTGGCCAGGTCCGTGTAGACACGCGTGACGCAGCCGATGCCGGTCAGCGGATAGGTGCACTGGGACACGATCTTGCTTTCGCCCTGCTTGGTCAGGTGCTCCATCATCACGAACACCTGCTTGGCGCCGATGGCCAGGTCCATCGCACCGCCGACGGCGGGGATGGCGCCCGGCGCGCCGGTATGCCAGTTGGCCAGGTCACCCTTCTCCGAGACCTGGAACGCCCCCAGCACGCAGAAGTCGAGGTGGCCGCCACGCATCATCGCGAACGAATCGGCGTGGTGGAAATACGAGCCACCCGGCTTGATCGTCACCGGCTGCTTGCCAGCGTTGATCAGGTCGCCGTCTTCCTCACCCGGCGCGGGAGCGGGGCCCATGCCGAGCAGGCCGTTCTCGCTGTGCAGCAGGATTTCACGGTCGGCCGGCAGTTGATTGCCGACCAGGGTGGGCAGGCCGATGCCGAGGTTCACCACGGCACCGTCCGGAATGTCTTTGGCCACGCGGGCGGCCATTTGGTCGCGGGTCAGGCGTTGCATGTGTTTCTCCTTCTTCGCTCGATTCGGATCAGGCCGCGCTGGCCGGCTTGGCGGCGCTTGCAACCTTGACCACGCGCTTGACGAACAGACCCGGCGTGATGATGTGCTCGGGGTCCAGCTCGCCCAGTTCCACTACGTTGCTGACCTGCACGATCGGGCACTTGGCAGCCATGGCCATGATCGGGCCGAAGTTGCGGGCGGTCTTGCGATAGACCAGATTGCCCCAGCGGTCGGCGGTCTCGGCCTTGATCAGCGCGAAGTCAGCGTGGATCGGCTTTTCGAAGACATAGCCCTGGCCGTCGATGATGCGCGTTTCCTTGCCTTCGGCCAGCGGCGTGCCGTAGGCCGTGCGCGTGAAGAAACCACCGATGCCGGCGCCGGCCGCGCGGATGCGCTCGGCCAGGTTGCCCTGGGGCACGAGTTCCAGCTCGATTTCACCGGCGTGGAACAGCGAGTCGAATACGTAGGAGTCCGCCTGGCGCGGGAACGAGCAAATGATCTTGCGGACACGCTTGGCCTTGAGCAGCGCTGCCAGGCCCGTGTCGCCATTGCCGGCGTTGTTGTTGACGATGGTCAGGTCGCGCGCGCCCTGGGCGATCAGCGCGTCGATCAGCTCCGCCGGCATGCCGGCCAGGCCGAAACCGCCAATCAGGATCGTGGCGCCATCGTGGATGTCGGCCATTGCCGATTCCACCGAGTCATATAGCTTGTTGATCACTTGCGTTCCAGTATGGAAGGGTCCGGCGCGCATACCGGGACCGGCCGCAAAGGGGCGCGGCACGCAAAGCTGTCTCCGGCAGTGGCTGGACGGGCGTCCTGTCTGATGTCCCCGCGCTCCGTGCGCGGTGGTCCGTCAAGGACAGTCCAACAATCTTGCAGTTGTTTTGTCAGCCATCTTGCTGCGGCTTCATGCAGATGCTTGCTGCGAATACCAGCGAACGTCAGAAACTTCCTGCTTTGTTCACCGGATTCCCATGAAGTTCGCTATACGAACTCCAATTCGCAGAATGAACAAAGGTTACACCTGTCGCCAAAACAGGGTCAAGGCAGGGGGCCACGTCTCGGGCGATAATCGGCCAGCCCGGCTGGCAGCGTCATACACGACCAGAGGCGGGCTGAAACCGGCTTGAACCAAAGGTACGGCGGGCGATGCACAGCTACCACGCATGGTAGTGCGCAACGCCCGCCGATGCCTTGCGGAATCGCAGTTTTACTAAATTATTCCGACAACCGCTTCACCAGACGGTAGAGAAACTCACGGCCATCGTACAGGCGCGCAATCTCGATGCGCTCGTCCAGACCATGCGCGCGCATGTCCGACGGTTCGGTGAACAGGCCGGAAACACCGTACATCCGGATACCGGCATTGCGCATGAAGCGGCTGTCGGTTGCGCCCGTGCTCATGGCCGGAATCACCGGCACATCCCACATCTGCTTGGTCAGCGCATCGACTTCCTTCATCAGCGCGCCGTCTAGCGGAGAGGCCGGGCTGGCCAGCGGCTTGTTGATGTATCGCACGCTGATCTTGTCGTTACCGATTGCCGACTTGAGCTGGCGGTCGATGTCGGCCGGATCGTCATGCGGCAGGATGCGACAGTTGACGATGGCCTTGGCCGATTGCGGCAACGCGTTCTCGGCGTGCCCGGCATTGACCATGGTCGCCACGCAGGTGGTACGAAGCTGCGCGTTGTAGAACGGAATGGCCGACAGCCGGTCGATCGCCGCCTGGCTCGGACGGCCCGTCCCGACCTCGCGCATGTCCTCGGCGAGTTGCCCCTTCGCCAGCGGAGCGCTGCGCGCGAAGTAGGTCTGCGTCACGTCGGCCATCTTGACCGGGAACTGGTACGCACCCAGGCGGCTCAGCGCCTCGGACATCGCGTACACAGGATTGGACTTGGTCGGCACCGAGCTATGCCCACCCACGTCGCGCACTTCCAGTTCGTAGGTCGTGTACATCTTCTCGGCCACCTGAACGCGGTGCAGCACCGGCTTGCCGTCGCGCAGCTCGCCGCCGCCGCCCTCGTTGATGCCGAACTCGGCCTTCAGCAGTTCAGGCTTGTTCTTCACCAGCCAGTCGGCGCCATTGCTGGGCACGTCGCCGCGCTCCTCGTCGGACGTGAGCGCCAGGATGATGTCGCGCGACGGCTTGAAGCCTTCCTGCTTCAACTGTCCCAGCACCGACACGAACGCCGACGCCATCGCCTTGTCGTCGATGGAGCCACGCGCGGTGAAGTAGCCGTTGGTCTCCTGAAGCTGGAAGGGGTCGGTCTTCCAGTCCTCGCGCTTGGCCTCCACGACGTCGATATGCGCCAGCAGCAGAACCGGCTGCCTGGCGCCGGTGCCCTTGAAGCGCATCACCAGATTGCCCTTGCGCGGAAACGGCTCGAACACCTGGATATCCGACGCGGAGAAGCCCGCCTCCACCAGTCGCTTCTCCATCGCGCGCGCCGCCCGGGTACTGTCCCCGGCCGAATGCGTCGTGTTGATTTCGACCAGTTCCTTGTAGATATCGTGAAAGCGCTGCTGGTCAGGCGTGAGCGTGGCGGGGGGCGCCTTGCTGGCGGGCAGGCTCTGGGCAATGGCCCCTGCGGCGCAGGTCACGAGCACCGCGGCCACCAGGGCGCGAACAGCTTCAGGACGACGATGGAAACGCACGACACCTCCGAATATTCGTTATGGGATCGAGCAGGAAGGAAAAAGGCCAGACGGATTCGTCGCAGCCTCCCCTCCCTCGAAGTTCCGATAGGCGGAACTGCGTTTTATTAAGTGCTCGCCGAATATTCTAGGCACGTGGCGTCCGCGTCGCGATTTGGGGTATCTCCCAAGTGGCGCGCGCGTGGAATTGCGCTCGCGCGCCTTCCACCGCGCGCTCCGGCGCCGAGGACCCGGGGCCCGGGACCCCGGCTCAGGGCAGGCGCAACACGGCCTGACTGCCCGCCACGCCGGGCCGGACCTCGAGCCGCACGTCGATCCGCTCACGCAGTTCGGTTACGTGCGAGATGATGCCGACCAGCCGTCCGGCCTGCTGAAGATCGAGCAGCGTGCGAATCGCGAAGTCGAGACTTTCCGGATCGAGCGTGCCGAAGCCTTCGTCAACGAACAGCGTATCGAGCTGGATGCCACCCGCGCGCGACTGCACCACATCGGCCAGACCCAGCGCCAGCGACAGCGATGCCAGGAAGCCTTCGCCGCCCGACAGCGTATTGGCCGGGCGCGTGCCGCCGGTATCGTGATCGAACACTTCGAGGTCAAGGCCACCGGCCACGCGCTGATCGCCCTGCTCTCGCACACGTTGCAGCGCGTAGCGGCCCCGGCTCATGCGCAGCAGCCGTAGCGACGCGGCTTCCAGCACCTCATCGAGCAACGTGGCCAGCACGAAACGCTGGAACGTCATGCGGCGCGGATTATTGCCGTTCGCCACTTCCGACAGGCGGCCGAGCACGGCGTAGCGCGTCTCGACGTCGCGTCCTTCGGCGGCCAGCGAGTCGAGCAGGCCCTTGCACTGCAACAGCGCATCGCGCACCGCGGCCAGTTCGCTGCGCTGCCGGATCGCCGCTTCAAGCTGCACAGCCACCGCATCGCGTGCCGCCAGAAGCGCAGGCATGTCCGGCGTCTGTAGCGCCTGACCGATTTCCGCCGTGCGTTGGCGCCATTCCGCGGCGCGAGCCAGATCGACATCGAACGCACGCACGGCGTCGTCGAGCACGCACGTGGCATCGTCAGCCAGGGATGCGGCGCGGTAGTCGTCCGCTCCGGCGAATCCGGCAGTGGCAAGTGCGTCCACGAAGGCGGCTTCGCGTTGCGCGGCCCGTTCCTCGGCACGGGTAGTGGCTTCGCGCGCGGCGGCCAGTGCCGCATTCGCACCGGCCAGCAGCGCCACCGCATCGCGCTCGGCGCCCTGGGCCGCCTGCAATGCGGCTTCCAGTGCGCCGGCTTCGCGCTGCGCGGCTTTGAGCGATGCGGCCACGACGTCGGGGTCGCGCGAATCCTCCGGCACCTGCGCACTCGCGGCACGCCACTCGCCATCTAGCTGAGCGTGCTCATGCATCGCCGTGCGCAATGCGCCATCGGCCGCCTGTACGGCGGCTTCGGCAGACTCCTGCGCCTGACGTGCCTGTACGGTCTGGGCCGCGAGCCGTTCCGCGCGGGTTGCCGCCGCCTCGGCCCTCGCGCCGCTGGCGGTCAGCGTCTGGATCTCCTGATCGAGCGCCTGCACGCCCGCGTCGGACACATCGCCTGCGCCTTCACGCAGATCCGCCAGACGCACCTGACATTGGGCGACGTTTGCCTCGGCCTTTTGCCGCACGGCCTGCGCGTCGGCCAACGCCTCGTCGGCATGTTGCAAGGCGGCCCGCGTGGTATCGAGGTCCTCGTCGGTCACCAGCACCAGCGTCTGCTGCGCCAGCGCAGGGTGGTCCTTGCCACCGCAGACGGGGCAGGGTTCGCCACGCTTCACGCCAGCGGCAAGGCGTGCTGCCTGGCCAAAGCGCCAGTCCGATTCCGCCTGACGCATCGCGACGCGCGCGGCGTCGCGCGTCTGCATCGCCCGGCTGGCGCCGGCTTCCGCTGAGGCCAGCGATTCGCGCAAGGGCCCAAGGTCGGCATCGAGCTGCCGGCAACGTGCCACGCGCGTCGCGCGTTCGCGCGCCAGTCCAAGCTGAAGCTGCAGGGCCTGCGCATTTGCACCGTCGCGCCGCGCAAGCTCAAGCTCGCCTTCCAGCGTCTTCGCCGCCGCCACGGCGGCATCGCGCGCCTTCGCCTTGGCGGCAAGCGCCACCTCTGCAGCGGCCAGTCCGGTACTCGCCAGCGCCACGCCGTTGCGCAGCACGCCAAGCCTGCGTGCCTGCGGGAGAATCGCCTCCAGTTTCGCCACGGTGCGCTGCGCGGCCAAACGCGCTTCGCCACGCGCCTGTTCCGCACGCAGCGCGCCCGTTGCGATATCTGCGGCCCGACTGGCGCTTGCCACGCGTGTCCCGGCGGCGGCATTCGCAGCGAGTGCGGCCGTCTGATCCTGCCTGGCAACCTCGAGCAGTTGCGCAACCGGCGTCACCTGTGCCGCGCGTCGCGCGGCCTGCAGGCGCGCGCGGTCCGTGTCGACCGCCGGCACGCGGGCCGACAGCAGGGCATAGGCGCCCTCCGCCTCTTTCCAGGCCTTGATCTGCGTGCTCTCCAGCTCGCCCTTGCGCAAGGACGCCTGCGCCGCGTCGCTACTCGCTCGCGCCAGCGCTTCGCGCCGTTCCAGTTCGGTCAACGTCTCCCGATGCGCGGCGATACGTTCGTCAAGCGCCAGCTCGGAGGGCAACTGATACTGGTCCAGCAAGGTCTTGCGTCGTACCGAGATCTCCTCGGCTTCGCGGCGAATGCTCGCGGCCTGCTCCTTGAGCAGTTCCTCGACGCGGCGGTAGAGCTCGGTCTGGAACAGACGCTCGAGGATCGACTGCCGCGCCTTCGAGTCCGCCGTCAGCAATTCGCGGAAACGTCCCTGTGGCAGCACGATCACCTGCCGGAACTGCGCGCTGTCGAAGCCGAGCAGAACCCGCACCGCGTCGGTCACGCGGACCGGCTGGCTGGCGTGGCTTTTCCACTCACCGTCCACCTGGGCATCGAGCTGCGCCTTCGCAGTCTCCTTGACGAAGCCGCCTGCCGCACGCGGGCTCGGGCGGTCCTGCGTCGGAGAACGCGTCACGCGATAGCGTGTCGCCCCAAGCGAGAACTCGAGGGTGACCTCGGTCCGCAGGGCTGGATCCGCATTGGCGCTGCGCATGTCCTGCGCGCTGCGCTCGCCACCCGATGTATCGCCATAGAGCGCGAAGCAGATGGCATCGAGCAGCGTGGTCTTGCCCGCGCCCGTGGGGCCGTGAATCAGGAAGAACGCCTGGTCGCCGAGCCGCGTGAAGTCAATCGTCTCCGTGGCGGCGAACGGGCCGAAGGCCTGCAGTTTCAGGTAAAGCGGTTTCATGCCGACTCCCTTTCCGATGCCTGCATGACTGCCAATAGATCGTCGAGCGCGCGGCGCTGATCACCGTCGAGGTCTGTGTCAGCCACCTCGCGGAAAAAGTTTGCGAACAGGCTGGCTGTATCCAGTTCCCGCAGCTTGCGCCCCGCTTCCCCGGCCTGACCACTACGCGCCAGCACCGCGCGCTCGATCGCCAGTGCGTTCGGATAGACCTGGCGCAGTCGCGCCATCGGGTCCAGCAACGCGCCCGCGTCGGTCAGCACCGCATGGACGTAGTCGTCCCGGCTCGGGTCGGTGGCGCCCGCCTCGAGCAAGCCGGCCAGCGTGCCGGTCAGCACGCGCAGGTCGCGCAACGGTCGCAGCGGTATCGCCTCGATCCGGACGCCACCCTCGGCGTCAAGTTCGATCAGCGATACCGTCTTGAGGTGTTCGGCTTCCGACAGCGAATACTTGAGCAGCGACCCCGAGTAGTGAATCCTATCGCCGATGCATTGCGGACGATGCAGATGTCCCAATGCCACGAAATCGAAGCCGTGGAACACGTCCGCGGCCACGGCACCGCTACCTCCCACGCTCAGTGGGCGCTCTGATTCGCTGACCGCGCCGCCCACCACGAAGGCATGGGCCACGGCCACAGAACGGACGCCTGCGGGATGCGTGGCGCGGATGGCGTCGAGCTGGGCGTTCAATGCGGCTTCGTGCGTCGGCAAGTCGGCGCCGAGCGCGTCGCGCACCGCTGCCGGTTCGGCATAGGGCAAGGCGTAGATGCGCACCTCGCCGTGCGCATCGTGCAGCGTCACGCAGGACGTTTCCGGACCCGTGCGCCCCGCCACGTGCAGACCCCGCGCGGCCAGCAGGCGCGCGCCGAAGCCGAGGCGCTGGGCGCTGTCGTGATTGCCCGCGATCATCACCACGGGCACGCCCGCATCCACCACGATACGCGCCAGCACATCGTCGAGCAGCGCCACGGCCTCCGGCGGCGGCACCGCGCGGTCGTACACGTCGCCGGCAATCAGCACGGCGTCGGGGCGCAGGTCGCGCACCAGCGCGACGAACTGGTCGAGCACATGAGACTGATCCTCGATCAGGCTACGGGCGTGGAAGAGCCGACCAAGATGCCAGTCGGCGGTGTGGAGAAAACGCAATTCGGGTCCTTCGGCACAGTGGCGCCAAGAGCACGGCAGATACCGTGCGGTCCCGCATCATAACGTCGCGGCCACCGAACGGTACGTGGACACCACTCAGACCGGCTCCGCCTCGCTGTCCTCGATCTGGAACTTGCGCATTTTTTCCCACAGCACCTTGCGGCTGATGCCGAGGCACGTCGCCGTGTCCTGGCGTCGCCAGCTGTTGGCATCGAGCGCGGCAATGATGCGGCGGCGCTCCTCCGCGTCACCGCGCGGGTCGGCCCGCTCGGTGCCATCGAACGCGCCTGGGCGCAGCGAGCGAAACAGCGGCCGGATGCGCGCCTCGTCCCATTCGCCGCGCTGCTGGACCGTGATGCCGATGCGCTCGGCCAGGTTGCGCAGTTCGCGCACGTTACCAACGAAGAACGCGGAGCCCACGGCGCCCTTGAGCCAGTCTGGCATCGGCGGCAGCGCATCGTAGGCGGCGCCGATCATGTGGCGCATGAACGATTGCAGCAGGCCGATCTTGTCCGCAGGGCCACGGTCCTCGAGGCTGGGCAGCCGCAGTTCGATCACGGCCAGCCGGAAGTACAAATCCGCGCGGAAGCGGCCTTGCGTCACGGCTTCGCGCAGATCCTTGTTGGTGGCGGCCACCAGCCGGAAGTCCAGCTTGACCGCCATGGCGGAGCCGAGCCGTGTCACCGCGTTCTCCTCCAGCACGCGCAGCAGCTTGACCTGCTGGAACAGCGGCAAGTCGCCGATCTCATCAAGGAACAGCGTGCCGCCGGTGGCCTGTTCGAAGAAGCCACGATGCGCGAACATCGCGCCGGTGAACGCGCCCTTGGCGTGACCGAAGAACTGCGATTCGAACAGCCCATCGGGAATCGCGCCGCAGTTGACCGCCACGAACGGTCCCTTGCCATACGTCGCGTTGCGATCGTGAAAGAGCCGCGCGATGCGTTCCTTGCCCGCGCCGGTCTCGCCATAGAGCATCACGTTGCTGTCGAAATTGGCGAAGGTATCGACCTGCTCCAGCAGCGACTGCATTGCCGCGGACCCGGCGACGAGATCGGCCACATCGGGGCGCGCCTCGGCGGCCGCCATCAATTGCGGCATCAGCTTGGCGATCTGCGTGCGCAGATCGGCGCCGGTGAAATCGTGGGGCAGGATGTAGGCGTACTCGGTCGGGAACCGGCCGGGATCGCTCTCGCGGTCGGGGGCGCCGACCCAGATCACCGGCATGCCGTGCGCGGCTTCCCAATCCAGCGTGAACTTGGCGGAGCCGATCGCCGACACACTGATGATGGCGATGCTGGGCTTGACCCGTGGCTCGGACGGCAGCGCATCGAGCGCGCCCGCGCGAACGACTTCGGCGCCCAGTGGCATCAGAAAGCGCGCGACGCGATCGGCGATCTCGTACTTGCCTTCCCACACATAGACTTCAAGGCTCTCGTAGGCCCAGCGGTCTGCTTTCATGATCGTTCAGTTCAGTACACGAGTTCCGTGTTGTTGCAGTCGACGCCGTTGAGCCACAAGTCGGCGTTGGCAAGGCTGATGCCGAGCAGGCTCGTCAGGGTATTGACGAGTTGGTTGATCAGCGTGAGCAATGGATTCAGCACCTGTTGCAGCAGCCAGCCCGGGGAAATGCTCAGCAGTTGAAGTTGCAGCAGGCTGACATCGAGCGTTGGATTGAGGCCGTTGATCACGTTGGTCACGGTATCGCCGATCACTGTGCTCGACGATGCGGCCACGTAACCACCCGGTGCGAGTACGAAGCTGTTGCCCGCACCGGCGAGGCCGGACTGCGAGATCGGTTGTCCGGTCATCTTCGCATCGGCAATCGGGAACAGTCCGACCGCCGACAACTGGACGTCGGCGATGGTAAGCGGGCCGCCGGAACAGCCTGTGCCGCCGGGGTTGCCCAGGCACGCCATCACGGCGTTGGTGGACACATTGATCGTCGCCCGCCGGTCCGGAACGGCAGCCGCGCACTGGATATGCGTCAGATCTCCCTTGGCCTGCGCGATCTGCAGCCACAACGGCAGATTCAGATTGATGTTGGCCACCACCAGCGGCACAGAGACCTGCGCAGCCAGTTTCAGGCCAAGCTGCGCGGTCGTCGCAGTGGTCTTCCACGTTCCATCCGGATACTGCTTGGCCGGCCCCACGGCCACCTTCGGCGGCTGGATGATGTACATCGAGCCGGCAATCGATCCAAGCGCAGTCTTCACGTTGAGCGTACTCAGGTCCACCGCGCTCGTCCCGCGCGCGACATAGGCGGCCGTGGTCAGCAACGTTGCCACATTGAGCGCCGCCTCCGCCGCCGACGAAGCCGCCGGTGTCAGCACGCCCAGGTCGAGCATCTGGCCCAGCGTCACCTTGGTGCCGATGCCATTCAGGCCAAGCTGTGTCGTGGGGCTGCCAAGCGCCGCGTTGAGCAGCGCCGATTGCCCCGCCGCGCCCAGCACAAGCGCATAGAAGTCCTGGATCGAGAGCGAAGTGTTCAGCAACTGGTCGACCGTGCCCACACCCGCCCGCAAACGCAACTGCTCGAGCGTCACGTTCGCGCCTACCAGTCCGCTCCAGTCCGCCACCGACAGATTGACCGAGTTGCCCAGCAGCAGCCCCAGCAGGCCGTTACCCGACGAGAGCCTGAGCAGGCCGCTGCCCAGCGTGAACGACGCGGCGGGCGGACTCGCGGCGGCAATCGCCTCAGCGTGTAGCTGCCGCGACTGGCCTCCCTGGAACATGAACAGCAGCGGTACCGTCAACGTGGCCTGCACGCGCACCGCATTGGCCGACACCGTTGTGGCCGGATAGCCCGGATTGAAGTGCCGCGTGCTGTCGCCATTGGCAGGGTTGCCGGGGTCCCACAACCCAAGGCACGCCCGCACGCCGTCCGCCGCGCCAGCCACTGCCGTGTTGCAATCATTCGCCACGGCCTTGGCGTAGCCGTTCTGCGCCGCGGCGGACGTCACGCTTGACAGCACGTTGGCATTGGTCGTCGCCTGATCGTCAGCGCTCTTCAATTGCTGCGCGCCGGACAGCGCCGCCACGTCCACCAGCTTCTGCAACTGCCGCTGCGTGTAGAACACGAAGCCGACGTCGAGCGACACCAGCGCCGCGACGCCAATCGCGGCAATCAGCAGCGCGGCCATCAGACTGACGGCACCGCGCTGGCGTGGGTGGATCGAGCCGGACGTGACGTGACGCATCGCGATGCCTACTGCCCCACCGGCGCCGGGCTGCCCGTGCTGCCACGCAATGCGCTGCCGGTCGACTGGCTGCTGAAGAATTCGGGCAACGGGTACTGGAAGCTCCGCATATAGCGCGCATAGCCGATGGCCGCCTCTTCGCCGGTCATCGACTGCTGCGGCCCGGCCTGCGAGCCGTTGCGCTGGACCTCGAGCAGCATCCGCGTGGTGTCCCCTACCGGCACGTCGTTCGGGTGAAACGTCGGGGACGGCGGCGGCTCGACGGCTTGCGCGGATTGCGCGGATTGCGCCCAGGCGGCTCCGGCCACCCCCAACAGCATCGCGGCGATAGCCACCGTACACGCAGCGCCCTTCAGTCTGGAACGATTCCTCGTCATGGTTTGACTCCTGCGTTGAGCGCCACGGCCTGCGCGCCATGCGGCGCGGTCTTTTCGCGGACCTGCACGGCCCGACTGACCCGATCCGCCTCCTTGCGGATGGCCGATCGCGTCGGCTCCTGCATCGCGGCACGCTGCATCATGGCGTTGGCTTCGGCGCGCTTGCCGGACGCCCACAACCACACCACCGCATTGCTGATCACGCGCGGATTGGCGGCATCCAGTTCCAGCGCCTGCATGACCGGCACGCGGGCCTCCTGCAGTGCACCGCCTCGCATCAGCGCGTAGCCAAGATCGCTCGAGAACTGCGGGTTCACCGGCTCCATCGACACCGCCTGGCGCAGTTCACCGGCGGCACGCATGAAGTCTCCCTGTCTGCCGATCACAAGGCCAATGCCGTGATGCGCCCGCGCGGCGCGATCGGTCCCGAGCAGATCACGGTACGCCTGCAGGGCCGCATCATCCTGACCGGTCTCACGCAGGGCATCGGCCCGCATCGCCAGCAGCGATGGATTGCTGCCGAACTTCTGCTGGAAGGCGTCGATATGCGCCAGCGACGCGAAGTACATGCCCTCCGTCTGCATCCGGTTGATCAGCCCCAGATAGACGGACTGATCGTTGTATTCGGCGCGGGCCTCCTTGTCGCGCAGCTTCGCCAGTTCGATCTGCGCATCGGCCTGCTGCGCCATCACCTCCGCGGTGTTCGGCGTGGACGCGCATCCGGCCAGCAGCAGAGCGGCTGCCAACGGCATGGCCAGTGACGCTGGCAAGAGGGTCCGGGGCGACCAGGGCGACCAAGGCGACATCACGGTCTTCATTCAACTGCCTCCATTCATCTGCGCCAACATGCGCATCACACCCAGGAACCCCGGGCCTGCCGTCAGGATCAGCAACACGGGCAGCAGGCTGACCACCATCACACCGGTCATCTTGACCGTCAGCCTGCCGATCTTGTCCTTCATGCGCGCCTTGCGCGCGATCTGCAGCCGCTCGCCGAACTGGCGCAACGGCTCCTGCACCGCGCCGCCGTGGCGGTCCACCTGCGTCAGCAAGGTGATCAGGCCCTTGAGATCTTCATCGTCGAACAGCTTGCCGATGCGCAGCAGCGTCTGCTCGCGTGAGCGGCCCGACGCGAACTGCTGGTTGGAGCGCTGCAGCTCGGGGCCAAGCACCTGCAGCATGCTGCCGAACTCGGTCACGATGATCTGCAGGCTCTGGTCGATCGACAATCCCACGCCCTGCAGCAGGCGCAGCATGTCGATCAGGATCGGAAGCTCGTCGGCCACGCTGCGCAGCCGTTGGGCCGCGCGCCGCCGCAACAGGGTCTTCGCCAGCAGGAAGCCGCCCGCAAACGCTGCAAACGCCCATGCCAGGGCGCTGGCCAGCGACACGTCGAGCTTCCACGCGAACGCCAGCGCCGCCAGGATGCCCGGCACCAGCAGGCGCAACGCACCGAACACGGCGCGTGGCCTGACGCCGTAGAAGCCGCACTGCTCCAGCAACTGCTGCTCCTCGGCACTCACCGCGGCCTTGCCCAGGCGCGATTCGAGCCAGTGCTGGTTAAAGCGTTCGCTGAAGCGCCCGCCAAGCTGCGCGCCGATCGATCCGCGCTGCGTGTCGGCGACACCCGGCGCCGGGCTCGCACCCTGCGTCGTGGCCGTGGCCGCTGCCGTGGCGGCGGCTGCCGCTGCGGCGCGTGGCGACATCTGCTGGGCCGGTTGCGTCGCCGGTGCGGCACCGGCCTGCGCGGCGGCACCCGCGGCCCGCTGGGTGGCCTGCCGCACCAGCGCCTCGTCGATCGTGCGTGTGGCGGCGCGCCGCTGCCGCCATTGCTGCAGCAGCGGCCACGCCAGCAGGATCATCGCCACTGCGCCGACAAGCAGGCTGATCGAGATCAGTGTGAACACGTCCATGGCGGGCCTCTAGATCGACCGGGCGAGCCGGTAGAGCAGGAACGCGCCTGCCACCTCAAGCCCGGCCGCCGTCAGCAGCATCGCCTTGCCGCCCGGGTCACGCCACATCAGCAGGATGTAGCCCGCGTTGAAAACGAACATGCCGCCACCCACGATTAGCGGCAGCAGGCCCAGCACCCACGCCGACATACGTGTCTCCGCCGAGAGCGCCATCAACTCGCGTTGCGCCTCTTCACGATCGCGCATGAAGGTGGCGGTGCGTTCCATCACCACGTCGGCGCGGCCGCCATAGCGCTGCGAGAGTCGCAGCACCGACGACACGATCACGAGTTCGTCGAGGTCGTAGGCCCGGCCCATCTGCAGCACGGCCTGATCGAGCTCCTTGCCCGCGCGCTGCAAGTGAATTACCTGCACCAGGCACTGGCGCAGCGGCGGTTCGGTGTTGGCCACCGAGTTCTGGAAAGCGGCTGGCACGCTGCTGCCAATGGTCATCAGTCGCACCACGCCATCGAGGAAGCCGGGCAACTGGCGCAGCATCTTTTCCTTGATCCGACGGATACGCAGCCAGACGAAGAAGCACAGCAGCATCAGTACCATGACCAGCATGGCCCCCGCGCCGATGCCACCACCCACGATGGCGCCACCCAGCACGGCCAGCGTCATCGGCACGCTCACGACCAGATACGTGCGGCGCGTGGGCTTCAGGTCCGCCCGCCGCATCAGGTCGTCCCAGCGTCGGCGCAGATCGCGCGTGGCCGATTGCGGCGTGGGGTCGCTGACCGTTGCGTAGCGCGCGCGTACCTGCTCCGTCTGCGCGGTCAGGTGCGCGCGGGCGTCCTCGGCGCGCGACCGGCTTCGTGCGGCGGCGAGCATCAGCAGGCCCAGCCCGACCATGATCATGGCGAGCGCGGCAATGAAGAGGCTGGCGCTAGAGATCAAAGCGGTCATCCAGCGCGAAGTTGGCCGGCCGCATCCGCGCCAGCTTGGGCGAATGCGGCAGGATGCCAAGCGACTGCCAGCGGTCGCTTTCGGTGCCATCCGGGTTCTGCACCGGCTCGTGCCGGTAAAGCTCCTGCGTGGAAATGATGTTGTCGCCCAGTCCGGTCACTTCCGTGATCGACAGGATGCGGCGCCGGCCATTCGACAGCCGGCCGATCTGCACGATAAAGTCGATCGCATTGGCGATCTGGCGGCGCAGGCTGACTTCGCTGCCCTGGAAGCCCGCGAACCCGGCCAGCATTTCCAGCCGGTACAGGCATTCGCGCGGACTGCTGGCGTGGATCGTGCCCATCGAGCCGTCGTGGCCCGTGCTCATCGCCTGCAGCATTTCCAGCACTTCGCCGCCGCGCACTTCGCCCACGATGATGCGGTCTGGACGCATCCGCAGGCTGTTGCGCAGCAGGTCGCGGATCGTCACGGTGCCGGTACCTTCGAATCCGCCGGGGCGACTCTCGAGCCGGACCACGTGCGGGTGATTGAGCGCCAGTTCGGCCGTGTCCTCGATCGTGATCACGCGTTCGGTGGACGGGATGAACGTGGCCAGCGCGTTGAGCAGCGACGTCTTGCCTGAACTGGTGCCACCGCTCACGAGGATGTTGCAGCGCGCGCGCACAGCGGCGTCAAGCAGCTCGGTAATCTCCGGGCTCATCGTGCCGAGCTCCTGCAGATCGAGCGGTGTCAGCGGATCCTTGCGGAACTTCCGGATCGAGACGACCGGACCTTCCAGCGCCAGCGGCGGGATGATCACGTTGATACGGCCACCGTCTGGCAGACGCGCGTCGACCATCGGATTCGATTCGTCCAGGCGGCGGCCAATCGGCGCCAGGATCCGCCGCACGATGCGCAGCAAGTGCCCGCCATCGGCAAAGCGCACGGGAATCCGCTCCAGCACGCCGTGGCGCGACACGTAGACGTCCATGTGGCCGTTGACGAGAATATCTTCCACCGCCGGGTCATTGAGCAGATCCTCGATCGGCCCGAAGCCCGCCAGCTCGTTGGTCAGCGCCTCGGAAATCTGACGTAGCTCCGCTTCGTTGATCGGAATGCGGCGCAGGCGCGTGAAGCTCTCCAGCTCCAGATCGACAAAACGCTGGATGGCCACGCGCGACCAGCGTCCGAACTCCGCGCCAAGCTCCTCGATGCGCGTGAGCAGGTGTTCGTGCGCGGCCTCCTTGATATTGTGAAACTCCTGCGAAACAGGAAACGGGGCGGCAGCGTTGTCCGAGAATTCGATTGCGTCGGTCATGTCAGTTTCCTACCCTTGCGGCGCGCACCGGGCGCAGCATCTGGGGCAACTTTTCCTTGATCCGGGCCAGGACGCTGCGCTCGGGCACCTGCCCTTCGCGGAATCCCAGTCGTTCCAACAGCACGCCGATAGCGCGCACATAGGGGTCCGCCGGCGATTGGTCGGCCAGCACGACGCCACGATTCCCGGCCTGCAACAGCGCGGCGCGCCGCTCGGGCAGCACGCCCACCGAGGCCACGCCGATCCGCTCGGCGATCTGTTCCGCATCGACCCCGAGTTCGGCGTCGAAGCGCGATACCAGCAGATGCAGGTCATCGCGCTCGACCTCGCGCTTCTTCAGCTCCTGCAGCAGCTCTGCCGCGGAGACGATCGCACCGACGCTCTGCTCGGCCACCAGCACCACGGTATCGGCAGCCTTGACGATCTGCGCCATGAACTCGGCGTTCGAGAACCCGCCAAGGTCCACCACCTGGAGATCGAAGAACTCGCGCAGCCGGTCCAGCAGCGCCATGGCCTCGGAAAACGAGATGTCGCGCATCTCCGCCAGACTGGCTGGCAGCGGCAGCACCGACATGCCATTGGCATGCCGCACGATGGCGGTATCGACGAACACCTGGTCGAAGCGCCGCAGGTTGCGCACCGCTTCGACAAAATGGAACTCGGGCGAGACGTTGGAATAGAGGGCGCCGTCGCGTGCCGGCAATCCCAGATCGAGCAGCAGCACCTCGGCCTGCGCGCCGCGGCGTGCGGCCGCCGCGAGATTCACGGCCAGGCTGGTGACGCCCACGCCCGGACGCGCGCCGAGCAGCGCGACGATCTTGCCGTCGCGCCGCGTTGCCGCGACCGGCCGCACCTGCACGCGCGGCACCATCAACTGGCGGGCCACGGACGCCGCATGGTCGGGCGCGCCACCAAGGTCGATGAAGTCGCGCACGCCGGCACGCAAGGCGGCGAGCAACGCCTCGGGCTCGCCTGCGTGACCCACCGCGACGAGCGGCAACTGCGGAAACAGCCGCGCGATCTGCTCGGCCAGCCGCGCCGAGTCGATCGCGCGCGACTGCGTGAAGTCGAGCAATACCAGGCCGGGCCGCAATGTGCCGATCTTCTCGACGAAGGAATCCTGCGAATCGGCCTCGGCGACCAGCGTACCAACGGCGCCCAGCGCGTGGCCCAACCAGTGCCGGACGTCCTCGCGCGTGGTGTTGAGCAGGAAATGATCCACAGATGTGTTTCGTTCCATCGTTGGTCCGCCTATCTCGAGAACCCTGGCAGGCTCTGGTCCGCGTACTCGCCCAGCATGTAGCGGCCCCAGACGTTGGGGTTGGCGCTGGTGCGGCCGTCCTGGGACGCGCCGGCCGCTGCGGGAGAATCCTTGGCCAGGGGCTTGATCAGGTGCGGCGTGACCACGATCATCAGTTCGCGATCTTCCTGATGGAAGTTCAGGTTCTTGAAGAAGCTGCCGATCACCGGCAGATCGCCCAGGAACGGGACCTTGCTGACATTGCTGACCGTGTTGCGGCTCACCAGGCCGCCGATCACGAAGCTCTCGCCGTCACCGAGTTCGATCGTGGTGTCGGCGCGCCGCGTGACGATGGCCGGCACCGTGGCGCCGTTCAGTACGATGCCACGCGAAGGATCGAGATCGCTGGCCTCGGGCGCCACCTTGAGCGCGATGCGCTCACGCGACATCACCGTCGGCGATACCGTAAGCCCGATACCGAACGGCTTGTACTGGATCGTCGTGGTCCCCAGCGCCTGCGGCACCGGAATCGGAATCTCTCCGCCAGCCAGGAAGCTCGCGCTCTGCCCGGACAACGCCACCAGGCTCGGCTCGGCCAGCACGCGGACCAGGCCGTTGGCTTCCATCAGGCTCAGGTTGGCGAAGATGCCCTTGGACACCGAGCCGGCGATCAGGTTGAAAGCGCTGCTGATTGGCGACACCGAGTCCACCACAGTGCCAACGCCCGGCGTGAACGTGGCCTTGGTCAGCGACGACGGGCTGAAGGTGCCAAATGCGAAGCCGCCGTTGTCGCGATAGAAGTTCAGGCCGATTTCCTTGAGAACGGTCTTGCTGATCTCCACCACCTTGACGTCGACCTGCACCGTGCCGGAGACCGGCACCGTCGAGCGATCGACTACAACGCCTGCGCTCTTGCCATCCGCACTGGAGACGGCGGCGCGCGCCGCCATCAGCGTATGCGCGGCGGCTGGGGCATCAGGAGACTCGCCGCTGATCGAAGCCCCGGCGGAAGAAAGATCAACGCTGGCGCCACCGGGATCGGGCCGCACCGCATCCACGCGCACCGTGTAGCTGACCGGCGCAACATCGCGGCTCCAGATCTTGAGGTCGGTGACGCCGGGCTTGCGGGCCACCACGAGCACCGTAGCAGGACCACCCCGATGTTTGAGCAGCAGCGCATCGGCCACCTCGGGGTTGCCCACCGCCACGCGCTCCAGCGCCTGTCCGGGCCGGATTTCCTGTTGCGCACCAGCGAGCAGGCGCAACGTGCGCGAGCCTGCGGTGTCGAAGGAACCTGACGGCTGCGACATCGCTTGTGTCGCCGCTTGTGTCGCTGCTTGTGCATCCGTTTGCGATAGCGGCGCCGCGGCCAGCGCCAGCATCGTCAGCGCGACCAGTCGCGCCAGAACACGGTGTTTCAACTTTTTCGGCATACCGTGTCGTCCGTTATTCGATCGCTCGCTTGCCGGCGCGGATCATTTCCACGCCATTGCCTTCGCTCTGGGGATCGCGTCGTGCGGTGGCTACCATCCCCGGGAGTCCTGCGGGAAGCACGGCAGGCCGCATCGCTGGCGCGGGCGTTTGGGGCGCGCGCGGTTCGCCGACCAGCCCGGCGAGGCTCACACCCGCCACAGCCTTGTCCACCGGCGCGCGCTGGGCTTCGGGTGGCACGCCCGCGCGGGCCTGCAGCACCCCCGGCGGGTCCGCGAACATGCCATCGCTGGGCATCGCCTCGTCAGTCGGATTACGTAGCGCGAGCATCAGGCGGCCAGCCTGCTGCGCCATGACCAACGTGCCAACCTGCTCCAGCGGCACCGACAGCACCGCCGTTTTCGCGCCTTCGCGGCGTGCCATCATCTGCTCGCCCTGCTGCTTCGGCGCTTCATTCACCGCACCGTTGCCGTACGCCAGCACGCGCAGGCGCGACAACAACATCCGCGTCTGGCTTTCAGGAATCTCCTGGCTATCGCGCCGCAGGACCACGAAGACATCGACAAAGTCGCCAGGCTGTACCTGATTGCCGACGCCGATCACTTCATCCACGGCCACCGCCATCGCGCGCTCGCCATCGGGAATCTGACGGGCCAGCCCGGCCAGCAATTCGCTTTCAAGCACCGGCACGTTGGCGCCAAGGTTGACCAGCGGCACCTGGCCGGCAACACGTGCGACGTCCTGGTACGCGCCACCCGGTTCGATCGGCAACTGCAGGACCTGGAGTGCGTCCGCCGGCAGCGGCTTGCCTGCCGGCACCGCGCGCGTGGTCACGACCACGGCGTGCGTGGCCACCACGCCCTGCGCGGGTGCCGGCGCGGCCGTGTGGCGTGCCGCCTGCAGCGCCAGCAATGCCAGCAAACCGGCGAGCACGAGCAGGACAATCGCCACGATCCGTATCTGTTTGCTGCTCATGCCAAGCCTTGTCTCGGGTTGCGTCGATGGATGAAATGCGGGCCGTCGTTCATGGGGATGTCAGATCTCTGGGCTCAGATGTCGGGAGATAGCTGGACCATCGCCGAACCGGTCAGCACGGCCGGCACAGGAACCATTGGCACCGATGGCAGGATCGATCGGGTTGGCAGGCTCAGCGTCACCTGCACGCACTGCGTGCCGGACGGGGACGCGCACGTCACGGGCTGGGCGACGTTCGCGGACGAGATCAGCGAGGACATCGACGTCGGCAGCATCGCGCGCGCGGTCTGCGCGGCGGCGGCAACGCGAAGATCAAGCGTGGAGGCGGTGGTGCCTCCGGTCGAGGTGAGCGGATAACGCAAGGCAGCCCGCGCGCCTTCTTCGGCCGCGAGCGTCAGCGCCTGCTGCAAGACGAACACCGTGCCGTAGTACGTGATACCCAGCACGAGCGTCAGGAGCAACGGTGCAACAATGGCGAACTCAAGCGCCGCGATGCCTTTCGCGCGACGCCGGTACGCATTCCCCGTTAAGTGCATGCTTCACCCGGTATTTTCTGCACGCCAGCATGCCGGCGCCAAGGGGCCACGGGACCGGTACCGGCATGACTGCCGGCACCGGCCGCGGCCGTTCTTCTCGTGCTGCATTGCGCGACTTGGCACCACTCCTGCTACTTATTCCCCAGCCGTCCATGTACGACCCGCGGCCAGTGCGGCGCTACCACTTCATCCTCGTCAGAGGCCAGGCACCGAACCGCGCCGTCAGGGCGCAAGCGTCCCGCCGCGGCCAGCATTCAGGCTGGCACGGTATATACGTGCGATTCGATAAGTCGGATTCCGCTGGTCAACCGGCCAGCGGCGGCAATGGCGTTATTGCGTCAGGGGCCAACTGACCTTGCCCCTGTTCCACGAATCCCATAACCGAGGGAATTAGGCAGCCCGGTGTTGCTGAGCTGCGGACCAGTTTTTCTCGAACGTCATGGGGCTGACGTAGCCCAGCGTCGAGTGGAGTCGG